>Ga0193753_10000019_pt1 | contig 227521 bp, 193 predicted proteins | sample H1c2metaG_FD_144925 | JGI IMG/M metagenome (GOLD analysis project Ga0193753, IMG submission 144925) | Soil microbial communities from a riparian zone of the East river system, Colorado, United States - H1c2 | ecosystem: Environmental > Terrestrial > Soil > Riparian zone | place: USA: East...
TGAGTTATAATTCACCTAATATATTCACTGTCGGAAGTACAATTTCAGCGTTGAACCCTACTGTTTCAGGCGGAACGGTTGTGAATTATTCCATATCACCGGCGTTGCCTAACGGATTGTCATTGGACGCAACAACAGGAATCATTTCGGGAACGCCGACCGCAATTACAACGACTGCGACCTATACGATTACCGCGACCAATTCCGGCGGAAACATTTCGTTTGGGATTGTTATTACCGTGAATGATCTCGCTCCAAGTGCGTTGGCATACAACTCGCCAAATGTATTTACGGTCGGAAGTACAATTTCGGCGTTGAACCCAGCGGTTTCGGGCGGAGCTGTTGTGAATTATTCCGTATCACCTGCATTGCCTGCAGGATTGTCATTGAATGCGACCACAGGCGTAATTTCGGGAACGCCAACAGCAATTACAACGACTGCGACCTATACGATTACCGCGACCAATTCCGGCGGAAACATTTCTTTCGGAGTTGTAATTACCGTGAATGATCTCGCTCCAAGTGCGTTGGCATACAACTCGCCAAATGTATTTACGGTCGGAAGTACGATTTCAGCATTGAACCCGACCGTTTTGGGCGGAACGGTTGTAAGTTATTCTGTGTCGCCTGCTTTGCCCGCAGGGCTGTCATTGGATACTGCTACCGGAATCATTTCGGGAACGCCGACCGTGACTGCCGTGACTGCGATTTATACGGTCACCGCGACCAATTCCGGCGGAAACACTTCTTTCGGAGTTGTGATTACCGTGAATGATGTGGCTCCGATCGCACTCAGCTATAATTCGCCGAATGTGTTTACTGTTGGATCGGCAATACCAACATTAAGCCCGATAATTTCCGGAAGTGGAATAACCTATAGTGTCGCGCCGGAATTGCCGATTGGATTGGCTATAAGCACGGCTTCGGGAATCATTTTCGGGACACCGACTGCCATTACAGCAACGGCGACTTATACCGTAACCGCTACAAATTCGGGCGGAAGCGTCTCATTTGATGTCGTGATTACAGTAAATGCGACAGCACCGACGGCACTTAGCTATCCGACGCCGAATGTGTTTACTGTTGGTTTGGGAATTGTGCCAATGAATCCTACGGTTTCTGGTGGCGCAGTCATCAGTTACAGCATTTCGCCTGCATTGCCATTGGGAATGTCATTAAATACCTCGACAGGTGTGATTTCTGGAACGCCAACCGCCGAAACCGCCAATGCCATTTACACTGTAACAGCCGAAAATTCCGGCGGAAGCGTATCGTTCGATATTGAAATAAAAATCGAGATGCCATTGGGAATTGATGAAAACAACCTGGATTTTAGTATTTATCCAAATCCATTTACGGATGTCATTTATGTTGGCGGAATTACCGCAACCGTTGCCTATAAGCTTTATGATGTTACCGGATGTCTGATACAACGCGGAAACGTTATCGGATCTCAAATTGAATTCCGGGAATTGCCGAACGGCATATACATGCTGCAATTGGCATCGGATAACAAATCAGCCATTAAGAAAATACTTAAAAAATAAAAATCGTTCAAATGAAAAAGAGGTGTAAAGAACACCTCTTTTTTTATTTTAGAAACTTATTTTTTTAATGATTCCTGCCAAGTGTTTATTTCGAGACCGAAAGTTTTTTTGATTTTTGATTTGTCCATTACGCTGTATTTCGGGCGTTTTGCCGGCGTGGGGAAAGCAGTTGTCGGAATGGCGTGCAAATCAATGGTGACATTGTTGGCCCCGAAAATTTCCTTTGCGAAACCATACCAGCTGGTTTGCCCTTCGTTGCTGAAATGATAAATCCCATAAGCATCGCTCCCGCTTAAAATAATGGCGATAACGGCTTCGGCCAAATCGACGGCACTCGTAGGCGTTCCAACCTGGTCATCTACAACGCTGATGGAATCGCGCTCCTTGGATAACCGCAGCATGGTTTTCATGAAGTTGTTCCCAAATTGCGAATACACCCAAGATGTCCTGATGATAAAATATTGTTTCAGGATTTGGGTTATGGCCTGCTCGCCATCCAATTTGGTTTTGGCATAAACGCCTTGTGGATTGGTGTCGTCAGATTCATTGTATGGTGCTGTCTTGTTTCCGTCAAAAACAAAATCGGTGGAAATGTGAATCAGCGTAGTGCCAAAATCCTTACACGTTTCGGCCAGGTTTTGGGCGCCTGTGGTATTGATCAGGTGTGCTTTTTCAGGTTCGCTTTCGGCTTTGTCAACAGCAGTATAAGCTGCTGCATTGATGCAGAAATCCGGTTTTTGATCCGTGAAGATTTCAGATAATTGTTTCTTATTGGTAATGTCTGCTTCGCCTGAACCCGCAAAATAAAAACGGATGCCGCTATATTTTTCTGCGACAGACTGCAATGCCTGCCCCAACTGGCCGGACGCGCCTGTCACTAATACTACCATGCTTTTTTAGCTTTGTCCAAGGTTGGCAAAACGCGGTCTTTTTCAGAAATAATCAAATCACCTGAAGGATATTGCCAGTCAATATTTACGGCCGCATCATTGTAGATGATTCCGCCTTCCGATTCGCGGTTGTAGAAATTATCGCATTTGTAGAAAAAGGTCGCTGTATCACTCATGACCAAAAATCCATGAGCAAAACCTCGTGGAATGAAAAGCTGTCTCTGGTTTTCGGCAGAAAGCAACACGGAAACATATTCTCCGTAAGTCTTGGAATCCGGCCTGATGTCGATTACAACATCCAACACTTCGCCGCTGATGACACGTACGAGTTTGGCTTGTGCAAATTCGCCTGTCTGGTAATGCAGGCCGCGCAAAACACCTTTTGTGGAGAATGACTGGTTGTCCTGGACAAAATGCACATCCGTACCGGTTTTTTCACGGAAAACTTTCTCATTGAAACTTTCCATAAAATAGCCTCTTTCGTCCCTGATGATGTTCGGTTCGATAATAAAGCAGCCCTTTATTTTGGTGGAAATAATATTCATACTAAATGATGCTTAACAAATGCGTACCATAACCGCTTTTTAATAACGGCTGGGCTAATGCTTTCAATTGTTCCGCATTGATGAAACCCATTCTGTAGGCCGCTTCTTCAATGGCGCCAATTTTCAGTCCTTGCCTTTCTTCAATGACCTGGACGAACTGTGACGCCTGCATTAATGAATTAAACGTTCCTGTATCAAGCCAGGCTGTTCCACGGTCGAGAATACTGACTTTGAGTTTGCCTCGTTTCAGGTATTCCTTATTCACATCGGTGATTTCAAGTTCACCGCGATGGCTCGGCTTAATATTCGCAGCGATTTCAACGACATCATTATCATAAAAATAAATGCCGGGAACCGCATAATTCGATTTCGGGTTTTCGGGTTTTTCTTCAATCGAAAGCACTTTGCCATTGGCATCAAAATCGACTACGCCATAACGTTCCGGGTCATGGACATGATAGGCATAAATGATTCCGCCGTCCGGATTATTGTTGGCTTTAAGCAATTCAGAAAGTCCGGTTCCGTAGAAGATATTGTCCCCCAAAACCAGTGCGGCTTTATCGTTCCCGATGAATTCTTTTCCGATGATGAATGCCTCAGCAAGGCCATTTGGGTTTTCCTGCACGGCATATTCAAAGCGGCAGCCCAAGTTTTTTCCATCACCCAAAAGTTGTCTGAAAAGCGGCAAATCGTGCGGCGTGGAAATAATCAGGATTTCGTTGATTCCGGCCCAAAGCAAAGTCGACAATGGGTAATAAATCATCGGTTTGTCATAAATCGGCATCAGCTGTTTGCTGACCGCCAAAGTAAGCGGATGCAATCTTGTTCCGGAACCGCCTGCTAATAAAATACCTTTCATTGGAAAATTAATTTATTGGTTCGATTTTTCGTTTCTGGTTTTTATAGAACGCGCGGAACAAGAAAATCAGGATGAAAAATCCAATGAACAGCACCGGCAATATGAGTTTCATCTTGCCATTCGTTGATTTGTGGTTCCTAATGTTGGTAATGCTGCTAATGTCCTTGATTACTTTATTCTGGCTGATAAGCTGCATGCGCTGTTTGCCCTGTTCGTCAGTAAGCTCATTTTTGGTTTTGAGCACATCATTAAGCTGCGAATTTTCGTTATAATAGACCAGGTTCGGATTTTTTACCCTGGTTTCAGAAGTGGTCGAAAACTCGTTCAGGACATTGTCGATCTGAGCGATAATCACATCATTTGCCTTCATTTTGGCATCGATGTTTTTGAGTGATTCCTGTTGGATCTGGGTAAAATATTGGTTGTCATTCAGATATTTCAAAATTGGCTCGACCAATTCGTCCTTAGCAATGACGCGCTTTGTAGAGAGATAAATGACATGAAAGGGATAATTCTTGCTCGTTTCCTGCTCCTCGACAATTTTCTTAACATCGTTATCTTCGGCAAGCAATTCGAGCATTTTATAATTTTGCTCGCTGTTGTTGACAAACCTGTAAATGTCGATGACGGGTTTGATTTTGATTTCCAACAATTTTGAAGGGTTCTTAATGCCAATTGATTTCAGGAAAACGCTGTCGTTTTCAATAATTTTCGCATTAATCAATTCTACTTTAGAATACAGGTAGTCGACACTCCCAAAATTTGGCGTGACCAGAATCTGATGGTCATATATCTTTTGCGTACGGTCGAGATAAACACCCAATCCGGCACCGGTAATAAACAATATTCCGAAAATAATAATGTTCCTTAAGACAAACTGGATGCATCCAAAAATAAAACTGTTGATACCGTGATAGGCTTTCCGTATGCTTTTGGAAATATTCTGCAAATCGATTTCCTGTTCATCGGAATGTTTGTTTGAGTTTGTACTCATGCTGTGGAATTATTTTACGTTAAAAATTTGTTCTAAAATCTTGATGGTAATTAAATAAGTTGGTTTTACACCTGTTGTTCCCAATCCGCCTGATGCCAATGTGCTTCCTGTTTCCAATGGATTGTCCGAAGCATAATAGGCATACCTGACTTTCACATCCGGATTGATGCTCTTTCTTATTTTTGAAGCCGATTGTATCGCTTTCTGGTAATAGGCGCCTTCCATTTCAAGCCCGATGACGCCCCAGGTCGATTTGTGGAAAAAATTCAACAAATCCCTGTTCTGCAACGAAGTGCCCAAAACGGTCACCATTGGCCCGGCAAATACAGGAATGTCATTTCCTTCAAACATGCTTGCCGAAAGTTCGTTTTCAAACGGATAATTGTCGCCTGTTCCTTCATTGATGTGCGCCGACGGAATCATGATGTCGCCTTTTCCGCCTTCCAAAATTCCGGCTTTTCCCATGATGGAAACGGAAACCACGTTTAGGAATGACTTCTTGTCTTTTGTTTCCTGATACGGTTTCAGCAATTCGTCGATCGTTTCATAGGCCTGTTCTCCAAACGCATAATCCATGACAATTATTACAGGCTTTTCACTTCCTGTTGTCGCTTTTGGGAAAGCCGACTTTTTCCAGTCGATTTTTGCGGTATCAAATATCTGGACGTCGATGTTGGTCCCGGAAGTATCAGGCAGGAAAATCATCCCCGATTGCATCGCAAAAGCCTCGACTTTGCCCCTGACATCATTTGCGCCGGATTTGCTCAATTCTTCGTAGATATAGAAATCGGATTTGTCCTTGAATTTCGTTTTCAACACGTGCGTCGCAAAAAGGGAATTCATGACACTGTGCATATTCGCGCTGATGATATGGATTGGCCTTTCAAGGAGGTTGTTGTCCTTCAGGACTTTTTTGATATTTGTTGCCCAGATTTCACCATGGATATGATGCCCGAGCCTCTCCCTCAACACTGGGCTGAAAGTGATCGTGCGTTTGTTGTTGTCCAGGATTTCTTCAATCGCGAGTTTTCCCAACCAATAAATAATGTGCAGGAAACGGTCGGGTTTGTCGGCGCTGGCAAAGTCCTCATAACTGTCGGAAACCTCCGCGAAAGTCCTTCCGAGTATGTTTGCCGTATGCGAAATCGCGATTTCTTTTTCGGATTGGGTTAATTTTTTCGTTTGCAAAACCGCCTGTTCCAACTTCTGCCAATCGCGGGAAACTTCGCCGCTTTCGTCCAGCAGTACACGGTTTTTGATTTTGTGCGATTCTATGAAAATAAACGTCAGGTGCGTCAGGATATCATAAATGTCTGAGCGCCCACGCGTGATTTCGACATTCATCTGCTCTTCGTCGATGCGGTAGCAATTCCTTCTTCTCTTTGGTGGAATGATCGCCTTGAAATGGGATTTCGAATAGCCTTCATCGGAAGTCAGATTGATGAAACGGCATTCTTCAATTCCAATCGGCAGCCTTTCAATGACATAAAGCAATCCGCTCAATTCTACTTTTTCTTCGGCAATGGTGCCATATATTTCGGGCCTTAACGACAATAAGGCTTCACGTAATGTTTCTCCTGAAACGCCCATCGGTTTGTAAAACCCGCGGTTGAACAAATGGCGCATCGTAATGTATAGTTTCTCAACGGCACTGGATGATTCCTGTGCTCTTGAACGGACTATATTCTTAATTTCTTTCATCTACTTTTATTTTCTAACCTGCAAATGTAGGGTTTTTATGTTTAGTTGGTAAGAATAAGCGTTATTGCCGGTTCATATATCCGCATTTTTTCCAATGGGTCGCCTGGGTTTTGATTGGTTTTCCTGATCCATTTTCCATTTGCGAAAGTGTACTGAAAATCCCTGGTGACACGGTCGTAAAGCATCAAAGGATAATAACTGATTTGCGTTCGTGTGGCTTTCGTATTCGGATCGGCAACCGTTTTCTCGACTTTATTCTTTGCGATCATCAGTTTTTCAAAGCCAATAAAAAGTCCTTGTTTTGGCATTCTCAAATTGAAATTTTTCAGGTTGAATTTCGTTTTTGACACACCTTCATGAACCGAAACAATGAAATCCTTATTGAGCAATTCTTCTCCGGGATAGCCATTTGCATCGACACTGTATATGTGGATTTTAAAACTTGCATCATCAATTTTACTGTCGGTCACAATTCCGACCTGCTTGAGATAACTCGTTTTTTTATACGCCGGAAGATACGGGAAAAACTTAATGTCGATCCTCGGTGCGTTCTCGAAAGCTTCGTGGATTTGATTTTCAGACTTTCCGATTTCTTTCAGCCGCGTCTCCAGCCTTCTCGAAATGATGACTTCATCCAAAGGAAGCGCGATTGGCTTTAATCTCACCTCTGCCGCTTTGGAAATGGCAACGGTTTTCTGCTCAAATCCCAATGACGAGAAAATGAGCTTCTCGCTTTTTTCAGAAATGTTGATGGAAAATTCACCATTCTCTTCAGCCGTCGTCGCAAGGTTTTCATTCACTACAGAAATGGTCACGTATGGAATCGGCGTTCCGGTGATGCTGTCTTTGACTACGCCGTGCAGTTGTCCCGATACCGAAAAACTTACGAAAAGCAATAGGGCAAAAAAGGAGTGATTTTTCATTCGGTATGATAGGTTTTTAAAGCTTCTGCAATGATTCTGTCGTTACTCAGTCTCGGGATTTTGTTTTGTCCGCCCAATTTCCCAATCGATTTCATATAATTATTAAATCCGTTTTTCGGCACTTTCGTAATGACCAGTTTTCGCAAGACATTTCCCGAAATCAGGTCGTCATAATAGGAATTTTGTTTTCGCATGGCGTTGTCTATCGCTTCCGCAAATGATGGAAAGTCGGTCGGTTCGTTTTCAAATTCTACAAACCATTCGTGGTATGGCAATCCTTCAGTTGGTGTAATCTGCGGCGCGACCGTAAATTCATTGATGCGGATGTTTGTCCCTGCCATTGCTTCCTTCATCGCTTCTTCGACTTCCTTCCCGATGACATGTTCGCCAAAAGCCGAAATGTAATGCTTGATTCTTCCTGAAACGATCACGCGATATGGTTTTGTCGAAACAAATTGCACGGTATCGCCAATATTGTAACCCCAAAGCCCGGCATTGGTGGAAATAATCAGTACATAGTTGACTCCAATTTCGACTTCGCCAATCGTATATCTTCTTGGATTTTCAGTAAAAAACTCCTCCGATTTGATGAATTCATAGAACATGCCGGCGTTCAGAAGCAACAGCATGCCTTTTTCGGTTTGCGAATCCTGGTACGCAAAAAAACCTTCTGATGCAGGGAACAATTCGATACTATCGACTTTCCGGCCAATCAGGTTCTCGAATTTCGCGCGGTAGGGTTCATAATTGACACCGCCATAAATGAACAGGTTGAAGTTCTTGAAAATATCCCCTACAGGCTTGCCGCCTTTATACTGCAGCTTCTCAAAATACATCTGCACCCAGGAAGGAATTCCCGAAATCACGGTCATATTTTCATAAAATGTTTCTTCGACAATCGCGTCGACTTTGGTTTCCCAATCTTCGATGCAGTTCGTTTCCCAACTCGGCATGCGGTTTTTCTGCAGATATTTCGGCACAAAATGGGCGACAATTCCGGATAACCTGCCAAGGCCGATGCCATTTTTTTCTTCCAATATCGGACTTCCCTGAAGGAAAATCATTTTGCCGTCAACAAAATCGGCGTTGCCTGTTTCATGAATGTATAACAGAATCGCGTTTCTTGCCGCCTGAATGTGGAATGGCATCGATTCCTTCGTCAGCGGAATGTATTTCGCGCCCGAAGTCGTCCCCGAAGTCTTCGCAAAATAAAGTGGTTTTCCTTTCCAAAGCACGTTTTCTTCGCCCTTAACGATGCGGTCGACATAAGGTTTTAACGCTTCATAATCGCGGATTGGGACATTGGATGCAAAATCGGGGTACGATTTTATATTTTCGAAATGATGGTCGATGCCAAAAGCAGTGTCTTTTGCTTGTCGTATCAGTTTCAGGAAAACTTTGTGCTGGGTTTCGACAGGATTGTCCATCCAAATTTTTGTCCGGTTGAAAATCCTTTTGGCGAATAGCTTGGCTGCAATTGACTTTACTGACATTTTTATTGATTTGGAAACTTGGCTTTCAGGGCTTTTTCTGTAGTGGACAGCACATAAAATACAGCGAGTAATGTCAGTGTGATTCCCGAAAACAATTCGGTTTTATGGCCAATGTTTAGCCATAAGTGTGTTGCCGAAACCAAACCCAGCACAATGCCGCTCAAAAGCAGCCGTACCGATGAATATTTTTGTGCAAATTTCCATCGTTCAATGGATTTCATTGACGCTGCTGTCCGATAACCGTAAAGTGCATTGATTTTCTTTGGCGGAAACAGCAATGTAATGATGCCACCGATGGTGAATATTATCCCGCAAAGTCCCGGCAATTGGAAAAAATGATTGGTCCACTCCATATTATTCAAATTCTATAAAATTTTCAGGATCTATCGGATAACCGTCTTTCCAGAGTTCGAAGTGCAGATGTACGCCCGTCGATTCCTGTCCGGTCGAACCCGCCAGCGCAATGACTTCCCCGGTTTTGACAATATCGCCTTGTGATTTGGTCAGCGAAGCCGCGTGTTTGTATATCGAAATGAATCCGTTGTTGTGCCTCAGGATAATGACATTTCCTGTCGATGGCGTCCAGTCGGCAAAAATGATCGTGCCGCTTAATACCGCTTTTATCGGCGTATTTTTCGCCAAGGCGATATCGACGGCAAAATGTTTGTTTTTGGCATTGTATTTTTCGGTGACCATACCTTTTACAGGCGGAAACAAAACTATTCCGGCTTTGGATTTTGCTTTTTCAAACACATTGTATTTGTCTTCTCGCGCCACGGTTTCACGCAGTTTCAAATCGGCTTCCGATGGCGCCAATCCCGCTTCATCAGGTGCTTTTACATCTGATGCAACAATTGAATCCTTGTTGAGCCTGGCATAATCCAGGTCGCCGGTCAATACTTTTTTGATGGAATTCAGGTATGCGTCGTTTTTCTTCAATGCATTGGAAAGCGAATCGGATTTCAGTGCCAGTTCGGTTGCATCCTGTTTGAGTTTGCTTGACGCATAACCCGGAATGTATTCGCGCAATGGCGTAAAAGCAATGATATAAGTCGTCACCAGGATCAGCAATACAGCACCGACAGTCGCGACAACGAAAACGTTCATCAATGTCAGCCGCAGCGAAAAAATTTCCTCAAAGGAATCTTCATTCAGAATCACCAAACGGTTTTTCGTAAATAATTTCTTTTTGAGCTTTTTTCTTTTGAGCCTTTTTTCGGACATGCTGCTTTTTATCTGGTTACAAATATAATAATTTATGGTGCTTTTAAATCCGCGATGCGCCTGTTATAACGTTTAATTGACAATTGTATATTTAACGCAAGTAATCATAAATATTTGCTAACGGATGAAAATAAATACGGTTTTTTCTATTTATCTTTGTCCTATTGTTTTAACCTTGCTTCGGCATAAATTATTTTATCATGGGAAAATTAGGAATGAGTGAAATCCTGGTTATATTGGTTATTGTTTTATTGCTTTTTGGAGGCAAAAAAATTCCGGAATTAATGAAAGGATTGGGAACGGGAATCAAGGAATTTAAAAACGCGGCTAAAGACGGAGAAACTCCAGCGCAGCCACCGGTTAAAAAAGAAGACGACACTACAATCTAAGACCAACGCATTGGTTTTATAAGGCTTCAGGATTTCGATTCTGAAGCCTTTTATATTTACAAAACCATGCTCAGCTGAATGCGTTTCCTGGCTTCGTCAATTTCGGTGACTTTTACCTGAACGTGCTGGTGCAGTTTTACGACTTCGTTGACATCGCTGACGAATCCGGCTTTCAATTGGGAAATGTGGACCAAGCCGCTTTCCTTGATGCCGATATCGACAAAGCAGCCAAAATTCGTGATGTTGTTGACAATGCCCGGCAAGATCATTCCGGTGCGCAAATCCTTCATTGATTTGACTGTGCTGTCAAATTCGAATACTTTGGCCGATTTTCGCGGATCCAATCCTGGTTTTTCCAACTCCTTTATGATGTCTTTTAAAGTCAATAAACCGATTTCCGGGGTAATGTATTCTTCAATTTTTATTTTGGAAGTGCGTTCCTTATTTGCAATCAGGTCGTTGACGGAAATCTTTAAATCCTTCGCCATTTTCTCTACAACCGGATACGCTTCGGGGTGCACGGCCGAATTGTCGAGTGGGTTTTTCGCATTCGAAATCCGGATGAATGCCGCGCCTTGCTGGTAGGCTTTTTCGCCCAGTCTTGGAACTTTCTTCAGCTGTTTCCTGTCGGTGAATGGTCCATTTTCAGAACGATAAGTCACGATATTTTCCGCCATTTTTTCCCCGATTCCGGAAACATAACTCAATAAATGTTTGCTTGCCGTATTGATGTTGACGCCAACAGTGTTGACGCATCGGACGACCGTCGCATCGAGTTCTTCTTTGAGTTTGGTTTGGTCAACGTCGTGTTGGTATTGGCCTACGCCGATGGCTTTCGGGTCGATTTTCACCAATTCCGCCAACGGATCGCTTAATCTTCTTCCTATCGAAACCGCGCCACGAACGGTGACATCGTATTTTGGGAATTCCTCGCGTGCAATTTTCGAAGCCGAATAAACCGATGCGCCGGCTTCGCTGACGATAAAAACCTGCACCGGCTTATCGAACGCAATTTTCTTGATAAAGAATTCCGTTTCGCGCGATGCTGTTCCGTTGCCGATTGAAATCGCGTCAATCTTGTAGGCATTGACCATCGACCGTATTTTTTTCATTGCGATGGCCGTTTCGTTTTGTGGCGCATGTGGGAAAATCGTCTCATTATATAGAAGGTCGCCTTTTTCGTCGAGACAAACGATTTTGCAGCCGCTGCGAAAACCCGGGTCGATGGCCAGGATCCGTTTTTCTCCCAATGGCGGCGCCATCAACAATTGCCCGAGATTGTTGGCAAAAACCTGAATGGAATTGGCGTCGGCTTTTGATTTTGATTCCTGCAGCGCTTCGTTTGAAATCGCCGGCGCGAGCAACCTTTTCAGGCTGTCTTCAATCGCGAGCTTCAGGTGTTCTTTACTTTCGTGGTTATTTTTGATGACCGAATGTTGCATCATTTCAATGGCTCCTTCGTTGTCTATTTCGATTTTTATCTTGACAAATCCTTCGTTTTCGGCGCGAAGCATCGCTAATAAACGATGCGGTGGTGTTTTAAAAAGGCTTTCCGACCAATCGAAATACTGTGAAAATTTCTGGGCCGCTTCGTCGTCTTTTTTTGTTTTGGACACTTTGGTTGTAATCGTTGCCTTGCGTTGGTATAATCGGCGCAATTGTTTTCTGATATAAATGTTTTCGTTGATCCATTCGGCGATGATGTCGCGCGCGCCTTGCAACGCTTCATCTTCATTGATGATGTTTTTATTGAGGTATTTCGAGGCGATAAAATCGATGTCGTCGTTGTTTTGCGCCATGATGATTCTGGCCAATGGCTCGAGGCCGTTTTCACGCGCGACGTCGGCTTTTGTTTTTTTCTTCTTTTTGTATGGAAGATAGAAATCCTCGAGTTCGTTCAGGTCGAAACTGTCATTGATTTTCTTTTGCAATTCCGGCGTCAGTGCTTTTTGCTCGTCGATGGATTTAAGGATCGCTTCTTTCCTTTTTAGAATCGCATCGTATTCCTTATTGAGTTTTGCGATTTGCTCGATAAAAACCTCGTCGAGGTTTCCGGTTTGGTCTTTTCGGTAGCGGGAAATGAACGGAATCGTGCAATCTTCGTTGAGAAGTTTGACGGTATTTTGGATGTTTATTGCCGAAGTTTGGACTTGGCTTTTAATGAAATCGATGTTGGTCATTCTGTGATGGCTGTTATGGTTTTAGTTCGGTTTTAATTCAGGAGATTCTTCGTGCCTCAGAATGACAAACAAGCGACAATACCCTAGCCCTGATGGAAGCGGCATCTCCCGATTTAGAAAAACAAGGCTGTAAGCCTTGTTTTTCTAAATCGGGAATATAGCGGACAGCAGGACCGAGCTCCCAATAAAAAAAAGGGGAGTGAACAGGCGAAGCAAACAGCTCCTAAACTAATCCTGCACAATCAGGTCCTTTGTGCATGTTTTACCGAATTCGGGCTGGATTGTGCAATGGTTGATTTCGAATTCATGGTGCAGCACTTCTTCTATTTCATGGACTATTGCGTTGAATTCCGATATTGAGATGTTTTCGCGGCATTCGAGATGCGCCTCAAAATGCAGTTCATTGTCATTGAGGTTCCATAAATGGACGTGATGCAGTTGGTGGATTCCGGTTACGGCATGGATTTTTTTGACGATTTCTGTGATGTCGAGGTTTTCGGGTGTAAACAACATCAACATTTTTGTCGTCGATTTCAGCAGGCCAAATCCCATAACGATCAGATAAGCCGCGATGACGAATGTGATGACGCTGTCGACCCAGAACCATTGGAAATATTTCATCAGTAAACCGCCAATCAAGACCGCAAAAGACGCCAAAGTATCTGTCAGCAAATGCAGGTACGCCGATTTCATGTTGGAATTGTGGCCCGCATCTTTTTTTAGCAAAATTGTCGAAAATCCATTGAATAAAATTCCAAGCAGCGACAACCAGATGACCAATCCTGAACTGATGATTTGTGGTTTTGAGAATCGTTCGACCGCTTCATAGATCAGGAAAAAAGCAACTATAATCAAGGTTGCCGAATTGATGAAAGCAACCAAAAGCTCAGCGCGTTTGTAACCGAAAGTTTTGGTGACCGTGGCTTTGCGTTTTGACAACCGGTGTGCGATTAAGCTGAACAACAACGACAACACGTCGCTGAAATTGTGCAGCGCATCGGAAATGAGCGACAAGCTTCCAGAAATGAAACCGCCGACAATCTGCGCGACCGTAATCCCGATGTTCAGGAAAATCGATATGCTCAGGTTTTTGCCTGTGACTTCATGGTGATGGCTGTGGTCGTGACCCATTAGCAGGATATTTTGTCAACGCGGATCTGGTGCCTTCCGCCTTCGAATGGCGTAGCGAGAAATGCCTCGACCATTTCCACAGCTTGATGGATTGCTGTAAAACGCGCCGGAATGCTGATGATGTTGGCATTGTTGTGCTGTCTTGCCAGGGTTGCGATTTCTTTGTTCCAACACAATGCAGCGCGAACACCCTGGTGTTTGTTGACCGTCATGTTGATGCCGTTTCCACTGCCGCAGATGACGATGCCAAAATCGGCTTTCCCGTTTCCAACATCTGAAGCGACGGGATGCCCAAAGTCCGGATAGTCGACGCTGGCCTCAGAATCGGTTCCGTAATTAGTGACTTCGTGTCCTTTTGCTTTGAGCATATCGACAATGGCTTTTTTGTATTCGGGTCCTGCGTGGTCGTTTCCGATGGAGATTTTCATGATGTTGTATTTTATTAGGTACAAATTTACCTAATTTTTGGTTCGTTTATTTTTGGATGCCGGTCTTTTTTCTCTTCTAATAATGGTTTATCAAGGCTAAAAAAGGGCTTTGTTGATATGTTTTTCTAAAACCCTGATTTTCAGTTTACATTCATTTAACAATGGGTGTTTATAACTCGGTAAAGAAAAACAGAACTATTTTTTGGTTATCCGGATTAAATCCCTAATCCAAAACGCAAGTCGAAAAAACAAATTTAGTTGCATGATTTTTTGGAATAGTTATCAGGTATTGAAGGGTTGTTTTTAACACCATTCTGAAAACAAACTTATTTACAGAAACAGCGCGTTTTTGATTGTTAACAGTTGTTAATTAAACCTTAAAAAAGCTTTAGGATGAACGTTTTAAATTGAGATAAGTATGTTAACAAATCTTTATAAAAAGGTTAAAACAAAAAACAATGCTTTTAAAAATAAACTTATTGTAGCTATTAACACGCTATAATAACCACCAAAAATTAAATTTAAATTTCTTTTTCTTTTTGTTGTTTCTAATAGATGTTGACAACTTTACATTTTAAACGATGCGAAGATTTCCGCTTTCTAGTTCGTCGAGGATTTTCCGGACGGTTTCCGAATCATTCGGATGAATTTTTAGTTTGATCCCACCGAGCGCAATTGAATACATCGGCACGACCGAAACGGAAGTCTCATTCTCGAAAAAATAAGGAATGCCTTCAAGATTCAGTCGGTGTTTCAGGATCGTAATTTCATGCGGATAGTTGAAAACGGCAACCGTGATAAAGTCTTCCATCGGATTGTTTTTATAAAGATAACGAATTAGCGGTTACGGATTTTGAAGTTAATATTTGTTTAAACTCTCCGCTTGTCAAGCGTAACTGTAAAGTATTTCGTAATTTTAACAATTATTAGAAAAAGACTTATGAGTAAGAAACCAGGAAAACCCGGAAATAAAGAAAAAGACTTCTCCGGGAAAATTTTAAAAATCCTTTCCACCAATGCCAATCGCGCATTTAACTACAAACAAATTGCCGCTATACTTGAGAAAGACGATACGAAAAGCCGGAACGAAATCATCAAAGACCTAAAGATTCTCGCTTCGCAACACAAAATCATCGAAACAGAACCCGGAAAATACCTTGTTAAAGCGATCAGCCAGGATTATTATGAAGGCACGATTGACATGACCAGCCGCAAGACCGCTTATTTTATCTGTAAAGGTGAATTTGCTGAGGATGTTTTCATCCCGACTGGAAACCTGAACCGCGCGCTTGATGGCGACACAGTCAAAGTGTACGTTTACAACCGAAGAAAAGGAAAACGCCCGGAAGGTGAAGTCATTGAAGTCGTTGAAAGGAAGAAAACAGAATTCGTTGGTGTTATCGACATTCAGAAAAATTTTGCTTTTGTTTCGACTGCCAACGCCAAAATGTATACGGACATTTTCATCCCGAAAGACAAAATCGGCGATGCTGAAAACGGCGATGTCGTCATAGCAAAAATAGAGGATTGGCCTAAAAAAGCCGACAGCCCGTTCGGGTCGGTCATCAAAGTGCTTGGAAAACCCGGCGAACACGATACCGAAATCCATGCGATATTGGCAGAATACGGTTTGCCGTATGATTTCCCTATTGAAGTCGAAGTTTTTGCACAAAAGATCGATACTTCCATCCAGGAAAGTGAAATCGCGAACCGACGCGACATGCGCGACACATTGACATTTACGATCGACCCGAAAGATGCGAAAGATTTTGACGATGCGCTGTCATTCAAAAAACTCGACAACGGGAATTATGAAATCGGAATCCATATTGCGGATGTTTCCTATTATCTGCAGGAAGGAACTATTCTCGATGATGAAGCTTACAATCGCGCGACTTCGGTTTATTTGGTCGACAGGGTTGTGCCGATGCTTCCGGAAGTGTTGTCGAATTTTGCGTGTTCTTTACGTCCAAATGAGGAAAAATATACATTTTCGGCGATTTTCGAGATTACGCCGACGGCACAAGTCACGAACCAATGGTTTGGAAGAACCGTGATTTATTCCGACCAGCGCTTTGCGTATGAAGAAGCACAGCATATTATTGAAACCAAAAGCAGTACGATTCCGGAAGACATTTCGATCACTGGCGCATCATATGTCGTAAAAGATGAAATCGTCGAAGCGACATTGATATTGGACGATTTGGCCAAAATATTTAGAAAAAACCGCATGAAAAATGGCGCGATTTCATTTGATAAAGTTGAAGTGAAATTCAACCTCGATGAAAATGACGAGCCGACAGGCGTGTATTTTAAAGTGTCGAAAGATGCGAATCATTTGATTGAGGAATTCATGCTTTTGGCCAACAGGAAAGTCGCGGAATACATTGGTAAACAAAAGAAAACATTTATTTACAGGATTCACGACGAACCGAATGAGGACAAGCTAATCGGGCTGCAAAGCATCATTTCAAAATTTGGATACAGCATCAACCTGAAATCCAAAAAGGAAATTTCGCAGTCATTGAACCAGTTGCTGCAGGATGTCAATGGTAAAAAAGAACAGAATCTCGTCGACACGTTGGCGATCAGGACGATGAGCAAGGCTAAATATTCGACGGATAACATTGGGCATTACGGACTCGCATTCGACTACTATTCGCATTTTACGTCACCAATCCGGCGTTATCCTGACGTTATGGTACATCGATTACTTCAGTATTATTTGGATGGCGGAAAATCGGTCAGCGAAGAAGTGTATGAAGAGAAATGCGAACATTCTTCGACAATGGAAGGTTTGGCGACAAGTGCCGAACGCGATTCCGTCAAATACATGCAGGTGAAATACATGCAGGATCATAAGGATGAGGAATTCCTGGGCGTTATTTCCGGTGTGACCGAATGGGGAATTTATGTTGAAATCGTTTCCAACAAATGTGAAGGCATGTGCAGAATCCGCGAAATCAAGGATGATTATTACACCTTTGACGAAAAGCAATATGCACTTGTTGGCGAAATTTCCAAGAACATTTTACAATTGGGAGACGAAGTTTACGTTAAGGTAAAAAATGCCGACCTGGTAAAAAAACAACTCGATTTTCATTTTATAAGAAAAAACGACTAATCAGAATCGCACGAGCGCTGGCGAACTGGCGCAGCAATCACATAAATCAAATCAACATGAAAAAATTAGTATTAATAGCATTAGTATTGACAAGCGGAATGGCTGTCGCACAAGTCACTAAAAAATTAGGTGATTTTGACGAACTGAAAGTTTTTGACAGGATTACGGTAACGCTCATTCCGTCGGGAGAAAACAAGATTGAAATCAAAGGAAGAAGAACCAAAGATGTCGAAGTCGTCAACAATAACGGCCAATTGAAAGTCCGTATGAAATTCGGCAAACTCCTCGATGGCGATGATATCAACGCGACTTTGTATTTTACGACACTCGAAAGCGTCGATGCCAGCGAAGGCTCGATGATTACGTCTTCAACGACTTTCAAGCAATCTAAAATGGAAGCCACAGCGAAGGAAGGCGCGCAAATCGAACTCCATCTCGATGTGGATAAAGTCGAAGTGAAATCCGTTACCGGCGCTATTGTCAGGCTTGCCGGAAGAGCTGATAATCTCGAAGCCAAACTTGGGACCGGTGGAATTCTGGAAGCCAAAACACTTGAGACGTCACAAGCTGATGTTAGCATCAATGCCGGTGGTGAAGCGGAAGTCAACGCTTCAGATTTGGTTGATGCCGATGTCAAAGCAGGCGGAAATGTGACCATTTACGGGCATCCAAAGCAAATCAACAAAAACACAACACTGGGCGGAACAATTGAGGAAAGTAAGTGATAATTAGTATTAATTCTGTATTTTTGGATTAACACTTTTACAAATTCTTCATGATCCAGGATATTTTAGCCGCCATTCCATTGGGCTTTTTCTTAAGCTTTATGATCGGGCCGGTATTTTTTGTGTTGCTCGAAACCAGCGTCGTAAAAGGATTCAGGGCCGCGTTGGTTTTTGACCTCGGCGTGCTTTTGGCCGATGTCATTTTTATCCTGATCGCTTATTTCAGTAGTGTGCGGCTTTTGGAATCCATCAAAGACGATCCGGCATTGTTTATTTTTGGCGGCCTGGTGATGTTGACTTATGGCATCATCAGTTTTCTGAAAGCCAAGAAAGCTCAGAAAAACATTGACCCGGAAGATCCGGTGGAATTGGCAAAAACCAATTACCTTAATTTGTTTGCCAAAGGCTTTTTCCTGAATTTCATCAACATTGGCGTATTGGGTTTCTGGCTGGCACTGATCATTACCGTTGGCCCGAAATTGGATCGCGACGAATTCCGGATTTTTACCTTTTTCACTACGGTTGTCTTGGGTTATTTTGTGACAGACATTTTTAAGATTTTGCTTGCCAAACAGTTGCGGAACCAATTAAATGCTAAAAACATCAACCTGATCAAAAGGACCATCAGTATTGTGCTGATTATTTCAGGCGCATTTTTGTTATCACAAGGCTTGTTTCCAAAAGAGAAGATTATGGATAAGGTTTATGATAAGTTGGAGCATAAAAAATAACTACAAAAAAAGCCCTCTAAAAAGAGCGCTTTGTCAGAGGCATCGTGCGACCCCATAATTAATTTCTAAAAAATTCATACAAAAAAAGCCTTCTGTTTCCAGAAAGCTTTTAGAGGCATCGTGCGGATTCGAACCGCAGTAGGAGCTTTTGCAGAGCCCAGCCTAGCCACTCGGCCACGACGCCATTATTGAATGGATGGCAAATATAAAAAAACAAATGACAACAGGCAATCGATACCTAATAATTTTAGAGCACTAATTCCTGTATTCCTCCATTTGGATGGTAACGGCTTCAACATCACCACCAATCGGCGGGTTTAATTTTGACACCGAAAGCACGATTCTCGACACTTCCGGTATTTCCTTAAAGACGCGCGTGATGATCCGGTGCGCGACATGCTCAAGAAGATTGGAACGCTGCGCCATTTCTTCCTTGACAATCTGGTTCAGGAAAACGTAATCAATAGTATCTTTCAGTTCGTCGCTTTGCGAAGATTTGCGCAAGTCGGTCTTGATTTCAAGGTCAGTCGAATATTCCGACCCGATTTTACTTTCCTCATCAAGGCAGCCATGAAAGGAAAATGTCCGTATATTTTTGAGTCTGATGATGCCCATAATTTTAAATTTTATCACCTCAAAATTACTCCAAATTGCTCAAATCTGCCCCTAAAATATTCAGGCTTTTTTGAATACCTTTGCAGCATTACAAAAGAAGTTATGTCAACAGAAGAAAAATCACTGAATTTCATTGAACAAATCATCGAGGAAGATTTGAAAAGCGGCTTGTCGAATGGCAAATTGCGTTTCCGTTTTCCGCCGGAACCAAATGGTTACCTGCACATTGGGCACGCGAGTTCCATTGCGCTGAATTTTGGTTTGGGAATCGATTATAACGCGCCTGTCAACCTGCGTTTCGACGACACGAATCCCGCCAAAGAAGAGCAGGAATTTGTGGACGCGATCAAACGCGATGTGCAATGGCTCGGTTACCAATGGGCCGAGGAAAGATATGCTTCTGATTATTTCCAACAGTTATATGACTGGGCAATCGACTTTATCAAAAAAGGAAAAGCCTATGTCGACAGCCAGACTTCTGAAGCCATGGCTGGGCAAAAAGGAACGCCGACAACCCCCGGAACCGACAGCCCGTTCAGGAATCGTACTGTCGAAGAAAATCTAGATTTATTTGAAAGAATGAAGAATGGTGAATTCCCTGAAGGCGCCCATATTTTGCGTGCGAAAATCGACATGAAATCAACCAATATGCTGATGCGCGATCCAATCATGTATCGCATTTTACATAAACATCATCACAGGACTGCCGACAATTGGTGCATTTACCCAATGTACGATTGGGCACATGGTGAAAGCGATTACATCGAGGAGATTTCACACTCATTTTGTACGCTCGAATTTTTACCGCACCGGGAATTATACGATTGGTTTCTCGACCAGATTTATGACGACAATAAAGTCCGCCCAAAACAACGTGAATTCGCGCGCCGGAATTTATCGCACACTGTTGTCAGCAAAAGAAAACTGCTGCAATTGGTCAATGAAAAACACGTCGACGGTTGGGACGATCCGAGAATGTCGACCATTTCAGGTTTGAGAAGACGCGGTTATACTGCAGCTTCATTGCGGAGTTTTGCAAATGCCATCGGAATTGCAAAACGCGACAATTTAATTGACGTTTCGCTTTTGGAATTTTACATCCGTGAAGATTTGAATAAGATAGCGCCGCGTGTCATGGTGGTTTTGGATCCTGTGAAACTGGTCATTACCAATTATCCAGAAGGAACAGCGGAATGGCTTGATGCCGAAAACAACCAGGAAGATGAATCTGCCGGTTTCCGGAAAGTGCCTTTTTCAAAGGAATTGTTTATTGAAAGGGAAGACTTTATGGAAGAGGCAGAGAGCAAATTTTTCCGCCTTTCCATTGGAAAAGAAGTGCGTTTAAAAAATGCCTATATTATTAAAGGAGAAAGTGTTGTCAGGGATTCGGCTGGAAATATCACTGAAATACATGCGACTTATGATACCGATAGCTTAAGCGGAAGCGGTACGGAAGCCAGCCAAAGAAAAGTTTCAGGGACATTGCATTGGGTTTCGATTGCCCATGCGATTCCGGCGGAAGTGCGTTTATACGACCGATTGTTTACAGACGAAGCGCCAGATTCACACAAAGAAAAAGACTTCCTTGAATTCGTCAATCCGGATTCTTTGAAAGTGGTCACTGGTTATTTGGAGCCAAGCTTAAAAGATGCCAAAAATGAGGATAAATTCCAGTTCCAAAGATTGGGCTATTTCACCGTTGATAAAGATTCCACTGCCGAAAAATTGGTTTTCAACCGAACGGTCGGATTGAAAGATGCCTGGGAAGAAAAAGGAAAGAAAGACGAAAATACGATCAACAACGGACTGAAAGAAATCAATAAATATTTCAAAGTTTCAACAGACAAAGAAAGATTGGCAATTGAAAATGTGATTGGCGAAAGCATCAAAACCATTTCCAATTTCAGCTTTCTGCAAAACGCCCTGAAGAAAAACATCAACAATAATAAAAGTTCGTTGCTGTTTGTGAATTTTCTTTTGAAATACTCCGACAAAATCAAGCTTTCGGATTTCGATACGGAAATTCTGGACAAATTGTATTCGATGTCTTTAAGAAGTGAATCGGATTTTGTAAAAAAGGCAATCATTGAAAATGTCAGGAAAAATCCGGCCGATTGGAATGCATTCCAAAATTGGCTTACCAATTTCAAGCAAACGGAAAAAAATGAAAACGTCCTGAAATTTATTTCTCAATTCGAAGGATAAAATTCAACATAGTTTTTAAAAATCGAAAGCGTCTTTTTTAAGGCGCTTTTCTTTATTATTAATAAATACTATTAAAAATTGAAAAGCTATAATATTTGACAATCAAAACTGGCTTTCATAAATGAATTGTAAGCGATGATTTAAAAACGGAAATATAAATCCACATTTCTACCGACAAAACGCGAATAAAACGCACGAATTTGATTTTCACCTTCCAAAACATACTTTAACGGCTCGTTAACAGCAAAAGTCCCTTTCGAGAATTACCTTTAGATTACTAACAAAAAAAAATCAGAAGTTATGTCAAGTAAAACAGGAATAGGATTGGCGCTTTTAGCCGGAGTTGCCATTGGGGCAGGAATCGGAATTTTGATGGCACCTGACAAAGGGTCGAAAACCCGCGGAAAAATCAAAGGCGGTTACGACGACGCAAAAAGCGACCTGAAAAATAAATTCAATTTGGCGAAGGACAAATTCACAAAAGCCGATGTCGAAGGAAAATATGAAAATTTGGTTTCGGACTTAAGTTCCAAATCAGAAGATGTGATTACTTTTCTGGAGTCCAAACTGGCGGCGCTCAAAAAAGAGGTCGCGAAATATTAAAAACAAAAAAGAGGCTTAATTGCCTCTTTTTTATGCTATGTTTTCGGATTGTCCGGATCATTAATTTCTCCGCCTTCCTTTAAATGTTTATAATCGTCCGAAGGTTTGAAATCAGGGTTTTTCGGTTTTTTCTTCGCATTGTTTTTCATCGCTTCGCCGATTTGGTTCGATGCCGTGAACGACGCGACCATATTGTTCAGCATGTCACTTCCGGCTTGCGGGGAATTTGGCAGCAGGATCAGGTTGGAATTCGTATCCGCGCCAATCGCTTGCAGCGTATCATAATGTTGCGTCACGACAATCAATGCGGAAGCTTCCTGTGAATTGATGCCGACTTTATTCAGGACATCGACACTTTCGACCAGTCCGCGCGCAATTTCACGCCTTTGGTCGGCAATTCCCTGGCCTTGCAGACGCTTGCTTTCGGCTTCAGCCTTGGCTTTTGCGACAATCCGGATACGGGAACTTTCGGCTTCGAACTCGGCTGCGGTTTTTTCCCTGTCGGCAGCGTTGATTCGGTTCATCGCGTTTTTCACCTGGATATCAGGATCGATATCGGTCACCAAAGTATTGATGATATCATAGCCATAAGTCGTCATCGCCTCGTTGAGCTCACGTTTGACGGCAATCGCGATATCGTCTTTTCTTTCAAAGACATCATCGAGTTTGAGTTTTGGCACTTCGGCGCGAACGACGTCAAAAACATAAGCTGTGATTTGGTCGTGCGGATATTCCAAAAGGTAAAAAGCATCATAAACTTTCAGTTTGATTACCATAAACTGTACGGAAACCTTGAGCTTGACAAACACGTTGTCTTTCGTTTTGGTTTCAATAACGACATCGAGCTGCTGGATCTTAAGGTTGATTTTGCCGGCAATTTTATCAATGATCGGAATTTTCAATTGCAATCCCGAATGGCGGATGCTGAGAAATTTCCCAAAACGCTCCACAATCACAGCCGTTTGCTGCTTGACCGTGAAGAAAGAAGAGAGAAAAATAAACAGGCCAAAAACGAGAATGACTAATAAAGGAATGTTCATAAGCGTATAATTTAGTTTTAAAATTCCCGTTAAATTACGAAAAATACTTTAGGTTTGCCCAACAAACGAACGTTATGAAAAAGATCATATTTGCCTCGGTTTTTAGTTTTATGGCGCTGGCCGCTTCAGCCCAGGACGGTTATAGGGATTCAAACCGCATCGGAATTTCCGGCGGTATCAACCAATTTACGCTCGACACCGACAATTTTGAAGCATCACCGGGAATGGGATGGAATGCCGGGCTTTCAGTACGCGGCAATTTTTACAACGACTTTGATATGGTATATGGCATGCAGTTCAGCGAAAATGTCTTTACCGTCAAAGGCGTCTCACCGACGAATATTAAAGACATCAAATACAAACTCGATTCGGCGCAAATCTCATTATTGCTGAGTTATAAGGTCATTGAAAACCACCTGAGTTTTGAACTTGGCCCAATGATCCAGGTTAACGGCAAACTCAATGTGGCCGAGGAAGATGAAGCTTACATCATCAACAGCAATGGCGTTACCGCAAAAGACATTCAGGAGATTTCGACGTTCAATTTTTATCCAACTGTCGGCGTAACCGCAGGCGTTCGGCATGTCAGGCTGAACATCATGTACCAATACGGCGTCAACAATATTTTAGGGAAACTCGACGACAGTGCCTTGGGAGAAGATTTTAAAGGCCATGCCGGCATTCTGACCGGATGTATTATCCTTTACTTATAAAAAAAGCCCCTGCAGGAGCTTTTTGTTTTTTTGGGCGTTGCCTTCGGCCGGGCTTTCCGTTGCAATCTTTTCATTTTATGATTTGTCCTTCGCTGCGCTACGGGCGAATCTAAAATGAAAAGGATTTTCACTACAATCCCTAACGCAGTATATGCTATAAATTGGCAATCGCGCGTTTAATGCGGTTCACCGTTTCTTCCTTTCCAATCATTTCGACGATGTCGAACAAATGCGGGCCTTTCAAGGCGCCAACAACGCTCAAACGAAACGGCTGCATGACTTTCCCCATTCCGATTTCGTTTTGTGTCAACCAGTCTTTAACCGACGTTTCGATGTGGGCCGAATCAAAATCAACAATATTTTCAAGCACATCAATCAATTGGCTCATCAATTCCGAAGTGTCTTCTTTCCAGTTTTTGGCGGCTTTTTCGTCGTATGATGCTGGCGCAACAAAAAAGAAATCGCTCAAATCCCAGAATTCCGAAACAAAATGTGCGCGTTCTTTAATCAGTGAAACGACTTTTTGTACGTAATCGAAAGTCGTGTCGATTTCCCTTTCCATCAATATCGGCATAAAATCTTCTGCCAATAAAACATCATCTTTCTTGACCAGATATTGGTGGTTGAACCATTTGTTTTTTTCAGGATCGAATTTGGCGCCGGCTTTGTGCACACGGTTTAAATCAAAGGCGTCGACTAATTCTTCGAGAGAATACAGTTCTTTATCGGTTCCGTCATTCCAGCCCAAAAGCGCAAGGAAATTAACGACCGCTTCAGGGAAATATCCTTTTTCACGATAGCCGGATGAAATGCCTTCTTCGGTTTTCCATTCCAACGGGAATACCGGAAAACCCAGTTTGTCACCGTCGCGCTTTGATAATTTTCCATTCCCGATCGGTTTCAGGATCAATGGCAAATGCGCAAACTCCGGCGCATCCCAGCCAAAAGAACGATACAATAAAACATGCAATGGCATTGATGGCAGCCATTCTTCACCACGGATGACATGTGTCGTTTCCATCAAATGGTCATCGACGATATTCGCCAGATGGTATGTTGGCATGCCGTCGCTTTTGAACAGCACTTTATCGTCAAGCAGATTGGTTTCAAATTTTATATCACCGCGGATGATATCGTGCAAATGCAAAGTCTCATCGACAGGCGTTTTAAAACGAATGACATAATCTTCGCCATTGGCAATTCTTTTCGCGGTTTCCTCAGCAGAAATCACAAGCGAATTGTCGAGTTTTAACCTGTTATGGTGGTTGTAAATGAATGTCTTTCCGGTTTCTTCATGTTGTTTCCTGTGCGCATCCAAGGCATCATTGGTGTCGAAAGCCACATAAGCATTCCCCGAATTGATTAGTGCATCGGCATATTCACGGTACAGGTGTTTTCTTTCACTTTGACGGTAAGGCCCGAATTTCTCATTATTTCCGACGGTTTCCGACGGTGCGATCCCAAGCCATTCCAATGCTTCAAAAATGTATTCCTCAGCGCCCGGAACATACCGGTTTTGGTCGGTGTCTTCAATCCGAAGAAAGAAAACGCCGCCGTTTTTTTTAGCGAATAGATAATTGAACAATGCAGTTCGGACACCGCCAATATGAAGCGGACCAGTTGGACTTGGTGCAAAACGCACGCGGACTTGCTTAGGCATTTTAAGTAAATTTTGCGCAAAGATACGATTTCAGTTGCAGCAATTCGAGCCAAAAAACTTTGGAATTTATTTAACGTTTTGCAATTCAGATAAAATCGTACTTTTAGCGGTTATTAAAAGCCTTGCTGTAGTGGAAAAATCCAATATCATTTACGGAAAACTAGAAGCTTTCATCAAAAAGTATTATACGAACGAGCTGATCCGTGGAATCATTTTCTTCGTCGGTTTGGGGTTGATTTATTTGTTGTTTACGCTTTTCGTCGAATATTTCCTTTGGCTAAAACCAATGGGAAGGACATTCCTGTTTTGGATTTTCATTGGCGTTGAGCTTTTTCTTTTGGTGCGATATATTGTTTTTCCGCTTTTTAAATTGTTCAAATTCCAAAAAGGGATTGATTATAACGACGCATCGAATATCATTGGAAACCATTTTGCGGAAGTCAGCGATAAACTGACCAATTTCCTCCAGCTTTCTTCCAATAGTAACCAATCGGAATTGCTTTTGGCTTCGATCGAACAGCGCGCCAATAAATTGCAGCCGATTCCTTTTGGCAACGCCATCAATTTTAAAAAGAACAGGAAATACCTGCCATTGGCGATTATCCCGATTTTATTCTTTGCCTTTTTCTATGTTTCCGGAAACAGCGCGATGATTTCGCAAAGCTTAAACCGAGTGGTAAATTATAAGAAACAGTTTTTACCGCCTGCGCCATTCCAGTTTGTGGTTTTGAATGACAAGTTGCAAACAGAACAAAACCAGGACTTTATATTACGCGTCAAAACCGAGGGCAAAGTCATCCCTGAAAACGCGATGATTTTTATCGGCGACGAAAGCTATTTTATGGAAAGCAGCAAACCCGGCGAATTTACTTTCAGGATTCCAAAACCAACAGGAAATGTATCATTTCACGTGGAAGCCAATGACGTGCATTCGCATGAATATGAGTTGGCCGTGGTTGCGGTACCGTCGATTGCGAACTTTGAAATGGTGCTGAACTTCCCATCATACCTGAATAAAAAATCTGAAGCCGTAAAAGGCACCGGAAATGCGATTGTTCCTGAAGGCACGCATGTGACCTGGAAAATGAACACACAGGCGACACAAAAGGTCGAATGGACAGATTTGGCGTCGAGTGTTCCGTTTGCAAAAAATGAGAACCAATTCATATTGTCCAGAAACATCTCACAGAATACAGAATACCAAATCCTGACCTCGAATGATAAGGTGACGAATTACGAAAAGCTGAATTACCGCATTTCCGTGATTAAAGACCAGTTTCCAACAATCAATGTCGGGAATGCGCCCGACAGCCTTAAAATCATGAAGAATTACATTTTGGGACAGGTTTCAGATGATTACGGATTGTCTAAACTGCAAATTGTGTATTATCCGAAAGACAGGCCTGAAGCGGGGAAACGCGGTATTATAGCCGTGAAGAAAGATATTTACGACCAGTTTGTGTTTTCGTTTCCGGGAACGCTTCCGGTGGATGAAGGCATTTCGTATGAATATTATTTTGAGATTTTCGACAACGATGCGCCGCACCATTTCAAAAGCACAAAATCTTCCGTGTTTTCTAGCAGAATCCAGACTGAAGCGGAATTGCAGGAGCAGGATTTGCAGCAGCAGAATGACAACATCAACAGCATGGAGAAATCGCTGAAGAACCAGGACAAGCAGATTTCTGAAATGGAAAAACTCCAGAAAATCGGGAAGGAAAAAGACAACTTAGAATTTAAAGACCAACAGAAAGTCAATGATTTCATCAAGCGCCAAAAGCAACAGGATGAAATGATGAAGGAATTTTCCAAAAAAATGGAAGACAACCTCGACAAATTCAAAACCGATAAGAAAGACGAATTTAAGGAGGAGCTTCAAAAACGACTTGACAAAGCCGATAAGGATTTGGAGAAAAACCAAAAGCTTTTGGACGAATTGAAAGAGCTCAACGACAAAATCCAAAACGAGGAATTGTTTGAGAAAATGGACAAATTCAAACAAACGGCTAAGAATCAGACCAAGACCCTCGAACAACTGGTTGAATTGACGAAACGGTATTACGTAGAAAAGAAAGCGGAGCAATTGTCTGACAAACTCAATAAACTTGCAGATAAACAAGAGGAATTGTCGGAGAAGGACAAAGAAAACAATGCCGATAAACAAGAAGAAATCAACAAAGAATTCGACAAGATACAGGAAGACCTAAAAAATCTTGAAAAAGAAAATAAAGAACTGAAATCGCCGATGGAATTGCCCAAAGACGACAAAAAAGAAAAAAATATTGATGAAGACCTGAAGAAAGCTTCTGACGAACTCAAAAAAGACAATAAGGATAAAGCCAAACCAAAACAGAAAAGTGCGGCCAAACAAATGAAGGAAATGAGCCAGAGCATGGCCGAAAGCATGTCGGCGGGTGAATCCGAACAAATGGAAGAAGACGTTAAAATGCTGCGCCAAATCCTCGACAATTTACTGGCATTCTCTTTTTCGCAGGAAGACCTGATGGACGATTTTAAAGGCCTGAAAAGAAACTCGCCGTCGTTCAATAAAGATTTGAAGCTGCAGCAGGATTTGAAGCAACAATTCAAACATGTCGACGACAGCCTGTTTGCGATGTCTTTGCGGAATCCAAAAATAGCAGAAAACATTACGGCTGAAATTGGCAACGTGCACTACAACATTGATAAAACGCTGGAATCGATGGCGGAATCGCAAATTCCGAAAGGGCTTTCGCACCAACAGTATACGATTTCGTCGGCTAATAAATTGGCCGATTTCCTCAGCGATATTTTAAACGGGATGCAAATGTCGTTATCCGGCTCTGGAATGGGCAAACCAAAACCCGGAAAAGGCCAGGGCGATATGCAGCTGCCGGACATCATCAAAAAACAGGAAGGTCTTGGCGAAAAAATGAAAGACGGCATGAAGAAAGGGGATAAGCCCGGCGACAAACCTGGAGAAGGCCAAAAGCCAGGAGAAGGTCAAAAACCCGGTGACGGCCAGAAACCCGGGCAAGGCCAAAAACCCGGAGGTAAAAATCCCGGAAGCAAAGGGCAATCCGGACAAGGCGAAGGGCAGGGCGATGGTGAAAACAGCCAGGATGGCGAAGGCGACGCAAGAGTCATTATGGAAATTTACAAAGAGCAAAGACAATTGCGCGAAGCACTGCAAAACGAACTCAACAAAAAAGGATTGGGCGGAAATGGCCAGGCTGCAATGGATCAAATGAAGGAAATCGAGAAGCAATTGCTGAATAAAGGCTTTAATAATGAAACGCTGCAAAAAGCGCTGAACCTCAAATATGAATTGCTAAAATTGGAAAAAGCGGTGCAGCAACAAGGTGAAGAAAAGAAGCGCCAGTCTGAAACCAATAAAAAAGAATTCAACAATAATGTTAATGCACTTCCTTCTGCTTTGCAGGATTATTTGAACAGTATTGAAATATTAAACAGGCAAAGCTTACCTTTGCGCTCCAATTACAACCAAAAGGTTCAGGAATATTTCAAAAACAATGATTAATTTCAATTACGAAACTGATTTTATTTTAGACAATGAAGCAGCTTATGGCAAATGGCTGTCTGAAGTCATAGTGTCTGAAAACAAAAAAGAAGGTGAAATCAATTACATATTTTGTGATGACGAATACCTGCATAAAATCAATGTGGAATACCTAAGCCACGATGATTTGACAGACATCATCAGCTTCGACTATTCTGTAGGAAACGAATTACACGGCGATATTTTTGTGTCTGTGGAAAGGGTTGCTGACAACGCCTCGGATTTCAAGGTTCCTTTTGAAACGGAATTGAAAAGGGTTGTCGTTCATGGCATATTGCATTACTGTGGTTATAAGGACAAATCGGAAGCCGATTCACTTTTGATGCGCCAAAAAGAAGATGAAAAGATTGAGATGTTTTTGGGCCAATGATTTTTATTAATTAAAATGTTTCACGTGGAACAATGAGTATGTTTCAAGATATATACGATGTAATTGTGGTTGGCGCAGGGCATGCCGGTTCTGAAGCCGCCGCCGCCGCCGCCAACATGGGGTCCAAAACCTTATTGGTGACCATGAGCCTGCAGAATATTGCGCAAATGTCCTGCAATCCTGCTATGGGCGGAATTGCAAAAGGACAGATTGTGCGTGAGATCGATGCGCTTGGTGGTTATTCGGGAATTGTTTCCGACAAAACGGCTATCCAGTTTAAAATGTTGAATAAGTCTAAAGGTCCGGCAATGTGGTCGCCAAGAGTGCAAAGTGACCGAATGCGTTTCGCGGAAGAATGGCGATTGATGCTGGAGCAAACACCGAACCTCGATTTTTATCAGGAAATGGTAAAAGGACTGATTATAGAAGACGGAAAAATAAAAGGGATTAGGACTTCGTTAGGTGTAGAAATCAAAGCGAAGGCTGTGGTTTTGACAAACGGGACTTTTCTCAACGGGTTGATCCATATCGGCGAGAAGCAATTCGGCGGCGGAAGGGCTGGCGAAAGCGCTGCTTATGGAATCACTGAAGATTTGGTAAATGTCGGATTTGATTCAGGACGAATGAAAACCGGCACGCCGCCACGCGTGGATGGACGTTCTTTGGATTACTCCAAAATGACTGAAGAAAAAGGTGATGCCAAACCGGATAAATTCTCTTATTCCGATATCACAAAACCACTGACGCACCAGAAATCGTGTCACATGACCTATACCTCGCTTGAGGTGCATGATATTTTACGTGAAGGTTTTGACCGTTCGCCAATGTTCAATGGTAGGATTAAAAGCCTGGGCCCAAGATATTGTCCATCTATTGAGGATAAGATCAATCGCTTTGCAGATAAGGACAGGCACCAACTTTTTGTCGAACCAGAAGGCTGGAATACCGTTGAGGTTTATGTCAATGGGTTTTCCACTTCATTGCCTGAGGATGTCCAATTTAAGGCTTTGCGTTCTGTGGTCGGATTTGAAAACGTGAAGTTTTTTCGTCCGGGTTATGCGATAGAATACGATTATTTTCCGCCCACTCAATTGAAACATACATTGGAAACCAAATTGGTTGAAGGCTTGTATTTTGCAGGGCAAATCAACGGAACGACGGGATACGAAGAAGCAGCATCACAAGGTCTGATGGCTGGAATTAATGCCGCCCTGAAAGTGCAGGAAAAAGAACCCATGATATTGAAACGCGACGAAGCGTATATTGGCGTTTTGATTGATGATTTAATCACGAAAGGCACGGAAGAACCATATAGAATGTTTACGTCCAGGGCAGAATATCGAACACTTTTGCGCCAGGACAATGCAGATTTCAGACTCACGCCAATGTCTTATGCGATTGGCTTGGCATCAGAGAAAAGATTGCGCAGGATGGAACACAAGCTTAAGGAATCTGAGGCGATGGTGAATTTTTTCAAAGAAACCAGTGTTACTGTCGCGGAAGCCAACCCTATTTTAGAATCGAAAGAAACGGCGTCAATTACTCAGGGAGATAAAATGTTTAAGGTCTTTTCACGTCCACAAATCGACCTTGACGACATGCTGAAATTTGAAAAGGTAAAGGAATATGCCGAAAAACATAACCTCGACCAGGAGATTTTGGAACAGGCAGAAATACAAGTCAAGTATTCAGGATATATCGAAAAGGAAAGAAACAACGCCGACAAATTAACACGCCTTGAAGACGTCAAAATTCCAGAAGGATTTGATTACGACAAAATAAAATCACTGTCATATGAAGCCAAAGAGAAGTTCAAGAAGATTAGGCCAGTAACCATCTCACAGGCATCAAGAATTAGTGGCGTTTCTCCGAGCGACATTTCTGTGCTTTTGATTTACATGGGCCGATAATTTGTTCCACGTGAAACTAATCAAGCGGATGCAAGTATAGCAGGGTTTCGACACAAATTTTTAAAAATCAAAATGAACATTCAGGACAAGAAATTATTTTTAAAGGTAAAAGACCATTCTGTTTCAAAAGAATCGTTTGATTTGTATCGCGATGAGAACTTGGATTTGCTGATTACTTTCCCGCAGCCAGATGCATCTGATCTCCCGAAATATTATGAAAGCGAAAACTATATTTCCCATACTGACGCGAAGCGGTCGCTCTTTGAAAAAGCGTACCACTTCATTAAAAACATTGCGCTCAAAAACAAGCTGGATTTAATCAATTCACTGCAGCATCAAAAAGGAAGACTTTTGGATATTGGTGCCGGAACCGGCGATTTTTTAGCATTGGCCGGAACAGACGGATGGAACATTACAGGTGTTGAACCCAATGAAAAAGCAAAGAATATTGCGAAAAACAAGGGTGCTTTATTTGTTGAAACAACGTCCGATTTAGCAAACCAGTCTTTCGATGTCATTACGATGTGGCATGTTTTAGAACACGTTCCGGATGTTGAAAAGCAAATTAAAGAATTGAAAAGGCTGCTCAATCCAAGCGGGACAATCATTATTGCGGTGCCTAACTTCAATTCATTTGATGCCAACCATTATAAAGAATTCTGGGCAGCATTTGACGTTCCAAGGCATTTGTGGCATTTCTCCAAAATGGCCATTGAAAAGTTGTTTGCAAAAGAAGGCCTGAAATTAATCGATGTATTGCCAATGGAATATGATGCCTATTATGTCAGCCTGCTTTCTGAAAAATACAAATCAGGCAAAATGAATTATGTAAAGGCGTTCCTGAATGGGATGAAATCTAATGCGAAAGCAAAGAAAAGCGGCGAATATTCTTCACACATTTACATTATAAAAAATACTTAAAAAATATCGTAATAAACCAAAAAATTATACTTTTACGCCAAATTTTAAAACATAACATGAAAAAATCCATATTAATTATTGCCCTTGCATTAGCCGTTGTTTCATGCAACAAATCCGCAGACACAAAAGAAGTAAAGACCGCTTACGTTGATACTTCAAAACTATTGGAAGATTATACCGAAGCCAAAGATATTGAGGCTAAATACAAAGCAAAATCCCAGGAAATGGGTAAAGAATTGGACGCTGAAGTAGCAAAATTCAAGGCTGAAGCCAATAGTTACCCGCAAGATGCACAAGCAAAAGGACAAGCTTGGGCAGCACAAAAAGGAGCAGAGCTTCGCAAAAGAGAGCAGCAATTGACTTATGCACAACAAGCCATGTTGCAACAACTGCAGCAGGAAAGCGGTGTTGAAATGGATTCACTTGTGAAAAATGTCAAGAAATTCATCAAGGCTTATGGCAAGGAAAAAGGATATGCCTACATCTATGGAACTGGAGAAGCAGCAACCGTATTGTATGCAGAAGACAAATACGACATCACAAAAGAAATCGTAAAATTGCTGAACGATAAATACAAATCCGGAGGCAAAAAAGACTCGGGCGATAGCGGACAGGCGAAGCAAACTGCCACTGCCGCTAAACCGGAAGAAAGCAAATAAATTTTTGCCATACATTAAAAATGCCTTCTCCTGCATCAGGGTTGAAGGCATTTTTTTTGGTCATAAAACGGTTTATCAATTCATTTTTTCTGTAAATTTCCGCTTCAAATTATACGCCATGAAAACATTTTCTGATGACGCCGCTTATGTTCTGCGCTTTATCAATCAAACCAACCGCTCTATATTCCTGACCGGAAAAGCAGGTACGGGAAAAACGACATTGCTTCGTGAAATTATAAGGACAACGCACAAAAATACCGTGGTTGTTGCGCCAACAGGAATCGCCGCTCTGAATGCCGGCGGTGTAACGATTCACTCGATGTTCCAGTTGCCATTTGCAGGTTTTATTCCGAAACACAATATCAATCCCGGATTTTCCGAAAGCGTCAGGTTTGAAACCAAAGATACGCTTCGCAGGCATTTTCGCGTGGCCGCATTAAAACAATCCGTGATCCGGAATATGGAATTGCTGATCATTGACGAAGTCAGTATGCTTCGTGCCGATCTGCTCGATGCGATGGAATTCATGATGCAAAGCATCCGAAGGAACAATGCGCCTTTTGGCGGAGTCCAAGTGTTGTTTATTGGCGATTTGCTGCAATTGCCGCCAGTCATCAAGAATGAGGAATGGCAAACGTTGCGGAAATATTACAACGGGAAATTCTTTTTCCATTCGCATGCGATCCAAAAAAACCCACCGCTTTATATCGAGCTTTCTAAAATTTTCAGGCAGACGGACGATCAATTCATCGGCATTCTCAACAATCTCAGAAACAATACGATAACTACGGCTGACATTACGGTTTTAAACCAATTCGTCAACCCGAATTTCGATCTGAAACAGCATCCTGGCTATATCACATTGACCACGCACAATGCCAAAGCCGATACAATGAACGCTAAAGCTTTGGACGAACTGCATGGAAAACAATTTACTTATCATCCTGAAATCATTGGCGATTTTCCTGAAAAGATTTTCCCGATTGATGAAAACCTGCAACTGAAAGTCGGCGCACAGGTCATGTTTGTAAAAAACGATTTGTCCTTTGAAAAAAATTATTTCAATGGGAAAACGGGAATCATAAAATCATTGTCCGAACAGGAAATCCTGGTCCATTTTCCCGAAGATAACAAGACCATAGAGGTCGAGAGATACGAATGGAAAAACATCCGCTATTCTGTTGACGGCATGACTAAGGAAATCCAGGAAGATGTGCTCGGGACATTCGTGCATTACCCAATTAAATTGGCTTGGGCGATAACCGTCCACAAAAGCCAGGGCCTGACATTCGACAAAGCTGCGCTCGACGTATCGCACGTTTTTCTTCCCGGACAGGCATATGTCGCACTTTCGCGCCTGCGCTCATTAAACGGGCTTATTTTGCTTTCTCCACTGCAAATGAACGGCATTTCGAATGATGAAGATGTGATGCATTACGCGACAAACAAAGCCGATAACGACATTCTCGAAAACGAATTGCAAAACGAAACGAAAAATTTCATCCACAATTACCTCAGAAACAGCTTTGAATGGAAGGATTTGGCGCAAGAATGGCGAAACCATCGTTTCAGCTACAATGACGAAGGCGAAAAATCAGAAAAATCGAAACACAAAATCTGGGCAAAGAAACAGTCGGATGCGGTTGATTCACTGATGTTGCCCTCTTCAAAATTCATCTCACAGCTCGATAAGCTTTTTGCGGGACAAGGATTTGATACCGGCCATATTTCCGAAAGAATCCAAGCGGCTTATGATTATTTCCTGACGCCAATGGACAATCTCGTAACGGAAATCCTTTGGAAACTCGAAGAAGTCAGGCGCATTAAAAAAGTAAAGGCTTTTTATGAGGAATTGTCAGTGTTGGAAGAATTCCAGACCAAAGCCGTCCTTCGTTTGCTGCGCGCCAAAAAGCTCATGGAAATCGTGGCGTCGGGCAAAGTGATTTCACGTGAAAACCTAACGTCGGATGATATCAAATTTTATGTGACACAAAAATCAGATGCGGTAAAAGAAGCCTTTAAAAACGCGAACATCACGCTGATTGAAGACGAGGAAGATTTGGAAAGATATACATCGAAAAAGAAAAGCAAAACCAAGGAACCCAAAAAATCTACTGTCCAGGAAACGTATGAGCTCTGGATACAGAAAAATTCAATCAAGGAAATTGCAGGATTGCGAAAATTGACGCCACAGACCATTTCAAACCATATGGCCAAATTGATTGAGTCGAAAACCGTCAATATTTTTGACGTCTTGCCGGAAGACAAGCTGATTGAACTGGCGCGTGCTTTTGTTGGCTATAACGAGGAAACACTCAATCCGCTCAAGGAAAAATATGGGGATAAATTCACTTGGGATGAACTCAAATTGTTTAAGGCGAGCTTATCCTAGCCAAAAAACCGCCATTACTGCCGGGATAAAATAAATGGCAATCGTTTTTGCGCCGTCATAATCTTTCGCTATTCTTTGTCCGAAAAGCAATAATATCAGGGCAATGCACGAAAAAACAGCGCCATAAAACCCAAAAGTCGTTTCGCGTTTCACGAGCATTTCAATGACGCCAACAAGGCACAAGATTCCCGCAATGAGTTCCAAAGCGAGAATGATAAACAAAGCTTCGGGAACCTTCCCGCGGATGAAAGTTTTCGCAAAATGCACTTTCAGCCACTCGACATTTCCTTTCCAGTCCATGACTTTGTCATAGCCGGATTGGATGAATGTAACCGCCAAAAAAAGTAGGATCAGCATGGATGCAACGTTCATAAGCTTATTTTTTATGGATTAAACGCGTGAGTTTTATGGACAAATCGGTCAGCACAATTTTGGCGTTGCCGTTTCTTTCGATGTGATAAATCGCGTCCGAAAGTTCCCGGAAAATTTCGGTGATGTTTTTCCCATTGACAAATGGCGCAAAATTCTCGAGTTTGAATTTGTCGATTTTCGGTTCCATATATACCAAACTGGTCGTCTGATAATTGAGCAATAAAGCCTGCCGAAACATGTCAATACAATAATTCAGGAATTTTTTCTGCGTTTCGCGGCCCAAAGCGGCGATTTGCTCACTCCACGCAATCAGGTCGTTGATCGCGGAAGCATTTCCCTTGGCGCGGAAAGCGGCGCGTACCCACTGCACGAACCATTCCTCAAAAGGCATTTCTTCGCCATCTTCGTGGAGCAAATGCAACGCTTTATTGAAATTCCCTTGCGATTGGTGCGCGACTTTCTTTGCCGATCTCGCATCGAGATTTTCACGTGAAACCAACGCTTCGGCAATAACCGTTTCATTCAAACGATTGAAATTCAACACTTGGCAGCGCGAGCGAATCGTCTGGATCAGGTCTTCCTCATTTTCGGTAATCAGGATAAAGACCGTTTTTTCTGGCGGTTCTTCAATGATTTTCAGCAATTTGTTTGACGCTTCGATATTCATTTTGTCGGCCATCCAGACAATCATGATTTTATAGCCGCCTTCGTATGATTTCAGCGCGAGCGATTTCAACACTTCCTGCGCATCTTCTACGCGAATCAGGCCTTGCTTGTTGGCCACGCCGAGAATTTGGTACCAGTCAAACAAACTTCCGTATGGTTTTTCCCGGATGAACTGGCGCCAATCAGCAATAAAATCAAGACTTTTTGGTTTGGATTTGACATCTTCGGTAGAAACGGTCGGATAAACGAAATGCAAATCCGGATGCGATAAATGCTCGAATTTCAGGTTGCAGCTTTCGTTGCCACCGGAATTGTCGTTTCCGGAATTGTTGCACAATATAAATTGCGCGTAAGTGATGGCCATGGCCAATGTGCCGCTGCCTTCCGGCCCGACAAACAATTGGGCATGCGGAATCCGTCCCGAAACCGCACTTTTTGTCAAATGGCTTTTGATGTATTCTTGTCCTAAAATCTCAGAAAATCGCATAGGCAAATATAGCGCAAATGTCTTGGAATAACTACATTTTTTCCTTTACGACGGTCGTAGTATTGAGAATGGTTTCCTGGTTAATCTTAATCTCGAGCTTTTCGCATTCGGTACAATCGGCTTCCGTAATTTCCCAATAAACGCCATAGTCCGGAATGCTGTTTTGCTTGATTACGGGCGTTTCCCATTTCTTACCGCGATCGCTGTTGTCGGCAAAAGCCAAAACCTGTTCTTTGGTCAGCACTTCATTTTTGCTCAGGGCAACAGCGTAAACATTCAATGCGCCGATGAACATGAAAATGTGGTCCTTCGGAAGGATTTGATAAATAACTGCGATATTTTCAGAAATCGGCGCTGTCGAGCCGCTGTTCCAATTTTCATCAAAATAAACCGTGTAATTGGGATCAACAAATAAATTAAGATCCATAACCGCATTGGAATTGGGCTGGAATTCTGGTTTCATGCGAATATTGATGACATAACCGAGCAATTCGTTTTCCGCAGCCGACTTTCCGTTAAAATGCCGCAGGTTTTGGTTATAAATCATTTTTGAATTTTTTCTGTTGACTTCAAAATAAGTGTCAAAAACCTTTGTGTCGATAATTTGCTGGGCATACATTGCCGCGCTGGCACTGGCTTTATTAAACACATCATCTTTTGCAATGACATATGCTTTTGTTTGTGACGTTGCCGAAATGGCGAAAAAAGCGAAAAGGATTACGGCTATTTTTTTCATTTGTAATGGTTTTTTCCGAATTCAATATTACAGAAAATCGACAAGATTTTAAAGCCTAAAAACTATATTTGCATTTATAACAAAAAATAGCTGACGATGAAAACGCTTTCTGATTTTGATTTCAAAGGCAAAAAAGCCCTGATAAGAGTTGATTTTAATGTGCCTTTAGACGAAAATTTTAACGTCACCGATGCGACAAGAATTGAAGCCGCAAAACCTACAATCGACCAAATTCTTTCGGCCGGTGGAAGCGTCATCCTGATGTCACACCTCGGAAGGCCGAAAGGGAAAGAAGCTAAATATTCGCTAAAACATATCGTTGACACGACTTCAAGGATTCTGGGCGTCAAAGTAAAATTTGCTGAAGATTCCAGAGGCGATGTTGCAAAAAATGCGGCCGCCGATTTAAAACCAGGCGAAGTGCTATTGTTGGAAAACTTGCGTTTTTACAAAGAAGAAGAAGCCGGTGATACAGGTTATGCAAAAGAATTGGCGTCATTGGGCGACATCTACGTCAACGATGCCTTTGGAACAGCGCACCGCGCGCATGCCTCGACCACGATTATCGCCGATTATTTTCCGGAAAACAAAACATTCGGATTGCTGTTGGCCAAGGAAATCGAAAGCCTCGAAAAAGTCTTGAAAAACAGTGAAAAACCGGTAACGGCTGTTTTGGGCGGATCGAAAGTATCGTCAAAAATCACTGTCATTGAAAATATCCTGGACAAAGTCGACCACATGATCATCGGCGGCGGCATGACTTTCACCTTCATCAAGGCGCAAGGCGGAAAAATAGGGAATTCCATTTGCGAAGACGACAAACTCGACCTGGCATTGGAAATCCTGAAAAAAGCCAAGGAAAAAAATGTACAGATCCATCTTCCGGTTGACGTCGTGGCTGCTGATGATTTTAATAACAAAGCAAACACACAAATCGTCGATGTCGATAAAATTCCTGATGGCTGGCAAGGACTTGACGCCGGACCGAAATCATTGGAGAATTTCAGGAAAGTGATTTTGGAATCAAAAACCATCCTTTGGAACGGACCGTTGGGCGTTTTCGAAATGGAAAATTTTGCCAAAGGAACAATCACACTTGGGAATTTTATTGCCGAGGCGACACAAAAAGGTGCTTTTTCACTTGTTGGCGGCGGCGATTCGGTTTCAGCCGTAAAACAGTTCGGCCTCGAGCCAAAAATGAGCTATGTTTCGACCGGCGGCGGCGCTATGCTTGAAATGCTTGAAGGAAAAACGCTTCCCGGAATAGCCGCAATTTCAGGCAAATAATTGTCCTGTTGACAATATTTGTGAAAAACTTAAGTTATAGAATTATTATATTTTGTTACAGAATTCCTATGTTTGCAATTACAAGCATTTGGAATTTAATGAATTGTACAACAAAATTGAATTAAAAATGCCATTTTCTTAATACACACCAAATACGAATTAAAGTTTTCTAATCGCCCGAATTTAAAGGGAATTAAAAACAAATAAAAACGTAAATATGACAATAAAGCATGCAACCTTAGCCCTGATTTCTTTTGTATCCCTACAGCTTTCCGCCCAGGATTTGGCTCAAAAAGATCCGGTCTTAAAACCAGAAATCAAACGTTCCTATCTAGATTCGATAAAATCGACTTTCAAACACGATGCAATGGCTTCCTGCGTGGACAGCTTGTGGCTCAAAGAACTGACAAGTCTGGATTTATACGACAACATTACGGAAGACATCAAAACCATCAATCTTGACAAATCGGTCGATTATGAATTGCCGACTGCTTTGCTCAAAGAAAGATTGGCAAAAATGGATGCGAAGTCGCCGTTTAATATCGAATACAATCCGGGACTTGAAAACATCATCAAATCATTCCTGAAAAACAGGAAAAAATCCTTCGAAAGGCTGATGGCCGTTTCCGAGTATTATTTCCCAATGTTTGAAGAAGCGCTTGCGAGGCAAAATGTGCCTTTGGAAATCAAATACCTTGCTGTTGTCGAATCGGCATTGAACCCAAAAGCCGTTTCAAGGGTTGGCGCAACCGGACTTTGGCAGTTTATGTACCAAACGGGGAAGCAATACAACCTGAACATTGATTCATATGTTGATGACCGAAGCGACCCGTTGAAAGCCAGTGAAGCTGCGGCACAATACATGACGAATATGTACAAAATATTCGGCGACTGGGATTTGGTGCTCGCATCATACAATTCCGGACCTGGAAATGTCGCCAAAGCGATTCGTCGTTCAGGCGGACAGCAGAATTACTGGAACATCAGGAAAAACCTTCCAAAGGAAACCGCAGGATATGTTCCGGCTTTCCTGGCAACCATGTACATTTACGAATACCACAAAGAACACGGGATTGTTCCTGAAAGGGCTTTGGTGAAACATTTCGCCACCGATACCATCATGATCAAACACCAATTGTCGTTCAAGCAGATTTCGGACTTGATTGATATTCCGATGGCGCAATTGCAAATGCTGAATCCTTCATACAAATTAAATACGGTTCCGTATTATTCAGACCAAACGCATTTCCTGAGATTGCCGCAGGACAAGATTGCACTTTTCACTTCCAATGAAGAGAAGATCTATGCCTATGCTTCGCACGAAGAAAGCCTCAGGGAAAAACCATTGACAAGATTGGCTTATAATTCAAGGGAAAAAGACAGTGCTGCCGATTATACTTTAGATCGTAAAACGGTGACGCGGACTAAATTCCACAAAGTACGCCGTGGCGACAACCTCAGTGAAATTGCCGACAGATATGATGTTTCCATTTCGCAAATCAAAAAATGGAACAAGCTGAAAAGCAATAAGGCGCCGCTTGGCAGAAACCTGAAAATCATGACTACTGAAAGCATTGCTTATAAAGTGAAGAAAGAAAAAGCGCCTGTGGTTTCGAAATCTGAAGCGATTGTTTCTACTGAAATCGCAACACCGAAAAAACAACAACCTGAAACCGCAACAGTTGAAGAAATTCCTGCGGACGGATTTTATATTGTTCAGGCAGGTGACAACCTTTCACAAATTGCCAGGAAAAATGGCATGACGGTAAAAGAGATTAAAGAACTTAATAATTTTGACGATGACAACCTGCTTGCAGGAACCAGAATCAAAGTGATTAAAGCCGAAGCCAACGAAGAATTGGTGGCCAAAACAGAAATAAAAACCATTGAATACACTGTCAAAAAAGGAGATTTCTTGGGCCTCATCGCCAAAAAGAACAATGTGTCATTGGCTGAAATCAAAGAATGGAACGACCTTGAAAGCAATAATGTTCATGTGGGCCAAAAACTGATCATTTCTAAAACGGAAATCTCTACAGACAAAGCCATTGCTGACAGAAGTGGCAAAAAAGATAAATTTGCGGCCAAGTCGAAAGAAAATCAGGAACATTACCTGGTCAGGAAAGGCGATTCGCTTTTCAGCATTGCCCAAAAATATCCTGGTGTGACGATTTCAGACATCAAAAGATGGAATGGCATCAAAAATGAGAGCATCAAACCGGGAATGAAACTCAAAATAAACGGTTAATACCAAAAACTTCTATAAATTTGGGCTTTGTTTCATAAACAACATATTATGAAAAGAGCCCATTTTTTATTGCCTTTATTTTTCCTGTTTCTCCTTTCGTGCAATAAAAAAAGTGAAACCGGACCATCTCCCGCATCCGGAAAAATCAACAATATTTCCGTCATTATTGACGACCAACTTTGGAATGGCGAAATCGGCGACAGCATCCGAAACAAATTTGCTTCTCCCGTAATCGGCTTGCCGCAGGAAGAACCACTTTTCTCAATCAACCAATATCCGGTCAAGCTCCTTGAGGGTTTTATGACCAACAGCAGGAATATCATTGTCATCAAAAAAGAACCGGCAAGCGTTTTCAAAATCGTGACCGATGAATATGCCAAACCGCAGAATGTCGTTCATATTTCGGGGCGTACCGTGGTTGAGATCCTAAGTATACTCGAAAAAAATGCACCTGCGATCATCCAACTGATGCACGATACTGAAATTGCTGAAAGCCAAAAGATGATCGACACCTCTTTGCTTGACACAAAAAGAATTACCAAAAAATTCAGGGCTTCGCTTCATGTTCCGTCAGCCTACAAATATGTGATGCAGAAGGACAAGCTGATTTGGCTTAAAAAGGAAATCATCAGCGGTAATACCAGCATCCTGATTTATTCGGTTCCCGTAAAATGCCTCGAAAAAAATTCAAATGCCATTGACAACATTGTCAAGATGCGGGATTCGATCGGGAATTTATACATCCACGGCACCGTTCTCGACAGCCGGATGATTACTGAAGAAGCATATGCGCCATATCTCGCCCACATCACGCTCGACGGCCGCAAAACCTATGTGACCAAAGGTACTTGGGAGCTTAAAAATGACTACATGTCCGGGCCGTTCATCAATTACGCAATTATGGATAAGGCCAACAAACGGATTCTCGTGCTTGAAGGTTTTTGTTATGCGCCGTCAAAGGAAAAGCGTGATTTGATGCACGAATTGGAAGCCATTATTAAGTCGGTCAAAATCGGCAAACCAAAGAAAAAATAAGCCAATGTCGTTACAATGGAAAATAAGGCCTTTTGCGGCACTTTCTTTAAAGGAACTATATGATTTGCTGCAACTGCGCAGTGAAGTCTTTGTCGTGGAGCAAAATTGCGTTTACCAGGACATTGATGGCAAAGATCAGAAAGCGTTGCATCTTATCGGCGAATATGAAGGCGAAATTGTCGCTTGTGCGCGTTTATTCAAACCCAAAGATTATTACAAAAATGCATCGATTGGCCGTGTCGTCGTCAGTCCAAAACACAGGGATAAAAAATGGGGACATGATTTGATGCGCGAAGCCGTTGCCGGAATCAGGAATCATTTTAACGAAGTGGAAATTACGATTTCGGCCCAACTATACCTGAAAAAATTCTACGAATCGCATGGATTTGTTGCCATTGGCGAGCCGTATCTCGAAGATGATATTCCGCATATAGAAATGTTGAATATGGAGAAAAGCCTTTAAATTTTAGTCACGACCAACTCTACCCTACGGTCATATTCCGTGCCTTTTCCCAAAGGAACCGTATTGCCATACCCTTTGAAAGTCATGCGGGTTTTGGCGATTTTTTTAAACACGAGATATTTATAGACCGATTCTGCCCTGTTCTGCGACAGCTGGCGCTTCCTGGTTTCACGGTCAATCGCTTCTTTCTGGTATGGCGGCGTGCAACAAACATGGCCCTGGATCTCAAATTCCAGGGTTTTGTATTTGAACAAATGGCGCGCAATCTCGTCCAATTGGGTTTTCGCCTTAAATGTCAATTTACTGCTGCCGCGTTCAAACAAAAGATTCTCAAGATAAATGTGGTCGCCTACAATGTGGTGTTTTTGGACAGACGTGAAAAAACCCGGAATCTCGATTTTTGGCAGCGGCTTCAGGTTGAGCACCACATCCACGCGCCGGTTTTTGGAACGCTTTTCAGGCAGGTTTTCGACCAAGTCATCATCAATAAGGATGCGGCCTTTGCCTTCAATGGTGACGATCACTTTGTTTTTGATGCCGTTTTTGGTCAGGACATCCTTGATTGCATTGGCGCGGTTGGTCGACAATTTAAAATTGTACGCTTCTTTCCCGATATCGTCTGTATAGCCATAAATCTGGATGGCTTCGATTCGGGTGGAATCAGTCGTTTTGATATAATCGATGACCGCTTTTGATTGTTTTTCGTCCAGCGAAAATTTCCCGGAATCAAAATAAACCGATTGCACCACTTCTTCCTGCGCCTGTACAAATCCAAAGAAAAGCAGTGGAAGAAACTTCAGGATTAGCCTCATTATATTTTCAGGATTTTGTTATACTCTGCAGCATTGTTCAGGATGCCGATGGCTTTCTGTATCTCCGAATTATTTTTAGTGTAATATTGGTATAAACCTTCTTTATATTGGTAACGCTTGATGATTTCATCCAGGATCAGGTTCTTGATTTCTTTCTGGTTCTGGTTGATTTGGGTTTCTTCACTTTTTTGCAATGCGATGAGCAACTGTTGGTATTCATTGGTGATGCTGGCATCGATTTTTTCTTTTTTGGCTGCGGCCAAAGTATTTTTCATCGCGATTTCCGTTTCCGTGTCGAAGGAGAAATGTTCTTTTTTCAGGAATTGCTTGAAATCGGCAAAATCGGCATCCGTAATTACCGGAATCTTTTCGCCCAAAGCCGGATTTTTATAATAATAAGTCGTCACATAATCGAATATGCCGTCATTTTTAACCAGCGCTTCAGCAATTGGGCTCATTTTCGTTTCCTCGAGTTCCACATCAGGAAGGATTCCACCGCCGTCATAAACGGTACGTCCTTTTTTGGTTTTGAACGCATTGTATTTTGTCGCGTCAGTCCGTATCGCATGGCCGTCCTTGTCTTTATGCAAATAATCCAAAGCCTGGATGCATCTGCCGGAAGGCGTATAATAGCGCGAAATCGTGACTTTCAGCTGCGTGCCATACGCCAAATCAATCGGACGTTGCACCAGGCCTTTTCCGAAACTCCTGCTGCCTACGATTACGGCGCGATCCATATCCTGCAACGCTCCCGAAACAATTTCCGAAGCCGATGCGCTTCTGCCGTCAACAAGGATGACCAGTGGAATTTCTGTATCAATCGGCTCATGGCTTGTCCGATAGGTGTTGTTATGCTTTTCGATTTTCGATTTTGTGGTCACGATAATCTCGTTTTTTGGGACAAATAAATTGCAGATGTTTACGGCTTCTGCCAACAATCCGCCCGGATTCCCGCGCAGGTCAAGAATAATCCGCTCCGCTCCTTCCCTTTTCAGCTGTCCCAAAGCTTCCTTGGTTTCCAGAGACGCTTTCCTGTTGAACTGCGACAACACGATATAACCCGTTTTGTCATCGACTTTCGCAAAAAACGGTACGGCTTTCAAATCGACTTCTTCCAGTACAATTTGTGTTGTCAGGATTTTGCCCTGGCGCTTGTATTTGATATCAATTTTCGCATTTTTCGCACCTTTCAATAATTGGCCCGCATCTTCCTTGAAATCTTCAAGATTCACATCGCCAATCTGGATGATTTCGTCACCGGCTTTGAGTCCGGCCTTGTCTGCAGGATAATTTTTATACGGTTCCTTAACGATGAGTTTCCCATTTTCACGTGTAATCATCGCGCCGATCCCGGTATATTCCCCAGTATTGTTGATCTTGAATTTAACGACATCCTGCTCATTGAAATAAACAGTATACGGATCGAGATCGGCAAGCATGGCTTTAATGGCTTTGTCCATCAAATCCGCCGGATTGGTCTCGTCGACATAATTCATGTTGACCGCCTTAAACAAGTTTGTGAAGATTTCGATCTGCTTGGCGATTTCAAAAAAATCATCCTTAAAACTCGCGCCAACAAACAACAATCCGCTGGCTACAATCGGGATGATATATCTCTTCTTAAAATAAGTGTACATAATTTTAAACTGTTTTTCTCCTTTTCCAACACTCTGAAAGCGTAAATCAGGGCGACTAAAATAATAATAAAAGGCCAATTATTGAGCAATCTTATAAAGAAAGGAACATTTAGGCTTATAAACTGTAAAAACGAAAATTTATATTAAAAATTATGGAACCCAACCTGGCTTCAGGGCTTTTCTTTTTCATTGGCCAACTGTGCTGCAAACTTTTCAAAAAGCTGGATGGTTTTGGCATTGATTTCCTGATAATCCAGCCTGTCCTTGGTTTGGTACAGCAGCATAAAAGCATAAGGCTTGTCGAGATTGTCTAGCAGCAGATGCTTGTTCAGGCGATAAGTTTCCCGCAACACGCGCTTGAAATAATTGCGGTCGACGGCTTTTTTGAAATATTTTTTGGATACCGAAACGCCCATTTTTATTTTGGAATCTTCGCCCTGATTATCGGGAATGTAAGCCAGCCGTAACGGATATTTAGCCACGGATTTCCCTTCCGTAAAGAGCAAATCAATCGTATTCCTGCTTTTGAGCTTTTCATTTTTCGGATAAGTCGCATTCATTATGGCTTGGTTTCAAAAAGCAAATGTACAAAGGAATTTTTTGGTGCGTAAAGTCTGATAACGTGTAAATTATATAATCCTTTCTTTGAATTATAGAACGAATGACAAGCACGGCCGTTCTATCTTTACCTAAGACAATAAAGGCATTTTGGCTTTCAAAAATATAAGCAGTATCCGCGGGTTGAAGAAACAACTGCTGTATTAAAGCGGATAAACACTCAAATAAGAGAAGCCTAAAACTTCTTTATAAAAAGCCTCCTGATTACACTATCAGGAGACTTTTTAATTTATGGCTTGGCCTTGACCGGATATGCGTTGTCTTCAGGTTTGACATCGGCCATCAAACCGCTTGGATCAATGATGATGCTTTTTATCGAAGCTTTGTTTTTGTCGATTGTCAATTCATAGCCCGGATTTCCCCATGCCCAATCATTCAGGATGGTTCTTTTTAGTTTTGGATATGGATTTTCCTTTACGAAACTGAGCATGCGCAGCGGAATGTAAAAACTTTCCAGCGTACCGTCGGTATATTCTACCACAAGGTCGATCGGCATTGGCATTCTTCCGAGCCGTTGTAACGAAATAACAGTTTTGGCGCCATTTTCCTTGACTTCTTTTATGCCGTAATCTATGGTATTTGTCGTTTCCGTCCAATCGGTTAAATACCAGTCGAGTTCTGCGCCCGACACTTTTTCCGCGCATCTTTTGATGTCATTCGGGTTTGGATGCTTGAATTTGAAATCGGCATAATATTTTTTCAATGCCTTCATCAGGTTTTCTTTTCCGATGACATATTCGAGTTGGGAAAGGAATATTTCACCTTTGCTGTATGAGCTGATGCTATAGCTGCGGTTTTCGTCATAACGGTCGGCATGCGTACTCTGTGGCTGTTCTTTTCCGGAATTCACCAATGAAAAATAGCCGCCATACGACCCGCTAAACGGATTTTCGAGTTTTTGTTCCGCCAATTCATTCAATCCCAAATCTTCAAGGAAAGACGCAAAACCCTCATCCATCCAAGGATGTTTGGATTCGTTTGAACCCAAGATATGCTGGAACCAAGAATGTGCCATTTCGTGCGCCGTAACGCCAACCAATCCGGCCGCCGTGCCTTCGCCGAGAATCAATGTACACATCGCATATTCCATTCCGCCGTCGCCGCCTTGGATTACCGAGTATTGGTCATATGGATATTTCCCGATTGTCTGGTTGTAGAACTGCATCAGCTTAACCGTGGCCGGTTGCAGTTTTTTCCAATTGTCTATGATTTTCGGGTTATTTTTATAGAGAAAATGCAAAGTAGCGCCATTTGGAACCTGCGTGACATCATGGATGTAATTTTTATCGGCGGCCCATGTAAAATCATGGACATTTGGTGCGATAAAATGCCAGGTCAGTGTTTTGGTTTTCCTTGGATAGACAACCGTCACCCCCGAATCCTCATAACCGTGGCCAATCTCATTCTTGTTTTGCAAATAGCCGCTTCCGCCTAAAACATATTCTTTGTCGACAGTAATATTGACATCAAAGTTGCCCCATACGCCAAAAAATTCCCGTGCTATATAAGGATCGGCATGCCAGCCTTCAAAATCATATTCGGCCAGTTTCGGATACCATTGTGTCATCGACAATTCGACGCCTTCTGAGTTATTTCGGCCTGAACGGCGAATCTGGATCGGAACCTGCCCGTCAAAATCGAGCGTGAATGTCGTTTTTCCACCGGGTAAAATTGGCTTTGCCAAAGTCACTTCAAGAATGGTTTCCACTTCTTTTGCCGAAGCGGAAACGCCATCCTGTTTGAAGTTATTGATTCTTAAAAACCCGATTTCCTCGGGCTTTAAGTTTTTGATGCGGCTTTCCTTAATTTCTTTCCCGTCGAATTTTGTCTTGGTCACCATTCGCCCGTCCGGATCTTTGATGGTCCTGACACGCATGTCCATTTCACTTCCCGGCTGGAAAGCATTGGGATACAAATGGTAAAAAACCTTTTTCAGCGTATCCGGCGAATTATTGGTATAAACCAATTCCTGCTTGCCTTTGTAACGGTAGGTTTTGACATCCATCGACACGTCCATTTTATAATCAACATGCTGCTGCCAATACGGAGCGCTTTGGGCAAATAGATTCCCGGAACACCCGACGATGAACGCGATGAAAAGCGACTTTCTCATAAGTGATTATCCTTTAACCTGTTTTTTTGGAAGTTTCGACATTTTGTCTGCCATAATCAACGCGTTGTAAGCATTGACCATTCTTCCTGATTTAGAAGCATTGGTAAAAGCCCTTTTCTCTTTAGATTCACCCAAAACCATATCATTGGTAATTGGCGTTCCAGATTCCATCAGGATTTGTTTCACCTGTTTTGCAGAAAGCGAAGGATAATAAGAACGAACCAAAGCGGCAACGCCGGCAGCATTTGGAGAAGCCATTGAAGTGCCTTGCTCGTATTTGTATTTGTTGTTTGGAACAGTCGCGTAAATTTTCATTCCCGGCGCAAAAACGTCGACGTTTTTGGCTCCGTAGTTTGAAAATGGCGCGACAAGCCCGGAAGTAAAAGTAGTGTTCAATGCACCAACAGTCAGCACGTTGTCAGCTAATTCGGTCGCACCCAAATCTTCAGTATCGGTTGGGTAATTGTTGTTTTCCGCAAGGTCTATATCGTGTCCGTCATTTCCTGCTGCATGAACAATCAGGACGTCTTTTGAAGCCGCATATTTGATGGCATCAAAAACCCAGTCTTTGTGTGGAGAATAGCTTTTTCCAAAACTTCCGTTGATGACTTTAGCACCATTGTCGACCGCATAACGGATGGCCAATGCGATGTCTTTGTCATATTCGTCACCGTTTGGCACTGCGCGAACCGCCATAATCGCAACATTATCGGCAACACCGTCGCCGCCTTTGCCATTGTGTCTTGAGGCTGCAATGATTCCGGCAACGTGTGTTCCGTGAAGGGCATTGTTTTTATCCAATCCCATGACATTGTTGTTCCCGTATTTCCTGTCGTTCAGGTCTTCAGGATTATCACCTACGACTTTTCTTCCGTCAAAATCCATATTGAGGTTGTAGTTCAGCATGCCGTCTTCTTGTTCTTTGAATGCGTTCAATTCAGAATCGAAATCCGGGCCTGTTTGTGCAATCACGCTCATCATGACCATTTTCGCTTGTGTCAAAGCCGTGTCTTTTGTATCGATGGCTTTAACTTCTTCCAATGTGAAGTTGTCTTTTTTCAGGTAATCGGCAACCGTTTTTCTGGCATTGAAAATAAAATCCACTTGTTGTTTGCCCATCATGGCTTCGGAACGCTGCGCATCATAATCTGCTTTGGCTGCTTTGAAAACCGCAGAACCGTCATCGCCTTTTTTCAGGATACGCACCAGTTCAAGATTTTCATCATTGGCATCGCCTAAAAAGTTCCATCCGTGAACATCATCGATGTAACCGTTTTTGTCATCATCGATCCCGTTTCCGGCAATTTCTTTCGTATTTGTCCAAATGACATCTTTCAAATCCTCATGCTCGATATCAACACCTGAATCGACTACGCCGACGATGACTTTCGTACTTTTCTTGCCTTTCAGCAGTTCGTTGTATGCTTTGTCGACGCTCATCCCCGGAAGAGAATCTTTCACCAGGTCCAAATGGCTCCAGCGCTGCAAATCGGCTTCTTTAATTTTGCCGACTTTAGCCGGAAGTTTATTGTAATCAACAGTGGTTTTCTGTGCATTTCCGGTTGTAAATGCCAAAACGGCAATAGCGGTCAGGCAAATGGTGTTCAATACTCTCATTATGTTTTAAGGTTTAATTTTGAAAATAATTGGTCGAATTTATATTTTTTTGTTACAAATAGTCTGATGATTAACACTAACTTATGATTTCCTCACAAGTAAACCGGTCTTTTAACCGCACGCCTTTTTCCGTATTTTCAACCGTGATGATTTCGTTGTGCGCATCGTGCTCAAGAAACAAATAATAATTGTTTTCGGCGGCTTCTGTGAGGAATTTTGCTTTTTCTGGCATTGTCAATAATGGGCGCGTGTCATAACCCATGACATATGGCAATGGCAAATGCCCGGCTGTCGGCAACAAATCCGCCATAAAGCAAATGGTTTTGTCCTGGTATTTGATTTTTGGGATCATCATTTTTTCGGTATGGCCGTCGGCAAAGAAAATCCCGAAACCCATTTCCGACTGTTCCAGCGTATCGCCTTCTGGCCTTTTGATAAAATACAATTGGCCGCTTTCCTGTATCGGAAGGATATTTTCGGGAAGGAATGAGGCCTTTTCACGTGCATTCGGTTTGGTTGCCCATTCCCAATGGTTGTCGTTGCTCCAGAATTTCGCATTTTTGAAAGCGACTTCATAACCGGTTTTGCCGGCATTCCATTGCACGCTTCCGCCACAATGGTCGAAATGCAGGTGCGTCATGAAAACATCGGTGATGTCGTCGCGGTGAAAACCGTATTTCGCCAGCGATTTGTCCATCGAATGCGTACCCCAAAGCGAATAATGGCTAAAAAACTTCTCGGATTGCTTATTGCCAAGTCCGGTGTCAATCAAAATCAGGCGGTTTCCGTCTTCAATTAAAAGACATCTTGCCGCAATATCGATGAGGTTGTTTTCATCGGCGGGATTGGTTTTGTTCCAAAGGGTTTTTGGCACCACGCCAAACATAGCGCCGCCGTCGAGCTTAAAATTGCCGGTTTGTATGGGATATAATTTCATTTTTTCATCGGAATTTAAAATGGTGTTGCAAATTACGGAAATTCATTTGGCTACCATAGAGAATTATTATAAAACGATTCGTTATAAAAATGTTACTCCATACTGCAAAAAGCGATTAATGTAATATCTTTGCAGTTAATTTAGACAAAATCAATATAACGATGATCAAAGTTTCTGATACTGCAAGTAAAAGAATCGTCGACATGATGAAAGACGACGGTTTTGATGCTGCTAAAGACTACGTTCGCGTAGGTGTAAAAAGCGGTGGCTGCTCAGGTTTGTCTTACGAACTGAAATTTGACAAGCAACTGGGCGAAAACGACAAGGTTTTCGAAGACAATAATGTAAAAATTGCCGTGGAGAAAAAGAGCTTTCTTTATCTCGCGGGAACCATCCTGGAATTTTCAGGCGGATTGAACGGAAAAGGATTCGTATTCAACAATCCGAATGCCAGCAGGACTTGTGGCTGCGGCGAATCATTCTCACTCTAGACAAACAAAATATGTCAAAATACACCGAAGACGATTTAAAGATCGAACTCGAAAACAAGGAATATGAATACGGATTTTATACTGATATAGAATCCGATACGTTTCCGATTGGCCTGAACGAAGACATTGTTCGCGCCATTTCCCTCAAAAAAGAAGAGCCGCAATGGATGACCGACTGGCGCATTGAGGCTTTTCGCGCATGGAAAGAAATGACCGAACCGAAATGGGCAAACGTGCATTACGAAAAGCCCGATTTCCAAGCCATTTCCTATTATTCGGCGCCAAAGAAAGTCGACCCAACCAAAACCCTGGACGATGTCGATCCTGAGCTTTTGGCGATGTATAAAAAACTCGGAATTTCCATCGACGAACAAAAAATGATGAACAATGTCGCAATGGATATTGTTGTCGATTCTGTTTCCGTAGCCACGACATTCAAGAAAACGCTCGGTGAAAAAGGCATTATTTTCTGCCCGATTTCAGAAGCGATCAAAGAACATCCGGAATTGGTCAGGAAATATCTTGGAACAGTTGTGCCGCAAAAAGACAATTTTTATGCAGCATTGAATTCGGCTGTTTTTTCGGATGGTTCGTTCTGTTATATTCCAAAAGGCGTTCGCTGCCCGATGGAACTGTCGACTTATTTCCGAATCAACCAAGCCGGAACCGGGCAATTCGAAAGAACGCTCGTCATCGCCGACGAAGGAAGCTATGTTTCCTATCTCGAAGGCTGTACTGCGCCAAGCCGTGATGAAAACCAATTGCACGCTGCAGTGGTTGAATTGATTGCTCTGGACGATGCCGAAATCAAATATTCGACGGTACAGAATTGGTATCCCGGAAATAAAGAAGGCAAAGGCGGTGTGTTCAACTTCGTCACCAAACGCGGATTGTGCGAGAAAAATGCAAAAATCTCATGGACGCAAGTCGAAACCGGTTCAGCCGTGACCTGGAAATATCCGTCATGCATTTTGAAAGGCGACAATTCTGTCGGTGAATTCTACTCGATCGCCGTCACGAACAACCACCAGCAAGCCGACACCGGGACGAAAATGATCCATTTGGGCAAAAACACCAAATCGACGATTATTTCGAAAGGAATTTCTGCCGGAAAATCCAATAACAGTTATCGGGGTTTGGTCCAAATTTCCGCCAGGGCTGACAACGCGAGAAACTTTTCACAATGTGATTCGTTATTAATGGGCAACAATTGCGGTGCGCATACTTTCCCGTATATCGAATCAAAAAGCCCTTCGGCAAAAATAGAACACGAAGCCACGACGAGTAAAATCGGCGAAGACCAGGTTTTTTACTGCAACCAACGCGGCATTCCTACCGAAAAGGCAATCGCTTTGATCGTCAACGGATTCAGCAAAGAAGTATTGAATAAATTGCCAATGGAATTTGCGGTTGAAGCCCAGAAATTACTGGAGATTTCACTTGAAGGTTCAGTCGGATAATTACTAATAAACACACATTCACAAAAATGTTATCAATAAAAAATCTACACGCCGGAATTGAAGGCAAAGACATCCTGAGAGGCATCAACCTTGAAGTAAAAGCCGGCGAAGTGCACGCGATTATGGGACCGAACGGTTCCGGGAAAAGTACGCTTTCTGCGGTCATTGCAGGAAATGAAAATTATGAAGTCACTGAAGGCAGCGTTTCGCTTGACGGTGAAGATTTGGCCGATTTGGCACCTGAAGAACGCGCCCATAAAGGCATATTCCTTTCTTTTCAATATCCGGTTGAAATTCCGGGCGTATCGGTGACGAATTTCATGCGTACGGCGATTAACGAAACCAGAAAGGCAAAAGGACTTGAAGAAATGCCGGCCAACGAAATGCTGAAAGTCATCCGTGAAAAATCGGAGCTTTTGGAAATCGACCGCAAATTTTTATCGCGTTCATTGAATGAAGGTTTTTCGGGCGGCGAGAAAAAAAGAAACGAGATTTTCCAAATGGCGATGCTCGAACCAAAACTCGCGATTCTTGACGAAACCGATTCGGGTTTGGATATCGATGCGATGCGAATTGTCGCAAATGGCGTCAACAAGCTTAAAAGCGACAACAATGCGATTATCGTCATCACACACTACCAAAGGCTTTTGGATTATATCGTGCCTGATTTCGTTCACGTATTGTACAACGGGAAAATCGTAAAATCGGGCAGAAAAGAACTCGCTTACGAGCTCGAAGAAAAAGGATACGACTGGATTAAATCTGAAAATGTCACAGTCTAAATCATGGATCTAAAAGAAAAATTACTCGCGTCTTTCATGGCTTTCGAAGAGCAGATTGATGTGGATTCCGATCTGCACGACATCCGTACTTCGGCCATCAAGAACTTCGAAAACAAAGGCTTTCCGACCAAAAAGGAAGAAGCCTGGAAATACACGTCACTGAACCAAATCCTGAAAAGCGACTTTTCCGTATTCCCAAAACAGGAAAACACGATCGAGTTTGCCGAAGTCAAAAAATACTTCCTGCACGAAATCGACACTTACAAAGTCGTTTTTATTGATGGTGTTTTCAGCTCGTTTTTATCCTCGACGACGCATGACGGAATTGACGTTTGCCTGATGTCATCGGCCTTGAACAAGCCGAAATACAAAATGGTCATTGACGAGTATTTCAACAAAATCGCGAGCAAAGACGAAAGCCTGACGACGTTGAACACTGCTTTCGCCAATGAAGGCGCATATGTCAATATCCCAAGAAGCAAAGTCGTTGAAAAACCGATTGAGATTGTTTATTTCTCGACCGGAAATGAAGCCGCGTTGTTGGTACAGCCGCGAAACCTGATTGTTGTTGGCGAAAATTCACATGTACAAATCATCGAAAGACATCAAAGCCTGAACGAGAATCCGGTTTTGACGAATTCCGTAACCGAGATTTTTGCACAGAAACGCGCGATCGTCGATTATTATAAAATCCAGAATGACAACCTCGAAGCGTCGCTGATTGACAATACATACATTGCCCAGAAAGACCAAAGCAATGTTTCGGTCCACACATTTTCCTTTGGCGGAAACCTGACGAGGAACAACCTGAATTTTTACCACCAGGGCGAACACATCGATTCAACGTTAAAAGGCATCACAATCATCGAAGGCAAGCAGCACGTCGACCATTATACTTTGGTGCAACACGCAACGCCGAACTGCGAAAGCCACCAGAATTACAAAGGCATTTTTGACGACCGTTCGACCGGGGTTTTCAACGGCAAGATTTTCGTCGAAAAAGAAGCCCAGAAGACCGATGCATTCCAGCAAAACAACAATATTTTATTGAGCGATAAAGCGACGATCAATGCGAAACCGCAACTCGAAATCTTTGCCGATGACGTCAAATGTTCGCACGGATGTACGATTGGCCAACTCGACGACCGCGCGATGTTTTACATGCAATCCCGCGGTATTCCGCAAAAAGAAGCCAAAGCATTGCTGATGTACGCTTTCTCAAATGAAGTCATTGAAAGCATCAAAATCCCGGAATTGAAGGCCCGGATCACGAAAATCATCGCGACGAAACTCGGCGTGAAAATGGGATTTGATTTGTAATTTAGACACGCTTCGCTTTGGACACGCCTGCGGCTTTAGATTTTTAGATTTTTTTCAGGAGCTATTTCCCGCTTTCCACTGCAATCTTTTTATTAAGAATTTGCCTTTCACTGCGCTACAGGCGAATCCTTAAAAAAAGGATTTCCGTTTCAATCGGGGCTAAAAACATAAACTGACATGAGCTTTAACGTAAACGATATCCGCAAAGATTTCCCGATACTTTCCGAAAAGGTAAGCGGCAAACAACTCGTCTATTTCGACAATGGCGCGACTTCGCAAAAGCCACAGGTCGTCATTGACGCGATTTCAAAATATTATTCTGAAATCAACGCAAATATTCATCGCGGCGTACACACGCTGAGCCAATTGGCGACTGATGCATATGAACAATCCCGGATAAAAGTCCAAAACCACATCAACGCCAAACATTCCCATGAAGTGATTTTTACTTCGGGAACGACACACGGGATCAACCTGGTTGCCTTTGGATTTACAACACTTTTAAAACCCGGCGACGAAATCCTGGTTTCAGCTTTGGAACACCATTCGAACATCGTTCCGTGGCAAATGCTTTGTGAACGCACAGGCGCGGTTTTGAAAGTCATCCCAATGAATCTCGACGGTGAATTGGTCATTTCGGAATTCGATAATTTGCTGTCTGCAAAGACAAAAATCGTCACCGTAAATCATATTTCAAACGCACTCGGGACCATCAACCCAATCAAATACATCATTGACAAAGCGCATCAATTTGGCGCTGCGGTTTTAATCGACGGCGCGCAGGCTGTTCCGCATCTAAAACCAAACGTACAGGAACTCGATTGCGATTTCTATGTGTTTTCAGGCCATAAAATGTGCGGCCCGACCGGCGTTGGAATCCTGTACGGAAAAGAAGATTGGCTCAACAAACTGCCGCCATACCAAGGCGGCGGCGAAATGATCAAAGAAGTGACTTTCGAAAAAACGACTTATGCCGAATTGCCACACAAATTCGAAGCCGGAACGCCTAATATCGCCGATGGCATCGTGCTTGGAACGGCCATCGATTACCTTAATAATATTGGATTTGCCAACATTGCAAAACAGGAAAATGAACTGTTGGAATATGCTACAAAACGGTTGCTCGAAATCGACGGATTAAAAATTTGGGGAACGGCAAAAGAAAAAGCATCGGTGATTTCCTTTAATATCGGGGATATTCACCCGTATGACATCGGGACGATTGTCGACAAACTCGGAATTGCGGTCAGAACCGGCCATCATTGTGCGCAGCCGATCATGAGTTTCTGCAATATTCCGGGCACGATTCGCGCGTCTTTTTCGTTCTACAATACGAAGGAAGAAATCGACCATTTGGTGGAAGCGCTGAAAAAAGCCCAGACAATGTTGTCTTAAGATTGGCCACGAATTCACGAATTAAAAGTAATTTTGTTGGATTCCAAATCATAAACCGCCTAAATTCAAAAAAGATAATCCGTGAATTCGAAAAATATATATAGAACATGAAGATATTCACAATACTGTTTTTGACACTTTTCCTTTCTAAAGGTTGTGACGGCGATGCCCAAAAAGACCTTAAAGGCGCAACGATAGAATATACTGCAAACACCCGGGGCTTTTACCGCAAAGTCATCGTGAAAGACCAGGTGGTATTTGTCAGTGCGGACAGGAATGAACAAGCCGCTTCAGTCGCAACTAAAATTTCCGATGCCGATTTAAAATTATTGGTCGATGCTTTTTCAGACATCAACCTTGACGAGATAGCGGATTTGAAATCACCAACGGAAAAGCGTTTTTATGACGGCGCGGCCATTGCGAACCTGAAAATTACCTATAAAGGAAAAACATACGAATCGGCGGCGTTTGACCATGGAAATCCACCAGTCGAAATTGAAAAACTGGCCGACAAACTGGTTTCATTTATAAAAGAAGAAGAATGACAATTGCAGAAATACAGGCCGATATCATTGACGAGTTTTCGATGTTTGACGATTGGGATGAACGATTCCAATATGTCATTGATTTGGGAAAAGGATTGCCATTAATCGCCGAGGAATACAAAACGGAAGACAACACGATCAAAGGCTGCCAGTCGAAAGTATGGCTCAGGGCAGATGACACGGACGGCAAAATCGTCTTTACGGCCGACAGCGATGCGATCATCACCAAAGGCATCATTGCAATATTGATCCGCGTGTTTTCAAACCATACGCCTTCGGAAATATTGGAAGCAGATACCAAATTCATCGATGAAATCGGGCTCAAGGACCATTTGTCACCGACGCGCGCGAACGGGTTGGTGTCGATGATCAAACAAATAAAAATGTACGCACTGGCATACCAGTCAAAACAAAATAACTAAAATCATGGAACAGGAAATAGACACAAACGCATTGGGAGAACAAATTGTAAAAGTCCTGAAAGGCATTTACGACCCGGAAATTCCCGTCGATATATATGAATTGGGATTGATCTATGACGTCATGGTCAACACGGATTATGAGGTAAAAATCCTGATGACATTGACTTCACCAAACTGCCCGGTCGCGGAATCATTGCCACGCGAAGTCGAAGACAAAGTCAAAGGTGTTGAAAACGTCAAAGACGTTGAGGTTGAAATCACTTTCGATCCGCCGTGGAGCAAGGATTTAATGAGCGAAGAGGCAAAACTCGAACTCGGAATGCTATAATATACAAGTGGAAGAGATTATCAATAAAGTCGCGCAAAGCCAACTCGAAGTGTTCGACCTGGAGGATTATTATCCAAAGGGAAACCGCGTTGCGCTCGACATTTCACAATGGCTCGAAGAAGGCTTTTTGCTGCGTGAAAAACCATTTCGCGACAGCCTGAAGCAATTTGACTGGGCGCGATTCCAAGGCGCATATGTCGCTGTTTTTTGCAGCACTGATGCGATTGTGCCGGCCTGGGCTTCGATTTTAGTGACATTGCACCTTGCGCCGTTTGCCAAAAAAATCGTTTCCGGAACCATTGAAGATTTGGACACCGCTTTATACCAGGACATTTTGCCGACGCTGGATTATTCCGTCTATGAAGGAAAGCCAGTGATCATCAAAGGCTGTTCGAAAAAACCCGTTCCGATGAGCGCTTATGTTTTGGCGGCCCAATACCTGCAACCTTTTGCAAGAAGCATTATGTATGGCGAAGCCTGTTCCGCAGTGCCTTTATTCAAAAAGAAATAGGCATTATCCTTATATTTCTTACAACATTTTTTATCTTTGCTTACTCGAGGCCGTTAGGTCGAACTGTACGAAGTAAAAACCAATCTATTATGAAAAAAGCTGCTTTTATTTTGCTTTTCCTTTGTGGGATGATACGTGTTCAGGCACAGGAAACAGGAACTGCGCCCGTAAATGACACTATCAAATACTGGAAAACCAAGGGTAATTTTTCGGTGCTTTTCAACCAATCGACATTTGACAATTGGGTTGCCGGCGGCGAAAACAACATTTCGGGAAACCTCGGGTTGAATTATGATGTCAACTACAATAAAAGCGACTGGAACTGGGACAATAAATTCATCGCCTCATACGGTTTGGTGAAAACCCGCACGAGTTCGTTTGCGAAGAAAACCGATGATCGTTTGGAAATCAATTCGCTTTTGGGCAAAAAATTCAAGACAGACAGCAAATGGTATTATTCGGCATTCCTGAATTTCAAGACACAGTTTACAAAAGGATACGTTTATAGCAAAGACATCAATGGCGCAGAGCAAAGGGACGAGTTCACCGATTTCATGTCGCCGGGCTATTTGTCTTTCGGGCCAGGTTTGCTTTGGAAAAGAGACGACAACCTGAAAATAAATTTATCGCCCACAACTTCAAAGTTGACTTTTGTTAACCCAGGTTCTACTTTGCCTGATGAAGCGTATTTTGGTGTTGAAGAAGGCGAATCGATGCGGTATGAATTGGGATTCAATGCCTCGGCGTATTATAAATTCGGCGTTGTTGCCAATGTATCCTTTGAAAACATCCTGAATCTATACACCAATTATTTAGAGGAAACGCAAAATGTCGACGTCGATTACCAACTGAACATCGTTTTGAAAATCAATAAATTTTTGTCGACCAATATCAATTTCCAAACGATTTACGACGACAATGCTTTTCGCGGACTGCAAATCAGGCAGGTTTTTGGAGTCAGCGCCAATTATGGATTTTAGAAATTATTACATAAACAAAAAAGCCTTTAGAATTTCTAAAGGCTTTTTTGTTATTACTTCGTCAGTTCGTCCTCTGGGCCCGAGTCTTCTTTTTCAACCGCATCCTTATAATCCGGATACAAAAATTTGTTGTATGGAAATCTTGAGATGTGGATTTCGCGGACCGCTTCATAAATACGTTCGCGGAATTCCTCAAAATTTTCTTTATTGGCGGCAGAAATAAACAAGGCGTTTTTCTCACCGACATTCGCCATCCAGGTTGCTTTCCATTCGTCAAGCGTAAAATGCCTTCTGGTTTTTTCAGTCATCAGGTCATCTTCCTCGATGGTCAGATGGCGGAAGACGTCGATTTTATTGAATACCATTATGGTAGGCTTGTTATTACTTTTGATATCGATCAGGGTTTGGTTGACCGACTCGATATGGTCTTCGAAATCCGGATGTGAAATGTCCACGACATGCAGCAGCAAATCGGCTTCACGGACTTCGTCAAGCGTACTTTTGAAAGACTCAACCAATTGCGTCGGCAGTTTTCGGATGAATCCAACAGTATCCGAAAGCAGGAACGGCAGGTTTTTGATGACAACTTTCCGCACAGTGGTGTCAAGTGTCGCAAACAATTTATTTTCTACAAAGACGTCGCTTTTGCTGATGACATTCATTAATGTCGACTTCCCGACATTGGTATAACCGATCAATGCCACGCGAACCATCGCGCCACGGTTGCCGCGCTGCACCGACATTTGTTTGTCGATAACCTTGATTTTCTCCTTTAATAATGCAATCCTGTCGCGAACAATGCGGCGGTCGGTTTCGATCTCCGTTTCCCCCGGGCCGCGCATCCCGATTCCTCCTTTTTGCCTTTCAAGGTGCGTCCACATTCCAGAAAGCCGCGGCAGCAAATATTGGCACTGTGCCAACTCCACCTGGGTGCGTGCATAAGATGTTTCGGCCCGTTGGGCAAAAATATCGAGGATGAGGTTCGTACGGTCTAAAACTTTGCAGTTGAGTATTTTTGTAATGTTTTTTTGCTGGGAAGGCGAAAGTTCATCGTCAAAAATAACGGTTGACACACTGTTGTTTAAGATATACTGATGGATTTCCTCCATTTTTCCGGTTCCGACGAATGTCTTTGGATTTGGGCGTTCCATCTTTTGGGAGAAACGCTTAATGACTTGCCCGCCAGCGGTAAACGTCAAAAATTCAAGCTCGTCCAAATATTCGGTTAGTTTCTCTTCACTCTGATTTTGGGTGATGATACCTATTATTATAGTCTTTTCTAAATTGATTATTTCTTTTTCTAACATCTTACAATTCTATAACGCAAAACTAATCATTTGAAAACGAAATTGACCAGTTTGTATGGTGTAAGAGGAGTTATATTAGTTAAAAATTAATATTTTCTTACTTCTTTCATAATTTTTGTTAAATTTGGAACTCAAATTTTTTCAAGCTATCTTCTATAACAACTAAAAATTTTCATGACTATGAAAAAAATTACTGTATTAATTATTATGTTTTTATTCTCCTTTTCGGGCTACAGTCAGTTCTCGGAGGGATTTGAAAGCGCCAATCCCCCGAACTACACCACCGATACGTGGGATCTGGGAAGTACCGGTTTGGGTTCAAACGGTATTTGGGGCGTATTTGACAATGGTGTTGGTCTCAGCCAAAGCTGGAAAATCAACAGCACCGTGGCCTCGCCGGTACTGGTTTATGAAGGCGCGCAGGCGGCCTACAAAGACAGGGAGAACAATGGTCCCGCAGGCAGTATGGCCCGCGATTACCTGGCCACGCCTCTGGTTACCATTCCAGCCAATGGGCAGCTTCGTTTCTGGACCAGATCAGGAATCAATGGTGACACAGGCGCACTCTACAAAATTATGTGGGCACCCTCGACAGCTACCCAGAATGATCCTGCGGCCTATACACAGATCCAGCAGTGGACGGAAACGCAGCTGACCACAACATTCAACATTTATCAGGAAAAAGTAGTGGACCTTTCCGCTCATGCAGGCCAACAGATTTATGTGGCCTTTGTTCTTGAATATACGCAGCCAACTACTGCGCTTTCGGGAGACAGATGGCTTGTTGATAAAGTCAGGATTGTTGAAAAATGCCTTGACCCGACTGCTTTGACCGCAGGCACGATTACCCAAAGTTCGGCAACCCTAAGCTGGGGGAATCCAAGTGGCGCGACACAATGGGAAATAGCGATCCAGCCTTTTTCAGCCACACCCGTGACGCCGACATCGGGAACTATAATCAACACGAATACATATGTGGCTACTGCGACAACCAACCCGGTTGCACCTTTTACGCCGACTACACAATACCAATATTGGGTACGTGCATTGTGCGGGACCGACCCGGATACTGTAGGCAGTGAATGGGTAGGCCCATTTGCCTTTATAACATCCTCACCGGGATTGACCTGTGCCTCGCCAATTACGATTCCACCAGGAGTTCCTTATAGTACGACGGACAATACAGGAAATTACGGCGACAGTACCGATGTAACTCAACCGGCAGCATGTGCAGGAACGCCTACAAACTTTATGACAGGAAATGATGTGTTCTATTCGTACACACCAACCGTTTCCGGAGCCATTAGTATTTCAATGACCCCATCAGGAACACGTTCAGGGATATTTGTATATGAGGGCTGTGCCAATGTCGGCGTGAGCTGTGTGGCGGGTGTAGCCAATACTGGAAGCACCATCAGGGATATTCCTAGTTTGGCGGTAACCGCAGGACAGACTTATATAATAGTTATTTCATCAGCACAAGCACCACAAACTGTAGGTTATACCTTGACAGTACAGACTTTAAACTGTGCAGCACCAACAGGATTGAGTGCAGTAGGAACAGGCCCGACAAGTGCGAACTTATCATGGGGGAATCCAGGAGCGGCCACATCATGGGAAGTTTTTGTACAAACTTCAGGTTCTGGAATACCAACAACGGCGGGAACTACTGCCGGTACCAATACAAACTTTCCAGTAACAACATTACAAGACGGTACGCCACTAGTGTTAGGGCAATACCAATATTGGGTAAGAGCTGATTGCGGAAATGGAACATTCAGCCCATGGGCTGGACCGTATATATTCAATACAACGACCTGTGCAACGGGTTGTAACTATACGTTCATAATGGTTGACAGTTTTGGAGATACCTGGAATGGTGGATCTATGATTGTCAGGCAAGGTTTGGTACCTGTAGCGAATTTAACCGGACCAACTGCTGCACAGGGGCAATCACCGGTAAGCGTTACGGTTCCAATGTGTGCCGGACCTTTCGACTTGCTTTGGAGCGTTGGGGGAGGTTTTCCAAATGAAATGGGTATTACAATCGTAAACTCATTTGGACAAACAATATATGTCAAGCCTCCGGGAACGGGAGCGGCAAGTGCCACTGTCCCAATATTTTCAGGAACAGTTGATTGCTTGGTGCCAGCATGTTTGCCACCAACGAATGTTACATTAACAGGCGGAACAGAAACATCGCTTAGTTTAAACTTTACTCCCGGAGGCCCGGAAACGAACTGGCAATATCTTGTTTTGCCTGCCACTGATCCGGCTCCGACACCAGCTACGCCAGGATGGGTACCAACATCAGTACATCCGGTAACCGTAGGTGGATTGACCGCAGGTACACTTTATAAAGCATATGTAATGGCTGTTTGTTCCGGAACAAGCTCCAGTGGGGTTTCGGCTCCAGGAACAGGCAACACTACCATTTGTCCACCGGCAAACCAATGTAACTATACTTTCACGATGGTGGACAGTTTTGGAGACAGTTGGAACGGAGGAACCATGATTGTGGTACAAAACGGAATTACTGTTGCTACCTTGACAGGACCAACCAATGCACAGGGACAAACACCAGTATCGATAACAGTCCCACTATGTCACGGTATCCCATTTTCATTGTTCTGGAATACAGCGGGAACTTTCCCTAATGAAATGGGAATCACTGTTGTAAACTCATTTGGACAGACCTTATTTATCAAACCTCCTGCAACAGGAGCGGCCAGTGCAACGGTACCATTATTTACAGCACCAACAGACTGTTTGACGCCAGCATGTTTGCCGCCAACAGCGGTTACTTTAACAGGGGGAACAGATACATCACTTAGTTTAAACTTTACTCCTGGAGGCCCGGAAACGAACTGGCAATATCTTGTTTTGCCTGCCACTGATCCGGCTCCGACACCAGCTACGCCAGGATGGGTGCCAACATCAGTACACCCGGTAACGGTTGGCGGATTGACTTCTGGCACACTTTACAAAGCATATGTAATGGCTGTTTGTTCAGGAACAAGCTCGAGTACGGTTTCGACGCCAGGAACAGGCAATACTACACTTTGTGCACCGGCAAACCAATGTAACTATACATTCATAATGGTGGACAGTTTTGGCGACAGCTGGAACGGAGGAACCATGATTGTAACACAAAATGGAATTACTGTTGCTACCTTGACAGGACCAACCAATGCTCAAGGTCAAACACCAGTATCGATAACAGTCCCACTATGTCACGGTATCCCATTTTCATTATTCTGGAATACAGCGGGAACTTTCCCTAATGAAATGGGAATCACTGTTGTAAACTCATTTGGACAGACCTTATTTGTTAAGCCACCAGCAACAGGCGCTGCCAGTGCTACTGTACCATTGTATACAGCACCAACAGACTGTTTGATACCGGCTTGCCTTCCACCAACAGCGGTTACGGTTACCAATGGTACCCTAACATCTGTAGTAGTAAACTGGACACCGGCAGGTCCGGAAACGAACTGGCAATATCTTGTTTTGCCTGCCACTGATCCGGCTCCGACCCCAGCTACTCCAGGATGGGTGCCAACATCAGTACACCCGGTAACGGTAGGTGGATTGACCGCAGGTACTATTTATAAAGCATATGTAATGGCTGTTTGTTCAGGAACAAGCTCGAGTATCGTTTCGGCGCCAGGAAGTGGCAATACGGCTATTTGTGCGCCAGCAAATCAGTGTGAATATACGTTTGTAATGACTGATTCAGCCGGTAACGGATGGACTGGCAATACCATGAACATAGTTCAAAACGGAATTGTAATGGCTACATTAGTAGGCCCGGTAGCTGCGGATGGCACAACGCCAATTTCAGTAATTGTACCTTTATGTAACGGCATTCCTTTCCAACTTAATTGGAATGCTGGCGGAACTAATGCCGGTCAAGTTGGAATTTCTATCGTAAATCAGACAGGAACAGTATTGTATACACATGCACCGGGAGGAAATGCCCAAGGAACCACACTGTTTACAGGAACGGTAACTTGTATTCCTTCTACTTGTCCAAAACCGGTACTGGTTACAGCTACAAATATTACCCAAACATCTGCGCTCATAAGCTGGATGGAGGCAGGAAGTGCAACAGCATGGGAAATATTGGTATTACCATTCGGTTCGCCTACCCCAACAACAATTGGTATTCCTACATCAAATCCATATTTGATTACAGGTCTTGCTGCCGGAACTGCTTACACGGTTTATGTTAGGGCGGTTTGTTCAGCAACAGATCTTAGTAACTGGACACCGGCGTATAATTTTGCAACACCACCAATTAATGATGAATGTGCGGATCCAATTTTTGTACCGGTCAACCAAGGCTTGACATGTATTCAAAGCGCATCAGGAACACTTATCGGTGCTACAGGCTCCACACAACCAAGTGCTTGTGGTGGAACCTCAAATGATGACGCATGGTTTTATTTTACAGCCATCGCAACTGCGCAGATTGTAAGCTTTGAAGGCCCAACAGTTAACTTTGCAGTTTATGAGGGCGATTGTAGTGCATTAAACCAAGTCGCCTGTGTATTGGCCAATAATGGAACCGTAACAGGTTTAACGATTGGAAGTATTTATAAAATAAGGGTTTATTCAGTAGCACCAACGCCAATAATGACTGGAGGCATGACAGTGTGTATCAGGACTGTGCCTTGTGCAACAGCGACACCTTTCTGTACAGGCCAGGTATTGACCTATCCAAATGCAACGGGTATCACGCCAGGATTAGGAGCGATAGGATGTTTGGGTACATCTCCAAACCCTGCCTTTTTCTTCCTTCAGGTGAACCAGGCCGGTCCATTGAATTATTTGATGACACAAAGTACGACTCCAAACGGCGCACCTAACCTAGATGTGGATTATGCGATGTGGGGACCTTTTACAGATAATGCTGCGGCTTGCGCGGTTATACCAAACAATACGCCGACATCATGTAGCTATTCTGCAAATCCTACGGAAACTTTCAGTATTCCAAATGCACAGCTTTGCCAGATTTATGTGGTCATGATCACGAACTTCTCTAATAACCCGGGTTATATTACGTTTACACAAACCAATACAACCGGAGGAGGAACGACAGCATGTTATCCATTCAACACATTCAACTATTCGGCGAATTCTTATTGTAAAAATGCTACTCCTAACCCAACAGCGAATTTAGTTGCTGGTGCCGTGGCTGGAACATATACGTCTACGCCGGCAGGACTTGTATTTTTTGATTCGCTGGGCACCATCAATTTAGCAGCAAGTGATCCTGGTAACTATATCGTAACCAGTACAACGGTTCCAACAACTGGCGGTACATGTCCTGCGATTCCTAATATCACCACCATAAGGAGTGTGACAATCACTGCGGTTCCTAATGCTACAATAGGTTACAGTGCGAATGCTGTGACACAATTTTGTAATAGTATTACGACAGGACAACCTGTTATACGGACGGGAACTGCTGGAGGAACCTATTCGGTACCACCAGGCTCAGGTTTGTTCATTAATGCCATAAACGGGACAATCATTCCTAGCGTAAGTACAACGGGATTATACACGGTTACATATACGGTTGGAGCATCGGGCGGATGTCCGGTTTATACGACAACCACTCAGGTGGAAATCATTCCTTCACCGATTGTGCCTTATATCAATAACGTGACGGCTTGTGACAGTTATACATTGCCGGCATTAACGGTTGGTAATTATTTCACTGGAACTGGAGGAACAGGCACGCCACTGTTTGCAGGGAATGTAATTACGTCGTCACAAACGCTGTATGTTTATGCAATTTCAGCAACATGTTCAGATGAGAAATCGTTTACTATAACAATCAATACGACTCCTGTCATTGCTCCGATAGCTCCGGTTATCGCATGTACATCCTATACTTTGCCACCATTGGCAGTCGGAAGTTACTATACTGCTGCCGGAGGTACCGGAACGGTATTAAACGCAGGAGATGTTCTTACGACGAATCAAACGGTTTATGTATACGCAACGAATGGAACTTGTCCTGCTGAAGTAAGCTTTACCGTAACATTTACGGGTACGATTGTAACCCCAGGCGATCAAATCGTTTGCGATAATTATACGCTTCCTGCCCTGGCATTCGGAAATTATTACACTTCACCTGGAAGTGTTGGCCCGATTCCAGTGAGTACAGTGATTACTTCAACCCAGACAATTTACGTAGCTTCGGGTAGTTGTGAGGACAGTTTCCTTGTGACGGTGAACCATAGCCCTGTAATTGCCCCGATATCCAATGTGACTTCATGTGGTTGTTATACGCTTCCGGCACTTGCAGTAGGTAACTACTTCACTGCAACGGGCGGCGCGGGCACGCAATTAAACGCCGGCGATACAGTTTGTACTGACCAAACGGTTTATGTTTATGCCCAGACAAGCACTACGCCTAACTGTAGTGCGGAGCAACCCTTTACGGTGACCATTACTACAACTCCTGTAGTGGACCCGATATCGGCTGTAAGCGAATGTGACAGCTATACGCTTCCTGCTTTAACGGTTGGTAATTATTTCACCGGTACTGGCGGAACAGGCACACCATTATTTGCAGGCAATGTGATTACTACAAGCCAGACCATTTATGTGTATGCCCATTCAGGCACCACACCTGATTGTGTGGCTGAGCAGAGCTTTGCGGTAAATATTGGTACCACACCTTCTTTTGAAATCGATGGAGGTTGCCAAGGCGTATTATATGTCCTTGATGTCAACGCTCTTGATGGCTCGTTCGATCCGCAGACGGCGACCTATTCATGGACAGCTGGAACAGGGGGAGAGATCATCGGCAGTTCCAATACCCAATCCGTCACGGTTTCCGGAGTGGCTACATATTCAGTAACCGTGACCTCCGGCGGATGTTCACATACGCTTCCATTCATCGCCGACAACACGACCTGTACGATCCAGAAGGGTATTTCCCCTAACGGTGACGGGCTTAACGATTTCTTCGACCTTGTCGGTCAGAACGTGAGCCAGCTCCAGATCTACAACCGTTACGGTACGGCGGTCTACAAGAAGAAGAACTACAGCAACCAGTGGTACGGCCAGTCTGACAACGGCGATGAGCTTCCCGACGGGACGTATTACTTTGTGATCGACCGTGCGAGCGGTGAGGGCAAGACAGGCTGGATTTACATTAACCGCGAAAGAAACTAAAGCATAAATCGATGCGCGGCCCGGGCCCATTGGCAGGCCCGCGCATCCTTTTAAAACACAAAACACACACACATGAAGAAATTATATTTCACGGCACTGGTAGCCACCCTTGCATTTGCAGAGGTCCATGCCCAGCAAGACCCACACTATACGCAATACATGTACAACATGAGCGTGATCAATCCTGCCTATGCGGGTTCGAAGGAGAGCATCTCCGGCGGATTGCTCTACCGCAAGCAATGGGTTGAGATCGAGGACGCCCCGACCACGGGGACGTTTTTCATCCACAGCCCCGTCGGGCGCAACGTCGGGCTCGGGCTCTCTGTGATCTCAGACAAGATCGGTCCTGTTGAGGAGAACAACGTCTTTGGGGACTTCTCCTATACGCTGAACCTGGGCGGGGAGCACCGCCTGGCCTTCGGCCTTAAGGCCGGGGTTACCATGCACAAGGTTGACTTCAACACGATCTACCCTACGCTTCCCGACCTTGGCGACGATGTCTTCGGATCGGGCAACCCGAGCGAGACCTTCCTTAACGTGGGCTCGGGTGTCTTCTATTACACCAACAAGTACTACATCGCCTTCTCGGTTCCGAACATGCTCAAGGCGAAATACCTTGATTTTGACGGGACCAAGTACGGCTCTGAGGAGATGCACTACTTCCTTACGGGAGGTTACGTGTTCGATCTGAACCCGAACCTGAAGTTCAAGCCTTTTGCGATGGTGAAGTCCTCGTTCAATGCCCCGGTGTCCTTTGATGTCTCGGCCAACTTTTTGTTCAACGAGCGCTTTGAGATAGGCGGTACCTACAGGCGCGAGGATTCCTTCGGGGCCATGGTGAATTTTGCCATCACCCCCTCGATCAAGGTGGGCTATGCCTATGACCACATCATCTCGGACCTTAAGGTTGCGACCTCCTCCTCGCATGAGTTCATCCTGCTCTTTGACATCGGCACCTCCAAAAAGGTATCGCAATCCCCAAGGTATTTCTAACATAAAGCAAGCGTAAACATGAAAAATCTATATATAGCATTAAGTTTTGTGATCATCTCTGCCGGCCTTACGGCCCAGAATAAGGATACCGAGAGGGCCGACAAGCTCTTCGCGCGTTACGAGTACGTGGACGCGGCCCAGGCCTACCAGAAGCTTGTCGATGGCGGCAAGTCCGACGGGTATGTCTACAGGCAGCTTGCCGAGAGCTACTACAACATGTTCAACACGGCCGAGGCCGCCAAGTGGTACGCCAAGGCCGTCGAGACCGACCAGGACGCCGAGACCTATTACCGCTATGCCCAGATGCTCAAGGCCAACGGGCAGTATGAGCAAGGGAACACCCAGATGCGCAAGTTCGCCCAGATGGCGCCCAAGGACCAGCGTGCGGTGGCCTTCATGCAGAACCCGAACTACATCCCCCAGCTTCTGAACAAGGACAAGCTCTTCAACGTGAAGTCACTTGAGGTGAGCAGCGACAAGTCGGAGTTCGGCGCGGTCTTGTACGACAACTCGCTCTACTTCACCAGCGCACGCAACACCGCAAGGAAGACCTACGGGTGGAACGAGGAACCTTTCCTTGACATCTACAGGGCCGACTACAACGCGGACGGCACCATCACCAATGCGGCGACGCTCACCGAACTGAACTCCCAGTACCATGACGGTCCATTGACCATCACCGCCGACGGCAACACGGTGTACTTCACCAGCGACAGCTTCCGTGAGAAGAAGTTCGAGCGTGACCGCCAGAATAAGCTGAAATTGGGCAAGAACAACATCTACAGGGCGACAAAGGACGGTGACAAATGGGGCAACATCACCCCTGTGTCCTTCAACAGCAAGGACTTCTCTACGGCCAACCCGAGCGTGAGCCGCGACGGCCGTACCCTTTACTTCTCCTCGGACATGCCGGGCAGCCTTGGCGGTGTGGACATCTGGAAGGTGGCCATAAACCCTGACGGCACCTACGGCACCCCCGAGAACCTTGGGCCGAAGGTGAACAGCGAGGGCAACGAGAGCTTCCCTTTCATCGCCGATGACAACAATACGCTTTACTACGCATCCTCGGGCAAGCCTGGTCTTGGGGGATTGGACGTCTTTAAGATAGACCTTTCCAGGGGGACCGATCCGGTGAACCTCGGAAAACCGGTTAACACCGAGAAGGACGACTTCGCCTTCAGCTTCAATACGGCCAGGAACACGGGCTTCTTCTCGAGCAACCGCAGCGGCAACGACGACATCTTCGGGGCCGCACCGATATGCGGGCTGGAGGTGATCACCATGGTGAGCGATGCCAGGACCGGTGCAGCCCTTGCGGGGGCGAAGGTGTCCATAGTCGATGACAAGCGCAACGTGATCGCCACGGAGACCTCGGATGAAAAAGGCCAGGTGAGCTACAATGTGGAATGCGACAAATCCTATACGATACAGGCCTCACGTGAGGGCTATGAGAGCAATACCTTCGCCGTGGCCAGCCAGCCTGGCGGGGGGCAGAAGAAGGTCGATGCGGCGCTGAACCCGATCGAGACCATCGTCAAGGAGAACGAGGTGACCCTGAACTCGATCTTCTTTGAGTTCGACAAGCACAACATCACCCAGGAAGGCGCCTTCGAGCTTGACAAGCTGGTGCAGGTGATGAAATCCAACACCGATATGGTGGTGATGGTCAAGGCCCACACCGACAACCGCGGCAGCGACGCCTACAACATGGCCCTCTCGGAGCGCAGGGCCAAATCGACCGTGCAGTACATCCGCTCGAAGGGGATACCTGCCGATCGCATCTCGGGCAAGGGATACGGCGAGACCGAGCCTAAGGTCGACTGCGGGGCCGACTGCACCGAGGAGCAGCACGCCATGAACCGCAGGTCGGAGTTCCTTATCGTCAAGAAATAACACCTATTATCCTTTATAAGGCAAAACCCCCGAGCGATCGGGGGTTTTTTATTGTTGTTTTGAAAAATTATGGATTGTCACTCGCATACCATTCCGCGAAAGACGTTTCCGTTTCCTGCAATTTCAGAGAATGCAGCTGAATCGAATCAGGAATCCTGCTTTTGATCTTTTCGGCAAAATCAACGACCATGTTCTCACTTGTTGGCTGATAATCTACCAAAATTACATGATGCCCGCGGCTTTTCAGCTCATTAGCCAATTCGATATGCGGCGTATTTTTATTAAAAACCGTCGCGTGATCAAACACATCGACAATCTCTTCCTTTACGATTTTTTTCAGGTCGGAAAAATCGATGACCATCCCGAATTTAACATTATCCGAATCTGCAATCGGCGTTCCAATCACCGTCACCGACAATTTATAGCTGTGTCCATGCACATTCCTGCATTTGCCGTCATATCCATAAAGCGCGTGTCCAGTTTCAAAACTAAACTGTTTGGTTATCCTGATTTTACTCATCGTGTGATTATTTGATTGCAAATTTACTAAATCCAACCCATTATATTTTGCATTTATGGTTTGCTTTTTAAAAAGGAACAACTATATTTGCCTTCCAATTATGGGGGATTAGCTCATTTGGCTAGAGCGCTTGCCTGGCAGGCAAGAGGTGACCGGTTCGAATCCGGTATTCTCCACTAAAAACCGTAACATTTCGTTGCGGTTTTTTATTTTGGCGTGTCCCTGCGGGTCAGGCTGTCCGTTGCAATCTTTTCTTTGCAAGAAAAGGATTTCCACTGCCATCCTTCACGCAGTTTACCGCAATCCTTAACTTTAACGAATGTCGAATGAAGAACGGCGCGTGAAGGATTACATCGCCAGTTCGCTGCGCTCGTGTGCAGCGAATAGCCTGGCAGAAGGCACGCCCTAGAAAAACGCGCGCAACTGTACACTTCCCGTATGAATCGCCTGACTGTTCTCACTTTTTCTGCCCTGATAATTGATGTTGATATCGAGAAACTGCGTCAGGTTTTTTTGGATCAGTAAACGCCACGTCAGATTTTCGCCCGGCTGTAATCCTTCGAGCATCTGGAATGCGACCGGCGACAATTCGTCTCCGTTAAATTTGTTCTGGTACATCGAAATCTCGCCGTTCATCGTGAATTTTTTCTCACTCGCATAAGTAAATGACGTTCCAAATCGGTTTTGGTTCAGCGTTTCCAAAGCGCCATATTTGTTTTCCTTGACCTGATATTCGTAAAAAATATCCCAACCCGCGTTTTTGGAGAATAAATACGTGATTTTCGGCGCCAATTGATAGCCTTCCAATTTGAAGTTCTTGGTCTCAAAATTCTCCGATTTCGTCTTTGAAAAAATGGTTTTGGCACCCATGCCAAACAGCCAGTGTTTTTGATAGAGGTGCGCATATTGCAGTTGGTGCGAATTGTTCCGGCTTTTTAGCGAACCGACAGACAACAGGTTTTTCGCACGGTTCGCGAGATACGTATACGTCACGGAATGGTCCTGTTTGCCGCGGTTGTAAAACAGGCTGTTCCGGAAACCGGAATTCAATCCAAGTAAACTTTGGTCTGAGTCGCTGAACGGGTTCAAATCGAAATTATCAGAATCGCGTTTGATTTTGCGGTCGATCAAAAAGGAAGTCTGGTTGTAGAAATAAGACAGGAATTTCTCGAACCCTTTCTCATTCTGCCATTGGTTCGGGTTCAACGTCAGCGATTGAGAGAATTTGTTCTGGTGTGTTTTGATGAAAACCTGGTTGGGCAAAAATACGCGGACATATTTCGCCTGGTCGGGAAACGGCGCGACTTCAAACTCCTCCAATTCCTGGATGCCGTTGCCATTGTAATCATTCCACGTATAAACGCCTTGGCCGGGATCGACTTCGAGATAGGTGAATTCCTGTTGCGCGATTGTGCCCGAAGTCGTTTCATAAGCGGTTGTGACCTGAACCAATTGATTGAAAAAACGGTCGTTATACAATACACGCGAGTTCAATGAAGGCTCGTTGCCGCGTGATTCATCAGTGAATTTCAAGTTTCGGTAATTGACAAAAACTGATAAATCGCTTTTATCGGTCTGGATCAGTTTCGACTTGATATAATAGGATTGGGACGTGTTCACACGCTGTAAAAATCCGTCCTGCAAACTGTCGTTCGTACGGTTCAGATAACCCAATTCGACAAAAACTTTCGTCGAATCGCCGCGCCCGACAAACGCGCCATATTCCAAAAACCGCTGGCTCAAAGCCGAGAGCGTATTTGTAGCCTTGATGTTTTCCTTGTTGTCCTCAAACCGCAGGCTTGCGCCAATCCAGTTTTTCCTGAAATTGAATTTTGTCTGGGTGTAATTGCGCAAAAATTTTGACGAAGCCAAATCGCTGTCACTGTTCAGGAAACTGCCGCTGTTGCGGAAATTCCAGTTTTTCAGTTTGAATTGCGCTTCAACCACATGGCGGCTTCCGGAGAAATTATCGGTGAAATCGAGCTTCTCGAACTGGTATCGCGCATAGCCTTTTGACACAGAGTCGCTGGCATGGCTCAGGTCGAAATTCACCCCTGTAATCAATAAACTCTGGTCGCCTGACGGATTGGTCAAATTCCAGTCGCGGTCAAATTCAATCGTAAACAAACGCTCAATGGTTCGGAAATCCCGCTGTACAAACTGGTAATTCGCAAAAGCATCAGCTTTCCATTTTTTGGAAAACAGGCGTTGTTTCGCATTGATTTTTGCCGCAACGCCAATATTGTCGCCGTCATCGATTGAAGAAAACAGATTCAGGTCGTTGTTGCTGACGCCAACCTCAAAATCAACCGCCGTTTTTTCACTTGGGCTGAATTTTCCCAAAACCGTCGCAATCTGGATTTTTGTCGGTGCCGCCAATCGTGTAATCGGCTCATAATTTCCTTGCGGAATACCATTCAAAGGCGCCACATACTGGTAAATTTTTCCAATCGCGGAAGTGTTTGCCAGCGCATAATTTCCCTGGTTGTTGCCAACGAGTGTAAAACGCACATTAAACAAATCGGCTTCGGGATCATTTGAATATTCAAAAACCTCGACGGCGTCAATGAACACTTTCCGATACAAAATCTTGTTTTCAGAATAGCTGTCACTATAGGCCGATGGCGCGGTCATCAGATTTGGATCATCTCCGGCATTGACCAGGATTTGTGCCTGTTCCGATGTCAGGTTTTGCTGTAACGGTTGGTTTTTGACATCGTTTTCAGAATATAAATAACCGCCAAGACTCCACTTTTCCTCTTCATGCATTGCGCCGGCATAAGTCACGAAACGCGTATAATTCCGATCTGAAAATTGATATTCGATATTGATACGCATTTCAGAAGTGATTGGGAACAACGACGTAAAAATGATTTCGCCGGCATTGTAATCGATGACATAATCGTTGTTTTCGCCACGTTTCAGCAGAATCCCATTGACGAAAACGCGCTCAGAACCGGAAATCACCAATACAAACAATTCGCCATTCGGGCCGCGCAGTTTATACGGACCTTGGTTTCCTTCCTGCCCGATAAACGAGCTTTTGGCATATTGGCCACGGACCAAAGCTGCCGAAGCGAATATGTTCGTTTTGTTTTCGGGTGTTCCAAAATTGAAACTTGCCGCAATGCCCTGGACTTTCTTGTTGAAATTCAGGAATCGCGACTGCCGGTTTTCGAGAAACAAATCGCCGGCGCGTATGTTCCATTTCGCACTCGACAATTCGATGAAAATCTGGTCAAATTCATCGAGTTTCTGAGAATAACCGCCTTCCTGCAGCGGAATGTTACTGTCCTGGATCGAAGCGCGTAAAGTGACTTTATCCGAGATTTTTCCTGTAATCTGCAAATCGAGATTGGAATTGACGACCGCATTCTGATTGTTTCCAATCGTCACACCGCGCGTAATACTGCCGGAAGTGTTCAGCCCGTCGAAAGGCACGAATTTTTTCAGCGGATCGCGATTGACGCTAAATAAATTGCCCTCCGCATCATTGGAAACCACGCGTGAATCATCGTAAATGCTGTATTTTTTAGTAAGATAATCCGGATATTTGAGGTAACGCAAGGTCAGGCTGTCGCTGGAAGAAAATCCTTCTTTGAGCGTCAGCACGCTTTTTTGGAAATCGACCTTATAAAATGTCGTGTCGACAGCGTTGCCATTGGCGTCAAGCAATTTGAAAAACACTTTATTGATACTGACGCTGTCAATCTGGATCGGCTGCGAGGAAACCGCAATTTTTTTGGTTTTATACGGCGAGCCGATTTCCTGGGCCGAAACCGCAGAAGCCATGGCAAGCAAAACCAATAAAAGCAGTCTTTTCAACATAAGGGATATAACGCGATGGCATTGAGAAGATTGTTGGATGATCAGAATGTTGGATTTAAACTTCTTTCGTCACAATCTGCATCGTTTCGCGGCTGACTTGTTTCAACAGCACATGCTTGTCTTTTTCGACGACTTTTGACGCTTTTTCATCAAAATGGCGAATCGTATACAGCGATACATTTTCATTGTACGACACTTTGAATTTTCCGGAAAGCAATTTATTCAATTCATTGAAATTGCCGAATTTATCGTCGACGCAAACTGAAAAACTAATCGCGGAATTCTGTATCAAATGCACTTTCATCTTGTATTTGTGCAGCAAGGCAAAAATTTCGCTGATGTTTTCTTCCATGATAAACGAAAAATCAATCGACGACAAGGAAATCAACAATTGGTTTTTCTTGATGATGAAACATGGCAATTGCGGCTCGAGGTCTTTTCCTTTGCTGACACTGGTTCCCGGCAGCAGCGGATTGATAAATGATTTTACATACAACGGAATTTCTTTTTTCTGCAACGGCTGCAAGGTTTTCGGGTGAATGACCGTTGCGCCGTAAAATGCCAATTCAATCGCTTCGCGGTACGAAATCTGATTCAAAAGCACCGCATTTTCAAAAAATCTCGGGTCGGCATTCATTACGCCCGGAACATCTTTCCATATGGTCACGCTTTCGGCGTTCAGGCAATACGCAAAAATCGCGGCCGTGTAATCGGAACCTTCGCGACCCAATGTCGTCGTGAAATTATTCTCGTCCGAGCCTAAAAATCCCTGTGTGATATTGAGGCTTTTCTTTTTGACGTTTTTCGAAATATTCTTTTGGGTAATGTCCCAATCGACGCTCGCATCGCGATAATTCGCGTCGGTCTTGATGAAATTCCGCACGTCAATCCACTGCGTCTTGATGTCGCGCGAATTCATATAATGCGAAATGATGGTCGTCGAAATCAATTCGCCATAACTGACAATCTGGTCGTACACAAAATTGTAATTCGGTGATTTGTTGTTTTTTAGAAAATATTCCAAATCGGCGAACCATTTTGAAACGGCAGCGAAAACCGGATTTTTATCGTCTTCAAACAAATCCAGCAAAATCTGGTTGTGGTATTTTTTCACTTCCTGAACCGAAGCCTGCAATGAGGCCGATTTTTTAAAATAATTGTTGATGACGGCCTCCAAAGCGTTGGTCGTTTTTCCCATTGCCGAAACCACGAGCAACACGTCTTCATAACCTGTTTGCTGCAAGACTTCATATACATTCCTGATTCCTTCTGCATCTTTGACCGATGCGCCTCCAAATTTGAATATTCTCATTGCTTATTGATAAAATTGTCAATTCCCTTTTCATCCATATGAACCACACGCCAATCGCCCAACACTTTCGCGCCGGTCTTTTCGTAAAAATCGACTGCAGGCGTATTCCAGTCCAATACATTCCATTCGATGCGGCGCACATTGTCTTTTTTGCCCTGTTTGATGATTTCCGAATACAGTGCAAAACCCAAACCGGTGCCGCGCATATTTTCTGAAACAATCAGGTCTTCAAGATGGATCGTTTTGCCTTTCCATGTTGAATAACGGTAGTAGTACAGTGCCATTCCGACGATTTTTCCGCCTTTTTCCGCAACAAAAGTATGGAACAATGGCATGTCGGAAAACCCGTCGCGCATCAAATCTTCGGCTGAAATGACGACCGCTTCCGGTTCTCTTTCAAAAACGGCGAGCTCGCGGATGAGTTCGAGAACCGTTGGCATATCATCTTTTGTTCCTTTTCTGATGGTCATTTTTGGGAGCTGTTTCCTGCTTTTCGTTGCAATCTTTTCTGCTTTCGTTCCTCAGCTAGAAAAGGATTTCCACTGCAATCAGGGCTAGGGTTTATCGATAAAAGAAACAAATATACAAATCCAATAAACTTCCCCGTAAAAATGATTCCGATTTCATAAAAAACCCGATATTTGCAGCCTAAAACTACAACGATTTCGCAATGGAAGAACGCAATAGAACGCTGGGCGAGTTTATCATCGAAAAGCAAAAAGATCACAATTATTCCACAGGTGAATTGTCCAAAATCATCAACTCGATCAGGCTCGCGGCGAAAGTCGTCAATTATAAGGTCAACAAGGCCGGATTGGTCGATATTGTTGGCGCCGCAGGAGAACAAAATATCCAGGGCGAAGACCAGCAGAAACTCGACGTTTATGCGAATGAGGTTTTCATCCAAACGCTCATCAACCGCGAAATCGTCTGCGGCATCGCATCTGAAGAAAATGACGATTTCATTACAGTATGCGGTTTGGACAATGGCCACAACAACAAATATGTCGTGCTCATGGATCCGCTTGACGGCTCGTCAAATATTGATGTAAACGTTTCCGTCGGAACGATTTTTTCGGTTTTCAAGAGAATCACGCCAGTCGGAACGCCAGTCGCGCTCGAAGATTTTCTCCAGCCCGGAACAGCACAAGTCGCGGCGGGTTATGTGATTTATGGCACTTCAACGATGTTGGTTTATACTACCGGCCATGGCGTAAATGGATTTACATTAAATCCTGCAATCGGGACATTTTATTTGTCACATCCAAACATGAAATTCAAGGAAGACGGAAATATTTATTCCATCAACGAAGGGAATTATGTGCATTTCCCGCAAGGCGTCAAAGATTACATCAAATATTGCCAGCTCGAAGAAGGCGACAGGCCATATACTTCTCGTTATATCGGAAGTTTGGTTTCCGACATCCACAGAAATATGATCAAAGGCGGAATTTACATTTACCCAACCAGCTCAAAAGCGCCGAAAGGAAAACTGCGGCTGCTTTACGAATGCAACCCAATGGCATTCATCGTCGAGCAAGCCGGCGGAAAGGCCTCGGACGGTTTTGGCAGGATCATGGAATTACAAGCAACGGAACTGCATGAACGCGTACCGTTTTTCTGCGGCAGCAAAAATATGGTCGAAAAGGCCGAAAGTTTTATGGATAAATACAACAATAAAAGAACGCCTTAATTTTTTAGCGATCAAATCCAAATAAAAAGCCGGACTTCAAAGATGAATCCGGCTTTTATATTATTAAGTAATGCGTTTGCTATCTATTCATGTGCGTCATTTCATAGACAAACGTGTCAGAATCAACCTTCTGGTCAATCAGCGAAAGCGCTTTGTCTACAATATAATTGACATTGCTCGGCGTAAATCCGAGTGCGAGTGCGAATTTTCTCAACAGCACATCCTGTTTGTCACCCAACTGGTGGTCTGTATGCACCATGCGGCCCAAATCATAAAGACGCTCCAAACGCTGTGTGTGTAAATAGGGCGGATTTATTGGATATTTCAAAGGGCTTTCCAATATTTCTGCATATTCCGAGTCTGAAATGTCTAGCCTTCGGGCAAGTTTGTCAAGAAATGCCTTTTCTTCCGGAGACATGACGCCGTCGACCATCGCAACTCTTACGATTGCCGAGAAATGGCCTTTATTCCTGCTTTTGAATTCACTGTCAAATAAATCTGAAATGGACATAATTTTTTAAATTTTGTTTGCAAAGATAATTGGAATTAAATTTTATATCAACTCTTTTTTAAAAAGTTTAAGTCATTGTAAAACAAACGCCGGCATCCTGCGTTTTAACCATTTGCCCAACAGAAACGACCGTTTTGCTTTGTCGGCCCGCTTCGCACATGTCAAAATAAATCGTAAGTTTACATTCCCCAAATCAATAAATAAAGAAATAATGTCTGAATTCTGGATTTACCTGCAAATCGGCCTCAAGCATGTATTGGACATCAACGGCTATGATCACATCTTGTTTTTAATCGCATTGACGGTTCCGTATGCATTCAAGGATTGGAAAAAAGTACTGTTATTGGTTTCCATTTTTACCATCGGCCACACGTTGGCATTGATACTGTCTGTTTTTGGAATCATTACGATACGGGCAACTGTGGTCGAATTCCTGATTCCGGTTACAATCCTTGTGACAGCGCTATACAGCCTTTTTACGGCAGGGAAATCGGCAAAATCCGACAGCATGACTGCGGTGGGTTTCATCACATTGTTTTTCGGGATTATTCACGGATTGGGCTTTTCAAATTATTTTAAGTCCATTCTTGCGGGAAGCCCAAGTGAAAAAGTTGCACCTTTGCTTGAATTTGCACTCGGGATCGAATGTGCACAAATCGTCGTAGTATTGTCCGTGCTGATTTTAGGCCACATCGTACTGACGTTTTTCCGTTTTTCAAAACGGGATTGGACACTTGTCATGTCCGCATTTGTAGTTGGCGTCGTGCTGCCGATGATTATTGAAAACGAAATCTGGAAGGGATAATTGATGGAAAATATTAAAAGGAACAAATACGATAAGGCATACCTGAAAATGGCGCTCGAATGGGGCAAATTGTCCTATTGCAAAAGAAAACAAGTCGGCGCGCTGATAGTCAAAGACCGCATGATCATTTCTGATGGCTACAACGGAACGCCGTCGGGTTTTGAAAACTGCTGCGAAGACGAAGAAGGATTGACGCAATGGTATGTGCTCCACGCCGAAGCCAATGCGATTCTAAAAGTCGCTCGCTCGACACAATCCTGTGAAGATGCAACCTTATACATTACACTTTCCCCATGCCGCGAATGCAGCAAGCTCATCCATCAATCGGGGATAAAAAGAGTCGTGTACCAAAATGGGTATCGCGACACCTCGGGCGTTGATTTCCTTGTAAAAGCGGGTGTAGAAGTGGAACATATTCCGTCTTTGGAAGAGTAACAAATGAAAAGCAATAACAAATACCTGCCGATACTTATTTTTTCGACACTCGGAATCGGGATGCTGCTGGGCATGTTCCTGAATTTTCCTTCTACGGTCGTGACAGAGCCCAAAAACGCCTATAAAAATAAACTGAACCGCTTGATTGATTTCATCGAAAACGAATATGTGGATGATGTCGATACGGATTCGATTGTTGACCTGACCGTCAATAATATCCTTGCCAAATTGGATCCGCATTCGGTGTATATCCCGCCAAGCGAACAGTCTGAAGTTGCCGAACTGATGAAAGGCGATTTCGTTGGCATCGGCGTGAATTTTTACATGTACAATGATACCGTCGCCATTATCAAACCCATAGAAAACGGACCGTCGGAAAAAGCCGGAATCAAAGCGGGCGACCGCATCCTATATGCGGGAAGTTATAAATTATTCGGAAAAAAACTGCCGACCGACAGCCTGTATTCCAAGCTCAAAGGTGCCGAAGGTTCTGAAATTGAACTGACCATTTTCCGCAAAAGCGCAAATAAAAGATTCAAGATTAAAGTCAAGCGCGGCGTAATCCCAATCAAAAGTGTCGATGCCGGCGTCATGATCAATCCGACAATGGCGTACATCAAAATCAACCGCTTCGCCGAATCGACTTATGACGAATTCAAGGATGCGTTGACCAATTTGGAGAAAAAAGGCGCAAAATCGCTCATCATCGACTTGCGTGACAATGGCGGCGGCTATATGGAAAAAGCCGATGAAATTGCCGATGAATTATTGCCCGACAAAGAACTTATCGTGTTTACTAAAAATAAAAAAGGCAGGATTGACAAGACTTACGCGACTTCCGAAGGCAGTTTTGAAACCGGGAAAGTTTATGTATTGATCAATGAAAACAGTGCTTCTGCCAGTGAAATATTGGCTGGCGCCATTCAGGACAATGACCGCGGAATCATCGTTGGACGGCGTTCTTTCGGGAAAGGTTTGGTGCAGCGTGAAATGGACTTTGAAGACGGTTCTGCAGTACGACTGACTGTTGCGAGATATTATACGCCAAGCGGGCGTTCGATACAAAAGGCATATTCAAAAGGCAATGACGCCTATTTCAACGAATTCGAAAAGCGTTTTGAAAGTGGCGAATTGTATAAAAAAGACAGCATCAAAATTGCCGATACGCTAAAATTCAAAACCAAAAGAGGCCGGATTGTCTATGGCGGCGGCGGTATCGTGCCCGACATTTTCGTTCCATTGGAAGTCGAACACGGCGCAGAAAGCACGGCTTACCTGATGCAGTCGGGAATTGTCGGGCATTTTGTTTTTGAGCAATTGGATAAAAACCGGAATGCTTTTAACGGCCTGACATTGGAAACTTTGCTTTCGAAACTTGATAAAACAGATGTCTATTTCAACGGATTCCAGAAATACCTGGCTGAAAACGGACTTGAATTGCAATTGGGGAAAAACAAGGCGTTGGTCAAACGATATCTGGCCGCCGAATTTGCGCGCCAGCTTTTCAACGAGGATAAATATTTTGAAATCGCCCTCAAAGAAGACGCGATGATAAAGGCAGTATTGGAAGAGAAATAACTTATTTCTTAATGCTGTCGTGGCTTTGCGAATTGATGCCGTCGTTCCATAAGGTCAGGATATCGGTCGCAACGGCAGCGCCACTTCCGGCAGCAATTGTGAGTTGGCTTCTCCAGCCGGCCAAAGTTCCGGCGACATAAATTCCCGCGGCGACATGATGGTCGTTGTTTTTTAGCTGGACGCGGTTTTTCTCCACCAATGCTTTTTTATGCGGCTCGATGTAGTGCATCAAACCTTCGATGGCAAATGTATTGGTCCAGCCAATGGCAATGACAATGCATCTTGTTTGGTAGGAATTCTTGTTTGTAGTAACCGTAAATTCAGGATAATGCCCGGAAACGCTAAGGGCTTTTTCGCCTGCGATTTGTTCTACGTGCGGATATAAATTGGATAATTGCTCCAGGCTTTCGGCCATAAGGTCAGCACCCAATTTGCCTGGCGTAATGCCGTAAGCGTTGTTAAATAAAGCTTCCTGGAGATTGGTGGTTTTCTGGTGTGTGATGATTCCGATTTTCTTGTCGGTAGCATAAGCCTTGTTTTTGGCTGAACCCAAGACCAAAGCGCACGAAACACCGGAAACGCCGCCACCAATAATGAGGACGTCAAACATATTATTTGTCGTTAAGTTTTTCCTGGACCATTTTTGACATCCTGAAAATCAGCAGGATAAAAACAGCGCAAAAAGAAGCCGCAATCCCGATAAGGGCAATCATGCTGTCGCCTTCAAACAGGTTGCTGAAATCGAGCAAAGTGATGTTGAAGATGATTAACGCGAGGGCTAAAAAGACCAATGTATATGTGAATACTTTCATGTAGATAAAAATTCAGGAAATAAAAATAGTAAAAAACCCCATTATGCGAACAGTGCTTTAACATTAGATGCAAATAATTTAACAGCAATCGCCAGCAGCACTACGCCAAAACTCTTGCGCACAACACTCAACCCATTTTTACCCAGCAGTTTCTCGATTTTTGCCGAAGACCTCAAAACAATATAAACCAAAACAATGTTCAGCAAAATGGCAATAATAATATTGACTGCCTGGAATTGCGCGCGCAGCGAAAGCAATGTCGTCATCGTTCCGGCGCCGGCAATCAGAGGAAAGGCAATTGGTACAATCGAAGCCGAACCGGATTCTTCGTCGCGATAAATGCGGATGCCGAGAATCATTTCCAAGGCCAGGAAAAACAGCACGAACGAACCTGCGACGGCAAATGAATTGACGTCAATGCCGATAAGATTCAGCAGTTCTTCACCGACAAAAAGAAAAACAATCATGATGATTCCGGCTACGATTGCGGCTTTCTCCGATTCGATATGGCCGTGTTTTTGGCGCAGGTCGACAATAATCGGAATCGTCCCGACAATATCGATTACCGCAAAAAGCACCATGCTGACTGTGAGTATTTCCCTGAAAACTACTACCATAACCTAATTATTTGAGGGCGCAAAATTATTCCATAAATACTGAAAATAAGCCAAATATAAGTTAAGTTTTTCGATGGATTTAAATCTGAATTGGTGCCTTAAACAGCTGATTTGCATAGTTATAAAATTTAACGCTTCAGTATTATCAAACTACCTTTTGGTTGTGTTACCTTTGCAAAATGTTTCAACTCGGCAAAACCATCGTATCGGAAGACATTTTAGAAAAGGAATTTGTCTGCAATCTTTCCACCTGCAAAGGCGCGTGTTGCGTAGACGGCGATGCCGGCGCACCATTGAGTGAGGAAGAAACCAAAATCATGGAAGCCATTTACCCGAAAGTGAAACCGTTCCTTCGCAAGGAAGGCATTGCGGCCATTGAGGCACAAGGCGCATGGGTTATCGGCACCGACGGGACATTGGAAACACCATTGATCGACGAAAAAGATTGCGCTTATGTGATTTTTGACGGGAAAACCGCACTTTGCGGAATCGAGCAAGCTTACAACCAAGGCATCATCGATTGGAAAAAACCGGTTTCCTGCCATTTGTATCCGATTCGGGTCAAGGATTTTTCGGAGTTCGCGGCAGTCAATTATGACAAATGGGACATTTGCGATCCGGCCTGTTCTTTAGGTCAGGAACTCGAAGTGCCAGTGTATAAATTTGTAAAAGAAGCGCTCGTCAGGAGATTTGGCGAGGATTGGTATCTTGAGCTTGAAAAAGTCGCTTCGGAACTTAAAAAATAATTTTACTTCAGTCCATTTTTTCTTTTTTCCGCATTCCAAAAACCCTATATTTTGCGGTCATTTCTTGTTTTTTGATTTTATTAAAACGTTAAAAAACAGCATTTTAGAATTTACTCCAAATAAATTCGCAAATACCACCGTTGTTAAAAACTAAAGCCGATTGTGAATAAGTTAACCTTTCAATTCCCATTTGGAATCCTAACTTTGTAATCAGGAAAAAAGCATAAAAATTTGTTAATTTCCCTCCAAAACAACCCCCAATTTATGTCAGCTATAGAGCCAATTTTACAGGAAAATAAAAACCGTTTCGTCATCTTTCCAATCAAGCACCACGATATCTGGGAATGGTATAAAAAGATGGAAGCCAGTTTCTGGACTGCCGAAGAAATTGACCTGCACCAGGATTTATCCGACTGGAACAACAAACTGAATAACGAAGAGAAATATTTCATCAAACATATCCTTGCCTTTTTTGCGGCTTCAGATGGCATCGTAAATGAAAACCTTGCCGAGAATTTTGTCAATGAAGTGCAATATGCCGAAGCGAAATTCTTTTACGGTTTCCAGATCATGATGGAAAATATCCACAGTGAAACGTACTCTTTATTAATCGACACGTATGTAAAGGACGAAGCCGAAAAAGCCCAACTTTTCAATGCATTGGAAGTGTTTCCGGCGATTAAGAAAAAAGCCGATTGGGCGTTGAAATGGATCGAATCCGATTCGTTTGCTGAAAGGCTGATTGCATTTGCGGCGGTCGAAGGAATTTTCTTTTCGGGTGCGTTCTGTTCGATTTACTGGTTGAAAAAACGCGGGCTGATGCCCGGGCTGACGTTCTCAAACGAATTGATTTCGCGTGACGAAGGCGTGCATTGCGATTTTGCCGTGCATTTGCACAACCACCATTTGATCCATAAAGTATCGAAAAAGAGAATCAAGGAAATTATTGTTGAGGCTTTGGATATCGAACGTGAGTTTGTGACCGAATCGCTTCCTGTGAGCCTGATTGGGATGAATGCGGTTTTGATGACGCAATATTTAGAATTCGTGACCGATAGATTATTGGTGGAATTGGGTTGCCCAAGGGTTTACAATTCGACGAACCCGTTTGATTTCATGGACATGATTTCATTACAAGGCAAAACGAATTTCTTTGAAAAACGCGTGGCCGAATACCAAAAAGCAGGCGTTATGAACAGCGGCGGCGCGAATGACAGCGATTCGCAAAAGATTTCATTCGACGCCGATTTTTAAGCAAAAGCCTAGCCCCGATTGTAGCGGTATCCTTTTGTGACATGAGGAACGACCGGCGAAGCAAACGCAGTGAAACAAAGATATAGCGGAAAGCGGGAATAGCTTCAAAATAAAACAAATCAATTACAAATAACCCGAAAATTGGAAAGGGATTTCCCGTTTTCTTAAAACCTCAAGATTATGTACGTAGTAAAAAGGAATGGCCACAAAGAGCCTGTAATGTTTGACAAGATTACCGACAGGATTAAAAAACTGTGTTATGGATTGAATGATCTTGTCGATTCGGTAAAAGTTGCGATGCGCGTCATCGAAGGACTTTATGATGGTGTCACTACATCGGAACTTGACAATCTCGCTGCTGAAACTGCGGCTTCCATGACGATTGCACACCCGGATTATGCCCAATTGGCAGCGCGGATTGCGATCTCGAACTTACACAAAAACACTAAAAAATCATTCTCGGAAACGATGTCGGACATGTATTTCTATGTCAACCCGAGAACCAACCAGGAATCGCCATTATTGTCGGAAGAAGTGCACGAAGTCATCCAGGCAAACGCGGCATTTTTAGATTCCCATATCATTTACAACCGCGATTTCAATTACGATTATTTCGGTTTCAAGACCTTGGAGCGTTCGTATTTGCTGAAGATCAATGGCAAAATTGTCGAACGTCCGCAACATATGCTGATGCGCGTTTCTGTTGGAATCCACTTAAACGATTTGGATTCGGTGATTGAGACTTACGACCTGATGTCGAAAAAGTTCTTTACCCATGCGACGCCAACGTTATTCAACGCCGGAACGCCAAAACCACAAATGTCCTCGTGCTTCCTGTTGCAAATGCAGGACGACTCGATCGACGGTATTTATGATACTTTAAAACAAACGGCAAAAATATCCCAGTCGGCCGGAGGAATCGGGCTGTCGATCCATAACGTGCGCGCAACAGGTTCATACATTCGCGGGACAAACGGCACCTCAAACGGTATTGTCCCGATGCTTCGTGTGTTCAATGACACTGCACGTTATGTCGATCAGGGCGGCGGAAAAAGAAAAGGAAGCTTTGCGATTTATATCGAAACATGGCATGCCGATATTTTCGAATTTTTGGATTTGAAAAAAAATACCGGAAAAGAGGAAATGCGTGCGCGTGATTTGTTCTTTGCGATGTGGACATCCGATTTGTTCATGAAACGCGTCCAGGATGATACGACATGGACCTTGATGTGCCCGAACGAATGCCCGGGAATGTATGACGTTTATGGCGAAGAATTCGAGAAATTGTATGAATCATATGAAGCCGCCGGAAAAGGAAGGAAAACCATCCGTGCGCGTGAATTGTGGGAGAAAATATTGGAATCGCAAATCGAAACCGGAACGCCATACATGTTGTATAAAGATGCCGCGAACCGCAAATCAAATCAGAAAAACCTCGGAACGATCCGTTCGTCAAACTTGTGTACCGAAATCATGGAATACACGGCGAAAGACGAAATCGCAGTTTGTAATTTAGCGTCGATTTCCTTGCCGATGTTTATTGAAAACGGCGCATTCAACCACGAATTGCTGTTCAACGTGACCAAACGTGTCACGAGAAACCTGAACAAAGTCATCGACCGCAATTATTACCCGGTTCCGGAAGCGGAAAATTCCAATATGCGCCATAGGCCGGTTGGTTTGGGCGTACAAGGATTGGCCGATGCGTTCATTTTATTGCGATTGCCGTTCACGAGCGACGAAGCGAAAAAACTGAACCAGGAAATTTTCGAAACACTGTACTTTGCAGCCGTAACCGCTTCGATGGAAATGGCAAAAGAGGAAGGCCCATATTCGACTTTCAAAGGATCGCCGATTTCTCAAGGCGAATTTCAGCACAACCTTTGGGGATTGAAAGACGAGGAATTGTCCGGCCGTTGGGATTGGGCTGCACTTCGTAAAGAAGTTGTGAAAAACGGGGTTCGGAATTCACTTTTGGTCGCGCCAATGCCAACAGCGTCGACGTCGCAAATCCTTGGAAACAATGAAGCTTTCGAGCCATATACCTCAAATATTTATACAAGACGCGTTTTGTCGGGCGAATTCATTGTCGTCAACAAACACCTTTTGGAAGATTTGGTCAACCGCGGACTTTGGACCGAAGACCTGAAACAGGAAATCATGCGCCACAACGGTTCGGTACAAAACATCGACAATATTCCGGCAGATTTGAAAGAACTGTACAAAACGGTTTGGGAAATGTCGATGAAAGACATCATCGACATGTCGCGCCAACGCGGTTATTTCGTAGACCAGTCGCAGTCGCTGAACCTGTTTATGCAGGACGCGAATTATTCAAAACTGACTTCAATGCACTTCTATGCCTGGCAAAGTGGATTGAAAACGGGCATGTATTATTTAAGGACGAAATCGGCGGTTGACGCGATCAAGTTCACCCTGAATAATGACAAAAAAGCAGATCCGGCCGCAGTCGAAACGGAAGTTGGCGTCACAGAAATCGAAGCGCCAACTGCAGCAACGCCGGTAATCACGCCTAAAAAAGCAGCAGTAGCGGTCGAAGTCGAGCCGATTGCAGCCGACGATTTCCGCGCCATGCTCGAACGTTCGCAAAACGCCGCCCCGGACGATTGCGAAATGTGCGGATCATAAACACTGAATTAATAATGGGAAAAATGGCTGTCATGATTGTGACAGCTGTTTTTTTTGGGAGCTGTTTCCGGCTTTCGCCTTTATCTTTTTTTGCAAAAAAGGATATCGGCTCTATCCGGGCTAGGGCTTCAGTAAATAATAAACAATCATGGCAAAACAAGAAAAAGGCGTCTTTACCGGAATCATCGAAAAAGACGAATTCAACAACTACTTCTGTGGCGAGTATTTACTCGATTACAAATACACTGAAGCCAACAAATTCAAGGTCGGAGACGAAATCAACATCAAAACCGTCATTGCCAATCCAAGTGATGCGAGCGCCGGTTGGTATGAAAAAAAATCGCGGAATTTTTTCCTCGCAAATGAAAAGGGAAATCCGGACGACAAATACAAAGGCAAATCTCCTAAATCATGATGCACTGGGAACAACTCTTATCATTGCGGAAACAAGGCGATAAAGGCAAACGCCTGCGAAAAGAAGAACTCGATACACGGCTCGGTTTTGAAGTCGACTATGACCGGATTATTTTCTCATCGGCATTCCGCAGCCTGCAGGACAAAACGCAGGTGATTCCGCTTTCAAAAACCGATTTCGTCCATACAAGATTGACGCATAGTTTGGAAGTATCAGTCGTTGGCCGTTCTTTGGGAAGATTGGCAGGCAAAAAAATCATCGAAAAATATCCGCATCTCAAGGAAATCCACGGTTTCCACATGAATGATTTCGGGGCGATAGTCGCTGCGGCTTCGTTGGCGCACGATATCGGGAATCCGCCGTTTGGGCATTCGGGTGAAAAAGCCATCGGCGAATATTTCAAGATTGGGAAAGGATTGCAGTACAAAGACCGATTGTCTGGTAAGGAATGGCAGGATTTGATAGACTTTGAAGGCAATGCCAATGGGTTTTCGGTATTGACCGGTTCGCGTCCAGGAAATGAAGGCGGACTAAGGATATCCTATGCTACGCTTGGCGCTTTCATCAAATATCCTAAAGAAAGCCTGCCGAAAAAGCCCACATCGAACATTGCGGATAAGAAATACGGTTTCTTCCAATCGGATAAGGATTTCTTCCAGGAAGTCGCGACAGAATTGGGATTGATCCCGAACAAATCCGGAAACGACATCGGTTATGAACGACATCCGCTGGCCTATCTGGTCGAAGCCGCCGATGACATCTGCTATACGATCATCGATTTTGAAGACGGTATAAATTTGGGTTTGGTCTCTGAAGATTTTGCGTTGGAATACCTGATAAAATTGGTCAAAGACAGCATCGATACCGCCAAATACAAAACGTTGGAAACCAAAGAAGACCGCATCAGTTACCTGCGCGCACTGGCGATTGGAAGCCTGATCAATGATGCGGTAAATGTGTTTGTTGACAATGAATCACTGATTCTCGAAGGAAAATTCCCATTTGCATTGATGGACAAAAGCAAGTACAAGGCGCAAATGGATGACATCATCAGGCTCAGCGTCAAAAACATCTACCAAAGCCGCGAAGTCATTGAGAAGGAATTGAGCGGTTATCAGATCATCAACACGCTTTTGGACAAATTCATTACGGCCTACAACAACAAATATGATGGGAAAGCGACCAATTATGACATGTTGCTTTTGAAAATATTGCCCGAGCGCCACCATATCGAAAAAGAAACACTGTACGGACGATTGATGCACATCTGCCATTTCATTTCGCTGCTGACTGACGGAAAGGCATTAATTTACAACAAAATAATCACATCCGGCAATAGTTAAAATGCGTGATTTTAGCCCGAATATTATTTTAAACAGAAGAAAATAATTAAGTTTGTCGTCATTAAAAAACAATACTCCTTAATAAAATGAAAAAAATTACACAACTACTGATTTTTTTGTTGCCGGTGATTGGGTTTTCACAAGCCGCTAAGCAGAAAATACAGACCTATTTGAATGACAATCATGTAAAAATGGGCCTGACAACAGACGACGTAACTGGTTGGTTTGTTGAAAGTACAGCCAATTCCGAAAGCACAAAAATCGACAACTATTACATCAAACAACGCGTAGGCGGGATTGATGTATATAATTCGATTTTGAATATGTGGGTAAAGAATGAGGAAGTCCTTGATTTTTCCGGTGAATTTATCCAAAACGCAAGCCATAAAATAAATGCCGCTACACCTTCTTTGCAGGTTTTAGACGCACTTTCTGCTGCCAAAAGCCTACTTGAGGTCAACAATCCGGGTACTTTCCAGATTATTGAAACAATTGACAGCCACAATTTCAAAATCAGCAATGGCGTTCTAACAGAAGATCCAGTCACTGCAGAATTGGTATACCAACCAATGGAAGACAATACATTAAGACTGGCTTGGGATTTCACATTCTATACGCCGGGCTACAACCATATGTGGAGCGTAAGGATCGATGCACTTGATGGAAAAATCTTGAGCAAATATGACATGGTGATTTCTTGTGATTTTGGTGCCGTCAAAAAACCAGATGCATCATTTGGCCGTTATATTGCTTTCGCAAACAATTTCTATAAATCGTCAAACACGGCGATGAATGTAACAGGCGGTGGTTACAGGGTTATTCCTTTTAACTATGTAAGCCTTAACTACAGCCCGAGAGTACTGATCAATTCGCCTGAAAATGCGGTTGCTTCTCCTTTCGGATGGCATGATACCAACGGTGTTGCAGGAAATGAATTCACGATTACCAGAGGAAACAACGTATTGGCACAGGACGATGCAAACGGGAATAACGGAACAGGTGCAAGCCCTGACGGTACTGCGTCTTTGACATTTGATTTTCCTTATGTTGGTACTTACACACAACCTTCAACATATTTGGATGCAGCTACGACCAACTTATTCTATATGAACAATATCATGCATGATGTTTGGTTCCAATATGGTTTTAATGAGGCAAATAAGAATTTTCAACAAAAAAACTATACAGGTTTCGGATCGGTGCTTGCGTCTGATGCAGTACAGGCAGACTCACAGGACAATCGTGATGTGGCTATAGCTACCGACGGAAGCAACAGGAATAACGCCAATTTTTCTACACCGGCTGATGGTACAAAACCAAGAATGCAGATGTATGTTTGGACATTCGGCCCGGCGATTTTTCCATTAACGATTATCGCTCCTGCAGATTTTGCTGGCGCGAGAGAAGGAAGAGACAATGTATTTGAGCCAGGGCATGTAAATATTCCGATTGCGCCTGCTTCCATTGAGTCTGACCTCGTTTTATTCGATGACGGATCGGCTGATGCCGGAACAACGGATAATGCAGATGCTTGTGGCCCGGCACTAAATGCGGCGGCAATCAACGGCCACATTGCAGTAATCAGAAGGTCATTGGCTGAAGAATTGGGTGGAACGCCATGTCCTTTCATCGAAAAAGTAAAAAATGCACAAAACGCAGGTGCGACAGGAGTCATCATTGTCAACAACGTGGCGCCATCTGATACTGTTGCGGCAGGAATCAATATGTCGGGAGCAGATGCAACGGTTACCATTCCGGCAATTGCTGTCACACAAGCTGTTGGAGAAGCCTTGATCGCAAGGATGAAACTTGAAACTGTTAGGGGTAAACTTCAATTGGGCGAACCTCCATTCATTAATGCGGATGGCGATTTGGATAATGGTGTTATTGCACACGAATATGGACACGGAATCTCTACAAGATTGACTGGAACAGGCTCTACATGTCTTCAGAATGCTGAGCAAGCAGGCGAGGGTTGGTCTGACTGGATCGCATTGATGATGCAGATCAAACCGGGTGACGTTGGTGAAAATGGCGTTGCCATAGGAACATTCGTAGCGAGCCAAGCGGCTGATGGGGATGGAATCAGAAGGGTTAAATATTCAACTGATATGAACATCAACCCGATCACATTCATCGATTCAAATGATACAGAATCACACAACCGCGGTGAAGTCATGGCTACGGTATTGTGGGATTTGACCTGGGCTTATATCAACAAATATGGTTACAGCGCAGATATTTATAACGGAAATGCCGGAAACAACAAACTCATGCGCCTTGTCATCGATGCATTTAAATTGCAGCCTTGCAGCCCAACGTTCATCAATTTCAGAACGGCATTGATTGCGGCTGACCAAGCTACAACAAGTGGTTCGGATTATTGCACCATATGGAATGTGTTTGCAAGAAGAGGAATGGGTGCATTGGCATCTTCAGGCTCAGCGACAAGCGCGACTGACCAGACAGAAGATTTCTCATTGCCAGGAGGTACGCCAAACTGTGCCTTGGGTCTTGATTACTTTAACAGTGATGTGATCAGGGTGTATCCGAATCCATCAAACGGCGAAGTGACAATCCACATTGCCCAGTTTACAGGAAAAGTAAACATCCAGGTAATCGATATCAATGGACGTATCGTTTATTCAGTTAAAGAAAACGACTTCAATGTTGAGAAAACAATCAATCTTGACCATTTACAATCGGGCATGTATGTCTTGAAAGTCAACGGAGAAGCATTGAACTATACTAAAAAAATCATCCTGAACTAAAAGGAGAAATTTATAAAAAGAAAAAGCCTGTAAGTGATTACAGGCTTTTTTATTTAAATGAGTTTGGGTTATAATTTATTGAAGAATGAAATTAGGCTTCCAACATCAATTCCGCAAATCTTTTGCAGTTCGTCAATGGTTCCGTGTTCGATGAAAATATCCGGAACGCCAAGTGTTTTAATTGTTGAGGTATAATTATTTTCAGCAGCGAATTCGACAACTGCAGAACCAAATCCACCTTTGATTGCGCCATCTTCAATAGTTACAATTGTGTAGAAAGTTTGAAAAATGGCAAGCAATAGTTTTTCGTCCAAAGGTTTTACAAACGCAAAATCGTAATGGGCAAAATCAGTGGTATTTTTGACATTCGCCAATGCTTCAACGACATTATTGCCAATAAAGCCATTCGACAACACCGCAATTTTATTGCCGTTTTTCAAACGATTGGCTTTCCCGATTTCAGTTCTTGAATAAGGCTGCTGCCAATCGGTGACAACGCCGCGGCCACGCGGATAACGAATCGCAATCGGATGTTCAAGACCCAGTTGTGCGGTATATAACATATTCCTAAGTGCGACTTCATCCAATGGCGAATAAACAATCATATTCGGAATGCAACGCAGGTATGCCAAATCAAAAACGCCATGATGCGTTGCGCCATCTTCACCAACCAAACCAGCGCGATCCAAACAAAAAATAACAGGCAAATCCTGTAAAGCGACATCGTGAATGACCTGGTCATAGGCGCGCTGTAAAAAAGTCGAATAGATATTGCAAAACACAATCATGCCTTGAGTCGCCATACCGGCTGATAAAGTCACGGCGTGTTGTTCGGCAATCCCGACATCAAAAGCACGGTCGGGCAAAGCATCCATCATGAATTTCAGTGAGCTTCCGGAAGGCATTGCGGGCGTAATCCCAACAATTTTTTCATTTTTCCTGGCCAAATCCAAAATGGTCAACCCAAAAACATCCTGGAATTTCGGAGGCAGGTTTTCCTCCGACTTTGAAATCAGTTCGCCGGTAAGCTTGTCAAATTTCCCCGGCGCATGGTATTTCACCTGGTTTTCCTCAGCCTGCTGCAATCCTTTTCCTTTTGTCGTGATGATGTGCAGAAACTTCGGCCCTTTAATGCTTTTTAAGCGCTCCAGTTCGTTGATGACGGCAAAGATGTCATGTCCGTCAATCGGACCGGAATAATCAAAATTCAGCGATTTAATCATGTTGTTGTCACGCGGGTTTTTTCCGTCTTTGACAGCAGTCAGATAATTTTTCAACGCACCGACACTCGGGTCGATTCCAATCGCATTGTCATTTAGGATAACCAACAGATTGGCATCGGTAACGCCGGCATGGTTCAAGCCTTCAAACGCCATTCCAGCCGCAATCGATGCGTCGCCAACCACCGCAATATGGTGTTTGCCAAAATCGCCCTTTAACCTGGATGCAATCGCCATTCCCAAAGCCGCCGAAATCGCCGTCGAAGAATGTCCGACGCCAAAAGTATCGTAAATACTCTCGCTTCGTTTCGGGAAACCGGAAATACCGCCAAGCTGACGATTGGTGTGGAAAATATCTTTTCGTCCAGTCAGGATTTTGTGCCCATACGCTTGATGGCCAACATCCCAAACCAATAAATCTTCTGGTGTATCAAAAACATAATGCAACGCAATCGTCAATTCCACGACGCCAAGGCTGGCGCCCAAATGACCTTCTTTCACCGAGACAATATCAATGATAAAATCGCGCAATTCCTTAGCAAGCTGCGGCAATTGTTTCACGTCAAGTTGCCGTAAATCTTCAGGGTTTTGGATATGTGAAAGCAGCGTTTGCGACATGGTGTAATGCTATTGCCACAAATTTACAATAATGTTGCGAGGCATCGCATTTATTTTTCCGATGTGGTCGTTTTCGGAATTCGCTCCCGATTGATGATGGGTTCGGTTTTCACAGAATCCTTGTGGACAGTAATATCCACATCGCCCATCATGACCGGAACAATAGTTTTAGCAGTAGTTTTTTTCTTTGATTTGAATTTCACCTGTTCTGTTTTAGGCGGTGGCGGAGTTGTAACCTGCAAGTTGTCATTTGGGCCGTAAGCCGGTTCGCCGAGCAAAACGGCATGATCGGTACCCGTATCTTCCACGATTTCGACCTTGTCGATTTTTTGCTTGTTGCCAGCTTTATCGGAACAACTGAACAATGTCGTGCCCATTGCCAGCAACAAAGCCAAAAGGAACATTTTATGGAAATTGCGCTGGGCATACAAAACGTTTTCCGGAATGCGGATGACCAAGGTCTCGAGTTGCTCCGACTGGAATCGTCCGCAAATTTTTTTGCCTTGGTTTAGGATGAAATAATCCTGGATTTCTTCAGCATTCATGGCTGTAAAATCGACCACGCTTTTCATGCTGCTGCCGCAAAACCGGCCATTGGCTTCCGCGGTCATATTGTCCCAGCTTTCTGTGCAGGGTTTCGGAATCGTCAAAGTGAATTTCGTATCCATAGTTTTCGTTATTATTTGAAGCTGTTTCCTGCTGTCCGTTTCAATCTTTTATTTCATTGCATTACATAAAAGGATTTTCACTTCCATCAGGGCTAGGGCTTTCTCGGTTCTAAAAAATCTTGCGAATCTCTATGTTTCTTCGTTTATCTTCATGAAATTTTAAGAACCTGAAGCCCACCGGGCTTCCTCCTTTTAATTCCAAATCATCAGGGCTAGGGCATTTCGTAAATATAACGGATATTGTTCCCGAAATCGTATTTTTGTCGCATGGAGAACATTTTCACCGACGGGTATTTCATGAAAAAAGCGCTGCAGGAAGCAGAAATCGCTTTTGGGAAAGGCGAAATTCCAATTGGCGCCATTGTCGTTGTCGACAATAAAATCATTGCCCGAAGTCACAACCTGACTGAAATGCTGCACGACGTCACGGCACATGCCGAAATGCAATCCATTACTGCCGCCGCCAATTTCCTGGGGGGCAAATACCTGAAAGGCTGTACGCTTTATGTCACCATCGAACCTTGTCAGATGTGCGCCGGCGCTTTATACTGGAGCCAAATCTCCAAAATCGTATTTGGTGCCCGTGATCCGCAGCGCGGTTATCTCGAAATGGGAACAAAACTCCATCCCAAAACAATCGTCGTTTCCGGTGTTTTGGAAACTGAATCTTCTGATTTGATGCTAAAATTTTTCGCCGACAAAAGAAAATAATTTTAACATTTCCCAGCAAAATCAAGGGTCGGATTTTTCTGTTAAATTATTTCAAAAATAATACTACATTTAGTACAATAAACGGATGCCATACCTAGTTATGGGGAAAAGTCCGATGGGCAAAAATCACGTTCAACCCTTAACCAATTATCTTTATGAAAACCAGTAAATTAATGCTGTTTGTTGCGGTGTTTTTTTTAGTGCAATCCTGTAAAAAATCACAGGAGAATTTCGATTCCGATTTCACCCTTTATCGGGATTATATAACGAGTTTTTCATCAGGAATGGTTTCGGCAAATGCAGACATACAGGTTGGCCTGTTTTTCTCAAAGCCCGAGTGGAAGTTAAACCAGGAAATCGACAACGAGCTTTTCTCCATTTCTCCCGATGTGGATGGCAAAGTCGCGTTTCTTCCAAACAACATTGTCGTATTCAGGCCCACAAAAAAACTCGAGCAGAACAAAGAATACCAAATCACTTTCCACCTTTCAAAATTGGTCGACAAGCTGCCGAAAGGGCTTGAGGATTTCAAATTCACCATTAAAACCGTCAAACAGGATTTTGTCGTCAATGTGCTCGACCTGCAATCGTACAACCGGGATTTGCAATTCCTGAATATGATGGTCAAATCGGCCGATAACATGGATTTGGCCACGGCCAAAAAACTTGTCACCGCCGAACAGGACGGCAAAAAACTTCCGATAAAATTCAATGAAACGCCCGGCGCAACCGAGTTCCCATTTGTCATCGACAAAATCCAACGATTGGCGCAGGATAGTAAAATCACCATCAGCTGGGATGGCACTGCCGTTGGCATCAACCAAAAAGGCTCCAAAGAATATGACATTCCCGGGAAAGACCATTTTGAAATCGTCGATGTGAAAGTCGGCGATGAAGACAACCAATCCTTGCTCATCAATTTTTCTGACCCAATCAAAAAAGACCAGAATTTCAGTGGTTTGGTCGCCGTTGAAACTGCCGGAAACCTGCAATATGCCGTAGATGGGAATGTCCTCAAAGTATTCTTCGAACAACCGCTCGATGGGAACTTATTGCTCGAGGTTTTCCAAGGGGTTGAAAGTGCCGAAGGCTATAAACTCAAAAAAACCTATGCCGCCAAAGTCACATTTGAACAAATCAAACCCGCTGTAAAATTCGTAAAAAGCGGCACGATATTGCCAAGTTCCAACAACCTCAAACTTAATTTCCAGGCTGTCAATCTCAAAATGGTCGATGTCCGTGTGTACCGGATTTTTGAAAACAACGTACTCCAATTCCTTCAGGACAACGAACTCAGCAGTGCCTATGATTTGAGGAAAGTCGCCTTGCCCGTCGCCAAAAAAACCTTGGACCTGACAACCAATAAAATGGCGAATTACAAAAAATGGAATTCTTATTCATTGGATTTGTCGACACTCATCAAACCTGAACAAGGTGCCATTTATCGCGTTGAATTCACGATCAAAAAGAAATATTCGCTCTATACCTGCGATGTTGATCCTGATGCCGATAAGGAAGAACAAGTTGCTGATGACGATGATGACGAACCCGAGGATTTGTCGGAATGGGACGATAACGATTATTACGGCTACGATTACGATTGGGATGAACGCGAAAACCCATGCAGCAATTCATATTATTCGAACAATAAAATCGCGACAAACATCCTTGCCACCGATTTGGGCGTGATTGTCAAACGCGGTGAAAACAACGCCTATTTCTTTGCGGTAAATAATATTGTGACGACAGAACCGGTTTCAGGCGCATCAGTCGATGTGTATAATTTCCAGAAACAAAAACTCGGCTCATACACTACGGATGGACAAGGAACGGTGAGTTTTTCCTTGGACAAAAAAGCCGTTTTCGCCGTAGTCAAAAAGGACAAGAACACGACTTACGTCAAACTCGACGATGGCAATTCGCAGTCCGTCAGCAGCTTTGATGTTGATGGCGCAGCCCTGCAAAAAGGACTGAAAGGCTACATTTATGGCGAACGCGGCGTTTGGCGTCCGGGCGATACTTTGTATTTGTCCTTCCTTTTGAATGACAAAGCGAACAAATTGCCTGGCTCGCACCCGATAAAATTAAAATTGTCCGATCCGCATGGCAAAGTCGTGTACCAAACGGTGCAGAAATATTCGGAGAAAAACCACTACAAATTTGTATTCAAAACCCAGCCGAATTCACCAACGGGGAATTATGAAGCAGTGGTTTCCGTTGGCGGCGCACGTTTTTACAAAAGCATCAAAATCGAAACCATCAAGCCAAACCGCTTGAGGATCAAAAACAGTTTTAGCAACAAAATGATTTCCGCGTTCCATAAAAATGAAGGAAAAGTTGAAGTAATTTGGCTGCACGGCGCGATTGCGAGAAACCTTAAAGTCGATATGCAGGCGAAGTTTTCCCAGCAATCGACGGCTTTCAAAAATTATGGCAAATATGTTTTCGACGACCCGTCCAGGAGTTTCTCTACCGAGGAAGTCAATATTTTCTCAGGAAAAGTCGACGACAATGGCAAAGCAGATTTAAATATCCAGCCAAAGCTCGAATCACAGGCGCCGGGAATGCTTAAAGTCGCATTCATTACAAAAGCCTATGAAAATGGCGGTGATTTCAGTACGGATGTCGTGACGGCAAACTATTCGCCTTACCAAACGTACGTTGGGATAAAATCGCCTGATCCGAATAAATACGGCATGCTCGAAACGGGCAAAACCAATACCTTTGATATTGTGACAGTAGATGAAAACGGCAATCCAAAAGCGGTCAAAAATCTTGAAGTCAAAATCTATAAAGTCGATTGGCGCTGGTGGTGGGATGCCTCCAATGACGATTTGTCGAATTACAGTTCGTCAACGACAAACACTGCCTATAATTCACAGATCATCAGCACCAATGCTGACGGAAAAGCGACTTTCGGATTCAAAACCGGCGAAGACGACTGGGGTAGATATCTCGTTCGCATTACCGATCCTGAAGGCGGACATTCGACAGGTGAAACGGTCATGGTCGACTGGCCAAGCTGGTCGGGAAAAACGCGGAATACAACTGGTACAGACGCCAAAATGCTGGTATTCACTTCCGACAAGACGAATTATGCCGTTGGTGAAAAAGCAACCGTATCGTTTCCCTCAAGTGCCGGAAGCCGTGCGTTGATTTCTTTGGAAAACGGATCCCGCGTAGTCAAGACCATGTGGGTTCTAACCAAGCAAGGCGAAACACAGGTACAAATTCCGGTTACGCCCGATATGGCGCCAAACGTGTACATTCACATTACGTTATTGCAGCCGCATGCTTCCACGGCAAATGATTCCCCGATTCGCCTCTACGGAATCATCCCGATTGAGGTCATCGACAAGAATACCGTTTTACAACCGCAGATTTCTATGCCCGAAGTATTGAAACCGGAACAGAAAACGACCATAAAAGTCAGCGAAAAAGCGGGCAAAGCCATGACATATACCATTGCGATCGTCGATGAAGGTTTGCTCGACCTGACACGCTTCAAAACGCCAAATGCCTGGGACAATTTCTACGCCCGTGAAGCGCTCGGCGTCAAAACATGGGATGTTTACGATGAAGTTATCGGCGCTTATGGCGGAAAAGTAAACCAGATTTTCAGCATCGGTGGCGACGCGGATTTGGGCGGCGGCAAAGCCAAAAAAGCCAATCGTTTCAAACCGGTCGTCGTTTACCTCGGGCCATTTTCTTTACCTGCAGGACAAACAAAATCTCACGTGATCCAATTGCCGAAATATGTCGGCTCGGTCCGCACCATGGTTGTCGCCGGAAATGCAGCAACTGCGGCTTATGGAAGTGTCGAAAAAACCACGCCGGTCAGAAGCCCGCTGATGATTCTCGCCTCATTGCCACGAAAAGTATCGCCGGGCGAAAAAGTCACGCTTCCGGTAACCGTTTTTGCGATGGAGAAATATGTCAAAAACGTCACACTCCAACTCAAAACAAACAATGGTTTCCGAGTCATCAGTCCGTCAAAACAAAGTTTGACATTTGCCCGGCCAGATGAGAAAATCGCATATTTTGAACTCGAAGCTGCCGATTTGACCGGTATCGGGAAAGTCACCGTCATCGCGACTTCAGGAAAAGAAAAAGCGGGCTTTGACGTCGAACTCGACATTGTCAATCCAAATCCGGTCACGCAGGATTACAAGGAATTGATATTGGAACCAAACGTTTCCGGGACCATCAACTGGAATGCCTTTGGTGTCGCCGGAACGAATAAGGCAAAACTCGAAATCTCGTCATTCCCGTCGATTGATTTCAACAGAAGAATGGACTACCTGATCCAATATCCACACGGATGTGTAGAACAAACCACGTCGAGCGTATTCCCGCAATTATACTTGGCCGACATCGCCGATATCGATGCAGCGCGGAAACAAAAAATCCAACGGAATGTCACTGCAGGCATACAAAAATTGTCGCAATTCCAATTGGCAAATGGCGGTTTCGCCTACTGGCAAGGACTTCAGACAGCAGATGACTGGGGTTCGTCATATGCCGGACATTTCTTGATTGAAGCCGAAAGTAAAGGTTATGTGTTGCCAATCAACGCCAAAAAACAATGGATTGCCTATCAGTCAAAAATGGCCAAACAATGGCGCTATACGGCAGAATACCACAACGATTTTCCACAGGCTTACAGATTGTACACGCTGGCTTTGGCCGGAGCACCTGATTTGTCTTCGATGAACCGCCTTCGCGAAACGTCTGGGATTTCAAATGAGGCCAAATTGCGCCTGGCAGCAACTTATGCGTTGGCCGGACAGAAAAATGTCGGTACTGCATTGCTCGCCCAATGCAAAATTGACGAAGAAGACAGCCCGTACAATTATTACTATTATGGCTCAAGCGAACGAAACCGCGCGATGGCTTTGGAAACCTTATTGCTGCTCGACAAAAAATCGGAAGCGTTCGGTATGGCAAACAAACTCGCAAAATCAATGTCTTCCAACCAATGGATGAGCACGCAAACCACTGCGTATTGCTTGTATGCGATGTCGAAATTCGCGCAGCAAAACGGCACCGGCGGCATCGACGTCACATACACAAGCCTTGGCAAAACCCAGCCGGTAAAAACCGCCAAGACATTTGCCGATCGTACATTGACTGTCAGTGGAAACGGCAATTCCGTGTCCATCAGGAACAATAAAAATGCGACTTTGTATGTCAAGGTGATTTCGAGCGGCATTTTGCCAATCGGGCAGGAGCAAACAGCACAACGCGGCTTGTTTACCTCGATTGTCTTTAAGGATCGAAAAGGGAATTTTGTCAATGTCACATCACTTGGGCAAGGAACGGAATTCCCTTTCGAAGTCACTGTCACCAACTCAAAACCCGAATATGTCGAAAATATCGCGCTGACGCAAATCATTCCGTCAGGCTGGGAAATCGTCAACACGCGGTTTACCGAAGCAGGCGAATTTGCAGATAACAAAGCCGATTACACCGACATCCGCGACGACCGTACGAATTTCTATTTCGGACTCAAATCCAACGAAACGCGGGTATTCAGAATCCTGCTCAACGCGTCATACCTTGGCAAATATTACCTGCCGGGCGTGCAATGCGAGGCGATGTATGACAATTCGTATTTCGCGAGGACAAAAGGCCAATGGGTCAATGTGGTCAAGGATTAATTAGGAGCTGTTTCCCGCTGTACGTTTCAATCTTTTTTAAACCCCGGAAAAAACCGGGGTTCAAAAAAGGATTTCCACTGCCATCGGGGCTAGGACTTTTCGGTAACTTCAACGCCAATTTTCACAATTGAAAAACAGGATAAAAGCATTCTTCACGAGAATCGCGAATTGGATCAAACGCAACAAAATCAAATCGGCAATCGCCGCATTGCTTTTGCTTGCCTACTATTTCTGCCTGCCGCATGTGCTTTTCGAACAGCCGTATTCCACGATCATCGAAAGCGAGGAAGGCGAACTGCTCGACGCGAAAATCGCACGCGATGGACAATGGCGTTTTCCTGCGCAGGATTCCATTCCGGATAAATTTAAAAAGTGCATCGTCTATTTTGAGGATGAGCATTTTTACCAGCATTTTGGATTCAATCCTGTCGCGATGACCAAAGCTGCGATCCAGAACCACAAAGCCGGAAAGGTTGTCCGTGGCGGAAGTACGTTGTCACAGCAAGTCATACGCCTGTCGAGAAACCAGCAAAAGCGCAGTTATTTTGAGAAAGCGATCGAGCTTATTCTCGCAACGCGATTGGAATTCCGCTATTCAAAGGAAAAAATATTGGAATTGTACGCTGCACACGCGCCATATGGCGGCAATGTTGTTGGGCTCGAAATGGCTTCGTGGCGTTATTTTGGCGTCCAGCCGCATCAATTATCCTGGGCGGAAACAGCGACATTAGCAGTTTTGCCGAATGCGCCAAGCCTGATTTATCCCGGGAAAAACCAGCTGAAATTACTCATAAAGCGAAACGGACTTCTGAAAAAATTATTCACTGAAAAAATCATCGACAGAACCACATTCGAAACATCGATTTTGGAAAAACTGCCTCAAAAACCGTATGATTTGCCGCAGACAGCGCCACATTTGCTGCAAAATATAGCAAAAATGCAGGAAGGCAAACGCATTAAAACAACCGTTAATTTTGAACTCCAAAACCGCGTCAACCAAATCGCAAAACAATATTATGATGATTATAAACAATCGGAAGTTTATAATATGGCGATTATCATTGTCGATGTGAAAACGCGGAACATTCTGGCATATGTCGGGAATTCGCCAACCGACAAAGACCACCAGAAAGACGTCGATATTATTACGGCGCCGCGAAGTACGGGAAGTATTTTGAAACCATTTTTGTACGCGTCAATGCTTGATGGCGGTGAAATATTGCCGAATACTTTGGTTGCAGATATTCCAACGCAGATTGCAGGTTACAGTCCGAAAAATTTTGACGGCACTTTTGACGGCGCGGTTCCGGCACATCGGGCGTTGTCAAGATCGTTGAATATTCCGGCAGTTTTAATGTTGAAAGACCACGGCGTATACCAGTTTTATGATCAGTTGCAAAGATTCAAACTGCGCGACATCAACAAACACCCAAACCATTATGGACTGTCGTTGATTCTTGGCGGCGCCGAAAGCAATCTGTGGGATTTGACAAAGACATATGCGGGTTTGTCATCTACGGTGGATTATTTTACGACGCACCAGGCGAAGTACCGCACTAATGAATTTACGGAACTGAACTGGGATGCCAACAAAAAGCTGGATTTCGGCGAAGAAACCTTCAATAAAAAAAACCTAGGCGCCGGATCGATCTGGCTGACGTATAATGCGATGAAGGAAGTCAACCGCCCGGAAGGCGACGAAGCCTGGAAATTTTATGATTCTTCTTTGGAATTGGCTTGGAAAACCGGCACGAGTTTCGGGAATCGCGATGCTTGGGCGATTGGTACGAATTCGAAGTATGTCGTTGGCGTTTGGGTTGGAAACGCGTCTGGCGAAGGCCGTCCGTCGCTGACCGGTGTGGGAAGTGCGGCACCGATTTTATTCGATGTATTCAATTTACTGCCACGGCAAAAATGGTTTGCGACGCCGTATGACGATTTGGAGGAAGCCGAAGTCTGCCAATTGAGCGGCCATATTGCAGGTGTGAACTGCCCGAAGGAAAAGCAATGGATTCCATTAAACAGCAAGCAGACGACTGTTTGTACGTATCATAAAACAATTCATTTGGATTCGACCGGACAATACCAGGTGAACAGCAGTTGCGAGGATATTGGCAATATGGTCACAAAAAACTGGTTTGTATTGCCGCCGGTTATGGAATGGTATTACAAGAGCAGGCATATCGATTATGTGTCTTTGCCGCCGTTCCGGGAAGATTGTTTGGGGACGAATGCGGTTTCGATGGATTTTATTTACCCGAAGGAAAATGGGAAAGTCTATCTGACGAAGAATTTCAATGGCGACATCCAGCCGTTTGTAATTAAAGTCGCGCATTCGCAACCGAATGTGAAACTGTTTTGGTATTTGAACAACAAATATTTGGGTACGACGCAGACTTTTCACGAAATGTCGATTGAAGCGAAAACAGGGAAATATTATGTCACAGTCGAGGATGAATCGGGGAATGAGATCAGCAGAAGGATTGAAATTGTCAAGGATTAGGGAAATGCCTAGCCCTGATAGAGCCGGTATCCTTTGCGAAGTATGAGCAAAGATAAAGGCGAAAACAGGAAACGGCTCCTAAAAAAGAACATAAAAAAACCGCCAATCTTACGAAAGGCGGTTTTTATTTAATCTGCAATAGCGTTGCCATCGGTGTCGAAGAAATGATATTCTAAGAACATTTGAAATTAAAAGGAGGAAGCCCAGTGGGCTTCAGGTATTTTTGATATTTAAATCGATTTCACAAAAAAACCGCCAATCTTATGAAAGGCGGTTTTTATTTAATCTGCAATAGCGTTGCCGTCTGTGTCGAAGAAATGATATTCTAAGAACGTATAGGCGTCACGCGGTATTATTTTGACCCATTTCTTATGCTCCAAAAACCATTTGGAACGCAATGACGGGAAACCTTTGGTAAGGTATGCTTCGACAAAAGGGTGCGTATTGAGCACGAATTTTTTGTGCGTTTTTGACAATCTTGCGATATCTGAAGCAATTCGGTCGATGATCAGGATTGGCGCTTCAATTTCCCCATTTTTTTCATTATTGGGATCTTCTTCGCTGGTCTTGATATTGACTTCGGGCCTGACGCGCTGGCGTGTGATCTGGATGAGCCCAAATTTGCTCGGCGGCAGGATTTTATGCTTGGCTTTATCGTCGCTCATTTCTTCACGGAGGAAGTCGAAGAGCGTTTTCCTGTTGTCGGGATTTGACATGTCGATAAAATCGACGACTATGATGCCACCCATATCGCGAAGGCGCAATTGTCTTGCGATTTCGGCAGCGGCGATCATGTTGACTTCAAGAGCGGTGTCTTCCTGGTTTGTAGCCTTGTTTGAGCGGTTTCCCGAATTGACGTCGATGACGTGCAATGCTTCGGTGTGCTCAATGATGAGGTACGCTCCTTTGCTCATGGAAACGGTTTTGCCGAATGAAGTTTTGATTTGTCTTTCCACGTTAAATTTTTCAAATATCGGAGTGTCTTTCGACTGATATAGCTTTACAATTGATTGTTTTGAAGGTGCTATTTCTTGTAAATAGTCCTTGGTTTCGTTATACAACTCCTCATCGTCTATATGAATCCCACTGAAGGTATCATTGAAAACATCTCTGAGTATCGAAGAAGCCCTGTTGAGCTCTCCCAATACTTTTGACGGATGATGGGCGGTTGGTAATTTTTTACACATTGCAGTCCACCTACTGAGTAAGTTCTGCAAATCCTTGTCTATTTCGGCTACTTTTTTGCCTTCGGCTACTGTGCGGACAATAACGCCGAATCCTTTCGGACGAATGGATTGTACGAGTCGTTTAAGACGGTCTTTTTCTTCTTTTGATTCGATCTTCTGTGAAATCGAAATGCGGTCAGAAAAAGGAACGAGAACAATAAATCTTCCGGCGAGCGACAGTTCTGAACTGATGCGCGGGCCTTTGGTTGATATAGGTTCTTTGACGACCTGGACTAAGACTGACTGGTTTGGGCTCAACACATCTAAGATGGCGCCATCCTTGTTAATCTCTTTTTCGAATTGGAAGTTTTTTAGGGAAAAATCTTTTATTTTACCTGCAGCTACCAATTTTATGAATTTCAGCGAAGAAGCTAAATTGGGGCCTAAATCGTGGTAATGCAAAAAGGCATCTTTCTCGAAGCCTACGTTTACAAAAGCCGCGTTTAGTCCGGCAACGGGTTTCCTGATTTTCGCGATAAAGATATCGCCAACCTGGAAATTGCTTTTTTCTTCTTCCTTGTGTAATTCAATTAGTTTTCCATCTTTTAATAAGGCAAAATCTACGGCTTCAGAACTGGATCTGATGATTAATTCTTTATTCACACTGTAAATTTTTATCCGAACGGTCGAATTTTAGATATCGGATATCAGATTTCGGATTTAAATCTGAAATCATCAATCTGCAATCATGAATCAATCGCAGGGATGGATTAATAATTTTTAACAGGTATTTACCCGGTGAAGCTTATCAGAACGCAGTTCGCAGTCGGCAGATCTGAGTCTGCTTTCTGTCATCTGTTTTCTGCTATCTGGAACTTCTATTTCAATGAACGTTTATTCTAAAAAGAAAAAAGTAGTATTACACTACTTTTTCTTTTTGTGACGGTTAGCTCTCGCACGTTTTTTACGTTTGTGCGTCGCTACCTTATGTCTTTTTCTTTTTTTACCACTTGGCATAAACTGTTGTTTTTGTGATTAATAAATTACTTGGTCTCGTTATTCGTTTTTACCCCTTCAACAAAAACTTTTGCTGGTTTGAAAGCAGGAATATTATGTGCTGGAATCTTGATTGTGGTATTCTTAGAAATATTTCTGCCGGTTTTTTCAGCCCTTGTTTTGATGATAAAACTTCCGAAACCTCTTAGGTAAACATTGTCACCGGTTTCCAATGAAGTTTTCACTTCTTCCATAAAAGATTCTACTGTTGCCTGAACATCTCCTTTTTCCAGACCCAATTTTTCTGCAATTTTTGCAACGATATCTGCTTTCGTCATTTTCTTTCTGATTTATTAGTTTATGTGTAAATTTTTGAGGTTGCAAATATATGAATTTAAAAAACGATTAACCAACCTAAATCATTAAAATTTAACAACATAAACTTTTACTTTTGCTGACCTTATTTTTACATTATGGATTTCGCTAATTTGTTAACCAGTTGGTATTTACGGCACAAACGTGATTTGCCCTGGCGCAATACGCAAAATCCGTACTTCATCTGGCTGTCGGAAATTATGCTCCAGCAAACCCGTGTTGCACAGGGTTTGCCGTATTTTTTGGCTTTTGCCGAGGCTTTTCCGACCGTTTTTGAACTGGCGAATGCCGATGAGGAAAAAGTGCTCAAATTGTGGCAGGGTTTGGGCTATTATTCACGTGCCAGAAACCTGCATAAGACGGCACAGTCGGTGGCTTTTGAGCTTGATGGAATCTTCCCCGACAATTATAATGATTTGCTCAAACTGAAAGGCATCGGCGAATATACGGCCGCAGCGATCGCCTCGTTTTCTTACGATGAAGCGGTTCCGGTTGTCGATGGAAATGTGTTTCGCGTGCTTTCGCGTTATTTCGACATTGAAACTGACATCGCAAACGCTTCCGCCAAAAAGGAATTTGCCGCACTCGCGTATGAACTGATGCCAAAAGACAACCCTGCATTGTTCAACCAAGCCATCATGGAATTCGGTGCGCTGCAATGTGTCCCGAAAAATCCGGATTGCTCGATTTGCCCTTTGAATTCAGGCTGTCTCGCATTGGCAAAAGGAAAAGTGAACATACTTCCAATAAAATCAAAAAAGGCAAAAGCCAAAAACCGTTTCTTCAATTACCTGATTGTTTCCGATGAAGATGACAAAACCGTCATCCAAAAACGCACAGGAAAAGGCATCTGGCACAACCTGTATGAATTCCCGGTAATTGAAACGGATCGCCCTGTCGATTTTGAAACCATTTCGCCGTTGATTCATTTTGAAAATGAAGTTATCGAGATTCTTGAATTGACACAAGCCGACGTCATCCACAAACTCACGCACCAGCATTTGCACATCAAATTCTGGAAAGTAAGAGTAAAAGGAAGCATTGCGGGCGGAATTGATTACCAGGCTTTACTGGGTTTTCCATTCCCTATTGTCCTTTTTAATTTTATCGAGAAGGATTGGAAATAGTTTCCAAACTTTTGTATATTTGATTACCAACAACCCTACAAATAAAAATGAACGGAACATTAAACAAGGTCATGCTCATCGGCCATCTGGGCGATGAAGTAAAAATGCATTATTTTGACGGTGGAAACTGCATCGCAAGATTTCCATTGGCCACAAATGAAGTGTACATCAACAGGCAGACAAATGAAAAAATCACGTCTACCGAATGGCACAATCTCGTAGTGCGCAACAAAGCTGCCGAAATCTGCGAGAAATATTTGTCGAAAGGCGATAAGATATATGTTGAAGGCCGAATCAAATCCCGCCAATGGCAGGCTGAAGATGGCGCGACAAAATACACGACAGAAATACAGGTCACCGAATTCACGTTCCTGACAACCAAAAAAGATACTGACATTACCAAGCATACCGCAGAGCCTAAAGGCAACTTTGAAAGCCAGACGCCACATCCCGAAAACGATTTGCCGTTCTGATATTGTTTAACGAACCTTTACTATTTTGGACCCTGAGCCCGGCTTAGAATTCTCGCATTTTTCAGACCATCATTTGCTTTTCGGCATCTCCGTTCTTGTTGTGCTGTTGTTTTTTTCGGGACTTATCTCGGCTGCCGAAACCGCTTTTTTTTCATTGACCGAAAAGGATGTCAAAAAAATCTGCAAAGACAACGCAGGGAAAGGGAAAATCATCAACGGGCTTTTTGAAGAGCCAAAGAAACTTTCCGCGACTTTATTGATTGCGCGCACCTTTACCAACATCGTCTTTACTTTACTGTTTTTCATCATCACCAACCAGGCATTTGATGCGATCGGCTCTTCGACGTTTGAATTTATTCTCGAAATCATTTGCATCGCCGTGCTGATTTTGCTTTTTGGCGAAGGCATCCCAAAATATTTCGCTGCGCGGAACGCCATTAAATTTGCCGAATTCATTGCCCATCCATTATACATCACCGATAAATTATTGTCGCCGATCAGTGTGCCGATGCGCACCGCAGGTTTGCTGAATGGTAGGAGCAACAGGTCCAAATCGGAAACGCTGATCGACCAATTGCCACAGGCTTTGGCATCGGCATCGCCAGAAGCGACTTCAAACGAAGAGCAGAAAATCCTGGAAGGCATCGTATCGTTCGGGAATACCGACACGAAACAGGTCATGACTCCGAGAATCGATATTTTTGCGTTGGATATTGCCGAACCGTTTTCAGAAGTCTATCCAAAAATCATTGAAAGCGGCTATTCGCGGATTCCCGTTTACCGCGACAATATTGACCATATTACCGGCGTTTTGTTTGTCAAGGATTTGCTGCCGCACATTAATGGCAAAGATTGCGAATGGCAGCAAATGATCAAAGAGCCGTTTTTTGTGCCGGAAAGCAAAAAACTCGAAAAGCTGCTGACCGATTTCCAAGGCCGGAAAAGCCATCTTGCGATTGTCGTTGATGAATATGGCGGCACTTCGGGCGTGATTTCACTCGAAGATATTATTGAGGAAATTGTCGGCGATATCAGCGATGAATCGGATGATGATGACATTGGCTATGCCCAAATCGACGAAAAGAATTTTACATTTGACGGGAAAATCGGCCTCAAGGATTTTTACAGGATCATCGATGTCGACGAAGCGCTTTTTGAGGATAAGAAAGGGGAAGCCGAAACACTCGCCGGATTCATTCTCGAATTTTTGGGGGCATTCCCTGAAACGGGACAGAAAATCCATTTTGGGAAACTGTTGTTCACGATTGAGCAACTCGACAACAAACGCATCAAACAAATTAAAGTAACCATTGAATAAAATGCCAAAAAAAATTATTTGCCTTTCCTTTTTATCTGCGATTTTTCTCTTCGGATGTAAAAATGACGTCGTGCCAAAACCCGCGAGCCATCTGCGCCTCGATTATCCTGTTGCCGAATATGTGAAATTTTCAAATGATTGCCCGTATGCTTTTGAAATGAATTCGGAAGCCGTCATCAAGCAGCCGAAAGACTGTGATTTCGAAATCAATTACCCAAAGATGAAGGCTACGATTTACCTGACTTATAAAACGGTCAACGGCGATATCAATGCGTTGCTGCGAGACGCGCAAAAGCTGACTTACGAGCATGTCATTAAAGCCGATGATATTATCGAACAGCCTTATGTGAATTCAAAAAGCAAAGTCTACGGGATGTTTTACCAGGTCCAGGGCAATGCGGCCACGAACGCCCAGTTTTATGCGACCGACAGCCTGAAGCATTTTGTGACGGCTTCGGTATATTTTTATGCAAAACCCAATTTTGATTCGGTCATGCCGGCTGCGAGTTATGTCAGGGATGACATGCGCCGGATTATGGAAACGATCAAATGGAAATAATATAAAATTCACCCTGGGATTAAGTATTTATACGTAACGAATTACGTATTTATTGGTATTGTGTTATAGTTTTCAATAGTCGTTCTTTGGTTCTTACCAAAACAAAAAGATTGAATGAAGCAACCAAAAAGATTTAAAAGACCATTGCTGCGTATGGCCATGGCGCTGTCGTTATTTTTACTGATAGTGGGCTGTGAAGCAGAGGAAGCTTATGTCAATCAAAATAATAGACTGCAGTTTAAAGCCTCCGAAAAACCTATAGAAGAACTACTTAAACTTAAAGGTTTCAATGATGCGTACCAGAAAATTGCCGCACAGCGCACCCTATTTGCCGGCAGGTCATCGATTGAAGACATGTACAATTTCACCATTTCCGATAAGCCTGTCAAAGTGGTCGAAATGGATAATAAGACTTTTTACAATATGCTGATTAAAAGTGATGACAGTATTTCGGCAGGCTATTTTCAAAACCTGCTGATTATGTCTGAAAAGGTCAATGATGCCGAAGAATTGAGCGCTTATATTATTAAATACATGCCCAATCCGGTAGTAAAGCCACTTGAAATAGAAACGCTTTTTTCAAGGGTGAGCATGTATTGCAATTTTGTATGTGTTTTGGTGTGCCATGAGACAGCGGCCGATAATCTGCCGCAATACCAACACGACCATACTTATGACCCAAGTATCTGCAGCGGCAACAATATCAGCCTTGAATGTACAGAGACCTGTGTCGCCGAGGAATGGCCAGACCCGATTCCCGGCACTAATGGTGGCAGCGGAAACGGACCTCCGGTAGTTGTAACGCCGCCAAACCACAGTGGCGCAACACAACCACAATTGGTGGTATTGCCGGTGATGGATGAGCCTGAGAGTGGAGTTAATATAATTGAGCCGTGCAAGAAGCTTAAAGGCTTTACGAATAATAATTTTGTAAAAGAATCTTTAAAAAAATTAAGAGATGAAAAACTTAATATGGATAGGGAATATGGATATAATTACAATAAAGTTGGAGTAGCTTACACTCCAGTAGAATTGCCGCCTGGGCCTAACGCGGGCAGTAAGATCGACGTTCCAACTGGGAATAATATTTTTGGAGCATCACATACACATCCTAATGATGGATTAACGGTGCCAATGTTTTCAGCACAAGATATTATTGTTATGTATAATTTAATAAAAAACTACAATTATGGAATTAATGGAGAAGTTCCTGGATCAATGTTGTCAACTTTCGTTTTTACACTAACAACTGTAAATGGTGCTTATGCAATGAAAATTGACACATCATTATTTGTTGCACTGATGGACAATTATGTTACAGATGAAAGAAAATTCAGTAAAGCTTTAGATGTTAAGCAAAGGAATTCAAGCTTAACTGCTTCTGTACAATTTTTCGAAAAAGATTTCCTTAATTTTATTGACGATAATAATTTAGGAATGTCATTATACAAAGCCAATGAGGATTTAACCAATTGGAGCCGACTCGATTTTAATCCTACTAATCCTAACCAAGTAATTCCAACACCATGCAATTAAAATTAAATATCATGAAAAATGCATTATCATTAATATTTTTGTTTCTTGCTATTGGCTGTAAATCTCAATCGCCAGAATTGCCTATCTATAACAATCACGAATTTGGCGATGTTCATGAAGCCTATTACAAAGACGTAAATAATGAACTTAATCCTTTTGAAGGAACTTGGGAATTTGACAATTCGGGAACAGTCTTTAGAATAGTGCTCCAAAAGAAAATGCAGTTCTACAATGCTTTTAGTCATATATATGAAGACTTACTGATTGGGGAATATTATTACAAAGAAAATAATGTAGAAAAAGTAAATACGTTGTCATTAATTACATCTCCGCCATCTGATTTGTATAAACACAACATTGTTGGAAATTTTATTTTGGGCAAATACACGCGTCCACAATGTAGTGACTGTAGCGAGAGTGAAAGGAGAATTAGTCTTTCATTTAGTGACCCTACAAGAATTGTAAAAGGACTTAACGGCGAAATTGAATTAAGACGCATGGATGAAGGCAATGTGCAGAAGATAAAATTAATCCTTACAAAAACGGGTAATATTATTATAACCAATGGTATAACGCCTGAATATAGTTCATTTAATGTGTCATTTGGTGAATATTTATTGACCAAACAGCCTTAATAAACATCTACTAAAATCAATTAAAATAAAAAAGGAACCTATTGGTTCCTTTTTTATTTATAAGTAAGAAGTATTATGCTTTCTCTTCGCCATGGCAGGCTTTCTTTCCAGAGCAGCAGCCTTTTCCTTCGGTTTTACCTTCAGAAGTGCAGCCTTTTTTCTCGGCGGCTTTTTCCTTTTTGGTCTTTTTCTTCTTTTTGTCCTTGTCTTTGTCAATCAGCATCGCGTGGTCGCCGGACGATTTGACATCGGATACTTTGTAGGTTTTCCCATCGGCTGTAGCCTCAACGGTCTCAACCAGTTTTTCGGGCGTTTGTTTTGAGGCATCAAATTCGACTGTTGCTGTTTTCTTGTCGAAATCAACAGTCGCTTTCTGTACGCCGTCCAATCCCGATAGTTTGCCTTCAATCGTTTTTGCACAGCCAATCGCGCAGGTCATGCCTTCGATGTGGAAACTCGCGGTTTCGATTTTTCCGGCAGGCGCATCGGTTTTAACCGCAGTGTCTTTTGCATCGGCGACATCTGCAGGTGCTTTTCCCGCGTCTTTACAGGCAGTGAACAGCATTCCTGCGAAAGCCATTGCCAATAATGTTTTTGTAATTTTCATAGTATTTGAGTTTAATTTTTTAAATCTGTATCCAAGCCAACCCGACAAAAATAATAAAAAAACAAGGCGTTATTCATAAAATTATTACAATTTTGTTGTGCCCAAAAAATGCCTGCCGATGACCAAACAGCTCAAATGGATTTACCTGATTTTACTTGCCCTGATTTGGGGAAGTTCATTCATATTAATCGCGCTTGGCCTCGATGGATTGAACCCATTTCAATTGGGTTCGCTGCGGATCATTTTTGCTGCGGTGTTTTTACTGGCGACAGGTTTCAGGAGTTTGCCAAAAATCCCACAGCAGAAATGGAAATACGTCGCCCTGACTTCGTTGTTCGGGACATTTATTCCGGCTTATTTTTTTGCGATTGCCGAAACCGAAATTTCGAGCTCCGTCAGTTCGATACTGAATTCATTGACGCCATTGAACACTTTGTTTTTAGGCGCGGCTTTATTCGGGCTTGCCGTAAAAAGGACACAGGTTATTGGCGTCAGTGTTGGGCTTATCGGAACCGCCTTGCTGATTTTCAGCGGTGCCATGAGCCATCCCGAACAGAATTACTGGTTTGCGGGATTTGTCCTGGTCGCGACATTGTGTTATGCGACCAACGTCAACCTCGTTAAAAAATATTTGTCCGACGTTCCTCCGGTTGCGATTACGACGGGCAATTTTGTCGTGCTGTTGGTTCCGGCCATTATCATTTTGTTGTGTTCCAATTTTTTCGAAATTATCCATGCCGAAAAAGTACAGCATGCCATTTTCTTCGTCATGATTCTCGGTATTATGGGAACCGGAATTGCGAACGTCTTTTTTTACAAGCTCATCCAAATGTCATCACCCGTTTTTGCGACTTCGGTTACATATCTCATTCCGATTGTTGCATTTTTCTGGGGATTGCTCGACCATGAAACTTTAACATCAATGCAGATAGTTGGCGCGCTGATCATATTAGTCGGGGTTTACCTTTCCGGCAAGAAATAAAAAAGGCCGCCATTTACGGCAGCCTTGATTTTTATATGGCTCTGATTTTATTCGAAATCAGCATCCGTAACACCTTCATTGATTTTGACGCTGGTCATTTTGAAATCCAAATCGATTCCTTGGTTGATGACCATTTCATAAGGGATTTTTACGCCCTTCACATCGCGGTAATCGCTGTAGGTTGTGGTCACAGTCATTTTCTGTTCTCCTTTTTCCACAGTTTTACTTTCAGAGACTTTCAGGCCGGAATTCACATCATAATAGATGGTTGACTTCCCGTTTTTGATGATGTAGGCGTCATTGCCGTTTATCGATTCAATACCGTCTAGAACCAAGTCTGTTTTTTTGGCAAGATTCAATTCCTCAAATGTTGTCGCCAGAGATTTTTTCTCAGCATATTCTGCCGGAGTCAGGTCTTTGCGCTGTCCTTGATTTACGGCATAACCGCCGGTAGTATTCAATACTTGTTTTGACAAGTCGCCCATGCCTTCCATCGAAATGACGAGCAGGGTTTTGCCTTTGACATCTCTTTTTGATGTGTAAGTCAATGGCGCCGGCGCCTGTGCAATTGTTGCTGTTCCCGTTGTCCAGACAGTTTTCACGGCATTGACCGCTTTCTCTCCGCCAATGGCTTTGATGTAATTGTCGATAACCGTTTTGGCTGTAACGCCGGCAGGAACGGTTTTTTTCATTGCAGGTTTTTCGACAGGATTTCCGAATTTGTCGAAATAGAACATCGGGATTTTCAGTTTTTCAAGACCGGGAAGTACTTCCGAGCCTTTTCCAACGATGATGATCCTGGTATTGTCGCCAAGGAAATATTTGTTGGCTACGCGCTCGATATCCTCAGGCGTTACCGCATTGATGTTTTTGATGTAGTTTTCGTAGAAATCAGCTGGAAGGCCTTCCGTTTCTATGTTCAGTGCATAACGCGCTACAGTTTGTGGTTTCTCGATTTGCATCACGAACCTTCCCGTGTAACCCGCTTTTACATTGTTCAACACTTCGTCGGTGACTTTTTCTGAACGGATTCTTTTGATTTCCTTGATGAATTCGACAACAGCGCTGTCGGTTACGGCATTGCGCACTTGCGAAGAGGATTTGAATGTCGATACATAACGGCTTCCGCCAATCCTGGAACTTGCGCCATAAGTCCATCCGTGTGCTTCACGCAGGTTCATGTTCAGGTAGCTGTTGAAATCGCCGCCCAAAACCTGGTTAGCCAAAATCACCGGGAAATAATCCGGATCTTTCATTTGCAGGTTTACGGTATTCACCAAGGCAATTTCCGATTGCACTGCATTTGGCATGTCCACAAAGTTGATTTGCGTGTATTGTACATTTTTCGGATCGGTATAAGCCAGGTTTGGCGCAACGCCTTTTTCCCAAGCGCCAAAAAGATGCTCAACCGTTTTTTTGACCTCTTTCGTTTTCACATCACCGATAATTACCAGGTAAGCATTTCCGGGCACAAAGTAAGTGTCGTAATGTTTCTGGACATCCGCGAGTGTGACATTGTTGATGGTTGCTTCGCTCAGGTATTCGCCAAACGGGTGGTTTTTCCCGAAAGCCAATACATCACCAACCCTTCCGGCGACAGCGGTAACGCTTTTCTCCTGGGTTTTTAGTCCGTCGATGAGTTTTGCTTTTTCCTTATCGAATTCTTCTTGTGTAAAAACAGGATTCAATGCGCCATCGGCCATTAATTCCAACACGCGTTTTGAGAATTTCGACAAAGAGCTTGCATAAGCGCCTGATGAGCTGAAATTAATGTCGGCGCCAAGGAAATCGACTTCCTCATTAAAGGCATCTTTTGAGATTTTCTTTGTCCCGCTCCCGATCAGGCTGCTGGTCAATTCGTCGACGCCTTTTTTACTGCCTTCGGCATAAGGTGCATTGTCAATGGTGAGGTTGAATGAAACCCTTGGCAGTTTGTGGTTTTCCACAATCATGACTTTCAGGCCGTTTGACAAGGTGAACGTTTCCGGTTTTTTGATGTTGATTACCGGCGCCGGACCCGGTTTTGGCTGAGTGCGGGTTTGTGCTTGCATAGTAATCGTTAAAAACAAACCGGTTAATGCTATAAATATTTTTCTCATGGTATGTCTTAGTTTTGGGCTTTATCTTTAGCTGGAACGTAGTCAAGAACCAACCTTTGGTTCGGGTTCAGGTATTTTTTTGCGATTTCCCTGATTTCTTCGCGTGTAATGGACTTGTACATCGCATTTTCGGTATTGATCAGGTTGACGTCGCCATAAAGCAGGTAATACGAAGCGAGGTTTTCAGCGATTCCTTCGATGGTTGAATTGCTGCTCACATAATTGTTGTCGTATTTGTTTTTCAGCTTTTGCAAATCTTTTTCCGAAATCAGGTCGTTTTGCAGTTTTACGATTTCTTCGTCCATTTCAGATAAGATGGCGGAAGTTTTAGTTTCGCCTTGTGGCATTCCGTACAAAATGTACATGCCGTAATCTTCCTGGCTGTAGCTGAAAGCGCCAATTTGCAGCGCCATTTTTTTATCGTCTACGATTTTTTTGTAAAGCTTGGAACTTTTTCCGTCGCTTAGGTAAGTGGATATCATATCCAAAACCCTCGCGTCTCGGGATTTCATAGATGGCGTGCGGTAGGCAGCGACAATCATCGGCAGCTGGATGTTTGGATCCTGGTATTCTGCGTGGATGGTTTGGGTGATAGGCGCTTCGGTGAACGTCTGGCGTTTGATATCGGTGCCTTTAGGAATCGTTCCGAAATATTGCTGGATCCATTCTTTTGTTTTTGGGATGTCGTTCAAATCGCCGGCAACCACAAGGACGGAATTGTTCGGGATGTAGAATTTTTTGTTGAAAGCCTGGAATTCTTCGAGTTTTGCAGCGTCAAGATGTGCCATCGAACCGATAGTTGCCCAACGGTATGGATGGTTGACGAACATATTTTTCTTTACTTCGGCAATCAGGTTTCCGTAAGGCTGGTTGTCTACGCGAAGGCGTTTTTCTTCTTTTACGACTTCATTCTGGGTGTCAACGCCAATTTGGTTGATTACAGGATGCATCAATCTTTCCGATTCCATCCACAATCCCAGTTCGAGGTTGTTTGATGGGAAGACTTCAAAATAGTAAGTACGGTCGTCGGTCGTGTTTGCGTTGTTGGTTCCGCCGTTTGATGTCACGATTTTGAACCATTCGCCGCGTTTGATGTTCTCGGTACCTTCAAACAACAGGTGTTCAAAAAAGTGTGCGAATCCTGTTCTTTCGGGGTTTTCATCTTTTGCGCCAACGTGATACATGACGGATGTGATGACAACCGGGGCCGACGGATCGTTGTGCAGAATCACATGCATGCCGTTGTCGAGGTTGTATTCCTCAAAGGCCACTTTCTGAGCAGAAGCCGTTGCTCCCAGTGTAAGTACAGCACCTAAAGCCATTAATGATTTTTTCATAAAGATTAATAATTTTGATTTTTGTAATTGGTAGGAATTGTATTCCATTTGTTACGTCAAAAGTAATTTTTTTTGGGAATGTAACCTCGGCGTTAACGCTTTATTTTGTTTTGAAAACGAAAACCCTAGCCCTGATAGAGCCGATATCCTTTTTCCGCTGAGGTACGAAAGCGGAAAAAGATAAAGGCGAAAGCAGGAAACGGCTTCAAATTCAACACATCAGGAATATTTTTACTTATCTGGTTGCACGGCTCAGATTTAGTTGTATATTTGCATCCATTTTATAAACAAATAAATCATTGTTATGTACGCAATCGTAGAGATAGCAGGGCAACAATTTAAAGTTAGCAAAGACTTAAAGGTTTATGTTCACCGTTTGACAAACGAAGAAGGTTCAAAAGTTTCTTTTGACAAAGTTCTTCTATTGGATGACAACGGAACGATCACTTTAGGCGCCCCGGCTATAGAAGGTGCTTCAGTAGAAGCCAAAGTGTTACAACACTTAAAAGGAGACAAAGTAATCATCTTCAAAAAGAAAAGAAGAAAAGGTTACAAGAAAAGAAACGGCCACAGGCAGTATCTGACTCAAATTGTAATAGAAGGAATCAGCGCAACTGGTTCTAAGAAAGCGGCACCGAAAGCTGAAAAAGCCCCGGAACCTAAAGTAGAAAAAGCGGCAGCGCCGAAAGCGGAGAAAGCAGCAGAGCCAAAAGCTCCGAAAGCGAAAAAAGCCGATGTTGCTGAAGAAACTACAACAGAAGAAAATTAACATTTAAAACTTATACGTCATGGCTCACAAGAAAGGTGTCGGTAGTTCCAAGAATGGTAGAGAATCAGAATCGAAACGTTTAGGTGTTAAGATTTTTGGTGGACAAGCTGCTATTGCTGGTAACATCATCGTAAGACAAAGAGGTTCTAAACACAATCCGGGTGAAAATGTTTACATCAGTAAAGATCACACACTACACGCAAGAGTAGACGGAGTTGTTCAGTTCCAAAAGAAAAGAGATAACAAATCTTATGTATCTATTCTTCCATTCGAAGCATAGTAATTGAGATTTGCTCGATAATAGAAACCCGATTCAAACGAATCGGGTTTTTTTATGGGAGCATTTTTCCGGCTATGCACTGCAATCTTTTATGGCTTCGTTCCTCAGCCACAAAAGGATTTCCATTTCTATCCGGGCTAGGGTTTGATTGATCATCAAGATTTTATTTTTTATTTGGCTTTCGCTGCCGCGGGCTTTCTTTTGTATCAAGACAAAAGAAAAGAACACAAAAAAACCGATTCAGCTGAATCGGTCTATATCTATAAAAAGAAATTACTTCACTTTCGCTTTTTCCAAAGTTTCATTATACTTGACTTTTGCAGTGTCTTTCAACGCACCCAATTTTTCCTTTGTTTTGTCCGTTGCGTCTTTGACATCAGCTTTAAGCTTTTCCCAAGCCGCTGTCGCTTCATCAGCGGTTTTCTGTGCCGCAGCTTTTGCTTTTTCATCGCCGTTTTTCGTGGCTTCGGCCAATTTGTCCTTGGCGGCTTTCAGGTCGGCTTCGGCTTTCGCCATGCGCGTGTCCCAATCATCACCCATTGAGGTTTTTGTCGTTGTCGTGACAACGGTTGTGCTGTCGGCTTTGACTTCTGTCGTTTCGACGGTTTCCTTTTTGCAGGCGAATATCAATCCGCAAAGCGCTATTGATAAAATGAGTTTTTTCATAATATTTTAGATTTAATTATTAAATAAACAATATAGCAGAAATCATAAAAATCATCAATAAATGCATAACATAAATTTTTTTCATGGAATCTTTAGTCAAATATGTATAACATGCGAAGATTAAATTAAAAAAAGAAAATAAATATACAACGATTTTAAAATTTGAAGAAATGTCAATATACAATGACAATAATGATAAAACAATAATGATTGATACTAAAAAGGAAGATACAATAAAAATTATTTTATTCTTTGTTGAGTAATTTTGCATTTCTTTTTCCAAAAACAATCTTATTGGAAAAAAATACAGGCTAGTGCCGAGACACAATAACATGTATATAGAATTTGAAAATGCATCTTTTGCAGTAAGAAAAAATGTCAAAAGAAGAATTATAATTATTGCATTTTCAAACTTTGATTTAGAAATAGAATTTGTCATAATCATTAAAATTTAAATACAACTCCAGCCACAAGATGCAATCCGCCACGCTAAGCTTTCGCCTGCAGAAACAATGAATTGAGCCTGTTCAACCGTATTTGATGACTCACCCTTATCAACAATGCTTTTTTCAAATGACAAAATAATAGAAATGTCATTTTCTAATTTAAAATGTGCACAAAATCATCAAGTTTACTTTTTTCCTCAGCACTAAAGTTTTCAAATTGAAACTGCGAAAAATTGTGATTTGATAAATTAAGTTTGAAAATCTTCGGGCGTATTTATATGACCTTTTAAAACATCTGCGTTCATTGCAGCCAAGAAGTCATAGTAATCCTTACCAACATCATTGTAAGGATTATTAGTTTCGGAAAGATTTGCGTATGAATAAGTAGAATCATCTTCCCTGGCTTGTACAGTAGATGTAACTTTTTCGGCATTTGAACATGATGTAATAATTGAAAATAGACATAGACATAAAAACGATAAGATTTTTTTCATTATGAAATTTCAAGGGTTAATTTTCAATAAATATATAAAAAACTAAATCAAAAAATAATTATTCATATAATAAAAAACCCTCACATTCCTGCAAGGGTTTCTATCTTCTAATGGTCGAAAAATCTAACCATCTAACGATCTGATTAGTATCTGTAATATTCCGGTTTGTAAGGTCCAGTAACTTCCACGCCAATATACGCTGCCTGGTCGTCTCTCAACGTTTCCAGTTCCACGCCCAATTTAGCAAGGTGCAAAGCCGCAACTTTCTCATCCAAATGTTTCGGCAACATATACACATCATTGTTGTATGCCGCGCTGTTTTTCCACAATTCAATTTGTGCCAAAGTCTGGTTGGTAAATGAATTACTCATTACGAAGCTAGGATGTCCTGTCGCACAGCCTAAGTTCACCAAACGGCCTTCCGCCAAAATAATGATGTCTTTCCCTGCAATCGTATATTTGTCCACCTGAGGCTTGATTTCGATTTTTGACGCACCGTGGTTTTTGTTCAGCCAAGCCATATCGATTTCGTTGTCAAAGTGACCGATGTTACAAACGACGGTTTTGTCTTTCATCTGCTCGAAATGGCTTCCCAAAACGATGTCTTTGTTTCCTGTTGTCGTGATGATGATATCAGCAGTTGCAATCACCGTGTTCAGTCTTTTCACTTCATATCCGTCCATTGCAGCCTGCAACGCACAAATCGGGTCGATTTCGGTTACTGTTACGATTGAACCGGCGCCACGGAAGGAAGCCGCAGTTCCTTTTCCAACATCGCCATAACCACAAACAATAACTCTTTTACCAGCCAACATCAAATCTGTCGCACGACGGATCGCATCAACGGCACTTTCTTTACAACCGTATTTATTGTCGAATTTCGATTTTGTTACCGAATCATTTACATTGATCGCCGGCATTGGCAATGTTCCCGCTTTTACTCTTTCATATAACCTGTGAACACCTGTTGTCGTTTCTTCACTCAAACCTTTGATTCCGGCAACCAATTCCGGGTAACGGTCGAAAACCATATTGGTCAAATCGCCGCCATCGTCCAAAATCATATTCAACGGTTTCCTGTCTTCACCAAAGAACAAAGTCTGCTCGATACACCAGTCGAAATCCTCTTCGTTCAAGCCTTTCCAAGCATAAACCTGGATTCCCGCAGCAGCGATCGCAGCAGCAGCCTGGTCTTGTGTAGAGAAGATGTTGCAGGAAGACCAAGTCACTTCAGCCCCCAAAGCGATCAATGTCTCAATCAAAACCGCAGTCTGGATCGTCATGTGCAAACATCCGGCAATGCGCGCGCCTTTCAATGGCTGCTCATTTTTGTATTCGGCACGAAGCGCCATCAAACCTGGCATTTCGGCTTCGGCCAATTCAATTTCTTTTCTTCCCCAAGCTGCCAGGGAAATGTCTTTTACTTTGTAAGCCACAAAAGGCATTGTCGTTGTACTCATTATAGTATATTTGTATTAGCTAAAATTTTAACTGCGTTCCGTTCAGCCTTGTTTGTAAGCAAATACGGCTTCGGGTGCGCAAATTTAAGGATTACTTTTTATTAAAAACAATAATCCGCAATATTTGTGAGTTGTTTAAATCGGTAACTTTTTGAAACACAATTCAGTGTATTATTAAGAGCTATTTCCGGCTTTCCGCTGTATCTTTTTCTGCTTCGTTCCTCAGCAAAAAAAGGATGCCGCTTCAATCCGGGCTAATCACAACATTCGAGATGCCATTATACAAATCCATCCCATTCAATACCAAAACCCAAATCCTGATTTGGAAAATCACAGAAACGCTCGAAGAATTGCTTGACCAGGTCAAGTTGAGTGATTCGGCATTACTTAAATTGAGCCTGCTTAAAACGCCGGAACACAAACTCGGTTTTCTCAGTGTCCGGAAACTGTTGCAGGAATGCCATTATTCAGACCATGATATTTTCTACGACGAATTCGGCAAACCGCATCTCAAAGACGGTACGCACATTTCGATTTCACATTCCCATGAATGGTCGGCCATCATCATCAGCGACAAGCAAACAGGCATCGACCTTGAAATGCGCCGCGACAAAATCGCCGTCATCGCAAATAAGTTTATCGAACCGGGATCCCAAATCGACAAAGACGCTTCCGATTACATCAGTAAACTCACAGTGAATTGGGGTATCAAAGAAGCGGTGTTCAAAATTCGCAACGAAAAAGGCATCAGTTTCAAAGACCATATCAATGTCGCGCCATTTGAAATGGAAAACAAACAAACCACAGCGACTTTACATTTCAACAATCTCAAACGAAACTTTGACGTGTATTTTGAGGAATTGGAAAATTATACGTTGGTTTACATTTTTGAAAAATAAAATATACCACAGATTCGCAGATTTAATGCTGAAATTTGCGAATCTGTGGTAAAAAAATCCAGTGGCTACGACAATATGATTATTTATGACGACATCCTAAAAGCCAAACGCGAAAAGCAACAATTGCTCGCGATACTTCTCGATCCGGACAAAATCGACTGGGACAATCTCGGCGTGCTCATTTCAAAAATCTGCAGTTCGCCCGCGACGCACATTTTCATCGGAGGAAGCCTTGTAGTGACCAATAAAATAGACGAACTGATCGTCAAAATAAAAGAAGGATGCCATTTGCAGGTCATTCTTTTTCCGGGAAATCCATCGCAAATTTCCGACAAAGCGGATGGTATTTTATTCCTGTCGCTGCTTTCCGGAAGAAACCCGGATTACCTGATCAGCCATCATGTTAAAGCTGCGCCAATCCTAAAAAAATCGAAGCTCGAAATCATCCCAACCGGCTACATCCTGATCGAAAGCGGCAGCGAAACGGCAGTCGCACAGGTCAGCCGCACCCAGCCGATGCAAATCAGCGACCCAAAACTGATCCTGGAAACCGCACAGGCCGGAGAAATGCTCGGCAATAAACTCATCTATCTCGAAGCCGGAAGCGGCGCACGGCATGCCGTTCCGTCGAAAATCATCAAATTGGTTTCGCAAAATGTCGGCATCCCATTAATCGTTGGCGGTGGCATCAAAAACAAAAATGGCATCAGGCAAGCCTATCTTTGTGGCGCAGACATCGTCGTTATCGGCACCGCATTTGAAAACGACCTTAATTTCTTCGACTGATGCAGGAACTCGCCCATTTCTTTCTTGACCCTTACAAAGGCGTATCATCGCTTGCAATTGCATTGGAAGCCGTCGCTTTTTTCTTCGGGATCGCCAGCGTCTGGTATGCCAAAAAGGAAAATATTCTGGTATATCCCGTCGGACTCATCGCCACAACCATTACGGCCTATCTATTTTATGCCGCAGGTTATCTGGGCGATACGATCGTCAATATCTATTATTCGGTGCTCAGCCTTTACGGCTGGTACAACTGGACGCGAAAAAGACAGGAAAAAGAATTGCCGGTCACACGAACAGACAACAGGCAAAAATTAACAGGCATCGCCATGTTTTTTATTACAATTGTCGTAATTTTCGCAGTCTATAAAATCAGCCACCATCCGATAGAGACCGACAATTATGTCGATATTTTCCTTTCGGGGATTTTCTTTACCGCGATGTGGTATATGGCGCTCAAAAAGATTGAAAACTGGACTTTATGGATCATCGGCGACCTCATTGCCATTCCGCTTTATGCCTATCGCGGACTCGGGATGCTGTCACTTCAGTACATATTTTTTACAATTTTGGCCATTCAGGCATATCTAGCATGGAGGAAAACCTTAAACAGCTGTCAGTAAATCCTGGGATTTCAGATATCATAAAAATCGCCATTTTCGGGCCTGAAAGTACCGGAAAAACGACATTGGCACAACAACTCGCCTACCATTACAATACGGTTTGGGCGCCTGAATTTGCACGCGATTACCTACAGGAAAAATTTAACGACGCAGGAATCGTATGCCGGCCCGAAGACATTATGCCGATTGCCATCGGGCAAACAGCATTGGAAAACGACATGCTGCTGAAAGCCGAAAAATTCTTGTTTGCCGATACGTGTTTGCTGGTTACCAAAGTGTATTCTGAAATTTATTACAATGCCGTCGATCCGTTGTTGGACAAAGCAGCGAGGAAACACAAATACGACTTGTTTTTCCTGACCGACATTGATGTGCCGTGGGAAAAAGACGATTTGCGCGATCGCCCGGACGACCGCGAAACCATTTTTGCAATTTTCAAAAAAGCGCTTGTAGAAAACAATAAGCCTTTTATCACGCTTTCAGGTGATGCTGAATCCAGGCTCGAGTCTGCCAAAACGATCCTCAACAGCCTGGAAAAAGCAAAACGCATGGGCTTTTCATCCCACGATTTTGTGCAGATATATAATCATGGCATCGATATGGCAAGTATCGAAAGTCATTTGGAAATCTTTAAAAGCGGCATTGCAAAAGCGATTCTCGACAGGCCGGCAACTCCGGATGATGGCATCGTCAAATTGTCTGACGCCGAATTCCAGCAATATGCCCGTTATTTTGAGAGCAGGAAAAACGACCTCGCGCTCGAAAAGTTCATTCCCGCTTCTGGCGCGGCCAGCCGGATGTTCAAATTCCTGAACGAATTCCTGAACGATTTTGATTTTGAAAATGAATCCATCAATGCTTATATCAATAGGAAAAACGCCTCCAATCTCGCCGTTTTTTTAGCGGGAATGGAGAAATTCCCGTTTTTTGATGCGGTTTACACCAAACTGAAACAGGTATTCCCTGATTTTGATTCGTGGGAAAGAAGCCGGAAAAACTATGAGTTCATCAAACTATTGCTTGGTGCCGGCCATTTTGATTTCTCGAACAAACCGAAAGGCGTTTTGCCGTTCCACAAATACAAAACCCACATTGCCACTGCCGTTGAAGAACATTTGAATGAAACTGTTTATTACAGTGCGTCAAAAAACTCGGCCAGTCTTCACTTTACTGTTTCGGAAAACCACAGGCGCCAGTTCGAAGAGATCATTTCCAATGTGCAATCCACAATCGAGAAGCAATCGGGCAATAAAATCAATATCGGCTTCAGTTACCAGCACAAAGCCACCGACACGATCGCGGTCGACAAGGAAAATTTCCCCTTTCGCGATGAAAAAGGAAAACTCGTCTTTCGTCCTGCAGGACATGGCGCGCTGATTGAAAATCTCGACAAACTCACCTCGGATATCATCTTCATCAAAAACATCGACAATGTCGTCCACAACCATGTCGAAACCATCGCGCTGTATAAAAAGGCACTTGGTGGCGTATTGGTCGAATTGCAGCAGGAAATTTTTAATTACCTGAACCAGATTGACAACACGGCGGTCGGGGAAAAAGACGTTAACAGCATCATTTCTTTTATCCAGGAAAAACTCAATATTGAAATCGGCGATGACATTTCAAAATATACCTTAGGCAACAAAATCGAATATGTCACGGAAATCCTGAACCGCCCAATCCGTGTCTGTGGCATGGTCAAAAACGAAGGCGAACCCGGCGGTGGCCCGTTTTGGGTCCGCGATTCAAAAGGCGCTTTGTCTTTGCAGATTGTCGAAACGTCACAAATTGACCTGCAGAATGAAGGCCAGGTCAAAATCCTGTCGGCATCGACGCATTTCAACCCGGTCGATTTGGTTTGCGGCATCAAAAATTACAAAGGCGAAAAGTTCGGGCTTTCAAATTTTGTCGACCACAACAGTGGTTTTATCGTCGACAAAAATAAAAATGGCAGGCCGCTCAAAGCTTACGAATTGCCGGGATTGTGGAACGGCGCGATGGCCAGATGGATCACTGTTTTTGTCGAAGTGCCATTGATTACCTTTAATCCGGTCAAAACCGTCAACGACCTTTTAAAATCGGCGCACCAGCCGCAGTAATGGATTCGGATAAAATCATATCGGAACTGCAGTTCAAAGCCGTTCGCAGCAGCGGCGCAGGCGGACAAAACGTCAATAAAGTGTCGTCAAAAGTCGTGCTGTCATTCGATTTGGAAAATTCTATGGCTTTGTCTCCCGAAGAAAAGTTGCTGTTGGAAACCAAACTGCAATCGCGGCTGACTTCCGATAAAATCCTCATTCTCAACTGCGACGAGGATCGAAGCCAACTGCGCAACAAAGACATCGTCACGAAACGTTTTCTCGAGCTTATCGAAAAATCGCTCGTCGTCCCAAAAATCAGGAAAGCCACAAAAATCCCAAGATCCGTCATCAAAAAAAGATTGCACAACAAGAAAACGCTTTCCGAAATCAAGCAATCCCGCAAAAAATCCAATCTTGACATCTGGTTCTCAGGCGATTAAAATTCTATGGTTTAAAAACCAAACAATCTAAAAATCTTTACTACTTTTGCATCGTCTCAAAGGGGTGCTCGAACGGGCTGAGATTATACCCATGGAACCTGGGCAGGTAATGCTGCCAAGGAAATCGCTGAGCAAAACGTCGGATGCGCACCGTCGTTCGCAAGGCAAAAACCAATTTTTAATTTTAACAAAGAATAATTACCCCTTTTATTCGTAAGCTTTTACGAATGAAAACTTTATTCAATTCTGGGCGTGTCCTTTCAGGCCGCGCTTTCCGCTTCAATCTTTTTTCGGTAAAAACCTCAAAAAGGATTTTCACTTCAATCGCTCACGCGAACCAAACCGGAAGCAAAAACTTCCAAATCGTTGCGTTTTCCTGCCTCTTGCTTCTTGTTTCTTTTCTCTCCTCAGCGCAAGATCAAGCCAGCGACACCATCAAAAAACCAGTTTCCCTCGATGAAGTCATCGTTTCCGCCGTGCGCGTCGACGAGAAAACGCCGGTTACGTTCAGCAACCTGACCAAAAGGGAAATCGCGAAACGCAACCTCGGCCAGGACATTCCGACCCTGATGAATTTCATGCCATCGGTCGTGACGACTTCCGACGCCGGCGCTGGCGTTGGCTACACCGGAATCCGCGTTCGCGGCAGCGATCCAACACGTGTCAACATTACAGTCAACGGCGTGCCGTATAACGATGCCGAAAGCGGTGGCACTTATTTTGTCGACCTGCCCGATTTTGCCTCATCGCTCGAAAGCCTGCAATTGCAACGAGGTGTCGGAACATCCACTAATGGGAGCGGTGCTTTTGGCGCGAGCCTGAACATGCTCACGGATTCATTTTCGGAAAAAGCCAACGGTGAAATTTCGAATTCATTCGGGAGTTTCAACACGAGAAAACATACCGTAAAGTTCAGTACAGGATTGTTAAACGACCATTTTGAAATCGCCGGAAGGCTGTCGAACATCGCTTCAGATGGTTATATTGACCGCGCGTCATCGGACCTGAAATCGTATTTTCTGCAAGGCACTTATGTCGGGAAAACGACTTTAATCAAGGCGATTGTCTTTGGCGGAACCGAAAAAACGTACCAATCATGGAACGGAATCGATGGTGCGACTTTAAACAGCGACCGCACATTCAACTCGGCGGGAATGTTCACCGACGAATTGGGCAACCCGCGCTATTACGGCAATGAAACCGACAATTACCAACAGGATCATTATCAGTTGCATTGGAACGAGAAAATCTCGGAGAACTGGCACACGAATGTTGCCCTGCATTATACCAAGGGCAAAGGTTATTACGAGAATTATGAAGAAGACGCCGATTTTTCCGAATATGGATTGCTGCCAGTCGGCACTGAACCGTCAACCGATTTAATCCGCCAGAAATGGCTCGACAATGATTTTTACGGGACGACTTTTTCGATCAATTATACAAAGGAAAAACTGGATATTATTATTGGCGGCGCCTGGAACAAATATGAAGGCGACCATTTCGGGAAAGTGATCTGGGCGCGATTTGCCTCACAATCGGAACTCGGCGACCATTATTATGACGATTCCGCTGTGAAAGTCGACGGCAATGTTTTTGCCAAAGCCAATTACAAACTCACAGAAAAATTCGGCCTTTTTGCCGACTTGCAATACCGACGCGTCAGTTATAAAGCCGATGGCGTACAGGCAATACCAGTTGACGACGTATTCAAATTTCTAAACCCGAAAACGGGCATCACTTATCAAGTCAATGGGAAAAACAACCTGTATCTTTCTTATGCCCGCGCGAACCGCGAACCCAATCGCACCGATTATGAAAGCGGCAATGTCAAACCGGAAAAGCTCGATGATTTTGAACTTGGCTGGCGATATGCTTCCGAAAAGATGAAATTCAATGCGAATGTGTATTATATGGCATACAAAGACCAACTCATCTTAACCGGAAACCTCGACGATGTGGGCAACCCAATTCGCTCCAACAGCGAGAAAAGTTACCGTTTGGGATTGGAACTCGACGGAACAATTGCCGTATCAAAGCAAATTGAAATCCGTCCAAACATCACTATCAGCAGCAATGAAAATGTCGATTTGGCTGTTGAAGGCGAAAATTACGGCACCAAAAAAATCGCCTATTCACCGTCGTTTGTCGCGGGAAACATATTTACATATAAACCAATCGAAAGCCTGCAGTTTTCATTGCTGTCGAAATTTGTCGGTGAGCAATACCTGAACAACATTGAGCTGCCATCGGCAAAACTACCGGATTATTTTGTGAATGATTTTGTGGCATCATACGAAATGAAGCCGAAAACGATTTTCAGTTCCATCGTGATTTCTGTGTTGACCAACAATGTCTTCAACAAACAATATGTGTCAAATGGTTACATGTATGACATTTATCCATACTATTATCCGCAGGCCGGAAGAAATGTCCTTGCGGGATTAACGCTGAAGTTTTAAGGAATAAAAAATCCGATAAGCAAACCTTATCGGATTTTTTTTAATTGTAAACCGTGATGACCGTTCCGCTGACTTCCACGCGATATTGCTTCATCGGGTATTCTTTGCCCGGGCTTTGGCCGGTATAAAGGTTGTATAACGCATCGTCGCAGGCACATTTGGCATTGATTCCTGAAATGGTCATCGTAGAACAGGAACTCAAATCCTGATTTGGGCATGCGCGGTCGAATGCATTGTAGCCACTTCCGGTTTTCATTACAATGATGCCTCTCGCGCCAGCGCCAGTACCGTTATAATAAACCGGATTGCTGACATACAACAACCCGCTGTAAGAAGGCAAATTGGTGTCCAGATTCACCGAAAAGGAATAATCCGGGATATACGGATTTTTGTTATTGAAGCTGTCGGCACCGCAGGATACAAACAAAGCCAGGACAAATAAAATCAAAATGTATTTTTTCATAGCTGTAAATTCTGAAAACAAAAATAATTTATTTAACTTTGAATTGGATATGATTAGTATATAAATTAACAGACTAATTAATATCTTTGCGAAAAGAAATCCCATCTCGACGGGATTTTTTCTATTTTAATAAAACGACGAAGACAGCCGGTTCAAAGATTTACGAGAATGCAATGACCAGCTGGCAGACCTTGTGAGATTTCACAAGCAAATAAATAAACAGACATGAGTACAGTATCGTATTACACCGCAGAAGGATTAAAGAAATTAAGGGAAGAGCTAGACCATTTGAAAAGCGTGATGCGCCCAAAAGCATCGCAGGATATAGCCGACGCAAGAGATAAAGGCGATTTGTCTGAAAATGCCGAATATGACGCAGCCAAAGAAGCGCAGGGATTGCTTGAAATGCGGATTGCAAAACTCGAAGAAGTGCATTCCAATGCGCGCCTGATTGACGAATCGCAGCTCGATGTGTCAAAAGCATTGGTGTTGTCAAACGTCAAAATCAAGAACCAGGCAAACGGCATGGAAATGAAATACACGCTTGTTGCAGAAAGTGAAGCCGATCTGAAAACCGGTAAAATCTCAGTAACTTCGCCAATTGGACGTGGTTTACTAGGAAAATCTGTAGGAGAAGTCGCAGAAATTACTGTGCCGAATGGCGTATTGAAGTTCGAAGTGTTAGAAATTTCACGCGATTAATTATGCCCACCATTTTCACCAAAATCATCAACGGCGAAATCCCTTGCTATAAAGTCGCGGAAGACGAAAACTTCCTGGCTTTCCTCGATGTAAACCCAAACGCCAAAGGCCATACGCTTTGCATCCCGAAAAAGGAAATCAATAAGATTTTCGACATGGATGAAGATTGGTATTCCGAATTGATGAAATTTTCGCGCAAAGTCGCCATCGGCCTGGAAAAAGCAGTGCCGTGCAAACGCGTCGGAATGGCAGTCGTCGGACTGGAAGTGCCGCATGCGCACGTGCATTTGATTCCACTAAACGAAATGGACGAGATGCGTTTTCAGAATAAGGTCAAATTGACACCGGAAGAATTTACGGCTTTGGCGAAAAAAATCGCCGAGCAATTATAATTAATCTTCTTTTATTTCTTAAAACAAATCTGCATTGTCGTTCCTTTCCCGACTTCGGAATGCAGCACTTTGATTTTGCCTTTGTGGTATTCTTCGACGATTCTTTTCGTCAGTGAAAGCCCCAAGCCCCAACCGCGTTTCTTGGTCGTGAATCCAGGCTCAAACACATTCCGGTACTGTTTCTTCGGGATGCCTTTTCCGGTATCCGTAACCAGAATCTTGACCTGCTTCGCATCTTCCTCAATCCGAACGGATAATTTTCCACGGCCTTTCATTGCGTCAACTGCATTTTTGACCAGGTTTTCAATCGTCCAGCTGTGCAATGCCGGATTTATCGAAATCATGACCGCCGATTTTGGCGCATTAAACGAAAATTCGACCTGTTGGGAAAACCGCGATTGCAGGTAATCAACAGTTTCTTCGGTTTCCGCAATGATGTCCCGTTTTTCGAGCACCGGCTCAGAACCGATTTTCGAAAAACGATCGGTAATCGTCAGCAGCCGGTTGATGTCTTTCTCGATTTCGGCGACGGTCGTCTCATCGACATTGTCGGCTTTCATAATTTCGAGCCAGCCAATCAGCGATGACAAAGGCGTCCCAATTTGGTGCGCCGTTTCTTTGGCCATCCCGGCCCAAAGCTTGTTCTGCGTCGCCATTTTCGTGCTTCGGTAAAAATTATAGACCAATCCGCCAAACAGCACAATGATCAGCAACAGCGCAACGGGATAAAATTTTAATTTATTCAGCAGTGATGAGTTTCCATAATACAAATACCTGAATTTTCCCGGGACATATTCAATGACGATCGGCTCGTTTTCTTTTTTGAGCTTGAGCAGCATCCGCTTCGCCGACGCCTTGTTTTCCATGATTTTGTCATCGATATTGTTGGCGCTGATAATGCTGTCCTTTTCATTGGTCAGGATAATCGGAATGGTCGTGTTGTGGCTGATGATTTTGAACGGCAATTCGACCTCGGTATTCTGGTCGGCGTTGAGGAGCGTTTTCTGCGCTTCGGCCCAATATTCCATTTTCACGCGTTCCTCTTCCTTGAAAAACCTGAAAAAACTATAGGTATTCCAAAGGATCAAGACAATAATGACAAAGGAAACGGCGATGATGATCCAGCGGGTGACATTTCTTTTTTCAGAAAACTGCATAAATTTGATTTGAGGGATAAATATAACGAATATTGACAGTTGTTATTTTAATTTGGGGAGCTATTTCCTGCTTTTTGTCCCAATCTTTTACGCCGCTGCGCTTTATAAAAGGATTTCCACGTCAAATGAAATTCACTGAACTCCTCTAAAAATATTAACCAGTGAAGTAATCAGGACGAGGGCTTTTGGTTAATAAATCGTGACAAGATTTTTCTTCCCCTTTTCTACATTTCATTACATTTGTTCAAAGCAAAAAACCTACATGATCAGCATAGAACCAAAGGACGTTTCCACACTAAAACTGCACGCATATCTGCAAAGCGCAGTCGCGCCAAGACCGATTGCTTTTGCCAGCACGATTGACAAAAACGGGAAGCCAAACCTGTCGCCGTTCAGCTTTTTCAATGTATTCAGCGCGAATCCGCCGATCATGATTTTTTCGCCATCGCGCCGTGTCCGCGACAATACGACCAAGCATACTTTGGCGAATTGCGAGGCCACAAAACAAGTCGTCATCAATGTCGTGAATTATGCCATCGTGCAACAGGCTTCGCTATCCAGTACCGAATATGGCGAAGGCGTCAACGAATTCCTGAAATCGGGACTGACCATGTTGCCGTCGGATATCGTAAAACCGTATCGCGTCGCCGAATCGCCGGTACAGTTTGAGTGCAAAGTCAATGAAATCATCGCGTTAGGGGAAAATGGCGGCGCCGGAAATCTCATCATCTGCGAAGTCCTCAAAATACACATCGACGAAAAAATCCTCGATGCCGACGGACATATCGACCAACACAAAATCGATTTGGTTTCAAGGCTCGGCGGAAACTGGTATTCGCGTTCCAACCAAGGATTGTTTGAGGTGCCAAAACCATTGACCACACTCGGAATCGGCGTCGACGGTATTCCGGATGTCATCAAAAAAAGCAGGATTTTCGACGGGAATGATTTGGGCCAATTGGGAAATATAGAAGCCTTGCCCACGACCGAAGAAATTGATATATTTGTAAAGCAGAATTTTGCCGTAAAGGGTGTTTTAAGCTCAGGAGATATTTTAAAGCAGCATCAGAAAGCAAAAGAATATATAGACAATAATGATGTGCTTTCCGCCTGGAAAGTACTTTTGGCAAAAGGATTTTAAACAATAAAAATTACAGAAGATGGAAGTTACAGGGAAAATTAAAGTGATCAATGCAGAACAGCAGGTGAGTGGCTCTTTCAAAAAAAGAGATTTGGTAGTGACTACTGAAGAGCAATATCCACAGCATATCCTAATCAACTTTGTTCAGGACAAATGCGATTTGCTGAACAATTACAAAGTGGGTGAAGCCGTAAAAGTTTCAATCAATTTAAGAGGCCGCGAATGGGTGAATCCACAAGGCGAAACGAAATATTTCAATGATATCCAAGGCTGGAGAATCGAAAGATTGCAGGCAGAAGCGCCAGCACAATCAGCGCCGCCAATGCCGGCAGCCGAAACTTTTGAGCCAGCATCAAATTTCACCGAAGAAGAACACGACGATTTGCCTTTCTAGGCCATCGTTTTTAACTGATCATAATCCCGGAGCCAAAAACTGCCGGGATTTTATTTTTTGACCCGAATGTATTATTTAGTTACAGAGGCATTATTCTTTCCACCCGTTGATGAAGCAGATGAAAGCGGCATCCTGGCCATTGGCGGTGACTTGTCGCCAGCAAGGCTGATGCTTGCGTACAACAGTGGGATTTTTCCATGGTTTGATGAATGCGACCCGATATTGTGGTGGTCACCGCCGCAAAGAATGGTGGTTTTCCCACAGGAATTTGTGGTTTCCAAAAGCATGCGCAACATTCTCAACAGGAATATTTTCCGGGTCACTTTCAACGAAAATTTCCGGGAAGTGATCTCCAATTGCAAAAAGATAAAACGCCCTGGGCAAACCGGCACATGGCTCAGCAATGACATGCTCGAAGCTTATTGCAGGCTCAACGAAATGGGCATCGCAAAATCAGTTGAAATTTGGCAGGGCAATCGATTGGCCGGTGGTTTATACGGGATTGATTTGGGCCATATCTTTTGCGGCGAAAGCATGTTTTCCAAAGTCTCCAATGCCTCGAAAGTCGCATTTGTCGCATTGGTGGAACAATTGAAAACCGAAAACTACAAATTGTTGGATTGCCAGGTGTACAACGAACACCTTGAAAGCCTTGGTGCAAGGGAAATTCCAAGGGCGGATTTTATTACGGTGTTGAAAGAGTGATTTATTCCGTTATGGTCCAACAGTCCGCGACATGGTCGTTAACCATTCCTGTGGCTTGCATGTGCGCATAAACTACCGTGGAACCGACAAACTTAAACCCGCGTTTTTTCAGGTCTTTGCTGATGGCATCGGAAAGTGGTGTCGTTGCCGGAATATCCCGCATGGTTTTGCGGTGGTTTTCGATTGGTTTGCCGTCAGTGAAACCCCAGATGTATTTTGAAAAGGAGCCGAATTCCTTCTGGACTTCCATAAAAGCCAACGCGTTTGTGACGGCAGCGCGGATTTTCAATTGGTTTCGGATGATTCCGGCGTCTTGCATCAATTCCTGGATTTTGTCCTCGTCGTATTTTGCGATTTTTTTATAATCGAAATGGTCGAATGCCTTCCTGAAGTTTTCGCGTTTCCGCAAAATCGTAATCCAGCTCAATCCGGCCTGAAATGTTTCAAGAATCAGGAATTCAAACAGCAATCGGTCGTCGTAAACCGGCCGTCCCCATTCTTCGTCGTGGTATTTCTGGTACAGTTCGTCGTTGCCGCACCAGGCGCATCTGATTTTGTCTGTCATGATTCTTTTTCGTGAATGTATTTGTCAATGATGGCGTGTGCCGCATAAATCAACGGTGTAAGCCCGATAGCGATGGCGAGTTTTACAAAATAGCCTGCGAATGCGGAAGCGATGTAAATCTCGGTCGATATTTTCCCGGTCATCCAAAAGGCGATTCCCAAAACGATGAAACTGTCGAACAATTGCGAAATGACCGTCGAACCCGTACTGCGAAGCCAAAGCATTTTATGACCTGTTTTGCTTTTCACGAAATGGAACAACGCGACATCGATGATCTGCGACACGAGAAACGCGGTGATACTACCGACGATAATCCACAGGCTTTGCCCGAAAACAGCGCCAAATTGTGCATCTGTAACACCTTTGACGACATTGGTCGACGGAATCTGCAAGGCAAGATATAAAATGACAAAACAATAGGCAATGAGGCAGGCCGTGATTACCGACAGCCTTCTGACGCCTTTTTCGCCAAAGTATTCGTTGATCAGATCGGTGGTGATAAACACGACCGGCCAAGGCAAAATCCCGATGCTCATGACCGTCGAACCGACATCGATGAGCTTGCCGCCAATGAGCTCGGCGACGACGGCATTCGTGATGAAAATGCCTGCCAGGACAACATAAACCGTGTCTTTTTTGGTTTTGAACATAGGGCAGTTTTGGTGTACTGTCAAATGTAATCTTTTTTGGAATAACGTAAAAATCAGGTTTGGTAAAAAATGCTGCGGATGATTGCACAAGGGATTAAAGCGGAAATCCTTTTTTGCAAAAAAAGATTGCAGCGGAAAGCCCGGCGCGGGCGTTGGCCTTTGCATTGGCAGGCGTGTGCCAAAAAAGAAAAACCCGCTTTGGACGGGTTTTCTATATTATCTGAGCATTTTGACTACCGCTTCGGGAAGCATGGCTTTGACTTTGCTCCTGAAGGTTGGTTTTGTTTTCAAAAGGTCGATGTCGTTGTAATGGTTCCACACTTCTGACGGGTTGGTTTTGTAAAACAAGTTGCCGTAGATTTGCGTGCGTTGGTATTTTAAATGGTCATAATTGAGTTTGATGCCATGCAACGTGTCGTTTGCAGGCGTGAAAATCACGAAACAGTTGTTCTTGTTGGTTTCGACGACTTTGTTGCACCACGACCACGGTACCCAGCATCTTTCGACCTTGGTGTTGTATTTCCAGAAATCATAGATGTAACGGCGTTCCGGCTTGAATTCGAGCAATGAGGTATGCATTTGCAGGTTTTCCGATTCGGGGTTGGTATTGATGTTCAACAAATACGTCAGCGCCTTATTTCTTTCGTCCGGATGCGGGCTTATTTCGTAAGCGTGCAGGTATTTCTGGACCGAAGTATTGATTTTATTGTCGGTTTCGACGCCGAATTTTTCTTTTAGTGTGGTCGCAAAAATATCTGAATTCAAAAACGTGATTAAGCGTGACAACAGTGGCGTTTCAATTTTTCTGAGCCTCATAGTCAGACCAAAACCTTCCATGCTTTCGTCTACCGGCCATTTTTTGGAATTGTATGCTTTGAGGTATTCTTCTTTTGAAGTCGTACAGCCTGGGAATTGCGTGATTTGGTAGCCTGTTTCTGTCAGGCCTTCAATCAATTCTTCGGTGGTTTTATACGGCGGCCTGTTGACTTCCTCGGCTTTGATGACTTGTTGGAAATGATCATCGGACAAGAAATCCATCATCAGCAAATGCTTGAACGGTTTTTCAACGAAAGGAGCAGATTTGATTTTGTCGATGATGTATCCAAATTCCTGCATCAAATCTTCGTGAGTGGCTTGTTGGTCCATATAATAAATTTTAAATATGTGGGAAACAGAACTGCTTTTGCCGGAAAGGCGTTGGCCAGTTTCAGCATGCGAAAATACTCCATTTTTAATTAAGTCGCATAAAATTAAAAAAATTAATCATTAAATCACCGTACTTTAATGTTAAAGAAAAGTGCCTGATTGTGCTACAACGTTTGAAATATCACCAAACAAAAAACCCAACCGGTGAAGATTGGGTTTTAGAATGTTTCGGTGATTACCACCAACCGTTTGTATTGTAAACGACTGTTTTTGGCTGGCCGTTTCCATATGCCACGCCGACATCGCGGTAGGCTTTGATAAGGTCTTTTTTCAGGCCGATTTCAGATTCGAAATGGAAATTCCATTCTCTTTTGTCGAGTTCCTGAATCCTTTTGCCAATTTTGGAAGAAAGCGCCTGTACTTCTTTGTAGCATGCCGATTCCGGATCGATGCTGGTCAGGATTTCGCCGACTTCATTGGCACTGTCCCAAGATTGGTTGGCGTTCCAGATGTTTGTTGCTTCAGCCAGTTTCAGTTTACAATCGCGATCGATTTTCTTTTTGTAGATCGGCATTGCGGCTGCCATCCCTTTGTTGTAGCAATCCTGTGCTGCGTCTGGAATGGAAGTCAACAGGTAAATCGCTTCCTCGAATTTGTTCTGTGCTTCCAGTGCTTTCGCTTCACTCAGGATATTGCCGCATCTGCTGACATAGTAATCGATGATTTGCTTTTTCGTGCTTTCTACGAAAGACTTGATTTCAGGATTGTTTGCGCTGATGCCTTTGATGGCTTCAAGATATGCTTTGGTTTCATTCGTCCCAACACCTTTTACAGTCAGGGAATGGCTTGCAAACTTGCGGCCTTCATATCCATCGCCAATGTATAAAGTCACATCTAGTGTCAACGCGGTCATTGGCGGTGCACTGGCGAGAAGGTCTTTAGTCAGCGTATTGATATTGGCTGTGATGATGAACCTTGAGTTTCCTGCGACACTTCCCATGCCATTGGCGCTGGTAATTTGGTTTAATTTATTACTCAGCACTGAAATGGCGCCACTTGGAATCGGTCCATTTTGCGCAATATAAGGGGTAAGGGCAATCCTTCCCACATCGTTGGCACTGCCTTGCGCTTTGGCAAGCGAGCAAAAGCCAATTAAGGCCACTACGATTATTTTATTGATGGTATTTTTCATATTTCTTTTTTTAATTATTTATCACCTATGACAATTACTGCCTGGCCTAAACCTTTCATCATTAATTTGCTCGGAATGGCGTAAGGCGCATTTTTCAGCACATCCTGCAAGCCTTTTAACCAACCGCGTGCGTCGGTCGCTTTTCCTTGCGCATTGTAAAGCGGAATTCTTACTTGCTCGATCAACATCATGTTTTCGGTATTGTCACTGATGCTGAAACGGCCTTTTACGGTATTTGCAGTCATCCAATCTTCAATGATGGCATTGACTTCTTTGCCACCATATTCCTGCTCCAAATCGCCTGACCAGGAATCAAATTTCTTGATGCGGACGAGGATTTCCCTGCCATTCTCGAACATGTCGTCAAAGTGTTTTTGCAAAGATGCATTGAAATTGTCGATGTGGGCCAAAACAGCTTCTTCAAGCAATACTGGCAATTCGGCTGAAAAAGATGGAGCGCCTGTTCCTGTTGCGGTTGCAATTTGCTTGTCGGTATAAGAATCCAATCCCTGAAGGTTGAATGTCACTGATTTTTTCGGGCCGGTTGTATTTACGGTCCAGGTCAACTGCATGATAATGTCGGCTTTAGCGACTTTTTTCAATTTATCAATCGGATTTTCTTGAACACCAGCACCGCTTTTAGAAGACAACATCGCATTTTCTGCGCTTTCACTTTCCAAAGTTTTGATGGCCGATTCCATGTTTTTTAATGGAAAACCGCGGTCAGCCATAAGGCCGTTGATTTTACTGATGACCAACATCAGATCGGCATTTTCCTGGAATGCTTTTTTGTAATCCGGAATTTTGACTTTCGTTCCCATATTGTCAAATTCCATCATATACCCATTTTTTGTACACCAGACATCACTTGGCACTACCATGATGGTTGGTTTTTTTGCCTGTGCGAAACCAAGGCTGACAGTTATAACTGCGATAAGTGTGATTAGTTTTTTCATGTTTTAGTTTTTGATAATGCCATCGGCGATTAATTTAGCCTTCAATTCAGGACGCAATACGCGTACAACAAGTCCGTTGCTGACGCTTTCACGTGCTTTAGCCCTGTCCCTGCTGATTTTTTCACCGATTCTTTCGTCCCTGAGTGAAATGTAGTTTAGGAATTCGCCGCCATCGGCAAAAAACTTGTTGAAATAATCCTCATATTTCTCCTGGGCATTGACTTCAAAAACCAGTGGCTTCAATTGGCATTCCTGTTTTCCTTCAGCGACACCGTTGAAAATCACGTCGCGGATGGCATTTTTCTTTGCCTGTTCCACAGCGTCGGCCCTGTTTCTTCCGTTGCCCCAAGCTTTCAGGGTTTGTGAACCGTCGCCTTCGACGCCCATACACTCGGTTTTATTCGTATAATTTCCCGAGCTTCTTTTTTGTGCGCGTGCATGTTGCGCGTGCATTGTGGCAAGAGAGAAAAGCACGGCAATGATTGTGATCTGAAATTTCATATTTTATCTTTTAAATTAGAATCCTGATGATAATCCACGGATGATTCCTGCAGCTTCGAGGTCGGCTCTCAACAAGTCTTTCTGGACAGATACGACAACCCCGATTTTGTATTCCTTACCGACTTTTAAACGGTCTTCTGCAGCAACATTGCCATCAGAGCTTTCGGTCACGAATTTCATGTATTTTCCGCCATCTTCGAAAAACAAATCGAAGAAATCAGCTTTTTCCATTTCGACATTTGGGTTTGACACCAATGGTTTTTGTGACGTACAACCTCTGCCGCCACCGCCGAAACCTTTAAAGATGACGCCGTGAACCGCATTCTTTTTTGCCTGTGCAGTCGCGACTTTAGGGTTTTTTGAATACGACCATACTTTGATAAGATAAGTCCCGTCAGTACCGATACCGGCACATTCTATTTCATATCTCCATTCCGCCGTTGCTTTTTCTGCTTTTCTCTTGGCTGCTGCCTGTGCGAAGATTGATGTTGTTGCCATCAAAAGCACAAAAGCCATTGCTAATTGTTTTTTCATTTTGTTGATTTAAATAGTTATAATTATTTTCCTTTTTTCTGAACGATGAGCATGCCCGGATAAAATTCCTTGCCACTGACCTTTTTAAAGTACGTTGCGCCAGCAGTTGCACCATCGGGATTTTCTTCGACCGCTCCGTAACGATTGTCCCAGATTGGATGATCTGGATCTACTTTTAGGCTTCCTACGACTACATATTTTGTTTTCCCGTCGGCATCCATTTGCTGTTCCAAAACATCAAATTTAGATTTGTCCGACAAACCTTCCTTAAGCCCGATTTTCGCAGTGATTGGCTCACCTGAGAACAAAGGCGTTTTGGTTTTGAATTCGTCATGATTTTTCTGAAGCTTGATAATGACAGCATCGATGGCTTTATTGGTCGCTTTTTCGATCAATTGTTCTTCCGTTTTATTCGTAAAAATTGAAGACTGGACATCTGCCCATGACACGTCTGAACCGAGGTAAGTCATTTTGAAAACGGTACTGTTGTCGAATGCCGCTTTTCTTTCGGGCGTGATGGTTTTGTCATCAGCCCAATAGTCGTTGTAAAATATGGCTGCTGTTTCGTCATTCCACTCCAGACGGTACAAATGCGCGGTGGTTTTTACAACATATCCTTTTCCGGCTACTGTTGCTGCCGTCGATGTCGCGCTTGTGACGGATGAAGCGCCTGAAATCCCAACATGATCGCCAAGAGTTCCGGCCATAGCCATCCATCCTTTTGCTTTTTCTGCGACTTCTTCTTTAGAGACATATTTGTAATCATTGACCAGGATAAAGGTGTTTTTGATCAGCTCTTCGCCTGCATCTGAAAGCATGTCGAGTCCTCTTTTGCTCGATTTTGCTGTAGCAATATCCAGAACCGAAGCGTCATAGCTTCCTCTTGATTTGATCAGTTCCATATCAAAACCGCCCTTTGGGCTGCGGTCAAACCATTTGGCGACAACATCCCTTGCGACATTGTTCGCTGCAAGGTAAGCGGTAATGTTTTCGGCCTCATCTTTGGCTTCTGTTGCAGGAATAGTCCTGTTTGCCAAGTTATGGTCATTGAATTTTTCCTGGTTCGGACCGTTTAGGAAAGATGTTTTTATCACTTCGGCATATGGCCTTGAAGAATCGTCAATCATCATTTTGTACAGCGAACTTCTCCTGTATTTGGTGTTTTCGGCTGTAATTGTTTGTGTTTGTGCGCTGATTTCTGCAATGCAAAGTAAAGTCAGGCAAAAAAGTATTGCTTTTTTCATGTAGGGATTTGTTTTGATGTAAAAAATAAATTAGAAAAGGATTCCGACCGAAACCTGGAATACGGAATTGGTATATTTTATTGATTCTGAATCACTATTGTCATTGACATTGGTAATTCCAAGATTGTATCTTCCCTGAAAAAAAACACCATTTTTCAATTCGTAGCCAAGGCCAAGATCCAGTCCAAAATCGACTTTGCTTTGTTCATCAACAGTGTCGTTGGCATCATTGGTTTTGTTTTTTGCCGAAAGCAGGAAACCCAATTGCGGACCTGTTTCAATGCTTAAGTTTTTTGCCACATAATATTTCGCCAAAACCGGCAATAAGATGTAATCGAATTTTGCCCTGCTGAAGTTGCCGGGATTTTGGTTGCTGAAACCTTGTCCGGAATAAAGCAATTCTGGCTGGACTGAAAAATGGTCGCTGACGATAAATTCAGCGACAAAACCTGCATGGATACTGGTTCTGATGGCATTGTCTTCGATATCACCTCCGGCAAAATTCGAAACGTTGAGTCCGCCTTTGATACCAATTTTAATTCCTTCTTCTCTTTTATCTTTCTGTGCATTCGCAAAAAAGCCAGCCGTCACACAGACCAGCAATAAAATAGTTTTTTTCATAAATTGTGTTTTGGGTATTGTATCTTAAAAAATTGTTAAAGGCAAATGTAAAAAAATATATTTAACAGGGATTGCTTTATTAAAATTTGTGCAGTTCATTTTGATGAAGTTATTAACAATCAAACCATTAGTGATGATATATATTCAAAAAAAAAGGATGTCTGTGAATTACAAACATCCTTTATTATGATGGAAAATTATTAATTACCCTAAAGCAACTCTTTTGAAGCCGGTAACGGTCAAGCCGCCATCTACAGTTTTCACATAAGCGGCAACACTCATGGAACCGTCTTTAATATAATCTTGGTTTACCAAAGTGTTGTCTTTGAAGAAACGCTGCATTTTACCTTTAGAAATGTTTTCCAACATCGCTTCCGGTTTGCCTTCCTGACGCAACAAGTCTTTTGCAATCTCGATTTCTTTTGCAATTGTATCAGCATCAACTCCGTCTTCGTTTAACGCGATTGGGTTCATTGCAGCTGCTTGCATCGATACGTTTCTTGCAGCTTCTTCGGCGCCTGGAACATTAGCAGAAAGCGAAACAATCGTAGCGATTTTGTTTCCGGCGTGGATGTAAGAACCGACAAAAGCGCCTTTCAGTTTTTCGAAAGAAGCGATTTCAATTTTTTCCCCGATCACACCCGTTTGCTCGATCAATTTGTCGGCAACGGTCATTCCACCGAAATCAGCGGCAAGGAATTCTTCTTTTGTATTGAATTTCAACGCAAGGTTAGCCAAATCTGTAGCCAATTTTACGAAACCTTCATTTTTTCCAACGAAATCGGTCTCACAATTCAAAGTGATGACGACGCCTTCAGTTTTGTCGGCGTTTACGACAGCGATTGCAGCACCTTCAGTCGACTCACGGTCAGAACGATTGGCAGCTACTTTTTGCCCTTTTTTGCGAAGGTTTTCAATCGCTAACTCGAAATCGCCATCCGCTTCAACAAGGGCTTTTTTACAGTCCATCATTCCGGCGCCGGTAATTGTTCTTAATTTATTTACATCTGCAGCAGTAATTGTTGCCATTTTGTATAATTTTTATTGTTTAACTTCGTTCGATTCGGCCTAAAGGCCCCGGATGTAATTTGTTTTAAAAAGAAATTCCAATCTTAAAATCCCAAATTCCAACTGAAAACCGTTACCGATTTATGGAATTTGGAATTTTAATTTTGGAATTTAATATTATGCTTTAGTATCAGCGTCAGCGTCAGCTTCTGGAGCAGCCACTTCTTCTGCAACTGGCGCTTCCACTTCTGGAGCAACCTCAACAGCTGGAGTTTCAGCAACCGGAGCAGCTTCTGCTGCATCTGCAGTTTCCACGTCAGCTTCAGGAGCCATTTGCGCTGCCTGTTCGCTATCGCTCGAGTCTTCACCAGTTGTGTCAGCATTCCTGTTTGAAAGGCCGTCAATAACGGCAGCAGTCACTAAAGACAGGATTTTATCGATTGATTTAGAAGCGTCATCGTTGGAAGGAATTACATAATCAACCTCACGTGGGTCAGAGTTTGTATCCACCATTGCAAAAACCGGAATGTTTAATTTTTGAGCTTCTTTGATTGCGATATGTTCAGCCTTGATATCAACTACGAAAAGTGCAGCAGGAAGTCTCGACATGTCGGCGATAGAGCCTAAGTTTTTTTCTAATTTCTGGCGTAAACGGTCAACCTGTAGACGCTCTTTTTTAGATAAGGTCATGAAAGTACCGTCTTTCTTCATTTTGTCAATAGAAGCCATTTTCTTAACGGCTTTACGGATAGTCACGAAGTTTGTCAGCATTCCGCCAGGCCATCTTTCAGTGATGTACGGCATGTTTGCAGCGGCAGCTTTTTCAGCAACGATATCTTTTGCTTGTTTTTTGGTCGCAACGAATAAGATTTTGCGTCCTGATGCAGCGATTTTTTTCAGGGCTTCGTTAGCCTCTTCAATTTTCGCAGCGGTTTTGTACAGGTTGATAATGTGGATTCCATTACGCTCCATGTAAATGTAAGGAGCCATGTTTGGATCCCATTTTCTGGTCATGTGCCCGAAGTGAACTCCGGCTTCCAGTAATTCTTTTACGTCTACTTTATTTGACATATTTCTTTTAGTTTACGTTCTGTTGAATTAGCAATGTATAAATGGCGAGGTTGTCGGCGGAATACATTTAGATGCTAAACTAAACAATAACTTGTTTGATAATAATTTTTGTAAGAACCAGGTAAAACGATTAACGTTTGGAGAACTGGAATCTTTTACGAGCTTTTTTCTGTCCAAATTTCTTACGTTCCACCATTCTTGGGTCACGTGTAAGCAATCCTTCTGGTTTCAGGATGGCGCGGTTTTCAGCATCAACTTCACACATTACGCGTGCCAATGCCATTCTTACTGCTTCAGCTTGCCCAGTTGAACCTCCTCCGTTTACGTTTACTTTTACGTCAAAGTTGGTTACGTTCTCTGTCATAGACATTGGCTGTAATACTTTGTACTGTAAAGTAGCGGTTGGGAAATAAGTGGCAAACTCTTTTTTGTTTACGGTAATTTTACCGGTACCTTCTGTAACATAAACTCTTGCAACAGCGGTTTTTCTTCTTCCGATTTTGTGGATTGTAGCCATTACTTAAGGTCGTTTAGGTTAACGGTTTTAGGTTTCTGAGCCTCATATTTGTGGTCAGTTCCTGTATTCACTTTTAAATTCCTGAAAAGTTCAGCGCCCAATTTGTTTTTAGGCAACATACCTTTTACAGCTTTTTCCACTAAGATTGACGGGTTTTTCGCCTGCAATACTTTTGCGGTTAAAGTTCTTTGACCTCCTGGGTAACCTGTGTGACGCATGTAGATCTTGTCGTCCATTTTGTTACCTGTTAGGTTGATTTTCTCTGCATTGATAACGATCACGTTATCTCCGCAGTCGACGTGTGGTGTATAACTTGGCTTGTACTTGCCTCTCAAAATCATTGCGACTTTTGAAGCAAGACGTCCTAAGTTATGACCTTCGGCATCAACAATGATCCACTCTTTCTGTACAGTGGCTTTGCTTGCTGATTGTGTCTTGTAGCTTAATGCGTCCATAATATTATTTTAATTAAACATTCCGTCCCCAATAAAGGGGTTGCAAAAGTACAATTATTTCTTTTAAATGCAAATGCCTGTGAAATATTATTTTACACATTCATTTACTGCCTTATTTATGAGTTGCAAAAATCAAAACTTCCCAATAAAAAAACCACCTTTTAGTCGACACAATCACATGCAGCAAATTGATTTCATGAATTTTTACGGCATTTTTCACATTTTTAGAATTTTTAAAGTTGATACTATAGTTAGTTTGGATATTGTGGTTTACTTTTGGTTAAATTTGATTTGAGCTTTCGCCATATAAACAATTGTTAAAGAAATCCGCAGTATGAAAGAAAAAGCGACCCTGAAACAAATAGCATCCGAACTCAACGTGTCGGTTTCCACCGTATCCAAAGCGCTCAACGGCAGCCCTGAAATCAGCGAACCGACCAAAATCAAGATTCGCGAGTATGCGAAACTCAGGAACTACAAACCCAATGTCACAGGCCTGAACCTTAAGAACAGGAAGACCAAAACCATCGGTGTCATCATCCCAAATATCCTGAACCCGTTTTTCGCAAAGGTGTTTAGCGGGATCGAAAAAGCCGCCGAACAAAAAGGGTATAATGTGCTGACCTGCATTTCCAATGAATCGCTCGAGAAGGAAATCCACACGCTCGAAATGCTCAGCAACGGAACCATTGATGGGTTTATCCTGTCGATTTCCGAAGAAGCGCAAAAGAAAGGCGAATTCAACCACATCAAGCGAATCATCAATGAAGGCACGCCGGTGGTCATGTTTGACCGCGTGGCCGAAGAGGTCGATTGCGATAAGGTCATTGTCGACGATTTCGAATCTGCCGTCAACGCGACACAGCATTTAATCAGCACCGGCTGCAGGAATATTGCGTTGCTGTCTTCCATTGACAATCTCAGCGTCGGCAAGTTACGCGCGAAAGGATATTTCGAAGCGCTTGAGAGAAACAACATCAAAGTCAATGACAACCTGATTATCCTGACCGATTCCGCGGATGATTTTGACGTGAAGCTCGAAAAACTTTTTGCTTCCAATAAAATTGACGGGGTTTTTGCGGTCGACGAACATGCGGCGGTTTCGGCCCATAAAAGCGGCATCAAAAAAGGTTATGAAATCCCTTCAGCATTGTCGCTTATCGGTTTTGCCGATGGCGTTTGGTCAAGAAGATTGACGCCGAGCCTGTCGACCATCAGCCAACACGGCCCCGAAATTGGCGAAGCGGCTGCAAAATTGCTGATTGAAGAACTCGAAAGCAACGAGGAATTCCACAAAAGCAAAACCATCGTCATCAAAACCGAACTGCGCCAACGCGAATCTACAAGGAAGTTATCTTAAAAATATAATTCTTTTCGCCGGCAGTCATTTTCTCGGAAACCAATAAGAAGGCCATTCCATTTTTTAATGCGATGGCTTTTATTTTTGCCATTTCGCAATCTTCAGAAAGAATCATATAAATGCCGTTTCCGGAATAAAAACCGGGAAGCTGCAAAAAAAGCTGTTCAAAATAATCAAAATTTTCCCCGCAAAACCACGCTTTTTCCGCTGTTGAATTTGGTGTTTTCGGATAATACGGCGGATTGATGACAATCATGTCAAACGATTTTCCCTTCAGGTTTTCAAACAAATCCGAGTGGATAATGTCAATGGAAACCTCATTTTTCAAAGCGTTTTTTTCCAATGCCGATAATGCTGTTTCATTGATGTCGGTTGCCGTAACAATGGCGCCTTTTTTTGCGGCCAAAATGGAAATGATGCCACAACCGCAGCCCAATTCCAGGAATAATTTCCCTTTCAGCGGAAGCGTTTCAACAAATTCGAGCAGTATTTTGGTGCTGAACGTAATGAATGGCGGAAAAACAGTCGGTTCCACAACCACAGTAATATCCTTATAGGAATAATTCCGCGGCTTCGACTGGTAGATCGCGCTGGCTTTTTTCAGGAATGGCCCAAGTATTTTCTTGAAAAGTTTTCTCATTTTTAGGCTTGTCCCGAATTTAGTTCGGGAAGCATGTTCCCGCTTTTCGCTTCAATCTTTTCCTTTTAAGATTTGCCTTCCGCTGCGCTCCAGGCGAATCTTAAAAATAAAAGGATTTCCGCTGCAATCGGGGCTAGGCATTGTCATTCAGAATAAAATCCCTCAATTTCCGGCTGCCTGTATTTCCAAATCTTGTGCAAAGCCTTGATTTCATAAGGATAATGATACATTCCTGTTTTATATCTCAACCCGGAAATCAACTGCAGCAATTGTTTCTTATAACCCCGAATCCTGAAATCGGAAACAGTCGGGTAGTAGCCGTTCAAGACGGTTTCAAAATTTTTGATGGTGTCAATCATATACGGCTTGAGCCATGGCGTCAGCGGGTTTTTTCGCAAATCGAAATTCTCCCAGCTCGGCGAAATCCATTCCTCGAGCGTTTCAGGAAATGAAAATCCCGCATCGAGAATCTGTTTGTACAATTCCGAACCTTCCGTCGGAACCGGGCTGAACAGGTAAATGATGATTTCCGCATTCGGATTAATGACCTTGATTTCCTTGATGAAATTGATGTCCCACAAAATCTGGTCATACACTTCCTTTTCTGTTTTTGCCGGCATGCCCAACACAAAGGACAATTCAGGAATGATGTCGGCGTTTTTCATCCGCAGTACAAAATCCTTAATCATCTGGCCGGTTTGCGTGCCGCCTTTGTTCATTTGCTTCAGCACTGCGTCATTTCCGGTTTCGGCGCCGAGGAAAATCATTTTGCATCCGGCTTTGCGCATCAGTTTCAAATCGTCATCGCTATACATATTGATGGTATCGATCCGGCCTTCGCCCCAATAACTGATGTTGTCGTTCATAATCAGTTCCGAAAATTCCAATACGCGTTTTTTGGCGGTGAAAAAATTGTTATCGTGGAACTCAATCGCATCAATGTTGTATTTGTCCTTGAAATATTTGACATCTTCATAAATTCTTCCGGCCGACATGCCTTTCCATTTCGCATTGAAAATCGGTACGATCGCACAAAACGAACACGAAAATGGACAGCCCATACTCGAATGGTAAGAAAATGTGCGGTTGCCCATAAAGGTTTTGCCGAGATAATTTTTGACCGGATAAAACGAATTCAAATATTCGTATGGAAATTTCGGCAAAGTATCCTGATCGAGCAAAGCTTCCACCGCAGTTTTGACGATTTCCCCTTTGTCATTTTTGTAAATCAGGTTTTTGATTCCCGATAAAGATCCGATAACATCATTTTCAATCGCTTCGACCAGTTGCGGAAACGTATTGTCGCCCGGGCCGTTGATGACATAATCGACAATGCCGGAATTCAGCACAGTTTTATATTGGTTGGATGCAAAATAACCGCCCCAAACCGTAATGACATCCGGATAGATTTCCTTTATTTTTTTGGTGAACGGAATCGCCTGCTTCAACTGCGGACCAGGCATGACTGTCGAGCCGAAGTATTTGAATGCACCGGTTTTCAGGTAATTTTCAATCGTTTGCCATGGATTTTTCTCAAGATTGCCATCAACAAAAACGTACTCATATTTCCCGTGTATCGACGCGCCGACCTGCAGGATCGAATTGGGAATCCGGTGCTTGCCATTGGCACTTTTTGGGTTGAATATGATGACCTTATTTTTCAAAACGCAATCTGGATTTAAATAAAATTAAAGCAATGGCCTGAGCAATAGCGCTTCCTGTCAACGCACCGACAATTCCGTAACCTAAGTACAAAAACAGCGCTGACAACACAGCATTTGCAAAAGCGCCGACAAACAGACAAACCACAACTGTTTTTTCTTTTTGCAGCCTGAATAAATTTAGAATGTCAATTCCGTATGCAAAAGAAGGAAAGACATATGCAAATGCAACAAAATAAAATAGCAAAGGCAACTGTAAAGTTAGGTAAAACTTCAATATGAAGTAAACCGCGGCCAAAGACACAGGAATAAGTATTAGGCCCGCTAAAGTCACAAATTTTCCGGTTTTATTAACGAACGCTTCATTGGAACGGTATATGTTTTTGGTGAACGGCGCATAAATGAACACGGGAAGCGACATAATAAAAACCAGCAGGCTATTGATAATCTGGTAATCGCCGACTGTAGTTTTGCTTCCAAAATGTGCCATAGCGTAGACATCCACTTTGGAAGCCAGGAAACCCAATATCGAAAGCAGGAAGAATGGAAAAGCCGACTTGTAATAAGCCCATTCCGGTTTCAGGCTTATGGCAAAAAAGAAATTTGAAAACAAAATGAAATAGGCGGTGCCTTTTGCCAATTGGTACAAACTGTAAATCATGAGCAGCGACAGCAAATCCAAATTTATTTTCAGGCAAAAGAAAGCTGCACAGAACAAAATAAAACCAGCAATTTCGATGGCCATCGAAGCATTGAATTTTTTTTCATAAACTACCAGCGCTTCCGTTGAATGGATGAGGAAACGGCCAAGCATCCAGGCCAGCATAAAAAATCCAAACGACATTGGAAACCAAATGAAGCCGATTAATCCGGCAGCAACAAACAAAGGAAAACGCGTGGCAAGATTCTGTGAATATTGAAGCCCGATTTTATTTGGTGTACGGCTAAATTGGCGCACCATATATTCTTTATTGCCCCAATTGATGATCTGCATTGCCAATAGTGCAAACAGCAGCATCGGTACGAAACTGCCCCATGTTTCTTTTGAACTGAAATGAATGACCATAAAAGGGATGACCATATTGAATGCCGAAATCAATATTTGCCGCAGGGCATAATTGGAAATAAATCCGATCCTAATGATGGTTTTTGAATTCATGGCAATTGTATTTTCCGCAACGTATAAAATCCAATGCCGCGGTCGTAATCCGACAGATAAAGCAGTGTTTTTCCATCAATCACGATTGGCTTACGTTTATTGCCCGAATCAGAATCTATCTTTTTCCCGTAGAAATAAATTTGGTTTTGGGTTAGATCGGCCTCAACGATATTCGAAGCTTTAAACGGAATCGATTGTACATTTTCCCCATTTTGATTCCAATAAAAGTAAGTTAGCTTGTTGTTCTCAATTTTGTAATCGTAAATCAGCAGCGGACTGTCTTTAGTCAAAGCATAAGCCGAAACAATATGTTTGTCGGTTTTGAAAATCACTACAACCAGCAACGCAACAACAGCGGCTAACGAAACCATTTTCCAATTGACCATTTGATAAACAACCGACAGGAAAATCATAAAAAATGCGATCAATACAAACAAACGTGAATATGACATTGGAAACGGGCTTTCCATAAAAAACGATAACGGCACATTATTCAGCACAAATAATAAAATAAGCAAAGCCGCCTTTTTCACTTTTGACAGGTCGCTTTTCACCAAAGCAAAGAATGGAAACAACATCAAAACAAACGTATAAGTGCTGCCGTAAGGCGAAATGAGGATCATGGCTAATATCCAATAGGACAAAACCAAAATCTGATAGGAACCCTTTTTCGTAATGTAATAGCCAATGGCAATGAGTTTTATTTTGAAAGCGAGGATGACTGCGGAAAACAACAGCGAATTATGTAAAAAACCGCCGGAATTTTCTGTAGCGTCAAAAACAAGCAGCCGTTTGAGGAACATAAAGACCGATTGGTAATTGTCTACATAAGCAGATGCAATCCCGCCATTGAATGCTTTGGATAGTACATTGCTGGTATAGAAACCCCAAACGTCTAATCCGCAAAAAATTAAAGTCGATGATGCTAAAATCAGGCAGAAAAGCAAAGTATAACCTAAAAATTTCCATTGTTTTTTGAACAGGAAAATAACAACCAATAGTATCGGGAAAACTTTTAGCAAAATGGCCAGACTGAGGTAAGTGGCTGTTTTCCAAAGCTGTTTCTTTTCATAAGCCAGCCAACTTTCGGCCAAGAAAAAAAACAGCAGTAAATAAACCTGCCCAAACATGATCTCATTTCTGATTGGAACCAGGAACAGCACCGGAATGAATAAGACATATACGGCATTGATGTTATAGAATGACACCAGTCTTTTCAGGCTGTAAATAAAAAGCGACACACTAATTATATTGAAAACCAGTTTGGCCGAAGCCAATGACAAAAATGACAGCGGGTAAAAAAGCAAGGCCAAGAACGGCGTATTTGGTGCAAAACCAGTAAAAGCTGGCTGGTAACCTAAAGCCACAATTTTTGTATTGAACCAATACGGGAAATAAATATCCGACGTAAAATGATGCTGGCCTAAGAAATAACCACCAAAATAATAATTTGCAAAATCATGCGGCTCAAAACCAACCGCTTTATATATGAAGAACACACAAAGCAATGCGACAGAAATCAAGGCATAATATTTTTCCTGGATTTTAATCATTGGCAAAAATTGAAAAGGAAAACAGCTTGGTCTTTTGAAGGAAATAACTAAAAGAAACCCGTAAAACACCGATGCCATAAACCACGCTTCGCCTGAAATTGATAGATGAAGCATCTTCAAAATAATTGGCTGGACAAGAAATTTCGCCTATTCTGGCATTGACGAAACAGCATTGTGCCAATATTTCATTGTCAAAAACAAAATCATCGGCATTGTTTTCAAAAGGGATTTGTTTTAAGACATCAGCAGTAAAACAGCGATAACCGGTATGGTATTCCGACAACTTTTGGTTCATCAATATGTTTTGCACCAATGTCAGCATCCTATTGGCAATATATTTATAGACCGGCATGCCGCCTTTTATCGCGCTTTTTCCCAAAATCCTCGAGCCCAAAACCACATCGTACAAATCATTGGCGGCCAATGTGCACATCGCAGGAATCAATTTGGGCGTGTACTGATAATCGGGATGCAACATGACGATAATATCGGCATTGAGTTCTAACGCCTTTCTGTAACATGATTTTTGGTTGGCGCCATAACCTTTGTTTTTTTCATGGGAAATGATATGTTTGATACCGATTCTTTTAGCGACTTCAATCGTTTCATCTTCGCTGAAATCGTCGGTCAGGATAATCTCATCGACAATATCCGACGGAATTTCCGCCACCGTTTTCTCAATGGTTTTTGCCGCATTATAAGCGGGAAGCACGACGATTATTTTTTTACTATTCAGCATAAGTCAATTTTGCCACTTCATAAATATACAAAGAGTTGTTTCGGATAATGCTTTCGCCCGATCTTTTATAAAACCGGATTTTAAATTTGCCCTCAATATTTTCCCAGCGATTGTCGCGGTTATCCGTTATTGGATAATACGACACAAAAACTGCTTCGTCGTGGTTTTGCATATAGCCTGTCAGCAAATCGATGATCTGTTTGTGCGTAATGTCGGTTGTGCAGAAGCGATACCAATGGCAGTAACTTTCGTAATTCCCGTCGCATAAGAAATATACTTTTTTTTCAAGAAAAGGGCTGATAAGTGTGCCGTCGCAGGTAATGGTAACGACTTCTTTCTCTGCCAATTTTTTCTGCTTCATATAATCCACGACATTTTTAGCGGTAGTAAATGGATATTTATAATCCATGGCATAAGCATACATTCCGCTACAAAAATGAATGATGAGTATGGTATAAATAATGGATTTCCGTATGAATTCCCACATTGGCGTATTTAAAAAAGCTATTTTTTTGTCATTAAAATAATGGTCAATCCAAAAGCCGATGATAAAAATGACATAAGTAATTCCGTCATATCGCGTGGCGCCAAGCTGTGTCACGAAAAAGAAAACCTGTGTTCCGAACAGCGCCACATACACAAAAAAAAGCGCCTTCCTGTTCCTGAATAAAACCACCGGAAGCAGATATAGCAACAATCCAAAAATTGCCGATAACGGCTTGCTGTAATTCACCAGAATATTCGAATTCCAGAAATGAATACTATGAAAATCGGGAATTGTCAGCAGACCCTTAAAAAGTGATATAAAACCTTTAATGAATTTTTCGGCTAATGGAATAGTATCCAAACGGATAAAAAACGGGTTGTCATCAGGCGGAACAACCTGGGCAATGACCAGTAAAACACCAATTAGGAAAACTAAATAGCCAATCATATGGGATTTTGTAAATAGTTTCTTGTTTTGGAAGTTCTCAAGCAAAAGCGTCAAAAAAACCGCAAAAGCAATGACGCCAAATATTAAATGTGTATTGCAGGCCAAAGCCAAAAAGAAACATAGCAGTATAAATTTCCGATTCCGGTCTTTAAAAACGGAGCAAGCCAGAAAAAGAAAAAACAACCCAAGGATATAATTACGGCTGATAAGGTTGTATTCAAAAATAACAAAGTAACCAAAAATGAAAAGTGTCTTAAAAACCAACGAGAATGGCGCTTTTTTTAGAAATATTAAAACTGCACCAGCCGAAATAACAATATGCAGCAATTGCATCCAAATAGGATTTAGGGTAAATCTTGTGATTCCATAAAGCAAAATATTCCACAAAATCGGGTGACCTTCGTACCGCGTGTTATCTATTAGGTCGGCAAATGAAACGCTGTCTCTTGAGATTAACCAATGATGGCTTTCATCAAGCCAGAGTTCATGATGCAGAATGCCTATAAAACTTGCGACAAAGTAAAGCAAGGCAAGAAAATACAGGTATTTTGTTTCCCGGTTTACAATCATATTTTCTTTTTTTGACATTCGATGATATAGCCTTTTAAATATTTCCCCTTTTTGTTTGCTTCTTTCATGTCATTCCGATAAGCTGAAAATTGCCTCCTGTATGAAGCATTTATTATTGAAACAAATTTGCCATGAAGCGTAAATGCTTTCGACAGCATTCCTGCCAAAAATGGCTGGCTTCCAACAACTGGTTTTGCAATTTCTTCCAAATCAATTACTGATGCCACTGTAAATCCGCTTTTTTCAAAGAGGCTTTTCCAATCGGAAAGATACGGATAATCACTATTGGCCTGGATAATCCCAAATCTGGATTGGCAGAATGCGTTCATTTCCAGAATGTTTTCTTTTGAAAAGGAATTTGCCCAAACCCCTTCATTGGCCACCAATTTTCCGGCGGGCTTTAAAACCCGGTAGATTTCGGCAATTAGCTTAGGTAAATCATTTCCGTTTTGGATTGCAAGCACAGATTCGACATAAACCCTGTCGAAGAATTGGTTGGCAAACGGAAGCATAACTGGATTTTCATAGGATGTCAGCATGATATTTTTCAATAAAGCAAAAGCAATTCTGCTGGTGGCTTTTTCATGCATGAGCGCACTGTTTTCAATTCCGTAAAAATTCGTTTTCTGATATTTTGAAGCCAGATAAACCAATGAAGCGCCAGTTCCGAAACCAATTTCCAAAACTGATTCCTGTTCTTGGATGTCGAGTTTTTGCAATAATAATTCGGTTGCCCATTTTCCTTTCGGATGCAGATAGGCGGTATTTGCAGCACCGTAATAATTTAAGATGTCAGGAAATTTTTTCATCTGCGTACTTCAATTAAAATCCACGGAAATGGGCTGTCTTTCTTCAAATATTTCAAAAAGGAAGTTGACCGTATGTACATGATTCTAAATTTTCCAAAATCGGCAAATTGATGGTGAAAATAATGCTTTGCCATGTCTGGGAAACCCAAGTTTTCATAATAGGCTTTTGTGCGTTGTTTCACTTTATCAATATTCTTATTGTTGTAAATCGGCGTATCGATGATGTGGATTTCGCCATCGTCAGACAGCAAATCATTGACAATGGCGAGCAATTTTGGCACATTTTCAAAATATTGCAGGCAACTGTTGAAAACGACAATGTCAAATTTTTCGCTGTGCAATGCAGTGTTTTCAAACAAATCGGCGTAGGCAAAATCCAGGTTTGGTTTTTTGAAGGTTTCGTCGGCCAACTCGAGTTCCGGCATATTGATGTCAATTCCAATGATGGCTGTAGCTGCTACATTGCTCATCAGATGCGAAAACCAGCCATTGCCGCATCCGATATCCAAAATTTTCAACGGCTTGTTTTTGCTTTCAAGGTATTTGATGAAACGCGCAGCGGATTTTTTCCGCAATTGCCATTCATCATAATGAGTATGGGCTTTTTCCAAATCGGGAAGTTTTGCAATTTGAGAAACGGTATAAAACCGGTTTTCCTTTTTCCTTGCCGAAATGTACAAATGGGTAAAATCGTTGTCCGGCGGACTGTAACAAATGACACCCATTGTTAGTTTATTTTTTGGAAAGTGATGATAAAATAATCGCCGATTCCCTTTGGCATCAACACAGAATCATTGATCCAGTCGTCAAACCGGATTAATTTTGAGATGGTGTTTTGGTGTTTTTCAAAGGAAGAAAAATGAGCCGACGGATAAAATGTCCCAATATTCCGCGTTTTGATATGCCTGAAATTGTTTGGAAATGCGCTTTTGACTTGTCGTGGCGTAAAATAAAATACCGGAATTGTCTGCGTTCCGACATTTGCCACGCCATTCCCAAAACGCCTGAATGCGGCTTTGTTTCCCTTGAGAAAAGCCAGCATTTCCCACGGATAATATGGCGGCATAACGACCAGCGAAGCATAACCTTCCCGATGGAGCAATCGGTCAAGTTCCTTAAAGACAATAACCAAATCTGAAGTACAGTTCAATCCGCCGAAATTGGAAAAGACATGGTCAAATTTTTCGTTCCCAATTGTTTCAAGCGCTGTAAATGAGCACTGCTGAAAACGCAGATTTTCCAGTCCCGATGATTTTATTTTATTTTCAATCTCATTTTCGGCGCCTTCGGAAATGTCGGTAGCCAAAACAGGATGGCCTTTTTGCGCAAAATAAACCGCGTCAATTCCGCTTCCGGCATTGATTTCTAGGATTTTGTCGTTTGGTTTTAAATATGATTCGACATGCTTGCGAATAGTGTTTCTCCGCGCGATATCGATGAAATTTTCCCGGCTCAGTGTTTCATATTCGGCATAGAGCGAAGCAAATCCATTGTCGATATTTCCGGATAAATCAGTTTCCATCTCGCTGGAGTTTCTTTAAACTCAGGTTGTCGGCGAAAGCACTCGGAATGTAATAACCCAGTTTGGCAATCGATTTCAGTTTTCCGAAAGAAACTTCAAGCGGATTTTCGGCGAGCAGTTTCAGGTTGTGTATGCCTTGGCTTTTGCGGTATTGCTTGTGCACGAAGCGCTGCAGTTTTTTATAGTAAGCCGATTTGAAAGTGCCATTGAACATCATTTCAAGGTCATCGGAATCTTTCCAGTTGGCTTTCTGTTTCAGGTCATCTTTGACTTTTTCGTAGAATTTGGTTCCCGGCAAAGGATAAGAAACGGAAATCCCGATATTATCCGGCATCAGCTCCTGGATCATATCGATTGTTTTCCCAATGTCTTCCTGGTTTTCGTTCAAATAACCGAACTGCAGGAAAAATGCCACGCGGATATTTTTTGCCTTGAGCAACCTTGTGGCTTCATAAATCTGTTCGACTTTTGTGCCTTTGTCCATGGCATCGAGGATTTTTTGGGAAGCGCTTTCGGCACCGACCCAAACTTCTTCAAGACCGGATTTTGCCAGCGCATCAATCGTATTTTCTTTGAGCAGCAAATCCACCCGGCTTTGGATATAATAGCTGATTTTGAGTTTCCGTTTCTTGAGCTCTTCGCTAAAATCGGTCACCCAATTTGGCTTCAGGCCAAAAATATCATCGCACATCCAAAAGCGTTTGACGCCATACATTTCGCGCAAAAATTGGATGTGTTCGCCAATATATTGTGGGGAATGCGAATTATAACGGTTGCCATAAATCGGTTTTGCGCACCAGTTGCATTTGTATGGGCAGCCGCGCGTCGTGGCAATGTTCAGGGTAAACGGTTTGCCGCTTTCCGCCCAGATGAGTTTATAGGCATTCATGTCGATCAAATCCCACGCCGGCATTGGCAGTTCATCGAGATTTTGCAATACCGGTTTTTTTTGGTTGACCTGGATTTGACTTTCGTTTTTGAAAACGATTCCGGGAATATCGGTCAGGGATGCGCTTTTCTCGATTCCGTTCAAAAGTTCCAGAAGCGTCAGTTCGCCTTCGCCCTGGATGATGAAATCGGCGCCTTTTTCGAGATATTTGCCATAATGATCCGTCGAATCGGAACTGCAGACAATGACGGTGCAGTTCTGTGCCTTGCCGAGCCTTATCATTTCAAAACACGCTTCACGCATATTGGTCAGGCACATTTTGGTCAGGTAATTGAAACCATCGTCATAAATCACCAGGTATTTCGGGCTTTTATATTCAAGAAACGGTTGGATGTCAAAAGGGTTGGAAAGCAAATTGGTATCGAACAAATCCACATCATATCCATTTTCGCGCATCAGCGAAGCGGCATACAAAGTGCCCAGAGGCGGAAATGGCGTTTTATTTTTCCATTGCTTCGGGTCGAGTTTGTAGTAGTATGAATGTGAAAAAAGTATGTCAGGCATATTCTTTTGGTAATTCGATGTTGTGTTTTTTGCGCAATTCTTCATATTTCTCGTTGAGTGCCAGAATGACTTTTTTCTGGAAATTCAACGGATGGTGTTTTGAAATGCTTTTGGTAGATTTCAATGCAATCTTAAAATCGTCGATATTCATTTTCCTGAATTTCATTTTCCAGAAACGGACAGTCGTATGCTTGAACGCACTATCGATCAGATGGCCGAAACGGTTGTCGAGCAGGAATTCTATCCATATTGACAATAGGGGCTTTTTGATGTTTGGAACAGCATCAAGATTTGGCGTCAATGGCCCAAAAATATCGGAAACCCAGTCGTTTTTGCTGTAAAACATCTCGAGAACGTCTTTGCCTTGGAACGGAATCAGCGTCTTGATTTCGGTGGCCGTAAAGCGGTTTTTTTCTTCCACTTCGAGATTTGCCGATGACATGAAATAATTGATGCAGAAATATTTTCTTGAATTGAGCAGGAATATTTTTTTGTAAAGCATCAGTAATGTCCGCGTGATCCAGACTTTTCCGGGTTTGGTGATGACAAAAAAGTCGATGTCACTGTTGTCGTCATAATACCCTTTTGAAAGCGATCCGGAAACGCCGACCGCTTCAACAAATGGGAATTTGGCAATGAACCTTGCTTTTTCCGCAGCCTTAACCAAGGCTTGGACAGCCATGGCGTTGCCTTTTTTTCTTTTTTCGATACATTCGACATCGCAATCAGGCAAATAGAAATCTTCCACCTTACAGATGATTTTTCTGGCTATAAGCTGCTCCAATTCCATTTCTACTTTTTCGCGGTCTTTTACAGGATAGAAGCTGCAAATTTCCTCGAGTTTCAAAGGATATTTAAAAATGGAAAAATAAAGGATGGTTTTTAATGATTCCAATGATAGGTTTTAAGGATTTAAACGATGTTTCATCCTTACAAGGATGAAGTTACATTTAAAAGGTTGCGTAAATTTCAGGGTTTTATCAAAAAATAAAATTTTGAATTTTATAAATCCTTAAAATATTGGGGCAAGTACTTTTAAAAAAATAAAGATAGGCATAAGTATTTACTCAGTCAATGATTGTGTATTAAAACAAAACAGCAGGAAAACCAATTGGTTCCTGCTGTCTTCTTTAATGATTGGATTGAAGTTATTTTTTCCTGGTCATTGTAATTTCCATGGTCTTGAATTCTTTCTGGCCTCCGGATGTTTCATACATTTCCATTTTCCGGGTATTGTCATCTATGATTTCATAGGTTTCGCGAACCGATTTTGTTTTTCCTGTCATCGGATCGGTGCAGTCGCCACTCAATTCCATCTTTTTCGACGTACCGTCATAAGCGCCGCTCATATACATGATTCCGGTGCCCATGTTGTCTACCCATGACGAGACGAGTTTTTTGGATGCGTTGTCGTAGCCCATGGTTCCGATTCCCTCGAAAGGCATGCCCATAAAATTTCCGGTGTGCCTCATTTCCTGGTAACGGCCGCCAAGAATCATTTTACTGGTACCGACCATTTTGGCTTTTGTTGGTTTTGTGTCATTGGCGCTCATCCACATGGTCGATTCTTCGTCCCAGGTTCCGTTGTCCATGGCGAGCATTTTGTGCGCTGGACCAGGAGTCGCATATGCTTCCCATGCTTTTTGCATCGCTACGGAATCCATTGGTGCGGCTGGCGTTTCGTCTTTTACGACGGCTGTGGTATCGGTTGCCGATGCTGCTGTATCTACAGCTTTGTCTTCCGCTTTTTTGCAGGCTGTTGCCATCATCAAAAGTGCGGCAATAGCGAATGTCATTTTCTTCATAAGTGTTTGGTTTTTAGTTTGAAATATAAAATTACAAAATTATTCCAATTGTAAATTTTTTTGCAGGTGAAATAATTGTAACGATATCGCTCTAGCCCTGATGGCAGTGGAAATCCTTTTGTATTTGAAATTAAAAGGAGGATAGCGGCTGTCAGTAATTTTGTTTTAACAATTTCCTTTTTAGGGACAAAAGATTGAAACGGACAGCAGGAAACAGCTCCTGATAAAATTGGATTAATGCGCCGCCAGCCAGTTCTCGCCTTCGCCCATATCGACTTCCAAAGGCACATCGAGGATGAAAGCGTTTTCCATTTCGTGCTTGATCATCGGCTTGATTTTTTCGAGCTCCGAATTGTGCACGTCGAACACGAGCTCATCATGAACCTGCAGTAACATTTTGCTTTTCCAGTTCTCAGAAACCAGCCTTTTGTGGATGTTGATCATCGCGATTTTGATGATATCGGCCGCACTTCCCTGGATTGGCGCATTGACGGCGTTTCGTTCTGCGCCGCTGCGGACCATCGCATTTTGCGAATTGATGTCTTTTAAATAACGCCTTCTTCCCAAAATGGTTTGCGCATATCCCGTTTCGCGTGCCGTTTCAACCTGCTCGCTGATGTAGGCGCGAAGCCTTGGATAAGTCAGGTAATAGGCATCGATGAGGTCTTTGGATTCGCTTCTGGACAGCGATGTCTGGTTGCTTAAGCCAAAAGCCGAAACGCCATAGACAATCCCGAAATTGACCGTTTTGGCATGGCTTCGCTGTTCGCGCGTGACGTCTTCCAAAGGCACATTAAAGACTTTTGCCGCGGTCGACTTGTGGATGTCTTCGCCGTTTTGGAACGACTTGATCATATTTTCTTCACCGCTTAATGCCGCAATGATGCGGAGTTCAATCTGGGAATAATCGGCAGAAACCAAGGTATGGTTTTCATCGCGCGGAATAAACGCGCGGCGTATTTGCCTGCCGCGTTCGGTGCGGATTGGGATGTTCTGCAAATTGGGATTGTTGGAACTCAATCGCCCGGTTGCGGCGACGGCCTGCATATAATCGGTATGGACGCGGCCGGTTTTGATGCAAACCTGCAACGGCAATGCTTCGACATAGGTGTTTTGCAGTTTCACCAGTTGACGCCAATCCAAAATATCCTGTACGAACGGACTTGACAAAGCCAGATAAGACAAGACTTCCTCGCCGGTGGCATATTGCCCGGTTTTGGTTTTCTTTTGCTTGACACCGCCGATTTTGAGCTTGTCAAATAAAATGTCGCCGAGTTGTTTTGGCGAAGCGAGATTGAACTTTTCGCCGGCGGCTTCGTATATTTTTCCTTCCAATACCTTGATGTCATTCGTCAATTCTGCCGACAGTGATTTGAGGAAATCCACGTCGAGGCGCACGCCTTCCATTTCCATGGCAGCAAGGACGGAAACCAATGGCGTTTCAATTTCGTCGAATAGTTTTTTAGTGTTTGTTTTGTCGAGCTCGGGTGAAAAGACTTCTTTCAGCTGCAACGTCACGTCGGCATCTTCAACGGCATATTCTTTTACGTCTTCAACAGCAACTTCACGCATGTTCTTTTGGCCTTTGCCTTTTTTGCCAATCAAATCCTCGATGGATTTTGGGGAATATTTCAGGTAGGTTTCAGACAGAACATCCATGTTGTGGCGCATATCGGGATTGATCAGGTAATGCGCCAGCATGGTATCAAACAATTTGCCTTTGACGGGCATATTGTAATTGGATAATATCTTGATGTCGTATTTTAAATTCTGTCCGATTTTCTCGATATTTTCGGATTCAAAAAATGGCCGGAATTTCTCAATTAAAGTTTGTGCTTCGTCGCGGTTTTCCGGAAATGGCACATAAAATCCCTTTCCTTTTTCCCAAGAAAACGAAACCCCGACAAGTTCTGCAGTCAGTGCGTCCAATCCGGTTGTCTCCGTATCCCAGCTGACGGAAGTCTGCTTCAATAAATTCTGCAGCAACAATTTCACCGCCATGTCACCCTGGATCATTTGGTAAAAATGTTCCGTATCCGCAAGGGTTTTGTAGCCGCCGCTGGTATTGATGTGCTCGTGGCTGTCGTCAGAATCTCCGGCAAAAAGATCGAACTGGTCGCTTTTCACAATTGTTTTTGTCGGCGCCAAACCTGTGGTCGTTTCCACAGCCGCATAGGTTTTCTGCTCGGTATAAAAAAGGCTGTTGAACTGTTCTGCCATTCTTCGGAATTCGAGTTCCTGGAAAAGGACTTCGACTTTTTCCGCATCGGGCTTGGTCAGTTCGTAATCGCTTTCGTTGAAGGTTACGTCACAATCGCACAGGATCGTTGCCAATTGTTTCGACAGCAATCCAAGCGCTTTATTGGCTTCGATATTTTCCTTCATTTTACCTTTCAGCTGGTCGGTGTTTTCGAGTAGATTTTCCATGGTGCCGAATTCCTTCAGCAGTTTTTTTGCCGTCACTTCGCCTACACCCGGCAATCCCGGAATGTTATCGACCGCGTCGCCCATCATTCCCAAAAAGTCAATGACCTGCTCCGGGCGCTCAATCTCAAAGCGCTCGAGCACTTCGGGAACGCCCCAGATTTCGATGCCATTGCCCATCCTGGCGGGTTTGTACATGAAAATATTTTCAGAAACGAGCTGTGCAAAATCCTTGTCCGGCGTGACCATAAACACCTGGTAATTTTCTTTTTCGGCCTGTTTGGCAATCGTACCGATCAAATCGTCGGCTTCGCAACCCGCGAGCTCAATGATCGGAATGTGCATCGCTTTGAGCAAATCGTGGATGTATGGAATCGCAATCTTGATCGCTTCAGGTGTCGCGCTTCGGTTGGCTTTGTATTCGGTATACATTTCCGAGCGCACTGTGCTTCCGCCTTTATCGAATGCAACAGCGAGATGGTCGGGTTTTTCGCGTTTGATGACGTCGAGCAATGAATTCATAAAACCCATAATCGCCGACGTGTCCATGCCTTTGGAATTGATTCTTGGATTTTTGATAAAAGCATAATAGCCGCGGAAAATCAGGGCATAAGCGTCAAGCAGGAAAAGTCGTTTTTGTGGCACCATAAGAAAAAATTGAACGGTAAAAATAACGAATCCGATTTAGATTTCCCATATGAAAAGTGCTGGAGTTTTTATATTTTTCAGGAGCTGATTCCTGCTCTCGCCTTTATCTTTTTTTGCAAAAAAGGATACCGGCTCCATCAGGGCTAAGTGTTTTGTAATCCTATAGCTGTTAACGTGTTAAAATTTCTTTTTGGGTTTCACGGGAAATATTTTTCCCCTATATTTGATATGTGGTTCTGATTGATTAACAGGAACATTTTTTTTCGGATGGTTTATACCATTACAAGGAAAATATTTATACCAACGGACTCAAGAAGACGCTGGTCCATAATAAATCAGAATCACCACATTCGGGAGGCTTATTCAAGCCTCCCTTTTTTTTGCACAATGCCCAACGTTAAAATTAAATTAACTCCAACTCATCTCGCGTACTTTTCTTCGTTACTTTGGTCAACATTTGATTAGGAAAGCGTTGCCATGAACATTCTCATTGTTGAAGACCATCAGGAACTCGCTGATGAACTCATTGATTACTTATCCAAAAACGGTTATGTCTGCCGGCATTGCAGGAATTGCGAGGTCGCGCTTGAGGAACTCGGTGTCAATACCTTTGACGCGATGCTGCTCGACCTTGGCCTTCCCGACGGAAGCGGATTCGATATCTTGAAATCCATACGCAAAGGACAATCGGCAATGGCAATCATTATCATCACGGCGCGCGGTGAACTTGGCGACCGCATTGATGGCCTGCAGTTGGGCGCCGACGATTACCTGACCAAACCTTTTGCGCTGACCGAACTCGGTGCACGGCTTCAGGCCGTCATCAGGAGAATGCACGGTTTTGTGCAGAACGATTTGGATGTGCACGGATTTACGGTAAAGCTTCCGGATTACAAAATCGCTTTTGGCGATATTCCGGTGAACCTGACCAAAAAGGAATTTGATATTTTCAAATATTTGGTATTGAACAAAAATCGCGTCATCACAAGATTGCAATTGACTGAACACATTTGGGGCGATATCCTCGAAGTGAATTCCGATTCCAATTTTATCGATGTGCATGTGCGCAACCTGCGCAAGAAATTGTCGCAGCATTCCAAATTGCAATGGTTTGAAACCGTGAGAAACGTCGGCTATCGCATCAGCATCTAAGTTATGAAAATCAAACACCAACTCGCGATATTCAACGCATTGACCAGATTGCTGATTATCCTGGTGTTGTGGCTCGCGCTTCCGGTTTTGGTCGAAAAAGTCATCTATAGACATATTGACAAAAGCCTGCAGGAGAAAAAGCACAAATTCATCCAGCATCTTGACAAGGCAGAAATCAATGATTTCCTGATCAGGAACGACAGCACCGAAACGTATGCGAGTTTTTCGACTTTGCACAATGAATTCCTATTCCTGTCGCAGCCGATGCGCAAGACCAAGACGCCGAGCACCGTTTTTATCAACGAACCCAGGATCATTGAGGCGGAAGAAAGCGATTTCAGGATTCTGCAGTACAATTTCACGTATGAGAAAACGGCATACCAGTTGGAAATCGGCAGCAGCCTCAGTGAAATCAATGACCTGACTTTTATCATCAGGCTTTTTGTGCTGATTGTCCTTGTTATCATTGTGATTGTGACTTTCCTGATAGATACTTTTTATATCGAATACCTGCTCAAGCCTTTTTATAGGATTGTTGACACCAAAATCCGGCGTGTCAATGAACCTGACGCTTTCGACCATACGCCGATCAATTCGACTACGGCCGATTTTCGCGAATTGGACGAAGTGCTGAACGACATGATGGCGCGAATCAATACGCTTTTCAGGAAGGAAAAACAATTCATCTCGAATGTGTCTCATGAATTGCTGACGCCAATTTCTTTGCTTAAAAACCGCTTTGAAAATTTGCTGCAAAACCAAACGCTCGACGATGAGGCCGTCGATAAAATTGCGGCTTCGCTTCGCACATTGGATATGGTCAAAAAAATCATCAACAACCTGTTGCTCATTTCACGCATTGACAACAACCAGTATGAAGCGGATGAGACGATTGACATAAAAGAGCTGGTCGATGAATTGGCTGTTGAAATTGAAGACCGTGTGGCTGAAAAGGAAATCGATTTTTGGCATCGCCTGGATTTTGATTTCCAATTTCGGGGTAATAAAACACTGTTGCATATCCTGTTTTACAACTTGCTTTCCAATGCGATCAAATACAACCACCAAAAGGGCAGCATTATTATTTCGGACGGTTATTCAGACGGAAACTATTTTATGTCGATCACAGACACCGGAATTGGGATGGAGGCAGAACAGGTTGGAAAAATCTTCGAAAGGTTTACGCGCCTCAATTCCGATTTGGAAGGGCAGGGAATTGGGCTGGCCATTGTAGACAGCATCGCACATTTCCACAATATCGCAATTGCCGTTTCATCTGAGTTGAAAAAAGGGACAATCGTCGTGTTGACTTTCCCTGAACTTAAATAAAAGTTAAAATTCCCATAGCCGCCAAATCTTCATTCAATCTTCATTTAGCGGGAATACCTTTGACCTGTTAATAATCTAAAAAACATTAGAAAACATGAAAAAAGTATTGATGCTTGTTGCGGTAATCCTGGGAACAACAGTAATGGTTAACGCACAACAGCCAGCTAAAACAGCGCCAGCTGCAAAAGAAGTAAAAGTTGTAAAAACCAAAAAAGCAGTAAAAGTGAAAAAAGTCGAAGTTGTAGCTCCAAAGGCTGAAGCACCAAAGACCGTCACTGCAAAAACGACTACGACAACAAAAACAACAACAAAAAAATAATTAATTTTTAAAAACACGAATCATGAAAAAAGTATTGATGATGGTTGCATTGGTTCTAGGAACAAGTGTAATGGTGAACGCTCAGGAACCAGCTAAAACAACTGCTCCTGCAAAAGAAGTAAAAGCTGCAAAACACCACAAAAAAAGCAAAAAAGCAGTAAAAGCTGAAGCAAAAGCTGATGCAGCCCCTGCGGCTACCACAGCAAAAAAATAATTAATATTCCCTTTTGCTGATATGAGATTTGGGACCTGACGAGAGGAAGTCAGCAAAAGGTAATTTTTAGTTTGTTGGAGAAAGCCGGTCGTGATTGCCGGCTTTTTTATTGGCTTTAAGCCAACGTTTGGGCAAAAGTTAAATTAATTCAAATAAAAGCTACGGGCGTTGACATTCTTCGTTAATTTGCGACTCGAGGTCGTTTGACCGAATTGTTACGGAGTAAAAAATTTTTATGAAATGATCATACGTTGGGTAATTGCCGTTTCCATTTTGCTGCTGATAGAAATCTATGCATTTCAGGCGATTAAGACGGTGGTGAAAGTCAGGTGGATTGCTTACAGTTATGAAGTCATCAGCCTTATTGCGATTGGCGTGGTCATTTACGGCATCATGCATTTTGACCGTTCGGTCGGGCAAACGAAGCAAACGCTTTTTACGGCGGCCGTCTTATTGGTGACGCTGCTTCCAAAAATCATTATGACGCTGGTATTGTTCGGCGAAGATTTATTCCGGCTTCCGGTTACGATCGTCAATTTTTTCTCCAAGCCCGCCGACACCAAATTCCTTGAATATATTCCGGAACGCAGAAAATTTGTCAGCCAGATTGCATTAGGGCTTGCGGCTGTTCCGTTTCTTTCACTTTTGTATGGCATATTTAAAGGCAAATACGACTACCGCGTCATCAGGCAGACGATTGTTTTTGACGATCTTCCCGATGCTTTTGACGGTTTTACGATTACCCAGATTTCCGATGTGCACAGCGGCAGTTTTAACGACCCTGAAAAGATCGATTATGCGATCGACCTGATCAACGCGCAGGATTCGGATATGATTCTTTTCACTGGCGATATCGTCAACACGTTTGCAACAGAAATGCATCCATGGATTGATGATTTCAACAGGATTAAAACGCCGGCATTCGGCAAATATTCCGTTTTGGGAAACCACGATTATGGCGAATATGTGCAATGGGATTCGGCTATAAAAAAGGCGGCAAACTTTGAAGCGATTAAGGATTTATACAGGCAAATCGGTTTTAAGCTGATGCTGAACGAACATACAGTCATCCATAAAGGCGATGATAAAATTGCGTTGGTTGGCGTCGAAAACTGGGGACAGAATTTCAAAAAAGCCGGTGACCTGAATAAAGCTGCATCGGGACTTGGAGCGGATGACTTTAAAATATTGATGTCGCACGACCCGTCGCATTGGGAATATGAGGTGAAGAACCACCCAAAAAACTTCCATGTCACATTATCGGGCCATACGCACGGCTTCCAGTTTGGGATTGAAATTCCGGGTTTAATCAAATGGAGCCCCGCGCAATATTTCTATAAACAATGGGCCGGATTATACGAAAACGCGGGCAGATACGTTTATGTCAATCGCGGCTTTGGATACCATGCGTACCCAGGAAGAGTCGGCATGCCGCCTGAAATTACCGTCATTGAACTAAAAAAAGCGAGCAAAGTAGCATAATTCGTTAAAAATGTTACATTTGTATTCTAATTGTTGTTGATTTAGCATAAAAATGCCAATTAAAATTTCATAACGATGTCAAAATTCGGAGAACTTATAAATGCGCCCGTTCCAGTATTAATCGATTTTTATACCGAGTGGAATGAACAATCAGTATCAATGCATCCTGTCATCAGGGACGTTGCCGCTGCGTTGGGCGATAAGGCGAAAGTCATCAAGATTGATGTCGATAAAAATCAGGAACTTGCGGATGCTTTACGAATCAAAGGCCTTCCAACACTGATGATCTACAAAGAAGGACAAATGATCTGGAGGCAATCCGGAGAGCTTGATGCCAATACCATTATCGGGTTGGTTCAAGAACAGCTTTAAACCTTTCCCTTAAAAATTTTCTTTTAACCACCCGGCAATTCAATCGCTGCAGCCGAATAGCCGTTTGCGGCGAGGAATTCCAATGTTTTCGGCAATGTATTTTTGAGGTTTCTAAACGCCTTCATACTGTCATGGAAAATGATGATGCTTCCGGGACTGATGTTTTTCAAAACGTTTTCGAGGCATTTTTCCGGTGTTATCGATTGGTCGAAATCGGCACTCAAAATATCCCACATGATGATTTTGTAACCCGAATCCCGCAGTAAACGCGACAATTTCCGGCTTAATTTTCCGTAAGGCGGCCGAAAGAGGTTGGTTTTTATGCCATTGTTCTCGATTGTTGCCGCACATTTCGCGACATCATCCATATACATTTCCGTTTTCGTATGCCAGCCATTGACATGATTGAATGTATGGTTGCCAATGCTGTGGCCAGATTCGATAACTTTTTCAAAAATTTCCGGATGCTTTTCGATGTTGTTCCCAATGCAGAAAAAAGTCGCTTTTGCGCCGAAGGATTCCAATTGAGACAATACCCATTCCGTAATTTCAGGAGTCGGGCCATCATCAAAAGTCAGGTAAACGGTTTTATCATTTTTGGGCATATCCCAGATATACCGCGAAAAAAGGCGCTTCACCAAGCCATGTGTTTTTACCCAATAGAATTTCATCTTCCTTAAAAATAAAAAGTGCCAACAGGAATCACTCCATTGGCACTTTTGTTTATGTCAACCGATATTATTCATTATCGCGCCCGAAACGTTTGAACTTCTCGTTGTAGCTGTTGAATATCGGCCTGTTTTTGTTGTAGAAATCGATGTCATGGCTTTTCTTCATGACATCAAGCAAACCGCGGTAACGCTCAATATCGGTCATGATATCCATCGAAATCGTGTTTTGCTGTGAAATGTCGAGCCCGTAATCGAACGTCAGCTTTTGTTTGTATTTCGTCATCAACTGCTCGAGGATGTGTCTTGCTTTGGCTTTTTCGCCAACGGTATAATAACCTTCAGCAAATGGTTCGAGCATGCTGTAATAGCCATAAGATTCCAATGGCATTTTTGCCATGGCAAGATCGATGATGTTTTTGGCTTTTTCAGTTTTGCCTTCATTGATCAGTACTTCCATCAGCCTTGCGAGGTTAGTCCTGTAGTTGATGCTGTTCTGGCGCGTCGATGGATCGAGGTAAATATCGGTCCTGTCGCCATTGCCCCAATCCCATTTCATGACAATATCATACATTTTGTCGCTGTCAATCATTCCCATGTCAAGCGGGCTGGCATCTTTTGCAATCGGTGTTTTTATTGGAACCAATTTGTAAACCATTCCGTCGAGTTCGAGGTAATCTTTCATCCACATGTAGTCATCATCGCTAAAGCTTCCACCCGAGAAATAAATTGGGCGTTTCCAGTTGTTGTTTAACAGAATATCCAGCATCATCAGGCGGTTTTTATACAATGCATTGCCTTTGATGTCAATATCGATGGAAGATACAATTGAATCATTGAATTTCGGGTTGACGACATGATTTTTAATGATCATTCCTTTATCTACGGGAACGCTGATTTTGTCAGTCGGATAAAAATGGATGCTTTGCCCGTTCTGCATCTCTACAGACGTACGCGGATCGTCACTTTTGATGAAATCGATGAAATCCTTAAGGCTGATCCGCGAATCGGTTTTTTGGATAAAGGCAGTGTAATCTAATTTGTCACCGACATATTGGCTGTGAACAAACGATATTGGCATGCCGTCAGATTTGTACGTTTTGGTTTTCATCTGGTCGATGTACCAATCGGTCATAAACAGGCTGGTATTGACAATTTTGATATCGGTCCTGATGCCTTCAATTTCCTGGGCATACCACAGTGGGAAAGTGTCGTTGTCACCAATGGTAAACAGAATCGCGTTTTTCTCGCACGAATTTAAGTACGCTTTGGCCATCGCAAGCGCAGTATATTTCTCCGAACGGTCATGGTCGTCCCAGTTTTGCGAAGCCATCAGTACAGGCGCTGCCAATAAAGTCACGCCAATGACCAACGGTCCGGCAATTTTTGGTTGTATCTTGTTGCGCAGAAAATCATAAATCGCATAGACACCAAAGGCGATCCACATGCCGAAGACATAAAACGACCCGACCAGTGCATAATCCCTTTCGCGCGGCTCAAACGGCCTTTCGTTGAGGTAAATTTTCAATGCCAATCCCGTAAAGAGGAATAAAGCCAGCAATACATAAAAGCTTTTTTGGTCTTTGGTCGCATGGAAATACATCCCGATCAATCCCAATATGAACGGCAGGAAGAAATAGAGATTCCGCCCTTTGTTGTTTAGAACATCGTCAGGCAGGTTTTCCTGTGAACCCAAATGCGCCTCGTCGACCAATTTGATTCCGCTGAGCCAGTTGCCGTCGAAATCGTCATATTTGCCTTGAACATCGTTCTGTCGCCCGACAAAATTCCACAACAAATAACGCCAGTACATATAACCGAATTGGTATTCAAACATGAAACTGATGTTGTCGAAAGTCGTCGGTTTTTCTATGATGAGGTAATCGCCATAGCTTTTCAGGAAAGATACATACGCTTCGTTATCAATTTGCTTATTGGCATAAGCTTTACGGAATTCGGAAACGGTCTTTTCGACTTCACCGCGCAATTGCTGTACGGCGCCGGCGAGTTCTTCTTCACTTAATTTATTGACATCGATGCCGTATTTCCCGAGTTCATCCTCATATGGATAATTGGGGTTTATCTTAAAGTCGAGCACATGCGTGAAAGTCATGTAATTCTCGGCATGGTCCGTGCTCCACATCCTTGGAAGAATCGCTTTGTGCCTGTCGTCGCTGTTTTGTTCGGCGTTTTTGTAATTATTGGTAATGACGTATTTTCCTGTTTTGTAATCCCTTTCATAGTTGGGCGCTTTGTCGAGATAAGGATTATCCTTGTCCAATCCCGCAAACATATCCGAAAATTGCGGGCCATAAAACAATGGATTCACGCCATATTGTTCACGGTTGTAATAGGCCAAAACCTCGGCTGCATCTGAAGGTTTGTTTTCATTGATGACGACATTGGCATTGGCACGGATTGGCAGCATCATCCATGTCGAGAATCCAATCAGGATAAAAAGGATGCAGAGAATCAGTGTGTTGTATTGCGGCAATCCTTTTTTGCGCGTGTATTTCAATCCGAAATAGAAAAAAGCGACAAAAAGCAGGAGCACGAAAATGGTTCCGGAATCGAATGGCATATTGAGGCTGTTGACCATAAAAACCTCTGTTTTTCCAAAAAAAGCCATCGTCCATGGAAGCAATAATTTGAATATAAATAAGAGAATGGCGACCACAACCAAATTGGCGATGATGAAACCTTTTACCGTAACCTCTTTATAGTTCTTGAAATAATACAGGAATCCAATGGCAGGAATTGTCAGCAAGGCCATAAAATGCACGCCAAAAGACAGTCCGATAAGCAACGAAATCACCAAAAGCCAGCGATTTCCACGCGGATTGTGCATGTCCTGTTCCCAGCGAAGGCCGAGCCAGAATAACAGCGCGATAAACAGTGAAGCCATTGCATAAACTTCAGCTTCAACGGCATTAAACCAAAAGCTGTCGGAAAAAGTATAGGCAAGTGAACCGACAAAAGCACTTCCCAAAATGGCGATTGAATTGTCTTTCCCGGTATCTGAAAATTGTGAAACGACTTTTCTCAGCAACATAGTCAACGACCAAAACATGAATAAAATGGTAAATGCGCTTGAAAAAACCGACATCATATTCACCATGACTGCAATATGCGCCTTATCCATGGCAAACATCGCGAAGAAAGCGCCGATCATCTGAAACAATGGCGCTCCCGGCGGATGCCCAACTTCCAATTTTGCTGCGGTGGCAATGTATTCACCGCAATCCCAGAAGCTTAAAGTCGGCTCGACCGTCAAAGAATAAGTGGTTAATGCAATGGCAAAAGTGACCCAGCCTGTAATCGTATTCCATTTATTGAAGTTAAATGTCGGCATATACGCGTAATGGTGTTAATTTTTGATTTTGAGATACAAAGGAAATGTTTTTTTGCTTAAAGAAATACTAAAAATATTTTTTTCATAAAAAATCAATAATTGCTTGTGAAAAAAGAAATATGTATTAAATTTGCCCCCGAATTGGAATTGGCCCATGGTGTAATGGTAACACAACTGTTTTTGGTGCAGTCTTTCAAGGTTCGAGTCCTTGTGGGCCAACAAAAAAGCCTCTCGTAACTGAGAGGCTTTTTTTATTGATATAAGAAATTCCAAATTCCAGTTGACAACATTTGGACTTAAATTTTAAAAGTAATTACAGGACGTACTGCGTGGTTAACCAGGTCTTCGCTGATGCTGCCATTAAAGAAGTGTGAAAAGCCGGTTCTTCCATGCGTGCACATTCCAATCACATCTGCCTTGATGCTGTTGGCAAAGTTTAAAATGCCTTTTTCAACATTCGCGTCGTTATAAATATGGGTCGAATAGTTGCTCAGGTTAAAACCGCTTACGAAATTATTCATTATTTTTTCTGAAACGCCTGTGGATTTGAAGCTATTCGGAGTATTGATCATCACCAGGCTTAAATGGGAATCAAAGGCTTTTGCAAATTCCATCAACTTGCGGAATGGCGCTTTGATCTCATCGGAAAAGTCGGAAGCGAAGACAAAGTTGTCGGCGTTGAATTCCGGAGTCTCATTTTTGATGACCAAAACCGGAACATCAGCGGAGCGGACTACTTTTTCGGTATTGGAACCGATGAACATTTCCTGGAACCCGCTGGCGCCGTGAGAACCCATGACGATGAAATCGACATCATTTTTCCTGCTTACGGCAAGAATGCCTTCAAAAGCTTTTTCAAACTGGATGATTTCGGAAATATTAATACCTTTCAGATATTCTACGTCCATCAGGTCTTCCAATTTGCGGATGGCCCTGTTTTTAAAAAACATGATTTCCGGAATATCGCTTCCCATGCCCAGTGCATCGCTGCTTTGGTGAGGCAGTTCGAGCATGTGTAACAAGACAATTTCACTATTGTTCTTTCTGGCAATCTGTGCTGCCACTTTCAGGGCATATTCGGCATGTTTTGAAAAATCCGTAGGGACTAGAATTCGTTTCATAATCTAAAGTGTAAGAAATTATATAATAAATGAAGTTTTATTTACTGAATAAAGGTAAGAAATTTTTAACATACGACAATCATTTTTGATTTATAAAAAAATCACTATATTTGCAGCGTTATTTATTCAAAACTAAATAATGAGGGGACAATTTGTCCCCTCTTTTTATAAAATATGACATTTAAAGAAAAGGTTAATAATTTACTCGCCGAAGGACTAAAAGAAAAGCCATCCGTTTTCTTAATCGATCTTACAATTACAGATGCTTTTAAGATTATCGTGAGCCTGGACGGCGACAATGGCGTCACTTTGCAGGATTGCATCGATATCAGCCGGGCCATAGAGCACAACCTCGATCGTGAGGAACAGGATTTTTCGCTTGAAGTCGCATCGGTTGGAGTGGGTTCGCCTTTAAAACTGGTTCGCCAATACAAAAAGAATATCGGCCGCATGCTGATCGTCAGATTGGCAACAGCAACGATTGAAGCCGAACTGGTGGAAGCCAACGATGATTTCATCACATTGGCATGGGAAGCGAGAGAACCCAAAAAGATTGGAAAAGGAAAGGAAACTGTCCAGAAAAGACAGGAAATTCCTTATGCAGAAATAAAAGAAGCAATTGTTACAGTAACATTTTAAATTAAAGAGTTGGCATGGAAAATTTAGCATTAATCGATTCATTTTCAGAGTTTAAAGACGACAAACTGATTGATCGCGTAACGCTTATGGCGATTTTGGAAGATGTGTTCAGGAATGCATTGAAGAAGAAATATGGTTCGGATGAAAATTTCGATATCATCATCAATCCTGACAAAGGCGATATGGAAATCTGGAGAAGACGCGTCATCGTTGCAGATGATGATTTGGATTTGGAAAATGAAGAAATCACCTTGACGGAAGCCAGAAAAATCGAACCCGATTTCGAAATCGGCGAAGAGGTTTCTGAAGAAGTAAAATTAATCGATTTGGGAAGAAGGGCGATTTTGGCTTTGCGCCAGAACCTGATTTCTAAAATCCACGAGCATGACAACACCAATCTTTACAAACAATTTAAAGATTTAATTGGCGATATTTACACTGCGGAAGTACACCACGTGCGTCCAAGGGTTGTAATCCTGGTGGACGATGAAGGAAACGAAATCGTATTGCCAAAAGAAAAACAAATTCCATCGGATTTCTTCAGAAAAGGAGACAATGTCCGAGGAATCATTGAAAGCGTCGAATTGAAAGGCAACAAGCCGCAAATCATCATGTCGCGTACATCGGAAAAGTTCCTCGAGAAATTATTCGAACAGGAAATCCCGGAAGTTTTCGACGGATTGATCATGGTCAAAAACGTCGTTCGTATTCCAGGCGAAAAAGCGAAAGTCGCAGTCGATTCTTATGACGACCGTATCGATCCTGTTGGCGCTTGCGTCGGAATGAAAGGGTCAAGGATTCACGGCATTGTCCGCGAATTGGGAAATGAAAATATTGACGTGATCAACTACACGACAAACACACAATTATACATCACAAGAGCGTTGAGCCCTGCAAAAGTATCTTCGATCAAAATCAATGAAGAAACCAAAAGAGCGGAAGTGTTCTTGAAATTGGAAGAAGTTTCTAAAGCGATTGGCCGTGGCGGACACAACATCAAATTGGCCGGATTATTAACCGGTTACGAATTGGATGTGATCCGTGAAGGCAGCTTAATCGAAGACGAAGATGTCGAATTGACAGAGTTTTCAGATGAAATCGAAGACTGGGTGATTGAGGAATTCGCGAAAATCGGACTCGATACCGCAAGAAGCATATTGAAACAAGATGTAAATGATTTGGTTCGCAGGACCGATTTGGAAGAGGAAACGATTCTGGACGTGATGCGCATATTAAAAGAGGAATTTGACAGTTAGATTCTTCAACAACAACACAACAACAAGGTAATATTAAAAGGTTTTTATGTCTGAAGAGAGAGTAATTAGAATAAACAAGGTTTTAAGGGAATTCAATATTTCGTTAGAAAGGGCTGTGGATTATCTGAAAGATAAAGGAATTGCCATTGATGCAAATCCAAATGCCAAGATTTCTGATGCGGAATATAGCATTCTCCAAAACCAATTTGCAGGCGACAAAGGGAATAAGGAAGCTTCAAAAGAAGTTGGCGAAGAGAAAAGGAAAGAGAAAGAAGCATTGCGTGTGGAACGCGAAAAAGAAATCGAAGACAAACGCAAACTCGACGAAGAACGCCAAAGACAGCAAGATGTCATTAAGGCAAAAGCCGTCGTAACCGGACCTAAGCAGGTTGGGACCATTGACCTGGATCCTAAAAAACCCGCTGCTCCCGAAAAACCGGAGGTCAGCTCGATTGCAAGCGAACAGGCGAAGCAAACTCCTGCACCAAAAGAAACCGCGCCGGAAACCGTTGTTGTGAAAAAAGAGAAACCTGCAGCCCAGACATCTCAGGAATCTCCAGAAAAAACAGAAGAAGGAACCGAAGAATTTACCACACAATACAAAAAATTATCGGGCGCAACATTAACGGGACAAACGATAGACTTGTCACAATTCGACAAGCCTAAGAAGAAAAAAGAGGATCCGAAAATTGCACCTGCAAAACCGGGTACGCCAGGAACCAATGCTGCAAATGACCCGAATAAAAACAAAAGGAAAAGAATTGCCCCGAAACCAGGTGCGCCAAGGCCGCCGGGAGTTCCGGGAGCAAACAATCCGAATAAAATCACACCAAACGCTGGCGGAAACGTAGCAAGAGGCGCAAGGCCGGGATTCGTAAAAGGAAACCGCCCGGCGATTGTCGCTAAAGTCGAGCCGACGGAAGAGGAAGTGAAAAACCAAATCCGCGAAACCCTCGAAAAACTCCAAGGTAAAGGCGGAAAATCAAAAGCAGCGAAATACAGAAGAGACAAAAGGGATACACACCGCCAGAAATCCGATGACGAACAACGTTCCATCGAAGAAGGCAGCAAAACCATTAAAGTTACCGAGTTTGTAACAGTTGGCGAAATTGCCATCATGATGGATGTGCCGATTACCAAAGTCATTGGAACCTGTATGTCACTCGGAATCATGGTGACCATGAACCAACGTCTTGACGCGGAAACGTTGTCAATCGTTGCCGACGAATTTGGTTTTGAAGTCGAATTCATCACGACCGAACTGGAAGAAAACATCCAGATGGAAGTCGACAAAGAAGAAGATTTGCTGACAAGAGCACCAATCGTAACCGTCATGGGTCACGTCGACCACGGTAAGACTTCACTTTTGGATTATATCCGTAAGGAAAATGTCATCGCCGGAGAATCGGGTGGAATCACGCAGCACATCGGTGCTTACGGGGTAACATTGGACAACGGCCAGAAAATCGCATTCCTTGATACACCAGGTCACGAAGCGTTTACCGCAATGCGTGCGCGTGGTGCACAAGTGACCGATATCGCGATTATCGTAATTGCCGCTGACGACGACATCATGCCACAAACCAAAGAAGCCATCAGCCATGCACAGGCAGCCGGTGTACCTTTGATTTTTGCGATCAATAAAATAGACAAGCCCAATGCGAATCCTGAGAAAATCAAGGAAAAGCTGGCAGGAATGAACCTTTTGGTTGAAGACTGGGGCGGAAAAATACAATCACATGACATTTCTGCGAAAACAGGATTGGGCGTCAAAGAGCTGCTTGAAAAAGTGCTTTTGGAAGCTGAAATCCTCGACCTGAAATCGAATCCTAACAAAGCGGCTTCAGGAACTGTTGTCGAAGCATTCCTTGACAAAGGAAAAGGATATGTGTCCACAATCTTGGTACAAAACGGTACGTTGAAAGTCGGCGATTACATGCTGGCCGGAAAACACCACGGCAAAATCAAGGCGATGCACGACGAACGCGGACATGTAGTAGTCGAAGCCGGACCTTCAACGCCAGTATCAGTCCTCGGATTGGACGGTGCTGCGACTGCCGGTGACAAATTCAACGTGTTCGAAGACGAAAGGGAAGCCAAAGCCATTGCAGCCAAACGCACCCAATTGATGCGTGAGCAATCCGTACGTACGCAACGCCACATTACGCTTGCCGAAATCGGTCGCCGTATCGCATTGGGACAATTTAAGGAATTGAACATCATCCTGAAAGGTGACGTTGACGGTTCCGTAGAAGCATTGTCTGATTCGTTCTCGAAATTATCGACCGAGGAAATCCAGATCAATATCATCCATAAAGGTGTTGGAGCGATTACCGAAACCGATGTGATGTTGGCTTCTGCTTCCGACGCGATTATCATCGGATTTAACGTCCGTCCTGCAGGAAACGCAAGGCAGTTGGCCGATAAGGAAGAAATCGATATCCGTAATTACTCAATCATTTATGACGCGATCGACGATTTGAAAGACGCGATGGAAGGCATGCTTTCGCCGGAAATGAAAGAGGAAATCACAGGAACCGCCGAAATCCGCGAGATATTCAAAATCTCAAAAGTCGGGTCGATTGCAGGTTGTATGGTCACCGACGGAAAAATCTTCAGAAACTCCAGAATTCGTATCATCCGCGAAGGCGTGGTGGTTTTCACAGGCGAACTGACGGCGTTGAAACGTTTCAAGGACGATGTGAAAGAAGTGTCGAAAGGATACGATTGCGGTATCCAGGTCAAGAATTACAACGACATCGAAATCAATGATACCATCGAAGCTTTCCAGGAAGTAGCGGTCAAGAAGAAATTGAAATAAGCTATAAATCCATAAAAAAAGTCCCGAATTCGTTCGGGACTTTTTTGTTTTATATATTTTCAGGAGCTGTTTCCGGCTATCCATTACAATCTTTTATGGCTTCGTGCCTCAGCCACAAAAGGATTTCCATTGCTATCCGGGCTAGGGCTTTTTCGTTTAAATTTTACTTATTCGGCTTAATCAAAAATGCATTCGGGTATTTCTTCTTAATGTCAACCAAATTGCGTTCGGCTTCAATCCTCGACTTGAAATTCCCAACCCAGACTTTATAACTCGGCGTGCTAAAAACAATCGTGCCGTCAAAATTTTTGAAATCCCTTTTAAAATCCGTCAGGGTCTTTTTTGACGTTTCGCTGTCGCCATTGTAAACCTGAATTTTGTATCGGTCATTTACGGTGATGGAAGTGTTGATTTTTCGCTTTTCATTCAGCAATTGTTCAAATTTCGGGTCTTGTGTTACGGTCGTATTTCCGCCTTGTGCATATATTTTTGGGGTACAGATGCAGAAAGCGATACAGGCGAAAAAGGTGGTTTTCAGTAGGATGATTTTCATAAATACGTGATTTGTATACAAATGTACTTATTTCGGGAATAATCAATCAGAAATTTTTTATTTAGAATAAATATAAATTGATATTTAAGACTATTTTAAGGTTTTGGGAATAGACCATAAATCGTATTTTTGTGCAAGTTTTGAAAGAACGTCTAGTATTCGTGCGCCCTTTTCAAAACAACTATACCAATTTTAGTCGATAATCATTTTACAATATGAAAAAAGTGGGTAACCATCATTCGATTTCAGGGATTTTAGTATTTGGTTTGGCTTTGATGCTGACTTTCTCATTAACTTCCTCTGCCCAAGAAGCTCCTAAAACTCCGGCCGCAAGCATCACAGCCACTGTTCCCGCAGCTCCCGCTTCAGGCGCAGCAGCGCCAGCAACTGCAGGTGACGCCGTAAAAGGAAAGGCGCTTTTCAACTCAAACTGTGCTGCGTGCCACAAATTGGACACCAAAGCAACCGGGCCGGCATTAAGAAACGTTTCCGAAAGGCACGACATGGCATGGATCTACAAATGGGTTCACAACAGCTCTGAAGTCATTAAGTCAGGCGACGCAAAGGCAGTGGCGCTTTTCAACGAAAACAACAAATCGGTGATGACGGCTTTCCCACAGCTTTCCACTGCAGACATTGACAATATCATTGCTTATACTTCTGAACCAGTGCCAGCCAAGCCGGTTACTGCCGCAGGAACAGCAGGACCTCCGGGAACTGCCGGTGCCGACAGCGGTGTTTCAAACAACATGATCCTAATTGCGTTGGCCATTGTCATGGGTATTCTTATTGTCATGTTGGTTTTGGTCAACCGCGTACTGACAAAAATAGCCAAAGCAAACGGCATTGAAGTCGCTGCCAAAGAACCTACAATCCCGATCTGGAAAGCTTTTGCAAAAAACCAGTTCCTGGTATTTGTAACTTCCGTATTCCTGATTCTGGCTGCAGGTTATTTCGTTTACGGCTGGATGATGCAAGTTGGCGTTGACCAGAATTACCAACCGATCCAACCGATCCATTATTCGCACAAAATCCACGCTGGAGATAATGAAATCGACTGTAAATATTGCCACTCTTCGGCACGGACCAGTAAAAACGCAGGAATTCCATCGCTTAACGTCTGTATGAATTGTCATAAGAACATCAGCGAAGTGGCAGAAAGCACTGGAACGCCAGAGCATAGTAAGGCATTCTACGATGCACAGATCCAAAAATTATATGATGCGGTAGGCTGGGACAAAGCAACTCAGAAATACACCGGTAAAACTTCTCCTGTGAAATGGGTAAGAATTCACAATCTTCCTGATTTCGTCTATTTCAACCACTCACAGCACGTCATCGTTGCTGGTGTAGAATGCCAGACTTGTCACGGTCCGGTGCAGGAATTTGAAATCATGAAACAATTCTCGCCATTAACCATGGGCTGGTGTGTCAACTGCCACAGAAAAACGGATGTGAAAATGGAAGGCAATGCCTATTACACCAAAATTCACGAGGAACTTTCCAAGAAATACGGCGTAGACAAACTGACTATCGCCCAAATGGGAGGACTTGAGTGCGGCAAATGCCACTATTAATCAATTATTAAGAAGCAAATTTATATACGATGTCATCAAACAAAAAATACTGGAAAAGTGTTGAAGAACTAAACGAAAACAGTTCTATTGTTGAGGCGCTTAGAAATAACGAATTCACTGAAGAAATTCCGGTGACGGAGTTTTTGGGAAATAAGGACAACTTAACTTCTTCAACAACGCGTCGTGATTTCTTAAAGTACGTTGGTTTTAGTACAGCAGCGGCTTCTCTTGCTGCCTGTGAAGGCCCGGTGCATAAATCAATTCCTTATGTAGTCCAGCCTGAGCAGATTGTTCCAGGTGTTGCAGATTATTATGCCACTTCGGTTTTTGACGGATTTGATTTTGCCAACCTTTTGGTGAAAACCCGTGAAGGCCGCCCAATCAAAATCGAGAACAATACCATGCCGGGGGCGAAATTCTCTGCCAATGCAAGGGTTCACGCTTCCATATTGTCATTGTATGACAGCATGCGTCTTAAAAACCCAAAAGTTGGAGGAAAAGCAGCATCATGGAGTGATGTCGATTTAAAAGTAAAATCAGGTTTGGCCGATGCGAAAGCAAAAGGCGGACAAGTGGTTTTATTGACCGGAACATTGGCAAGCCCTTCCACTGAAAGACTGATTGCTGATTTCATCGCCAAGAACCCAAATGCAAAGCATGTCATTTATGATGCAGTTTCCTGCTCAGCGGCTTTGGATGCCTTCGAAACCGTTTATGGTCAAAGGGCTTTGGTTGATTATGATTTTTCTAAAGCGGCTCTAATTGTATCTGTCGGTGCAGATTTCCTCGGAGACTGGCAAGGCGGCGGATATGATGCAGGTTACGCAAAAGGGCGTGTGCCGAACCAAGGCAAAATGTCGCGCCATTTCCAACTCGAATCAAACATGACCTTATCAGGTGCAGCAGCCGACAAAAGGATTCCGATGTCGAATGCAGACCAGAAACAGGCATTGTTAAAAATATACAATGTCATTACCGGTGGTGCGGTTTCAACAAGCACTACTAAAAATGACGACGCGATCATGAAAGCTGCCCAACAATTGAAGGCCGCAGGAAGCAAAGGCGTTTTGGTTTCCGGAATCCAGGATAAAAACGCGCAGCTTTTGGTCTTGGCAATCAACCAGGCATTAAATAGTGAAGCGTTCAATACTACGGGCGCAAGACAAATCAGGAAAGGTTCTGATGCGAAAGTCGCACAATTGGTAAATGACATGAAAGCCGGAAACGTACACACTTTGATTATGAGTGGCGTCAACCCGGTATATACCTTGCCAAACAGCGAAGATTTCGTTGCAGGCTTGAAAAAAACAACACTTTCGGTAGCCTTCTCTTTGAAAGAAGATGAAACCGCTTCGCTTGTAACCGTTGCTGCGGCAGCGCCACACGTATTGGAATCTTGGGGTGATTTGATGCTGACTTCAGGAACTTACAGTTTGACACAACCTACAATCCGTCCGATATTCAATACCAAACAATTCCAGGAGGCTTTATTGTCGTGGAATGGCAATGGCGGAACTTTCTACGATTACCTCAAAGGAAATTCCCCATCGATGTTGATGGGCGCGACCTGGAACAAAGTATTGCACGATGGCGTATTTGTCATCGGTGGTGCAGGTCCGGCAGCTGGATCGGCTGATTATGCAGGTGCGGCAAATGCATTGACACAGGTAAAAGACATGGGCGATTTTGAGCTCGTGCTTTATACCAAAACAGGTTTGGGCGACGGACAACAGGCAAACAATCCATGGCTTCAGGAATTTCCTGACCCGATTACAAGGGTTTCATGGGACAATTATGTGACTGTTTCAAGAGCGGATGCCGATAGAATGGGTATGACCAATTCAATCGTCGCAAACGGTGGATTGAACGGAAGTTATGCAGACATTGTTGTCAACGGAACACCATTGAAAAATGTTCCCGTAATCGTCCAGCCAGGACAGGCGGTCGGCACATTGGGATTATCATTGGGTTATGGACGTAAAGCTGCCCTTAAAGAAGAAATGCAGGTAGGTTTGAATGCCTACGCTTTATATAAAGGATTTAATACACTTCAGTCTGCGAAGATTACAAAAGCGGCAGGGGAACACGAATTTGCTTGTGTTCAAGGACAAAAAACATTGATGGGAAGAGGTGATATCATTAAAGAAACGACTTTAGAGATATTCAATACCAAAGATGCAAAATTTTGGAACGAGCAACCGATGGTTTCTCTTGACCATGCAGAAGTCGAAGCGACAAAAGTCGATTTATGGGAAAGTTTTGACCGTTCGGTCGGGCATCACTTCAACATGTCAATCGACTTGAATTCTTGTACAGGTTGTGGCGCTTGCGTTATCGCTTGCCACGCTGAAAACAACGTTCCTGTTGTTGGTAAAGCCGAGGTAAGAAGAAGCCGCGATATGCACTGGCTGCGTATCGACAGGTATTATTCTTCTGAAGATACTTTCGCTGAAGACAACGAGAAAAAAGAAAAATTCGACGGATTATTCGGCAAAAAAGGTTCTTTGGGCGGATTTGGTGAAATGGAAAAAGCCAATGACAATCCACAAGTGTCTTTCCAACCGGTAATGTGTCAGCACTGTAACCACGCACCATGTGAAACGGTTTGTCCTGTTGCGGCAACATCACACGGTCGCCAGGGGCAAAATCAGATGGCTTACAACCGTTGTGTCGGTACGAGATATTGTGCAAACAACTGTCCATATAAAGTGCGCCGTTTCAACTGGTTCCTTTACAGCAAAAATGAGGAATTCGATTACCATATGAATGACGATTTGGGCCGTATGGTCTTGAATCCGGACGTAGTGGTTCGTTCCCGTGGTGTGATGGAGAAATGTTCGTTTTGTATCCAAATGACACAGGCGACCATCTTGAAAGCAAAACGCGACGGACGTGAAGTCAATGTTGACGAATTCGAAACCGCTTGTTCTGCAGCTTGTTCATCAGGATCAATCAAATTTGGTGACGTAAACAATAATAAAGATACTGTTGCGGCTTTGGCTGAAGACGACAGGATGTATCACTTGTTGGAACATGTCGGTACAAAACCAAATGTTTTCTATCACGTTAAAGTCAGGAATACCTAGTACAAAAAGTAATTAATAAGAAACAATATAAAGGATTATGTCGTCTCACTACGAAGCACCCATTAGAAAACCTTTAGTTATAGGTGATAAAAATTATCATGATGTAACAGTAGATGTTGCCGCGCCTGTTGAAGGCAGAGCCAACAAACAATGGTGGACTGTATTTTCAATTGCGTTAATCGCCTTTCTTTGGGGATTAGGCTGTATCATCTACACCATTTCTACCGGTATCGGAACCTGGGGATTAAACAAAACAGTAGGCTGGGCCTGGGACATCACCAATTTCGTTTGGTGGGTTGGTATCGGGCATGCCGGAACGCTGATTTCAGCTGTACTTTTACTGTTCCGCCAAAGATGGAGAATGGCAATCAACCGTTCTGCGGAAGCGATGACCATCTTCTCAGTAATCCAGGCTGGCTTATTCCCGATCATCCACATGGGTCGCCCATGGGTTGGATATTGGGTATTGCCGATTCCAAATCAATTCGGTTCTTTATGGGTTAACTTCAACTCGCCTTTGCTTTGGGACGTATTTGCAATCTCGACTTATCTTTCGGTATCATTGGTATTCTGGTGGACAGGCTTACTTCCCGATTTCGCGATGTTGAGAGACCGCGCCATAACACCTTTTACAAAAAGAGTCTATACAATATTGAGTTTCGGTTGGAGCGGACGTGCCAAAGACTGGCAGCGTTTCGAAGAAGTATCTTTGGTACTTGCAGGTTTAGCAACGCCACTTGTACTTTCCGTACACACAATCGTATCCATGGACTTTGCGACATCCGTTATTCCTGGATGGCATACTACAATCTTCCCGCCTTATTTCGTTGCCGGAGCCGTTTTCTCAGGATTCGCAATGGTAAACACACTTTTGATCATTATGAGAAAAGTGTCCAAATTAGAAGCTTACATTACCATTCAGCATATCGAATTGATGAACATCGTAATCATGATTACAGGTTCTATCGTTGGTGTTGCCTATATCACAGAACTTTTCGTCGCCTGGTATTCCGGAGTGGAATATGAGCAGTATGCGTTCCTCAACAGGGCAACCGGTCCTTACTGGTGGGCATATTGGTCGATGATGACTTGCAACGTATTTTCGCCACAATTCATGTGGTTCAAAAAATTAAGGACGAGCATCATGTTCTCTTTCATTATCTCGATTGTCGTAAACATCGGGATGTGGTTTGAGCGTTTCGTAATCATCGTGACTTCATTGCACAGGGATTACCTTCCGTCTTCCTGGACGATGTTCTCACCAACATTTGTCGACATCGGAATCTTTATCGGTACCATCGGTTTCTTCTTTGTTTTATTCTTATTGTATGCCAGGACTTTCCCAGTGATTGCACAGGCAGAGGTGAAAACAATTTTGAAAACTTCCGGAGAATATTATAAAAAACGCAGAGAAGAAAATAAAAATTCACATCATGAGCACTAATAAAGTTATATACGCCATTTATAATGACGATGATGTATTGATGGATGCGGTGAAAAAAACGCGCGCCGCACATCATCATATCGAGGAAGTTTTCACGCCTTTCCCGGTTCACGGGTTGGACAAAGCGATGGGACTTTCACCGACAAGGATTGCAATCTGTTCGTTTATGTTCGGATGCTTGGGCCTTGCGACTGCAATCTGGATAATGGACACCATCATGATTCAGGATTGGCCGCAGGACATCGGTGGAAAACCAAGTTTCAGTTACATCCAGAATATGCCGGCTTTTATTCCGATCATGTTTGAAATGACCGTATTTTTCGCAGCACACTTAATGGTGATTACTTTTTATATGAGAAGTAAATTATGGCCGTTCAAAGCCGCTGAAAATCCTGATGTAAGAACTACAGACGACCATTTCCTGATGGAAGTGGCCGTGAACAATAATGAGGACGAACTGGTTTCTTTTTTCCAGAAAACCGGGGCAGTCGAAGTTAAAGTAATAGAAAAGCACGAAACGCACTAGTATATGAAAAGCTTATATAAAATAACACTTTTAGCCGGTCTTGCCGTTTTGGTTACCTCTTGTTTCAATGACAAAAAACCAAACTACCAATACATGCCAAACATGTACGAATCGGTTGGTTATGAAACGTATTCCGAATCGGATGCTTTTGCTCGCGGTGGCGTTGAAGCGCAATTGCCGCCGGCAGGTACAATCAACAGGGGATTTGAAGTATACGAATATGAAAATACCACTGCGGGTTACGAATTGGCTAAGGCCAACTCAAAATCGCCTTTGGATTCGCTTTCTTATGACGAGGCGAAAGCAAAACCGCTTTTCGATATTTACTGCGCCATTTGCCACGGTGAAAAAGGGGACGGAAAAGGGAAATTGGTCCAGAAGGAGAAATTCCTCGGTGTGCCAAGTTATAAAGACCGTGTCATTACTGAAGGCAGTATTTTCCATGTGGAAACTTACGGACTGAACGCCATGGGATCGTATGCGAACCAATTAAGCCAGAAAGAACGCTGGATGGTTGCAAAATATGTGATGAAGCTGAAAAGCGAATAATTGTAGAACAAACTGATTGTAATAGATATGTATACATTTTCAAGTAAATTAAAAACTCTTTCTTTTATCCTGATGATTGTTGGAATCCTTGGGATTGGATATGGTTTTTTAACTGCACCAAAAGATATTCAGGAGGTCGAAAAGATTCTGGCTGCCGAAGAGCACCACGAAGGCAAGCACGCAGAAGCAACCCATGAGGAAGCTCCGGTCGCTCCAGTGGAAGCGCATACTGCTGAAGCGGCACCAAAAGCTGTTGATTCGGCTGTAGCATCTCACGACACTATTTCAATTGTTGCTGACACCGCAAAAACAGCTCCTGTAGCAGTTGCTGAAGCGCCAAAAGCAATCATCACACACAAAGCACACGCAGAAGTTGACGTGCATGCAGAGCACGAAAAACATTTAGAGCATGTATTGCACCAGTTGCAGAACAAGCCTTGGGCTGCGTTATATGTCGCCTGTATTTTCTTTATGCTGATTTCACTTGGGGTGCTGTCTTTCTATGCTGTCCAGCAAGTGTCGCAGGCAGGTTGGTCACCGGTATTGTTCAGGGTGATGCAGGGCATTACAGCATATCTTCCTGTTGCATCTGTTATCTTTTTTATATTCCTAATTCTTTGCGGAATGCACTTTAACCACCTTTTTCCATGGATGGCGGAAGGCGTGACCAAAGATGGTAGCCCAAACTACGATAAATTAATTGCAGCCAAATCAGGATACCTGAACTTCCCATTCTGGATTATCCGCGCTGCGGTATTCTTGATTGGATGGAACCTTTACAGGTATGTCTCAAGAAAAAATTGTTTGGCCCAGGACGAATCAAATGACGACAGCTTCTACAAAAAGAATTTCAAATTATCAGCGGGATTCCTTGTGTTTTTCATCGTATCGGAATCAATCATGTCTTGGGACTGGATTATGTCGGTTGACCCACACTGGTTCTCTACATTATTCGGATGGTATGTGTTCGCAAGCTTTATCGTCAGTGGCATTACTGTAGTCTGTATGGTGACATTATATATGAAATCGAAAGGATATCTCGAATATGTAAATAGCAGCCACATTCATGATCTTGCAAAATACATGTTTGGTTTCAGCGTATTCTGGACGTATTTATGGTTTTCACAATTCATGCTGATCTGGTATGCGAACATTCCTGAAGAGGTAACATATTTCGTTACCAGGATCAATGTCTACAACCTGCCGTTCTTTGGCGCTGTCGTCATGAACTTCGTATTCCCGATCCTGATTTTGGTCAATACCGATTTCAAAAGAATCACATGGGTTTTGGTGATGGCCGGAACCGTAATCTTATTAGGCCACTATATTGATTTCTTCAATATGATTATGCCATCAAGCGTAGGTGACCAATGGTTTATCGGAATCCCGGAAATCAGTTCAGTATTTTTCTTCCTTGGATTGTTCATCTTCGTGGTATTTACAGCTATGACCAAGTCGCCGCTGTTGCCAAAAAGAAATCCGTTTATTGAGGAAAGTAAACATTTTCATTATTAATATTTAAAGTAAAAACAGATGACAAGTTTGTTGGTAATTATAGTTTTAGTTTTATTGGCTGTTGCTTTATGGCAGCTGACTAAAATATTTGATTTAACCCAGGTTGGTGAAAATGTGAACAATACTCAAGTAGCGAATGACAAGGACAACAATATCCAGGGTTACCTGATGTTCGGGTTTCTTGCCTTCATCTACATTATCACAATCGTTTGTTGTGTGAAATACGGACACTTCCCTCTGATGAGTGATTCCGCATCTGCACATGGCGGATTGATGGATCACCTGATGTGGATTACAATGATCCTTATCTTTTTTGTACAGACAGTTACTCAGGCGATATTGTACTATTTCGCTTTTAAATACCGTGGTAAAAAAGACCAGAAAGCTTTGTATTTTGCTGATAATGACAAACTCGAATTCATCTGGAGCGTTATTCCGGCAATCGTTTTGGCGGGATTGATCCTTTACGGACTTTACGCATGGACAAACATCATGTTCGTCGACGAAAAGAAAGAAGATGTCATGGTGGTTGAAATGTACGCGAAACAATTCAGCTGGGAAGCAAGATACTCAGGAAAAGACAATGTATTGGGCAAAGCCAACGTCAGATATATTGAAGGATTGAATACAACAGGCATGGACTTAAATGATCCAAATGCACAGGATGATATTACCGTGACTGGTGAATTTCACATCCCAAAAGGCAAAAAAATCCTTTTCAAATTGCGTTCACAAGATGTATTGCATTCATTCTACATGCCGCATTTCAGGGCGCAGATGAACTGTGTGCCGGGAATGGTGACCCAATTTGCTTTCGAGCCGATTTTGACGACAGCAGAAATGCGTGAGAAACCAGATATGATTGAAAAAGTCGCGCACATCAATGATATCCGTGCGAAGAAAAGCCAAGAGCTGATTGCAAAAGGCGAACAAGGTTTGGATCCATATACATTTGATTACCTTTTGTTGTGTAATAAAATCTGTGGTGCATCACACTACAACATGCAAATGAAAGTTGTTGTCGACACACCAGAAGATTATAAAAAATGGATGGCCACGCAAGTGCCATTGGTCCAAAAAGTTAAAGAGGCCAACGCCAAACCTGCAGAAGGAACTGAAGCGCCTGCAAAAGCTGCTCAGGATTCATCAACGGGAACTAAAGGTGCTGCACCAGTTGTAGCTGCAAAATAATTGATTAAGAAAATTTAAAGTACAAAATATGTCAGCAGTAGCTAACGATCACGGCCAATCACACGATATCGACCACGGACACGATCACCACGAACATCACCATAAAGATACTTTCATCACGAAATATATCTTTAGCATCGACCACAAAATGATTGCCAAGCAATACCTGATTACGGGTATTATCATGGGCTGCATCGGGGTTGGGATGTCGATGCTTTTCAGGATGCAGTTGGCGTGGCCGGAAGAATCTTTCAAGATTTTCAACTTCTTCTTAGGCGATAAATTTGCTCCAAACGGTGTCATGGCCAATGATATCTACCTTGCATTGGTAACCATTCACGGTACCATCATGGTTTTCTTCGTATTGACTGCCGGTTTGAGCGGTACGTTCAGTAACTTACTTATTCCACTTCAAATTGGTGCACGGGACATGGCATCGGGTTTCCTGAATATGGTTTCCTACTGGTTGTTTTTTACATCGAGTATCGTTATGGTAAGTTCGCTTTTTGTTGAAAGCGGGCCAGCATCAGCCGGTTGGACAGTATATCCTCCATTGAGCGCATTGCCACAAGCAATCCCCGGATCTGGATCTGGAATGACTTTATGGCTTGTTTCAATGGCCATATTCATTGCCTCTTCGTTATTGGGTTCGTTGAATTACGTTGTAACAGTAATCAATCTACGTACAAAAGGAATGTCAATGACAAGATTGCCTCTTACAATCTGGGCTTTCTTCATTACAGCATTAATCGGTATCCTTTCTTTCCCTGTTTTATTGTCGGCAGCTTTATTGCTGATAATGGACAGAAGCTTTGGAACTTCATTCTTCCTTTCAGATATTTACATCGCGGGAGAAGTATTGCATTACCAAGGCGGATCCCCCGTTTTATTTGAACACTTATTCTGGTTCCTTGGACACCCCGAAGTCTACATCGTTATTTTACCTGCGATGGGATTAGTTTCTGAAATCATGGCAACCAATTCCCGTAAGCCGATTTTCGGTTACCGTGCGATGATCATGTCCATTTTGGCAATCGCTTTCTTATCGACAATCGTTTGGGGCCATCACATGTTCCTTTCGGGAATGAATCCGTTCCTTGGGTCGGTGTTTACCTTTACGACATTATTGATTGCGATTCCGTCAGCGGTAAAAGCCTTCAACTGGATTACGACGTTGTGGAAAGGAAACCTTCAATTAAATACCGGGATGTTGTTCTCCATCGGTTTCGTTTCAACTTTCATCACCGGAGGTTTGACAGGAATCATCTTAGGAGACTCGACACTTGATATCAACGTTCACGATACGTATTTCGTAATTGCGCATTTCCACCTCGTAATGGGAATCTCCGCATTGTTCGGGATGTTTGCCGGAATCTACCATTGGTTCCCAAAAATGTTCGGAAGAATGCTAAACAAAAACATGGGCTATGTGCATTTCTGGGTGACTTCGGTTTGTGCTTATGGCGTATTTTTCCCAATGCACTTTATCGGAATGGCCGGTTTGCCAAGACGTTATTATACCAATACCAACTTCCCGCTTTTTGATGACCTGCAAGATGTAAACGTCCTGATTACGATGTTTGCTTTGGTCGGTGGCGCATTCCAATTGGTATTCCTTTACAATTTCTTCAGCAGCATTTTCTACGGAAAACGCACGGTCCAAAATCCATGGCGTTCAAACACTTTGGAATGGACAGCACCAATCAAACACATCCACGGTAACTGGGAAGGCGAAATTCCTCACGTTCACAGATGGCCTTACGATTACAGCAAGCCAGGACATGATGAAGATTTCGTACCGCAAAACGTTCCTTTGAAGGATGGCGAAGAAGAACTTCACCACTAACATATAATTTCAAAATAAAAAATGCTTTCCACCCGGAAGGCATTTTTTATTTATGGCTTTTTCTGCCGATTATTTTTTACATTTATAGTGTCAAATACTTATACATTGGCCATGGATACCATCAAAGAATATTCAAACGGTGAAGTCACCATAATCTGGAAACCGGAACTGTGCATCCATTCCGCCATTTGCGCCCGCGGACTGCCGCATGTGTTCCAGCCGCATGAAAAACCCTGGGTAAAACAACATGCAGCGACTTCCGAAGAAATTATGACGCAAGTCTCGAAATGCCCTTCAGGCGCGCTGAGTTTTTATAAAAACAACGATAAAAAAGAAAACAATGGATGACGACTTTGGAATAAACGAAGACAAAAAAAGGTTTGAACTCGAAGTCGACGGACATACCGCTTTTATAGAATACATCATCAACAAGGACAAGACCATCTTTCTCACCCATACCGAAGTGCCGCACGCACTCGAAGGCAAAGGTGTTGGAAGCAGGATTGTCGAAAAAACCTTGAATTACGTCAAAGAACACAACTATCCATTGGCGCCGCTTTGCCCATTCGTCGCGAAATACATCACGAAGCATCCTGAATGGAAATCCATTCTCGCCGACGGTTACCATGTTTAACTTTCAGGCATTTCAAAAACACAATTCCGCAATACCATTTTGGCTATCTTTGCCTTATGAATGAGAATCTAGATCCCACAAACAGCCAATACAATTCTGAGGAACTCGACATCGAGAAAAAACTCCGTCCGCTTTCCTTTGATGATTTTGCAGGCCAGGACCAGATATTGGAAAACCTGAAAGTGTTTGTGGCTGCGGCCAACCAAAGAAGCGAAGCGCTCGACCACGCACTTTTTCACGGTCCGCCGGGATTGGGCAAAACAACATTGGCAAACATCCTCGCCAATGAACTCGGCGTCGGCATCAAAATCACTTCCGGCCCGGTCTTAGACAAACCCGGAGATTTAGCCGGATTGTTGACCAATCTCGAAGAACGCGATGTCTTGTTCATTGACGAAATCCACCGCCTGAGTCCAATAGTTGAAGAATACCTATATTCGGCCATGGAAGATTTCAAAATCGACATCATGATCGAATCCGGCCCAAATGCCCGAACCGTACAACTCAGCCTCAATCCGTTTACACTGGTTGGTGCAACTACGCGTTCAGGATTATTGACCGCACCGATGCGTGCGCGTTTCGGAATCCAAAGCCGGCTCCAATATTACACGACCGAACTGCTGACGACCATCGTCGAAAGAAGTGCCGCCATCATCAAAATGCCGATCACGATGGAAGCCGCGATTGAAATTGCAGGCAGGAGCCGAGGCACGCCGCGTATCGCAAATGCATTGCTGCGCCGTGTACGTGATTTTGCCCAAATCAAAGGCAACGGAAAAATCGATATCGAAATCGCACGGTTTTCACTAAAAGCATTAAATGTCGACGCGCACGGGCTCGACGAAATGGACAATAAAATACTGACGACCATCATCGACAAATTCAAAGGCGGCCCGGTCGGCTTATCCACATTGGCGACAGCCGTTTCCGAAAGCAGCGAAACCATCGAGGAAGTCTACGAACCCTTTTTGATACAGGAAGGTTTTATCATGAGAACGCCACGCGGACGCGAAGTCACCGAAAAGGCCTATCGCCATTTGGGCAAAGTAAAAACGAATATCCAGGGTGGATTGTTTTAGGCGTTCGCCGGCTCAATAAAAGCTATCGCATTTATCTCGCCGCCACCGCGCTTTCCGCTATATCTTTTTTTGCAAAAAAGGATACCGCTTCAATCCCTAACGCGCGCCAGCAATAATGATTGACAATAAGATAAAATATACGCAATTCATCAAAGCCGAAGCCCAACGCCTCGGCTTTTTGTCCTGCCGTATTTCTAAAGCCGGATTCCTGGAGGAAGAAGCGCCGCGACTCGAAGGCTGGCTCGACAAAAACCACCACGGCCAGATGTCATACATGGAAAACCATTTCGACAAACGCCTCAACCCGACATTGCTTGTCGACGATGCCAAAAGCGTCGTGTCCTTGTTGCTCAATTATTACCCTTCCGAAATCCAAAACCCGGATTCCTATAAAATCTCCAAATATGCCTATGGCCAGGATTACCATTTTGTCATCAAGGAAAAGTTAAAAGAATTGTTGTTTTCCATCCAGAATGAAATCGGGGAAGTTTCCGGACGTGCTTTCGTCGATTCGGCTCCGGTGTTGGACAAAGCCTGGGCTGCCAAAAGCGGACTCGGCTGGATTGGCAAAAACAGCAACCTGCTGACACAGAAAACAGGCTCATTTTATTTCATCGCCGAACTCGTCATCGACCTCGAATTGGAACACGACCATGCCGTAACCGACCATTGTGGCACTTGTACCGCCTGTATTGATGCCTGCCCGACAGAAGCCATCGTAATGCCTTATGTTGTTGATGGCAGCAAATGCATTTCCTATTTCACGATCGAGCTCAAGGATAATCTTCCGCTGGAAATGAAAGGCAAATTTGACGACTGGGCTTTCGGCTGTGACATCTGCCAGGATGTTTGCCCATGGAACCGCTTTTCAAAACCGCATAGCGAACCGCTTTTCAACCCGAATCCCGAATTGCTTTCGATGTCAAAAAAAGATTGGGATGAAATCACCGAGGAAACATTCAGGGCAGTTTTTAAGAATTCGGCGGTCAAACGCACAAAGTTTGAAGGCCTGAACCGCAACATCAAATTTCTGTCGGAATAGCGTGAAATTTCCCGTGTGCCGTTTTTATAAAATTTTTCCTATTTTTATAATCCTTAAAAAACCAATCACATGAAAAAAATTACTTTCCTGCTTTTATTACTTCCTTTTTTGTGTTTTTCCCAAAACCCCGATTGGCAATGGGCGCGAAACCATAGTATCGCGACAAATACCGGCAGGCAATATACCGCTATTGACAGTGAAGGGAATATTTATCTGGTTGGCGATTTTGCCGGCGCAACGCTTACTATTGGAAGTACGACGTTGACAAATTCGGGTGCCGATTTTTGGGATATATACATTGCGAAATATGACAAGGACGGTAATGTGCTATGGGCAAAAAAGCTCGGCGGCGAGTATCGTGATTCGCCTTGTGCGATTGCTACAGACGGTTCAGGTAATTTTTACATTACAGGTTCATACCAACATAGCATCACAATCGGTTCCACGACTTTAGACAATACCATAGGTGTTGATTTCAGCAACAATTTCTTTGCAAAATTCGATTCCGACGGGAACGCGCTTTGGGCAAAATCGAATGCCAGCAACCTTGGGAACTGGTTTGCAAACAGCATCAAGACTGATGCTTTAGGGAATGTCTATTTGGCTGGGCTATATTCCGCTCAAACCCTTACGTTTGACACCAACACCATTACCAATGAAAATTACATAGACCAGAATTACAAACAATCTTGGGTGGGAAAATTCGATAGTAACGGGAAAAACACTTGGTTGCGGAGCTCTCAAAGTAACACCCAGAATACTTGGGGAAGTACGGCTTTTAATATAGCAGTCGACACTGTCGGGAACGTATATATAGCAGGTGAATTTAACAACAGCATTATCAATTTCGGAGCGGTTACTTTTACGAAAACTGCCATCTATGATTACAATGCCAATATGTATCTCGTGAAATACAATGCTGACGGCGTCGCACAATGGGGTAAAAATACCGGGACGATCTACGAAAATATTACCTGGGCGAGTTCAGTCGTCACGGACAGCGGCAACAACGTGTTTGTCTCAGGATTTTTCAGCAACGATATTCATTTTGACGCCATTACGCTGACTGCAGATGGCGGAAGCAAACCTTTCACCGCCAAATTCGATACCAACGGAACTGCGCTTTGGGCTAAAACCCAAACTGGCTCCAATTGCGCGGCGATGTCACAGAATGCTGACGTTGACAGTGCCGGGAATTTATATATTGTAGGTTATATGAGCTGCTCGTCCATGAATTTTGGAAATGGTGTTACATTGGCCGTCACTGGCGAAGGCGCTTTATATATCGCGAAATATAACGCTGCCGGAAATGCTGTTTGGGCCAGGAGAAGTTCGGCAACGAATATCAACAACCAAGCTTCCATCGCTGTGAAAAACGCCAACGAAATATATGTCGCGGGCACGTTCTGGAGCCCGACGCTGACTTTCGGCACTACACCGACATTGACAAAAACCACTTCCAATTACGATTTGTTCATCGCCAAACTGTTTTACCAACCATTGGCTAGGCAAGATTTCAATGCTGATTCTTTTTCAGTGTCGCCAAATCCCGTAAACAATACGCTTTTTGTGAAGGATCTTCCGGGTTCATGCAAGTATTCCTTGTATGACACGACTGGGAAGCAGGTTTTGCAAGGCGTACTTGAAGGCACCAATGCCGCTCTTGAAACCTCGGGACTGAATGCAGGCATGTATTTGTTGCGCCTCCAAAATGAAAACGGAGCGTATGCCGTTAAAAAAATAGTAAAACTATAATTCCGAAACAAACCATTCAAAGCCGCCATTCCAACGGCTTTTTTTATGGCTTTTTGCAAAAGACATTTATTTAAAAGATTAACCGTGAAATCTTTCCTTTTTCCACATACTCTTTTACCTTTGTAAGTCCAAGAAAATCGACAGATGAACAAGCAAAGCAAAAGAAGAGAAGCCTTACTATACCACGCCAAACCGGTTCCGGGGAAAATCATGGTCGTCCCGACTAAAAAATATGCCACACAAAGGGATTTGTCACTGGCCTATTCTCCGGGCGTTGCCGAACCGTGTCTTGAAATTGCAAAAGACGTCAACAACGTTTATAAATATACCGCCAAAGGAAATCTCGTAGCCGTCATCACAAACGGAACAGCAGTTTTAGGTTTAGGCGACATTGGGCCGGAAGCTTCAAAACCAGTCATGGAAGGAAAAGCATTATTATTTAAAATCTTCGCAGACATTGATGTGTTCGACATTGAAATCGGTACGAAAGACATAGACGCGTTTATCGAAACCGTCAAGAATATTGCGCCGACTTTCGGGGGAATCAACCTTGAGGATATCAAGGCGCCGGAATCATTCGAAATTGAAAGAAGGCTTGTCGCCGAATTGAATATTCCGGTCATGCATGACGACCAGCATGGAACAGCGATTATTTCGTCTGCGGCATTGCTCAATGCATTGGAATTGGCCAAAAAGAAAATCGAAAACGTAAAATTGGTCGTATCAGGAGCCGGATCTGCAGCATTGGCATGTACCAATTTATACGTGCTTCTAGGCATCAATCCCGAAAACATCATCATGTTTGACAGGACCGGCGTATTGTCATCCGACAGAGATGATTTGTCCGAGCTGCAATTAAGATATGCGAAAGCAAAACCAGGACTGACATTAACCGAAGCACTCAAAGGTGCCGATGTTTTCCTCGGGCTTTCAGCAGGAAACATCATTTCTCCGGAAATGCTTATGGGAATGGCGCCAAAACCGATTGTTTTTGCGATGGCGAATCCGGTTCCGGAAATTGAATACGATTTGGCTGTTGCTACCCGAAAAGACATCATTATGGCAACCGGCCGTTCTGACAACCCGAACCAGGTAAACAACGTCCTTGGATTTCCATACATTTTCCGCGGAGCGCTCGACGTACGTGCGACAAAAATCAATGAAGCCATGAAAATGGCAGCCGTAAAAGCGTTGGCGGCATTGGCAAAGGAGTCTGTTCCCGAGCAGGTCAATATTGCCTATGGCGAAACGAAACTGATTTTTGGACGCGAATACATCATCCCAAAACCTTTCGACCCAAGATTGATTACAATGGTCGCGCCGGCAGTCGCAAAAGCGGCTATGGATTCGGGCGTGGCGTTGCAACCGATTACCGATTGGGAAGGATACAAAGAAGATTTGATGGAGCGTTTGGGTTCCGACAATAAAATGGTCAGGCTTTTGGCCAACAGGGCGAAAACCGACCCGAAGCGCGTCGTATTTGCAGAAGCAGATCACCTCGACGTATTGAAAGCGGCACAAATCGCAATGGAAGACGGCATTGCATTCCCGATTTTGCTGGGCAATCGCGAAACCATCCTTGAACTCAAAAAAGAACTCGGCTTTGATGCCGAAGTGCCGATTATCGATCCAAAATCAAAAGAAGAAGATTTACGAAGAAACAAATATGCAGACATTTTCTGGAAATCGCGTGAAAGACGAGGCATCCAAAGAATCGATGCGCAAAAATGGATGCGTGAAAGGAATTATTTTGCCGCCATGATGGTCAATGAAGGTGAAGCGGACGCATTGGTTTCGGGATATTCCAGAAGTTATCCGACCGTCGTGAAACCGATGATGCAATTGATTGGGAAAGCGCCCGGAATTTCTTTGATCGCGACAACCAATATGATGATGACCAACCGCGGACCGGTATTTTTGTCGGATACGGCGATCAATCCAAACCCGACTTCTGATGATTTGGCCAAAATTGCGCTGATGACGGCCAAAACGGTGAAATTATTCGGGATGGAACCAGTGATTGCGATGATATCGTATTCCAACTTCGGATCATCGATGGGAACCAGCAGTGATAAAGTACGCGAAGCAGTAGCTTATCTTCATAAATATTACCCCGAATTGATTGTGGATGGCGAATTGCAAGCCGATTTTGCACTGAATCCAGAAATGCTGAAAAGCAAATTCCCATTTTCAAAACTCGCGGGCAAAAAAGTCAATACATTGATATTCCCGAATCTCGAATCGGCAAACATCACCTATAAACTTTTAAAGGAATTGTACAGTGTCGATTCGGTTGGTCCAATTATGATGGGAATGGAAAAACCGGTGCATATTTTCCAACTCGGCGCGCGCGTTGAAGAAATGGTCAATATGGTCGCAGTTGCAGTTGTAGATGCACAGGAAAAAGAGAAACGCAAGAAGAAATGGCAAGGCGACAAATAGCGATTTCGGCCAGATAATCAGGCTGCGCCATTACAGTTAAACTTTTTTGTTATATTTGGGAATTACTTAACATCGATGATTGCACATTTACAGGGGAAACTAGTCGAAAAAACGCCAACCGAAGTCATCATTGACTGTGGCGGCGTTGGTTATCACGTCAATATTTCCCTGCATACTTATTCCCTGATTCCGCCATCGGAAAACATCAAGCTTTTTACTTATTTGCAGATTAAAGAAGACGCACATACGCTTTTCGGTTTTGTCGAAAAATCGGAGCGTGAGATATTCAAAATGCTGCTTTCGGTGTCGGGAATTGGCGCCGGCATTGCAAGGACGATGCTTTCTTCTTTAGATCCGAAGCAAATTATCCAGGCATTGGCCACAGGTGATTTGGCGACCATTCAATCCATAAAAGGTATTGGCACTAAGACCGCCCAACGCGCCATTCTCGATTTGAAGGACAAAGTGTTAAAAGTGTATGATTTGGACGAAGTTTCAATGGGCCAAAGCAATACAAATAAGGATGAAGCGTTATCTGCTTTGGAGGTTTTGGGCTTTAACAAAAAATTGGCTGAAAAATCTGTAGAAAAAATCGTTAAGGAAAATCCGGATGCCACTGTTGAATCAATAATAAAACAAGCTTTAAAAAATTTATAGTACTTGAAAACAGTTTACAAAAAAGCAGATTATTTACTGAAAGGCGGTATTGTTCTGCTGTTCTTATTTTTTGGCTTAAATGCTCAGGCTCAGGTGGAAACTGACAATGACAGCATTCCACCGGCAGAGGGATATGATACGGGAAAAGTCGAAATGGCAAACCCGCCAAGCATCACTGAAGCATATACATACGACCCGGTCACCAACAGGTATATCTATACAAAATCCGTCCAGGAATTCAATATCAATTACCCTATCATCTTAACGCCCGAACAGTACCAAGCTTTATTGTTGCGGGAATCGATGCGTGATTATTTCAAAGAAAAATCCGATGCCATCGAAGGGAAAAAAGAAGGAAGCGAAGAGAAAAAGAAAGATTTATTGCCGAGATATTATGTCAATTCGGGCTTTTTTGAGACCATTTTCGGTGGCAATACCATCGATGTAAAGCCTACGGGTTCAGTCGAGATGGATTTGGGCGCGCGTTTTACAAAACAGGACAATCCTTCCTTTTCGCCGCGAAACCGCTCGAGCACGACTTTCGATTTTGCCCAGAGAATCAGTATGAGCCTTAACGGTAAAGTCGGGACGCGTTTGAGTGTCACAGCCAATTATGATACACAATCCACCTTCGCCTTCCAAAACCTGATCAAACTCGAATATACGCCCGACGAAGACGATATCATCCAAAAGATTGAAGTAGGTAATGTAAGTTTCCCGTTAAACAATTCGTTGATTCGCGGCGCGCAGAGTTTATTTGGTGTAAAAGCACAATTCCAGTTTGGCAAAACCACGATTACGGGTATTTTCTCCGAGCAGAAATCACAAACCAAAAGCGTCACGGCACAAGGTGGCGGAACCATCCAGGATTTTGATTTGTACGGATTGGATTATGATGCCGACAGGCATTTTTTCCTGTCGCAATATTTCAGGAGCCGTTACGATGAGTCGCTTTTAAATTATCCTTACATCGACAGCCGTGTGCAGATTACGCGGATTGAGGTTTGGGTGACCAACAGGCAGAACCGTGTCAGCACAACCAACAATAACCTTAGGAATATCATCGCCTTGCAGGATTTGGGAGAATCGCAATTGACGAATTATCTCGACCCACAAGTAGCGGTCAACCCCGTGCCGGCTGGATTTTATAACAATGCTGCCGATGCGCCTTCCGATAACGGCAACAATGATTTTGACCCGGAAAACATTGGGCAGCCCGGAAGTTTGCTGAATTCGAATATCAGGGAAATCGTAACAGCCAGCGCAGGTTTTAATACGATCACTGCCAGTGAAGGCCGTGATTACTCGAAACTTGAAAATGCGCGAAAACTGACGCCGTCGGAATTTACGTTTAACCCGCAATTGGGTTATATCTCTTTACAGCAAAGGCTTGCCAACGATGAAGTATTGGCCGTGGCCTACCAGTATACGATTGGTGACCAAGTGTACCAAGTCGGTGAATTTGGCACAGACGGAGTTGATGCCACCGTTACAGGCGGCACAGACCCAAACACTCAACAACCTACAACCGTTTCCACACAAAGCCTTATCCTGAAAATGCTGAAAAGCAACCTGACCAGCGTCAATGATCCGGTTTGGAACCTGATGATGAAAAACATCTACCAGATTCCGGGTGCATTCCAGCTTGAGCAGGAAGATTTCAGGTTCAATATCCTTTATACCGATCCATCTCCGTTGAATTATATCACGACAAATGGCATGAATTTCCCGCCTTCGCCGCCGAATGCTCCGGTTGCGGAAACGCCGCTTTTGAAAGTGTTCAATATGGATAAGCTCAATGCGAACAATGACCCGCAGGTCAATGGGCCGCTGAATTTCGGGGATGGTTTCTTCGATTTTATTCCGGGACTGACTGTCGATACGCAGAATGGCCGCATCATTTTTACAACGGTCGAGCCTTTCGGAAAAACCTTATTCGACAAATTAAATCTTGGTACATCTCAATATAACGACCCGGCGACATACAATCTCAACCAGCAAAAATATGTATTCAGGAATATGTATAAAAGCACACAGTCAGGCGCATTGCAGGACAGTGATAAAAATAAGTTCCAGTTAAAAGGACGCTTCAAATCGACTGGCGGCGATGGTATTCCGATTGGCGCTTTCAACGTCCCAAGAGGTTCGGTTGTAGTCACGGCTGGCGGAAGAATTCTGGTAGAAGGTGTCGATTACAGCGTCAATTACCAATTGGGAAGGGTGCAGATTTTGGATCCGTCGTTACAGGCATCGAACACACCGATTGAGGTTTCTGTAGAAAACAACTCCGTTTTCGGGCAACAGACCAGAAGGTTTATGGGAATCAACGTCGAGCACAAATTCTCGGATAAATTCCTTGTTGGCGCGACTTTTCTCAAGATGACGGAAAAGCCGTTTACACAAAAATCAAATTACGGGCAGGAATCGGTCAACAATACGATTTACGGATTCAATACTAATTTCTCGACTGAAGTGCCCTTCCTGACCAGGATGGTGAACAAGCTTCCGAATATCGATACCGATGTCGCATCAAATCTTTCCGTCAGGGGTGAAATCGCTTTCCTAAAACCGGACACACCAAAATCGGATAAATTTGAAGGCGAATCCACTATTTATGTCGATGATTTTGAAGGATCGCAAACCACGATTGACTTGCGTTCGCCATTTTCATGGAGCCTTTCCAGCGTACCGGTTCATGATGCGGAAAGCACAGGTTATCCTGACTTCGGTTCGGAAGCCAATGATTTGAGTTACGGCTACAAAAGGGCAAAACTGTCCTGGTACAGTATCGACCCGACGTTTTATGCTGAAACGCCGTCAGGTTTGTCGCCACAGGATATTGGCTTTAATGCCACAAGACGTATTTACAGCGAAGAATTGTATCCGGCAGAACAGATTGCCGAAGGCCAGTCGCAGGTTGTCAATACGTTGGATTTGACGTATTACCCGACAGAAAGAGGACCATACAATTTCAATCCTGCAATAGCGGGAACCAATGAATTTTCAACAATTGACGCGCCGAACAATTTCGGGGGTATTATGCGTTCCATCAATTCGACCAATTTCGAACAGGCGAATGTCGAATACATCCAGTTTTGGCTAATGGATCCGTATGTTGAAGATCCTCCGAATGCGGCTCTCCCAAATGCGCCGATTGCTGCACAAGGTAACACAGGGAAAATATTTTTCAACTTAGGTTCTATTTCTGAAGATGTCCTGAAAGACGGAAGAAAACAATATGAAAACGGCCTCGGCCCGGATGTGATATTGGTAACGCCTGCGCCAATTTGGGGTAATGTGCCTGCATCGCAATCATTGATTTATGCTTTTGATACCGACGCCGGAAACAGGAACAACCAGGATATCGGACTTGACGGATTAAATGACGCAGAGGAAGCGGCAAAACCGGGATTTTCAGCGTTTGCGGCCTATCCCGATCCGGCAGAAGACAACTACCAATACTTCCTGAGCGCGGGCGGTTCAGTTTTGGAACGCTACAAAAAATACAATGGCACCCAAGGGAATTCCCCGGTAGATGTGTCGGATAATAACAGGGGTTCGACTACCGTTCCGGATGTGGAAGACATCAACAGGGACAATACGATGAATACGATCAATGCTTATTATGAATATGGAATCAATATCCGTCCGGGTATTGCAGTTGGCGACCCAGACCAGCCTTATGTCACTGATGTCAGAGATAATGTCAATGCCGTGAACTTGCCTACAGGGGCAAATCCTACGCATACCAGGTGGATACAATACAAAATCCCTGTGACACAGCCGAACAATGTCATTGGCGGTATTTCTGATTTCAGGACCATCAATTTCATGCGGATTTTCATGACCGGTTTTAGCAGTAACGTTACGGTTCGTTTCGGGGCTTTGGATTTGGTACGCGGCGAATGGAGAAGGTATACCAATACGCTTGATGAAACCGATGACGATCCTAACGATGACAACACCAATTTTGACGTGCAGGCCGTAAACATCCAGGAGAATGAATTTCGTGTCCCGATACGTTATGTCACGCCTCCGGGAGTGGTTAGGGAACAAGTACAAAACGGACAAAGCGTGATCCAGCAAAATGAGCAGTCATTGTCTTTAAAAGTCGTAGGCGACGGACTTGATCCGGGAGGAGATCCAACGACATCCACCGGTGACGCCAGAGCGGTTTTCAAAAACGTCAGCGTCGACATGCGCCAATTCAAAAAACTAAAAATGTTTCTGCATGCCGAAGCCATTACCGGGGATTCTTCGCCTCTGGACAGTAATGAAATGATCGGTTTCATCCGTTTTGGAAATGACTTTACCGAAAACTTCTATGAGGTCGAAATTCCTTTAAAAGTCACTCCCGCAGGTGCCACAACGGAAGAGGACATTTGGCCTGAAGCCAATAATATAGACCTGTCGCTGGAGTTGCTGACCAAGTTGAAAATCCTCGCAAATGGACCGGATTCCCCGACCGCCGACATCAACGGAATCAAATACATCAATGAAGGCGATCCGCGAATGGATCCTTCACATGCGGGCAGGGCAAACGAATTGCGCCTCGGAATCAGGGGTAATCCTAATTTCGGGTTGGTGCGGACATTAATGGTCGGTGTGAAAAACAACACGCGAAACCCAAGTATTCCCGATGCTGCGGTCAACAATCCGCACAATATCAGGGGAGAAGTCTGGTTCAATGAGCTTCGCCTTTCACAAATGGACAATAGCGGCGGAATGGCGGCAGTCTTAAACATCGATTCCAACCTTGCTGATTTCGCGACGATTTCTGCAACGGGAAGAATGAGCACCATTGGTTTTGGCGCACTCGAAGAAGGCCCGAATGAAAGAAGCCGTGAAGACATCCAACAGTATAATATCGTTACCAACTTGGCACTCGGAAAATTATTGCCTAAGAAATGGGGACTGAATATTCCGTTCAATTATGCCATTGGTGAAGAAATTGTGACGCCGGAATATGATCCGTTCAACCAGGATATCAAACTGGATTTGTTGTTGGAAAATACTTCGTCACAAGCCGAAAGGGATAATATCCGCGAAAGGGCGATCGATTATACCAAGCGCAAAAGCATCAACTTCATTGGTGTTAAAAAAGAAAGAGGTCCACAGCAGAAACAACATGTCTATGACCCGGAAAACCTGACGTTGTCTTATTCATACAATCAGGTCGAACGCCATGATTATGAAATTGAACAATACATGGACCAACAGGTGAACACGACAGTTGATTACAGCTATACCTTCCAGCCTAAAGCCATTGAGCCGTTCAAGAAAACGAAATTCATGAAGAAAAGCACGTATTGGAAATTGTTGAGCGACTTTAATTTCAACTATTTGCCATCGAGCATTTCGTTCAACACCAATGTCATCAGGCAATACAACAGGCAGCAATTCCGCCAGGTAGAAGTCGACGGAATCCCGCTTGACGCTTTATACAGGAGGAATTTCCTTTTCAATTACCAATATGGGTTCAATTACAACCTGACAAAAAGCCTGAAAGTCAATTATACGGTTTCCAATAGCAATATTGTGCGCAACTATATCGATGCGGCTGGTGTGCCTGACAACTCGGTCGGCATTTGGGACGATTATTTCAATATTGGCGACCCAAACCATCAAACGCAACAAATTGTCGTGAACTACGAATTGCCAATCAATAAAATACCGGTATTCAGTTTCATCAAATCGAACTATTCCTATACAGGTGATTACAGTTGGCAGCGCGCATCATTGGCTTTGGAAAGCGTCATCTCTGACGGCACCAGCTATAATCTTGGAAACACCATCCAAAATGCGGCGTCACACAAACTGAACACGACCTTCAACATGGAAGCGTTCTACAAATACATCGGGCTCGAAAAGAAAACCGCGAAAAAACCGGCTGTGCCAGCTCCGGCTGCGCCTAAGCCAGGCCAAAAAGTCGTCAATACCGCGCTGCCGGCAGCAAATGAAGGCAACCAGTTTGTCAACGGGCTGATTGGCGTTTTGACCAGCGTGAAGAACGTCCAGGTCAATTATACCGACAACCGCGGTACTGTTTTGCCAGGCTATCTTCCGGGAATAGGATTTTTGGGAACGTCAAAGCCATCAGTTGGATTTGTACTGGGTTCACAGGATGACATCCGTTATGAAGCTGCCAAAAATGGATGGCTGACCAATTATCCTGAATTCAACCAGAATTTCACACAGGTGAAAAACAAGTTGCTGAATTTTACGGCCAACATGGATTTGTTCCCCGATTTTAAAATCGACCTGACCGCAGACCGGGCATATTCCGAAAATTTCTCCGAGCAATTCGATACTGAAAACGGTGTATATAATTCAAGGTCGCCATATACATTTGGTAATTTTTCCATCTCGACCGTATTGATCAAAACGGCCTTCAGCCAAAGCGATGAAAACGGCTCCGCAGCATTTGATGATTTCAGGGCAAACAGGCTTACGATCGCCAATCGCCTTGCAGAAAATCATTACGGCGGCACTGGTTTCCCAATTGATGCGGATGGTTTCCCGGTTGGTTTTGGAAAGAACAGCCAGGCGGTATTATTGCCTGCATTCCTGTCGGCTTACACCGGTTCTGATGCCGGGGGTATTTCTTTGGGTGCTTTCAGGAACATTCCGATCCCGAACTGGACCATCAAATACAGCGGCCTGATGCGCTACCAATTCTTTAAGGACCGATTCAAGCGTTTCTCTTTGCAGCATGCTTACAGGGCTTCGTATACGCTCAATTCGTTCAGGTCGAACTTTGAATACGACCAGAACCCGAATGGTACCGATGTGAGCGGAAACTTCTACAACAAACTGATCATTTCCAATGTCAACCTTGTCGAGCAGTTCAATCCGTTGATCCGTTTTGATTTTGAGATGAAAAACTCCATTAAGTTCCTCGCCGAAATGAAAAAGGACCGTGCCCTGTCTATGAGTTTCGACAACAATTTGCTGACAGAAGTCAAAGGTGTCGAATATGTCATTGGAATGGGCTATAGGATCAAAGATGTGATTTTCTCTTCCAAATTGGCAGACAACCCAACCGGAATCATCAAAAGCGACATCAACATCAAGGCCGATTTGTCATACAGGAACAACCAGACGATTGTGAGGTATCTCGATTACGACAACAACCAGCTTGCGGGCGGACAGAACATCTGGTCGGCAAAACTGACTGCCGACTATTCCTTCAGCAAAAACCTGACTGCGATTTTCTATTATGACCATTCGTTCTCAAAAGCGGTGATTTCTACGTCGTTCCCGATTACAAACATCAGGGCCGGATTTACACTCCGATATAACTTCGGAAATTAATCGGCAATAATTCAAAAAACATTTTAAAAATCTGCCAGTAAACTTTACATTTGCTGGATAACAAATAACAACAGCATAATGAACATACCTGCAAACCTAAAGTACACCAAAGACCACGAATGGATTAGCCTTGACGGCGATGTTGCAACCATCGGGATTACCGATTTTGCACAAAAAGAATTGGGCGATATCGTATATGTCGAAGTTGAAACGTTGGACCAGACATTGGAAGCGGAAGAAGTTTTTGGTACGGTTGAAGCAGTAAAAACGGTATCGGATTTATTCCTTCCGCTTGCAGGCGAAATCATCGAATTCAACGAAGATCTCGAAAGCAAACCTGAAACCGTCAATTCCGATCCTTATGGAAAAGGCTGGATGATTAAAGTCAAAGTTGCAAATCCTTCAGAGTTTGACGCACTTTTGTCTGCAGACGACTACAAAGCACTTATTGGTGGGTAATAAAACCTATTTTTGGATTGCCTCACTTTGGACGCTGATTATAGCGGTACTTTGCCTTGTCAGTTTTACGGATTTCCCCAAAACCAATGTGCACAATGTCGATAAGTACGTGCATGTGACCTTCCATTTTTTCTTTACGTTGTTCTGGTACTTACATTTTCGGAACAAATTTCAGGAAAGAAACCCGTTAAGATTGTCATTTGGCATTTTACTGATATCCATTGTGTATGGCATCGCAATTGAACTCGCACAGGAGTTTTTTACGACAACCAGGGAAGCCGACATTAAAGATGTGGCCGCCAATTTCGCCGGTGCTGTTTTAGCGGCGTTGATACTGATGGCTTATCGGAAATACAAAGAAATTCCAAAGACATAATAAATAAAAGAAAAACAGTCCTGCTTCGGCGGGATTTTTTTATTTTTATCCCGTCAATGACGACAAAATCCAATGCTGGCATGAATATCAGGCAATATTTAGATTCGACTTACTTGAAGACCGCCGAACAGGCTGGCTTAGGCGATGCCGAAAATGCAAATGTCGTCAAAGGGTTTGTTGCCGAAGCCATTGCCGAAAATTTCAAGCTCATCATGATTCGTCCGGATATGGTTTCATTGGCCAAACAAATGGTTACTGATGCCAATTCCAATGTTGCCATCGGAACGGTCATTGATTTTCCCAAAGGCCAATCAGGTGTTGAAAAAAAGCTCGAAGAAGCGCTGCAAGCCATTGCTGATGGCGCCGACGAACTTGATTTTGTCTGCAATTACGAAGCGTTCAAAAATGGCGAAACCGATTTGGTCAAAGAAGAAATCCTGCTGTGTACGCAATTGGGATTGTCACATCTTAAAATCGTGAAATGGATTATCGAAGTCGCGGCATTGGACGAAAAGCAAATCGCCCAATTGTCGGCATTGATAAAAAGCGCCGTCGTGACAAATTTCACCGGGCATTACAACGAAGTCTTCGTCAAGTCGTCCACCGGATTTTATAAAACAGAAAACAATTTGCCAAATGGCGCGACAATTCCCACAATCATCATCATGCTCGAAAACGCAGCGCCATTACCGGTCAAAGCTGCGGGCGGCGTCCGTACTTATCAAGAAGCGGTCGGGATGGTCAATCTTGGCGTCAAACGGATCGGCACTTCGGCAGCCAAAGCCATTGCCAACGGAGAAGCTTCAAACAGCGATTACTAATATTGCAATTTAACATTATGAAAAAATACATTTGCCTGGTTATTTTATTTGCTGCGTTCGTTTCCAAAGCACAGAATGTCGCGCAGTTTCCGGTCTTTCCGGGATGCGAAAACAAGCAGGGAAAAGACCTTGAAGACTGTTTTTACAGTAAAGTCCAGGACTTTGTATTCACCAATTTCAAAACTCCTGAAACACTGACAGCTTATAATGGAAGTGTCATTGTGCTTTTTGAAGTCGACAATACCGGAAAATTCGTCGTACAATATGTCGATGCCGAAAAACCCGAACTCGCTGAAGAAAGCAGAAGGGTTTTTGGGCAAATGCCAAAAATTACGGCGCCAACATTCAATGGGAATCCGACGTATTCAAAATACACCATCAAAATAGCCATCCCGTTGCAAAAGCCGGGCGAGCCGCAGCCTGAAAAAACCGACCTCCAAACCGCCGAAGCGAATGTTAAAGCAAAATACAAAGCAGAAAACAACAAGGAATTGTCAGAATACGACAACGTCAAGGCCACATACAAAAAGTTTGACAGCCCGCAGTTGACAAGCCACATGAACATTCCGTTTTCACACAGCCTTTATTCGCAGTTTGATACGGCGCTGAACCAGGTTGGCAGCAACAATCATACAGGTTCAAAACCGTTTACCTACGCGGAAGTTTCCAAATATTACAACCTCAAGGAAGCCAACGAGAAATTAACGCAATATGATTCAGGCTGGCTTTCAAGAAAATTGTGGAATGAAAATCTTGTGGAAATCCAAGGGAAAGATTATTGGTTTACGCTGAACCCGATTTTTGATTTTGAATTGGGCAGAAACAACAACGGCGATAAGAAAAACACGTTCGTCAATACGCGCGGCATCCAATTCCAGGGCGGATTGGGCGAGCAGGTGACATTTACGACGACCATTTTTGAAAGCCAGGGCCATTTTGCGGATTATTACAACCGATATGCCGCGTCAATTGCGCCATCAGGTGGAAGCCCGGCGATTATTCCCGGAATCGGTATTGCGAAAACATTCAAGACGTACTCTTATGATTTCCCGTTGGCGGAGGCGAACCTGAGTTTTACGCCAAACAAATTCTTCAACATGCAATTGGGTTATAGCCGCAATTTCATCGGTGACGGTTACCGCTCGTTGCTGGAAAGCGATGGCGCGAGCCCATATCCGTTTTTTAAGCTGAACACGACTTTCTGGAAAATAAAATATACGAATACGTATATGTGGTTGAAAGATGTGCGCGAGGATGTTACCGAAGACCGGACTTATGCGACAAAATATATGGCCAACCATTACCTGGATTGGAATGTGAGCAAAAGATTGAATCTCGGCTTTTTTGAATCCGTTGTTTGGGCGAATACCAACAATCGCGGTTTTGACGTGAATTTTGTGAACCCGATCATTTTTTACCGCGCGGTCGAGTTTTCGTCATCGGCGCGAAGTGGAAATGCGCTTTTGGGGCTGACAGGAAAATACAAAGTCAACAACAGCGTCAATGTTTATGGGCAGTTTTTATTGGACGAGTTTTCTTTGGGCGACATCAAAGGCGGCGACAACAGCTGGAAAAACAAATACGGCTACCAGTTGGGCGCGAAATATTTCAATGCGTTCCACATCAAAAACCTGTTGCTGCAACTGGAATACAACCATGTCCGTCCGTATGTTTACGCACACAGCGATCCATTGACCAATTACGGGCACAACAACCAAAGCCTTGGCCACCAATGGGGCGGGAATTTTCGCGAATTTATTGCGATTGCACGTTACCATAACGGACGTTATTATGCCGATGCGAAAATCACTTTTGGGGAACGCGGGCTTGATTTTGACACGGCCGAGAACAGTTTCAACTACGGTGGCAATATTTATAAAAACTACAATGAAAACAGGCCGTTTGACACGGGCGTAAAAGTCGGGCAAGGCAATAAGACGACGGTTTTCATCGCCGACATCCAGGTTGGCTATTTAGTAAATCCTTCTACGAACATGAAGCTTTTTGGCAGCCTGATCATGCGCAACTTCGATCCGATGCAGGAAACGGCAGCGACATTCAAGGACAACACGACGTGGTTTACGGTTGGTTTGAGATGTGATGTGTTTAATTGGTATTTTGATTATTAGGGAGCAGTTGAAATCCCAGATTTACTAGGTTTTTTGGGCGTTGCCTTCGGCTCGGGCTATCCGCAGCGCACGGCGCTTTGCTATTATCCCTAACGCGGCCGTGAAATTCCATCAAAATTTTATTCAAACTTTGCAACTTCCGCACTTTGCAACTCTGCAACTTTGAACTATCTTTGCGCCAGTTTTAAACCTGAAAATGCAAACCCCATTGAACGCTGCTGCAAAATCCTTTTCCATACGGGCCGTTTTTACCGATTTTAAGCAAATCACCAAGGCTGGGCTTGCGGTAAGCGTTTTGTTTTCTTCGATTGCCGGTTATTTATTGGGTTTTGATGGCGACCATCCATTTTCGTGGCGCATTTTGGCGATGCTTGCCATTGGCGGCTATTGCATGGTTGGCGCATCGAACGCATTCAACCAGGTCATTGAAAAAGACCTCGACGCGTTGATGGACCGAACCAAAAACCGCCCGGTGCCATCGGGAAGAATGAGTGCAAATGTAGCGCTGATTATTGCGGGGATATTGACGGTCATCGGGATTGTATTGTTGTATATGATCAACCCGAGAACGGCGATGTTCGGCGCGATTTCGATTTTTCTTTACACAAGCCTTTACACGCCGCTGAAAACGGTAACGCCTTTGTCGGTTTTTGTCGGCGCTTTTCCAGGTGCGATTCCGTTTATGTTGGGCTGGGTTGCGGCAACGGGAAATTTTGGGATTGAGGCCGGGACTTTATTCTTGATACAATTCTTTTGGCAGTTTCCGCACTTCTGGTCGATCGGCTGGTTTTTATACGACGATTATGAAAAGGCGGGATTTTTTATGTTGCCGACCGGGAAAAAAGATACTTCGACTGCTTTGCAAACGATTTTATATACCGTCTGGCTGATTATCGCCTCGCTGTTGCCGGTTCTGGGTTATACAGGAAAACTCCATATTTCGCCGGTTGCGGCCGTTCTGGTTTTTTTATTGGGATTGTGGATGTTGTTTTTTGCGGTGAAATTATACCAGCAACGCACGTCAAAAGCTGCGAAAGCATTAATGCTGGTCAGCGTTTCCTATATTACGCTGCTCCAATTGATATACATAGTTGATAAATTTTTAAGATAATGGTGAAAATGGAAACAATGACGCCCGAAGAGCACAAAGCCCGTTCGGACAGGTCATACAAATTGATTCTTGGGTTTGCAATGGTCAGCATGACGATGATGTTTGCGGGATTGACGAGCGCATTCGTCGTCAGTAAATCGCGTGCCGACTGGTTGAGGGATTTTCAGATGCCAAGCGCATTTTTTGCAAGTACGGCCGTAATCATTTGCTGCAGCATCACTTTTTTCCTCGCAAAAAAAGCAATACAAAAAGACAATAGGGGCGCGGTTACTTTCTTGCTTTTGGCTACCTTGGCGTTGGGTATTTTGTTTGCGGTCCTGCAGTTCAAGGGCTTCAGCCAATTGATAGCCATGGGTTACTATGTGACTGGCCCGGGAAGTAAAATCACATCGACATTCGTGTATGTCGTTGCCGGAGCGCACCTGGTGCACCTTTTTGGCGGAATGATTTCGCTTTTGGTCATAATTTATAATCATTTTAAACAAAAATATAACTCCTCACAAACCCTTGGAATTGAACTGGGTGCGATGTACTGGCACTTTCTTGATTTTCTGTGGATCTATTTGTTTTTATTTTTATATTTCTTTAAATAAGAAAAAAACGTAAATTTGGGAACTTTTAACAGCAACTTTTTATATGGAAGCGACAACTACTGTAAATAGCGGTGAAAAAACCTGGGGCGGCGGAAACGAGCCTATGGGAGCCAATTATGGCAAATTGATGATGTGGTTTTTTATCGTATCTGATGCCTTGACTTTCTCGGGATTTTTGGCGGCTTATGGGTTCTCAAGATTTAAATTTATTGAAACATGGCCATTGGCGGAAGAAGTCTTTACCCACTTCCCATTTATGCACGGGGTATCTGCTCCGATGTATTATGTGGCGTTAATGACGTTTATCCTGATTTTCTCGTCGGTGACAATGGTATTGGCAGTTGATGCCGGACACCATTTGAAGCAAAAGAAAGTCGCTTTTTATATGTTCCTGACCATTATCGGTGGTTTGATATTCGTCGGTTCGCAAGCCTGGGAATGGAAAAACTTCATCAAAGGGGAATATGGCGCAATTGAAACCAAAGGCGGAAGCTTGCTGCAATTCGTTGACAACACTGGAAAAAGGATCGCATTGGCAGATTTTGCCGCAAGCCTACCTGAAGAACGCGCCGAACTGAAAAGAAGCAACGGTTTGTGGTTCCAGGAAGAAGGTTCATTGCCAAGCCTTTCCGTAGCCGAAGTTCAGGCTGGTTTCGCGGCACATCCCGAAATCCTGATCAGGACCGAAAGGATTTACCAAGGCACAGCCGAAGATTTAAAAGACACAAGATTGCAATCGGGCTTGAATAAAGTCAAGCACAAAGAAATATTGACCAGGGCCGAATCACAAAAAATGCTCGACAATGCGCATTTGGTTGTGGAAGGCGCGAACCTGAAAAGGAATGAATACGGAAGCAAACTGTTTGCAGATTTCTTCTTCTTCATTACAGGTTTCCACGGATTCCACGTATTTTCAGGGGTAATCATCAATTGCATCATCTTCCTGAACGTTGTTTCGGGAACGTATGAAAAAAGGAGAAACTACGAAATGGTCGAGAAAGTCGGGTTGTACTGGCACTTTGTGGATTTGGTTTGGGTTTTCGTATTTACATTTTTCTATCTCGTCTAATTACAAAAAGTTATTATCATGTCACACGAGCACGTTTCTAATACAAAGAGGATTTGGTTTGTTTTCGGACTTTTATCAATCATCACAACTGTTGAGGTCTATCTGGGAATCATCAAACCTGAATTCCTGCATATGCACAATTTCCTGAGCATGAATTTGCTGAACTGGATATTCATCACCCTGACGATTGTCAAAGCTTATTACATCATCTGGGCATTCATGCACATGGAAGGCGAAAAAGCCAGCTTGAGATGGGCAGTCGTATCTTCAGTCGTTTTCCTAGTCTTATATTTGCTTTTCATCCTCTTGGTTGAGGCCGATTATATTTACGAGGTTTTTAGGACTTCCACCATAAAATGGAATTTTTAACAACATATTAATTCATAAAAGACGGTTTTTGACCGTCTTTTTTTATTTTTGCACTTCAATACTTGCATCATTCTAATGAAAAAAAATGCAGTCCTTTTCATCTTGTTTGTCCTGCCGATTGTTGCCTATCTTTTCTTTGCTTCGGGAATAAACAGTTTTACCAAATTGCCGACACTTACCAAAAGCATTCCCGACTTCGGGCAATGGCATGGATTGAACAATGAAACGGTATCATTAAACAATAAGATTACCATTTTGGGTTTTGGCGGTTCCGAAGTATTGAAGAATCGCGGCAACCTTTTTAACCTGCACCAGAAAGTGTACGAGCGTTATCACGAATTCAAGGATTTGCAGTTTGTCACCATTTGCCCGATGGGTACAGAAAAAGACGTGCAATCCATTTCCGACCAATTGGGCAGGATTGCAGATATGACGCAATGGCATTTTATTTTTGCCACTCCCGAAGACATCCGGAATTTTTATGCCGGAATGAAATTAAAAGGGGAACTCGATGCCAATACCGGAACATCAAATGTCTATATCGTCGACAAGGAAAGAAACCTTCGCGGCAGAAAGGACAAAAAAGAATACAAAGAAGGTTATGATACATTTCATCCATCGGATATCAGCAACGAAATGCTGGATGATTTCAAGATTATCCTCTATGAATACCGCGCTGCGCTGAAAAAAAACCACAACGCGACAAAGGAACTTTAAACCATTCGCCATGCTAAAAAACAAATCATACATCTGGATTTCGTTTGTCATCCTGGTTTTCGGGATTTTGGTCATCCCTGAAATCGTAAAAAGATACCAGAACAACGACATCGTCAAAGGTGACAGGCTTGACAGGGTTTCCGCCGACAAACCGATTGACACGACGCTGATGGTCATCGGGCCGGCGCCAAAATTTGAATTGACCGACCAGAACAACAAGAAAATTTCCAATGCCGATTATTTGGGGAAAGTCTATGTCGTCGAATTTTTCTTTACGACCTGTCCGACGATTTGCCCAAAAATGAACCTGAATATGGTTGACATCCAGAACACTTTTTTCGGCAACCCGAATTTTGGGATCGCGTCTGTCTCTATCGACCCGAATCACGATACGCCGGCGGTTTTAAAAGCACATGCTGAAACATTGGGCGCTAAATCATCGAACTGGCATTTCCTGACCGGCGACCAGCAATACATCCTGAATCTTGCCAATAAAGGCTTTAATTTGTATGCGGGACTGAATCCTAAAATTCCTGCGGGTTTCGAACACTCCGGATTGTTTGCACTGATTGACAAAAAAGGCAACATCCGCTGCCGCAAAGACGAATACCACAACCCGATTTTGTATTATGACGGAATTGAACAACCAGGCGTAAATGCCATTAAAAAAGACATTAAAATTTTATTAAACGAATAGCATGGAGAATATCGCCGCCGAAAAGAAATTCAACAAATTCATCATTTTAATTTCCATCGCCATTCCTTTGGCTGTGGCCGTGTTGTTTTCTGTCCGATTGAAAGATTTCGGCGTCCAGACGCAGCCGCTTTCATTCCTGCCGCCGATTTACGCAACGATAAACGGAATTACCGCCGTTGTCCTGATTCTTGCCGTAAGAGCGGTTAAAAACGGAAACAGGAAACTGCATGAAAAACTGATGACATCGGCCATTGTCCTTTCGGTTTTGTTTCTCGTGATGTACATCGCGTATCACATGACAGCGGATGCGACCAAATTTGGAAGTGACATTGTTGTGGTGCGGTTTATTTATTTTTTCATTTTGATTTCGCATATTATCCTGTCGATCGCCATTATCCCGCTGGTGTTGATTTCTTATGTCAGGGCATTGGCAGAAAATTTCGACAGGCATAAAAAAATTGCCAGAATCGCTTATCCATTATGGCTTTATGTTGCTATTACCGGCGTTGTCGTTTATTTGATGATTTCCCCATATTATGTTCAGTAAAAAATCAAGAACCAATCCCGAATCGGCGGGGCAAAAGCGAAGACAAAGCAGAAAAGTAAGATTGACAATAGTCTTGGTCCTTACTTCTTTCTTCTTTCCTCTTGCAATTCAAGCGCAATGTGCGATGTGCCGTGCCGCGCTTGAAGGAGAAGGCAACACGACCAAAGCCGCAGCAGTCAACGACGGGATAGTTTATCTGATGGCGATTCCGTATATTCTGGTCGCCGTAATCGGTTATTTCGTTTATAAAACGGGAAAGAAACTGATCAAAAAATAATTACTTCAACCCGTCAACATTGACATTGACATTGCCATTCACTTTTACAAAAGCGATAATCGCCTTATTGGTCAGCTGGATTTTCTGGAATTGGATGTCATCCATGACGCCATTGACGAAAACGCCCGGCATCGGGGAGTAATTCTTGAGGTATTTCTGCATGTTTTGTTTGCCTTCTTCGAGGTTTGGCTTGATCGAATACCGGCAGCTTTCCTGGATTTTCTTCAAAACATAACCCGACATCAGCCAGTTTGCCGTGCGGACGAGCCTGCTTTTCGTATCCAATGCATAATCGAGTTTGTCAAAAAAGATTTCCTTTGTTTCATTATTGTATTGTGGAAATCCCGCCAGATAAATCGTCCCGTTCAAACTGCCCAGCATGTCCAAAGCAATGACCATTTTTCCGTCTTTGTGCCAGATGGCGACATTCTGGACTGTGACTTTGCGGCTTCCGGAACCAAATTCCTGCCCGGCAAAATTCTTCGTCATGATTTTCGAAGCGTCGTCATAAGTCGAAATGGCGACAATATTGGCGGTAATCTGGTTCGGCATTTTCGCAACCGGTTTCAATACGATGGCAGTCCGGTCGAATTTGGATGCAGGTTTCTGTCCGACCAGCGTTTCAATCAAGCACTTCATTCCCATTTCAAGGTTGATGTTTTCTTTTTTGATTTCGGCGTCCGTCGTGTACAATTCTATCGGGACAACGCGGAGCCAACTCTGGTAGGTTTCGCTCATTTCAAATGGCTGGCAGATTTTCTCGAGCGCATCAAGGACATTCGGCTTGAAATCCATCGATTTGGCAATGGCGTTGTCGATGCTTTTCTCGATTTTCGATTTGAAAAGCTTGATCGTCGGATTGATGAGATACGTAATCGGAACATTTTTTCCAAAGACAATCGTGGTCGGGCTTTCGTTCCAATCCAATGATTTTAAGTTTGTGGCGGTCGTCATTTTCCAATTGGTCAGGCCAACATCACTGATCAGCGTTACATTTCCATTTAAATTAAATTCGCGGACGTTATAAAGGTCGACGCCCAATCTGTCCGTTCCAATCCGGTATTTGATAGTCGCTTTCAGCGGAAGCACGGTCTTGATTTTCCCGTTTTCATTCTGTATTTGAATCGGCGCGAGCTTCCAGATTTTCATCTCAATATCGTCGTCGGTAATGTTATTGTCTTCATAGACCAAGCCGGTCATGAATTTGTTGGTCTGGTTTTCAATGTCTTTCAGCTTGATCGTAATCGGAAGGTCGATAAACGAAACCGCGTTTTCATAAACCAATGGCGACGCGTCGTCCGGTTCGGGCTTCAAAGCCGCGATTTTTTGCGTTGAAGAACAGCCCGAAAGCAATAAAACAGCAATGATATAAGTTAATAAGGAATTGGTTTTCAACATGGCTTTTTGATTTCAGCTGCAAAATTATGAAATCGCCCGATATAATTGCGAACGCCTGTAACAAATCGTTTAAATTTCAGTCTTATAAGATTGTTACTGTTAAAAAAGGTTAACATTTTTTTATTAATAATTGGTTTCGATATAATTAAATTGCTCAAAATCTAACCGTATGATTGAAATTTCCGACTTGCATAAATCTTACAAAACTGGCGCTTCATCGCTTCACGTTTTAAAAGGCATCAACTTCAGTGTTAAAGAAGGCGAACTCGTAGCGATTATGGGTTCATCGGGTTCAGGAAAATCAACGTTGCTCAATATTCTCGGAATCCTCGACGAAGCCGATTCAGGCAGTTATATCCTCGATGGCATTCCAATCAAAAAACTCAATGAAACCATCGCATCAAAATACCGAAACAAATTCCTTGGTTTCGTATTCCAATCCTTCAATCTTATCGGTTACAAAAGCGCGCTCGACAATGTCGCGATGCCATTGTATTACCAAGGCATAAAACGAAAAGAGCGCAACGAAATCGCAATGGACTACCTTAAGAAAGTGGGTTTGGAAACGCATTCGCACCATTTGCCAAGCGAACTTTCGGGCGGACAAAAACAGCGTGTCGCGATTGCAAGGGCGATGGCTTCACATCCAAAAGTCTTATTGGCCGATGAGCCAACCGGTGCTTTGGATACTAAAACTTCTTATGAAGTCATGGAACTTATCCAGGGAATCAACGACGAAGGGAAAACCATCCTGATTGTCACACACGAACCGGATATTGCCGCAATGTGCAAAAGGAACGTGATTTTAAAAGATGGATTGATCATAGACGATAAAATGATTATACAACAAAGGGCAACATCTTATGTTTAACATCGAGCGCTGGCAGGAAATATTTGAGGCAATAGCCAATAATAAACTCCGTACGTTTCTGACGGGGATTTCTGTCGCGTCCGGAATATTCATTCTCGTAATTTTGCTTGGCGCCGGGCAAGGATTGCAAAATGGCATCCAAAAACAGTTTGAGCGCGATGCGACAGGACTTATTGAAATATGGTCAAATGTCACGACCAAAGAATATAAAGGCATGAATCCGGGCCGGTTTGTCCAATTGCACAACAGTGATTATGAATTGGCAAACCAGAAATTCGATAAGGAAATTGTCGTCAAAGGCTTGAGTTATAGCTATTGGAATGCGGCTTATGCCTACAAAAAAGAAACGGGAAATTACCAATTTCGCGGCGTAAACCCAGGTATGCAGGCAGTCGAAAACATGACCATGACAAGCGGCAGGTTTATCAATGCGAACGATGTCGATAATTTTGAAAAAATCGCCATCATCGGGGAAAAGCTAAAACAAGATCTGTTTAAGGAAGAAAATCCGATTGGCAAACAGCTTACGATCAATGGTATCCCGTTTAAGGTCGTTGGTGTTTTTACCGATCCGGGCGGAGAGCGCGAGGAAGCAAGGGCTTATTTGCCGATTACAACCGCGCAGAATGTTTTCGGGCTTGGGACAAACATCAACAATATGTTTTATACGCTAAAGAAGCACGACAATTATGATGAGGCTTTGGCGGAATCTGAAAAATTTTCGAGTGAATTGGGCAGCATGTTAAGAAGCAAAAACTTCGTCGCTCCGGATGATGAAGGTGCGATCGGCATACACAATTCGGTGGAAGACATCAAAAAATTCTATGACCTGAACTTATACATCAGGCTATTTTTCTGGTGGGTCGGAATCTGTACGATCATTGCCGGCGTTGTTGGCGTGAGCAACATTATGCTGATTGTGGTCAAGGAACGCACAAAAGAAATCGGTATCCGAAAAGCGCTTGGCGCCTCGCCATTTTCAATCGTCGCGATGATTTTGCACGAATCGATTTTTATCACTACGATTGCGGGTTTTTCCGGATTGCTGGCGAGTTTGCTGCTATTGGAATTTGTTGGTCCACAGGTCGAAAGCGAGTATTTTTTAAATCCACAGGTGAATTTTAATATTGCCTTGACAACATTGGTATTGTTGATTATCGCAGGCGCAATGGCCGGATTTTTTCCTGCATACCGAGCTGCAAGCATAAAACCGATTGTTGCACTAAGAGACGAATAATATGTTTGACAGAGACAAATGGAATGAGATTCTCGAAGCCTTAACGGCGAATACTTTCAGGACAATCCTGACAGCATTCGGCGTATTTTGGGGCATATTTATTCTCGTCATATTATTGGCGGCAGGAAAAGGACTGGAAAATGGCGTCAAACAAGGATTTTCCGGAATCGCTACCAACACGATGTTTATGTGGACACAGCCAACCTCCAAACCATTTAAAGGATTGGCTCAAGGCCGACAGTTCAATTTTAAAAATGACGATGTCGGTGCATTGAAATCGGCGTTCCCGGATTTGTTATATGTTTCCCCAAGAAACCAGCTTGGCGGTTATGAAGGTGCAAACAATGTCATTCGCGGCACAAAAACCGCTGCCTATACCATTTATGGCGATTACCCGGAATTGACTTCACAGGAGTCGATGGACATCATCAAAGGCCGTTTCGTCAACTACGGCGATATCAATGGCAAAAGAAAAACTGCCGTTATCGGACAAGGTGTCATCAGCGAATTGTATTTGCCTGGCGAAGAACCCATTGGAAGTTACATCAAAATCAATGGCGTCAATTTTATGGTTGTCGGAATATACAAATCCAAAGGCAATGACAATGGCAACGCTGAGCAGGCGCAAAAAAACATATTCATTCCGTTTACGACATTCCAGCAGGCTTTCAATTTTGGCGATACCGTTGGCTGGATGGCATTGACTGCAAAAGACGGATCTTCCATTACGGATTTAAAGCAAGGCATCAAAGACCTGATGAAATCCCGACACGATATCAACCCTGCAGACGACCGCGCGATAGGGAATTTCGATTTGTATGAAGAATTCAGCAAAGTCAACAGCCTGTTCCTGATTTTAAAATTCATCGCCTATTTCGTTGGGACATTGGTATTGCTTTCAGGCGTTATCGGGATTTCAAACATCATGTTGATCGTGGTGAAAGAACGCACAAAAGAAATCGGCATCCGTCGTGCACTGGGCGCAACACCGGGCGCGATACGCAAACAAATATTGACAGAATCGATTTTCCTGACCATTATAGCCGGAATGGCCGGAATTGCAGTCGCGACGGGATTATTGGCGGTTTTGAATATGGCTTTGGATTCGATGCCAAAGGGCGAAGACACTATGTTTACGAACCCAACCGTTGATTTGCCAGTCGTCTTTTTTGCACTGCTGATACTGATCGGTTCAGGATTGCTTGCCGGATTTATCCCGGCACAAATAGCCGTTAGTGTCAAACCGGTCGATGCATTGAGGGCAGAATAATTAATCACAAATCACAATCATCAAACTAAAAATATAAATACCATCAAAATGAGAAAAGGAGTTACCATTACAATCTTGATTTTTATAGCCATCGTATTTTTTGGCGCTTTGTATTACCTGTATGCAAAAAACCAGGAATCGCCTGTTGTTTTTGAGACCGCTAAAACAGAAACCAAAACCATTGTAAAAACAACCATTGCCACTGGAAACATTGTTCCGGATGAAGAAGTTTTGATCAAACCGAATATTTCTGGTATCATCGAACAGATTTATGTCAAGGCAGGTGAAAACATCAAAGCCGGTGATCCGATTGCAAAAATCCGTGTTGTGGCCAATGTGTCGAGCCTGAGCAGTTCCCAAAACCAGGTGCAAACCGCAAAAATTGACCTCGACAACCAGGAGAAAATCTTCAACAGGCAGAAAACCCTTTTTGACAAGGGCGTGATTTCAGCCAATGATTTCCAAACGGCGGAAACCGCATATAAGCAGGCAAAACAGAATTACAATGCTTCAAGACAAGGGCTTGACATCATCAAGACCGGAACATCTTCGGGATTGGGAAGTTATGCCAATACGCTGATCCGCTCGACGGTCAACGGAATGGTGCTCGAAGTTCCTGTGAAAGCCGGAAACCAGGTCATTGAAAGCAACAATTTCAATGAAGGCACAACGATAGCCAGCCTTGCAGATGTTGGCAGGATGATTTTTGTCGGTAAAGTCGATGAGTCTGAAGTTGGGAAAATCAAGGAAAAATTACCACTTGAAATTACAGTCGGCGCCATTGAAAATAAAAAATTCAATGCCATTCTACAATACATCGCACCTAAAGGAAAAACGGAAAATGGCGCTATCCAATTTGAAATCAAAGGTGCACTGACCAATCGCGATACGACTTTCATCAGGGCAGGGTTGAGCGCCAATGCTTCGATTATCCTTGAAAAAGCCGTCAATGTCATGGCGATAAAAGAATCGTTGGTCCAGTTTGACGACAAGACCAAAAAATCGTTTGTCGAAGTCGAAACCACGCCGCAGAAATTTGAAAGAAGAGACGTGGTATTGGGTGTCAGCGACGGCATTGATGTCGAAGTGAAAAGCGGTATTAAAGCCAGCGACAAAATCAAAGTCTGGAACCAAGGCCTGAAAAAAGACGAGCCGGCTAAATAATTCTTAGCCTTCCCAAAAAAAACATACAGATTTATTTAAATATAGTTAAATTTGCGCAAGGTCAGCTCGCGCTTTCATTCCAATTTATATGAAAAAAAATATTTGCGTCCCTTTATTGCTTATGTTGTTTTTTAGCTTGGCTTCACAGGCGCAGGCTAAACAATGGACTTTGCAGGAATGCGTTGAGTATGCATTGAAAAACAACATTTCCATCAAACAAACCGAGCTTGACGGCCAATTGGCCAAGATTGACAAAAAAGATGCGTTTGGAAATTTCCTTCCTTCAGCCAATGCCAGTTCGTCACATTCATGGAATATCGGTCTGAACCAAAACATCACGACCGGGCTTTTGGAAAACCAAACGACACAATTTACTTCGGCCGACCTGAATGTTGGCGTTGATATTTATAACGGCCTCCAAAACCAGAACAAACTCAGAAGAGCAAAACTCGCCATTGTTGCCGCACAATACCAGTTGTCAAAAATGAAAGACGATGTGTCGCTCAATGTTGCCAATGCCTTTCTCCAAATCCTTTTCAACAAGGAAAACCTGAAAGTGCAAAAAGAACAATTGGCGAATAATGACAAACAACAACAACGTACGAATGAGTTGGTCAATGCAGGTTCAGTGCCGAGGGGTGATTTGTTGGATATGAAAGCGACCGTAGCCGCAAGCAATACCGCTGTCATCAACGCTGAAAATGCACTATTGATTTCAAAACTAAGCCTTGCACAATTGCTCCAGCTGGATGATTTCAAGGATTTTGACATTGTTGACAGGGATTATGATGCCACTGTAAGCGCGACAATGAGTGAAACGCCGGATGCCATTTTCGCAAAAGCAAAGGAAGTCCGCGTCGAATTGAAAATCGCAAAGGCCAATTTGGATTTAGCAGAAAGAGATGTCAAAATTGCACGCGGAACATTACAGCCAAGGCTCAGCGGATTCTATAGCTTCAGCACCAGGGCCAGTTATTCCGACAGGGTTATTGGCGTTGACGGCGATGGAAATCCAATCCTCACCGGACCGCTTCCATTGTTTGACCAGTTTAGCGACAACAAAGGACATAATTTCGGATTCCAACTGAGCATTCCGATATTAAACGGTTTTTCCGCACGCAATGCGGTTGCACGTTCAAAAGTCGGATTGGAACGTTACAAAATTGCCTATTCACAAGCTGAATTGGATTTGGAAAGAAACGTTTATACGGCATTCACCGATGCGCAAGGCGCTTTAAAAGCCTATGAATCGGCAGCCATTGCAAGCGAGGCACGGGGCGAGGCTTTCAATTATGCCAAAGAAAAATACGCAGTCGGGATCATGAATGCATTTGATTTCAACCAGGCACAAACCTTATATGTCAATGCACAATCAGAAGTGCTCAGGACAAAATATGATTATATCTTTAAGGTAAAATTACTGGAATTCTATTTCGGGATTCCAATCACAATAAATTAAAAGTTATGTCAAAAAAAACGATGTATTTCTTGATTGGTGGCGCAGTGGCGCTGATTATCTTATTGGTGGTACTTTCAAAAACCGGTGTACTCGGAAATAAAGAAAGCGGCACCAATGTGGAAATCGCGAAAGTCGATGAAATCACCATAGTGGAAACCGTTTCGGCGACAGGAAAAATACAGCCGGAAGTGGAAGTCAAGATTTCATCCGAAGTTTCTGGTGAAATCATCGCATTGCCTGTAAAAGAAGGGCAAGTGGTCAAAAAAGGCGATTTGTTGGTCAAAATAAACCCCGATTTATATACGTCAGGTTTCAATAGGACGGTTTCAAACCTTTCAGGAACAAAAGCCGGATTGAGCCAGGCTGACGCACAGTTTAAGGAAGCCAAAGCCAGTTATGACCGCAACAAAGGTTTATTTGAAAAAGGCATCATCTCCAAATCAGATTGGGACAAAGCCATTTCTGCATTCGAGGTCGCGCAAGCCAACAAACAATCCGCTTATTACAACGTACAGAGCGCATCCGCTACCGTAAGCGAAGCCAAAGACAACCTTGGAAGAACAACTATTTATTCGCCTGCCGACGGCACAATATCAATGCTTGGCGTTGAATTGGGCGAAAGAGTTTTGGGTACGCAACAAATGACCGGAACAGAAATCCTGCGTGTCGCGAACCTAAACAATATGGAAGTCGAGGTTGACGTCAATGAAAATGACATCGTCAAAATCAATGTCGGCGATTCTGCGAAAGTTGAAGTCGACGCATACCTCAAAAAAGAATTCAAAGGCATCGTGACCAGCATTTCCAATTCGGCAAGTGCCGCGTTGACTGCTGACCAGGTGACCAATTTCAAAGTCAAAATCAGGATTCTGAAAGAATCTTACCAGGATTTGCTCGCAGGGAAGCCGGATAGTTATTCGCCCTTCAGGCCTGGAATGACCGCTACGGTCGACATCATTACGACGCGCAAAGAAAATGTGCTCGGTGTACCAATCAGTTCCGTGGTTGTCAAAACCGATACGACCGGTGGTAAAAAACCCGATATGCCAAAAGATTCCGATGAAGCCAAAGTCAAAGCCAAAAGCGACAAGAAATACGAATGCGTCTTTGTCAAAAACGGCGATAAGGCACAGCTTCGCGTCATTAAAACAGGAATCCAGGACGATACCAATATCGAAGTCATCAGCGGGCTTAAAAAAGGCGACGTCGTGATTACCGGGCCATACACTACAGTCACCAAAGAACTGAATCCGGGCGATAAAGTCACCACGGGCGCAGGCGACAACAAAAAAGACAAAAAAGAAGGCAAGACTTCTGTAACCATCGATTAACATCGCAAACGGATGCCTTATATTCTCAGCATAGAAACGGCAACAAAAAACTGTTCCGTTGGGATTTCAAAAAGCGGGCAGACGATCATTTGCAAAGAAATCGCAACTGAAGGTTATTCACACGCGGAAAAACTCCATGTTTTGATCGAAGAAATCCTGCGGGAATCAAAACTTACATTCGTGGATTTAAAAGCGATTGCAGTCAGTCGTGGCCCAGGTTCTTATACGGGTTTGCGCATTGGCGTTTCAGCCGCAAAAGGGCTTTGCTTTGCGTTGGACATTCCGTTGATTGCGATCGATACTTTGGCGGTTTTGGCTGCGCAGGTAAACATATCCGAAGGCACAATTATTCCTATGCTCGACGCCAGAAGAATGGAAGTCTACAGCGCGGTTTTCAACCCAAACCACGACATGATCCGCGAAGCCGAAGCTGAAATCATCACCGAAGATTCATATCCAAACTCAAACGAAACCATTTACATCGTCGGCGATTGCCAGGAAAAAATCAAAACTGTTTTAAACCGCGGGAATTTTATTTTTATCGAAAATGTCGTTTATCCTTCCGCAAAGGATATGTCGGCGTTGGCGTTTGCGAAATTCCAGCAAAAAGATTTTGAGGATGTGGCTTATTTCGAGCCGTTTTACCTAAAGGATTTCTTGGTCGCGAAACCGAAAAATTAATTGGCCGCATCCCTAAAGGGCCGGGCTTTCCGTTCCAATCTTTTTGGTTTGAGCGTAGTCGAAGGGCTTTTTCTAAAACCAAAAGGATTTTCACTTCAAATGAAATTCACTGAACTCCGATAAGAAATAAACGTTTAGTGAAGTAATCCCTTGCGGAGTTTATTACGATTTTCAACCTTACGATTTCTTCGAAAACTCCTTCACATACGGTTGTATCGAAATGCCGGCCGCATCAAAAGCCGTCTTGCAACTTTCCAAAATATCCGAACTGACGGCGCCAAAATCGATATTTTTCGACCATGGACGGATTGCAAGCAGGATTGCGGAATCGGTCAGTTGCCTGACTTCTACAGCCGGCGCTGGATTTTTCAGCACTTTGGGATTGCTGTTCAGAATTTCGAGAATCAGGTCTTTCGCCTTTTTGATATCGGTGTCATACGAAATGGACAAAGTCAAATCGGCGCGCCTGATTTTCTCGACCGAATAATTGATGATCGTCCCATTGGATAAAATTCCGTTTGGGATAAAAATCGTCTGGTTGTTTCCCGTGACGAGTTTGGTGACAAATATCTGGATTTCACTGACCGTTCCCGTAACGCCTTGTGCTTCAATCGTATCGCCCACGCGAAACGGCTTGAACATGATAATCAGCATACCGCCGGCAAAATTTGAAAGCGAACCTTGCAATGACAACCCGACCGCCAACCCTGCGGCGCCTAAAATCGCTACGAACGAGGAAGTTTCAATGCCAAGCCTCGAAATGAATGTCACAAACAGCAACACGCGCAACGCCCAAAGCAAAATATCCGCCAGGAATTTGGATAATGTCGGGTCGAGCTCTCGTTTGAGCATGATGCTTTTCACGAGCCTGTTGATAATCCGGATCGCATAAAGTCCAACCAAAAGCACCACAAACGCGGAAATGAGCTTTGGCGAATAATCGAGTAAGACTTTTAAGAAATTTGCCGAATATTGGCCTAAAGCATCTATGTATAGTTTCATTTTTTAGTAATAAAAAACCTCCCGTAAGGAAGGTTGTAATCCAATGCAAAAATAATATTTTTTAAAATTTAATCCGCGTCTTCTTCGATTCTGTTAACGTTTTCTTGTGCTTTTTCTTCAAGGTCATCGGCTTCTTCGGTGACGGTTTCTTTTACATCGTCGGCTTTTTCAGAAGCATCCGATGTAAATGAATGTACTTTTTCTTTTGCGGTTTCTACTGTATCTTCAGTAAAATGCTCGGCTTTTTCCGCAATTGGTGCCGCTTTTTCTTTTATGGTGTCAATGATATCTCCCAAAGCATCACCGGCCTTGCCTGAATACTCGCTGACAGTTTCTTTGGCTTTTTCAGCATATGTTTCGGCTTTCCCGGCGTATTCACTTGCGGTGGCTTTTATATTTTCAACAGCATTTCCGGCTTCGTCGCCAACGGCAGCAGCGCCTTCTTTCGCACCACCAAACAGATTCTTAAAAAAACTTCCTAGTCCCATGATTTTTAAATGTTGGTTAAGAAGTAAATTTAGTCAAAAATACCTACAAAATCCTGATTACAAATTTTTTAGCATTTCCTTATAACTTTTCGATGGCAATCCGCATGTTTTGTTTTGGCAGACATAAAAAAGCGTTTCATTGCCCGAAAAACGGTCTTTTAGGAATGGCAAATTCGTTGGTTTTTCTGAACCGGCAATAATGACATTCGGCAAATACAATTTTGAGAATTCCCTGGAATGTTGCAACGCATCGCTTCCGCAAATGGCCAGTTCGCGATTTTGCTCCGACAGATTTAGGAATACATCGAGCCAGTTCGAGAACGCCGACGGATAATCGATCATCGGGATGACGTGCTGCAACATCCGCAATGCAATTTTTTCATAATGCACATGGCTGTAGTAAATCGAAAGCTTGTATAAATTCCCCGCCATGACCGAATTGGAAGCCGGAATCACATTGTCTTCCATTTCAAAATGGGTCGTAATCAATGGCGCATCCAAATTGGACGTAAAAGCAAAAAAACCGCTTTTGTCATCATAAAAATGGTCGAGGCAATAATCGGCCAGTTGTTTGGAATGTTGCAGCCAGTTTTCATCGAATGTCACTTCGTAAAGCGCGATAAAGCTGTCGATGACAAAACAATAATCCTCGAGATAACCATTGATGGTCGTTTTGCCATTTTTGTAATTGTGGAGCAGGTTTCCTTCAGGTTTCCAAAGATTATTGATGATGAAATGCGCATTTTTAACGGCGGTTTCGAGATCATTTTCGTTGTCCAAAGCCTTAAATGCATCGACATAACCTTTTAGCATCATCGCGTTCCATGAAGTCAGGCATTTGTCGTCGAGCCTTGGGCGTTGGCGGTTTTCCCTTTCGTGGAATAGGATTTGTTCCCAAGAATGTTTTTTCAGTTTTATTTCCGACAATGGAATTTTATATTTTTCTGCGATGTTTTCCAAAGGTTGGTTTTGGATCAAAACAAAATGGCCGTTTTCCCAATGTCCAAAATCGTTGATGTTGAAGATTTCGGCAAACAAACCAAAATCATTTCCGAGCAATTCTTGCAGGTTTTCTTTCGTCCAGACGTAAAAAGCACCTTCTTCGAGTTTGTTGTTTTCATTTAAGCTGTCGGCGTCAAGTGCGGAGAAGAAACCGCCATCGCCGTTTGAAAATTCGCGATTGACGAATGAAAGCGTCTTTTCGATCACTTCTTTAAACAGTGGATTTTTGGTCAGTTTATACGCATCGGCGTAAAGCGAAACGAGTTGGCCATTGTCATAAAGCATTTTCTCAAAGTGCGGTACATGCCATTTCATGTCGACGGAATAGCGGGAAAATCCGCCGTCAATGGTATCGAATAATCCGCCCCAGGCCATTTTTGTCAGCGTGAGATTGACATGTTCCAGAAGCGCCTCATTTTTTGTTTGGTATCCGTATCGGAGCAGGAATTTCCAGTTGTTTGGCATCATGAATTTTGGTGCGCGCGCATAACCGCCAAATTCCGGGTCGAAGCTTTTCATCCATTTTTCGACAAACGGCGCGAGTATTTTTTGGGACAATTCACGCGTGTTGTCATTTTGCACGATGCCGATGGATTCGATGCCGTTGTGCAGTTTTTCGGCATAGTCAATCATTTTTTCGGGATTTTTCGTATAGAGATCGGCGAGTTGTCCCAAGGAATTGATCCATTCTTTTTTTGGAAAATAAGTGCCACCCCAAACCGGCCTTCCGTCGGGCAGGCAAATCACGTTCATGGGCCAGCCGCCTTGTCCGGTCATGATTTGGACGGCTTTCATATAGACAGCATCAATGTCGGGACGTTCTTCGCGGTCGACTTTGATGGAAACGAAATGCTGGTTCATGACTTCGGCGACTTCGTCATTCTCGAAAGATTCGTGTTCCATGACATGGCACCAATGGCACGCCGAATAGCCGGTACTGACGATCAGGAGTTTGTTTTGTGATCGGGCGGTGGCCAATGATCGGTCATTCCAGGCTTTCCAATGCACGGGATTTTCGGCATGTTGGAGCAGATAAGGGCTGGTTTCTTTTGAGAGTTCGTTCATTGCAAATGCTTGAAAATTGTTGGAAAGCCTAGCCCCGATAGAGCCGGTATCCTTTTTTAAGGATTGGCCGAAGTGCCAGCGAAGGCATATCCTTAAAAAAGATAAAGGCGAAAGCGGGAAATTGCTTCAAAAAAAAGCGCTCCGAAAAGGAACGCTTAAAATTATGGATTTTTTGTGGATTTGCTTAGGCATTTAACGCTTCGACTTTGATGTCTTCGTCGTGGAGCATGTCTTTGAGCATGTTTTCGATGCCGCTTTTCAGCGTAAATGTCGACGATGGGCAACCATTGCAAGCGCCTTGCAAAATCACTTTCACGCGTTTTTCGGCCGGATCATAGGAATCGAAAAGGATGTTTCCGCCATCGGCAGCGACCGCAGGTTTCACGTATTCCTCGAGGATATTGATGATTTGCTGGGAAGTCGTGTCGAGGCTGTCGAAATTTGCAATTTGTTGTTTTTCCTGTTTCGCGGTATTTTCGACATGGGTTTCGTCGAGTACGGTTCCGCCATTTTCAATGAACAGTTTGATGAAAGAGCGGAGTTCGAGCGTGATGTCGTTCCATTCGTACATGTCATATTTGGTCACGGAAATGTAATTCTCGTCGATGAACACTTCTTTGACAAACGGGAAATTGAATAATTCCTTTGCCAATGGGGAAGAAGCGGTTTGGTCGATATTTTTGAACTCTGCCGCCGATTTTGTCAACATGGTGTTGACGACAAATTTCAGCGCTGATGGATTGGGCGTCATTTCTCCGTAAACGGTCACGGCTTTTTTTGTCGATTGGGTTTCTTCAATATTGATGATTGTGCCGCCGTTGTTGGTGAAATTTTCGATTTGCTCGGCAACGGCATCTTTGACATCGTCCCATTCGACGATATTATAGCGTTCGACTGCGATAAAATTGCCTGAGATGTAGACGGTTTTGACAAACGGCAAATAAAATAATTGTTGGGCGAGCGGCGAGTTTTTTGCCTCGTCGATATTTTTGAATTCAAAACTCGCGTTTTGCGTAATAAAATCGGGGAATTCGAACTTTATGATGGCCGGATTTTGGGTTTCCTTGATGTTGACTTTGGTCATGGGAGGGATATTTTTTTGCAAATTTAACAACAATATTTTCTATGAATAAGTATATTTGGGGAATTAAACAATTTATTAACAAATCATTATTATTGTTTAAGCGCAAACAACCAACAACTAACTACTGCTATAATGAAAAAAAGATTACTACTACTGATTTTATTTGCTTTCAGTTTTACTTCTCATTCGCAATTAATCGTTACCAATTCGCAGACGCCGGCACAACTGGTACAGAATGTTTTATTGGGCGGCGGAATTACTGTGAGCAACATTAAGTTTAACGGCTCGCCTATCAGCGCCAATTTACCGAGGGATCAAGCTGGGAAATTCATGAACGGTGTTTCTACTAACATTGGGATTAATGAGGGTATTATTTTGTCTACCGGAAAATCAAGTTTGGCCATTGGGCCAAACGATTCAGGTAGCGCCACTGATAATACGGACATCCGTGTTGACGGTGATCCTGATTTGGCCGCGATTGCTTCAGGTGCCATAAACGATATTGCCATTATTGAATTTGATTTTGTACCTGTTGGGGTGAACCTCAATTTTAATTATGTTTTTGCATCTGATGAATATCCTGAATTTTCGAATTCGACTTTCAATGATGTATTTGGTTTTTTCTTAAGCGGGCCGGGAATAAGCGGACCGTTTACCGGCGGCGCAGCGAATATTGCAATTATTCCGACAACAACAAGTACGGGAGTTACAATCAATAACTTGAATAATGGTACGGGAAATGCGGGTCCGTGCGAATTTTGTGCCTATTATGTAAACAACGGACAAGGAACTACACCAGGGGCGAATGCAACCATACAATATGACGGTTTTACTACAGTATTAACCGCTTCTGCAACAGTCCAATGTGGAGAAACTTACCATATTAAATTGGCAGTCTCGAATGTTGGCGATACCAGTTATGACTCTGCGGTTTTCCTTCAGGCCAACAGTTTTAATACTTCGCCGCTTACTTTCCCGGATGATTATTTGGTGTCGACAGGTTTGGCGCCTTGTTCAGGATCGTCGATGCCATTGTGTTCTGGGCTGTCGGATACAGTTCTTCATGTATGGACGCATGATGGTGTTGTGATTCTCGGCGAATCTGATTCGTGTATTGATGTGACTGAGCCCGGAGAATACTGTGCGACAGCATATCCGTATGGGCCTGGTTGCCCGGTTTCGGATTGTATTATCATAGAAATGCAGCCCGAACTCCCACTACAACAGCCAAATGATTTGTATTCGTGTGACGGGACTTTCAACTTGCATGATGTAGAACCGGGGCTTTTTGGAGCACAAAACCCCAGTGATTATACTGATCCTCTGACATACTATAATAATTTTGCCGATGCCGATGCTGGTGCGTCTTCTATTGTAAACGATGCGAGTTATACCGGTATTGAAGGTGAAACCATATATGTCCGTGTGGATTCCAACAATACGGGATGTTATGTAGTAAAATCGTTTGTATTGCATATTGCTTGCGTACCTGATTTGTATTCGTGCGGCGGGCTTTTCGATTTTACACCACAAGTGCCATTGGCAGTAGGATTAAGTAATGATCCGGCCGATTACACTGTAACTTTCCATCATTCACAAGCCGATGCAGATGCAGATGCCAATGCAATTACGCCTATAAACGCCTATTCCGGCGCTGATATGGAACAAATATTTATCAGGGTCGAAGAAAATGCCAATCCTGCGGCATACAATACAATAAGTTTCTTGCTTCACGTGGTGCTTCCACCGGCTACGCCAAACCCATCTGATCAAACAGTTTGTGACAGTTATACATTACCTGCATTACCCGCAGGCAGCACCTATCATAGTGCTTCGGGCGGAAATGCAGCCACGTTGATAAACGCGGGTACTGTGATAACGACAAGTCAAACGGTATGGATTTTTGCCGAATCGGCCCCAGGCTGTACTGCTGAAGGAGATTTCATAATCACTATTAATATAACGCCACCGACGCCAAATCCATCTGATGTCAGTGCTTGCGATAGTTATATACTTCCCGCTTTGCCAGCTGGCAGTACTTACCATACGGCGGTAAATGGCGGTGGTACGCAAATTCCTGGTGGTTCATCAATTACTTCATCCCAGACGGTCTATGTCTTTGCAGAAACTGGCACAACCCCCAACTGCACTGCCGAGGGTGATTTCATAGTGACGATCAACAATACCCCAGCCACGCCGAACCCATCCGATGTCACGGT
>Ga0193753_10000020_pt1 | contig 224043 bp, 184 predicted proteins | sample H1c2metaG_FD_144925 | JGI IMG/M metagenome (GOLD analysis project Ga0193753, IMG submission 144925) | Soil microbial communities from a riparian zone of the East river system, Colorado, United States - H1c2 | ecosystem: Environmental > Terrestrial > Soil > Riparian zone | place: USA: East...
TCCGATCGCCGCGCGCGCCGAGGAAGGCGAACGTATGCAGCTCGGGACGGAGATTGGCCTGAAAGACCTCGCGCCACTGTGCCGGCGTGAGCATCCGCTCGCGCGACAGGTCGGAGCATGAAAACCCGATGCACACGGTTCCCGCCACCGGTCGCCGAGGCTCGGCCACGCCACACGCCGCGAGCACAGTCGTACGACAGTCGTCACGGCCGGCGGTCGGAACGCCAAACAGGTCGGCGATCCGATCGTAGAAGTGGTAGCTCCCTGACGCCCGATTGAAGAAGATGAGGTGAGACGCGAGTCCGCGCCGCCAGAAAATGTCCTCGAGCCAGAAGCTGACGCGATTGCGCGCCATCGTCAGCGTCGAGAACACCGTCGTGAGACGGCTGTGGACCTCGAGATCGATGATGCAATCGGCGCGGAGCGTGCGAAACATCGCCGACAATCCGGTCGTTAACAGGCTCCAACCGCCTCGGTTGTCGATGATACGGTACTCGTCGAACACGCCGATCAGCTCGGCGAACGGCTTCACGCCGGGCGTCGTGATCAACACCATTCTTGTATTGGGGTGGGCGCGGCGGAATCCGAGCATCGTCGGCATCGCCAAGAGCAGGCTTCCGCCACCCAGCAGCTTGAGCCACACGACCTCGTCTCCCACGGCGAGTGTGTGGTCCCGCCGCAGCAGAACCCCAAGCAGCATCGATGCCGGCCGCAGTACTGCGATCCCGAATCCGCCAATGTAATTGTCTAAGGTGCGTTGCGTCCGGAGATGCATACCTACGGAAGGCCTTGTTGCTTCGCCAGGTTGAGGAGCCAGGGAACGTTCGCCGGCGAAACCTGAATCAACGACACCTGCGCCGTATGAATCGTGAACGACGGACCCGGCAGAAGCGAGAAGGTCCCGGGGACCAGCGTTGGTGTCGTTCCGGGAAGCGCCAACAGCGGGAAACGCATCGTGCGCACGTAGGGATTCAGCGAAACCGGATCTCGTGTCACGGCGCCTTCGATGCCGATGAGATATCGCGGGCTGGCGCCGACTATCGGCAGCGCGCGGACGGGATTGTGGACATCGTACGTGAGCTCGATCTCCAGTAGCGCGACGGGCGATCCGGCGGAGCTTGGCACTACTGGGAGCGTGAGCGCCTTCGTTCCGGGCGCGACGTCGATCCGTCCGAGGATCTTCGGCGGCGCTTGCTCGCCCGGCGATCGTTCCCAGAAGACCGACCAGGGGGTTTCGCCAACGACGGTGTATCGCTGCAACAATTCGTGATAGAAATCCCAATTCGTTTTTTCGATCCACGCTTCGTACATCGTGTACGTCGGCTTGACTGTCTGAACCAAACTCGGCGCGGCCGTGATGAACGCCCGCACATATGCGGCGCGGCGCTCTGGTCCTAGCGCGTGAATGATGTAGTCGGTTGACGGATGGAATATTCCGTTGCGCGCCTCGAGCCAGCCGGCATAGGTGGACCATAACGTGGGCGGCTCGCCGTGCGGTCCGCGTCGGGCATCAACGATCGCCTGACCTTCGCGCAACGTCTCCGGCCAGATCCCCGCCGCTCCCCAATGCTCGCGCCCGAGGAGGTGTGCCTCGAATGCGTGCGGGAAGGTGAAGATGAGCGTCCCGAGCGTCGTCGGCACGAAGGTCAGCATCGCGATGGGTGCGACCATCCCGGCGATCGCCAGCCGCCCTGGTACGCCGAACCGCAGGATCCATTTGCTCGTCGCGTCCTTGTCGGCGTTCCACCGCGCGAGCTCGAGCAACGCCAGGATGATCACGATGCGCCAGCACGGCTGCACGTAGACCGCGACGAAGACGCCGAGCAGCGGGGCCACCGAGACGAGGCCGTATGCGCTCATGAGGAGCAACGCGAAATGCCGATGCCCGAGTTCGCCGTCAGGAGCGCGCCAGAATCGTCGGAGCGCGACCGCCGCAAGCACGATACCGAGCAGCAAGCCGAGTCCGACCTGCCACATCTGGATCGCCATCTGGATCCCGACTCCCCACGATGGCACGAACCGATTCGGAGGCGTGCCGAAATACCAGTACTGATCCATCGGCACGATCTTGAAGTTGTAGCGCAGTGCGCCGGAGGCGCCGGCAAATCCCCCGACGGCGACGAGGCACAGGAGCATCGCCGCGATCCCGAGGAGCAGTGCGCCGCCCGTCTCGAAGAGTTGTGCGCGACGATCGGCGCGCCTCCAAATTGCGATGGCGGAGACGAAGACGTACGCCAGAACCACAGCGAGCCCCTGTTCGGTGCTGATAAAGAGCGCGAGGCCGAGCGCCAGTCCGGTAGCGATGGTCCGTCGCCCGCGGTCCCGCACGAGAAACACGATGACCGCCAGCAGCGTCGGCAGCGACGCGCGCAGACCCAGCATGCCGTTCATCGCGAACACGATCGCGGTGAGACGAAGCGCGAGCGATAGCGCCAACGCGGCGCCGGCGAGGCAGAACGCTCGGCGCCAGTCGGCTATGAAGGCGCGAAACACCACCAGCAGGACGATCGGATACACGAGCGTCGAGAGGAGCTCGCGCGCCAACTGCGATTCGCGAAAGCCTCCGCCGAGCAAGCGAAAAAGTGGGTAGTGCAGATACGCGACGCCGAATCCGTGGAAATACTGGAAATCCACGCCGGGCCGGTAGCCGGCGACCATTCGGCGCATTGCGTTGTAGAGCTGGAACGGCCCATCGATCGCGCTGCCGGTGAAGTGCATCGCCGCTTCGATCGCCACCGTCAGTGGAATCAGCAGAATCACCGCGAAGAGTAGCGGCCAGAGGACGCGGCCGCCCCGGGAAGTCGTCAGAATGCCTCGCTCTCGGAGCCCGAACAAACCCCGCAAAAAGTGCTATATTTACGCCGATGCCGCGCGCCGAATTCGATCTCCAAGCCCCCTTTCAGCCCGCAGGCGATCAGCCGAAAGCGATCGCCGAACTCTCGGCCGGCCTCGATCGTGGCGATCGCTTTCAAACGCTGCTCGGCGTGACCGGCTCCGGCAAAACGATGACGATGGCCAACGTCATTAAACAACATGGCAAGCCGACACTCGTCCTCTCCCACAATAAAACACTCGCGGCGCAGGTCTACGGAGAGCTCAAAAGCTTCTTCCCGCACAACGCCGTCGAATACTTCATCTCGTATTACGATTACTACCAGCCGGAAGCGTACGTGCCGACTACCGACACGTACATCGAGAAGGATGCGTCGATCAACGAGGACATCGATCGGCTCCGGCTCCGCGCAACGTCGAGCTTGATGGAACGCGACGACGTCATCATCGTCGCTACCGTGTCGGCAATCTACGGCCTCGGCGACCCGGTCGCATACCGTGAGCAAATGGTGACGCTTACGAAAGGACAGACCACCGAGCGAGACGAAATCCTCCGGTCGCTCGTGCGCATTCAGTACGCGCGCAACGATGTGTCCTTCGAGCGCGGCACCTTCCGCGTGCGCGGCGACACCGTCGAGATTTTCCCGGCGTACGAAGAGCAGGGCGTGCGCGTCGAGATGTGGGGCAACGAGATCGAACGGGTTTCCAAGATCAACGTCCTCACCGGCGAAACGATCGCCGTTCTCGAACGCGCCGCGATCTATCCGGCCAAGCATTTCGTCACCGAGCGTCCGACCCTCGAGCGCGCGGTGAAAATCATTCGTGTGGAGCTCACGGAGCGGTTGGAAGAGCTCAGAAAAGCAGGGAAGCTGCTCGAAGCGCAACGCCTCGAGTCACGCACCAACTTCGACGTCGAGATGATGCTCGAGATCGGAACCTGCGCGGGCATCGAAAATTATTCACGGCATCTCGCCGGCCGGGCAGAAGGCGAACGGCCCGCGTGTCTGTTCGACTACTACCCCGAGGATTTTCTCGTCGTGGTTGACGAATCGCACGTCTCGCTCCCGCAGATCGCCGGCATGTTCAACGGCGACCGCGCACGAAAACTCACGCTCGTCGAGTACGGATTCCGCCTGCCGAGTGCGTTGGACAACCGGCCGTTGATGTTCGACGAGTTTCTCGCGCTCACGCCGCGCGCCGTGTTCGTGTCTGCGACGCCGGGTGAGCTCGAGCTTCGTCTCTCCGAAGGTGTCGTCGTCGAGCAGATCATTCGCCCGACACATCTCATCGATCCGGAGATCGAAGTGCGCCCGGTGCGCGGACAAGTTGACGATCTACTCAACGAGATTCGGCTGCGCGAGCGGCGCGGCGAGCGCGTGCTCGTCACGACGCTCACCAAGCGAATGTCCGAAGACCTTACCGATTATCTCCAGCAGGTCGGCGTGCGCGTGCGGTACATGCACTCCGACATCGACGCCATCGAACGCGTGGAGATTATTCGCGGCCTCCGGCTCGGCGAATTCGACGTGCTGGTCGGCATCAATCTTCTCCGCGAAGGTCTCGACATGCCGGAGGTTTCACTGGTTGCGATTCTCGACGCGGACCAGGAGGGATTTCTGCGCAGTGATCGTTCGTTGATTCAGACGGTCGGCCGCGCGGCGCGGCACGTCCACGGTCGCGCGATTTTCTACGCCGACCGCGTCACCGGGTCGATGCAGCGCTGCATGGAAGAAACGGCGCGTCGTCGCGAAGTGCAGACCAAATTCAATCTCGACAACGGCGTGACGCCGATCAGCGTCAGCAAGAGCATTGATCAGGTTCGTTTTGCGACGCGCGTCGCGGACGCTCGCACCGAGCGCGAAGAGAAGAAGGTCGCCGAGCCGGCGCGCGGATACGCCATCATGGAAACGGCGTCTCTGGAAAAGATGCTCGACGAGCAAATGCGCGAGGCCGCCGCCGCGATGGACTTCGAGTTGGCTGCACAGTTGCGCGATCAACTGTTCGAGCTGCGCGCCAAGCGTGACATGGCGAATAAGCCAAAGGCCGCCGCGGGCGGCGTTCGCGGCGGACGCTAAACGTGTCGCACAAACCAATCGTACCATCGCTGGCGGCGCACAGTCGGCTCGCATGCAATGAGTCGGAATTGACGGCGTGGGGCGAGCGTTTCGGCCGGCTCGCATCGTCGCCGCTCGTCGTCACGATTGCCGGCGAGCTTGGTGCGGGAAAGACAACGCTCGTGAAAGCGATCTGTCGCGGCTACGGCGTGACCGACGACGTGACGAGTCCCACGTTCGCCCTCGTGCACCGATACGCCAGTCGGAAGTCACCGGTCTATCACCTCGACCTCTATCGGCTGCAGCAACCCACAGAGTTGGGCAATCTTGGATGGGACGAGTTGCTCGCCGAGGATGCGGTGATTCTCATCGAGTGGCCGGAGCGAGCGGGCGATCGAATTCCGCACGACCACGTGCCAATCAGCCTGCAGCACCTGCCCGAGGATCCGGATCGTCGTCTGCTCTACGCGGGCGGTCACGTATGATCACGCTCGCCCTCGACGCATCAACGTACGCCGGCGACGTCGCCGTTCTCGACGGCGAACGTGTGTTGGCGGAAGCGACCATCGCGATGAAGGGGGCGGAGCACGAGGGTCTGATGCCCGCCGTGGCAGCTTGCCTCGAGCGGGCGAACGTCAGCGTCGAACGTCTGGGCCGAGTGGTGTGCGGATCGGGGCCGGGAAGTTTTACGAGTTTGCGAATTGCCGGCGCGATCGCCAAAGGTGTGGCGAGTGGAATCGGTTGTCCGCTCTTTGCGGTTCCGTCCATGGCGTTGATCGTCGGCGGGGCCAAGCTGAATGGCGGTCGGTATCTCGTTGCCGTCGATGCGTTGCGTGGCGAGTTCTATGTGGGACTGTACGAGGTCTCGCCGCTGCTTGCGATCGCCGAGCTCGAGCCGGCGCGTCTCGTTGCCGCTGCGGAGCTCGATGGGTTGGCGGAACAATACGCGGCGCACTTGGTGAGTCCGTCGGCGCTCCTGGGCGGAATCGTCGCCGCCCCTCGGGCACGCGCAGTCGCGCGCATCGAAGAACTTGTCGCCGCGCGCGGACCGGCGGACATTGGAGCGTGGGAGCCGTCATACGGTCGTCTCGCTGAGGCTCAGGTGCGGTGGGAAACCGCGCACGGGAGGCCACTGGCTGCCGGATGAGCATCTCGGTTGTTCCCGTCGACAAAACGGACGTGCCGGCGATCGTCGAGATCGAGCAGGCGGCATTCAGCGATCCGTGGTCCGCGCGATCGTTTCAGGACGCGCTCGCTCACCCGGCAGTTTTTTTCGCCTGCGCGAGAAACGACAGCAACGACAGCAACGACAGCAACGGCGGCAACGGTGGCGATGGTGACGTGCTGGGTTATGTTGTCGCCTGGTTCGTCGCCGACGAGGGGGAGATCGCCAACTTGGCGGTGGCTCCCGCAGGCTGGGGCCGCGGCATCGGACGCACGCTCCTCGACGCAGCATTGAGCGAGGCCCGCGCGAGAAAAGCAAACGCGGTGTACCTGGAAGTGCGAGACTCGAACGAACGCGCGCGCCGGCTGTATGGGTCGCGCGAATTCGAGGAGATCGGCCGGCGGCGCAACTATTATCAGCTGCCGGACGAGGACGCCATCGTGCTGCGGCGCACGCTGACGCAGGATGTGTGAAGTGGATTGTGAAGTGTGCAACAGAAATCGTTGACGTGCGGGAATTTGCTTGCACGCCAACACGGACTGGATCATACCGTTAGCGGCGAGGTCATCGACTCTCTCGCCAGGAGGAACTTGTGAGCCGTAGCTTGAACAAAGTCGTGCTGATCGGAAACTTGGGCAACGATCCCGAGGTGCGGTCGACGACGGGTGGTAACCGCGTCGCAACCTTCTCGCTCGCCACGAGCCGCTCGTGGAACGATCAATCGGGCGCGAAGCAGGAAAAGACGGAATGGCATCGCTGCGTCGTCTGGAACACCAAGACGTCGCAACTCGCCGACATCGTCGAGCGCTATGTGAAGAAGGGCGACAAATTGTACGTCGAAGGGCGCATCGAGTACCGGCAGTGGCAGGACAAGGACAACCAGACCCGCTATAGCACCGAGATCAACGTCCGCGAGATGATCATGCTCGGCGGCGGAAAGGGGAGCGGCGGCGGGGACTTCGAGGGTGGCGACAGCGCGCCGCGTCGGGCGCCGGCCGCTCCTAAAGCCAAGGCAGCGGCCGCAGGCGGGGAGGATTTCGAAGACTTCCCCAACGCGCTCGCCGACGAGGACGACGACCTGCCGTTCTAGGGTGTCTCGAGGGTGTCTCTAGGGTCGATTTCCGTCGATTCTTCAGACCTGTGATGGTGCGGGAAAGGCGGGACGGGGCATTTCCCTCGTCCCGCGTTTCCATCCCGTGCACTAAATCGTCCCCACCGCAGAGGTTGGCACCGTCCGCCACCCGTGTTGGAGCAGGACTTCACGAACTCGCCTGGAGTTGGCCCTATGCTCGTGCGGGCTATTCGCAGCCGGCACCGCGGGCGTTCGATCCGCGTGGTCGCTTTCGCCACATGCGCGATCATTGCGCCTCACACACGAAGCCTCAACGCCCAAGAAGCGTCGGCCTCCGCCCCAACGACCCACACGGTCAAACGCGGCGACACGCTGTGGGATATCTCGAAGACCTATTTGGGTGATCCGTTCCTCTGGCCGGAGATCTACCGGCTCAACACGGACATCATTCAAGATCCGCATTGGATCTACCCCGGCGAGGTGCTCAAGCTGCCCGGTGCGACGGCAAAAGTGATCGCGGTTGTTCCGCCGCCGCCGGCGCAAAACGTCGCGCCAACGCCGATGACACCAACAGCGATTGCGCCCGCAGCGCCGACACAATTGGAAACGCCGCAGCCGCAGACGCAGGCGCCACGCACCGCTGTACGCCCAGGCGAGTATGCAGCTTCGCCGTGGGTCGATCAGCGCGGCGGGCCGAGCGGCTCAGGCTATATCATGCAAGCCGTTGATTTGCCGGGAGTCGCGTCGGCGGACAAGTCGCGCATGAGTCTTTTCGATCGTGTGTTGATCGCGCCACCAACCGGCGCGGCTGCACCTGAGAAAGAGTTGTACTTGGTGTACAAGCTCGGACCGCTCATCGAGGATTTCGGTCAAATCGTTATTCCCACCGGCATCGTCGAGATCACGCGCGCGCCGCGAAATGGTGAAGCCGCAACAGCTCGTGTCGTGAAGATGTTCACGGAAATGCTTCAGGGTCAGCGCGTGATGCCGTTCGACAGCAGCGCGTCGCTGGTCATGGGCAGTCCGTCGCCGATCACGAACGGACACGCCGGCACGGTTCGCTGGGTCTACACCGAGCCCGTCCTCCCGAGTTTTGGGAGCTACGTAGTGGTCGACATCTCTAATCGCGACGGAGTGACGACGGGCGACCAAATCGAGCTGTACCAGCCGCGTCAGGCTGCGGTGGAAGGCGCTGCGTATGCGATCCCCGAAGTGTCGATCGCTCACGGACAGGTAATGCGAGTCACGCCGTACGGCGCGTCGGCAATCATCATCACGCACGAACAGCCGAAAATCGGAAAGGGAACGGCCGCGCGCGTCGCGGCGAAGATGCCCTAAGATGCCCTAAGATGCCCTAAGTCGATCTTTGGCAGTAGATTTGGGCGACCGCCATGATAGCGATCGCCCAATTTGCAGCCATCCTGTTTTACCTCGGCGCCGCGGCTCTTGCCGCGGTGCCGTTCGCGCGTCCAATTCGCGCGCCGGTGAACAGTGTGCTCGCCACGCTCGGGCTCGGTGTGACGGCTCACGTCGTCGCGCTACTGGCGTTTGGCTTGTCGACAAACGCGATGCCGATCACCGGACTCGGCCCTTCGCTGTCGTTCGCCGGATTGCTGCTCGCGTTCACGCTGCTCCTCGTGGAAGTCCTCGCACACGATGTGAGTCTGACGCTCGTTGCGGCGCCGCTGGCTGCGATTCAGACGGCGCTCGCCAACATCATCGGTCTGATCCCCGGACGCGGCGCTGAGGGTTTCCGTGGCGTGTGGTTGTTCTCACATATCGCGCTCAGCTTCGCTGGAATCGCGGCGTTTGCGACCGCTGCTGCCGCGGGAATCATGTATTTGGTGCAGCGACGCGAGCTCAAGTCGCGCCGCTTCGGCGCGATCTTTCGCTTCTTCCCGCCGCTCGCAACGCTCGATCGCGTCAACAAGATCGCGGCGATCGCCGGATGGCTCGGGCTCACGCTCGGTGTGGTGCTCGCGGGGACCTATTCGGTCACCTATCGCGAATTGAATTTGCCGCAGCTGCTCTGGGGCACGGGCGCGTGGCTCGCAGTCACCTGTCTCGTGCTCGGACGCGCGACGCGCGGATGGCAAGCGCAGCGCGCTGCGAAGTACTCGAGCGTCGCATTTGGCGCCGTGCTGGTGCTCTATGTGGCGTTCCGCGTCGTCGGTCGCGCGTCAGGACAGTTCCTATGAGCGCGTATCCGCTCGTGCTCGAGGGCACGTCGATCTCGGCGCTGGTGGTCGGTGGCGGCGCCGTCGCCACACGAAAGGTGAAGGCGCTCGTCGCTGCGGGCGCGACGGTGCGTGTTGTCGCGCCCGTCGTCGGCGCCGAACTCAACGCGCTCGCCGCGAACTATCCCGCGCTTCGCATTATTCATGGCGAATATGCAAACGATCACTTGGGCGACGCGACGCTCATCGTCGCCGCCACGAATGACGCGCGCGTCAATGAGCAGATCGCGCACGATGCCCGCGAACACGGCCGCCTCGTCAACGTTGTGAGCGCACCGGAACTGGGGAACGTGACGATGCCGGCGATTCATCGCGCCGGCGACGTCGTCGTCGCCGTGGGAACCGGCGGCGTCCCGACAGCGGCCACACGAATTCGAGATGCAATCAGTCGCACCGTCGACGCGCGCTACGCCGCGGCGGTCGCCGAGTTGTCGTCTCTTCGGCAATCGCTTCTCGAGACGGATCGCCGCGATCACTGGACGAACGCGACCGCCGCGTTGGTCGGCCCTGACTTCTGCGAACAAGTTGAATCGGGCGCGTTCGCGTCGAGGATCGACGAATGGCGCTGATCGTCGTCGGCCTCAACCATCGCGGTGCACCGCTCGACATTCGCGAGCGGGTCGCCTACCGGTCGAGCGAAGTCGCGCCGGCACTCGAGACGCTTCGCGAGACACACGGCGTGCGCGAAGCGGTGATGCTGTCGACGTGCAATCGCACCGAGGTGTATTTCGTCGAATCCCACACCGATGCAACTGAAGCGGTGTGGCAGGAGCTCTCCGCTCGCCTCGGACCTGGTGTCGACGCGTCGCAGTACGGCTACGTCCGTCGCGATCGCGACGCGGCCGCACATCTCTTTCGCGTCGCGAGTGGGCTCGATTCGATGGTTCTCGGGGAAGCACAGATTCATGGACAGGTACGCGACGCGTGGGAGCATTGCCGCGTGCATTCCGGTCCGGTGCTCAACCGTCTGTTTCAAACGTCGCTGTCCGTCGCCGGACGAGTGCGGAACGAGACGTCGATCGCGAGAGGCGCAGCGTCGGTCAGCTCGGCGTCGGTGCAACTCGCGAAACAAATCTTCGGATCGCTCGCCGGAAAACGCGCGATGGTGTTGGGCGCCGGTGAAATGGCGGAGCTCGCGCTCGAATGCTTGGGCGATCAGGGCGTTCGAACGTCGATCGTCGCGAACCGCACCTTCGAGCGCGCCGCGGAGTTGGCCGCGCGCTACGGCGCTGTTCCCATGCACTACGACGAATGCTGGAAGGCGCTCGCCGACGTCGACGTGCTCGTTTGCTCCACGGCCGCGCCGCATGCGATCGTGTTCGTCGATCACGTGCGTCCGGCGCTCGATTCGCGGGGCGACAGGCCGCTGTGTATTCTGGATATCGCGATGCCGCGCGACGTCGATCCACGTGTCGGCGAATTGAGCAACGTGTTTCTCTACAACCTCGACGATCTGCAGGCGGTCGTCTCCGCCAACCTCGATCGCCGGCAGGCGGAATTGCCGACGGCTGAAGACTTGATCACCGGAGAGGTGGAGAGATTTTGGCAGTGGGTCGCCGGCTTGGCGGCCGTTCCCGTGCTCACGGAGATGCGCGCGCAGATGGACACCGTGCGCGCCCGCGAGCTCTCGGAGGCCTTGCGTCAATTGCAGCATCTTTCGCCCAACGAACGGGCGGTCATCGAGGAACTATCAAGGAGACTCATGAACAAGTTCTTGCACGAACCGACGGTGCGGTTGCGCGCCGCGGCGGCGAACGGTCGAGGTCTCGGGATCGTCGATGCGGTCCGCTATCTCTTCGGTCTCGAGCGCGCGGCCGACGGCGCCGAGCGTCCGACCACGCGCGTTCGCGGCGGGGGCGACGAATGACGCGGCGGGTATTGGTGACGGGCGGTGCCGGGTTCATCGGGTCGCACGTGTGCGAAGTGTTTCTCGCCGAAGGATGGACCGTCGACATTCTCGATGACCTGTCGAGCGGCAAGCGCGAGAACATTCCCGCCAAGGCCACATTGCACCTCGGCGACATTCGCTCGGCCGAGTCGGCCGAGCTCATTGCCGAGGGCAACTTCGATGCGATCGTGCATCTCGCTGCGCAGATCGACGTGCGGCGCAGCGTCGACGAACCGGCGTTCGACGCCGGCGTGAACATTCTCGGCACGATCAACATCCTCGAGGCCATCCGCCGCCGCGGAAGCCCGGACGCGACGCGCGTTGTCTTTTCGTCGACGGGTGGCGCGATCTACGGCGACCTGGTGAAGCCGCCGACAAAGGAAACGGAACCGAAGGAACCGGACTCGCCGTATGCAATCTCTAAACTCGCAGTCGAATACTTTCTCTCGTACTACGCGCGCATTCATGGCTTCAAGCCCGTGACCGTTCGCTTCGGGAACGTCTACGGCCCGCGCCAAGACCCGCACGGCGAAGCCGGCGTGGTTGCGATCTTCTGCGGACGCATTCTCAAGGGGCGTGCCCTCACCATCTTCGGGGACGGCGAGCAGACGCGCGACTACGTGCATGTCGCCGACGTCGCGCAGGCGATCTTCGTCGCCGCGACCGCACCGCTCGGGAAAGCATACGGCATCGATGATCGCGCGTTCAACATCGGCACGGGGACGGCCACCTCGGTCGTCGATTTGACGAGGACCCTGCTTTCCGCCGCGGGTTCAAACACGCCGATCGAGTTCGCGCCGAAGCGGCCGGGCGAGTTGCAGAACTCCTGTCTCGCCGTCGATAAAGCGCGCACCGTGTTGGGGTGGCAACCGCGCTTCTCCCTCGCCGAGGGTCTTGCCGATACGTTCCGTTGGTTCGCCGGCCGCGCTGACGCCACTCACGCTACCTGACCACTCCGATCGTGATCATTGTTTCCGTCGTTGTGCCCATGCTGCTGCAGGCTACGCGCGGCGCCGTGCCGTCGAGTCCCATCGACCTCGTGTTGGCTGCGACGACGGTCACGCAGATCGTGCTCGGGATTCTCGCTTTTCTCTCGTTATTGAGTTGGGCGATCATGTTCGGCGTCTGGCTGTCGCTCGGAAGGGCGTCGTCCGCCGCCGCAAAATTCGCGCACGATTTCGACGTCATCGGTCGGCTCGATGATGCGGTGACACTGGCAAAGCGCACGCCGCCAAGTGCGCTGCCGCGGCTCTTCATACGAGCCATGCTTTTCGTCTCTGACGCGCGCGTGGCGAATCAACAGGTGCGTGAACGCGCGACACCTGTCACCAACGACACGCCTCACTCGACGCTCAGCGGGTCACAGGTCGAAACGCTTCATCTGCTGCTCGACTCCGATGCGTCGGACGAGCGCGATCGACTCGGGCGTTTTCTTCCGTGGTTGGCGACGATCGGCTCAGCGAGTCCGCTGATCGGTCTCCTCGGCACGGTGCTCGGTGTCATCGACTCGTTTCTTGGCATTGCCTCGAAGGGATCAGGAAACTTGTCGGCGGTTGCGCCAGGCGTTGCCGAAGCGCTCATCGCGACCGCGGCCGCGCTGTCCGTCGCCATTCCCGCGACGTTCGGCTATAACATTTTTGCTAACAAGCTCAATCGGTTCGACGGACGGATGGAGAGTTTCAATACCGCCGTGATCGCGCTGCTCGTGCGCGAAGGCCGGATCTGACATGGCGCGGCGTCGCCGGCGTCATCGCTACGAATTGAACGCCGACGTCAACGTCGTCAGTCTCATCGACGTGATGTTGCTCTTGCTCGTGATCTTCATGATCACGGCGCCGATGATGCAGGGCGGGGTCGACATCGCGCTGCCGCAAGCGCAAGCGAAGGCGCTCGAGTCGAAGGACGGCGTGACCATCACGGTGAACCGCGCGGGCGAAGTGATCGTCGACAACGTGCCGTATTCGATCAAGAATTTTCGCGTCGCGATCAAAGGCCTCCCGCAGAACCGAATCCGGAATGGCGTGTATCTCAGAGCAGATCAGGGCGTCCCATATGGGACGGTCGCGCAACTGCTGGGGATCATGACTGCAAACGGAATCACCAACGTCGGGCTCGTCATGGAGCCGGAGGAAGTTCGGTAACGTGGTTGCCGCCGCGGAGCCGCGCCTGTCGACGGGCTTTGCCGTCTCGGTTCTGTTGCACGGAGCCGTGATTGCAGCGTTCGTTCTGCTGAAATCGGGCTCGTCCGCGCCGATGCCGCCGCTCTACAAGGTGCAGCTCATCGCGGCTCCAGCTGGCGAACGTGCCATCGGCGTGGTGCGAGATCAGCCGCAGCCGACTCCGCCGAAACCAACGCCGGCGCCGCCTGTCGCCCCAGTCACAAAGACTCCGCCGCCCACGGTCAAGGCTCCACCAAAACCGAAGGCAAAGACGCCGCCGCCGCCGGTCGCAGCAACGCCGACACCGCCCACGAAAACCGCCACGCCTCCTGCGCCGGCGCCCGCTGCCGGCGGCGGTCCCACAGGTGGAAAGGGCGCCGACGTCGCGAACGTCGATACACCGGGCATCGATTTCCCGTATCCGTATTACACGCAGAACATCACGCGGCGGCTGATCCTGGCGTTCGGTCAACCGAAAATTGCGCTGACGGCCGAGGTGCGGTTCATCATCAGGCGTGATGGCAGCGTTGATCCCGAGAGTATTCGAATGGTGACGCCATCGCGTGACTATGCGTTCAATCAGCAAGCGCTCGGCGCCGTCGAGGCCGTGGCGAACGCCAAACTCTTTGGACCGCTGCCGCCCGGTTTCCAGGAAGATATTCTTCCTGTCACCTTTCGCTTCTCACCCAATCTCAGTCGATGACGCGTTTATCTCGCGGTGCTCTGTTCCTCGCCGCCGGCTTGAGCCTGGCGCAGACGTCGAATCTTCGCGGTCAGGACACAACCTTCCGCGGAATTAGTCTCAACGGCGCGTACGATCCGTCGCATGATCGTGTGAGCATTGTTGTGCTCCCGATCACCGGCGCGTTCGGCGATTCGGTTCGCGTCATGATTCAACGCGATCTCGAGTTCAGCGACCGGTTCACGATCATTCCGGTCGACAGCGCTGATCCGAGCGCACTTCGCGGCGACGGACCCGCGGCCGGGTTGGCCTACGCGGTCTTTGCCCGCTTGAACGCAGCGGCCGTGGTTCAGATCACGCCGGTCGCTGCCGGGCTGCACGTCGTCCTGCATGACGTCGCCCGCAGCGCGGTCGTCAACGTCAAAGACTTCGCGCTCCCGGCAACGGGATTGAATCGCGATTGGCGCTTGGCGGTTCACCAGATCTCCGACGAAGTCGAACGGTGGGTCACGGGACAACGCGGCATCGCATCGACGCGCATCGCGTACGTCCGCGGACAAAACATTAGAATTGTCGATAGCGATGGTGCAGCGGAGATCACGGTTCCCACCGAGGACTGCGGCGTGAGTCCGGCGTGGAGTCCCAACGGATCGATGCTCGCCTACGCGACGTGCGGCGCCGATTCGCGAATTTATATCATGGATCTTCCGACGGGTCGTTCCCGCTCGCTGATCGGTCCGGTCCGTAATACAGTTTTCATTACGCCCGCGTTTTCGCCCGATGGATCGTCGATCGTGTATTCGCGGTATGGCGAAGATCAAGCTGATCTATTCATCTCGGGGACGGCCGCTGGAGACGCGCCGCGCCGGTTGACCTCCGCGCGCGGCGTGATGAACACCAACCCCGTGTTCAGTCCGAATGGGCGGCGCATTGTCTATGTGAGCAGCGCTCTCGGGCGCCCGGAGTTGTATATTATGGACGTCGATGGAACCAACGCCGGCGTGCTCACGGACTACGATTTCAGCGAAAAGAACTATCGATCCGATCCGGATTGGTCGCCCGACGGCCGGTTGGTGGCGTACCAGGAACGCATCAACGACCATTTTCAGATTCGCACCATCAAGGTGACGGGGAGCACCCCGAAATATCTGACCAGCGAAGGCGAAAACGAGCAGCCGTCGTGGGCACCCGATGCACGCCACATAATTTTCACGTCCACCCGCACGGGCGTGCGACAGCTCTGGATTCTCGACACCGAGTCCGGCAAGATGCGCCAGCTCACGAAGTCGGGCGGTTCGCGGCTCGCGTCGTGGTCGCCGCGCCTTGCCGGCCAATAGTTTGGAACCACGAAGCACCTTGAGATCACGGCAGACTATTCCGTGAACGATTGAATAATCGGCTGTTGCTCGAATCCCTCCCGTCACCTCTCGGAGTCCCGACATGATGCGTACTCGGCGGATCGCAGTACTGACCGTAGCGATGCTGTCGGTGGCCGCGATTGATGCGTGCCACAAGAAGCCGGAGCCCGTGCCAGTACCTGTATCCCAACCGGTCGGCACCAACGCGGATAGCGCTCGCCGCGCCCAGGAGGAGGCCGCGCGTCGGCTCGCCGCTGACGAAGCAGCACGCCGTCGCGCCGACAGCATCAATGCCGCCGACGCAGCCGCGCGCAACGCGTCCGGGGGCGCGGCGGCCCTTCGTACCACGCTCACGGCCACCGTGCACTTCGCCTACGATCAGGCCGATCTGCGTCCGGAAGACAAGGCGGTGCTCGATGCAAAAATTCCCATTCTTCAGGCGAATGCCGACGTCAAGATTCGCATCGCCGGGCACACCGACGATCGCGGATCGGACGAGTACAATCTCGCGCTCGGTCAGCGCCGGGCCGCGGCGGTGAAAGCGTATCTCGTGCAGCACGGGATTCAGGAAATGCGATTCGAGACGATTAGCTACGGTGAGGAGCGTCCAGCGGTCCAAGGCGCCAACGAAGGCGCGTGGTCGCAGAATCGACGCGCCGAATTCGAGATCACTGCCGGCGGGCAGACACTCAGGCGGCCATGATGAATTGGAAGTCCTTCACGCCGATCATTCTTCTCGCGGCAGGCGGTTGCCTCGCGTCGAAGGGTGACATCCGGCTGCTTCAGGATGAGCTGCGCGCATCGCGCCAACAGCTTGCGACAGGCGATGCGGCGATCCTGCGCGCTGACACGTTGCGGCGCCAACAGATCGCGACCATCGCCGCCACGCTCGATCGAATGCTCGACTCTCAGCGCGTGTTGTCAGCGCGCGTCGCGTCGTTTCAAGCGACCGTCAACGGACAACTGGACGTCACGGCCGAGCAACTGGTGAAATTCCAGGCGCTGCTTGGGCAAACCACGCGGAACGTGCAGGACGCGCGCGCCCAGCTCGAAGCACTGAAAGAGCAGGGAATTGCCGGCGCGGCAGGTCCAACCACGCCACCGCCCACCGACACGTCGAATCGATCAGGCGCAGCCAGTGGTCTTCCAGGCCCGGCCATAATGTTCACGTCGGCCAACGAGCAGCTCAAGCAGGGTAGTTATCGGACCGCACTCAAGGGGTTCGATCAGCTATTGTCCGCGTATCCCACGTATGAGCAGGCGCCGCTCGCGCAGCTCCACGTCGGCGACGCGTATGGAGCAGACGGGAACAGATTGGCGGCGGACTCGGTATACCAGCTCGTCGCGGCCAAGTACCCGAAGAGCGACGAAGCGGCGACGGGGCTCTACAAACACGGCAAGTACCTGTGGGACTCGAACAACAAAGCTGACGCTCGCGTCGTTTTGCAGCGTGTCATCAAGGACTATCCAGGCTCTTCCGGCGCGCTCCTCGCGAAGGACTTGCTCGGTCGGTAGTGGAGCGTAGGAGCTGAATGCCGATTCCGAAGTCGACGTCAGGCGAGATGCCGTTCCTCGATCACCTCGAGGAGCTTCGCTGGCGAATCATCTATTCGCTCGCCGCCGTGATCGTCTCCATCGGCATCGGGTTTTTCGTATCGCTCCGCTTCGACGTGGTCGGCATTCTGGCGCAGCCGATCCTGTCGCACATTCCCGAACACAAGCTGGTCTACACGCACCCGAGCGAAGGGTTCACGGTCATCCTGAACGCCGCGACGACGATCGGTTTCGTCCTCGCCGGGCCCGTGATTCTCTATCAGGTGTGGATGTTTCTGTCGCCCGCGCTTCATCGCCATGAACGACGAATCGCCATGGGCGTGCTGTTCGCCGGCGTGTTGTTGTTCATCGCCGGCGCTGCGCTCGCGTTTCTTGTCGTAATCCCGCTGGCCATCCCGTGGCTGATGGGATTTGCCGGCCCGTCGCTCGTGCCACTCATCACCGCCGAAGAGTATTTCAGTTTCGTCTTCGCGATGGTGCTGACGTTCGGCGTCAGCTTCGAGATGCCGATCGTCATTCTGGCGCTCTCCGCACTCGGCATCGTCACGCCGCAATTTCTGTCCAAGTACCGGCGACATGCGGTGGTGTTGATCGTCATCATCGGCGCGTTCCTCACGCCCGGTGATCTCGTGTGGACCACGATCTGGTTGTCCGTGCCGCTCTACGGCCTGTACGAATTGAGCGTCGCCGCGGCGTACATCATCCATCGCCGGAAGGAGCGGCGCCGCGCCGCGCTGGATTCGGGCGACGCCGAGCACTCGGGGGCGCCGGCGTGAAGTCGTTGGTAATCGTTGCACTGTGCAGTCTGATGTGCGCGGAAGCAGCGGCGGCCCAAGTCATTCCCCGTCTCCCAGGTACGCGGCCGGGCGGCATACAGCCGGTAAAGCCGGATTCGATCCGCGACTCGCTCAAAGTCAAATGGCCCACGCCTGATTCGGTCACTCAGGCGTTGCTCGCGAAAAAGGGCTACTCGATCACCCGCTATCAGGGTGACACTGCGTACTTCGACGCGAACAATCGTGTCATCGATTTGCTCGCCGCAAAGAAAGGCCGCGCGATCGTCGATCGCGACTCAACAGTCATCGTCAGCGACAGCGGCGTGTACTACACCGAGAAGACGCGTCACGCCGTCACGGGCGGCCACTACATTCTGATTCCACCGCCGAGCAGCGGTCAGGCAAACATCGTCGGAGGGCCAGGCCAGGCCGAGTACGACATGGGCGCGAGAACACTCCGAATCAACAACGCCCGTCTGCCGGTGAACAATGGCGAGATGTGGTACATGCAGGTGAAGACCGCCGAGGTGGTCGGTGACAGCACGAATGGGAAATCGCAGACTTTCTACGTGCGCGGCGGCTCACTCACGAGCTGCGAAGATTCAATTCCTGATTACCACTTCGAGTACAAAGAGGCCAAACGCACGTCGGGCAACACGCTCGTCGCGCGGCCGGCCGTCTTGTACATCAAAGACGTTCCCGTCATGTGGTTCCCGTTCATCTTCACCGACACGAAGAGCGGGCGACACAGCGGCATTCTGGTCCCGCAGTTCGGGGTCGGGGATATTGTGCGCAACAGTCCCACCTATCGACGCAATGTCGATCATGCGGGCTATTATTGGGCCCTCAACGACTACATGGATTTCGGAACGTGGATCGATTGGCGCAGCGCCGCCGGATCACGACTCGGCGATCCTGGATGGCTCAAGTACAACGCCGATTGGAGTTACCGGTGGCTCGACCGCTTCCTGGGCGGACGCGTCGGCATGGGTTACACCACGCAGGGTGACGGGTCGACAAACACCGCGATCTCCTGGACGCACACCCAAGATTTTTCACACGACGCGCACATCAACACCAACTTCAACTACGTCACGAACACCACCGTTCAGCGGCAGAATACGTTCAATCCGTATGCGGCGCTCGCGACGATCTCTTCGCAGGCCACATATCAGAACAAACTCGGACCGGCGTCACTCTCGATCGGTGCAACACAGCGGCAATATCCGGGGCGGCCGCAGATAGATCGGACGTTCCCAACGGTGTCGCTGACGTCGACGGCGATCGGCCTTGGCGATTGGCTGAGTTGGACGCCCAGCTTCAGCTTCAGCCGCAGCGACGTCCTGCACATGGATCAACCGGGACTCGGCGCCTACGTGTTCAATGTGGATCCGACCACCGGCGTCCGCGACAGCTCGCTCGCGAAGAATCGAAGCTCGTCGCAGTCGTCGATCTCGTTCGATACGCCGCTTCAGATTTTCGGCAAGGATTTCAAGAACTCATTCCGCATCAACCAGCAGCGGAACGACTTTCCACAGCAATTCCAGATCTATGATATCAACACGGGGCAGGTGACCGAATCGCGCGTCTTTGCCGCGACCTATCGCACGGACGTGGACTGGACGCCCGACTTTACCATTCCATCGTTGGGACAAAACCGCTTCAACTTTTCGCCAAGCGTCAGTCTACAAAACGTCGACCCTGGGCCGTATTGGGTGCAGACGGAACGCACCAACGGAAAGTTCGTCCACCAAACGAAGCGGTTCACGTTCGGTGCGTCGGCCTCACCAACGCTGTATGCGCTCTTCCGTGGATTCGGACCGTTTTCGCGAATTCGCCACTCGATCAGCCCAACGATCAGCTACTCCTATGCCCCAGGCAAGGAAGTGAGCGACGAGTATCTGCTCGCGCTCGGACGCACTCGCTTCGGTTATCTCGGAAGCTTGATGCAGAACCAGGTGACGTTTGGCCTCAACCAAAACTTCGAGGCGAAAATTCGCCCCAAGAGCGCCGACACGACCGGCAGCGACAAAGGCCAAACTATTCGCCTGCTCAGCATCAATTCGACGCCGCTGTCCTACGACTTCGCGCGCGCGGCGCATGCGCGCGAACAGGGCATCACGGACAGATGGGCCGGGCTGACGACCGAGACATGGGGTTACAATCTGAACTCGGAGTTGCTGCCGGGTTTTGATTTCTCCACCAGCTATTCCCTGTTTGACGGCAGCACGCTCAGCGACTCGGCGCATTTCAAACCGTACCTGACCAGCATCTCGGCGTCGTTCAGCATTGGTCGCGATCAGAATCCTCTCACGGCGCTCGGCCGACTGTTCGGCAAGGCGGAGCCGCCCGCGCAAGCAACCGCACCCGCTGCCCCGACGGCCGAGCAAATCCGCCAACAACAGGACGACGCTCAGAATCGCGCGTTGGCAGCCGCGCCGGTCGCTGGAAGTTCACGCGGTCCCGATCGCTTCATCATTCCGTCCTCACAGGGCTGGCGCGGGACGTTTCAATTCAGTCGCTCCAGCCCGCGTCCGCCGACGGGCGCGAACGTCATTCAGTTCGATCCGCGGGTTCGTTGCCAGCAGATTACCGGCGACAATCCGTTCCTGCTCGACGCCTGTCTCGCACAACAGCGCGCAGCGCCCACCACAGACACACCTGTGGGATCGCTGACCGCGGGCGGCCCGGCGTACAACATTCCGCCCACGACGTCGCTCAACAGCAACGTGAGCTTCAATCTCACGCCGAAGTGGGCCGCGGCCTGGCAGACGACGTACGACCTCGAGCGGCATGAGTTCGCCAGCCACATTGTCTCCCTCCAGCGCGAATTGCACGACTGGCGCGCGATCTTCGGCTTCACGCAATCGCCGAACGGCAACTTCGCTTTCAACTTCAGCATCGCTCTCAAGGCGGAACCGGATTTGAAGTTCGACTATAACCGTTCGACCGTGCGGTCAGGCGTCGCGCCGTTCTAGAACGCTGATTTGCCGCCCGACACGGCGCTTGTCGGTCGACGGCTTTCTCCGATTTGCTCCAGCACGCTGTCCTCGCCCTAGGACGGAGCCTGCCGGGCACGCGAAGCAACAGACGACCTCGCAAAGAGTTAGCATTCGGAAAGTTCCGGTGTAGCGTCTGCATTGCTGCGCCCGTGCAAACCACTCGGAGTGCCTATGCGCCTTTCACGTCTGATGCTCGCCGTCCTGTTTCCACTCGCCGCGTGCGACGAGCTCACCGGTCCCGCGGTTGATCCTGACGCACCAGCAAATCTGACCTACCAACTCGTTCCAAGCGGCGATCCGACCGCACCGTCCGGCGTTTTGTTGAGCTGGGATGTGCCGACGAGTGGCCGAGCGGTGTCGTTCAATGTGTATGGCCGTTCGACGGCGACGGCGGAATGGTTGCTGCGCGCGACGACGACCTCGCCGACATTTCACGATGCCGGGACGCCACAGTCGCAATACTACGTGAGCGCGCGCAACGCAGCCGGCAACGAGCTCGGTCAAACGCCCATCCTCAGCGTCGACCTGCTGTCTCGGCTCCCCGCACCGTTGGGGTTGACGACGATCTCGCTGAACTCGGCCGTCCAGCTCAAGTGGAACAGCAATGCCGTCGACGCGTCCCACGGGACGTTCGACCACTATCGGTTGTACTCCACGGCGTACGATGGCTCGCGCGGAGTCTGCACGGCCGATTGGGTCGTAGAAGGCACGACCGTCTCGGACGGATTCCTCGCCGGGAATATGGTCAACGGTGTGTCACGTTGCTTCGCGGTGAGCGCCATCACGCTCGATGGGCACGAGAGCACGTGGAGCGACGCGCACGTCGACACGCCGCGCTTTGACGCGCACAACGCATTCGTGTATGCGGTGGCGACGCGAAAAGACAGCTCAGGCTTTCTCTTTCTCGACGAAGTGAGCCACAACATCGGGACGGTTGGTTCGTCGACCCGCACCGATCTCGATTTCACGATCGAGCGCCATCAAGACGGCACGCTGTGGTTCGCACCAGGGCGCAGCGGTGTGACCATGGGCCTATATTCGACCGCCCCGGTCGCGGACCTGACGTCGATCGATCACGCGCCGTCGAATGGATTCGCCAACGTGACCATCCAAGCGGTCGCGGGCTACGCCTATGTGTTCCGCGTGGTCAAAGCGGATGGTGTCCATTTCGCCGCGGCGCGCGTCGCATTCATCACGAGCGACTACGTCGTGTTCGACTGGTCATATCAGAGCGCGCCTGGAAATGTGGAGCTGTCGCGCGTACCAACCAACGCGGCGGGAATGTAGGCCGTCAGTCCCTTGAATTGTCCGAGGGCCTGGCCGACATTCCCGCTATGCTGAATGAAGTCATCATCGACGGGAATTCCCTCACGTTGGAACAGGTCGAAGCGGTCGCGCGGGACCGCGTTCGCGTCTCACTTGCTCCCCATGCTCGACAGCGCGTCCGCGTCACACGCGCTGTCGTCGAAGATCTGGTGCGGAAGCGCGCGGTCGCATATGGAGTGACCACCGGGTTCGGCAAGTTGTCCGAAGTCGCGATTCCACCCGAACGCCTTGCCGAGCTGCAAGTGAATCTCGTGCGCAGCCACGCGGCCGGCGTGGGAGACTTACTGCCGGAACGCGAGGTTCGCGCAATGATGTTGTTGCGGGCCAATGTCATCGCGAAAGGATTCTCCGGCGCGCGTCCCGATCTCTCCGAGTTACTGGCGTCGATGTTGAACGCCGGCCTCCATCCGCCCATCCCGGAGCAGGGAAGCGTCGGCGCGAGCGGCGATCTCGCGCCGCTCGCGCATCTCGCGCTCTCGTTGATCGGCGAAGGCACTCTCTCGGCTGATGGCAAATCCGGACCGGCCGCCGACATGCTGCGCGCCGCCGGTCTCGAACCGCTTGCGCTCGAGTCGAAGGAAGGACTCACGCTGATCAACGGGACGCAGGCACATACGGCAATTGGCGCGCTCGCTCTTGCCGACGCGATGCGGCTCTGGCGGGTCGCGCACATCGCCGGCGCCATGTCGCTCGAAGCATTGCTCGGAACGCCTGTCGCGTTCGACGCTCGCATTCAGGACGTGCGCGGACAACTCGGACAGGCGGCGTCCGCCGCCGTCCTTCGCGAGTTGCTCGCCGACAGCGAGATTCGCGAGTCGCACCGGCACGGCGATCCGCGCGTGCAAGATGCCTATGCGCTTCGATGCATGCCGCAGGTCCACGGCCCGGTGCTCGACGCGATCGACTTCGCCGCCGCCGTCATTGGCCGCGAGTTGAACGCCGCGACGGACAATCCGCTCGTGTTCGAGAATGGTGATCTGCTCAGCGGCGGCAATTTTCACGGCCAGTCGGTCGCGATGGTGCTCGATTTCCTCGCCATCGCCATGACGAATCTCGCAACGATCTCCGAGCGGCGGACCGATCGTCTCGTGCATCCGGACATGAATCAAGGGCTTCCGCCCTTTCTCACGCGCGACGCCGGCGTGAATTCCGGATTCATGATGGCGCAGGTCTCGGCCGCGGCGTTGACGAGCGAGTGCAAGGTGCTCTCGCACCCTGCGAGCGTCGACACCATTCCCACCGACGGCAGCAAGGAAGACGTCGTGCCCATGGCAATGACTGCCGCATGGAAGCTGCGCCGCGTCATTCGCAACGTGCGCTACGTGTTGTCGATCGAATTGATGTGTGCGGCCCAAGGCATCGATTGTCGCGCTCCACTCAAACCGGGACGCGGCGTCGGACGCGCGCATGCCGCTGTACGACGCGTCGTCGCGCCGCTCGAGCGCGATCGCGTGTTGTCGGGCGACATAGAGGCGTTGGCCAGGGCAATTCAAAACGACGAGATCTCTTCTCCAGCGATGGTCAGCTGATGAGTATTTCCACATTGAGTGCCGGCGCTCCGCCGGCCGAAGCAGCAGTGCACGGCCCTCGCCCGGTTCGCGCGCCGAGAGGCTCGGTGATCTCCTGCAAAGGATGGCAGCAGGAAGCCGCGCTTCGAATGCTGATGAACAATCTCGATCCGGAAGTCGCCGAGCGTCCGGATGACCTGGTCGTCTACGGCGGCACGGGGCGCGCCGCGCGCAGCTGGGAGGCATTCGACGCCATCGTGCGCGCGCTTCGCGAGTTGGAGAATGACGAGACGCTGCTCATTCAGAGCGGCAAGCCGGTCGGCGTGTTTCGCACACACGCGTGGTCGCCGCGCGTGATTCTCGCCAACAGCAATCTCGTTGGACGTTGGGCGAACTGGGACTACTTCCGCGAGCTCGAGCGGGCCGGCTTGATCATGTACGGTCAGATGACGGCCGGCTCATGGATCTACATCGGCTCGCAGGGAATTCTCCAAGGAACGTACGAGACGTTCGGCGCCGTGGCGCGCACCCACTTCGGCGGCTCATTGGCCGGACGCTTTGTGCTCACGGCCGGTCTCGGCGGCATGGGCGGCGCCCAACCACTCGCCGCAACCATGAACGGCGCAGCGATACTCGGCATCGACGTTGACGAAACTCGCATCGACAAGCGTCTCGAAACGGGATACTGCGACCGCAAGACGCACAGTCTCGACGAAGCGCTCGCGTGGATTCGCGAGGCCACTGGCGCGCGAAAGGCGCTGTCGGTGGGCTTGGTTGGGAATGCCGCCGAGATACTGCCGGCGCTCGTGAGTCGGGGGGTGACGCCCGACGTGCTCACCGATCAGACGAGCGCGCACGACACCCTCAACGGCTACGTGCCGGCGGGAATGTCGCTCGAGGCCGCCGCGACCATGCGCCGCAGCAACCCCGACGAATATGTTCGCCGGGCGAACGGCTCGATCGTCGAGCACGTGAACGCCATGCTCGCGATGCAAGAGCGCGGCGCGGTTGCTTTCGACTACGGCAACAACATTCGCACCGTCGCGTTGGATAACGGCGTGCCGACGGCGTTCAAGATTCCGGGCTTCGTTCCTGAATACGTTCGTCCCTTGTTCTGTGAAGGGAAGGGCCCGTTCCGCTGGGTTGCGCTGTCGGGCGACCCCAAGGACATCGCGCGCACCGACGAGCTGGTGCTCGAGCTGTTTCCGCACGACGAGCACTTGCGTCGCTGGATCACGCTCGCGCGGGAGCACGTTCATTTTCAGGGTCTGCCGGCGCGAATCTGCTGGCTTGGGCAGGGCGAGCGAGCCCGGTTCGGGGTCGCGCTCAATGATTTAGTAGCAAATGGCGAATTATCAGCGCCCATCGTCATCGGCCGAGACCATCTCGACACCGGCAGCGTCGCGTCGCCGTTCCGCGAGACGGAAGCGATGCAGGACGGCAGCGACGCTATCGCCGACTGGCCCATTCTCAATGCGCTGCTCAACACCGCGAGCGGCGCATCGTGGGTGTCGTTCCACCACGGCGGCGGCGTCGGCATCGGCAACTCGCTGCACGCCGGCCAAGTCATCGTCGCCGACGGGACGCCGGAGATGCGCGTGCGCCTCGAGCGCGTGCTCACCAATGATCCCGGCATCGGCGTCGCACGACACGCCGACGCCGGATACGACATCGCCATTCGCACCGCCGCCGAACAGGGTATTCAGCTCCCGATGCGGCCGCGCTGAGCGCATGCTTTCCGCGCGGTTCAAGCCATGGCACGTTCCACTCTTCCTCGGCAAATACGCCTGGCTGACCGCGCGGCGGCGTCCCGTCCTCGTACACTTCGAGGTGACGCTTCGCTGCAACGCGCATTGCGGATTTTGCGACTACTGGAAAACTGATCCAAGCGCACGCGCCCTCGAGCTCAAGAGCTACGCCGACGCCGCCCGCTACTTCAATCCCATGCTCGTCACCTTCACCGGCGGCGAGCCGACGCTACGGCGCGACCTCGAGGCGGTCGTCGCCGAAGTGGACGGAGCCATTCGGCTCAAGTACATCACGCTGATCACGCATGGCGCGATGCTCACGGCCGACCGCGGCCAATCGCTGTGGGACGCCGGTGTGAATCAGTTCAACATTTCGCTCGACTATCTCGACACGCGGCACGACGACGCGCGTGGCATTCCCGGATTGTCGGCGAAGATTCTCGCCGTGATTCCGGACATGCAGGTGCGTGGCATCGACAACATTCGGTTCAATACCGTCATCAAGAATGACAATCTCGATCAGATCCTCCCAATCGTGCGCCGTGCCGCCGAGCTCGGCGTCGGCGTGAATTTCAGCATCTACACGGACGCGAAGAACGGCAATCAGGATTATCTCATTCGCGATCGTGAGCGCGCCGAGCTGGACGACGTCGTCGTGCAATTGCTCGCGTTCAAACGGCGGCGGCGCGGCGTCATCACCAACTCGGATTATTATTTGGAGCAGCTCCCACGATACGTGCGCGGCGAGCTCACTGAACCGTGCCAATCGGGTATCCGAACGATTCACGTCGACCCCGCAGGCCAAGTGAAGCGCTGCCCCGATTTCCCCACGGATTTTCACTGGCGTGACTTCAAGGAATACAAACCCGTGAATTGTAATGCATGCTATTACGCCTGTCGCGGCGAGGCTCAAGCGCCGCTGCGCCTGTCGCGCATTCGGGACGTGATGGCATGAACAGCGTCGTGCGGCGGGGCGTGAGAGTGCACGACGAAGGCCGGGCCACGCTGTTCGTGAACGCGTCGCAGGTCGTCACCTGTGCGGGCGTTGCCGGCGCGCGCCGCGGACCGGCGATGAATGATGCGGCCGTGCGAACCGGAGTCGGCGTGGCCATCGAAGGCGAGCGCGTCACCGCGGTTGCCGCCGTCGACGACCTCCGCGCACAATTTCCCGGCGCGTGGGAAATCGACTGCCGGAATGGAGTCCTCACACCGGGATTCGTCGACTCGCACACGCACGGCATCTTCGGGCGCCCGCGCTATGATGAACAAGAAATGCGCGCCGCGGGTCTCGACTACATGGAGATCGCGCGCCGCGGCGGCGGTATTCACTCGTCGGTTCGAGACCTGCGCGCGCAGTCGGAAGACACATTGTTCGATCTCGCGCGCACTCGGCTGCGTCGGCTCGCGACATTCGGCACGACAACGGTCGAAGTCAAATCCGGATACGGACTCACGCTCGAAGACGAGCTCAAGTCGCTTCGCGTCATCGCGCGCCTCGCCGCCGAACTTCCGCTCCGCATTGTTCCAACGTTCCTCGGCGCCCACGAAATTCCGCTCGACCATCGCGAGTCCGCGGCGGCGCGTCAGGCATACGTCGACGCCGTCATCCACGACATGATTCCCGCCGTCGCGGCGCAACGCCTGGCTCGGTTCGCAGACGTCTTCTGCGAGACGGGTGTTTACACGGTCGATGAGACGCGCGCGATTTTGTCCGCCGCGCGGAACGCCGGTCTCTTGCTCAAGCTGCACGCCGACGAGCTCACATCGTCCGGTGGCGCGGAGCTCGCCGCGTCGCTCGGTGCGACATCGGCTGATCACCTCGCCGCAGTGTCCGATGACGGCATCGCCGCGCTCGCGCACAGCGCAACGGTCGCAACGTTGTTGCCGGGGACCATGCTCTTCCTCGGCAAAACGAAACACGCGCCGGCGCGACGCTTCATCGAGGCCGGAGTTCCTGTCGCGCTCGCAACGGACTTCAACCCAGGAACGTCGCCGACGTCAAACATCTCGCTGATTCTGACATTGGGCGTCAGCCAATTGCGGTTGAGCGTCGCGGAAGCGATAGTGGCCGCTACGGTGAACGGGGCGGCGGCGCTCGCGTTGTCGGATGCGGTCGGTCAGATCGCGCCCGGATTCTCAGCCGACTTGGCACTCTTCGATATTCGGGACGTGCGAGAGCTACCGTATTGGTACGGAGACAACCGCTGCGTCGCGACGTACGTGCGTGGCAAACCTTGTCACTCTAGTGACTTAGGGATAACTTAAGCCTCCGACTTTCCCTGGACCCCCGGGGCTATTTTCGCCGCGCGAGGATTTCTCAGGCGCTGATGTCCAACGTCGCAAAGCTGAAGAAACAGGCCGCCGAGTTCGAGCTCAAGAAACAGTTCGACAAGGCGCTGGCGGTATACGTCAAGCTTCTCGATAACTTCGACGAGCACGCTGACGAGCTCGACGTGGCGTTGTTCAACCGCGTCGGGGACTTGATGTTGCGCCAAGGTAACGTCGCGGACGCCGTCGACTACTACGAGCGCGCGGTCGACCGATACGCCGACACCGGCTTCTTCAACAACGCGATCGCGCTCTGCAGCAAGATCCTTCGCCATTCCCCCGGCCGCGCGATCATCCACTACAAGCTCGGCAAGATCAGCGCACAAAAGGGGTTCAAGAACGACGCGAAGGTCAACTTCCTCGAGTACGCCGACAGGATGCAGCAGGCCGGCAAAGTCGACGAGGCGTTCCGTGCCCTGAAGGAGTTCGCGGATCTCTGTCCTGATCAGGACGAGATTCGCCTCATGTTGGCCGATCAGCTGACCAAGGCGGACCGAAAAGACGAAGCGATCGAGCAGCTCCAAACGCTGCACGAGCGGTACGACGGAGAAGGGCGCGCACGTGAAGCCGCCGCCACCGCCGACCGAATTCGCGCCATCGATCCCGCGGTCGAGCCACGCTCGGCGGGCGGCGGTCGTCGAAAGACCACGAGCGGCGATCTCATTTTTCTCGATCTCGACGAGCCACCGCGCGCCACGCCGATTTCGTCGTTTGCCCCGCCGCGACGCAACGAAACGCCGCTTGTCATCATACCACCGACTCCGGCTCGCAGCACGCCGGCCGTCGCTGAACCAGCGCCGTCGTCGGTAGCTGACGGCATGCTCGCGGATATCACGAGAATCCACGACGACACGCTCGCCTTCGAGCAAACGCCGTCGCAGTCGTTGCTCGGCATTCAACCAACGAGTTTCGGCGACAGAGATGTCGCACCGATCAGTCAGCCGGACCCCGAGCTCCTCGCCGATCTCGAACCAACGTCGCTCAACCCGGAAGTGCGTCAGACGAGCCCGCGGTCTGCGACGCCGATGCACTCGACACCAATGCGCTCGACGCCGATTCATTCGACTCCGGTCGAGTCAGCGCCGGTGAACGAGTCAGGCAACGACGTCGCGAGCGACGACCAGACGTATGACGACCGTCTCGATCTGATCCTCCCGGAGGCCGACCCGACGCCTGCGCGCGGAGAGCCGTCGGTCGAATTTGATCTGTCGTCGTTGACGACTCCAACATCGCCGCCGCGTGTTGCCCGGCCTACGCCGAACACGACGCGCCTCGCGTTGGACGGTCTGCCGTTGATGGATTTGGAGGTTCCTGCGCCGCCGCCGATGCCGCCGCGTCTCTTGACGCCCCTCGGTCAGTCAGCGATTCCGGGTGACCTCGAGCTCATCGATCTGCCTGATGATCTCGACGAATCGAATGAGTTGCGCACGCCCGAGGATTCGAGCGTCATTCGTACGCCCGAGCGGGATCACGAATCGCAGCGAACGCCCGCGACCGACGAACCCGGTATTGAAGCGGAGGCAGACGCCCCAGAGGAATTGGCAGCCGCGGTAGATGACAGCGCGGGCGCCGTCGACGAGATCACCGACGAAATGGATGGGGCTATCGCCGACGCCGTGCGTGACGACGCGGACATCGCCACTGAAAGCGTCTCCGAGGCGAGCGCTCTCGAGATTGTCGAGACCAGTGAGATTGAGACCGGCCAGACCACCGACGAGGTCGAGGAGGACGAAATCGTCGCGGTGGCTGGCGGGAATGACATCGACGAAACCGGACTGCCGAGCCCTGACGACGACGACGCCGCCGAGACCGCTAACGACGATGCCGTGCCGACGCCATCGGTGTCCCGTCGCTCCACAATGGTCGCGGTACACTCCGTCGAGCTTCTCAAAGCGACGGTGGACGAGGAGCCGGAAAACTGGGGACTTCGCCGCCAGATGGCCGAAGCGATGCTCGAGGCGGGCGACCGCGACGGGGGAATTAGAGAACTCGAATCGGCCATGACCGGCGCGGACCGGGCCGGCGATCTCGACCTCGCGTCATCGCTCGCCGAAGAGATCGCGCGCATCGAACCGGAAAGCGTTCGCCATCACCAGAAGCGAGTCGAGTACGCCTTCCGCACCAACGATCGGGCCCGGTTGATCGAGGCGTACCTGTCGCTCGCCGATGCGTTGCTCCGTGCCGACCAGGCCGACAAGTCGCGCACGGTCTATCAGCGGGTGCTCGACCTCGCCCCGGACGAAGCTCGCGCTCGCGCCGCGCTGGACACCATCGCCATGCCGGAGCCCGAGCCGCCGCCACCGCCACGAGTCTCGACGCAGAAGCGGCCGTCATCGATACAGCCTGCCGCCCAGGCCCCCGCGCCCGCCTCGGCCGCCAATGAGAGTTTCGTCAATCTCGGCGACTGGCTGCGGGATTCGGAAGGACCGAAAGACACGCGCATGGTCGTCGCCGAGCAGGAACCGTCCGGCGACGAAGATGCCGACTTCGCGGACATGCTTCGCAAGTTCAAGCAAGGCGTCGCCGAGAACGTCGACGCCGAGGATTATCAGAGTCACTACGATCTCGCGATCGCCTTCAAGGAGATGGGGCTGCTCGACGAGGCGATTAGCGAATTCCAGAAATCACTCGGCGGCGCCAACAAGGTGCCGACGTACGAAGCGCTCGGACAGTGCTTCATCGACAAGGGACAGTTCAAACTCGCGTTGTCGATTCTCGGCCGCGCGTTGAGCGAAAAGGCAAGTGAGGACCAACTGGTGGGCGTGTTGTATCTGCTAGGTCTCGCCGCGGAGGCACTGGGGCGAGCCGATGATGCGTTGGCATATTATCAGCGAGTGTTCGTACTCGACATTCAGTTCCGGGACGTCGCCGACCGAATCAGCGAAGTAGAACGGGCCGCACAATGAGCGGTATCGCTGCTCGCGCGCGCCGGCCCGTCACCAGCGGGCTCTTGGACATTCAGGCACCGGTGCGCGACCGTCTCGAGCAAGTGCGCGGCGAGATGGTGCTGATCGCGACCGACAGCCTGCCGATCATCCGCGAAGTCAGCGGTCACCTGCTGCAAATGCGCGGCAAGATGTTTCGACCGACACTCGCGCTGCTCGCCAGTGCCGCCGCGGGGAGTCCTGAACCGCGCTCGCTGACGCTCGCCGCCAGCGTTGAGCTCATGCATCTCGCAACGCTCGTTCACGATGATTCGGTCGACCATTCGGTGTTGCGCCGTGGTCTCCCGACGGTGAACTCGCTGTTCAGCCACCAGGTGTCCGTCATCATGGGAGACTTCCTGTACACGCGCGCCCTGATGGCGCTTGTGCGTATGGGAGATCTCGAAATCATGCGCATCGTGGCTGACGTGGCCAACGAGCTCACGATCGGCGAAATGCGTCAACTGGGCGCGGTGGACGCGCTCCATTTTACCGAAGACGAGTACTACCATCTGATTCGGGCCAAAACCGCATCGTTGATCTCGGGCGCGTGCGAGAGCGGCGCGCTCTGCGGCGCCGCGGAGTTTCGAGCCGCGCTCGCACAGTACGGGGACCGGCTCGGGATGGCGTTCCAGATCGCCGACGACATTCTCGACTACACGGAAGACGAATCCGTGACCGGCAAGCCGGGCGGGCTCGACTTGCGCGAACACAAGGTCACCTTGCCGCTCATTGCGGCGCTTCCGCACGTCTCCGCGGCGGCGAGGAGTCGCATCGACGAGCTGTTTGCCACGGAAGCACCCGCGGATGAACTGATCTCCGACGTGGTGGGTATCGTCGCCGATGTGGGCGGTATCGACTACGCTCGCCGGCGCGGCGAGCAGTTCGCTCATGACGCCGAGCAGGCCTTGGGCGTCTTGCCAGAGAGCCCAGTCCGATCAGCACTCACGGGCGCGATTGCTTACGTCATGGACCGGCGGTCTTAAATGGCACAACGCGGATCATCCAAGCACCGGCCGGGGTTTCATGCACTGGTCCTCTCGATCGGGTTCATCGTGGGGGCTGTTCTGCAGCAGGCCGCCCGCATATTGTTTCCCCCCGGGGCGGCAAAGCAGTTCCTGACCGCGGGAATTACCCCCTCGTTCGGGCCACTGCCCATCGACCTCGGGATCGTAAAGTTTTCTTTCGGGATCGCAATTGACGTCTCGTTGCTTAGTCTTCTTGGGGTGCTGGTCGCATACCTCGTCGCTCGTTCGCTTTTCTAGGAGATAGTTATGGGTCTCGGAAATCTCGGTTTCACCGAGCTGATGGTCATTCTCGTCATCGTGCTGGTGCTCTTTGGCGCCCGGCGCGTGCCTGAGATCGGTGCCTCGATCGGGAAGGGCATTCGCGAATTCAAAAAGAACATCAACGAGGTCGGCAACGATGTTCGCGAGCCGATCCGGGATACGCGTAACAACAGCGATCGTCTCGGCGCCGGTGATCCGACTGCGTCAGTCCACGCCGAAGAGGAAGCGGCGCGTCCTGAGCCAAAGCGGCTCATCTAATTCGGCGGTCGGAGCGCGGCGCGGTTCACTGCGGCGCACTCCGGTTCAACAATGCATGCGAACAGGGCGGGCCATTAGCTGGCCCGCCCTGTGTCGCTCGTAACTTTGTTGTTGTTGCCGGCCTGTCCGCAGACGGCTGCGCTATGTCGTAGCGTCAGCCCGGCGCGTGGCCGCGTTGATCTTCTTGCGGCGGTCGTCGACCTTTGCCGCCTTTCGAAGATCCTGCAAGAACATCTGAATTTTCTGCTGGCGGAGCTGCTGGAGCCGAGTGGCGCGCTGTGCGTCTTTCTGTGCACGCCACGCCGAGCTGTCTGAAAGCACCCGCTTGTCGACGCGCAGAACGAAGACTCCACTGTTCGTTTTGACGGGCTGGCTGACGGCGGCGGTCGGAAGACCGAAGGACGCTCCGATCGCTTCGTTGAACTGTCCGAGGTCCGGAACGATCGACGAGCGCGTGAACATCGGAGTCTGTTCGACCTTTTTGCTGGCCTGTTGGGCCGCGGCCTCGAGCGTACTGCTCGCCGCCGTCGCCGCTGCCTTCTGGGCCTCGGGCATCACTCGGTCGAGCGCACGACTCGCGGCGACACGAGCTCGCACGTCGTCCTTGACGTCGTCGAACTTCGGATCACCACCGGCGCGAATGGAATCCAGTCGCGCGAGGTAGTAGCCGTTATCGTCGTCGAACAAGTCGCTCGTCTCACCGACCTTGACGCCGCCGAACGCCCAGGCGCTCGCGCTCGGCACCACGGAGCCGTTCAACAACGCCGGCTCGCCTTCGGCGGCTTGAACCCTGGAAACCTTCAGATGGAATTTCGCGGCAGCCGAGTCGAGCTTCTTGCCTTGGTCGGTCGACGCGGCCAACCGCGACAGCGTATCGGCTTGCGCATCGGTCCGCGTCGTCATCGAATCGCTCGCCTGAATGCGGACGAGGATATGCCGCACCGCGAGCGTGTCGCCCTTATGACTGTCGACGCGAATGATGTGATAGCCAAATGGCGTGAGCACCGGCTCGGAGACATCGCCGGGTTTGAGCGCATACGCCGCCTTCTCGAATTCGGCGACGAAGCGTCCCTTGCCACCCTTGCCAAGGTCGCCGCCCTGTTGCCCCGACAGTGTGTCCGACGACTCGCGCTTGGCGACGTCTTCGAACTTGGCGCCCTTGACGATTTCGTCGCGGATCTTCGCTGCATGCGCGCGCGCCGCCGCGGTGTCAGCTGATGTGATGGAGCGGGGAATGGTCACGACCGACAGCACCGCCCGTCCTGGGCTGACGAACTCAGTTTTGTGCGAATCGAAATACGTGCGGAGGTCCGCGTCGGAAATCGCCTTGGCCGCCGCAGAATCGGCGGTAGGCATGAATGCGAGGAAGCTGACCTGGGCGCTGTCGTGCTGGTCGCGCCATGCGCGCCACAGTTCGACGTCTGGAGCGTAGGCGCCCGACGAGACCTGATCGAACAGCTTTTCTCGCGGGATCTCACTGCGATAGAACTGCTCTAGTTGAACCAGCAATCCGCTCTGCCGTGCCTGCGGGCTTGCCAGGAGTCGCTGATACTTTTCCGGATCGAACTTGCCTTCGGTTTGGAGCTCCGGGGCTTGGAGAATCCACGGCGGCGGAGCGTACCGCGCAAATTCTCGCACCTCGTCATCGCTGACAGAGATGCCTCGGCGCCGATACTCACCATCTAGAAGGATCTCGGAGACCAGTTGGTCAAAGACCCCGTTCTCGATCCGCCGCGTGTCGTCCTGAGACAACGACCGCCCTTCACGCTGTTGCTGGGTCTGGATTTCGTTCTGGACTCGTTGGATGAAGGCGTTGTACGGGATTTCGCGGCCGTTTACAACGGCAACGGCCGTGGTCGCCGTGACCGGAGTGCGGCCCATGAGGCCGGATGTTTCATAGAGAAGGAAGCCGCCGACGAAGACAAGGGCGACAAGCACCCAGATGTACTTCGCCAGGCCCCGCATCTGTTGCAGCACGGACGGAACTCCGATGCGCTGGTGGGAGGAAAAACCTACGAATCAAGCTCGTGAAGTTAGAGCCCAGGACGGGCTAAAATCAAGTGAGGATGTGACTTCTGATTGACTCATCCAGTCCGCGCGGTATATAATCCGCTTTCGTCCGGTACCGGGCTTCGGCCCCCAGCCACGTGTCCCCGCAGAGGGCATTCAATGGCCAGTTCGGCCCGAATTGACGAGCTCCGAAAGAAGTTCGACGAGAATCCGCGTCGATATTTTGCCCCCCTCGCCAACGAGTATCGAAAGGCGGGCGATCTCGATCAGGCCATCTTCATTTGCCAGGAGTATCTGCCACAGCAGCCCGGGCATATGAGTGGGCACATCGTCTACGCGCAAACGCTCTTCGAAATGGCGCGCCATGACGAGGCGAAAGCGGTTTTCGAGACAGCCCTGTCCCTCGACCCCGAGAACTTGATCGCGCTCCGGCACCTCGGCGATATCGCGCGCCAGGCCGGTGATTCGAGCGCTGCTCGTATCTGGTACCAACGCGTTCTCGAAGCCGATCCGCGTAACGAAGAGATCGCACAGATAATGATCTCACTGTTGGCCGAGCCGGAACCCGCCGTTGCGCAGGTCAGTGCCGCCTCCGCGACGCCAATGAGCATTCCGATCGTTCCCACCGCGGTCGCAGACGAGGAGCCCACGCAGCAGCGGCAGTCAGCGCCTAACGCGTGGACGCTCGAAGAGGACACGGGCGCCGGATTGGATATCGAGAAGTCCGTCGACAAGACGCAGCTGGAAAGCAGTTCGCCGGCGGCGGAAGTTACGTCGATGCCCGCAGACGCCGAGAGTGGGCACGAGTGGCTCGACCTCAACAACCTCACGATCGGCGGTGTCGCAATGGGCGCCGCCACGACGGAGGAGAATCACGAGCCCATCGAGACGACGAATTGGACAGACACGCCGACGCGCGCCGATGTCGAACCCGAGCCGTCGGACAACGTCTTCGTCGCATTCAATGAGGAAGGGACGGTCGAGTCTCCGATCATCGAATCTGGCAATGCGGGTGGATTTGAACTCGGCCACGACGATGACCAGTTCGAAGCCGATCCGTTTGCGATTGCCGCCACCCCGGACAATCAATACATAGAGCCGACGTCGGACGCCCCCACCGGCTTCAGTAGCGACGAGATGGCGGAGGCGAGCGCCGGAACTGAAACGGAATCGCCTGTCGATGGACTCGAGCAGTTCGAGGCCGGCTTCATGACCCCGGCGCCGGCCGTGGACGCGATCGAAACCAAGTCCTTCTTCGGTGAGTCGACCGGCGCGCCGGAGGCGGCTGCATCACACGACGCCGCGGCACCGCCGCCGAACGACGAAGCGGTTGTCGCCGAGGGCGCGACACGGGACTCATCCAGCGAATCGACAATTCTTGAATCATCGTTTGTTGAATCGATGTTCGTTGAAGCCCGCTTCGAGTCCCTCCCGTCCGAATCGGCGACCGATGAGCAGGCACACGACACGGTGCGCGAACCGGTCTCCGAGCCGGCGGTTGGCGACCTGTCGTCCACGGACTCAGTCGTCCCCGAAACGCCCGACATCGAGGCGTTGTTTGCGGATTCGCCGAGCCACGAGGTCTGGGTGGCTCCTTCGGCCGTCGATGAAACTCCCGTCGATGACGCCGTCGCGGAATCGGTCTTTGTGGAGACCACATCCGAGGAATCGGCCGGCAGCGATGCCGTCGAGATGCCAACGGTGGAGTCATCCGTCGGCGAGCCGATCGTCGACGAAGCGTTTGCCGATCGAGTGACCGACGAGTCGCCGTCCGTTGGCTCGAGCCAGTCGACAGAGTCGACCGAATCGGCATCGGGCGACACGTCATTCGAACCGGTCGCCGAATTCACCTCGGTTGAATCGACCGTCGTTGAATCGGCATTCGAACCGCCGCCGCTCAACGAGCCAGTATTCGCTGAGCCCGAGCCGGTCGAGTCAACGACGGCCGACACCGCGCCCGTCGAGACAGTCGAGTCGTCCGGCGATGAGCCACCGCACGACGAGCAACCGGCGGACGGATGGAGATCCACGGAAGAACCGGCGCCGGTCGAGGAAATGTTCGTCACCGAGACCATGGCCGAGTTGTATCTCCGGCAAGGGCATCTCGAGTCGGCGATCGATATTTTCCGCAAGCTCGTCGACCAACGTCCCGCCGACGAAGCACTGCGCGATCGCCTGCACGTCGTCGAAGCGCAACTTTTCGATGAGCGGTCTCGCCATTTTTCCACCACGCCGGCAGCGGCGCAGGAAGCGCACGAAACCGTCGCCGAAAACGCAGCCGAAAACGCAGCCGAAGTGTCTGCCGGTCCGACGATTCGTGAGTTCCTCACGGGACTGACCGCGCGCCGCCACGTTGATTTGGCAGAGGCAGTCGAGCCCAGTCACGCCGTTTGGAGCGAGCACGGCGAGACCGTCGAGAACTTTGACGCAATCGACACGACCGACGGCGACGAGACATACGAGGCGTACCAAACGTACGAGTCGGTCGATGTGATCGAAGATCCGAATTCGTTCGGCGTCGTGTCGCATTCGGACGACTTCGGCGACGCGGGCGCGGATGACTCGGCGTCATCAATGCAATCGACGATGCCGGCTCCGCCGTTGCCGGAAGCGCGGTGGACAACACCAATGACCGGTTTGGCGGCGCTCAACGAAACACAACGAAACTCAGGTCCGGTCAAACGCGCGACGCCGAATTCGGCGGGCGAGACGGTGACCGGATCGATCGATGCGCTGTTCTCCGGCGCAGGTTCGTCCGCCGCCGACGCCTCGGCGGCCGCCGCGTTGGCGGAAGCGTTTGCGGATGAAGCGCCGGTCGCCTCTCCGTTGGCCGGCGTGCCGGCGCACCGCGCGTCGAACGAGCTGCGACTCGATCACGTATTCAAGGCGAATGCGCCACCGCGGTCCGATGTCGAAGACGAAGGGTTTTCGTTCGACCAATTCTTCGCCGATGACATGGGAGATCCGGCCGCGGGTGCTTCTGGTGACGCCGGCGCGCCGTCACCAGAAGCGACCGACGACATCGCTCAATTCAACGCCTGGCTGAACGGATTGAAAAAGACGTGAGAATCGCTGTCCTCAACGGCCCGAACCTGAACCTGCTCGGGTCGCGTGAGCCTGCGCTGTATGGCCGAGAGACGCTCGCGGACATCGAGCGTTCGCTGCGCACGGTCGCGACTGAAATTGGCGTCGAATTGGAATTCGCGCAGCACAACGGCGAAGGACAACTGATCGACGCGATCCACGGATATCGCGGCAAGGTGGACGGGGTCGTCATCAACGCCGGCGCGTACACGCATTCGAGTTTGGCCATTCGGGACGCGCTCGCGGGAATTGAAGCGCCGTTCGTCGAGATTCATTTGACGAATGTTTATGCGCGCGAACCCGAGCGCCGCCACTCGATGCTCGCCGCGGCGGCCGTTGGCGTGATTTGCGGTCTTGGCGCGTACGGATACGAGCTCGCGCTGCGCGGGCTCGTTCGCAAGCTCACCGCTCGTGTCTGACCGTGTCTGATCGTGTCTGATCCGCGACCGCGCCGATTGTCCGCGCTCACCGACAGCCTCACCTCCGCGCACATCGACGGGCTGCTCATCACGAGCCTCCCGAACATTCGCTACCTGACCGGGTTCTCGGGATCGAGCGCGCTGGTGTTCGTGACGCAACGCGACGTGCTGCTCATCACCGATTTTCGATATCAAACGCAAATCGTGAGCGAGGTTGGCGATCTCGCACGGATTAGCATCGAGCCGCAAAGTTTGTGGGTTGGCCTGTGGCAGCAATTGTCACAGATGTCGCATCTCGAGGTCATCGGATTCGAGTCCGGGCATTTGCTCCACCGTGACTTCCAACGGCTCTTGGAGGCCGGCGCGCGATGGCAGTGGCGGCCGACCACGGACCTCGTCGAGACGCTTCGAGAACGAAAGGATGCGGGCGAGCTTGCGTTGATCGAGGCGGCCAATGGGATCGCCACTCGCGCGCTCGCGCGGACCGTCCCCCAGGTGCATGTCGGAATGTCGGAGCTCGAAGTCGCTGGAGCGCTGGAGAAGGCGCTCCGCGACGAAGGGAGCGAAGGGTTTCCTTTCGCGTCGATCGTGGCGTCGGGAGAGCGGTCGGCGCTGCCGCACGCGCGCTCGTCGTCCCGCCGGATTGCGGCAGATGACTTCTTACTCCTCGATTTTGGGGCCGAAACGGGCGGCTACTGTGCCGACGTTACGCGGACGTTTGTCGTCGGCCATGCGTCGGCGGAGCAGCGTGAGGTCTATAACGTTGTCAAGTCGGCGAATGATCAGGCGGCACACGGCGTCCGGGCGGGAATGACCGGGCGGGATGCCGATGCCATCGCGCGCGACTACATTGAGCAGCGCGGGTATGGCGACCTGTTCGGGCACAGCCTCGGCCATGGTCTCGGATTGGAAGTGCATGAAGCGCCTCGGCTGGCACGAACGGCTGATGGCGCGCTGGCCGAAGGCGCAGTGGTGACAATCGAGCCGGGAATTTATCGACCGGGGTGGGGCGGGGTGCGCATTGAGGACGACGTCTTCCTTGGTCCCGACGGCCCGAAAATCCTCACGAGCTTCCCGCGGGAGTTGATCGAGATCGGGTGACGCGAGAACAGCGCTCCGGTGCGACCCTATTGAGGCCTATGATCGACCTACGCTATGTGAAAAAACTGATCGAGATCATCGACGAGTCGACCGTCGATTCGATCGAGATCACGTCGGACAAGGGGATGAAGATCCGCATCTCCAAGAGTCCGCAGCAACGCGGCGCCGTCCAGATGGCGGCGCCGATGCCATTGCCCGCGATGGTCGCGACGCCTCAGCCGCGCGTGTCTCCGTCGCAAGGCATTCCCGCGATCTCCGAAGGCGAGGTCCCGTCCCCTCCCGAGCCGCCCAAGTCGACGCTGCTCGACGTCAAGTCGCCAATGGTCGGCACGTTCTATAAGTCGCCGGAGCCGGGATCCAAAGCCTACGTCGCGGTGGGCGACCGCGTGTCCAAGGGACAGATCGTCTGCATCATCGAAGCGATGAAGATCATGAACGAAATCGAGTCCGAGTACGCCGGCGTCGTTCGCGAGGTGCTCGCACAGGACCAGCAGCCAGTCGAATACGGCCAAGTATTGTTCAAGATCGACCCCAATGGCTAATCCCACCAAGCCGGGCGGCGAGACAGCCGCTGCTCCAGCCGCACCGGCCGGGATCAACTTCAAGGCCGTTCTCCAAGAGATGATCCGGCGCAACGGGTCGGACATTCATCTCAAAGTTGGGCGTCCGCCGACCATTCGCGTCGACGGTGAGCTCGAGCCAATGCAGCACAACCCGCTGCGCCCCGAGGATCTCAAGATCCTTGCCGAGCAGCTCATGACACCGCGGCAGGTCAAACAGTTCGCGGACGAAAAAGAGTGCGATTTCGCGATCGGCGTTCCAGGTATCGGACGTTTTCGCGTGAACGTCTATCAACAGCGCGGCTCGTTGTGCTACGCCATGCGCGCGATTCCATATCAGGCGCGCACGATCAACGAGCTGAATCTCCCGACAGTGTGCGAAGAGATTGCCATGAAGCCGCGCGGCCTGGTGCTCGTGACCGGCGTCACGGGATCCGGCAAGTCGACGGCGCTCGCGGCGATGATCCAGCACATCAACGAGAGTCGCCGCGCGAACGTCATCACGATCGAAGATCCGATCGAGTTCCTGCATCGCGACATCAACTGTCACATCAATCAACGCGAAGTCGGCACCGACACGGCGACGTTCGGCCAGGCGCTGCGACGGGTGCTGCGCCAGGATCCCGACGTCATCCTCATCGGCGAAATTCGAGATCTCGAAACGCTCGACACGGCGCTCAAGGCGGCGGACACGGGCCATCTCGTGTTTTCCACGCTGCACACGACGGATGCGACGCAAACGATCAATCGTGTCCTCTCGTTCTATCCGCCTCACCAACAGGCGGAAGTTCGCTTCTCGCTCGCCAGCGCACTCCAGGCCGTCGTGTCGCTTCGCCTTGTGCCGCGGTCCGACCGAGCAGGACGTATTCCGGCGACCGAAGTACTCATCAACACCGCTGCAGTTCGCGACAACATTCGCGACATGGAAAAAACGCTGAACATTCCGGACCTGATCAAAGAGGGCGCGGTGCAGTACGGCATGCAGAGCTTCGACCAGTCGCTGATGCAGCACTACTCCCGCGGCCTCATCTCCTACGAGAGCGCAGTCTTCTTCGCCACCAGCCCCGAGGAGTTCTCGCTTCGAGTGCAGGGTGTCGCCGGAACGAGTGATACATCGTGGACGGCATTCGAGAGCGATGCAAACACGTAACGCGGTCTGATGTTCAACAAAATCCTGATCGCGAACCGTGGCGAAATTGCACTGCGCGTCATCCGGGCCTGCCGCGAGCTCGGCGTGCAGACGGTCGCCGTGTATTCCGAGGCCGATCGCGAATCGCTGCACGTGCGCTTCGCCGACGACGACGTCTGCATCGGTCCCGCGCCGGCGCGTGAATCGTATCTCAATATTCCGCGCCTGATCGCCGCGGCCGAAATCACCGGTGCGGACGCCATTCATCCCGGCTACGGCTTTCTCGCCGAGAATGCGGAGTTCGCCGACATTTGTGTGGCGTCGAAAATCGCTTTCATCGGGCCCACGGGCGACCAGATCCGCGTCATGGGCGACAAGGCCGCCGCACGTAAGGCGATGACGGCGGTCGGCGTGCCGATTGTGCCCGGAACGCCCGGCCCGGTCGACGACGTCGACGAGGCACTCGGCTTTGCCAAGCAGATCGGCTTTCCCGTCATCATCAAAGCAGCGGCAGGCGGAGGCGGGAAGGGCATGCGCGTCGCCAAGGACGCGGACGACTTCGCGCGCTCGTTTCAGCTCGCGCGCTCCGAAGCCCTGTCGGCATTCGGCAATGGTGATGTCTACGTCGAGAAATATCTCGCGCGCCCACGCCACATCGAATTCCAGATCCTCGGCGACAAGCACGGGAACGTCATCCATTTGGGCGAACGCGACTGCTCCGTTCAGCGCCGCCATCAGAAGTTGATCGAAGAAGCGCCGAGCCCCGCCGTGACTCCGGCAATGCGGTTGGAGATGGGCAATGCCGCAGTCGCCGGCGCGAAGGCGATCGACTACGTCGGCGCTGGAACGATCGAAATGCTGCTCGATGAGGACGGGTCGTACTACTTCATGGAGATGAACACGCGCATTCAGGTCGAACATCCGGTGACGGAAATGTTGACGGGTATCGATCTCGTGAAGGAGCAGATTCGCGTGGCGGCCGGCGAGCCCTTGAGCGTTCTGGAAATGCCGCCGATTCGCGGACACGTCATCGAGGTGCGAGTCAACGCTGAAGATCCGGCGCGCAACTTTCAGCCGTCGCCCGGAAAGATTCTCGCGTTTCATCCGCCGGGCGGGCCGGGCGTCCGTCTCGACACGCACGTCTACGACGGTTACACGGTCCCGCCGTATTACGATTCGCTGCTCGCCAAGCTCATCTGTCAGGGACGGGACCGCGCCGAAGCAATCGCTCGGATGCACGTGGCGCTGGACGGGTTTATCATCGAAGGCGTGACCACGACCATCCCCTTCCTTGCGCGGGTCATGCAGAACCCACGTTTCATCGCCGGCGACGTCGATACCAAGTTCCTCGAGCGCGAGACCGACCTCATGAAGGAGCCGGTGTAAGTGCGCGTCGACGTTGTCTTCGGCGGAACCACGCTCACGACGTCCGATGTCGCGGGCCGCGTCGTTGCGGTCATCGACGTGCTTCGCGCGTCGTCGTCGATCGCGATCGCATTGGCGAATGGTGCGCGCGCTGTCATTCCGCTCGAGAGTCCCGATGCGGTCGTCACGCGCGCCAAAGCATTCGAGCGGTCGGACGTCAAGCTCGCGGGCGAGCGACGCATGCTGCCGATCGACGGCTTCGATCTCGGAAATTCGCCGCTCGAGTTCACGCGCGAAGCGATCGAAGGAAAAACCGTTTTGCTGACGACGACGAACGGAACCCCGGCGATCACGAACACGTCGGGTGCGCGTGATGTGGTCATCGCGTCGTACGTCAACTACACCGCGGTGCTGACGATGCTGCGCACGGCCCTGCGCGGTGGAACGGACATCACGTTGGTCTGTGCCGGACGCGAACGAATGTTCGCGCTCGAGGATGCCGGGTGCGCCGGACGGTACGTCAGCAATGTCACGAAGCGGCTCACCGGCATTACTCTGAATGACGCGGCGCAAGCGTGCCTGTTGCTCGACCGAAAGTACGGCGATCAAATCACCAAGCTGTTCGAAGCGTCGGAGCATGGCCGCGCGCTCCACGACGCCGGCTTTGGTGCTGATCTCGTGGCGTGTGCGGCCGTGGATTCTTATCCCGTGATCCCGCTCTACCAGGATCGACAGATCACGAAGCTCGGACCAGACCGGGAGCGGTAACCCCGTGGGCAGTTCCTCACTCAGGCGCGAAATCCTCGGAATCGCGCTCTCGTTGTTTGCCGTGTTTCTCGCCGGCGCGTTTGCGGCGCTCGCGCTCGCGCAGGTACGTCACGGCGTGAGCGTCGAGACCAGCGTCGGCGTCGTCGGCAAATTTTTGGCGAATCCGCTGGTGAGTTTCTTCGGCTGGCCCGCGGCCGCGTTGATTCCCCTCGTGCCGGCAGTTCACGCGCTTCGTTTGTTCGGGCGGCTCGAGTCGCAGACCGATCGCTCATGGATGATTTTCTTCGGCGGTCTCGTACTCCTGGTGCCGATTGCGCTGGCACTGACGCTCGGAGCGCCGCCAGCGGGATTGCCAAGCATATGGGCGGGCGTCTGGGGCGAATTCGTCGGGCGCTATTGGTGGCAATCGTGGTTCGGCTCGTTCGGAGCGTGGGTCGTCGTCGCGCTCTCTGCGTCCGTTCTCATGGCCGCCACGCTTGCCTGGAACCCCATTCGCGCGATCGTCGGACATCGGGCGCCCGTGATGGCCATCGTCGCCGGCGACCCCGAGATCGCGCCAACCAAGCGTCGGAACAAGCGCGCGACCGCACTCTCGGCGGACGACGAGAATCTCGCGCTCTCGCTCGAGCCGTCGCCGGACGAAATGCCCGCGATGGACCGATCGATGATGGCGGACGCGGCGACGGCATCAGAAAACGGTGATGTGGCGGACGCGTCGGACAACAAGCGGCGGCGAAAGAAATCGAAGGCGGAGGCCGCGGCTGATCACGACGCGGAGATCGTCGCGGCGATCGAGGCGACGGCGCACGTCGAGGTGGCGGGCGACGAGCTTCCGTCGCCCGAATTGCTGGCGCCCGTTCCACCGCGGAACGTCGACGCGAGCAAACGCGAGCTCGACGCCATGGGCATCAAACTCATGGACGCGCTTCGAACCTTCAGAGTGGATGGAGAGCTCGTCGGCCGCACGACGGGTCCGGTCGTGTCGCAGTTCGAGATCGAGCCGGCGCCCGGCGTGAAGGTGCGGCAATTCGCCAATCTGTCGAACGATCTCGCGCTCGCCATGCGGGCAGCATCGATCCGTATCGTCGCCCCCATCCCGGGCCGAGGCGCGGTGGGCGTGGAGGTGCCGAATCCGATCTCTGAAATAGTATCATTTCGAGAATTAATAGAAGCGCGCGACTTCCAGAGTGCGCGCGCGGCCCTTCCCATCGTGCTCGGCAAGGATCTCGAGGGAAAGCCGGTTATCGGCGATCTCGCGAAGATGCCGCACTTGCTCATTGCCGGCGCGACGGGCTCGGGAAAGTCGGTCTGCGTCAACACGATCATCACGAGCCTCGTCTACCGGCACACGCCGCGGACGCTTCGGTTCTTGATGGTCGATCCAAAGATGGTGGAGCTCTCCGTCTACAACACGCTGCCGCACCTTCGCCACAAAGTGATCACCGACAACCGCGATGCCGCGTCGGTGCTCAAGTGGGCCGTGATGGAAATGCAGGACCGCTACGAACTTTTGGCGGCCAACAGGTGTCGAAATATTCAGGACTTCAACAAACGCGTGCAGGATGGCGCGACGCTCCAGACTGCAAAAACGCCGGGCGTCGCGTTCGAAGCGACGGAATACAAGGGCAGCATCCTTCCGTACATCGTCGTCGTGATCGACGAAATGGCTGACCTCATGATGACGGTGCAAAACGAAGTCGAGACACCGATCGCGATGCTCGCGCAGAAAGCACGCGCGATCGGCATTCATCTGATTCTTGCGACTCAACGTCCCAGCGTGAACGTCATCACCGGTTTGATCAAAGCCAACTTCCCGAGCCGGATCGCGTTCCGCGTGGCGTCGCAGATCGACAGCCGCACGATCATTGATGGCTCGGGCGCTGAAATGCTTTTGGGTAACGGCGACATGCTGTTCATTCCGCCGGGGAAGTCCGAGCCTGCACGGCTACAAGGTGCGTATCTGTCGAGCGAAGACACCGAACGATTGATGACCTGGTACCAGAGCTCCCGCGAAGCCAAGCGCGCCGCGCTGGCGGCGCAGGGACTCATGCTCGAAGAGACGTTCGATGCCGAGCCAGACATTCTCGAGGCGGTGCGGCAGAAAGAAGCGCTCGACGGTGCGCAGGGCGAAGGGGACGGCCAGGAAGTCGGCGATCGCGACAAACTATTCCGCGAGGCCGCCGAGGTGGTGGTGCAGAACCAGCAGGGTTCGACGTCGCTGCTGCAGCGGCGGCTCAAGGTTGGCTATGGACGCGCCGCGCGAATCATCGATCAGTTACACGCAGCCGGCGTACTCGGACCGCCCGACGGCTCGAAACCCCGCGACGTGCTCGTGGGTCTCGATCAACTCGATCATATCTGTGGACCGCGTAGCTAGCAGCCTCGCCAATCGCATCGCGGTCGTCATGCTGGGACTCATGCTCCCGGCGGTCACGCCGGCGACGCATGTTGGCGCACAGACTCCGGGTACCGATACGACAACGCGTCGTCTTCGCGTCGACATGTCTCGACTGCGCGGATCGGTGCTGGCATATCAGACCACGATCGAGCGCGACGCGAGCACCACCATTTTGGGAACGCGTACGCTGTCGGTTGCGACGACGATGTACGTTGGCTCGCCGTCATGGCTGATTCTGGAGACGCGCACGGGCGACGGCATCTCCGCCGCCGATTCACTCTTCCTCGGCTTCAGCGACTTTCGCCCGGTCCATTGGAGCTCGCCGCTTGGCGACGCTCGGTTGAGCATGGAGTTCCGCGGCGATACGGCGTTCGGCGCGATGAGCGTTCCCGGTGGGCGACGTTCGATCGTCGCGTCCATTCCGGCTGGATCGCTGATCAACGCAGCCATGCTCGAGACTGTTCTCAGGCTGCTCCCGCTTCAGACGGCATGGGAGGATTCCGGCACGGTGCTCACGGTATCAGCGAACGCGAATTCAGTGCTTCCGGCGCGTCTGTCGGTAATCGGCGAGGATCGTGTCCGCGTTCCGGCGGGAACATTCGATTGTTGGGTGGTCGCCGTGCGCGCGGATCAGGCGCGCGGCCTCTATTGGGTCACGAAGCAAGACCCCATTGTCGTGCGCAGTACGCTCGACATCCCGTCGCTTGGCGGAGCGCAGCTCGTGAGCGCGCTGACGCGCATCGGGCGGTAAGCGCGGCGGATTGATTGCGCCGGCATGTGAATGGTGCCGGCGGCCCACCCTCGCTCCCTATCTTCGGCCCATGTCAGCGGCCGGGCAGCAATTTGGCGAATTGGGGGAGCGGATCGCGGAGCGGTGGCTTCGCCGACGGGGCTGGCGCGTGGTCCAGCGCCGGTTTCGGAGCGGTCACCGGGACATCGATCTGGTTGTGGAGCGAGAGGGAATGGTTGCGTTCGTCGAGGTCAAAGCGAGGCGAAGTCTTGAGTTTGGGGATCCTACTGAAGCGGTTAACTGGAGCAAGCAGAAGGAGTTAGTACGATCTGCTTCAGTTTGGATCGACCGGCATGGCCGGCCAAGCGATTCGTATCGGTTTGACGTCGTTGGTGTCCTCGTCGAGGGCGACCGGGTACGTATTCGTCACGTGCCCAATGCATTCTCGCTGCCACATTCGGCTTGAAACGTAGACCCGATGTTCGTATTTTATTCGGGTATCGAATCGACCGCTTTTCCGGTACGATTACGCTGCATGGCCAGAGCGGACTACGACTAACCGACAGGGTGAGAGCAAATGGCTGTGTCGACTTTGCAGGATGATAAGAAGAAGGCGTTGAGCCTGGCCATCGCGCAGATCGAGAAGAGCTGCGGAAAGGGTTCGATCATGCGACTGGGTGCGGACCAAAAGGTTCGTGTCGAGTCCATCTCGACCGGCGCGATCAACCTGGATGCGGCCATTGGCGTGGGTGGAATTCCACGTGGTCGTGTCACGGAGATTTACGGTCCGGAGTCGAGCGGAAAGACCACGCTCTGTTTGCATGTGGTCGCGAATGCCCAAAAAGCAGGCGGCGTCGCGGCCTACATCGATGCAGAGCACGCGCTCGATACGGATTATGCGAGAAAGCTCGGGGTCGACGTCGAAGCGATGTTGATTTCGCAGCCGGACACAGGAGAGCAGGCGCTCGAGATTTGCGAGATTCTCGTGCGGTCGGGCGCGGTAGACGTTGTGGTGATCGACTCGGTGGCGGCGCTCGTACCCAAGGCCGAAATCGAGGGTGACATGGGCGATTCGCACATGGGTCTGCAGGCACGACTCATGAGCCAGGCGCTTCGGAAACTGACGGGCGGCATCGCGCGTTCCAATACGGCGGTGGTGTTCATCAACCAGCTGCGTGAAAAGATCGGCGTCATGTTCGGCAACCCCGAAACGACGACCGGTGGAAAGGCGCTCAAGTTCTACGCGTCGCTTCGGCTCGACATCCGTCGAATCGGGCCGGTGAAGGACAAGGAAGATGTGGTCGGGTCACACGTTCGTGTGAAAGTGGTAAAGAACAAGGTCGCCGCACCGTTCAAGCAGGCCGAGTTCGATATCATGTATGCGGAAGGGATCAGCCATGCGAGTTTGGTGCTCGATATCGCGGCGGAAGCCGGGATCATCGACAAGTCGGGCGCCTGGTACAGCTACAACGGTCAGAAGATCGGGCAGGGTCGTGAGAACGCGAAGTTGTATCTCAAGGACAGCCCGGCACTCATGACCGAAGTTGAAGAAAAGGTGAAGGCGCTGCTCGGTGTCGGACCACGCGACGTGGTTGCTCCCGAAATCGAGGTGGCGGAGGAGTAGTCGTCGTCACACTATCAGACCTTCGCACCGGCAATTGGATCTAGCCGGGGAGAAGTAGTCCTGGAATCGATGGGACCCGGAAACTCCCTTCGGAACAGGCTACTGCTCACCGGCTATTTCCTTTCCCCTATGAGCAAACCAGAACGACCCAAACGCTCGACGTATGTTCGAGCGCTCGACATGCTCGAGGCGCGCGCCCGCGGCGCGACGGAGCTTCGCCGCCTGCTGCTCAAAAAGGGCGAGCCGGCCGCCGACGTGGACGCGACGATTGAACGGCTGCAAGCGTCCGGCCTCCTCGACGACGCCAACTTCGCCCGCATGTTCGCTCGCTCCAAGGCACTCGGCCCCGGTCTCTCGAAGCGTCGACTTCAACAGGAGCTGGCGAAGCGCGGTGTGAACCGCGAGGTCTCGAATGAGGCAATCGAGACCGTGTTCGAGGAAGAAGGGATGAACGACGAGGCGTCCATCGAGCGCGTCGCGCGGAAGAAGCTGCGAATGCTCGGGAAGGTCGACGCGGACACGCGGCGGCGGCGCTTGTATGGTTTTCTCGCCCGGCGCGGCTACGACAGCGACGACATTGGGCGCATCGTGGCGCGCCTGTTGAGCGACGAACCGGCGGACGAACAGCCGTCGCCGTGAGGTCCTCCGTCACCGTCTCGAGGGAGGGACTGCCTCGGGACGTCATCGTCTCGAACGAGGAACTGCCTCCGGACGTCATAACGGTTTCTGAAACGCACACGAACGGATGAAACCGACACGAACCGAAAATCAACATTTTGAATCCGTTTGAACGGCGCATCGCTGCGGCCTTGCGGAACAGCGGAACTTCAGCGTCTGAACCCGGCATCGTCGGGCTGTTGCAGCGCGGCGTGGATTGATTTGAGCGGAACGCTAGGCAATCCGTTCTTTTCGTTCAATCCGTTGTTGTGCGTTTCAAAGACGTTATGGCGTCCCGCGTGGCGTTGCGGTCCTCGAGGTCTCGGCTGCTCCCGAACGTTCCGCGCGATGCAGCCTTCGGAGCGCCGCGACTCCCTCGACCCGCTCGGCGCCGGTATATTCCGCGTATGATTGCCTCCGAAATCCGCTCGCGTTTTCTCAACTATTTCGCCAGGAACGACCACGCCATCCGGCCGAGCTCATCGCTCGTTCCCGAGGATGACCCGACGCTGCTGTTCGTCAATGCCGGCATGGTGCAGTTCAAAAAAGTTTTCCTCGGCATGGAGAATCCGCCGGGCGGAAAGCGGCGCGCCACGACCTCACAGAAATGCGTACGCGCCGGCGGCAAGCACAACGACCTCGAGCAGGTCGGGCATACGGCGCGGCACAACACGTTCTTCGAGATGCTGGGGAATTTTTCCTTCGGCGACTACTTCAAGCGCGACGCGATCACGTTCGCGTGGGAGTTCGTGACGAAGGAGCTCGGGCTCGATCCATCGCTGCTTCGCGTCAGCGTGCATCACTCCGACGACGAAGCGCGGGCCCTCTGGCGTGAAATCGCCGGCTTGCCCGACTCGCGCATTTACGGGCTCGGCGACAAAGACAATTTCTGGCAGATGGCCGACACCGGTCCGTGCGGACCGTGCTCGGAAATCTTCGTCGACCTTGCGCGCATTGCGAAGGATTGGCGTTTCCCCGCCGGTGCGACGGGAGAGTGGACTGAGCTCGATCGTGAAGAGTTCTCGCTCGACGCATTCATCGCCGGATCCGACGGCGACCGATTCCTCGAGTTCTGGAATCTCGTGTTCATGCAGTACGACAAGCAGCCGGACGGCACCCTCGTGCCGCTCCCAAAGCCGTCGGTGGACACGGGCGCGGGGCTCGAGCGTATCTCGGGAATCACGCAGGGCGTGACGATGATCTATCACACCGACTTGTTCGCGCCGCTCATCGAAGCGGTCGAGAAGGCGGTGGGGATCACCTATTGGGGACGCGAGAGCGACGAAATTCGGACAGGCGTCAAAACACGCGGCGGAAAGGGAAGCGCTGCCGTCGTTTCCAACCCGGTCGATCCGGCATCGTTCAGAGTGTTGGCCGATCACGCGCGCGCCGTGTCGTTCCTCATGGCCGACGGCGTATTTCCGTCGAACGACGGGCGGGGCTACGTGCTGCGCCGCATTTTGCGCCGCGCAGTACGACACGCGTGGCTGTTGGGACGCACTGAGCCGACGCTCGTTTCCGTCGTGCAAGCCGTGATCGACACCATGGGCGACGTCTATCCGGAGCTTCGCCAGCGCGCGCAACACATCATCAACACCACTCGCGTCGAAGAGCAGAGTTTTCTCGACACGATCGAGGGCGGTCTCGCGCGGTTCGAGCAACTCGCGCCGGCGCACCACGCGCACGCAGGCACCGACATTCGCGGCACGATCAGCGGCGAAGACGCGTTCCGTCTGTACGACACGTTCGGCTTCCCTATCGACCTCACCGAGTTGATGGCGCGCGAACGCGGCTACGTCGTCGACATCGCCGGATTCGAAACGTCGCTCGATGCGCAGCGGAAACGCTCGCAAGACGAGCGGAAAGCGAAACGGTTGAGCGTCGTTGCCGACGGCCTCGACGACCTCGCCGAATGGGAGCGCCCCAAAACAACGGGCGCGACCGTCGAGGCAACGTTCGTCGGCTACGAGATGATCGAGATCGACACGCAGGTCGCGGCGGTACGGCATCTCGCCGACGGTCGCGTGGCGATGATGTTGCGCGAGTCGCCGTTCTACGCGGAGTCGGGCGGGCAGATCTCCGACCATGGCGAGATCATTGGCGAGGGCTGGCGCGTGGACGTCGACGACGTGAAAAAGATCGACGGGCGTCCCGCGGCGATCGGCACGTTGACCGGCGACTTTCATTTCGGGCGCGCGATGGCCCGCGTTCCAACTGATCGCCGGCGTGACACGGAGCGCAACCACACCGCCACGCATCTCTTGCACGCCGCGCTCCGACACGTGCTCGGCGAGGGTGTTCATCAGGCGGGTTCGCTCGTCACGCCGGAACGTTTGCGATTCGACTTTACTCATCACGGTCCTGTAAACGCCGAGCGTGTGGCGCAGGTCGAAGACATCGTCAATCGCGAGATTTGGCGCGCGGCGCCGGTCACGATGCGGGAGATGGCGTATCCGGAAGCGCGCGCGGCCGGCGCAATGGCACTGTTCGGCGAAAAATACGGCGACGTTGTTCGCGTCGTCACGGTTCCCGGCTTCTCGATGGAGCTTTGCGGTGGTACGCACGTCCGCAACACCGCCGAGATCGGCCTGTTGAAGATCGTCGCGGAGACGGGCGTTGCTGCCGGCGTTCGCCGTATCGAGGCGGTGACCGGGCCGGGCGCGTATGCCTTGCTCAACGGCGAAGCGCGGGCATTGCATCGCATTGCCGACGTGTTGAAGTCGCCCGTGGACAGCGTCGAAAAGCGAGTGGGCGGCCTCATCGAAGAACGTCGTGCGCTCGAGCGTCGATTGGACGAGGCAATGCGTGGCGGCGGCGATCAACTGCAGGCGTTGCTCCAGCGGGCCGAATCGATCGGGAGCAACGGCACTCGTCTCGTAGCGAGCATCGTGCGCGCGAACGACGTTAAAGAACTTCAAACACTCGGCGACGCCGTCCGCGAGAAGCTTGGCAGCGGCGTTGGCGTGTTGGCCGCGAGCTTCGACGACGGCAAGACGACGCTCATCGTCGTGGTCACCGATGATCTTCGCGAACGCGGAATTCGCGCCGACGTGCTGATCAAGGACATCGCGGCCGCCGCGGGTGGACGCGGCGGCGGCAAGCCGCACATGGCGCAGGCTGGAATTCCCGATGCGTCTCGTTTGAATGATGCGCTTGCCAGTGCGCCGGGGCGGATTCGCGCTGCACTCGGCGATCAGGCGTGACACTCCGCGCTTGGCTGCGCGAGCGAACGCCTCCGCCTCCGCAGCGGTTGGCGGAGCGAATCGAGGAGACGCTTGGCGCGCGGTGCGAGCAGGACGCCGCCGATGCAACGGACCTGTGTGTGTCGGCGGCCAACGACTTGTTGGCGAAGTTGCTCGCTCGACCGTCGGCAGGACGTGAGTCGGCGCTCGATCTCCTCACGGTCGACGCGCTCGTGACGTACGCGTTCGAAGCGGCAAGCCGCGATCCGGCTTCTCTCGATAGACACGCGACCGCCGCGATGAGCCGACTGGCGTCCGCCGCGCGGAATTGACCGACCTCACACCGGAATCTGATCCGTGACGACTGACGCTCGAGCGCATTTCACGTCGGGGCTGAAAGAACTTGCCGATTTGGCGACGACTGTCGCGCAAACCATGGGGCCGGACCTCGACCGCGCATTGGAGATGGTGCAAGAGACTGTCGTCGCCGGAGGAACGCTGTTCTTCTGCGGCAATGGCGGCAGTGCGGCAGACGCGCAGCACATGGCAACCGAGTATGTCGTTCGCTACATGCGCAGTCGTCGCGCGTATCCGGCCATCGCGCTCACGACGGATACGTCGATCCTGACGGCGGCCGGCAACGATTTCGGATTCGAGCAGGTGTTCGCGCGGCAGATCGAAGCGCTCGCGCGCACCGGCGATCTCGTCATCATTCACTCGACGAGCGGGACGTCGCCCAACGTGCTCGCCGCGGCCAAGGCGGCCCGCGCACAAGGCGTTCGCGTCCTCGCATTCAGCGCGCGGGACGGCGGGGCGCTCCGCGAGCTGGCCGATCATTCCGTGATCATTCCGACAACGCGGACCGACCGCGCGCAGGAGCTGCACCTCTGCATAGAACATCTCATATGTGACTTCGTGGAACTCAACGTCCTGGAGCGTCGTTCATGATCGGCTTGAAGGGAAAACGCGCGCTGGTCACGGGCGGCTCGCGCGGCATCGGCGCTGCAACGTCGGAGCTGTTCGCGGAGCACGGCGTCGATGTCGCGATCGGATATCGGAGCCGCCGCGCCGATGCCGACGCGTTGGTCGACTCGTTGAAAACGCGCTTCGGCATCAACGCGATGGCGCATGCCGCGGACATTGCCACGGCGGCGGGCGCGGCAGAGTTGGTCGATCGCGCTGCGACCGCGCTCGGCGGGTTGGACTTCTTCGTCGGCAACGCCGGCATTTGGCCGAGCGTCGATGCCGCGGTGAGCGAGATGAGCGACGAGCAGTGGCGTCGCACGATGGCCGAGAATGTCGACTCGATGTTTTACTCGACACGTTCGGCCGTGCAGAGGATGACCGACGGCGGACGAATCGTGCTCGTCGCCAGCACTGCCGGTCAACGCGGTGAGGCGTACCACGCCGATTACGGCGCGTCAAAAGGCGCGATGATCTCGTATGTGAAATCGCTCGCTCCGGAACTTGGAAAGCGCGGCATCACCGTGAACAGCGTTGCTCCCGGTTGGGTCGACACGGAAATGTGCGCCGAGCCATTCGCCAACGGCGGAAGAGAGCGAATCGCGGCGGGCATTCCGATCGGCCGGATCGCGACGCCGCGGGACATCGCGGGGCCAATCGTTTTCCTCTGCTCCGATTTCGCGCGCCACATGACCGGCGAGATCGTGAACGTCAATGGCGGCAGCGTGCTCTGCGGATGATCGTTCTCCTCTTTACCGGCGGCACGATCTCGATGCGTCACGATCCCGCGCTCGGCGGCGCGGTGCCGACGCTGCGCGGGCACGATATCGTGGCGCTGGCGCCGGGAATCGATAAGCTCGCGACATTAGAGATCGATGATTGGGGCTCGTTCCCGGGCCCGCACATGACCATCGAGCGGATGTGGGCGCTGCGGCAACGGATTGCCGAGCACCTCGCGCGTCCTGAGGTCGATGGCATCGTCGTAACCCATGGCACGGACTCGCTGGAGGAATCGGCGTATCTCGTCGCGCGATCGATCGAAAGTCGGAAGCCGATCGTGTTCACCGGCGCGATGCGAACGTCGAGCGACCTCGGCTGGGACGGCCCGGGAAATCTTGGCAACGCAGTGCGCGTCGCGACGAGTGAGGACGCGCGTGGCACCGGCGTGATGGTCGTGATGTCCGACCGCGTGTTCACAGCGCTCGACGTCACTAAAGCACACACACAGATGCTCGATGCCTTCGACAGCCCGGGTCTCGGCCCGCTCGGCGTCGTCGACGACGGCAGAGTCATTTTCCGTCGCGCCATGCCCACGCGAACGCCCATTCTCACTCCGGCGGCACCCGGCGGACCCGTGGATATCGTCTACGCGTTCGCTGGAGCGGATTCACGATTGCTCGACGCGTCGCGCGAGGTTGGCCGCGCGATCGTGATCGCGGGAATGGGACGCGGCAACGTTCCGCCGGAGATGGTGGACGGAATCGCGCGTTGGATCGCCGACGAGAAACCCGTGATCATCACGTCGCGCGCGGGACGCGGCCGAGTTGGGCGAACGTACGGTTATCCGGGCGGAGGGCGCAGGCTCGCCGAGATGGGAGCGATCTTCGCGGGGCCGCGTCGGCCGCAGCAGGCGAGGATCGACGTCCTTCTGGCGCTGGGTGCGGGTCTTAAGATCGGCGAGCTGCGCGAGCTACTGGAGCGGTCCTGAGCGAGGCTTGTCGGACCTACTCGCTGTGAACCGGCTCCCAACGCTCGAAACAACGCCAATCGTATTCACGAGCCGCGCGAATCTGATCGGGGAATCCGAAGCAATCCGTCCAGCCTTCCTGCTCCGCGCGCCAGCGGCAGTCCCACACAAAATCGTAGACGAGTGTTTCGCTGGTGGTATGCACCTGAACCGTGCCGATAAAGTCGGAGCAACCAGACTTTGCACGCAGCGAGATGTTTTCGATCGGGAGATGCGGCTCGGCGGTCAAAATGTGGGCGAGCAGCCGCTTGACCTTGATTCGTGGTGCAGATCCCTCAATCCGGATGTGTTCGGCACCACCGTTTGCACAGTAGATGCGAACGGACCGCTTGAATGTCTCAGCGGCCTGCGACTCCGATAGGATTTGCTCCAATTCGATCAAACTGCCATCCCGGTAAGCGACCTGTTCGACCCGACGCACACAGCACTCTCAAATATCGGCACGTGGGTTGGTAAGTTGTAGTGACGGGCCGTCTTCACCCATCTGTGGTGCGTCGTTTTCGCGAGCGCGCACACGACCCTTCCGCCCTTGATCCAGTCGACATGAATCGCCTGCACCCGCCGGGTCCCGTGCTCGAGATCGCGGACCAGCTCGAGAACGCCGGCTTTGAGGCTTGGTGCGTCGGTGGGGCGATCCGTGACGTCCTCCTGGGCCACCCGCATCTCGACTGGGATCTCGCGACCTCGGCGACGCCAACGCAGCTGCGCGATCTATTTGGAGGACGACGAACGATCCCCATTGGCATCGAATTCGGGACCGTCGGCGTGCTCGACCGCACGGGGGTGATGCACGAGGTGACGACCTTCCGGCGCGACGTCCACACCGATGGTCGACACGCTGTCGTGGAGTTCGGCGTCTCGCTCGACGACGACTTGGCGCGACGTGATTTCACGATCAACGCCATCGCGTATTCACCGCGGCGAGGCGAGACGCGTGACCCGTTCGGCGGCGTGCGCGACATCGGGCTCAAACTCATCCGCGCTGTCGGTGATCCCGAGGCTCGCATGCGCGAAGACCGATTGCGCGCACTCCGCGCCATCCGATTCGCCGCGCGTTTCGACTTTGCGATCGACGACGCGACCCGCGTCGCGATTGTATCGAGCGCGCCGCATCTCGGCCGACTCTCGGCCGAGCGTGTCAAACAAGAGCTGGACAAGACGCTGGAGCAGGTGAAGTGTCCTAGTCGCGCGCTCGAGATGTGGCAAGCAGTAGGAGCGTTTCGCACGCTCGTGCCGTCGCTCGCGGATTTGCCCGCGGAGTCCTTCCGTGTGCCGGACTACTTGGCGTTGCCCGGGCCGAAATCGAGGCCGGCGCGACGGGCAAATCGTTTTGCTGGACTCTTTCTACGGCTCACGCCACAGGCGGCCGGCAATGTGCTTGGTGGTCTACGCGCGTCGAAAATGGAGACGCAAGCCGTCGTCGACGTCATCGATCGGTGGAACAGACTGGGGCCAACCATTCGCGATGAGCTCGTGGCCGCACCACTCCCAACCGACGCGCAAATTCGCGTCTGGGTCGCAAGCCTCGGCCGGTTGCACATTGGTCCATTCATGCGCGTTGCCGCCGCGGCGTGGGCGACGGCTCGATCCAACGGACATGCTGCACCGTCGGCCATGTCGGTGGGCCGCGTTTACCGCCGCATGCTGCGCAGCGCATTTCGAGACCCGATCGACCTCGGCTCGCTGGCGGTGGACGGCGACGATTTGCGTCGTTCCGGCATACCACCAGGGCCCGGGCTCGGTAAGATTCTCCAAGCCTTGCTCGTCGCGGTGATCGACGATCCGGCGAGGAACACGACGGAGTGGCTGTTGCACGAGGCTCAGCGGCAGCACGACCGACTGCAGCGCGGCACGCGTTAGACCGACGAGCGGACACCCGGGAGAAAGAGCATCATGTTTTTTCGAGGGCGGCAGCCCGAAGCGTCGATCTGGCGGCGATTTCGTGTCAGCGCCGACGCATTCACGTTCGTGCAAGACACCGATCACTACGCGGCGCATGTCGTGGCGAACGCGGAGCGCGTGGTCGATTTGTTTTACACGCTCACCGAGCATCTTCCGCCCGCGGTGGACATCGTAATCGACGATTTGCGCAGCGGTCGTTCATGGAAGGGCGAGGCGATCGCACTGCCGGATGTGCGCGAAGTCGTCGCGCGTCTCAAACTGCTGCTCGCGCGTTACGGCGGCGTCGAACTGTCGGCGTATACACCCGAGGATCAGCTCACGCTCAATCCGTATCTCGAGCTGTTCATCTACGCGCGCACGGATCGATGGCTCTACTTGCTCGAGGGGAAGGGACTCGAAGAGCAGTCCGACGTGCACGGCAAAACCTGGAAAACACACAGACAGCACTTTCCTGCCGCTCCTGATTTGGTGAACGCCGTCACGGCTGCGGCGGAGCGGTTGGGACTCCAGTCGGCGTGAATCGACCAGAACTGCTCTATGGCGTGGCCGCGGCAAGCGCCAACGTTCTCGGCGCGGTCGCTGTCACGTCGCGAACTGCGTGGAGTGTTCGCGCATTCGACGCGATGCTGTCGTTCGCAGCCGGGTTCATGATCTCGGTGTCGCTGGTCGATCTCTTTCCCGAGGCGATCAAGGTCGCGGGGCCGATCGCACCCGCCGTGGCGCTCGCGTCGTACGTTCTCGTTCATCTCACGCAACACACACTCGGCCGCCATTTCCATTTCGGCGAAGAGACGCACTCCGTCTCCGAAGTGGTCAGCTTGTCGGCGTTGGTGGGTTTGTTGATGCACACCTTCGTGGACGGCGTCGCCGTCGCAAGCAGCGTGAGCGTGAGCACGGGGCTTGGCGCCCTCGTTTTCGTTGCTGTGCTTCTGCATAAGTTTCCAGAGGGCTTAGCGATCTCCAGTCTGTTTCTCGCAGCGGGAGCGAGTCGCCGAAAAGCCATTCTCGCGGCGAGCGCGCTCGGTGCGTCGACGATCGCGGGCGTGCTCGTCACCCATCAGTGGGCGTGGCTGCAGAAGTACGGCTTGGCGGTGTCTGCAGGCGTGACGCTCTACGTGGGCGCGTCGAACCTGGTACCGGAATTTCAAGATCGGCCGGGGGCGCGTATTCCGCTGAGTTTCGTTGGGGGATGCGTGTTGTATTTCGTCGCTCGGAGTCTTGCGGCGGTGTGAGCGGTGTGAATCGGTGTGGCAGTCGGAGTTTGAGAAGTTTGACGGGAGACGCAAAGGAAAATGGCGGATCGAAGGAAGCGCGGCGAAGATGAGATCGACAGCGAGCGTGGAACGGCGTCGTTGTTCGAACGCACCATGCCGCAACCACTCGCCGCGCGGATGCGGCCGAGGAGTTTAGATGAGATCGCGGGACAGAAGCATCTGCTCGCGCCGGGAAAGCCGTTGCGCGACGCGATCGAGAAGGGAAGCGTGGGCTCGATGGTATTCTGGGGTCCGCCTGGTACGGGCAAGACGACCATTGCGCGCGTGATCGCGCACTACACCGATCGTGAGTTCGTTCCGTTCTCGGCCGTCACCGAAGGTGTGCCGCGCGTGCGCGAGATCGTCGGCGAAGCCGAGGGTCGGCGGCGGCTGGGACGCGGAACGATTCTTTTCGCCGACGAGATTCATCGGTTCAACAAGGCGCAGCAGGATGCGTTTCTGCCGCACGTGGAGGCAGGGACGATCACGCTGATTGGCGCGACGACGGAGAATCCGTCGTTCGAGATCAATGGCGCGCTGTTGTCGCGCGTCCGCGTGTTCGTATTGCAGCCGCTCACGCCGGACGACATTCGCTCCGTTGTTACGGCCGCGCTGACGGACGCCGAGCGTGGACTCGGCGGCTGGAATTTGTCGGTCGACGACGACGCGCTCACATTGTTGTCGACGGAAGCAGACGGCGACGCCCGTCGCGCATTGACCGTACTCGAAGCGGCGTCGGAGCATGTGGGACGCGGCGGCCGAATTACCGTCGAAGTCGCGCGTGACGCGTTGCAACTTCGTTTCGCGAAGTACGACAAGGGCGGCGAAGAGACGTACAACATGCTGAGCGCCTTCCATAAGAGTTTGAGGGGAAGCGATCCGCAGGGCGCGTTGTACTGGATGGCGCGGATGATCGAGGGCGGCGCGGATCCGATGGTCATGTTCCGGCGATCGATCGCCATGGCCGCGGAGGACATCGGTCTCGCCGATCCAGAGGCACTCAAGCTCGCGGTTGCAGCGCGGGACGCGTATCACATGCTCGGCCCGCCCGAAGGCTATCTGCCGCTCGCGCAAATGATCGTGTATCTCGCCACGGCGCCGAAGTCGAACAGCTCCAAGGTGGCGTTGAGCGCGGCGCTCAATGCGGCCCGCGAACATCCCGCCGAAGGGGTGCCGATGCACATCCGGAACGCGCCGACGGGCCTGATGAAGGAACTGGGATATGGATCGGGGTATCAATACGCGCACGACGCCCCGGAGGCATACATCCCGCAGGAGTATCTTCCAGAGCGACTGCGTGGGTCGCGTTTTTACGAGCCGGGGCCGTTCGGGTTCGAGAAGGAGATCGCCAAGCGGTTGGCGTGGTGGGAGGATTTGCGTCGCAAGTCGGGTGAGGAATCGAAGTGACGATGTGCGGGCGTGTCGGGTGGGGGTAGGGTACTCAACGGGGGAAACGGGGATGAAGAGACTCGCATTGATGATGGCGGCCTCGGCGGCACTGGCAACGGCCGGGTGTTCGTTGCTTGGGCGTGCGGCGTTCGAGCAGCCCGTCGTCAAATTGAAGGATGTCAAACTGGCTGGTGTGGGCGTGATGGGCGGCAACTTGGACGTGGTGCTCAGCGTGTACAACCCAAATCACTACCGGCTCGACGCCACCAAGCTTACGTACCAGGTGAATCTGGCCGGGGACAGCGTGAACGTGGCCAGCGGAGAGCTCACGGACAAATTCACCGTGCAAGACAACGCGACGCAGGATGTCGTCATTCCGGTGTCGTTCACGTATCTCGGGCTTGGCGCGGCCGGCCGCAGCATTCTCAACACCGGGGCAGTGAACTATCATGTGTTGGGTGAGGTGAGCGTCGGCACGACGGTGGGGACGTTCAAAGTCCCGTACTCGTCGACGGGGCGGTTTGCGATGTCGGGCGTCACGCGATAATAGTTATTGAATGAGGATTATCACATAAGCAAAGAACCGATCGTCATCACCCAACCCGTGGAGCGGACGCTGCTCGTGGGCGTGCCGCTCAAGCGCCCGGGGGCGCGGCAGGCCACCGACAACCATTTGCGCGAGCTCTCCGAGCTCGCGGACACGGCCGGCGCGATCGTCGTCGGACAGATGGTCCAGCAGATCGACCGCCCGCACCCCGGGACCTACCTCGGCAGCGGCAAGATCGACGAGCTCCGCGAGCTGGCCGACGAAAAACAGGCGACGCTCGTGCTGTTCGACGACGAGCTCTCGCCCAGCCAAGGCAAGAACATCGAGGACGCCATCGGCAAGCGCGTCATGGACCGCGCCGAATTGATCCTCGACATCTTCGCCACGCGCGCGCGATCGGCCGAAGCCAAGATGCAGGTCGAGCTGGCGCAGCTGGAATACATGCTCCCGCGCCTGACGCGCATGTGGACCCACCTCGAGAAATTCCGCGGTGGCATCGGCATGCGCGGACCTGGTGAAACGCAGCTCGAGACCGACCGCCGGTTGATCAATCACCGCATCAAGACGTTGCGTGAGCGGTTGCTCGACGTTTCGCGCGGGCGCGCCATTCAGCGCCAATCGCGCGCCGCCGAGTTCAAGGTGTCGCTCGTCGGCTACACGAACGCCGGCAAGTCGTCCATTCTCCGCGCGCTGTCGGGCGCGTCCGAAGTGTTCGTCGAGAATCGACTCTTCGCTACGCTCGATCCACTGACGCGGGACGTCGACCTCGGCGACCGCGCACACGTGTTGTTGACCGACACTGTCGGCTTCATTCGAAAGTTGCCTCACCATCTGGTGGCGTCGTTTCGCGCCACGTTGGAGGAAACGCGGGAGGCGGATCTCTTGCTCCACGTGATCGACGCAAGCTCGCCCACCTGGGAGGAACAGCGGATCGTCGTCGAACAGGTGCTCGACGAGCTCGAAGTTGGCGACCGGCCCAAGCTCTTGGTCTTCAACAAAATCGATTTGCTCGACAACGATCGGTTGCTTGCGCTTCAAGAGCGTGTCGGCGCGCTGGTTCCGCAGTCGGTGTTCGTATCGTCGGTCGGCGATGGCGGGCTGGAGCCGTTGCGACGGGCGCTCACGTCGGCATCGCGGGTGCGACGGCCGCTCGCGCAGGTTCGCATGTCTCCTGCCGACGGCAAGCTGCTCGCCGAAATCCATCGCGACGGAGAGGTTGTTGGCCAGCGGATGGACGGCGATTGGTTGTTGGTCGACGCTCGCCTCGATGAAGCGCTGGCCGGCCGCCTGCGACGCGCTGGAGCCCAGGTCAGCAACGGACGAGCCGCACATTGACCGGGGTCGGCCTGGGCTGAGCGGACTCCCGGTTCGCGGAGGACGCCGGCGCGTCCCATATTAGCGCCATGAATAAGAACATTCTGACTCGACTCGTGCGCGCCGGTCTACTGACCGCTGTGACGGACGGATTGTTCTCGAGCGTCCTGAGCGTTGCCTTCTACGGGTCCACGGTCGCGCGCCTCTTCCAAGGCGTTGCGAGCACAATTCTGGGACCGGCGGCGCTCACCGGCGGTACGACGACGGCGCTCACCGGCATTCTGATGCATGTCGGCGTCGCGTTCGGATGGTCCGCCGTGTTTTTGGCGCTCGTGGTGAATGTGCCGGCCGTGCGCCGCGCCGTCGCGTCGCGACACGGCGTGATCAAAGTGGCGTCCGTGTATGGACCCGTGATCTGGCTCGTGATGTCGCTCGTCGTCATCCCGTTGCTGCTGCATCGCCCGCCGTCGTTCACCATGCGTTGGTGGGTGCAATTGTTCGGACACATTCCGTTTGTCGGGTTGCCGATCGTCGCGTCGATCGGTAGCGGCGACCGGTCGGGTCGGGTGAGCTGAGCCCTCGCGCGTTGCCGCGTACTCTTCAACTAGAGAACTTGAATGCAATTCGCCTCGGCATGATGAAACACTCGGCAAAGTGGTGCGCGACAGCACTGATGGCGGGCACCATATGGGCGAGCGTCGCGACGAACACTCGAGCGCAGCAACCGGCGCAGCTATCGAGCAAATCGCCCGCGACATGGGACGCTCGCTCTGCCGCCGCTTATCTCGACGCCCGCCAAGGTTGGTGGATGACGTGGCCGAACGCGTCGCGCGATCACGAAACGTCGTGCGTCTCCTGCCACACGGCGCTTCCGTACGCGCTTGCTCGCCCAGCGCTTCGGGCCTCGCTCCACGAATCCGAGACGACGACGACTGAGCGACGGCTCATCGACAACGTCACCAAACGCGTCCGGCTCTGGAAAGAGGTGGACCCGTTCTATCCGGATCAAACCAGTGGTCTGCCGAAGACGAGCGAATCGCGCGGCACCGAGGCAATTCTCAACGCAGTGATCCTCGCCACGCGCGATGCGCATGCCGGAACGGCGAGCGACGACGCGCGCGCTGCGTTCGACAATCTGTGGGCGCTCCAATTCCGGAGAGGCGACCTCTCCGGCGCGTGGGCATGGCTCAATTTCCACTACGAGCCGTGGGAATCCGGCGACGCGGCCTACTTCGGCGCGGCCCTCGCGGCAGTCGCCGTGGGCACGGAGCCGGAGGCCTACGCCGCTCGTGCCGATATCCAACCTCGGATCAAAGCATTGGGCGCCTATCTCCAACGCAGCGCCGCGACCCAGGCGTTGTTCAATCGAGCGATGGTGTTGTGGGCGGCGAGCCGATTGTCGGGAATACTCTCAGACGCCGAGCGGCAGTCCGTGGCGGACGCGTTGTGGGCGGCGCAGCAACCGGATGGTGGGTGGAGTCTCTCGTCGCTCGGCGCGTGGAAGCGGATCGACGGAACGGCCATCGAAACGCAAAGCGACGGCTATGCGACAGGCGTCGTCGCGTTTGCGCTACAGCAAGCGGGTGTGTCGCCAACCGAACCACGCTTGTCGCGCGCGCTGAGTTGGCTGACTGAACATCAGGAGACGGGCACTGGAATGTGGCGCGCGACGTCGCAGAACAAGCAACGCGACCCGGCGACGGACATTGGAAAGTTCATGAGCGACGCCGCGACCGGCTTTGCGGTGTTGGCGCTCACGCAGTCTCAACTGCCACAGACCCGGCCGTCTGCCGGCCCGCCGTAACTGCAGAAAGGGACGGAAGCGGGGCACCGAAGAAGGACAGGTGCCGATGGTCACGCACGGACTCGAACCGTGGACCTCTGCTGTGTGAAAGCAGCGCTCTAACCAGCTGAGCTACGCGACCGGAACCGCGGATGGTACTTCACCTTACCGCGGACGGCGAAACCTAAAGTCTCACGCTATCTCGCGGTAGGGCTTGAGCTTCAGTGGGCCCGGCAGGGCTCGAACCTGCGACCGTAGGATTATGAGTCCTCTGCTCTAACCAACTGAGCTACGGGCCCGGGTATGCAGCTACTGCAGCTACTGCAGCTACTTAGGGCAGCCACCGCGTTGGCGCAAGCGACACTTGCTCGGCCGCGACGGCGATGATCAAAGACGCGAGCTAGCTCGCCATGAACGCATCATACGCTTCGATCACCTCGTCGGCGGAGACGGTCGCCGCGCCCAGTTTTCCGACTTCAACGCCCGCCGCGTAGTTCGCAATCACCGCGGCTTCGGTCGGCGATCCTCCCGCGGCCAGAACGAGCGCCAAGTACGCGGTCACCGTATCGCCCGCACCAACGACGTCGTACACCTCGCGCGCGACCGTCGGAACGCGCTTCACCAATCCACCCGACGAGATCAGCGCCATTCCGCGTTCGCCGAGCGTGAGCAACAGGTGATCCACGCCCAGGCGTTCGAAGGTGGCGGGGAGCGCCTCTGGATGCTCAAGATCGACGTCAGCGCCGAGTGCGGCTTCCAACTCCCGGCGGTTCGGCTTGAAGATGGTTGCGCCGCGATAGAGAAAGAAATTGCGATACTTGGGGTCAACGACGATAGGAATGCCTTTGCGACGAGCGGCCTGCATCGCGGTTTCGATCACACGCGGGACGAGGACACCCTTGTTGTAGTCCTCCAACACGAGCGCATCGGCAGCGTCCACGGCCGAACGCACGCACGCGAGGAGTCGCTCGACTTCGTCGCCTTCGAGATCGCTGTCTTCCTCCTCGTCCACGCGCACGACCTGCTGCGAGCGCGCGACGATTCGCGTCTTGGTCGTCGTGGGTCGCTCGACAGGAACGAGCGAATCCAGCGAAGCGCCGATGGCGCCAAGCATCGACCGGAGTTGCGTCCCGCCGGTATCGTCGCCGATGGCGGCCACGAGCTCGCAGAGCGCTCCGACGGCGCGAACGTTCTGGGCAACATTGCCCGCGCCTCCCAGCGCGAGCCGGCGCTCTCGCACGCGCACGACCGGCACCGGTGCCTCGGGCGAAATGCGCTCGACGTCACCGTGAAGATACACGTCGAGCATGACGTCGCCGACGACTGCGACCCGCTTCGCAGCGGCGGACTGAAGCAGAACCACCAAGCGATCGCGCGAGAGGGAACGGGGCATTGGCGAACAACCTAGCCGCCGTCAAGACGGCGGGTCAACCGAGCGTGTTCATCCGCACGGCGCTCGGCACAGGCCGTCGGCACAGGCCTTGCCCCCTCCGACCTCAACTGCCCGAAGGCTGGACGCCCACTGCCCGGATTCGCTTGCCCGCTTTTCTCGCTCGCCTCAACGACGCCACGAAGTCGAGAGTCCTGACCATTCAGGAATATTTCGTCCTCGCTGGGAAATCGCTCCGCTTCATCTTTGCCCGACCCTTCTACGGGCAGGATGTCGTCCAACAGATGGACGAGATCGGCGTCAAATCGCTCGGTATCGTGATGCTGACCGGGCTATTCACCGGGATGGTGTTGGCGTTGCAGTCGTCGGTGCAGCTCAAGACCTTCGGCGCCACGATGTACATCGGCAACCTCGTGTCGGCATCGATGATCCGCGAGCTCGGACCCGTGTTGGCCGGCCTCATGGTCGCGGGTCGCGTCGGCTCGGGCATCGCCGCGCAACTCGGCTCCATGCGCGTGACGGAGCAGATCGACGCACTCAACACGCTCGGGACCGATCCGATCAAGAAGCTCGTCACGCCGCGTGTGCTCGCCGCGCTGATCATGGTTCCGGTATTGACCGTCATCAACGATTTCATCGGCATCATCGGCGGCAACATCATCGGCTCGCTGGTGATCGGCGTTCCGAGCGCGCAGTACTGGCGCACGGTGTGGGATCAGATCGCCAATGACGGTTTCGCCCTCCGCTACATCCCGAACGACTTCATTCAAGGACTCTCAAAGCCGTTCGTGTTCGGCGGCATCATCGCGATCACGGCTTGCTACTTCGGACTCGGGACGACGGGCGGAACGGAAGGCGTCGGACAAAGCACGACGCGGACGGTCGTGACGTCGAGCATTCTCATTCTCATCGTCGACTACTTCATCACGCAGGTGCTGCTGTCGGTGCTGTCGTATGGATGACCGGCGTCAACCGGCCGGCGGCGACCGGCGAGCCGAGAGTGCGGGCGAATCCGTCGAGGCAGGTGAGGAGCGGAAAACCGCGTCCGTTCGTCAAGCCATCCGATCGGAATTGGCGGGCGACGTCACCGACGCCGCTGATTCAGCATCACAGCAACAGGCGCAACAGGCGCAACAGGCGCAACAGGCGCAACAGGCGCAGCAGCCGGCGAAATCCCAACGCCGGGATCCGACGCTGCCCGTCGTGGAATTGGATCACGTGTCGCTCGCGTTCGACTCGCCGATCATCGAGGACATCTCGCTGTCGGTTTGTCCGGGCGAGACGGTCGTGATCGTGGGCGAATCGGGAACGGGGAAGTCCACGATCCTCAAGCTCATTTTGCGATTGCTCGTGCCCGACCGCGGTCAGGTGATGGTGGACGGCGAGGACATCACCAACCTGTCGTTCGAGGAAGCGCTCATGGTTCGTCAGAAAATGGGCATGGTGTTTCAGGGCGCCGCGTTGTTCGACTCGATGTCGGTGTTCGAGAACGTCGCGTATCCGGTGCGCGAGCACACACAGTTGAGCGATGAGGAGATCGACAAACGCGTGCGCGAGAAATTGCAGTTTGTCGACCTCGAGCCGGATCGCGTCATGGGACAGTTCCCGTCGGAGCTGTCCGGCGGAATGCGCAAGCGCGTCGGCATTGCGCGCGGATTGGCCAACAACCCCGAGATCATGCTGTACGATGAGCCGACGTCGGGTCTCGACCCGTTGACGACCGGCACGATTACGCGGCTGATCATGAAGCTCGAACGCGAGCTCGGTGTGACGAGCATCGTCGTGTCGCACGACATCCGATCGTCGTTTCGCATGGCAAGCAAGGTGGCGTTGCTGAACAATCACCGCATTGTGTTTTTCGGTACGCCCGAAGACATGACGGCGAGCGACGACAAATACATTCAAGACTTTCTGGGCGGGCTCTGATCATGAAACGCTCGTCGTTCATCACGTGGGATCAGCTCAAAGTGGGGTTGGTGATCATCGCGGCGCTGGCCGTGATGACGGTCGCCGTCTACAAGCTCGGCAAAGCGGCCAACTTATTTGCGAAGCGCTATGAGCTCATCACCTATTTGCCCAACGCGAATGGTCTCCGCGTCGGCGGCACGGTGTTCGTGGCTGGACAACTCGCCGGGAGCATCACGTCGATCGAGTTTTTGCCGCCTGACAACGACACGACCCGGAATCTCCGCGTCCGGATGCACATCGACGAACAGCTGCGCGAACAGGTCCGCCGCGATTCCCGCGTGAAGGCGCGCACACTCGGCCTCCTCGGCGACAAGGTGCTCGATATCTCGATTGGGTCGCCGAAGTTTCCCGTGCTGCAACCGGGCGATACGGTGACGGTCACACAAGCGCTCGACTACGAAGCCATCTTGGCGCAAGCATCGCTCGCGGTCGCCGATATGGTGGACCTCACGCGCGATCTGAAGCGAATCACCGGTGGAATTGCGAACGGCGAGGGAACGGTGGGTCAGCTCGTGACCAATCGCCGCCTCTACGACGAGTTCGTGGGCACGATGAACCGCGCGAACCTCATGCTGGCGCGATTCCAGAATCCGAATGGGACGTTGTCCAAGCTGCTCGACGATCCGGCGCTCTACAATCGTTTTGTCTCCGTGGTCACGTCGGCGGACTCGCTCGTCATCTCGCTCAACGACAAGAACGGGACGATCGGCAAACTGCTTCGCGACGACACGCTCTACACTCGCATCGTGGGCATGGCCATCGCCGGCGATTCACTGATGAAGATGCTCTCCAACGGGCAGGGAATGGCCGGCCGCCTGCTGAACGATCCGACGCTGTACGATAAGCTCAACAAACTGACCACCGACCTCGGGGCCATTCTCGAGGACGTTCAGAAGGATCCGCATAAATACTTCCGCGGCGTGATCTGCGTCATCCGCTGCAAATAGCCAAACAGCGCAAAGGTGATCGAGCGAACGAACATGGATTGACGACCGTTGTGCGCGACCGTACACTCTCGCGCCATGCCGCCATCGCTGGTTCTCGCGCTTGCACTGATCGGTATTTCTTTCGCGGGACCCCTCGTGCGGTTGTCGCACGCGCACCCGCTCGCGATCGCGATCTGGCGGCTCGGATTCTCGCTGATCATCATCGCGATCGCATTGGTCGTCACGGGCTCGTGGCGTCAATGGACGCGCCTTCATCGTTCGGAGCTGTCGCTCGCGATGGGCGCGGGCGTGATGCTCGCCCTGCACTTTTGGGCGTGGAATTCGTCGGTCAACATGACGACCGTCTCGGCCTCCGTCGTGCTCGTGAACATGCAACCGGCGTTGGTGGCACTGCTCTCCGCCGCATGGCTACACGAACCGCCGACGAGTAAACAGTGGATGGGAATTGCCGTGGCCATCGTGGGCGCCACCATCGTTGCGCTGCCCGATTTGGCCGACACGGTCCACTCGACGACGGGACACGCGCTACTCGGCGACGGCTTGGCGCTCGCCGGAGCCGCGACCGCCGCGTGCTATTTCGTCGTGGGCCGGCGACTGAGAGTGAAACTCGACATCTGGCCGTACGTCGCGGTCGTCTACGGCACGTGCTTCGTGGTGCTGCTGCTCTTCGCGGCCGCCGTCCGTGCGCCGGTGCTTGGTCAGCCGCCCCGAGAATTAGAAATCTTCGCCGCACTCGCCGTGGGACCGATGCTGTTCGGTCACACTGGTCTGAACTGGGCGTTGAAGTATCTGCCCGCCTATGTCGTGAATCTCGCGCTGCTCGGTGAGCCGATCGGCGCAACGATGCTGGCCGCCGCGCTCCCGGGAATTCGTGAGATTCCGGGCATCGCCACGCTGCTCGGTGGCGCGCTCATCGTCGCGGGGATTTACGTCACGGCGCGCAGCGCGCGACGCACCCCAGCCGCCGCATAGCGACCGCACGGCTGAGAAGAGGTCGTCCACCCCTTTCACATTCGCGTTCCGATTAGGTTTCACCACATCGGTCGGGAGCGGCGCCCCGGTTCGGGTCACTCGCTTCTCACCAACGTGGACGGGCATCTCTCAGATGAAAACGCTCGAGCTGGACGTCGTCGCCACACGAGGCGACGAGATCGAATCGAGACATCGCGTTCACGCGGCGGTCGTAGGGCCGGACGACTCCCTCGTCGCCGCCGCGCACGATCCGCAACTGGTGAGCTCGTGGCGCTCCTGCGGCAAGCCATTTCAGGTGATGCCGCTCCTCGAGTCCGGCGGGTTTGACGAATTGCGTTGGGGCGACGACCAGCTCGCCCTCTCGTGCGCGTCGCACGGCGGCGAGCCAGAGCATGTCGCGCTCGCCCAGAAGATGCTCAGCGATATCGGGCTCGAAGAAGGCGACCTTGCTTGCGGACCGCACGACCCGCTCTCGTCGCGTGGCATGAAGCTCCTTCGTGAGTCCGGCGCGCGGCTCACGCGTCTCCATAACAACTGCTCGGGCAAACACGCCGCGATGCTCGCCCGCGCACAGACTGCCGGGTGGCACACGTACGGCTATGAGCGGCGCGACCATCCCGTACAGAAATGTTGTCTGCAGACCGTCGCGACCTGGTCGGGCTTGGCCGAGGATGCCGTGGGGCAAGCGGTGGACGGGTGCGGGGTCGTGGCGTTTGCGTTGCCGCTCGAAAACATGGCTCGCGCGTGGTCGCGCCTGGCTCGCGGCGTTCGCGACGGCGACGGAATCCCATCGCGGATCGTACACGCCATGCGCACGAGACCATTCCTCATTGGCGGAACGGATCGCTTCGACTCCGTGCTCATCGAGGAGACCGAGGGCCGCGTCGTCGCCAAGATCGGCGCCGAGGGTGTGCATTCGGTCGCTATCGTCGAGCAGGGAATTGGGTTCGCGGTGAAGGTCGACGACGGCGCGCAACGCGCGCAATTTCCGGCCGTCATTCGAGTTCTTCAACTGCTCGACGCGCTGCCGTCGGTGCTGCCGCCGCGGCTCGACGACTTTCTGAAACGCCCGGTTCGCAACACGCGCGGCGAAGTCGTCGGCGAAATCCGACTCGTCTCCTGAACGTTCTGCGAAGTCGTCGCCGAAATCATTTGACTCGTTGCGGCGCCGATCGATGACGACGCCGCAGTCTGATCGCGTCACTTTGCGCGAGCTCGACACCCCAACGCAGGCGCTGGTGCGTCTATCGGCCGTGGTGACCGCGGGGAGCGACGTCGACGTTCGGGCGGCCGTCGCCCATGCGGCCGGTCGGATTCCGGCGGCGTGGGTGGAGGAGTTGCTGTTGCAGTCGTATTTGTTCGCCGGGTTTCCGCGTGCGCTCAATGCCATGCGCGAATGGCGTCGCGTCAGCCCGGAGATTGTCGATGAACAGTCGGTTCGTGACGTGGACCAATGGCAAGCGGCCGGTGTCGATACGTGCGCGGCGGTGTATGGATCGATGTACGACAAGTTGCGAGAGAACATTCGCAGGCTGCACCCGTTGCTGGACGAATGGATGATTACCGAAGGGTATGGCAAAGTGTTGTCTCGGTCGGGACTGGATCTGCCTCGTCGCGAGCTGTGCATCGTTGCGGCGTGCGCCGTTGCGTATCAGGACCGGCAGCTACACTCGCATTTGCACGGCGCGCTCAACGTCGGCGTCGACGCGCCCGTGATCGACGCGGTCATCTCGGCCATCGCCGATTTGTTGGGTGAGGCTCGTACAAAATCAGTTCGCTTACTCTGCGCACGTGTGGCGAGAGGGGAGAAGGAATAGCATGTTCATCGATCGTGTCGTCGTCAACGTGAAAGCGGGTGATGGTGGTTCGGGCATCATCTCGTTTCGGCGGGAGAAATTCGTTCCCATGGGCGGCCCCGACGGCGGCGAAGGCGGCCACGGCGGCGACATCATCGTCGTGGGCGACAGCAATCTGTCGACGCTGCTCGACTACACCTATCGCGACTCGTGGTCCGCGCCGAACGGCGAGCACGGCTCCGGTCAGAACAAAACGGGAAAATCCGGCTCGGACATCGTGCTCCCGGTCCCCGTCGGCACGATCATTAGAGATCTCGGAACGTCCGAGTTGGTCGGCGAAGTGCTCGAGAGCGGCGACCGCGTCGTCGTCGCCAAGGGCGGCCGAGGTGGAAAGGGAAATTCGTTCTTCACGGGGGCGACCCATCAGTCGCCGCGCGAATACCAACCGGGCGAAGACGGCCAAGAACGCTCGCTCGAGCTGGAGCTCAAGCTCATCGCCGATGTTGGCTTGGTCGGACAACCAAACGCCGGCAAGTCCACGCTGCTGTCGGTCGTCTCGGCCGCCCGCCCAAAAATCGGCGACTACCCGTTCACCACGCTCAGCCCCAACCTCGGCGTCGTGCAACTGAGCGATGGCCGAACGTTCGTGGTTGCCGATCTGCCCGGAATCATCGAAGGGGCGTCGGAAGGCAAAGGCCTCGGGCTGCAGTTTCTGCGACACATCGAGCGAACGCGTGTTTTGGCGTTTCTCATTCCGATCGACGCCATGGACTGGCAAGCGGAATACGACCAACTGCGCAATGAGATCGAGACGTATTCGTCGGAGCTGGGACGGAAGCCGCATTGCGTCGTCTTCACCAAAATGGATCTGCTCGGCCACGAGCCTCCGCCGCCGATCGACGCGCCGGATGCATTCGGCGTTTTCGCGATCAGCGCGCCCGGGCGCGTCGGTCTCGAATCGCTGGTGGCGTCGTGGTGGTCACAACTCTTGAATTTGAAGAAAGCAATTGTCCGACGCGACGAGTCCGTCCAGCTGCCCTGACGAACGCCGCGCCGTTTTGGCGCTGACCGCCGTCCCCGACGTCGGCAGCGTGACACACCGACAATTGACTGAGCGATTTGGGTCCGCATCGCGTGGATTGCATGATGGTTTTTCTCGCGCAGTCGCCGCGAGCGCATTCGCCGAGGCGGACGCGATGCTCGATGCGGCGGAGAAACGCGGGCTGAGCCTCGTCACGAACCTCGACGATCAGTATCCGCCGACGCTCCGCGATCTCCACGGCCCGCCGGCGGTGTTGTGGGCTCGCGGAGAGTGGACCGCGCTTCGAGAGCCGGTGGTAGCCGTGGTGGGCACTCGGCGCGCGACCGAGTATGGTCTGCGTGTTGCCCGAGAGATTGTAGGCGCGCTCGCGCGCGGTGGCGCGACGATCGTGAGCGGCATGGCGCTCGGCATTGATGCGGCGGCACACCGGGCCGCTCTCGACGCGAACGGCAACACGATCGCCGTGCTCGGTACCGGCGCCGATGTAGCATATCCACGCGCGCACGTCGCGTTGCATCGTGAGATCGCTGCGCGAGGGTTGGTGCTTTCAGAATTGCCGCCGGGCGCGCGCTCCGATGCGGGCTCGTTTCCGCGACGAAACCGGATCATCGCGGCGCTGGCGACGTTGACGATCGTGATCGAAGCGCCGCTCCGCAGCGGCGCGTTGATCACGTCCGATCAGGCGCTCGAGCTTGGGCGCGACGTCGGCGCCGTGCCCGGGCCCATTGATTCGCCACAGAGCGTTGGTTCGAACGAGTTGCTGCGCGATGGCGCACATGTCATCACCTCGCCGGCCGATGCGCTCCGACTCGTCGGCCTCGAGTTGTTGCCGAAACTCCGCCCGCAAATCAGCGACGCCACGGAGCTCCGCATCTGGAATGCGCTCGAGCCAGGCGCGGCCACGCTCGACGAACTGTGCACACGCGCCGCGTTGCCGGTGTCGCAGTGTCTCGTCGGCGTCACCGGTCTCGAGGTTCGGGGAATCATCGAGTGCGCGCTCACCGGCGAAATTCGGCGTCGCTGACGTGTACGCATCCTATATTTCGTGGTGCTTCCACGTCATGTGTACGTTCACGTTCCATTCTGCGCTCGGCGATGCGCGTACTGCGATTTTTCGATCGCGGTGCGCCGAGTGGTGCCCGTCGACGAATTTGCGACGGCGCTCGCCGGTGAATTGGCCGTCCGTTTCGGTGGCGTCGAGCCGTGGGCGGCGGACACCCTGTATTTCGGCGGAGGCACGCCGTCGCGATTGGGTGGAGACGGAATCGCGCGCGTCGTCGAAATCATGCGAAACCGCATTGAGCTCGCCGATGACGCGGAGGTGACCATCGAGGCCAATCCCGACGATATCACTGTCGAGTCGATTGCGGCGTGGGCCGACTCGGGCGTCAACCGATTGTCGATCGGCGCGCAGTCGTTCAACGAAGGTGTTCTCACCTGGATGCATCGCACGCACGACTCGGCGGCAATTTCTCATGCGGTCGATCTCGCTCGCCGCGGTGGAATCGACAACATCTCCGTCGATTTGATCTTCGCGCTTCCTGACGCGATCGAACGGTCGTGGAGCGACGACGTCGCAAAGGTGCTCGCGCTGGAACCGTCGCACGTTTCACTCTACGGACTCACGATCGAGCCACATACGCCGCTCGGGCGGTGGCAGTCGCGCGGCGAAGTGGATGAATCGCCCGAGGAACGCTATGCCGACGAGTTTCTCTATGCGCACGAGACGATGACCGACGCCGGCTTCGAACATTACGAAGTCTCCAACTTCGGTCGGCCCGGTCAGCACTCGCGACACAACTCGGCCTATTGGTCGGCGGTTGCGTATGCGGGGCTCGGTCCGTCGGCGCACGAGTTCGACGGACATCGCCGTCGCTGGAACGTGTCGGCGTATGCCGATTGGGTTCAGCGTCTCGCGGAGCCTCGCGACCCGGAGGACGGCGCGGAGGATTTGTCGACCGACAGCCAAGCGGCGGAACAGGTGTACTTGGGTCTGCGTACGACAAATGGACTCCGATTGTCGGAGCCGGAGATTGCTCGAGTTCAACCGTGGATCGATTCGGGATGGGCTCGAATGGCCGGTCCCGACCGTATCGTGCTAACCGCGCTGGGCTGGCTTCGTCTCGATGGGCTCGCCGCCGACTTGACTCTAGTCCGAAGTCGTTACTAGCTTTGGAGTTATGGCATCCGAGGAGCTCAGCAGACGCGAACGCCGTGTACTCGAGGCGGTCATCCGAAGCTATGTCGAAACTGCCGAGCCTGCCGGATCGCGCACGCTGTCGCGACGGTTCGGCTTAGGCGTGTCTCCCGCAACGATTCGTAACACGATGAGCGATCTGGAAGAGAAGGGTTTTCTCTTTCATCCGCACACGTCGGCCGGACGAATTCCCACGAACAAGGCGTATCGCGTCTACGTGGACTCGCTGTTGAGCTTCGCGCCGCTTCGCGCTGCGGAAACCGACATGTTGGCCGAGGAGCTCGCGGGTCGAAATGGCGGATCGCCGATCGAGACGATTCTCCGGCGCGCGGCGCAAACGCTCGGCGTCCTGACGCAGGAGCTCGGCGTCGCCCTTGGACCGCGCCTGGAATATTCGATCCTTCGCCGGCTCGAGCTGGTGCGCATCAGCAGTGAGCGTTTGCTCATGGTGTTGAGTCTCGAAGGCGGCGTCATGCGGACCGTTTTCGTCGAGGTGCCGGGTGAGATCGCCGACAGCGCGCTCGCCGCGGTGACGGCGGTTCTCAACGAACGACTCGCCGGATTGAGCTTGGCCGAGGTCCGCACATCGCTCGCCGCGCGGCTTCGCGACGCCAGCACGGATCTCACGTCCGAGCTGCTGAACATCTTCGTCCAGGAAGGGGAACAACTTCTCGGTGCGGCACTTCCCGTGTCCGACGGAGAGATCGTGCTCGGCGCGGCATCGTTGCTCGCGGATCAGCCGGAATTTTCCGGCGCCGACCGTCTGCGCAGATTGATGGCGTTGACGGAAACGCCGCAGGCATTGGGCGACGCGATTCGCAAACGCGTACAATCGACGGGCATTTCCATTACGATCGGCGCCGAGCACGACGACCCGCGATTGGAGGATTTTACGGTCATCACGGCGGAATATCATGTCGGTTCGCTCGCCGGAATCATCGGCGTGATCGGACCGACACGCATGCCTTACGACAAAGTCATTTCGCTCGTCAGTCACACCTCACAGCTGCTGAGCGATTTGCTGGACTAATTCAAGGACCATGGCGGATTTCTACGCGGTACTCGAAGTCGAACGCACAGCGTCGGACGACGAGATCAAAAAAGCATATCGCAAGCTTGCGATGACCTACCATCCCGACCGGAACAACGGCGCGAAGGAGGCCGAAGAGAAGTTCAAGGAGATCACCGAAGCGTACGACGCGCTTCGTGATCCGCAGAAGCGTGCGGCCTACGATCGGTATGGCGAGGCGGGTCTCAAGCGTGGCGGCAACGCCGGCTATCATCACGTCGATCTGTCTGAAGCGCTCGGAATTTTCATGCGCGATTTCGGCGGATTCGGCGGGTTTGAGGAAATGCTCGGCGGTTCGCGTTCGGGCGGCAATGGGCCGCGGTCGGGAGAGGACGTCAAAGTGAGCGTCCCGCTCACGCTCGAGGAAGTTGCGACCGGCGTTGAAAAGAAAATCGCGGCCAAGTTGCTCGACCCGTGCGATCGCTGCGCGGGGCAGGGCGCCGAGCCGGGGTCGACGTCGAAGCAATGCTCGACGTGCGGCGGAGCCGGTGAAGTACGTCGCGCGCAACGATCGTTCTTCGGTCAGTTCGTCACCGTCGCGCCGTGTCCGACTTGCCACGGCGAAGGACGATTGGTTTCGTCGCCGTGCAAGAAGTGTCGTGGCGAAGGACGTCTCCGCGGCGAACATGAGATCAAAGCGCAGATTCCGGCCGGCGTCGCGACGGGTCAGTACATGACGCTGCGTGGTGTCGGTAATGCCGGAGCACGCGGTGGACCGCGCGGCGACATTCACGTGTTGTTCGAGGTGGCGGACGACCCGCGCTTCGAGCGCGATGGTGAGGACCTTTATACCGAAGTTCTCGTCACGTATCAGCAGCTCGTGCTCGGCGCAGAGCTTGCCATTCCGGCCGTGTCGGGACACATCGCGCTCACAGTACCACAGGGCACGCAGAGCGGTCACGTGTTCCACTTGCGCGCGCGCGGTTTGCCGCGCGTCAACGCGAGTGGCGTGGGCGATTTCCACGTGCGCGTTCAACTCTGGACACCGGACCGCCTCACCGACGAAGAACGCCAGTTGCTCGCGCGTCTCGCCGAGTTGCAGCCGGGCGTTCCCGCCGACGGACGCGGCAAGGGATTCTGGGCGAAGATGAAAGAAGCGCTCGGCGCGTGACGCCCGACGCCCAATGGATCACCGTGCGTATTCAACCCGGCTCGCGGCGCGACTCTGTCATCGCCGCGCTGTTTGATGCGGGCGCGCAGGGCCTCCACGAGCTCGGCGACGCGCTCATTACGCAGGTCGCCGATCAGGATGAGGCGGACTCGTTGGTGCGCGCCGCGATCACGGCCAGCCCCGATGCGAGTGGAGAGACGGAGCCATTAGCAAACGTTGATTGGTCCGAACAGTGGAAGCGAAGCATTCGTGCCCAAACGCTCGGCACGTTGACCGTCGCACCGCCATGGCTCGCCGACGGACTCGATCCGGCTCACTCAATCGTCATCGAGCCGGCGATGGCGTTCGGTACCGGCGAGCATGCGACGACGCGCGGCGTGATTCGGCTGATGCAGGACGTGATCAGGCCCGGAGACCGTGTTGCTGATCTCGGCGCGGGCAGTGCCGTGCTCGCGATCGCCGCGGCCAAGCTCGGCGCATCGTACGTCGCGGCAATCGAGCTCGATCACGACGCGATTGGCAACGCCGAAGAGAATGTCGTGCGCAACGGTGTCGGCGATCGCGTCACCGTGATCGAGGGCGACGCTGGGACGCTGCTCTCGCTCGTCGCACCGGTTCGTGTGATTACGGCGAACATCATCTCGTCGGTGCTCATCGAGCTCTTGCCCGGGATGGCGCTCGCACTCGCTGACGACGGCCGAGCAATTCTGAGCGGCATCCTATTCAGCGAACGCGACGACATGCGGCGCGCCTTCACCGATTCCGGTTGGAGCATCGAGGCCGAGGACCACGAGGAGATCTGGTGGAGCGCGACGATCGCGCCCCGGTAACGACGTTCTTCGCCGACAGCCGGCTCGTCGCTGCGACAATGGCGACGCTCGGTGAAAATGCGGCGCACCACGCGCGTGTGAAGCGACTCGCCGTGGCGGATCGCGTGCGGCTCACGGACGGCGCTGGTCACATCGCGCTCGGGTCCATTGCGGCGTTCAAACGCGGCGCGCTCGATGTCGACATCACGCATGTTGACGCGGTGCCAATGCCGTCGCCAATTCATTTGCGCGCGCCGATCGCCGATCGCGAACGAATGTTGTGGCTGGCGGAAAAGGCAACGGAACTTGGCGTGGCGAGTTGGCAAGCCGTGCGCTTCCATCGTTCGGCGAGCGTGTCGCCGCGCGGCGAAGGGCCGGCGTTCGCCGAGAAGACGCGGGCGCGGATGGTGAGTGCGCTCGAGCAGTCGGGTGGTGCGTGGCTTCCGGCTATGATGCCTGATACAACCGTCGATTCGATCGGCGTGGACGATGGACACGTTCCAATCGTGCTCGACATCGCCGGCGAACCAATCGCCCGCGTTGCGGCCGGAGCGCTGAACCGCGCACCAGTCGTGTTGGTCGGACCAGAGGGGGGAATTGAAGTCTCCGAGCTCGATGCGCTGATTACACGGGGATGGACGCGCGCGCGCCTCGCGGCGACGACGCTCCGATTCGAGACCGCCGGTATGGCCGCGCTCGCGGTGCTGCGAGCCCTCACATGATCAGGGGAGACATGATCGATGACTGACGATTGCCTGTTCTGCCGCATCATTCGCAAAGAGATTCCGGCGAACTTGGTGTACGAATCCGACGTTTGCATTGCGTTTCGCGACATCAACCCGCAGGCGCCGGTGCATATTTTGGTGGTGCCTCGTACGCACATCGCATCATTGAACGACGCGACCGACGCCGCAACGATCGGACGCCTCACGCTCGTCGCGACCGAACTTGCCAAGCGCGAAGGTGTCGCCGAATCAGGTTACCGAACGGTGATCAACACCAACAAGGACGGCGGTCAGTCGGTGTTCCACGTGCACCTCCACATGCTCGGCGGACGGTCGCTGGCGTGGCCGCCGGGCTGACGCGGCGGCACTCGTTCCAGTCCGCATACGCAGAAGAATTGTCCGCGCTTGACATCGCTTTAACTCGGTCCGTAGCATTAATTTCTGGTTGCACTTATCGGTCACAACGTCGATGAAAAACAGGAGCGAAAGATGAGTGCTGCCGTGCGAAAGAACCGTCGGCCCCAGCGCGTGTAATGGCAGAGATGCTCACTCGCCTCCAAGGCGATCTCAACTCGGCGCGCAAAGCCCATGACAAAGCCAAGGTCATGCTCCTCGGCACGATCATCTCCGACATCAAGAACCGGGAGATCGAGCTCAAGCGCGACGTGACCGATGACGACATCGGCGACGTGCTTCGCCGCGGAATCAAACGCCGTCGTGAATCGATCGAGATGTTCGACAAAGGCGGTCGCGTCGACCTCGCCGTTACGGAGCGAAGCGAGGTCGAGATGCTCGCCACGTATCTGCCGGCAAGCGTGAGCGACGACGAGCTTCGCGCGGCGGTGGTGGCTGCAATCGAAGGCGGCGCAACGAATCTTGGCGCCGTGATGGGGAAGGTGATGGCCCAGTTCAAAGGACGAGCTGAGGGCGGCACGATCAACGCGATCGTCCGTGAAGAACTCGCCGCGCGCCAGGCGCGGCCATCCTGACGGGAAGAGGAGCTCCTCTCTCACGTCCAGGTTTTGCCGTTGTGAGATGTCGTGAACGCACACGCGCTTTCCGTACTCGAGCTACCGCGAGTCCTCGACGTCGTCGCTGGATTCGCGACGTCGAACCTTGGCGCGGAGCGCGTCCGCCAACTCACGCCGAGCACGGATACCAGTAGGCTCGAGCGAGAGCACGCGCGCGTTGCAGCGGTGCGCGCCGCGATTCTTGGCGACGATCCGTGGCGACCCGACCCAATTCCCGACCTCACGGGACCGCTCGCGCGCCTGCGCGTGCTGGGAAGTTTGTGGACCGGAGCCGAGTTGTTTGCCGGTGCGACGCTGTTGCGCTCGTCGCGGCGCACGCAGGCGCGACTCCGCGATTCGCGCCGCCCGGCCATCGTTCGCGCGTTGCTGGCGCCGTTGTTGGATGCGCTCATCTCGGCGCAATCTCTCGAGGATCGAATCGAACGCACGATTCTCGAAGACGGAACCGTCAAAGACGATGCGTCGGCCGCCCTGCGCCGTATTCGTCGAGAGCTGCGCGCGGCTCAAGGCGAGCTGATTAGAATTCTCGAACGCGAGATCGAGCGGCTGGAGCCGCATCATCGCGTCGCCGACATGTCGGTCACGATGCGGAACGGTCGATTCGTGATTCCGGTGCGGCGCGAAGGGCGGGCGATCGCCGGTGGAATCGTGCACGATTCATCGGCGACGGGCGCGACGCTGTTTGTCGAACCGCCGGCCGCCGTCGAATTCGGCAATCGTATGCGCGAGCTCGAATCGGAGGAAATCGAAGAGGTCGAACGCATTCTCCTCGAGCTCACCGACGAAGTGCGACCGCGTCGCGACGAGATCGTGGCCACGCTCGACGCGATGGTGGAGCTCGACAGCTTGTTCGCCCGCGCTCGTTTCGCCGACACGTATGCCTGTTCGCCGGCCACGATGGCGCCGGCGAGTCAAGGATTCGACATCAGGAACGGACGACATCCGTTGTTGCTCGCGCAGGGCGCCGACGTCGTGCCGTTCGATCTCATGATGCTACCCGCCGAACGGACCTTGCTCGTCTCCGGTCCCAACACAGGCGGAAAAACCGTGCTGCTCAAGGCGCTCGGGCTCATCTCGGCGCTCGCGCAGTCGGGCATTCCGGCGCCCGTGGGACCGGAGAGTCGCATCGCCATTTTCGACGACGCGTTCGCCGACGTTGGCGACGAACAATCGATCGAAGCGAGTCTGTCGACATTCAGCGCGCACCTCAAGAATCTCGCAGAAATTCTGCGGCTCGCGACGGCGGAGTCATTGGTCTTGATCGACGAACTGGGATCGGGCACCGATCCTGTCGAAGGCGCTGCGCTCGGCTGGGCAATCCTCGAGGAGCTCACGGCGCGCAGCACAATGACCGTGGCGACGACGCATTTGGGAACTCTCAAGGAATTGGCGGGCCAGGTGAGCGGCGTCGTCAACGCGTCGCTGCAGTTCGACGCCGCCGCGCTCGCGCCAACGTATCGGCTGATCAAGGGAATTCCCGGTCGGTCATACGGCATTTCAATCGCGCGCCGGCTTCGCCTTCCCGAATCCGTGGTGAACCGCGCCGAAGAGCGGCTGCCGCGCCAAGAGCGCGACATCGCCGCGCTGATCGAGCAACTCGAGCGCCGTGAAGAAGAGTTGAAGACGCGCGAACGCGAAGCCGCCATGGTGCTCGACGACGCCCGCATGCGGACTGCAAACATCGCGAAGCGTGAACACAACGTCCGCGAGCGGGAACGGCTCGCCGAGCGCCAGGGACGCCAGGAAGCTCGTCGATACCTGCTCGACGCGCGCGCGGAGATCGACCGAACGATCAAAGATCTCAAAGCACGCGGGACCGAAACGATCGACGATGCCGCACGCGAGGCGCGAAAACGCGGCGAGGCCTTGGCGGCCAAGCAGAACGTCGAGATCGAACGGCTCGAGCGCGAAGAGGCGAATGTTCAACGCCGCACTACCACGCGTCCAACTGGTCGCGACGTTCCGGTCGCCGTTGGCGACATGGTGGAAGTGACGACGCTCGGCGGAAAACTCGGGCGCGTTCTCGAGCTTCGCGACAGCGACGCCGTCGTCGTGGTGGGCGCCCTCAAACTGACGGTCCCGCGAAAATCGTTGGCGCGTTCCGAGCATGTCGCGCCGGACGAACTTCCGGCTGTCTGGACAGGCGATCTTCCCGAGGTGCACGTTCCAACCGAGATCGACCTGCGCGGCATGCGCCCGGAGGAGGCCGAGTCGGCGGTGATGCAGGCGCTCGATGCGGCGATTCGCGCCGATCTGCGCAATCTTCGCATCATTCACGGGAAGGGCACCGGCGTCCTGCGCGACCGCGTCACCGAGATGCTGCGCAAGGACACGCGCGTCAAAGAATTTCGGCTCGGAGCGTGGAATGAAGGTGGGACCGGCGTGACGATGGCGGAGTTCGCGTGATTCCCGACGAAATGGTCGATCGCGTTCGCCAAGAGGCGGACGTCGTGTCGATCGTTGGCGAATTCGTCAAGCTCAAGCGTGTCGGAAGCAGCTACCGCGGCCCGTGTCCTTTTCATCACGGCAAGAATCCGAACTTCTCGGTGACTGACGCCGGCTACAAATGCTTCAAGTGTGGCGAATCGGGCGACGTCTTCAGCTTCGTCCAGAAGCATCTCGGACTCGATTTTGCGGAATCTGTGAAGTGGGTCGGGAATACGGTTGGCATCGAAGTCCGAGACATCGCGCGCCGAACGGAGGAACGCGATCTCCGCGAGCCCTTGTGGGAAGTGAACGCGACGGCGGCCGATTTCTTCCGAACGCAGTTGTGGGACGCGCCGGCGGGGAAGGTCGCGCGCGACTACCTCGCGTCGCGAGGCATCTCCCGCGAAGACGCTGACCGTTTTGGACTCGGCTACGCACCCAAAGATCCCGCGGCAATGCGCGAGGCACTGGCGACGCTCGGGTTTGACGACGCGAGGCAGCTTGCGGCAAAGGTGCTGGTCGTCCACGAAGACCGCCCCGAGCCGCGCCCGCGCTTCCGCGACCGACTCATCTTTCCGATCTACGACGTGACCGGCCACACAGCCGGGTTTGGTGGACGGATCCTGGGCTCCGGTGAACCCAAATACCTCAATTCGTCCGAGTCTGAAGCCTTCCCCAAGGGCAAGTTGCTCTACGGATTGAATTGGGCGAAACAGGCAATCCGAAAGGCCGACCGGCTTGTCGTCGTCGAAGGGTATTTTGACGCAATCCGGTTGATGCTCGCGGGCATCAACGAATGCGTCGCGGGGATGGGTACGGCACTCACGCCGCAGCAGGCTGCGCTCATCGGCAAATACACCAAGAACGTCTTTCTCCTGTACGACAGCGATCCGGCCGGGCTCAAAGCGACCTTTAAAGCCGGCAACGAATTTCTCTCGAACGGAATCAGGGTCTTTGTAATTTCCCTGCCAGAGGGAGAGGACCCCGACACGTTCGTCGCCAAACACGGCGCGGAAGGGTTCGAGCGAGCCGCCGCGGAATCGGTCGACGTCTTCGACCGCAAAATTCAGATCCTGGAGCGCGGGGGATGGTTCGCCGACCTGCGCCGTAAGCGGCAGGCGATCGACAAGCTTTTGCCAACAATTCGCGTGACGTCGGACCGAGTGCTCCGGGACATGTACATTACTAGGACGAGCGAGGTCGCCGGAGTCTCGCGCGACGAGCTGCTCCGCGAGCTGAACGCGAAATCCAACGAGCGTCGCGCATCACCCGAAGTCCACCATCACGGAAGCCCTCCTGCTTCAGAACCGGACGGACCGCCTGAATTCGATGACCCTGGAATTGTCGTTCGCGCGCAGGATCGCCGCGCCGACCGTGGAGCACGCGGTGTTCGGGCCGAGCGTGAGTTGATTCGATTGCTCTTACATCAACGGCGATATGTGGAGGCCGCGGCAGAGCGGATTGGCGCGGACATGTTCCTCGATGGCGCGTATCGGCGGATTTTCGCAGAGCTCACCGCCGGCGAGCCGGACGTTTCGGTCGACGTCCTGGCGGCGGCGCTGGATGAGGAGACGACGGGAGTTCTTCAGGAGTTGATGAATGAGACAGGCGGTCTCGATCGCCCCGATGAAGCCGTGAACGCAAGCCTCAACGCACTGTTGGCGCGAGAGATTGCTCAACGACTCGGCGAGCTTGACCGCCTCCTCCCGCTCGCCGACGCCGGCGACAAAGACGAACTACTTCGCGAAAAAACGCGGTTGGCCATCGAGATCAAAACACTGGGCCGCCCGCGGTGGAAGAGCTTCGACTCGACACGTTCCAGATCTTAGTCCCATTCTCTCGGAGGGCTCGTGCACCCAGATGTAGCCGCATTGTTGGCCGTACAGGATGATGACGTTGCGATCCATTCTCTCGAGACCCGGCTCGCCGAGCTGCGGCCGAGACTCGATGCGATGGCCAAAGAGCGCGATCAGGCGCTGGCCGCGCTTCGACAGGCGCGCCAAACCGCCGAATCCGAAGAGCGCCGCCGGGCCGACGTCGCGGCTCGCGTGTCGCAACACAAAGCGCTCCAAGAAAAAAATCAGACCGCACTCAATAGCGTGACGTCGATGCGCGAGGCAACGGCCGCGACGGCGCAGCTGGAACAGGCCAAGCGAATGATCGACGAAGACGAGCGCGAGCTCGCGGCGATCGGGCACCGCCTGGTCGAGGCCACGCAGCTGGCCGACGAACGTGAGCTGATCGCGTCCGAGCTCGAGACCGCGCAAGCACAGGCTCGCGCATCACTGTCCGCCGATCAGACCGACCTCGAGCAACAGCTGGCTGAAGCACGACAGGGCCGCGAGCAGAAAGCAAAAGTCGTGTCGCGCGCGTTGCTCAGTCGCTACGACCGAACGCGCTCCAAGAAGCGGGTGTACGCATTCTTTCCGCTTCGGGGCAATTCGTGCGGCAACTGCGACACGGCCATCCCGCTTCAGCGGCGCAGCATCATGTCCGCCACGGGATCGACCGAGGTGTGCGAGGGATGCGGAGTGATGTTGTATGCGGTGGATTGATGGTTGTTGGTGATTCACTCGGCCAATAACTTTCGCACGTGACCTCTTCCGCTGTTCGCGCTCGGCCACGAGCTCGGTGGCTCCTGCCGACAGAGCCAGACCCTGCGGTCGTCGAACGCCTGCAGGACGAATTGCATCTTCCGCGCGCAATCTGCCGGCTGCTCGCCATCCGCGGGTACGGTGCGACGGACGACGCGAAGGTGTACCTACGCCCGCGGCTGGATCAGCTCTCCGAACCGTCCTGCCTCACCGATCTCGACCGCGCTGTCGAACGTCTGGTGCGCGCGCTTCGCGACAACGAGACGATCCTCGTGCACGGCGACTACGACGTCGACGGCATCTGCTCCACGACGCTGATGGTTCGCACGCTCGCCGCGCTTGGCGCCAACGCGGTGCCGTTCATTCCCAGTCGACTTCACGACGGATACGATCTCACGGATGCCGGGGTGCGCGCGGCCCATAGCGCCGGCGCAAAGCTGGTCGTCACCTGCGACTGTGGCACCAGCGCGCACGGACCGATCGCCGCGCTGCAGGCCAGTGGCGTCGACGTCATCGTCACCGATCACCACTTGCCGGGCGGTCCGCTCCCGTCGGCGTATGCATTGCTCAATCCCAAGCGCCCAGGTTGTGCGTCGCCCGACAAGGACCTCGCCGCCGTCGGTGTCGCGTTCAAGTTGGCGCTCGCACTCACACGCGCCGTCGGCGGAAACGAGAATGTGGTTTACAATATGCTCGACTTGGTCGCGTTGGCGACCATTGCCGACGTCGCGCCCCTCCGCGGTGAGAATCGCGTGTTGGTCCGCTACGGTCTCAAGCTGCTGAACGACGCGCCGCGCCCGGGATTGCGCGCGATGATTCGCGCCGCGGGTCTCGAAGGCAAAGCACTGACCGCGGGTCGCATCGGATTCATTCTCGCGCCGCGACTCAATGCCGCTGGTCGGCTCGGCAGCGCGCTCCGCGGCGTCGAGTTGCTGATGACGCTCAACGAGCAGGAAGCCAATCCAATCGCGCGCGAGCTGGAAGAGTTGAACGCGAGACGGCAGGAAATCGATCGGGCTACGTTGGCGCAGGCGCGCGGTCTCGTCGAGCAGATGGATCTCGCAAACACGTACGGCATCGTGCTCGCGGAGCAGGGATGGCATGCGGGCGTGATCGGTATCGTCGCTTCGCGCATCGTCGAGGAGTTCGGGCGTCCAACAATGCTCATCGCGCTCGACGGCGCTGAAGGGAAGGGATCCGGCCGCTCGATCAGCGCGTTCGATTTGCATCACGGCCTCACGCAGTGCGCCGACTTGCTGATTCGCTATGGCGGTCACAAGGCCGCCGCGGGCGTGACGATCGCCGCCGAGCGCGTGGGAGAGTTCGCGGCGCGATTCAACGAGGTGGCTGCGTCGCAGTTGACGGAGGACGATCTGGTTCCTGAGTTGCGCGTCGATCTCGAGTTATCGCTCGAGCACGCGAATGAAGAACTGGAATCGCTTCTTCGTCACATGGAGCCGTGCGGCATCGGAAATCCGTCGCCGTTATTTGTCGCGCGGAAAGTGAAGGTGTCTGCGGCGCCGCGCGTCGTCGGCAAGGATGGACTCAAAGTGACGTTGAGCGTCAACGGGAAAGAGTTGGTTGCCTTGGGTTGGGGCATGGGCCCGCGCATCAAGGAACTCGAATTGGGCGCGACCATCGACGTCGCGTTCCGCCTCGAGCGCGACGAGTTCAACGGCCGTTCGCGTCTACAAGCGCGGCTCGCTGATTTCCGCGTCGAATTGAACTGACCCATGCGAATCGTCGCGGGGCGGTGGCGGGGCCGGCGTATCAAAGCTCCGGATGATGACAAAGTTCGCCCAACCGGCGATCGTGTGCGCGAAGCATGGTTGAGCATCGTCAACCCGTGGCTGGCCGGTGCGCGCGTTGTCGATCTGTTCTCTGGTTCGGGCGCGCTCGGCCTGGAGGCGTTGTCACGCGGCGCCGAGATCGTCGACTTCGTCGAGCTCGCACCGAAAAGCCTCGCCGCCATTCGCTCCAATCTCGAGTTCCTCGGCAACGATGTCGGGGGAATCGTTCATCGCGAGGACGCGCTGGCGTTCGTCAGAAAGCTGCAACCCCATGCGTACGACGTTGCCTTCGCCGACCCGCCATACGACCAAGGACTGGCGGCGGAGTTGGCGGAGCAATGGCTCGTGACGCCGTTCGCGGACATCCTGGGTATCGAGCATCGCGCGACCGAAACTCTGCCGGGCGACGGCGACCGGCGGCGGTACGGCAGCACCGTCATCACATTCTACCGCACGTCGCCCTGAGTGCTTAGCGTTGAGTCTCATGCGCATCGCCATCTACGCCGGCAGTTTCGATCCGATCACTCGCGGGCACGAAGACCTCATTCTTCGCAGTCTGGAATTCGTGGACCAGCTCATCGTTGCGGTTGCAACGAACGCCGGAAAACAACCGCTCTTCACCATCGAGGAACGGGTCGAGCTGATTCGCGCGGCAATGGCCGACCAGCCGCGCGTCGTCGTCAAGAGTTTTAGCGGACTGCTCGTGGATTTTGCCAAACGTGAAGGTGCAAACTTGCTCATTCGCGGCCTTCGCGCCGTGAGCGATTTCGAGTATGAGTATCAGATGGCGCTCATGAACCGACATCTGTCGCCCAAGTTGGAGACGGTGTATATGGTGCCCTCGCTCGACACGACGTACATCAGCGCCAGTCTCGTGCGCGAAATTGCGCGCTACAACGGTGACGTCTCGGGCCTGGTGCATCCCGCGGTCGCAAAGGCCCTTCACGCCAAGTCGGCGACGCAATGAACTTCCTCGCCGGCGTGCAGGCGCGCGCGGCGGCCTCGGTTCGTCGAATCGTCTTTCCCGAAACCGCGGACGAACGAACGCGCGCGGCCATCGCGGATCTAGCGCACCGCCGAATCGTGGCGCCCATCGCCGTGCTCGATCCCGCCGCACCCGAAACGCACGACGCCGTCCGCGAGCTCGGTGTCGACGTTCGAGACCCGATGACGGACTCGCTGATGGACCGCGCAACGGACCGGCTCTTTGAGCGTCGCCGGCACAAAGGCCTCACAAAGATCGAAGCGCGCGAATTTTTGCACACGCCGCTGTTCTTCGCCGACGCGCTTGTCGCCGACGGACAGGCTGACGGTTGCGTCGCCGGCGCCGTGCACACGACCGGCGACGTGCTTCGCGCCGCACTGTGGATGATTGGCGCGGCGGATGGGGTGGAGACGGTTTCAAGTTCCTTCTACATGGTCGTCCCGGCGTTTCGTGACACGAACGACCGTGAAGTGCTGACGTTCACCGATTGCGCCGTCGTGCGGTATCCAACCGCGGCGCAGCTCGCCGATATTGCCATAGCTGCGGCCGCTGACCGTGGACGGATCGTTGGCGACGAACCATTGGTGGCATTTCTATCATTCAGCACCCGGGGCAGTTCGCTCGGTCCGTCCGTCGATCTCGTGCGGGAGGCGGTGGCCGCAGTGAGAGCGCGGGCACCGCATCTCGCGGTGGACGGAGAATTGCAAGGTGACGCTGCGCTCGCCATGGCCGTCGCCGCCCGCAAGGCGCCGGACAGCGGGGTTGCAGGTCGCGCGAACGTCTTGGTCTTTCCTACGCTCGACGCCGGGAATATCGCGTACAAGTTGGTGCAACGGTTGGCCGGTGCGAGCGCGATCGGTCCAATCGTTCAGGGGTTGCGACAGCCCTGTAGTGATCTGTCGCGCGGCGCCGTTGTCGACGACATTATCAATGTGGCTGCCATCACGGCACTTCAAGCAGGTCAGACGCCGGTGGCAACGAACGAGTACCGCGAGGAGAGAACGTCATGAGCTTTTCGATCAAGAAGGACGGGGAAGTGGTCGTGGTCGACGTCGAAGGCCAGTTGATCGTTGGCAATCGCCAGGAGCTCAAACAAAAAGTGCTCGATGAGCTGGAGCGCGGTGAGAAGAAGTTTCTCATCGACTTCGCGCAGACGGGGTATATCGACAGCTCAGGTTTGGGCGTGCTTGTGTCGCTCTCGAAAAAGATTCGCGAGCAGGGCGGCGAGCTCCGCCTCGCCAACTTGAACGACGACCTCAAAACGTTGTTCGAGCTGACCAAGCTCGATACGCTCTTCCAGATTGCCGATACGCGCGACCGGGCGTTGCAGAGTTTCTGAGCGGACGCTGCACACCGGCGTCGGTTGTCTTATCATTCCCGGATGCCTGCTGCCTTAGACGGTGAGCATCCGGGCAACAATGTCCGGGTGGTCGAAGTCGACATCCCAAGCGATGTCCGCTTCATCGAAAACGTAGTCGAGCTGGTTCGCCGAGAGTGCGTGGTCATGGACTACGCGCACCGGCAAATCATGCTCAATGTCCCCGTCGCCCTGACCGAAGCGATCTCCAACGCGATCCTTCGCGGCAATCGCGACGATCCGGCCAAAAACGTCCACGTTCGGGCTCGTGTCTCGTCAGAGCAACTCGTCGTCGAAATCGGCGACGAGGGAACGGGCTTCGACTTCGACAAATCGCTCATCGATCCGACCAAGCCCGAGAACATCGAGCGCGAGGACGGTCGCGGGCTCTTCCTCATGCGGAAATTGATGGACCGCGTCGAAAGCGTCGAGCTCCCGCACGGCAATCTCGTGCGCATGACGCTCCATCGCGAATGAACGACCTCGCCCAGGTGCTCAGCGCGTTCCACAACGCAACCCAGTGTGACGCCGGCGTCTGGATACAGCTCGCCACCGGCGATGCGCCGCCAAAGCTTGGCGCGTCGACCACCAACGCGCCTGTCCCATCGCGGTTCCCCACAGTTGCTGAGGGGGAACGACTCGTCGATACCCCCGCCGGCAAAGTGCTCATCTCGGCGGTTCCAGGACCCCGCCGCGCCTGGCTCGCACTCGGTCCGTGCGAGACGCCGGCCGTCGACCTCGCGAGCTTCATGCGCTTCCTGTTGCCCGTCGTCACGCAGTACATGCAGTCCGCCCTCGAAGTGGAGCATGCGGCGAACGAGCTCGCCGAGCGTTACGAAGAGATCAACCTGCTGTACACGATCAGCGAGATTCTCGGCCGCACCGTCGCGCTCGACGAAGCGGCGAAGACCATTCTCGCCGAAGTGTCTGAAACGGTCGGCGCGCGCCGCGCCACAGTGCTCGTCCACGATCGCGCCACGAACACGTTACGCGCCGTGGCGGCGAGAGGCACCGACCTCGCAGGCGTTCCGCCCATCGATGTCGAAGACGCGTGCAGCGTGAGCGCGCGCGTCTTTCGCACCCAACATCCCATTCTCGCCGAAGCAGACGAGATGCCCTGTCCGCAGGAAGAAAGTTATCGGCGAGGGGAAATGCTCTCGGTGCCCATCATGTGGACCGCGCCCGCCCCGCGCGGCGCCGAGCCGCTCGGCGTCGTGAATCTGTCTGATCGCCGATCGGGACAGCCGTTCACAGCCGGTGATCAAAAGCTCATCGCGGCGATCGCCACACAGATCGGCACGGCCATTCAGAATACGCGTCTCGTCCGCGCGTCTGTCGAACAACAGCGGCTCGCCCACGAGATGCAGCTCGCGCACGATCTGCAGATGAAGCTCCTGCCGAACAACGCGATCGTTTCTCCAGAATCGACTGTCGCCGCGCGCGTCGTTCCGGCCGAAAGCGTGGGCGGCGACTTCTACAATCTCTTCCGGTTGGGCGACGGCAAGACGGGCGTGATGATCGGCGACGTGTCGGGACACGGATATCAAGCAGCGCTGATCATGGCGCTCGCGATGAGCGCCGCGACCATTCACTCGCAATCGCGACCCGATCCGGGCGAGATGTTGTTCGCCCTCATGTCCACGCTGCGCGAAGAATTGTTGGTCACCGAGATGTTCATCTCGGCGTTTTACAGCATCATCGACCCGCGAGCGGGCGAGCTTCGATACTCCAACACTGGTCATCCGCACGCCTTTCTGCTTGCTCACGGCGCCGACTTCGAGCGCCTCGCGGCAAGCGATCCGCCGCTCGGCATGGACGAACGCGCGCCGCTCACCGCCAAGCGACCGTGGAATCCAGAGCTCGATCTCCTCGTGCTGTTCACCGACGGCGTCAGCGACGCGCGCAACCGACAAGGCGAACGACTCGGCGAAGAGAAAATCCTCGCGACCATCCGGGCGAATCGTGAGGCGACGCCGGCCGAGATACTGGAGCAGGTCGTTGCGGTCCTCGACGCGCACACGCAGGGAGCGCCGCGCCGCGACGACTTGACCATCGTACTCCTCCGCAGCTAGCACGCGCATGACAACACCGCGCGACGGGAAATCACCGCGCGGACTTCCGCCGGTTCGAAAAAGCCTCGGTCAGCATTTTCTCAACGACCGCCGGATTCTGCAACGCATCGTCGACGCGCTCGAGCTCACGGGAAGCGAGACGGTCGTCGAGATCGGACCAGGGCGGGGGAGTCTCACCGAGTTGCTCATTCCACTCGCGGGACGGCTGGTGCTCATCGAGTACGACCGCGCACTCGCGGCAATCCTTCGCGATCGCTATGCGTCGAGACCATCGGTGACCGTGGTCGAGGCGGATGTGCTTCAAGTGAATCTCGGCGAAGCGGCCGGCGGAGATTTTCGGCTCGTGGGCAACGTCCCGTACTACATCACCACGCCAATTCTCTTTCACGCGCTGGAACGGCCGCGGCCCGAACGCGCCGTGTATCTCGTTCAGCGCGAAGTGGCCGACCGCATCGTCGCTGCTCCAGGCTCGGATGACTACGGCGCGCTCTCCGCGAACGTGCAGGCCGTCGCCAACGCGAAGATCTTGTTTCGCGTCGCACCAGGATCATTTCTTCCGCCGCCGAAGGTCGACAGCGCCGTTGTCCGCATTCAACCGCGCGACGATCCAGCCGTCGCGCAAGAAGAAGAAACGCCGTTTCGCCGCTTCGTGATGGACGCGTTCAGCATGCGTCGCAAGCAACTGCGGCGCGTCATACGATCCGTGTGGCAGATATCGGTGGAAGAGGCGGACGCGATCGTCGCCGAATGCGGTCTCGATCCAACTGCGCGTCCCGAGACACTATCGCCCGCCGAATTCGCAAACCTGGTCCGCGCGCATTCGCGGCGGCGAATTACTCCCGATTCGTCAACGCGAAGCTGAGCCCTTCGAGCTCCATGGCCATGTTCACCGTCTTCACGGCGACGTCGGCGGGGGCGTGGAGTTGCGCAGGCGCGAAATTGAGAATCGCCTTGATCCCCGCGCGCACGACGCGATCGAGCACGCGTTGCGCTTCTTCGCCGGGCACCGTGAGAACGACGATGTCGGGCTTCTCACGCTGAATGTCGCGGTCGAGCTGTTCAATGTCCCGGACGGGAATGCCCTCGAGCGTCTTTCCGACTTTGTCCGGGTTGCTGTCGTAGGCGGCGAGAATCGTGAAGCCGCGCTGCCGGAAACCGCGATACTGCGCCAACGCCGCGCCGATTTTTCCGGCACCGATGATCACGACCTTCCACTCGCGCCCGAGTCCCAGAATCTCGCGCAAACGGCCGGCGAGCTCGGGAACCGAGTAGCCGAGTCCCCGTTTCCCGAACGACCCAAAAAACGACAGATCCTTTCGGACCTGTGCGGAGGTCGTTCCCCCCAATTTGGCCAACTCTTCGCTGGAAATCGTCGCCTGCGCCCGCGCCTCGAAGTCCTCCAAAAACCGGAGGTAGGCCGACAGGCGTCGAACGGTGGAGTCTGCTATACGTTTCACGATTGCAAAGGCTTGTGAATTGATTCACAAGTTAAAGGAAGCGATCTGGCTGCACCAGCCGTAGAGCCAGCGTTAGCTTTGGCGCCATGCCCGCCCATGTCTCATCCGAAATCGGCCGTTTGCGCGGCGTTCTCGTGCATTCGCCCGGTCCCGAGCTGCTCGCGGTCACGCCGAGCAACCGAGCGGACTACCTGTACGACGACATCATCGAGGCCGAGTCGGCCCAGCGCGAGCATCGGCGGTTTATCGCCATTTTGGAGCGGTTTACGCCCGTCTATCAGGTGCGGACGCTCCTCGCCGACATCCTTGCGAGTCCCGAATCGCGCGACCTGCTCGTCAGGGAAACCATGGACATCGTTCCGTCCGAACCGCTTGCCCGCGACATCGCCGAGTTGGACGCGGAAGCGCTGGTTCGAATGCTCATCGAAGGGCGCGAGGAGCCACCCGGACCGATCGCCAAGGCATTGAACGAGCCGGGTTACGTCCTGCCGCCGCTGCCGAATCTGTTTTTCACGCGTGACAGTTGCATGGTGGCCGGCGATCATGTGCTCGTCGGCTCCATGCGCTACGCGATTCGGTGGACGGAAGCCATCATCATGAAGGCGTTGTTCACCCACCATCCGGAGTTGGCGAACGGCGGAATCCTGTACGACGGCGCATCGGAGCGGCGCGTGAACTACACGCTCGAAGGCGGCGACGTTCACCCACTTCGGCGCGACCTCGTGGTGATCGGTTTTAGCGAACGCTCGAGTCCCGCGGCCATCGACCAGATCGCGTCGATCTTGTTCGAGCAGACGGACGTGCGCGACGTCATCGTCGTCGTGATGCCCAAAGAGAACACGGCCATTCATCTCGACATGATCTTCACGCAGATCGATCGGGAGCTGTGCGCCGTTTTCCCGCCGCACTTCATCGGACCCGAGCGCTTACCCGTGCTGCATTGGCGCAAAGGCGAGCACACGATTCACGAGCGGCCGAGCATCTTCGCCGCGCTCGCCGAGTGCGATATGCCGATCGAGCCGGTGTTTTGCGGCGGGGACAAGCGCACGCTCCAGGAGCGCGAGCAGTGGGCGTCGGGCTGCAACTTTGTCGCGATGCGACCGGGCGTGATCCTCTCGTATCAACGCAACGAGGCCACGCTCAATCAACTTCAACGCATGGGCTTTCGTCTCGTCACGAGCACGTCGTTCCTCACGGGCGAAGAGCGCATCAACGAGGGCGACCGCACGGTCATCACCTTCGAGGGCGCTGAGCTCGTGCGCGCCGGCGGCGGACCGCGCTGCATGACGCTGCCCACGCGACGCGACGACCCCTGGGCCTGACCATGGCGTCGGGACTCACACTCGGCGCGTCCGAGACGCTGCTCACCCAACGCGCGGCCGATTTTTTGTCGGGCGGGCCGGCCGACCCGCAATCACTGATCTCGCATGTCTGTCAGTTGCCCGGTGCGCCGGTGCGAGTGGCCGAGATGATGGCGTCGGCGCTGTTTGCGGGACACCAAAAATTCGCGCGCGATCGGGACGGACGCTGGTGCCTGCGCGAAACCATCACGGCACCCACGTGGCCTGTGGCGAGAGTGGCCGATCTGCGGGGCCAGTCGTTCGTCGTCGTCGACGTCGAGACAACCGGCTCGCGCATCAACGGCGGAGATCGCGTGACGGAGATCGCCGCGGTGCTGGTCCGCGACGGCGTGGCCACAACGGTTTTTGAGAGTTTGATCAATCCCGACCGGCCGATTCCGCCGCGCATCACCGCAATCACCAACATCACGTGGTCCATGGTCAGGGACGCACCGCGCTTCGCCGACGTATGCGACCAACTCCTGGGCGCACTCGAAGGACACGTGTTCGTCGCGCACAACGCTGGATTCGATTGGCGCTTTGTGTGCATGGAAGTCGAGCGTGCGACGCGACGGAAGTTGGAAGGACGCACGCTCTGCACGGTACGCATGGCCCGCCGTCTCATCCCGCAGATTCGCCGGCGCAACCTCGATTCGTTGAGCGCGCACTACGGAATTGAAAACACGGCGCGGCACCGCGCCGGTGGCGATGCGCGCGCGACCGCCGAAGTCTTTCTCCATCTGCTCGGCGCCGCGACCGATCACGGTTGCACCAATCTCGACGACGTCGATCGTTTGCTGAGCCGCGGCACCGGCCGGCGAAAGCGGCGCCGGCGTCCGCCCGCTCTGCCACATTCCGCTACCGACGATTCATCCGCATGATCCCGACACCACTCGTTGAAACGCGCCAGCTCGGACGCTGGCGCATCCACGCCATTCAGGCCGGCGGGCAACGTCTCGACGGCGGCGCGATGTTCGGCGTCGTTCCAAAGACGCTGTGGGAGCGCCGAATCCCCGCCGACGAGCGCAACCGAATTCAACTCGGCATGCGATGTCTGTTGATCGAGCATGACATCGGACCGGTGCTGATCGACACGGGCGCCGGGAACAAGGAAGACGCGAAGTTCTACGATATTTACGGAATTGAAAATCGCGGCGAGACGGGCGGCGATCCGACGCCAACGCGACTCGAGGATGGCCTGCGAGAGATCGGCATTCAGCCGTCGGATATCACGCTGGTCATCAACACGCATCTGCATTTCGACCACGCGGGCGGAAACACCACGCGCGATGCTGCCGGCGTCGTGCGACCGACGTTCCCCAATGCGCAGTACGTCGTTCAGTTGGGCGAGTACCATTACGCGACGCACACCAACGAGCGGACCGTGGGCAGTTATTTCGCCCACAATTTTGTGCCGCTCGACGAGCAGGGCCTGTTTGACTACGTCGACGGCGAGCAGGAGATTGTCGCCGGCATTCGCGGCGTGCCCACGCCGGGCCACACACCGCATCATCAGAGTTTGCTCATCGAATCCGACGGCGAGCAGGCGCTTTTCGTCGGCGACCTCGTACCGACGACGGCCCATCTTCCGTTGCCGTGGATCATGGGCTACGACGTCGAGCCGCTCGTGACCTTGGAGAGCAAACGTCGCATTCTGTCGCGTGCGAGCGCCGAGCAGTGGCTCATGGTGTTTGAGCACGACGCGACCAGGGCATGGAGCACGGTGGTGCACGACGGCAAATCGTACGGCCTGGCAAAGTAGCCGGCGTCCGTGGACGCAACCGCGTGGATCGACGCGCTCCTCGCGCCAGAGGGGCAGGAGCTGTTGGCAGAACTGGCGAACGAGCCGCCGACCGCGCAGACGGAAATCCGAACCATCACGCGTCTCCGCGAGCGCTACGCGGTTGATTTGATTTCCGCGGCCATGGAGCAAACGAAGCTCCGCGCGCGCGCGGCTTCCAAATTTACGAATGCTTACCGAATGCTGTTCACCGCGGCCGGGCTGGAGCAGGCGTCGTCCGAACGCATGGCCCGCCATCACGCGTTGCGGTATGCGCCGTTTACCGCCATGGCTGATTTGTGCACGGGAATTGGCGGCGATCTGATCGGACTCGCCGCGGGCCGCTCGGTGTTGGCGGTGGACTCGAACCCGGTGCATGCGAAGTTGTCGTCGCACAACGCGAAGGTGCATAGCGTGTCCGGTGGCGTGACGACTGTGTGCGCCGACGTGCACGATCTCCGCGCCGCAGAACTCACCGCGATTGGCGCTGCGTTCGTCGATCCGGCGCGGCGGTCGGACGATCGCCGGATGCGGCCGGGAATGAGTGAGCCGCCGTTGTCGTGGTGTTTCGGGCTCGCAGATGCGGGGATGGCAGTGGGCATCAAGGCGGCTCCGGGACTGCCCACCGAACTCGTGCCCGATGGGTGGGAACTGGAGTTCGTGTCCGAGCATCGCGAGCTGAAGGAGTCGGTGCTGTGGTCGCCGAAGCTAGCCACGGCTCGCCGTCGGGCGACGCTCCTGCCCGATGAGCAAACGCTCATCGAGCGACCCGGGGCGCAGGTCGAGCTCGCCGAGCCGGGTGCGTTCCTACTCGATCCCGATCCCGCCGTCACGCGAGCGGGGCTGGTAGAGGAGCTGGGCGAGTCTCTGGGTGCGTGTTGGAAGATCGACCCTCAGATCGCCTTCTTGAGCGCGGATCATCCACTGCGAACGCCGTTCGGCAGAACACTTCAAATCGAGTCGTCGAGGCCGTGGGGTTTGGCGGGGCTGCGCGAGGAGCTCCGCCGGCTCGATGTGGGCGTCGTCGACATTCGGAAACGCGGGTCGGCGGTGGACGTCGACGAGATCCAGCGCAGGCTCAAGCTCACGGGGCAGCGGAAGGCGACCGTGGTGCTGACCCGAGTGGCGGACCGGCCCTGGGCGTTTGTCTGCACGGATTTGTCACCGGACTTGACCTAAATCACACGTCGGTCTAGGTTTAGCTCGACAACTCGGAAAGCGGACCGTCGCTGGTCCCACCCTCTGGCCCTCGCTTCGAAGTATTTCGCGGCAAGGCGTGCTACAGGAGTCCTCAGGCAGCCGACCTTCCGTCGTATTCGGAAGTGCGGTCGTGTTCGCGGACTCTGTCATGGTGTCCGCGTTTTTTTTGTTCTCCCTCTTCGAGGAATTTCGGTATTCAGGACACAACGAAGCGCGTGCGGGTCAACCGTCAGATTCGCATTACTCCGGTCCGCGTGATCGGTGCCGACGGCTCGCAGCTAGGCATTCTCGAAGTCGATGCTGCGTTGCGAATGGCTGAAGAGCTTGGGTTGGATCTCGTGGAAGTGGCAGCAACTGCCCGCCCGCCCGTTGTCCGAATCATGGACTACGGGAAGTACAAGTTCGAAATGGCGAAGCAGGCGCGTGTTGCCAAAAAGAAGCAGCACGTGATCGAGCTCAAGGAAGTGAAGTACCGGCCGGGAATCGACGATCACGACTTCGACACGAAGACGCGGCACGCGCGACGGTTTCTGGAAGAGAAGAACAAAGTGAAAGTGACCATGATGTTCCGCGGCCGCCAAGTCGCGCACCCCGAGCTCGGCCAGGCCGTGCTCGATCGCGTGGCAACGGCGTTGACGGACATTGGCAAAATCGAAAGCTCGGGACGATTGGAAGGGAAGTCGATCACCATGATTCTCGCGCCAAAATAGCACTGCGAGGTCGCAGGTCTCTGGTCTGAGGTCTCAGAGCAGGGATCAGAGACCCGAGACCTGAGACCTATTTTTTAGGGAAATCCGATGCCGAAGATGAAGACCCACAAGGGCGCTAAAAAGCGCTTCAAGGTGACTGGCACTGGGAAGGTTCGCCGGTACAAGGCGTACAAGAGCCACATCCTGACCAAGAAAACGTCGAAGCGGAAGCGCCGCCTTCGCCAAGCAGGCCTCGTTGCCACCACCGGTGACGTCAAGCGCGTCAAGCGCCTGATTCAGGCCTAAGGAGAGAGTCCGATGCCTCGTGCCGTAAGCAACGTCCCGCGCCTCAAGCGCAAGAAGCAAATCATGAAGGCCGCGCGCGGCGCCTTTGGCGCGCGCAGCAAGCTGTGGAAGCCGGCCAAGGAAACCGTCGAGCGCGGCTGGAAATACGCGTACCGCGATCGCAAGAACAAAAAGCGCGATTTCCGCAAGCTCTGGATCATGCGCATCAACGCCGGCGCGCATCAGAACGACATGAATTACAATACGCTCATGAACGGGCTCAAGCTCGCGGGCATCGAAGTGAATCGAAAGATTCTCGCCGATCTCGCCGTGCACGATCCCGCGGCGTTTACCGCGCTCGTCGACCAGGCGCGCACCGCGTTGAACGCAGCAGCGTAAGTCTTCGCTACTCAGACACGGCGGCAGCGCGACATCGGTCGTTCTGCCGCCGTTGTCTTGTCCGGTTGCGCCATATCCGCGGAGACGCGGAACACGCTGAAAAAACGAATTCGTATTGATTGCTTCTTTTGTTGTTCCGCGGCGTTCAGTGATTCCGTGTATTCCGCGGCCAAAACGAGATGAACTATGGATCTCCAGCAATACTTGAACGAAGCAGAACAGGTCGAGCGCGAAGGCGCCGGGGCCCTGGCATCCGCCGCGGACCTCGACGCTCTCGAAGCAGCGCGCATCGCATTCCTCGGCGACCGCGCCGGACGCGTCAAAGCGCTGCAGGAGGCGCTGCGCGGCATCTCGAAGGAAGACAAGCCCGCGGCCGGCAAGCGGTTCAACGAAGCGCGCACACGCCTCGACGCGCTCCACGCCGAGCGAAAGAGTACGCTCGACCGCGCCCACGCGCCGGCAGCGGGCGACGACCTGTCGCTCCCGGCACGCCGCCAATGGCGCGGAGCCAAACACCCCGTCACGCTCGTCATCGAAGAGATCGAGGCGATCTTTCGCGAACTCGGATTCACAATCGCTCAGGGCCCCGAAGCCGAGACGGAGTGGTACAACTTCGGGTCGCTGAACTTTCCGCCGAATCATCCGGCGCTCGACGCGCACGACACACTCTATCTCGAGGGCGAAGGGTTGCTGCGGACGCACACGTCTCCCGTTCAGGTGCGCACGCTGCAGCGCTACGAGCCGCCGATTCGCGTGCTCATTCCGGGCGTCGTCTACCGGCGCGACTTCTTCGACGCGTCGCACGCGCCGGCGTTCGCGCAAATCGAAGGGCTCTGCGTCGACGAAGGCATCAGCTTCGTCGACCTCAAGGCCACGCTCAATCGATTCGCCGAGCGGTTCTTCGGTGCGTCGCGCACGCGCTTTCGCCCGTCGTTCTTTCCGTTCACCGAACCGTCGGCGGAAATGGACGTGCAGTGCGGCGTGTGCGGCGGCAGCGGGTGCGCCACGTGCAAGGGAACCGGCTGGATCGAGATCCTTGGCTCCGGCATGGTGCATCCCAACGTGCTCGAAGCCGCGGGCCTCGATAGTGAACGCTACACGGGCTGGGCATTCGGCATGGGCCCCGCACGCATTGCGCTGAGCCGATACGGAATCCCTGATATCAGAACTCTCTACGACTCGGATGTGAGATTCCTCGAGCAGATCGCCGGACCGGCCGCGAACGGAACCAACGGCACGAGCAAGAACGGAGCGAAGGCATGAACGTTTCCTATGATTGGCTGCGGGCCTTCGTCCCTTTCGACGAAACTCCAGCCGAGCTTCGCACACTATTGACCGCGCACGCCGTCACGGTCGACGAGCTCGTTCCGCTGCGCCAGGACTTGGCGGCGATCGTGGTCGCGCGCGTCGTGGAAGAAGCGGCGCACCCCGACTCCGACCACCTGCACGTCACGCGAGTCGATGCCGGCACGGGAACGTTGCTCGACGTCGTCTGCGGCGCACCCAACGTCACCGCGGGGAAACTCTACCCATTCGCGATGACCGGCACCATGCTCCCCGGCGGCCTCAAAATTCAGAAGCGCAAGATCCGAGGCGCCGTCTCCGACGGCATGCTTTGCTCGGCACGCGAGCTCGGACTCGGCCAAGAGCAGGACGGCATTCTGGAGCTCGACATCGATGTTCCACCCGGCACGCCGCTGCTGTCGGCGCTACCGGTGGGCGACATGCGGTTGGTGCTCGACGTCGGCGCGAACCGGCCAGACTTGCTGTCACATCTCGGTGTGGCGCGCGAGATCTCCGCGATCACCGGCCGCCCGTTTGCGTTGCCGGCCATCGATTCACTCGGCGCGTCGATTCCGTCGACGCTCACCGGCGAAACAAACGGACGCGCCGCGACGGTCGACGTGAGCATTCTCGAAACAGGGCTCGTGCGCCGCTTCCTCGGCGTCGTGATCCGCGGTGTTCGCGTGGGCCCGAGTCCGGAATGGCTCGTGAAGCGCCTCGAGTCGGTGGGATCGCGCTCGATCAACAACGTGGTGGACGCCAGCAACTACGTGCTGCACGAGCTCGGACAACCGACGCATGCGTTCGACTTGGGGAAGCTTGCGGGGTCAAAGGTCATCGTTCGTCGCGCTTGCACCGACGAGCGCATCACGACCCTCGACGGCACCGAGCGCAAGCTGCTCGACAACATGATTGTCATTGCCGATGCGGAGCGGCCCCAGGCCGTCGCCGGCATCATGGGCGGTCGCGACAGCGAAGTCACGGACGCGACCACCGACATTTTTCTCGAGGTGGCGAACTTCAATCCGACGCGCGTTCGCGATGCCCGTCGCGCACTTGGTATCTCGACCGACGCAAGCTATCGCTTCGAACGCGGCGTCGATCTCGAGATTGGTCCCCGCGCGTTGCAACGCGTCGCTCAACTCATCGCATTGCTCGCGGGCGGCCGAGTCGACGGCGCGCCCGTGGACTTGGCGTACGATCCGCCGCCGGCGCTCGCCCTCGAGCTGCGCACGCGTCGCGTGGGCACGCTGCTCGGCGAGATGCTCAGCACGAACGAAATCGGTTCATTCCTCACGAGCGTCGGCTTCGACATCACGCGGATGCAGGACGATCTTCGCGTGACCGTGCCGACTTGGCGCGGCGACGTGAAGGCGGAGGTCGATTTGATCGAAGAGGTCGCGCGGCTTCGCGGCTACGACAGCTTCGCGTCGGACATTCGTCCGTTCCGCGCCGGCAACGTGCCGGACGATCCGCAATGGATCACATCCAAACGAGTGCGCGAAGTGCTCGTCGGGTCGGGCTTGCTCGAGGCGCGACCCATGCCGTTCGTCGCCGGCGGAGAAAGCTTTGTCCGTCTCACCAACCCGCTTTCTGAAAACGAAGCATTCCTCCGGCGCGATATCCTGGACACACTGGCGAGACGCGCCGAGTTCAACTTGTCGCGCATGCAGGGCGATATCCGGCTGTTCGAAATCGGATCGGTCTTCACGCCGCGTCCGGGGCAACTTCCTCGTGAGGAATTGCACGTCGGCGTCCTCATCATGGGGCGTCGTCAGCCGGCGCACTTCACGGATCCGAAATCGCCGGCGTTCGACGCTTGGTTAGCCTACGACCAATGGGACGCGAAGAATCTCGCGCAGGTCGTGGGAGCAGCCACCTATCCGTCAGGCGCCGTCACGCTCCACGCCGCGGCCGACAGTGACGACACGGCGGCGTTGTGGAACGTCCTCTTGGATGGAACGCCCGTGGGAATCGTGCGGCGCGTGACACTCGACGCGCCAGTCTGGGCGAGCGCTGCGTATGGCGTCGAGTTGTCGCTCGGGCTGCTCGATTCGACGCAGGTGGCGCCGCCCGGTCAGTCGGCGCGCGCGGCGGCGGTGCGAACGGTGCCAGCCGTTTCCCGGTATCAATCGCTGCCTACAACGCCGGCCGCGGAGTTCGATCTGGCCCTTCTTGTGCCCGACCAGGTCCGAGCCGAGCAGATCGAGGCTGTTATGCGGCGCGCGTCCGGAAAGCTGCTCGAACGGGTGGAATTGTTCGACCGCTACGTCGGAGCCGGCGTCGAGCCGGGTCACAGTAGCCTCGCGTGGCGGTTGACCTTCCGGCACGCTGAGCGCACTCTACGAGACAAAGAGATTGAGGCACGCCGCAACGACATCCTTCGCGCCCTCTCCGACGAGCTCAATGTCCGACACCGCACCAGCTGAGCAGGCCGCAGTTCACGAACTGGACGAACTTGTCCGCCACTTGGCGGACGAACTCGCGGGATTTCGTCGCCGGGCCTTGGTCGCCGAGGCGCGGCTCAAGGAATTGGAGTCGCACGAGGGCGGGGCAGCGAGTCTCGATTTGATTGCGCGAGTGTCACAACTGGAAACGGAAAACACGCGGCTGCAGCGCAAGCTCGATTCGGCTGGGACCAAGGCAAAACAAATGCTCGATCGCGTGAAGTTTCTGCGACAGCAAGCTCAGGCAGGAGGAGGTGGCGATCGATGACGGCAAAAAAACATGCGCTCAAGGTTTCGATTCTCAACGAAGAGTACGCGATTCGAAGCGACACCAGCCCTGAGCACGCCCGCGAGATCGCGCTCTATTTGGACCAGGCGATTCGCAAGGTTTTGTCGAGCGGCTCGGTCGTCGAGACCAATCGCGCCGTCGTCTTGGCCGCGCTGCAGATTACGGCTGAATACTTCGCCGCCAAGGACGCGCTCCAGGCAAATACCGACGCTGTTCGGAACCTGAGCGACTATGTCCGGCCACTTCTCCCGCCATCAAAAAGGAAGTCCGGATCATACGGGGCCGTGTCGTAGCGCGTTGGTTTATTGCCTTTTCGGCTAAGGTCGCCTAGCTTAGCGCCCGTAGTAGAGGTATCTCGTAGGTTCAATCGCGCTTTGTAGTTAGCGGTGCCCACGTCACGCCCTTCGTCGGCATGGCGGCGGACCAAAGACTCAAGGATGTTGCGCGGGAAGCAGTAGTACTCCTTATCCTGCGGCTGTGGCGCTGCGGTGGAGCATAGATTCCATATGGACGCGAACGTCATCATTGCCGCGCTCGGCGTTTTAGTCATAGCCCTGCCGGCTTTTTCTTTTGTAGTTGGACGCAAGGGCGGAACTCGCGCCGAGAACGAACGCCAGGCCGCCGCCAAGGCAACGGCCGAGGAAACGTCGAAGCGCATCGTCGGCGAGGCGGAACGAGAGTCGGAAAATCTGCGGAAGAGCGCAGTCGTCTCGGGAAAAGAAGAACTGATCAAGCTTCGCGAAAATTTCGAGAGCGAAGTGCGCGGCCGGCGCGAGGAAGTGGATCGCGAAGAGCGGCGCATTGCCGAACGCGAAACCGTGCTCGACCGCAAGTTCGAGATCATCGAGACGCGAGACAAAGAGCTCGGCAAACGCGCCAGCGAATTTGGCCGACGCGAAAAGACCATTGCTGATCGCGAGCAAGAGCTCGAGAAAATGGTGGGCGAAGAGCGGCGCCGGCTCGAGCAGATGGCCGGCATGTCCGCTCAGGATGCGAAGAACGAGCTCATCCGCCGGATGGAAGAAGAAGCTCAGGCCGACGCCGCCAATAAAATTCGTGAAATCCGCGAATCGGCAAAGCGAAACGCCGAGCGCGAAGGCAAGAAGATCATCGCCCTGGCCATTCAGCGAATTGCGGCCGAACACACGGCTGAAACGACCGTGTCCGCCGTGTCGCTGCCGAACGACGAGATGAAGGGGCGCATCATCGGGCGCGAGGGCCGAAACATTCGCGCCTTCGAATTGGCGACGGGCGTCGACGTCATCATCGACGACACGCCTGATACCGTCGTGGTGTCGTGCTTCGATCCGGTGCGACGCGAAGTGGCGCGTTTGTCGCTGGAAAAGCTGGTGTCGGACGGACGCATCCATCCGGGCCGCATCGAGGAAGTCGTCGCCAAATCGCGGAAGGAAGTCGAGACGCAGATCATCGAGACGGGCGAACAGGCCGCGTATGACGCCGGCGTGCACGGGCTCCATCCTGAGCTCGTCAAGCTGGTGGGACGGATGCGCTGGCGCACGAGTTACGGCCAAAACATTCTGCAACATTCAAAGGAAGTGGCCTGGCTCGCTGCCATCATGGCGACGGAGCTTGGCCTCGACGTCGCGATGGCTCGGCGCGGCGCGTTGCTGCACGACATCGGCAAGGTGCTCACGCACGAGCACGAGGGCACGCACGTGCAACTCGGTGTCGAGGTCGCGACCAAATACGGCGAAAATCCGTTGGTCGTGAATTGCATTGCCGCGCATCACGACGACGTCCCGCACGAGAGCGAAGTCTCCGTGCTCGTGCAGGCCGCGGACGCGATTTCAGGCTCACGACCGGGTGCGCGGCGCGAAGCGTTTGAAACGTACGTGAAGCGGCTCGAAGGTCTCGAGAAGATCGCGCTCAGCTATAAGGGCGTCGAGAAGGTGTTCGCCATTCAAGCGGGACGCGAAGTGCGCGTGATCGTTCAACCGGACGACGTCAACGACATGCGTATGACAACTCTCTCGGAAGAGATCGCGCGTCGGATCGAGTCCGAGCTGCAGTATCCCGGCCAGATCAAAGTGGTGTTGATTCGCGAAACACGGGCGGTGGATTTTGCCAGGTAGTTCTTCAACGGTCATCAGGACGGAGCCCGCGCAGGACTCGAAGATCATCGATGGCGCACTGCTGGCCAAACAGGTGCAGTCCGGAGTCGCCGCCGAGGTTGCCGCACTCAAGGCGCGAGGAATAACGCCTGGCCTCACGGTGGTACTTGTTGGCGACGATCCCGCGAGCGCCGTGTACGTCGGCTCCAAGGAACGCACGTGCATCGAGCTGGGCATGAACGGCGAGACGATTCGCCGTCCGGCGACGATCTCACAGCAAGAGCTCGTCCAGATCATCGACCGGCTCAACGCCGATCCGGCCGTGCACGGCATTCTCGTTCAGATGCCGTTACCCAAGCAGATCAACCCCGACGAGATCGTGCGGCGCATTCTCCCCCAGAAAGACGTCGATGGATTTCATCCAGTGAACGTCGGCAAGTTGTTGATCGGGGCGAAGGACGGATTCGCTCCGTGCACGCCGTCCGGCGTGCTCGCCATGCTCCAGTCATCAGGTGTTGGGACGGCCGGCGCGGACTGCGTCATCGTTGGGCGGAGCAATATCGTCGGCAAGCCCATGGCGGCACTCATGATTCAGCCCGGCGTCGACGCGACGGTCACCGTGTGCCACAGCCGCACACGCGACCTCGGCGCGCACACACGGCGTGCGGATATTCTCATTGTCGCGGCAGGCCGGCCCGAGATGGTGACTGCGGACATGGTGAAGCCGGGCGCCGTCGTGATCGACGTCGGAATGAACCGCATTCCCGACGCGAGCAAGAAGAGCGGAAGTCGTCTTGTAGGGGACGTCGCCTTCGCCGCCGTGCGCGAGGTTGCGTCGCGCATCACGCCCGTGCCCGGTGGCGTGGGAAAAATGACGATCGCCATGCTCATGGCGAACACGGTTCGCGCCGCGGTGCAGCAGGAGCACCGCGTGTCATGACCGGTCGTCGCGGCCCGCGCGACTCCGGCAACGCCGATCTCGATCTTTTCGACTCCGGCGGACCGGCACCCAAGCGTCGAGTTGCGTCCAGTCCGCCACCGCCGCCGCCCGACGAAGATTTCGATCCGTCGAGCTATCCAGGCGAGACCGCGCAAACCGCGGTCACCGTTTCGATACTCACACAGACGGCGCGCGACGTCATCGAAGGGGCGTTCATTCCGTTGTGGGTTCGCGGGGAAGTGAGTGATTTCAAATCGCATCGCAACGGCCATTGGTATTTCTCGTTGCGCGACCGAACGGCGCAGATCAAATGCGTCGTCTGGAATCGCGATCAACGGATGATTCCCGCGCCGCCCGACGACGGCATGCAAGTGGCCGCGTTCGGACGTCTCACCGTCTATCCGGCGCGCGGCGAAATTCAATTCGCCGCAACAAAGCTCGAAGCCGAAGGCGACGGATTGCGTCGCAAAGCGTTGGAAGTCACGCGAGCGCGTCTCGAGAAAGACGGACTGTTGTCGCTCGATCGCAAACGGCCATTGCCGCGATTTCCGCGCGTCATCGCCGTGATCACGAGTCCCGACGGCGCGGCGTTGCACGACATCGTGGCCGTCGTGCGGCGGCGCGGCTGCGACGTGCGACTGGTCATCGTGCCGGCAGCGGTGCAGGGCGAGTCGGCTCCCGGCGAGTTGCGCGCGGCACTCGATCGTGTCGAACGGTGGGGCGGCGCTGACTTGGTGATCATCGCGCGCGGCGGCGGAGCACGCGAAGATTTGTGGGCGTTCAATAACGAACGCGTCGCCCGCGCATTGGCGGCCTGCTCCGTCCCCACGATCTCCGCGGTGGGACACGAGGTCGACATCTCGATTTGCGATCTCGTCGCCGACTACCGCGCCCCAACGCCGTCCGCGGCCGCCGAAGCAGCCACGCGCTCGGCGAGCGAGCTTCGCAACGAGTTGAGAAAACTCTCAATGCGGATGAGCGGCGCCACGCGCGCATTCGTCCGCGCCACCGACAATCGTCTCCGTCATCTGGCGCGCGACGTCGCCGACTCGAGTGCCGATCAAATCGCCCGCCGCCAGACTCGCCTTCGTGCAATTGCCGGCCGCTTGCACGCTCTCAGTCCGCTCGCCACGTTGTCTCGAGGGTACGCCGTGGCGCGCGACACAACCGGCGCGACGCTCAGCTCCACGGCGGCGTTCCGAGAGGAGATGCTATTCGATCTGATCGTGCGCGACGGAGTCGTACCGGCCCAAGTTCGCCGGCCGAGCGAACCGACGGACACGCCATGACGTTCGAGCAGCGTCTCACTCGCCTCGAGAAGATCGCCGCGGAGTTGGAGAGCGACGACGTCGAGTTGGCGCGCGCCCTCGCGCTGTTCGAGGAGGGCATCGAGAATCTTCGCGGTGCCGCGGAGGAGTTGGCGAAGGCGGACGCGCGCGTCCAACGACTCGTAGAACGGGCGAATGGGACCTTCGACACCGTCGAACCTCGTGAGTGACGTGGCCGCGGTCGAATGGACGGCGGACCGCGCCGCCATCGATCGTGCCCTGGAAACGCTGTGCGACGGTCTCACCGGCGCCGTCGACGCGGATGTCGGGAACGCCGTGCGCTACGGCGTGCTCGGCGGAGGCAAGCGTCTCCGCGGGCTACTTTTTCTTGCGGCCTACCGAACGGCCGGCGGCACACTCGACGCCAGCGCGCTTGCCGGAGCGATCGAAATCGTCCACGCATATTCGCTCGTGCACGACGACCTGCCGTGCATGGACGACGACGACATGCGTCGCGGCCGGCCTACGGTGCACAAAATGTTCGGAGTGCGCACGGCGACCGCGGCCGGCGTCGCCATGGTTCCATTGGCCGCCCGCGCGGCGTTCGATGCGAGCCGAGCGTTGGGATTGTCACCCGAAGTGTGTGGCGCGGTGGTCGTGATGCTCATGCGCGCATCCGGCGCTGGGGGAATGATCGGCGGACAGTTGCTCGATCTCGAAGGCGAGGGCCGCGCACTCGGAGTTCTCGACCTCGAGCGCATTCACCGTGCGAAAACCGGGGCGCTCATCAGTGTGTCGGTGACGTTGGGCGGAACTGCCGCGCCGGCCCATGGTTTACAGCTCGAGGCCCTCTCGGTGTTCGGTGACGCCATCGGACTTGCTTTTCAGATCGCCGACGACGTGCTCGACGTCACGGCGACGTCGGATCGCCTGGGGAAAACCGCTGGGCGCGACGTCGACCTTCGAAAGGGGACGTATCCGGCCCTCCTTGGCGTCGACGGGGCGACGGCTCGCGCCAACGCCCTCGTGGCTGAAGGGTGCGCGGCGCTTCGTTCGGCCGGCCTGTTGTCGACGGAACTGGATGTCCTTGCACGGTTTGTCGTCGAGCGTGAGTCGTAGGCTGTCGCTAGCTTTCGTGACGGATCCCACTGATGAACCTGCCCATCCTCGATCGAGTTATATCTCCGGCCGATCTGCGGGCCATGACGCGCGACGAGCTCATCCAGCTCGCCGCCGACGTCCGCACCCGATTGATCGACGTCTGCTCACGCACCGGCGGCCACATCGGCGCCGGTCTCGGTGTCGTCGAGCTTACCATCGCGCTCCATTACGCCTTCGACACGCCTCGCGACCAACTGGTGTGGGACGTCGGCCATCAAGGCTATCCACATAAGTTGCTCACGGGCCGCAGCGACACGCTGGAAACGCTGCGGCAGGAAGACGGCATTTCCGGTTTCCTCAAGCGCAGCGAAAGCGAATACGACGCGTTCGGGGCCGGACATGCCGCGACGTCGATCTCCGCCGCGCTCGGAATGGCCGCGGGCCGCGACGTAAAGGGCGAGAGCTTCAAAGTCGTTGCCATCCTTGGCGACGGCGCGCTCACGTCGGGGTTGGCGTATGAAGGACTGAACAACGCCGGCCATTCGGATCGCGATGTCGTCGTCGTGCTCAACGACAACGAAATGTCGATCGCCCCGAACGTTGGCGCGATGTCCAAATATCTCACATCGGTGCAGCGCAACTCGCTGTACAACCGTGTTCGCTCGGCGATCGGCGAATTCATCGACAACGCGCCGGGCCCGCTCTCGTCGATGAGCACGATTGTTCGCAAGTGGGAGGAGAGCGTTAAGACTTTTCTCACGCCCGGCGTGTTGTTCGAGGAGCTGGGCCTTCGCTACTTCGGCCCGATCGACGGGCACGACATTCAAGGGCTGATCGAAACGTTCGCCGCCGTTCGCGCCATGAAGGGCCCGCGTCTCGTGCATGTCATCACGCAGAAGGGAAAGGGGTTTCCTGCCGGCGAGACGAGTGGCGAGAAGTGGCACGCGCTTCCGCCGGGCCATGATCCGGCGACGGGCAAGCAACGCAACGAGTCGACGTCCAATCCGAGTTATCAGAAAGTGTTTGGCGCTGGGCTCGTAGAGTTGGGCAGTACGGTGCCGGACCTCGTCGCCATCACCGCCGCGATGCCAGGCGGTACCAGCACGGACGTCTTCGCCAAAGCACACCCAAAGCGTTTCTTCGACGTCGGCATCGCGGAAGGACACGCGGTGACCTTCGCGGCAGGATTGGCGACGCGCGGCGTGCGTCCTGTCGTTGCGATTTACTCGACCTTCTTGCAACGCGCGTACGACAACATCATTCACGATGTGGCAATTCAATCGCTGCCCGTGATCTTTTGCATGGACCGCGCTGGCCTCGTCGGCGAAGACGGCGAAACGCACATGGGCCTGTACGACATCGCGTACATGCTCGCCGTTCCCGAGATGACCGTCACCGCGCCGAAAGACGCCGGCGAAATGCTCGGCCTGTTGCGCGCGGCCGTAGCACATCGCACAGGACCGTTTTCCATTCGCTACCCGCGCGACGCCGCGCCCGACAAGCCGGGCGCAATCTCGACGATCGATCCCGTTCCGTACGCCACGTGGGAAGTGCCGCGCCGAGGTAGCGACGTCGCCATTTTTGCTGTGGGCACGATGGTGCGGCCGTCGATCGCTGCCGCCGACGCGTTGGCCGCGGACGGATTGCACGTCACCGTCGTGAACTGTCGCTATCTCAAACCGTACGACGAAGTGACACTCGCCGCCGTTCTCGCCGATCATAAGCATATTCTCGTCGTCGAAGAGGGCACCGTCGTGAATGGCTTTGGCGCGTTCATCTCCACGGTCATCGCGCGCTACGACTCCAGCGTTCATGTCGGCGTGCACGGCGTTCCCGATCGCGTGATTCACGCCGCCTCGCGCGCACGACAACTCGCCGCCTGCGGCCTCGACGCCACCGGCATCGCGACTCGCGTCCGCTCGCTCCTCGAGACCGAGGCGATGGCGGGGTGACAACTCGGCTCGGCGTCGTCGGTCATCCCGGCTACCCAGGTCTTCCGGCGGTTTTGCGGACGCTTGGCGATCTCGCCCCAGCGCTTGGGCTCGAGCTCTACTACGAACGCGAGCTATTCGAAGCAGCCGCCGGCGGAAAACTGCTGGAAGAACCAGAGCGCCTCAACGCGCTGCTCACGCTCGGCGGCGACGGTACGTTGCTCCGCGGCGCACGGGTCATTGCTCCGCACTCCGTACCAATACTCGGCATCAACCTCGGGCACTTGGGGTTTTTGACGTGTTGTAACGCCGACCAGCTCGAGATCGCCCTCATGCGGTTTGCGCGCCGAGATTATTTGGCTGAGTCGCGGATGGCGTTGGAGGCGCGCGTGTTGCAGGCGAATGGCGTCGAGCGGGAACATTGGAGAGCGCTCAACGACGTTGTGCTCCACAAAGGCGGGTTCGCGCGAGTGGTCGGCTTCAACGTGGCCGCCAACGGTGAACCAATCGCGGCCTACGCCGCGGACGGCGTGGTGTTGTCGACACCAACCGGATCCACGGCGTACAGCCTGTCGGCGGGCGGGCCCGTTGTCTTTCCCACACTGGAGACAATCGTCGTCACGCCGGTGTCCGCGCATACGTTGGCAATCCGACCGGTGATCCTTCCGCCGACCGCAGAAGTCACCGTGCAAGCGGATGGTGGGCCCGACGAGCTTTTGATTACGGTGGACGGACAGGTTGGGAGTAGCTTTTCTCCGGGCGAGACGTTGAGCGTGCGTCGTGCCGATACCGGAGTGCTCATCATTCGCTTTCCAGGCACGAACTTCTTCACCACGCTCCGGCAGAAGCTCGGCTGGGGAGGCCTGGCGGACCGCGATCGTCCCATCTAGATGCTGACCGAACTTCGCATCAAGAACTTCGCCATCATCGAAACGCTGACGCTGCCACTCGCGCGCGGCTTTAACGTGCTGTCGGGTGAGACGGGGGCAGGGAAGTCGATCATCGTCGGCGCACTGGGGCTGCTGCTCGGCGAGCGCGCGAGCGCGGACGTCATTCGCACCGGCGCCGATCGCGCGACCGTCGAAGGCGTCTTCGACATTGCCGATCGTCCGGAAATCCGGTCGCTGCTCGACGACCGCGGCATCGACGTCGAAGAATCGATGGTCGTGCTCAAGCGGGAAGTCGCCTCCGGCCGTGCGCGTGCGTGGATCAACGGCACGACGGTCAACGCCGGGCTCCTCGCTGAAGTCGGGCGTCTGCTCGTGAATCTGCACGGGCAACACGAAGCCCAGACGCTCCTCGACCCGGAAGCGCAGCGCCGTATCCTCGACGCCTTCGCGGGCGCGGTGGAGCAGGCGGCCGAAGTCCATGGTGTTCACCACGGGCTTGGCGCGATCATTCAGGAGATCGCGGATCTGACTCGCCGGAGAGCGGAGGCGGAGCGGAGGGCGGACTACCTGCGACACGTCGCGCAGGAAATCGGCGATGCCAATGTGACCGACGGCGAGGACGTTCGCCTCGATGATGAAGCGCGGCGATTAGAGAACGCTGAAGAGCTGCGATCGCTCGCCAATGGAATTGCCGGCGCGCTCGACGGCGAAGAAGAAGGCGTCCTTCAGAAGTTGGCGGCCGTCGCGCGTCATCTCGCCGCCATTCAGCGCATCGATCCCACACTCGCTCGGCTCCAAGAATCCTACGACGGCGCGTACTACGCGATCGAAGGTTTGGCGCGCGAGCTCGAGGAGTATGAGGCCGGCGTGGATCTCGATCCGTCGCGCCTGGAAGACGTTCGGCAGCGGCGCGATCTGTTGTATCGACTGACCAAGAAATACGGCGGCACACTCGCTGACGTAATCCGCACCGGCGAGGAGGCTCGCGCCGAGCTCGATCTCGTCGACTCGGCGGGACTCGACATTCGGCAGCTGGAGACGCGCGAGCGTCAGGCACGCGCCGCACTTGAAGAGCAAGCGAAGACACTCACCGATCTGCGCCGCACAGGCGCCGACCGGCTCGCTCGCGCCGTGGACGAGGTGTTGCCGGATCTTGGAATGCCGGACGGTCACGTGACCGTCGCATTGCGTCCGCTGCGGTCCATTGGGCCGGCCGGCGCGGAAGACGTCGAGTTCTGCGTCGCACTCAATGTTGGCCACGAACCCCGGCCGCTGTCACGCGTTGCGTCGGGCGGCGAGCTATCGCGCGTGATGCTCGCGCTCAAGACCATTCTCGCGCGCCTGGACCATGTTCCGACGCTCGTGTTCGACGAGGTCGACGCCGGCATCGGCGGACGCGTGGGCCTGCAAGTGGGCGAGACCATGCGCCGCGTCGCGACGTATCATCAGGTGTTCGCGATTACGCATCTCCCGCAGATCGCGGCGCGCGGGCATCATCACATTCTCGTCAGCAAGGGCGCGCGCGGCGGCGTCACGGCGGCGGACGTCACTGTCCTTGGCGGCGACGACCGCGTGACGGAAATCGCCCGCATGCTCGGCGGAGATCCGGAGAGTGATGTCAGTCGCGCTCATGCACGGGAACTGCTCGACGCGGCCAGTGCTCCAGTCGCGCCGGTATCCGCGCCCGCGGCGAAGCGGGCTGCTCGTAAGAAATCGTAGCGTTGGTCGGGAGTGGCGGAAAAGCAGATTCTTCGCTTCGCTCAGAATGACTATTGGAGCGTCGCTCGGAATGACAACAGCGCGCTACCGGCGGAAATAGACCCGGAGCTCGATTTGGTCGCGGAAGCTCTTCGCGACCGGGCCGCCGCTGCCGGCGATCGTTTCCAAATGACTGAACGAGACCTCGAACGGAATGCGGCCTGGCGCGCGGTCCGGTGAGACGACAGTCGAATATGAGAATCCTACCCCGACCTGTTGCGCCGTCGACGCCGTGAGTCCGAACGGCGCCACCGGCGGCACGCTTGCGCCAGGATCGGTGGCGCCGCCGCTCGGCTGGTTGATCGGCGCGAGCGTGTACTCGTCTGCGGCCGTTCGAATCAGGGAATAGAACCCATTGAGCCCGAAGTACCCGGCGATCCGCCAGCGCGGCACGACCGTCACCGCCATCACGTTTCCGGCGGTGTACGTCCCCGGAAACGGACTGGCGAGTGGGAACGGTGCCTTCGCCGGATTCGGAACGCGTTCGACGTTGACGCTACCAATTTGCGCGGTGTACGAGCCAACGGTGCTGAGCATTAACCGCCGCGTGACCTGAAGGTCGAGCGCGACGCCGCCTTCCACCCCGGGCTGTCCGTAACCCGTACCCACGTCGAAGAGCCGATTGCCCCCGGCCGGTTCGCCCGTGCCGATGCGAAAGGTGCCGTTGACGGCGAGACGATAGCGCAGCGGGGCGTGCGTCGTGCTGTCGCCAAAGGAGTTGGCCAACTGCAGGGTCGCGCCCACCGAGATGTCGCCGATCGACGCTCGGTCCGTCGACCGCAAGCTATCGTACCCCATCCCGGCGAGCAGCGCCTGCATCTGCGCGCGCGCCGCGGGTCCGCCCGCCGCGACGAGATTGCCGATTACGAGATCGCTAGAGAGCAAATCCAAATACTGCTGCTTGAAGCCCGCAATCTTGGCATTGATCGCGATTTGCGCCGGATCGGTCACCAACGGAACCAACGGTTGTCCGGGGTGCGTCGCTGGATCCGTACCATAGAAATCCGTCAACGCCGCGCCGAACGCGTTCGAACTTTGAATCAGGGCCGTGGCCGCGGTCTGTTGCGCCAGTAACGTCGAACAACCCGCGCCGGTCGGTGTGGCCTGACACTGCTGGAGCCGAGTCTGTAACGCCGTGGCGGCGGCGCTGAGCGACTGTATGAGCGACGCATTCGCCGCGCGCGCCGCGGGGCTTATCAGCGCCGGGTTGGGCCCCACGTTGGCAAATCCAGTGCGCGGATTGAGCTGCGAGTACAACGTCGTTCGCGTCTCGACGAGCGGAACGACAACGCCGATCGATAGGCGGCTCGTCACGCCGTACTCGATCGCCAGCGGCGCCGTCACGACGCGGGAGTTCGCGGCGGAGACGAGTTGCCCGGCCGTCAGCCGAAAATTCGAGTTTCCCGTGAGCGTTCGGATCGCATTCTCCGCCGGCCCCAGCGACAACATCTGACGCGAGCCCAGCGAATCGGTCGCAAACCCGGCGGCAAGGTTTGGCGGCGAGGACGCTGCGGTCCCGAACAGCTCGTCATAGCGCGTCCACGACGTCAAACCGCGAAAGCGAATCACTCCGCGTGGGAGCGTCGTCGCGTCGGGGAGAAGAGTCGTGGTCGATTGCGCGACCGAGCGATGCGGAAAGGCCACGACGAGCAGCAGCGCGCTCGATCGAATGATTTGTCGGACCGGCAATCGAAGAATCGCCTCGTGCGGTGTGTGAGATGACGCTGGCGCGTTATCATTCCATCGACTTGACCAAAGATATACTGACTCGAGCCCCTGTGACGCTGCTTCCTCCACCGCCCATTCCCTGGCAGATCACAGGGAATCACTGGATCGCCCTGCCGTGCATTCACCCAGCAGACGCGTCGATCCATGCCATCGGCATGCTGCATCGCGGCGCCCGATCCGCGATCGAGTTCGCAGGCTCGGCCGATTTTTCACTGGGCGCCAGTCCAGCCCTCGCGCGACCGAGCCTCGACATTGGCGGAGTACGCCACGAATTGTCAGATGTTCCGATCGCCTGGGAACGAGCCCTCGGATGGATTCCGACGTTCACCTGTACGATCACCGATCTCGTCATCCGTGGGACAATCTTTGCGCCCTATGGTCGCGACGCCGACGTCTCGGGAGCAGTCTATGCGCTCTCGATCGAAAATCGCGGCACGGCCGAGGTCGCGATCGATGTCACGCTGGCGGGGACGCTCGGTCACCGGCAGCTGCGTGTGCGCACTCCGCGCGCGTTCGAGGACACGAATCGCACCAGCCTTGGCGCGACAGGCGCCGTGCTGCTCGAAGGGTCGTCACTCCCCGGCTTGGCCGCCGCAGCACTGATCTCCGACGGCGAAGCCACGACGTCGGTCGACGACCAGACGTACTCCATCCGTCGCTCCCTTCGCATCGCCGGCGGCGGACGCGAGCAGGTCGCGTTCTATCTCGCCGTCGGCCCGGAGCGCGATGGCGCCGAAGCCACGGCGCTCGTACTCAAGCGGCGCGGATGGCGCGAGCTGTTGTCGTCGACGAGAGACGCATTGCAAGGGTTGGAGCAGAGCACCGGCCACGAGCAGATCGATCGGCTGATCAATCGCAATCTCTTGTTCGCGTACTTCTATGGCGTCGGTCGCGCACTGGACGATGCACAATACTATCTCGTGCGCACGCGCGCTCCATGGAACGGGCACGGTGTCACGGTTCGCGATTGGGAAGCTCTCATGTGGACGGTGCCCGCGGTGCAACTTGCCGACCCGCCGCTCGCGCGCGAACTCTTGCTCCGCATGTGCGAGCTCCACGGTTACGCTCCGGGGCGCGGCGTTCACTATCTCGACGGAACGCTGTTCGAGCCTGGTTTCGCGATCGAGGGCGTTGCGTGCTATCCGGTCGCGACGGATCGCTACATCCGCGATTCGGGTGACGATCGCGTCGTCGATGAGCCGGTGCTCGCCGACACACTGTATCTCTGCGCCGAGGATCTCGACGGACGGCGTGACAAGCGCTTTCCGTTGTACTCGACGGAAGTGAGTCCATCGGGCGAACCGGCGGTGCATCCGTTCACGGTGCACGGCAACGCGGTCGTCGCACAGGCGCTCGAGCTTCTTCGCCGTACTCTCGATGAGGAAACGTCGCGCGGCGTCGAAGATCCCGAAGCGGTTCGTGCCGCGATCAACCGGCATTTCATTGTCGAGTCGGGCGGCAAGTCGATGTACGCGTCGGCCATCGACCTGGCCGATGCGAAGTCGATGCGCGACGATCCAGCGGCGTCGGCATTTTGGCTTCCGTTGTACGAAGCCGTCGCACGTCAGGACTCCGCCTATCGAAGAACGGTGAAGGCAATCGATGTCACACCGCATCTTCTCACAGTGCAGTGTGCGAGACTCATGGGGCCGGACGCGACAGCGATTCTGCAGTGGCTCCGTCGCGCACCGCTCGACGGCGGGTGTGCTGCCGAAGTGGTGGATGCGGACGGTCGCGCGGTGGCGAATGGCGGAGATGCGTCGTTGTCCGGATTGTTGGCGTGGGCGATGTGGTATACGGTCAACGCGCTGGGAGAGCGGCCGTGAGGTCAGTTGAAGGAGTGTGTTCAGTGCGCGAGTAGCGTGTGGACCCTCTGTCTTGCTTGGAGGGTCTCCGGTATATTTCGCGACGCGCGGGAATAGCTCAGTTGGTAGAGCACAACCTTGCCAAGGTTGGGGTCGCGGGTTCGAGTCCCGTTTCCCGCTTGAGAGGGGCGAGTGGTGAGGTCGAGGAGCGACAGGCCGGGGACGGTCGCGGCGCACGACGCTCAACCCTCGCCTCTTTTCGTTTTGAGTGCTGAGTTGTGAGTTGTGAGGTTCTGAGCCGGGATGGCGAAACGGGTAGACGCGAGGGACTTAAAATCCCTTTGCCGTAAGGCAGTCCGGGTTCGAGTCCCGGTCCTGGCATGCGCGTGCGGCGTTGAGTTGTGAGCAACCACCCCCAGGTCGTGAGTCAGCGAGTAAGGGGAAGTCTTGGGTTGGGCGTTTCTGACGGCGCGTGTGAGAGGGCGGCGCGCCACGCTCGTGCGGGATCGATCTGGGGCGATCGGCGCTGAAGGGCGGCGATCAGTCCCGCGACGAGCAACACTGCGCACACGCCGGCGAGTGTGAGCGGACCAGCTCAACTGGTCTCGAATAAGAGTTTCGTGATAGAGGTCACAACGTCTTCAGATACTCGACCAGATCCGATTTCTGCTGCACGGACAGTTGAAGCTTCAGCGCTCCGACGTAGTGGTCGACGACTGCGGCCAAGCTCACCGCACTTCCGTCATGAAAATACGGCGCGTGTTGCAACAGCCCACGCAGCGGAGTGGTGCGATAGGCTTTCTCGGCGGTGCGCGCCGCGTACCGCCCATCCATCCCGGTTTCGCTCGGCGCGTGCAGCTTGTTGCTGTTCACGTCTGTGTACGTCGAACCGGCGTGACACGACGCGCAATTCGCTGCGCCTGTGAAGACCAATCGTCCCCGCTCCGCCGCGGCGGCGTCAAATGAACCAGCCGCCGGCTTGGGCGTGGTCAAGCTGAACTGATATTGACGGAGGGCGGTGAGTTTGGGCGTGACGAGGTCCGGCGTCTGCACGATGTTCACGCCGACGCGCGGGTCGCTGAAGCTGCCTTGTCCATGCATCTGCGTGATGGCGACGTACGCGTTCCAGTACGATACGGGGCCTTCAGCCGTATACGTCAATATGTCGACAGCGGCGAGACCATACGCGGGCGGGAGAACGAGCGGCGTGCTCTGGCCGTCGATGTTCGTGCGTGGATCGTACTTTCCCGGACCCCACGTGTTGAGAATTGTCTTAAGCGCCGCCGGCACAGCTGGAGAGAGCGCGACGATCGCGCCCGGGTTCATGTCCATGTTCGGCCATCCGTCCAACCGATGACCAATGCCTTTGGCGAAGGAGTTGTCGACGGTCGAGTGACACAGCGCGCACGTGATACCGACGCGCGCAAGCGTATCTCGGCCACCGACCGTTCGCACGTCCCCTTTGAGTCCAACGACGGCATTGAGCTTGAGTAGCGTGACGGTCGTCGCCGGGCTGGTGAGATCGACCTTTCCGGCGGCGAGCGCATCGCGGACGGTCTGCGGCAGGGAATCGACGTCGACTTTGAACCCCACCGAGAGCGCCGTCGCGGGACTGACGCCTTTCTGAATGACCTCGTGCATCCGCAGCGTGTCCGTCCAGTATTTTTCGTCGCCGAAGGTGTCGAACCGGAAGATGTCTTTTCCGGCGCTGATCACCGTTGGATCAAGGGGCTCAGGAGTTGGCTCCGCCGGCGTATTCGTGCCGCACGAAATCGCGAGACCTCCGGCTATGGTTGAACCGATGAGCGCGGTAATGACGGTGATCTTTCGCATGCAACTCCTCCAGACGGCGGATGGGATTTCCCGACGAATGGTGAACAGATCAAGTATCAGGCCATAAGCCCAAATTTTGCTTTGTTTATTGGATATTTCATCGGGCACCGGGGACTGGCAGGCCGGCAGCGCGTCTAGGATTCGATATGGAAATGCTGGACGGAGTCGGCGGCGCGCGACGTGGAAATTACCAGGCAAGCGATCCCATTTTCACCATCGGCCACTCGTCGCGCACGCTCGCCGATTTCACGGCGCTGGTGCAGCCGGTCGGCGTCACGCTTGTCGTGGACATTCGCGCCTTTCCACGGTCGCGAGCGGCGCCACAATTCAATACCGACACACTGCCCAACGCTCTCGCCGCGCAGGGCATTCGCTATCGGCATATGCCGGTTCTGGGCGGGCGGCGTCACAGACGCAAGGACGCCCCGCCTTCACGAAACACATATTGGCGCGTTGCCGCGTTCCAGAATTATGCCGACTACGCGGCGACGGCCGATTTCCGCGCCGGCTTGAACGCGCTGCTTCAACTGGCGCGCGATGATCGCTGCGCCATCATGTGCGCGGAAGCGGTGTGGTGGCGCTGTCATCGACGAATTGTCACCGACTACCTGCTCGCAGGTGGCACACCCGTCGACCACATCATGGGACAGGGCGTTGTTGTTCCGGCGACGCTTACTCCCGGTGCGCGCCTCGATTCCGACGGAACCCTCTGGTATCCGGCGCTCGAGAGCGCAGCGCCACAATCGCGCGACTAACCGAGCTTTCTTGCGTGTGAGACCGCGACGCAGTTCCGTCCGTGCTCGCAGTACCAACCATGGCGATCGAGATACACCAAGTGCGTTCGCGTGGCGCCGTCCACCGCCTCGTCCACGCGAAAGAGTTGCTGCACGGACGTGCCGGGACCGCATTTCTGCTGTGGATCGAGTGCCCGAACGCAAAACGCGCCCGGTTGTCGATCCACACTTCTCTTTGCTCCGGCCGGCATCCTGGGCTTCGCCAGTTTCTTTGGCGCAGGCGTTCGCTGGGAAACCGCCGTCGCTTTCCGCTTGTGCGTTGTTTTCGGCTTCGTTCCGCCTGCGCGCTTCGGACCCTTGGCAGTCTTTGCGCGCTTTGCACCAGCGCGTTTCGTCCGCCGGACGACTTTCGGGCGAGCCTTCGTGCCGTCTCCCCGTTTCTTCTTGGCTTTCCCCACCTGCACTCCTCGACTGACCACAGAGGTAATTTTTTCGGGGTATGTTCGGTAGCGGTACTGTAGCAGTCGTTTGGTGGCCGGTCAATGGAGAAGAGTCCATCTCCCATTTCACGGACAATCCAATCCTTTTGGACGGATACTCGAGTCGCGCGACGACTTCGCACGCGCGACGGAAGAAGGCTCGAACCAACGGTCTTCGTGTGCAACGCCGCGTGCTCGCGAGAGAACTGCAACGCGCGCCATCGATCGGCTAAGTTGCCCAAATGACTGACGTCGTGGCGCTCGCTGCAGAACTATTGACGATTGATTCGTCCACCGGCGCCGAGAGCGGCGCGGTGGATTTCGTTTCCAAGTGGTTGGTCGCGCGAGGGTGGAACGTGACGCTGCAGGAAGTCACGCGCGGGCGTGCCAACGTGTGGGCGTCGCGCAGCGGAAAGGGGGTGACGCTCTCCACACATCTCGACACCGTTCCGCCGTACATCGCCCCCAAGCTCGACGGAAATCGCTTGCGCGGCCGCGGCGCGTGCGACGCGAAAGGCATTGCCGCCGCGATGCTCATCGCTGCCGACAAGCTGGCGAAGGCGGGCGAAGAGCGCGTCGATCTGCTGTTTGTCGTCGGCGAAGAGAAAGGCTCCGACGGCGCACGCGCCGCGAATCGTTTGCCGGCGACGAGTCGTTTTCTCATCAACGGCGAGCCCACGGAGAGCAAACTCGCTAGTGGTGCCAAAGGCTCGCTGCGCGTCACCGTTCGCACACGCGGCCGAGCCGCTCACTCGGCGTACTCGCACCTTGGGGAATCGGCGATCACGCCGATGCTCGCTCTGCTGCCGACGCTCGACCAACTCGAGCTGCCGACCGATCCAGTCCTCGGTAACACGACATTGAACGTCGGCACACTTCGCGGCGGCACGGAAGCGAACATCGTTCCGGCCTTCGCCGAAGCCGAAATCATGTTCCGTTTGGTCGGCGACGTTGAGCCGGTCCGTGCAACGATCGATCGCTGGTCGAAAGGGCGCGCTGAACTGGAGTACGGTTCATACATTCCCGCTCAGCATTTTCATACGATTCCCGGCTTCGACATCGCACCGGTGGCGTATACGTCCGACATTCCGTTGCTCGGAAAGTGGGGAACGCCGGTGCTGTTCGGTCCGGGCTCGATTCACGTCGCGCACACTCCGGATGAATACATCGAGGTCACCGAGCTGCGCGCTGCCGTCGGAGCGTACGAGAAGATCGTCCGGAGTCTGCTGAGCACATGAACGCCGAGATTTCGCCACCCGCGCGACGTCGTCGTGTTGCCGTGCTCGGGGCCACGGGCGCCGTCGGACAGGCGTTCATTCGTATTCTGGCAAACCATCCATGGTTCGAGCTGACGGAAGTCGTCGCGTCCGAACGCTCGGCGGGAAAGAGCTATGCCGATGCGACGCGCTGGATCGGCGTCGACGAAATGCCTCGCGCCGTAGCCGGAATGACAGTTCTCCCATGCGATGCAGCACGCGTGTCCGCGGAGATTGTGTTCTCGGCGCTCGAGTCGTCCGTCGCCGCCGACGCCGAACCCGCATTCGCGCGCGCCGGCAAGATCGTACTGACGAACGCGAAGAACTATCGGATGGATGTGGACATCCCGCTCATCATCGCGGAGGTGAACGGATCGCACCTGCAGATCCTCGACGGACAGCGCCGCGCACGCGGCTGGTCGGGCGCGATCGTCGCCAACGGCAACTGCTCGGCCATTGTCACCGCGCTGCCGCTGGCGCCCATCCATGAGCGTTTTGGTATTACGCGATTGGTCGTGATGACCATGCAGGCGATCTCGGGCGCCGGCTACCCGGGCGTTCCGGCACTGGATATTCTCGGCAACGTCATCCCGTACATCGCCGACGAAGAACCAAAGATCGAAGCCGAGGTGAAGAAATTCCTCGGCGCCGTCGACGGCGGAACCATTCGGAGCGCCGCCTTTCCCGTCAGCGCGCACGCGAACCGCGTTCCGGTCGAGCATGGCCACACTGTCTGCATGTCGATCGAGTTGTCCAAGAAGGCCAGCGCGACCGACGTGACGCAAGCGATTCGCGATTGGCGCGGAGACGAATCCGTCCGCGGATTGCCGAGCGCACCGGAACAGCCGCTTGTCGTGAGCGATCAGCCCGACCAGCCGCAGCCTCGGCGCCAAGTGGACAGCGGGAAGGGAATGACCGTGGTCGTTGGCCGCGTTCGCCCGGATCCGATCTTCGACATCAAGCTGGTTGCCATGGGACACAACGTGGTCCGCGGAGCCGCGGGCGCATCGGTGTTGAACGCCGAGTTGATGTTGCACCGCGGTTTGCTCGGCGATCCGTGATTGTACTCAAGTTCGGCGGTACGTCCGTCGGCGATGCCGAGGCGATCGCGCGAACCGGTCGGATCGTCGCGTCGCGCGCCGACAAGGGTGCCATCGTTGTCGTCTCAGCGCTTGGCGGCGTGACCAACTCGCTGATTGCGTTGGCGGAACAGGCGGCCAAAGGACATTTGATTGGTGCCATCCGCGCCGTTGAAGGTCTGCGCGAGCGACACTTGGAGCAGGCGGAGATCTTGCTCGGCAACGGACCCGACGCCGTCGAGACGTGTGCGGAACTGAGCGCGATGATCGACGAGTTGGCGCATTTGGCCGAAGCGCTGACGACACTCGGAGATCTCACACCGCGGAGCCTCGACGCGATCGCGTCGCTCGGCGAGAAGATGTCGTCGCTGTTGTGCGTGGCCGCGTTCACGCGGCAGGGCGTTCCCGCGGTGCACGTCGACGCCTGTGAAGTGATGATCACCGACGACGCGTTCACCCGCGCCGAGCCGTACGCCGACGAGATCGCACACGCCTGCCGGACGTCGTTGCTACCGTTGGTGCGCGAGGGCAAGGTGCCGGTGTTGGGCGGATTCATTGGCTCGGCGAAGAACACTGGAATTACGACGACGCTCGGCCGCGGAGGCAGTGACTACAGTGCCTCGCTGCTCGGCGCGGCAGTGCAGGCCGAGGCGATCGAGATCTGGACCGACGTCGACGGGATACTAACCGCGGATCCTCGCGTCGCTCCAAGTGCGCTGTTGATCGAACAAATTGCATTCGATGAAGCGTCGGAGCTCGCGTCGTTCGGTGCGAAGGTGTTGCATCCGAACACGATTGCTCCCGCGGTTCGCCTCGGCATTCCCGTGTACGTTCTGAATTCGCATCGCCCCGAGGGACACGGAACGAAGATCACGTTCGACGCGCCGAAGCGCGCAGTGAGCGCGATCGCGGGAAAGAACAAGGTCTCATTGGTCAAAGTCGGATCTCCACGAATGCTGTTGACTGAGGGCTTTCTCCGCGCGTTATTCGAGATCTTTGAACACCATCGAACGTCGGTGGACGTCGTCTCCACGTCGGAAGTATCGGTGTCGCTGACCGTTGACGACCCGTCGCGGCTCGAGGCGATCGTCAGCGATCTGCGGGCACTTGGCGACGTCTCCGTCGAACGCAACCGCGGCATCGTAGCGGTGGTGGGCGGCGCGATCGCAGATGGCGGCGCCACGATGGCGCGCGCATTGAACGCGCTCGGCGACGTGCGGGTTCACATGCTGTCGCTGAGCGCAACGGGCATTAACCTGACGATGGTCGTCGACGACGTGCAGGTAAACCCGGCAATTCAGCGGCTGCACGCGGCATTCTTTGGATCGGGAGAACCACGCGCCGGAGCACGACCATGACACGGAACCTGGCGATCATTGGAATGGGCAAGATGGGCCGCGCGATCGATGAGCTCGCGCCGTCACGCGGATGGAACGTTGTCGCTCGGATTGGCGCCCCCGAGGCGAAGCGCGGCATCACCGTTGACTCGCTCGGCGGCGCCGACGTCGCGGTCGAATTCAGCACGCCGGACGGAGCGTTGGAAAACGTGCGCGCGGTGATCGCCGCCGGGTGTCCCATCGTTGTCGGGACGACCGGCTGGTACGCCGACTTGCCGCAGTTGCGCACCGAGGTCGAGGCGAAGGGCGGCGCGTTGATCACAGCGCCGAACTTCTCATTGGGCGTCAACATCTTCGAGCAGATCGTCGAGACCGCCGCGCGGCTGCTTCGGTCCGCGCCCGGATTCGACGCGCATTTGACGGAGACACATCACTCCGCCAAGAAAGACGCGCCGTCAGGAACGGCGCAGACGCTCGCCAACGCCGCGGTCGTCGCTTGGGGTCGCGACATTCCGATTACCAGCGTGCGCACCGGATCCATTCCCGGCACGCACGAGTTCCTATTCGACGCGCCGTTTGAGCAGATTCATCTCGAGCACATTGCGCGCGACCGCCGTGTGTTCGCCGAAGGTGCGTTGGTCGCCGCCGGATGGCTGATCGGCCGCCGAGGGGCATTCACCGTGCGCGACATGTTGTCTACTCCAGCGAGCGAAACCAAATCATGACCGCACCGAGGCTGACGGGTTGCGGAACGGCGCTCGTTACGCCGTTCAACGCCGATGGTTCGCTCGATGAAGCCGCGCTTCGCGGACTCGTGGATTGGCAGATCGACGAAGGCATCGACTTCCTTGTTCCGTGTGGAAGCACGGGTGAAGCGGCGACGATGTCGATCGATGAGCACAAGCGAACGGTGACGATCGTCGTCGAGCAGGCGCGCGGGCGCGTGCCGATTGTCGCGGGAGCAGGGAGCAACGACACGCAGAAAGCGATCGCGCTGTCCAAGTTGATGCGCGACGCCGGCGCAACGCATCTGCTGCACACATCGCCCATGTACAACAAGCCGCCGCAACGTGGGATCGTCGCGCACTACCGCGCGATTGCCGAAGCGGTTGACCTGCCGATCGTGGTGTACAACGTGCCAGGACGGACGGGCAGCAACGTCGAAGCAAAGACGACGCTCGAGATGGCCGCCATACCCGGCATCGCCGCGGTGAAGGAAGCGTCGGGCCAGCTATCGCAGATCGCCGACATCGTTCGTGGCCGCCAGCCTGAATTCTCCGTCCTATCGGGCGACGACGAGCTCACGCTTCCGGTCATGGCGCTCGGCGGCGACGGCATTGTTTCAGTGATCTCGAATGCGACGCCGAAGTTGATGGCGCAACTGTGCGCACGAATGCGTGCCGGTCAAATTGCCGAAGCGCGTGAGATTCACATGCGACTGCTGCCATGGATGCGCGCCGCGTTCGTCGAATCCAATCCGCTGCCGGCCAAAGCCGCGCTGGCGATGATGGGCCGGCTCAAGAACGTGCTTCGGCTGCCGCTCGTTCCCATGCTCGAATCGAACAGCGAGGCCGTTCGCGCCGCGCTCAAAACCGCGGGAGCGCTAGCATGACCATCGAAGAGCTTGCACGAGCGATCGACGAGTTCGCGTCGACGCCGGGCGGAACGACGCTGCCAGCCGACGCCGAGGTGGTCGTCGGTCAACTACTCGACGCGCTCGAGCGAGGAGAGGTTCGTGCGGCCGAGCGTAATGCCAATGGAACATGGCACGCGGTATCGTGGGTCAAGCGCGGTATTCTGCTCGGATTTCGGGTCGGCAAGTTGGCGGCGTCTGGTGGCGAGAGTCTTCAATTCGTCGACAAGCACACGTACCCAATCCGTCGATTCAATGTGGAAGACAACGTGCGATTGGTACCGGGCGGATCGTCCGTGCGACGCGGGACGTATCTCGCGCCGGGCGTTGTCTGCATGCCGCCCATGTACGTGAACGTCGGCGCATACATCGACACGGGCACGATGGTCGACTCGCACGCCCTCGTCGGTTCATGCGCGCAGATTGGCAAACGCGTTCATTTGAGCGCCGCCGCACAGATCGGCGGTGTGCTCGAGCCGGTGAATGCGGCCCCGGTGGTCATCGAGGACGACGTCTTGGTCGGCGGCAATTCCGGTGTGTATGAGGGCACGATCGTCCGCGCGCGGGCCGTCCTCGCCGCCGGCGTCGTCCTCACGCGCGGAACGCCGGTGTTCGACCTCGTCAACGAGACGGTCTATCGCGCCACGGCTGACCGGCCGTTAGAGATCCCTGAAGCGGCGGTCGTCGTGCCCGGCATGCGGGCGATCAAAGACGGGTGGGGCGCCCGGCAACAACTTGGGCTGCAGGCACCCGTCATCGTGAAGTACCGGGATGAAAGGACGGATGTGGCGACGGCGTTGGAGGCATGGCTTCGATGAGAGTTTCTGGATCGTTGCGCGTTCCGGGCGACAAATCCATCTCGCACCGCGCGCTGATGTTCGGAGCGCTCGCCGAGGGTGAGTCCCGTGTCACGGGTATTCTGCAATCCGCCGATGTTCACTCGACGGCCGGCGTGCTTCGCGCACTCGGCGTGGAAATTCCGCCGCTGGCGGCCGACTTCACTATTCGCGGGGCGGGCCGTCGCGGACTGACGCAGCCGACATCGGAGCTCGATTGCGGCAACAGCGGCACAACGACGCGACTCATGGCGGGCGTTGTCGCGGCGTCGCCGGTGCGCACCACGTTCGTGGGGGATGCGAGTCTCAGCAAACGTCCCATGCGGCGAATCGCGCGACCGTTGGAAGCGATGGGCGCGCGCGTGCTGCTTCCGGAACATGGCGGCCTGCCCATGACCATTCATGGCGGCACGCTCGTCGACATCGATTGGCGCAGCGAGGTGGCGAGCGCGCAGATCAAGAGTGCGGTGCTCCTGGCTGCGCTTGTCGGCAAGGTGCGTGCGCACGTCACCGAACCAGCACGTTCGCGCGACCACACCGAGCGAATGCTGCAGGCGCGCGGCGCGCACGTTCACGTGGACGGAACGAGTGTGGTCATCGATCCGGGCGACACGCTCGCGGCGCTCGACACGGAAGTCCCGGGCGATCCGTCGTCCGCGGCGTTTTTTGCGGCGCTCGGCGCACTCGCAGATGACGGCGAGCTCAAGCTCGAGCATGTCTGCGTCAACGAAACGCGCATCGGCTTTCTCGGGAAGCTCCGAAGCATGGGCGCATTGGTGCGCGAAGAGAATCGCCATCTCGAGGGCGGGGAATGGGTCGCGGATCTCGTGGTCGCTCCGGGATTGCTTCGTGGAACTACGGTCAGCGCGGCCGACGTTCCGGCGATGATCGACGAATTGCCGCTGCTCGCCTGCCTCGCGACGCGAGCAGAGGGTGAGACGGTCATTACCGGCGCCAACGAGTTGCGTCTCAAAGAGAGCGATCGCATCGCGGCCGTCGTGTCGAACCTTCGCGCGATCGGCGCGTCGGCGGATGAACTCGCCGACGGAATGCGGATTCAAGGCAGCGACGCGCCGCTTCGGGGCCGAGTCATCACGCATGGCGATCATCGTTTGGCGATGGCATTCGCCATCCTCGGCGCCGCAAACGGCAACGAAATCGAAGTGGACGATCCCGACTGTGTCGGCGTGTCGTTTCCGACCTTCTGGGACGACCTCGCTCGCGCTCGAAGCGCGTGACCATCGAATGACCGATTCCTCACACAAGCCGTCGCACATTGTGATCGCCGTCGACGGCCCCGCTGCATCGGGCAAGTCGTCGACGGCGCAGTGGGTGGCGCGCCGTCTTTCGTATTTTCACGTGGATTCCGGGGCGCTCTATCGAGCCGCGACGGCAGCACAACTTGACCGCGGCACTGATCCGGAGACGTGGACTGACGCACACGTCCTCGAGTCGGCAAAGCGCGTGTCGTTCGTGCCGTCACACGGCACGTTCGCCCCGCTCATCGACGGCGCGGCGGTGGATGAATTGCTCCGCGGCGCGGACGTCACGCGGAATGTGTCGCGCGTCGCGCAAATGCCGCGCGTCCGCGATTGGGTAAATGCGCAGGTTCGAGCAACCGCCGAGTCGCGCGATGTCGTCGTGGACGGACGAGATATCGGGACCGTGGTGTTTCCCGACGCGAACCTCAAAGTTTTTCTGATCGCCGACCCGTGGGAGCGCGCGCGCCGGCGGTTGATCCAGCGGCTCAACCGGCATCCGAACGATACGGAGATCGCCGAAGAGACCGATCTGCTCGTGCATCGCGATGCGAAGGACGCCACGCAGACGGTGCAGGCCACCGACGCCGTGCTGATCGACACCACGACATTGACGCAGGAAGATCAGGTCGAGCGGATCGTCGCCCTGGCGAACGCCGTCACGCACCGGCCGAGCGATCCGCCTGAGTGATTCGCCGGAAAGAGCGCTTTGAGGTCATGCCTCCGCACCATGAGCCAGTTGAGCTCGGCGACCTTGAGTTGGGGGACGAGCCACCGGCTCGTAACTCACCGCGCGAATTACACTTCGGCCTCCAAAAACGGTTGACGACCGACTCCGCCGTACCTACCTTGTAAGGTTCGCGGCGTCCCGCAACCTCTACCGTTAGACGAGAGCGCGCGTCACGCCCGTTTTTCCCGTTCCCCCAACCTCGTCGCGGCGAGCTTAAACCTTCCGCGGTTCGTCAGGAGATTCCCCCTCAGCATGCCAGAGCTCGAAACCCCAACCGCCCCAGCAGCCTCGGTCACCGAACGCGAGAAGCGCGACGCGCAGCGCGCCCAACTTCGTCCGCTCGCCAACCGCCGCCCAGAACTGTACGACGAAGACGAGTACTCGTCTGTCGAGTACGAGACCATGATGGAGCTCTACAACGGTACGCTCGCGTCGATCGACGAGGGCGAGATCGTGAAGAGCCGAGTGCTCGCGATTCGCGACAACATGGTCATCCTCGACATCGGCTTCAAATCCGAGGGCAGCGTTCCGCTCGAGGAGTTCAAGGACCATCCGGACCTCAAGCCCGGTGACGAAGTCGAAGTCCTCCTCGAGCACCTCGAGGATCAGGAAGGCTCCGTCGTTCTGTCCAAGAAGAAAGCCGATTTCATGCGCGTGTGGGAGCGTATCCGCGTCGCATACGAGACGGACACGCCGGTGGAAGGTACGCTCGTCAAGAAGATCAAGGGCGGTGTCGTGGTCGACCTCATGGGCGTCGACGCGTTCTTGCCTGGTTCGCAGATCGCGCTTCGTCGCGTCCCGAACATCGACGAGCTCCTGGGGCAGAAGTTCGAGTTCAAGATCATCAAGCTGAACAAGCGCAGACGGAACATTGTTGTGTCCCGTCGTGTGATCCTTGAAAATGAACGGGCCGGCAAGCGCGAGAAGCTGATGAAGGAGCTGGAGAAGGATCAGGTGCGCAAAGGCGTCGTCAAGAACATCACCGACTTCGGTGCATTCATCGATCTCGGCGGCGTGGACGGCCTGCTGCACATCACGGATATGTCATGGGGCCGCATCTCGCATCCATCCGAGCTCGTACAGATCGGCGCGGAGCTCGAGGTCAAGGTCTTGGACATCGACTGGACGCGTGAGCGCATCAGTCTCGGTCTCAAGCAGCTCCAGAGCTATCCGTGGAAGGACGTCGCCGACAAGTATCCGGTCGGCACGCGCGTCACGGGCAAAGTCGTCAGCATCACGAACTACGGTGCCTTCATCGAGCTCGAGCCGGGCATCGAAGGCCTCGTGCACATCAGCGAGATGAGCTGGACGCGCAACGTCCGTCATCCGTCGAAGCTCGTGAGCATCGGCGAGACGATCGAGGCCGTGGTGCTCAAGGTCGATCCGAACGAAGAGAAGATTTCGCTCGGCATGAAGCAGACGGAGCAGGATCCGTGGATGGTGCTGCCGCTCAAGTACCCGGTGGGCACGCGCATCAATGGTAAAGTGCGCAACCTCACAAGCTTCGGCGCCTTTGTGGAAATCGAGCCAGGCATCGATGGACTGATCCACATCTCCGACATGAGCTGGACCAAGCGCGTACAGCATCCGTCGGAAGTGGTGAAGAAGGGCGACGCGGTCGATGTCGTCATTCTCAACATCGATTCCGAGAACAAGCGCATCAGCCTCGGTCTCAAGCAGGCCGAGGAAGATCCGTGGCTTCGTATTGGCGAGACGTATCCGGTCGGCACTGAGCTTACCGGTGCGGTGGTCCGCCTCATGGACAAGGGCGTGGTCGTCGACATCGGCAACGACATCGAAGGCTTCGTTCCGCTCTCGCAGCTCAACACGTCGGACAAGCCGGTCAACAGCCCGGCCGACGTCGTGTACGAGACGATGCGTCTGGACATGCGCGTCCTCGAGGTCGATCCCATTCATCGTCGGATCGTGCTCGGCGTGACGAACATTCCCGAAGAGCAGCCGCCGCGTCCGGAAACGCCGTCCAAGATCATCCCGATGGAGTCGGAGCACGATATGGGATATCCGCCGGTGGATCTCACGGGACTCGATTCGCTCGAATAGCTTCACGGCGCGAACGCAGGATTGCAAAGCCCCCGGAGACTTCCGGGGGCTTTTCTTTTTCGCCGTCGCTGTCGTGCTCGCGCGTCGCGACCACACACCGTCGGGCTCGACAGAGTTTTCTAAATGAGTTTGTCCGTATGGAAGCGGTTGGCGCGTTCCCTTATGAATCGCCAACTGAATCGGACGAGGTATGCCTTCGTTGCTTCCCACGGTACTCGCCGGCCCGATCGTTCGTCGCGTCGAGCCGACGCTCTGTTCGTTTTGGATCGCGCTCAGCGATCCGTCCGACGCGGTCACCGCGACGATTTGGAGCGGTCTCCAGGTCGCGGGTGCAACCGCCGGCACCGTCGTCTCCGGTAACGCGAAGGTCGGATCGGCGACCGTCAAGACCCGCCGGTTCGGAAAGCGCCTGCATGTCGCGTTGGTCACCATCAAGCTCACGTCGCCAACGCCGCCACTGTCGCCGGGCGCGATTTACGCGTACGACATTCAAATCGGCAGCAACGGATTGCAGCAACTCGGCATGCTCGTCGACGAGGATCCGGCGAGCATTCCCGTCGACCTCCGACCGCACCGCGTTCCGGGCCTCGCGCTTGGATATGTCGCGGGCCGGCTGCCGTCGTTCGTGACGCCGCCGCCGCTCATCGAGCAAACCCGCTTTGCCCATGGAAGCTGCCGAAACAGTATCGCGACGCACTATGACGCGTTGGCGTATCTCGACGATACGATTTCTCATAATCTGACCGACCCGACGCAGCGGCCACAGCAACTCTTCATGACCGGCGACCAGATCTACGCCGATGATCTCGCCGCGTCCTATCTGTACATGATCTCGCAGCTCGCCGGCGACGTGATCGGCACGACCGAACAGATGCACGTGGTCGCGACGAACCAACAAGCGGGGATCACCGGCAAACCTCCCACGGACATCGCGATCGACAAACAGTTCGTGGTGAACCTGGACAACTTCCCAGCGATGCGCCGCCTCAGCGCGGTCGTGAAACTCGGCGGCTACACGACGGGCGACGGCGACAATCACCTGTTGAGCTACGGCGAATACGTCGCGATGTATCTCGCGGCCTGGAGTCCGAGAGTGTGGAGCGCGTTGGGCACGGCGGACCAAACTTTTCTTCCGCTTCCGCCCGGCGCGATCCAACTCTGGCCGTTCTTGGACAAGCCGGAAAACGAAAAGCCGTACGACGGCGATATCGGGAAGCTGCACGAAGCGGAGAACGATCCGTTCAGCGACTTCAGCATCGAAACCAAGTGTACGGAGCTCTATCGCACGGGTGTGCCGCGCGTCGCGCGTGCACTCGCGAACGTCGCCACGTACATGATCTTCGACGATCACGACGTCACCGACGACTGGAACCTGCACGGGAATTGGGTGAACCGCGTCTATTCAAAGGCGTTCGGGCGCCAACTCGTGCGCAACGGCGTCATGGCGTACGCCGTCTTTCAGGGTTGGGGGAATGATCCGGTCGCGTTCGAGACGGGAAAGAACAAGGAGCTTCTCGACGAGATCGAGAAACTCTACGGCGCCGACGACGGCGCTTATCCGCTCGGTCCAACTGATCGCGTCGACACACTGACCGGTGTCTCCGGTGCGGCGTTCACTGAGCAGGCCGTATGGAACTACATCGTTCCAGCGCCCAAGATGCAGGTGATCGTTCTCGACACGCGCACGCGTCGCAAATTCACGGGGCAGGAATATCTCCCGGCGGATCTCGTCGGGCTCAATCGTGAAGCGCAAATCCCGGCGGGACCATCGACTGACGGACGCGAAGTGGTGTTCGTCATTTCGGCGGCCCCGGTGTTCGGGCCAGACTTCATCGAACAACTGGCATGGCCCCTCGCACAGGTGGCGATCGACGCGGTGCATTTCGGCAAGGGCTTGGACGCGACCGGCTTTCAACAGGGCGATGTCGGGGTCGAGAAGTTCGACGCGGAAGGCTGGTCGTCCAACGACGCCGCGCGTGAGGATTTGCTCAAGCGCCTGGCCACCTATCCGCGCGTCGTGTTGCTCGGCGGCGATGTTCACTTCTCATATACCGCAACGCTCGACTACTACAAGGACGGAGCGCCGGCGCCTTCGCGCATCGTGCAACTCACCGCCAGTCCGCTTCGCAACGTCGCGAAGCCCGAGGGGAAGTTGTTGATGCGGCAGAACGCATTTCTTCAAACGCTTCAAACCGAGTTCTCGATCGCACGGCTTGCATGGAATCAGGCGTCACCGATCAAGATCCCTCCGGATGCGTTCGTGTCCGCGGGACGTCGGGGACGCATGGTGCGAGCCCCATCGTTGTTGCCGGCAGGCGGCTGGCCGGCCGGCACCGTGATTCCCGTCGGAGCGCCGCCGCCGGATTGGCGATGGCGGATGCAACTGCAACGCGACGTGCGTCCCGACTCCGTTCGACCGGCACCACTCCGCCAGCCGGCGCTGGCCGCCGCGAGCGAGCTCAATGAAGCAGACGCACTCCCAGCGTACCGCGCAATCACCACTCGTCATCAGACAATGGCGGCGACACGGTTCGAGTTCCTCCGCCAGATCGTGTTCCAGTCGAACGTCGCCGTGGTCCGCCTGTCCAAGCCGGGCACGGACGTCGTCCTTCAGCATGTTCTCATTTCGCAGAGCGCGCCGGACTCGGTAACAGGCGCCGAGAATACCGTGCACGAAGTGTCGCTCGCCGCGAGCAAAGAGCCGCCCCCGGGCGTGGAGTTCCGCTGATGGGCACCGACGACAAGACCGAAAACATCTATTCGCACATCGTCTCGTGGTTCAAGACCAGTGCCCAATGGATCGTCGACCACCTCGCCGATCCGGTGATCGCGCAATCGATCCGGCAAGATCTGGGTCTCAAACCTGGGGCCGAAATTCCCGCGGCGGCCAAGGGAACGTTCGCCCAGTTCGCGTCGGGCTTGGACCCTGATGTGGAGGGACTGTCCGACACGCTCGAGCAGGTGTTCGCCGTCGGCCCCGAGCTCAAGACGCTCTCGGCCACATTGGAGACCGACAAATTCCCCGCGAACCAGATCGCCTATACGCTGCTCAAGCTCGCAGCCACCGACTCCATCCGTCTTCGCGCACCGTTGCTGTCCGCGCTTTCGCGGGCAGCGCTGTTCGTCGAAGAGGACACCGAGTCGTTCATCATGCTCGACCCGGCACGGCTGCTACGCAACGCGCGTGGCGAAGATCTCCCGACCGGGGAAGCGCTCGCACAGCGCTTGGCCGGCGGCGGAGCGCTCGTGTTGCAAATCCTCTCGATGCTCACGAGCTCGCAACATGACAAGGAAAAGCCGGGGCTCGTCGACGTTTTTTCCGGCTGGGACCTAGCGCCGGATAGCGTCACTCCGAAAGCGGACCTCGTCTCGACTCGCGCAACGACGTTCTACCTCAAAGGCGCATCGCAGACGACCGGCGGGCTACTCGTATCGATTCTCGCCGTGCCAACCGCACACGGCGGCCCTGGATTGTTCATTGCGCTCGGCGGCAGCCTCTCGCTCAAACGCGAGACGGACACGTCACACTTTCAGCTCGACGCGGGATTCCCCGGCGCGTTCGACATCTACATCCCGTTCAAGGGCTCGCGGTTGGGATTCGCCGCCCATAGCGGCGATGTCAATCCGTTCTTCAAGTTCGCGATCAACAACGGGAGCGCCGACCAGCCTGCGTTCCGCATTGGCGAGCCGAACGGAACTCGACTCGACGTTTACCAATCCGAATTCGGCATTGATGTTTCGAAGCAGACGGCCGGCTTTCGCTTCGGGTTGCACGACGCGGAATTAGTCATCGCTGCCGGGACCGCGGGCGGCTTCCTGAGCCAGATCGTCGGTGATGGCGCGAAGGTTCGCTTCTCGGTCGGCCTCATTGCGGACACCGACGGCGGCTTCCGTCTCGACGGCGGAACGAACGCGCGCGCCTCACTTCCGATTGGTCGAACGATCGCCGGCGCACTCACAGTGCACAGCATGGATTTGGCGCTCGGACCGTCGAGCACGGGTGGCGATCTCGGGCTCGAAGTGTCCGGCAGCTTCACCGCGGCGCTCGGACCGTTTACCGCGACGGTCGATCGTCTCGGGTTCGAGCTCGAGGCCGACCGGCGCGACAACGGGAACATGGGTCCGTTCCACGTCGGCGTGGGACTCAAGCCGCCGAGTGGAATCGGACTCCTGCTCGATTCCGAGCTCGCGACTGGGGGCGGGTACCTGTTTGCCGATCCGGTCAACAACGAGTATGCCGGCGCGCTGGAGCTCAAGTTCAGCAAGTTCAACGTGAAGGCGATTGGCGTCCTCGCGGACGGGAAGGAGGGGTGGTCGCTGCTGTTGCTGCTCTACGCGCAAACACCGCCGATTCAATTGGGCGCCGGGTTCACGCTGAATGGCATCGGCGGATTGATCGGCGTGCAGCGTGGGATGGACATCACGAAGCTCGGCGCGGCGCTCAAGACCAAGGCGTTCGACGACATTCTCTTTCCCGCCGACCCCGTCGGGAATGCGCCGCGCATCATCAACGAGCTGCGGTCGTTTTTTCCATTCAGCGACCGTTCGCTCACCTTCGGACCGATGTTCGACATCGGTTACGGTGAACCGCGCATTCTCTACATTCGCGTCGCGATCCTGTTTCAGATCAACGACGTGTTTCACAAACCGCTTGGCGCGTGGTCCCTCGCGCGCATTGCTCTCGTCGGACAACTCCGGTTGGAGCTCGGCGCGACCAAAGCGAATCCTGGAGCAACCGTCGTCAAGTTGATCGTCGACGTGCTCGGCTTCTGGGATCTCGAAAAGAAAAGTTACGGATTTCTCGCGACCCTCCGCGATTCGAAAATCGGAACGATCGACATCACTGGCGGGCTCGCCGTGTATGGCCAGTACGGTGCGGATTCCAAGTTCATTCTCGCGGCCGGCGGGTTCAATCCGCGATTCAAGGACGTACCCGCTGAAGCCAAGGGTGCGCTCGATCGGCTGGGTGCGTCGTTCAAGGTTGGCAGCTTCAGCCTCAAGCTCACTGGATATTTTGCGCTTACGCCTGGCACAATCCAGGCGGGCTTCGACGTCATCGCTTCGGCGTCACTCGGACCCATCGGGCTCAAAGGAGAGCTCGGCTTCGACGTTCTGGTATATCGGGATCCACATACGTACTTCATCGCCGATTTCAAATTCTCGGCGGTAATTACCTACCGCGGGCACACGCTCGCCGGCGTGAAGGTGACGGGATTCATCGAAGGACCGGGCGCCTGGCATGTGAAGGGCAAGCTGACGTTTTCGATCCTGTGGTGGGACATCGACAAATCGTTCGACGAGGCGTGGGGAAGTCTGCCGCCGACGAGCGTCGTCATTCAAACGAACGTGCAGGCCCTGCTCGCGACCGAGGTGGCGCGGCGCGAGAACTGGTCCATCGAGCTCCCCTCCGGGTCGGACGCGATGGTGACATTCGCCCCGCCAGTTCCGAACGGCGCACAGCATGCGCATCCGCTGAGTCGCGTCGCGTTCAGCCAAACCGTTGTTCCGCTCGGATTGACGCTGCAGCGCTTCGGCGACACCCGCGTCACGGGAACAACGCGATTCGACATCACGAAACTCACAATCGGCGGTCAGATCATCACCGCGCGGGTTCCCGTTCGTGAGCATTTCGCGCGCGCCCAATTCCTCAACATGAGCGACGACGACAAGCTGACGAAGCCGTCATTCGAAGAGATGGATTCCGGTGTGGAGTTCAGCTCGGCGGCGTACCGCGTGAGCCCGGCACCTCTTCTGGTGACCATGGAATACGAAACAGTGTACCTCGACATCGATCCGGTCAAACCAGGTACGACGCGCCCGGAGCCGGCCCTCGCGCGCTTGCAGCCGACCCACGAGCTCGTTTCTTCGCTCGCGACGCAGGGTGCGGCCGCCCGTGCACCGCAACGTGCCGACGAGCAGATGAGATCTCGCATTGCCGCGCGAGTTGCCGTCACCGCCGCACCATTGGCGGTCGCCGATCGTACCGCCTTCGCAGTGGACCCCGTCGTCCCATTGACCGGTCAGGGAACGACCGTGGCGATGATTGCCGAACAGCGCTTTCGACCGGTCGATGCCGCACGCTCGCAACTCATCGAGCAATACGAACTGGTTCCGAACTGATCATGACTGCATCGACCTATCGCTTTCTCCCGTGGTCGCGGCGCGGCCTTGCCGACCGGATCACCGCCGCTGATGCGGGCGGCCAACTTCCGGCGCGCGCGAAGGTGTCGGTTGGACTGACGGTCACCGCCACCGCCGAGTCGACCTACGATGTTTCCGTCTACGGACCTGGCGACGTCATCGGCATCGATCAGCAACTCATCATTCGCACAGATCCACGTCCGAACGCAACGGACTTCGAGGCGAACTATTTTCCCGCGATCGAGTTCGACCCGCCGGATTTCCCCTGGCTGTTCACGCCGGCGGCGAGCGGTGCCGACAACCACTTGCGGCCGTGGTGCGTGTTGATCGTCGTCGACCTCTCCGTCGTCGATGCGCCCGCCGGCGTGACGGGTCATCCACTGCCTCTACTCGTCGTCCCAAGCGCGGTGCGATCGACAGAACTTCCTGATCTCGCCGAGTCGTGGGCGTGGGCGCACACGCAGATCGTAGCGCCGGCGGCAAACGTCGCACTCGCCACCGCGCTCTCCGACCAACCGTCCATGAACGTGTCGCGCCTCGTCGCGCCGCGACGTCTCGAACCTGGCAAGCGGTACGCTGCGTGTCTCGTACCTGCGTTCGACGCCGGTGTCGCGCGCGGACTTCACGACACACCGCCGAGCGACGCTCCTCTCAATCCAGCGTGGAGCACTTCTGCGACAGGCGATGTCCAACTCCCAGTCTACTTTCATTGGGAATTCTCCACCGGTCCGGCCGGTGACTTCGAGACGCTCGCGCGGCGCCTCAGGCCAGCCACTCCTCCGAACACCGCCGGCGTCGAGCGCATGTACATCGGGAACGCGGGGCCGGAGCTCCCGATCATTCCTCCGGCTGATCCGTCCGCATATCTCGACATGGACGGCGCACTCCGGGCGCCCACGCGCTCGAGTGCCACCCTCGCCGAAGTCCCGGCGTCAATCCAATCGGCATTGCGTGCCACGCTCGACGCAGCGGCGGCGCAGGCGCAGACCGGGCCGACCGCAACCACGCCTGCCGTCGGTCCGCCGATCTACGGCCAATGGCACGCGCGCCAACACACCGTGCCGACGGATGCTCCTGTCTGGCTTCGCGAACTGAATCTCGATCCGCGCGCGCGCGTCGCGGCTGGACTCGGCGCCGAAATCGAGCGGCAGAATCAAGAAGACTTCATGCAGTGGAGTTGGGAGCAGGTCGGACGAATTCTCGAGGGCATTCGATTGCTCAGCCAATCGCGGCTCTCGATGGAGACGCTCGTTCGCGTGCACACGCGACACATCGCCGCGCTGCCGCCTGATCGGTTGTTTCAGATGGCCGCGCCGCTGCACAGTCGCGCGACGCAAGGCGCCGTCACCATCAGAGCGAAGATGGAGCAATCGAGTTTGCCGAATGCGGCGGGCGACCCCGCGCTCCGCCGATTGACGAGCGCGCAGAATCCCACGATGCGGGCCGCAGTTCGCCGCGCCGCGCGCATGGCCCCGGCGGCCACTGCAGCGGCCACCCCGGCGCGCATCGTGCCCAAGTTGGCCACCGGTGAGCTCGACGTCGATCCGACGCGATTCATTCCGAGTGGGCTTGTGGGTGTGCGTGAAACGCTCGACTTCTACACAGTGCTCGGCGGAATGACAATTACGCTGGACGAGATCGGCATGCCAACCTTCATCTTGTTGGATGCGTACGACTACTATCGGAGCGCCACGACAGCGGTTGGGAATTTGCCGATTCCCGGAATACCCGTCCGCGCCAACATCACCACGATTGGGATCGTCGCCGAAGCGCAGGTGCAACCGACGCGCGAATCAGTCGGCGCGAGCACCATACCCGGCACGAATCTCACGAGAGCGCTCACCAGCATGGTCAGCGGAGCAACGCCGGTCGTGCACGACGTGGCGACGGTGTCTCGTCTCCAACAGTCGATCGCCGCGTTGGCGGCGAACAACATCGTGGGTGCGCCTGCGATCACGCCCAAGTTCGTTCCTTTCGTGATGCCGTCGGCGCGCGACACACTCGTCGCGCGCATGAACCCGCGTCTCACGGTGCCGGCGCGACTGCAGACAATGATCAACGCGAACGGCGTCGCGCTCGGGATGCCAACAGGTGCCCAGCTCGCGGTGCAGGCAGCATCGCCGGTTCGCGTCGCGCCAACGTACGATCGAATCATGGCAGCGCCCGAGCTCGACGTCCCGGTCTATAGCTATCTCGCGAAACTCGATCCGAAGCGCTTCATGCCGGGCGTTGGCGACGTCCCGTCCGACAGCATCATGCTTCTCGAAACAAATCCGCGCTTTATCGAGGCGCTGCTCGTCGGTCTGAACTCCGAGATGAATCGCGAACTCCTGTGGCGCGAGTTTCCAACCGATCAACGCGGCACTCCGTTCAAACGATTCTGGTCGTGGTCCGATGGCGGCGCCGACATCGCGCCCATACACACGTGGCCCGCGACGAACGCGCTCGGTTCCAATACCCGCGCCAGCAGCGGCGGGCAGATCGCGCTGATGATTCGCGGACGGTTGCTGCAGCGGTATCCCAATACGTCAATCTTTGCTTGGCGTGCGAAGGCGGGGAAGCTCATCAACCCGCCCGCGGCGAGCGACATCCGGCGACCCATATTCGCGGGCGTCCTCGGCACTGACATCGCGTTCGCTGGTTTTGATCTCACCGATGTCGAGCTCAATCAGGGCGACGGCTGGTTTTTCGTGCTGCAAGAGCAGCCGACCGAGCCGCGATTCGGATTCGATGAAGGTAGCGGCGCGACGCCACCCGCAATCACGGCATGGTCCGATGCGACGTGGGATCATACCGCGACGGCCCCGGGACACTACCTGCGCATCACCGGCAATCCACTGAGCGGCGTGCTGCACGGCACCGGCCGCTTCGTGGATCACGCCGGCCATCTCGCGTCCATCACCATCCAGAAGCCGGTATGCGTGGCCGTACACGCCCGTGCCATGGTTCAGGCAACGACCCCATGAGAGACCAGCGTTAATGGCTGACGATTTTTCACCGCAGATCGCCGCGCTCATTCCCGGCGTTCCGATCGCGCTGTTGCCCGTTCGACTCGAGGCGCGCTTCTTCAACGGCGGCAACGAGCTGCGTGTGCGCATTTATCCAGATCAGATCCACATCAATGCGCACGAGTCGGAGCTCTCGCCGGCGGAGGCCAACGCGGGCGTAGCGTACTGGCGAGAGCGGTTCGCGTCGCCCGACGTGAAGACGCGAACGACCACGCCGTGGGCAACGTTGTGCGCCGCAGCGACACCGCAGCGCGCCGCGTGGATCATCCGCGTGCTCATGCCGACGAACGTAGCACAGATCGGCAAGACAACCACGCCGGTCTTTCCGGTCGGAATCGCGTTTCGCCCAGGCGAGTGGTCACACGCCGCGCGCGCCACGGCTCTCCCCAAACGCTGGTTGGTGATCGGAAGGCGTTTTCTTCCTGTCTTCTCTCCCAGCGGTGTTCCCAGCATCCCGGGACCTTCGCTGACGGCCGGCATTGAGTTATTTCGGAAGTGGAGCGCGAACGTCGTCGGCGATTCACTCGACGTAACGATCGCACCCAATGAGACCAGCGTGCCTCCGCCCGGCGACGCGCTGCCGCTGCAGCCTACGGCGCGTTGGCTCGCGGACTTTGACGAAGCCGAACGCGTCGGCATGGCCGTCCGGATCACGCTCGCGGACTGCATACCGAATTCATTCCTGAGTCAGGGCGTCGATCAGCTGTTCGTGTTGGGAGTCGACTGGACCGTCACGCCCGACGTCGCGGCCGCGTCGTTGCGACAGCTCATGTGTGCGCACGCGTACACTGACGGTCTATCGGGACTCGATCCGGGAACCCCAACCAACGTCACGGCCACGGCGCGACCCGGCGCATCGCCCTCCAGCGACGCGCTCGTACTCGCCCTCGATCCCGAGCATCACCCGCTCGCCGGCAGCGTGAACAGTCTCTCAACCGACCGATTGTGGCGCGGGCTCGGCATCGTCCCAACCGCGGACGATTTGCTCACGACAATTCCGGGAGGCAATAGTCTCGAGCCAATCGTCACGTCGCATCTCATCAACGCGCTCTGGGAAAGCACGCTCGGCTCCTACGCCACGGACTTCATGAGTCCATTGGTCGACGACGCCTTGGGCGCGGACCTCCGCGACCACGCGAAAAAATATCTGCAGCCCGGCGGACCATACGCGACACTGCGCATCGGAAAACAGCCGTACGGAGTGCTGCCAGTTCTTCCGCTGCGGAGCGAGGCCCGTGGCGATACGCCGTTCGAGGACAAGCTGCTCAAACTCACGAGGGCGCTGCAGCCCCTGTGGTTGTTCGCGGCGGATCGCGTTCCGCGCATCGGCCGGACGGGAAGCATCGACACCGACACAACGCAGATTCTTCAAACAACGCCGGTCGCAAGCTCGTTTCGATTCCGTCCCGTGCTCGGACCGCTCGCCGTGAGTGCGACAACGCAATTGGCGCCCTTTGCCGAAGTGCAGGAACTGACCACCAAGATTCTCGGATGGTACCTGCGGTGGGCGCAAACGCCGGCCATCACCGGATTCGCCCTGCATCCGAGCGCGAATCCGCTCAAGGTGCCGCTGGTGGATCCCAAGCCGATCGTTCCCAACGCGCGCATCTCGTCCACATATCTGCAGGCCATCGCAGACCTCGCGCGCTCGAGCGGAACCTACGAGGCAGTGAAGGCGCGTGAAGATGCAGCCGTTCTGCTCGAAGCGCTGGTCGCGCACGCTGTTGGGCGTGAGTTGCATCGCGCCGATATGCGAACGATCAACGACTACATGCTCGCCACCGGGCAGATCGCCGCGCTTCCCGCGGTTGGTGTTCTCCAAGCGGCGGAGTATGTGGGAATTGAAACAGTGTCACGGCCGAACCCGGCAACGGGCGTTCTCGTGACCACGCAATCCGAAGCATCTCGCGTCGTCATTCCATCGGTGACCGGACAACAAACCGTGCGCCAATTCGTGACCGCAGCAGTGAAGCGCGGCGCCGTCGTTCCCGCCAACTTGCGGCCGTTGGGCGACATGCTCGCGAGCATCGAGTGGCTGACTCAACGTCCGGCCGATCAAATCGAGCGCTGCCTTCGGGGTGTGCTCGATCTCTACTCGCATCGCCTCGATGCATGGATCACGTCACTCGCCACGAGACGGTTGGCCACCGTGCGCGCCGCGAAGCCAACCGGCATTTACATTGGAGCGTACGGCTGGCTCGAGGGTCTCAGGGTGTCGACCGCGCCAGTCAGTCAGGGGTACATACACACCCCGTCGCTTCCGCAAGCGGCGACGGCGGCAGTGTTACGGAGTGGCCACCTCGCGCACAACGACGCCGAGCACAAGGCGCTCAACATCACGCTGACGTCGGATCGTGTGCGCACGGCAATGACCATTCTCGACGGCGTCTCGCAGGGTCAGCCGCTCACCGCGTTGCTTGGCTATCGATTCGAGCGCTCGTTGCGCACGTTCGATCCGCTGCTTGCGAAGTACATTCTTCCGTTCCGTCGCTTGGCACCGCTCCGGCCCGACGGCGCTCCACCGGCACCCGCAACGCCGTCTGATGCCATCGCCGCACGCGACGTCGTCGATGGCGTCGCGCTCCTCGATCGCTGGCGCGTCGAAGGTGTCGCGCTACTCAACGCGCTCATGCCGCCGCCGCCCCAAGACGACGCGGACTCCCTCGGTGCGTACCTCAACGTGCTTGCCGACACGTATGACGCGGTCGCCGACGTAATGGTCGCCGAAGCAGTCCATCAGAATGTGCTCGGCAATGGTGAGCGGGCCGGTGCGGTCCTTGCCGCGCTCGACCGGCAAGAAGCGCCGCCGACGATGGACTTCGTGCGCACGCCGAGAACGGGAAAGAATCTCACGCACCGCGTGCTCGTGCTTATTGGCGACGAAACCCTCCCCGCGAGTTGGGCGGGAATTCCCCTCGACACGCGAGCCAACGCCGAACCCCGTCTCAATGCATGGATCGCCCGACTACTCGGCGATCCCAAACGGGTGAAGGTCTCTGCGAAAGCCAGCGGCACAACGCAAGCGTTGTCCGTCGTCTTGACCGAGCTCAATCTCTCTCCGCTCTCGCTCGTCATGGCAGCCCAGGCACCGGGCAAAGACGCGCCGTCGGAGCTGGAAGAACGAATTGTGAATTTGGTCGCCGCGAGGGTAACCGCGCCCACGCCGACGACGGAGATCTCGTTGCTCGACGCGCCGCCGGTCGGTTCGGACCCGAGCATCATTGGGCTCGGCGCGCTGCGTGCTTTTCTTCATGCGATCTATACGCTCGTCACGCACCAGCGCGCCGCGACCGCGAACGATCTGTCGCTGCCGCAGGATGGCAACGACGGCGGGCTCGATGTCACCCAACTCGCCACGCGCGCGAGCGCCGTCGCAACCGCGCACAATGCCGCGATCGCGCTACTCAATGGCGTCACAGTCACGCCGCCGGCCAACACGACTCCGTTACGAGATGCGCTCTGGAATGCCGCGGCCTTTGGCGTGCGCGCCGCCGTTCCGCCAATACCACCGTTGGCAAATGCGTCGAGCAGCTATCGCGATGACCTGATCGCACAAGCGCGCGACGTTCTCGCGGCGATGCGTTCCGCGGCAAGTCGCGAGGCCGCGCTCGTCACTGCGTTTGGCGCCGGCGCCACGGCGAGCGTTGCGGACGCGGTGGCTCACCATGTCGAGCGTATGCGAGTGCTGCTGGGCGGTGATTTCCCGATTCTAGCGCGCTTTGTGGCCCGAAATGCATTCGACATCACCTCGTCGATTGGCGATCGCGCGACGCTGTGCGCCGGCGACATGCTCGCACCATCCGCGTGGCTTCAGCGCATGGCGCTCGTACGAGCGGGCGCCGGCCAATTGTCTCGCGTCACGACGTTTGCCGAGATGTTGCAAGGCGACATGTCGCCGACCGACGTTCTCGTCGCGCAGCTTCCGTGGGCGCCGCGAGAGCGGTGGCTCGCATTGCCCTTCGCCGGCGCGGTACCCGAGGCCGAACTATCGATCGCGGCGGTATCCAACGGCGCGATCGATTTCACGAAGCCGCTCGCGGGACTGTTCTGCGATGCGTGGCCGGAGATCATCCCAAGCCGGGATGAAGTCACAGGAATGACATTTCACTACGATTCACCCGGCGCCCGGCCGCCGCAGGCTGTGCTCATCGCCGTCCCTCCGGAAACGGCGACGCCGGGGTGGAGCGTCGCGGCGATCTACGATGCGATCGTCGAGGCGCACACTCTCATGCCAATGCGCGGCGTCGGGCCGGCGGAACTCCGTTGGGTGGGTACGGTACTCCCCGCGATGTGCCTTCCATTCTCGTTCTCTGATGACGCGCCGGCCGTACAGTTCGACGGCCTCGCCGCGAAATACGCGGCGGCAAATGCGCCGACCGCCAACATCCTCGGCAAGAGCTGAGTCATGCTCAATCCAGTTATCAACAACGCCGCGATCGCCAATCCAGAGCGCGTCGTCGAGCCGGCGCTCAACACGTGGTCGCGGCTCGAGCCGCTCCCAATGTCGACCGACGTCACGCCGGCGCTCCAGGCGTGCATCGCGGATCCACTCTGGTTGCTCTGTCGCCAGTGGCAATTCCTGGAGTTCGCCGGCGAAGACACAGGCACGCCGATTCAGGTACAAGTCGAGGGCGAGATCAGTCCAGTCGCTCGATTCCTCCCGGGAGCGATGGGCGCCGATGCCGCTTCGCGCGCGCATCCGTATTCTCCCGACAGCATTCCCCTCGAAGTGGCTGTCGAGCGAGAACCGATTCGGTTGCGGCATCCGCGCCTCGCCGCCGAAGCAGGACTTCATCTGATTCGTATGCTCACGGCCGCCGGCCTCGGACCGCTTCGAGATTTGTTTCTTGGGGCGTATCCGCTGGACATCCCCGCGGCACTTGACGCCGGAGCCGACACGGCGGGTGGCGATTGGCGACAGATCGTTCAGGGAAGAGCGGTGGACTCTCGCAAGCTCGCGTCCGTGTTGCTGCCGTTGCGTAGCCCAAGCGGAACGCTCACCGCGTTGCCGGCCGTGCCAGTGATTCCTGTGAATGCGCAGACCGGCGCACTCGACGTCTTGGGTCGTTGGTTGACCTGGTACCAAGAGTCCGTGGTCGAGCCGGACGGGCCAGAGGCGTGGAACCAGCGACGGCTCGAGTACGTATTCGGCGCTGGTGCGAGCGTTGCCGGAAGCGAGGTGATACTCACCGCAGACGAATACGCCGACGGGACGCTCGACTGGTATTCGGTGGTCGGAGGCAACGGATCCATGGGCACGCCGTTGTCGCCTGCGACGACGGTACGAATTCCGGTATCATTGCCGTCACCCGTTGAGTATTCTGGAAAGCCGGCCGATCGCTTTTGGGAATTCGAGGATGCGAATGTCCACTTCGGAGTCATCGATGCCGGGCCGACCGATCTCGCACGGATGCTCCTCGTCGAGTTTTCGCTGATCTACGGCAACGACTGGTTCGTCGTTCCGGTCACGATGCCCGTGGGCTCCATTTTTCGGACGACGAGTTTCACCGTGCGCGATACGTTCGGCGTCGACACGACCATCCAGCCGTCGAAAAACACAGACACGACACCGTGGTCGATGTTCAAGATCCCGGGATGGAGAGGCCCGCGGGACGCGTTCTTTCTGGCGCCGACGTTGCCCGAGACGATCGAGAGCCGGCCGATCGAAGAAGTCGCGCTGTTTCGCGACGAGATGGCCAACATGGTTTGGGGAGTCGAGCGCCGGGTGCAAGGCGTGTCCGGCGACGCATACGATCGCGCCGACGATGAATATAAGAAAGCAGCGCAGCAGCAAGTGAGCGGGCCGCCCGTGAACGCCGAGCTCACCTATCGGTTGGCGACATCGGTGCCGGAGAATTGGATTCCGTTCGTTCCCGTTCCCACGGAAGGGAGTGCGTTGGGCAACAATCCCGTCGCGCAACTGCAGCGTCGCGCGATGCTCCGCACCGAGACCGACGGTCAACGTCACGCGGTCCAGCCGCGCGGCGTACTGCTTCGCTCGCACCCCGATCAGCCGGCGGAGACCGAAGTGCCGCTCCGCATCGAGGAGGAGGAAGTGCCGCGAGAGGGGGCCGTCGTCACGCGCGCGTTTCAGTTCGCGCGATGGTTCGACGGGCGATCGCTGCTTTGGCTCGGGAGACGCACGCGACCGGGCCGTGGTGAAGGCAGCAGTGGCTTGCGTTTCGACGCATCCGACCGCGCCTGAAGCGTCCGAAGCGTCCGAAGCGTCCGAAGCGCCGGCTGTCGGGTTATTCCGGCGCAATGCGATAGCCCAATTGTCAGGGAGTTTTTCTGCTGCGGCGCGGTGACACCCCACCCTCGCGCCACAGTGGTCGCATCCACAAAAAACCAACGCGTGCGTCGCCGCGATGAGGCGTCGGCCGCGCTCATCAATGGCGGAGCCCACCTCGGCGGCGCCTCGCAACCTTCACGGTCGATGAATGCCTTCATCGTTGCCCACCGTGCTCGCCGGCCCGATCGTTCGACGGGTCGAGCCGACGTTGTGTGCCTTTTGGATCGCGCTCAGCGATCCGTCGGATTCCGTCACCGCGACCATTTGGACCGGCGTGCAACTGGCCGCCGCCGGCGCCGGATCCGTCGTATCCGGCGCCGCGAAAGTGGGATCGGCCACCGTCAAGACGCGACGCTTCGGCAAACGACTCCACGTCGCCCTCGTCACGATCAAGCTGCAGGACGCATCGGCCTTGGCACCTGGAACGATCTACTCGTACGACATCCAAGTCGGCGCGAACGGATTGAAGCAACTCGGGCTGCTGTCGGACGAAGTCCTCTCCGACGCTGACAAACTCGTCCGTGCGCCGGGGCTCGCCCTCGGATACGCGACGGATCGACTGCCGTCGTTTGTAACACCGCCGGCAACGGTCGAGCTAACGCGCATCATTCACGGCAGTTGCCGCAGCAGCATCTCGCCGCATTATGACGCGCTGGCCTATCTCGACACAACGATTGCCGGCACCCTGACAGACGTCACGACGCGTCCGCAGCAGTTGTACATGACGGGCGATCAGATCTACGCCGACGATCTCGCCGCGTCACTGCTGTACATGATCTCACAGCTTGCGGACGACGTCATCGGCCTCACCGAGCAAATGCACGTCGTCGCGACGAACGACGCCGCCGGAATCGCTGGGAAGCCGCCGGAAGACATCGCGCTCGATCAGCAGTTCCCGATCACGCTCGACAGCTTTCCACCGAGTCGCCGGCTCGGGGCGATCATCAAGCTCGGCGGGTATACGACGGGCGACGGTGACAACCATCTGCTGAGCTACGGTGAATACGTCGCGATGTGTCTCGCCGTGTGGAGTCCGCGTGTGTGGAGCGCTCTGGGCACGCCGGATCAAGTCATTCTGCCAATGCCGCCAGACTTCATTCCGCTGTGGCCCTTCCTCGATCAACCGGAAAACATAAAGAAGTACGGCGGCGATGTTCGCCTATTGCGCGACGACGAAAAGAAACCGGACAGCATATTCAACGACGAAAAGAAGAACTCCGAGTTGTTCCGCACCGGAGTGCCCCACGTCGCGCGCGCGCTCGCGAACATCGCGACATATATGATCTTTGATGATCACGACGTTACCGACGACTGGAACCTGAGCAAGAAGTGGGACAACCGCGTCTACTCGAAGCCGTTCGGGCGCCAGCTCGTTCGCAACGCCGTCATGGCATACGCGGTGTTCCAAGGTTGGGGCAACGACCCGGTCGCCTTCGAGACGGGGAAGAACAAAGACATTCTTGACGAGATCGAGAAGCTGTACGGAGCGGACAGCGGCGCGTACCCGGTCGGGGACACGAACAAGATCGATACGCTCGTCGGAGTGACGGCCGCCGCGATCACCGAGCTGCCCACGTGGAATTACATCGTGAAGACGCCGAAGACGCAGGTCATCGTCCTCGACACGCGGACGCGGCGCAAGTTCACGGGCGAAGGCTATTTGCCGGCGGATCTCGTCGGACTCAATCGCGAGGCACAGTTGCCCGCCGGGCCTGTGACGGACGGACGCGAAGTCACGTTCGTCATCTCAGCGGCACCGGTCTTTGGCCCGGACGTCGTTGAACAACTGGCGTGGCCACTCGCACAGGTGGCGATCGACGCGGTGCATCTGGGGAAGGGACTGGATGCTGGCGGATTCCAGAAAGGGGAGGCGGGCACGGAGAAGTACGACGCGGAGGGTTGGTCGACGAACGAGGTCGCGCGCGAAGAACTGTTCAAGCGACTCGCGACATACCCAGCCGTTGTCCTGCTGGGCGGCGACGTGCACTTCGCATACACCGCAGTGCTCGACTACTACAAGAAGGGTGCGGCGAAACCATCGCGCATCGTGCAGCTCACGGCGAGTCCGTTCCGCAACGTCTCGAAGCCGGCGATCAAGCTGCTCGCGCGCCAGAATGCCTTCCTTCAGAATCTTGAAACAGGATTCTCTGTTGCTCGCTTGGCGTGGAACGATCCGTCGCCGATCAAGCTCCCCGACGGCGCCGTCGTGTCCCCGGGACGGCGTGGTCGCATCGCACGGTCGCCGTCCCTGTTGCCTTCGAGTGGTTGGCCGGATGGCACTGTGCTCCCCGCGGGGTCGGCGCCACCAGATTGGCGGTGGCGTCTGCGGGTCCAGCGAGACGCGCGTCCTGAAGCCACTCGTCCTTCCGCCCTGCGGCAGCCGCTCCTTCCTGTGGCGAGTGAGCTCATCGAAGCGAACGCGTTGCCGGCCTACCGAGCGATTGCCAGCCGCCACCAAACCATGGCGGTGACGCGGTTCGAATTCCTCCGACAGATCGTGTTCCAGTCGAATTTCGGAATGATACGAATCGTGAAGAACGGCACCGACCTCGTGCTGCAGCACGCGCTCGTCTCCCAAGACGCGCCCGAATCGGTGACCGGCGCGGAGAACACACTCCACGAAGTCCCGTTGTCGCCGAGTACAGACCCGGCTCCTGATATCGAGACGGGTGCGCCGAAGACCTCGACGGTATCCAGCTGATGGCAGACGATCCGAAGAAAACGCCGAACATCTTCTCGCGAATCATCTCGTGGTTCAAATCGACGGCGACGTGGGTCGAGGAACATCTCGGCGATCCGGCGATCGCACAATCGATTCGCGAAGACCTGGGACTGCAGCCGGGCCAGGACATTGCTGCCGCGACGAAAGGAAAATTCGCGCAGTACGGCGCCGGGATCGATCCCGACAAGGAAGGGTTCAGCGAGACCGTCGCTGAACTGACCGCGATCATTCCCGATCTCAAAGCGCTCGCGACGACGTTCGAGACGGACAAGTTCCCGGCGAACCAACTGCTGTACACGCTGCTGTCGCTGTCCGCGACGGACTCCGTTCGACTTCACGCTCCGACGCTGTTCGCGCTCTGTCGGCTCGCGCTGTGGGTCGAGGAGGATTTGGAATCTCTAACGATTCTTGATCCGGCAAAGTTGCTGCGGAATGTTCGCGGACAGGATCTGCCGTCGGGCGAAGCGCTGGTGCAGCGTATTTCGGATGGCGGCGCTCTTTTGTTGCAGATCCTCGACATGAAGCTCGAGGAGCAGCACAACCCGGAGAAGCCGGGCGTGTTCGACATCTTCTCCGGCTGGGATCCGTCGCCCGACAGCGTCACGCCGAAAGCCGATCTCGTGTCGACGCGAGCGACGACGCTGCACATCGGCAGCACGTCGGACACGAACGTCGCGCTCTTGGTCACGATCCTGGCTGTGCCCACGGAACACGGCGGGCCTGGATTGCTCTTGTCCTTCGGCGGCAGCACGTCCATCGCGCGCGAATCCGACACCGCGCGATTGAAGATCGACGCCGGCTTTCCCGGCGCGTTCGACATGTTCATCCCGTTCGGCGACTCGAAGACTCCGTTCACCGTCAAAGGCGGAGAGCTCAACCCATTCTTCAAGTTCACGATCGGTCAGGGTGATCAGAGCAAGCCGGCATTTCGTATCGGCGAACCGAACGGAACACGCCTCGACGTCTATCAAACTGAGCTCGGCATCACTGTCTCGAACCAGACGGCAGGCGTGCACGCGGCGTTCACCGACGCAGAGTTGGTGATCGCGGCCGGCTCGGCCGGGGGATTCTTGAGCGAGATCGTCGGCGATGGCGCGCGCGTCAAGTTCTCCGGCGGCTTGCTCCTCGATACCGATGGTGGATTCCGCTTGGACGGCGGCACCAACCTGCACGCGTCGTTGCCAATCGGCCGCTCGATCGCCGGCGTGCTCACGGTGCACGATCTGAACGTCGGCCTGGGACCGTCGAGCACGGGCGGCGATCTCGGTCTCGAAATCTCAGGCGGATTCACAGCGACCCTCGGCCCGTTCAAGGCCACTGTGGATCGGTTGGGTTTCCAGCTCGATCTCGATCGCCGCGACAACGGAAACCTCGGCCCGTTCAACGTCGACCTCGGGTTCAAACGCCCGAATGGTCTTGGCCTGTCGATTGATTCCGACATGGTGACGGGAGGCGGATATCTGTTCGCCGATCCCGTCAATCACGAATTTGCCGGCGCATTGGAGCTCAAGTTCGGCAAACTGATGATCAAAGCCATCGGTATGCTCACCGATGGCGAAGAAGGGTGGTCATTGCTGTTGCTCTTGTACGCCCAATTCCCGGCGATCCAATTGGGCGTCGGATTCACGCTGAACGGTCTCGGCGGATTGGTCGGCGTGCAACGGGGAATCGATGTCACCAAGTTGGCGTTGGCGCTCAAGACGAAGGCGTTCGACGACATTCTCTTTCCCGACAATCCGGTCGCCGACGCGCCCCGGATCATCAACGAGCTTCGGTCGTTCTTCCCGTTCAGCGCGCGGTCGTTGACGATCGGCCCTATGGTCGACATCGGGTGGGGAACGCCGCGCATTCTGTTCATTCGCGTCGCAGTGTTGTTCCAGATCAACGATGTGTTCCATCGACCGTTGGGCGCGTTCTCGTTGGCGCGGATCGTTCTCGTCGGAGAGCTCAAGCTTCTACTCGGACCCACCAAAGCCGACGCTTCACAGGCCGTGGTGAAGCTGATCGTCGACGTCCTGGGCTTTTGGGATCTCGAACAAGAGAAATACGGATTCCTCGCGACGCTCCGTGACTCGAAGATCGCCACGATCGACATCACGGGCGGCCTGATCGTGTATGGCCAATACGGCGAGAAATCCCAATTCATACTCGCCGCCGGTGGATTCAATCCGCGGTTCACAGACGTTCCCCCTGAAGCGAAAGCGTCGGTCGATCGACTGGGCGCGGCGTTCAAGGTTGGGCGGTTCAGCCTCAAGCTCGCCGGCTACTTTGCGCTCACGCCCGGAACCATCCAGGCTGGGTTCGACATCACCGCGCAGGCGTCGATCGGACCGGTGGGACTGAAGGGTGAGTTGGGCTTCGACGTCATCGTGTTTCGGGATCCGAAAACACATTTCATCGCGGATTTCCGATTCTCCGCGGCCATCACGTATAGCGGCCACACGTTGGCGGGCGTGTCGATCACGGGATCGATCGAAGGACCCGGTGCCTGGCACATCAAGGGTAAGGTCACCTTCACCATTCTCTTCTGGGATATCTCTAAATCGTTCGACGAAAAGTGGGGAACGCTTCCAGCGGTGCCCGTCGTCACGACCGACGTCAAAGCCCTGCTCGTCGCCGAGATCGCACGTCCTGACAATTGGTCGACGGCGCTTCCGCCCGCGTCCGATGCCATGGTGACGCTCGCGCCGCAGGTTGGCGAAACGTTGCCTATCGCGCATCCGTTCTCGCAGTTGAGCTTCAGACAGACGGCGGTCCCGCTTGGGCTCACTCTCGAGAAATACGGCGACACGCCGATCGCCGGCATCAATCGCTTCGACATCACGAAAGTAACGGTCAACGGGACGGCGGTCGCATCGCCCACCTTTGTGCAGGAGCATTTTGCCCGCGCGCAGTTCCTCAATATGTCGGACGAAGACAAGCTCACGAAGCCGTCGTTCGAAGCCATGTCGGCAGGCGTGGAGTTCAGCTCGACCGCCTATCACATCAGTGCGTCGTCGCTCTCGTTCCCAATGGAGTACGAGACAGTGTACTTGGACATCGATCCGTTGAAGCCGGGCGTCACGCGTCCGGAAACAGCCCTGACGAAGCTGCGTCCATCGCACGACCAAGTGCAGGCGCTGGCAGTGCAGGGTGCTGCCGCGCGTGCACCACAACGGATCGATGAGAAGATGACCGCGCGGACGACATCGCAAGTCGCGGTGACTGCGGCACCGCTCGCGGTCATCAGCGTCGACGCCCTGGTGGTGGACCCAACCGTCCCGATCACGGGACAAGCCGCCACTGTGACGATGATCGCCGAACAACGTCTCAAGCCGGCCGACCTGAACCGGGCCCAGCTCGTGGAAGCCTTCGAATGCGCCACTTGGTAACACTATGGCAATAATTACATCGACCTATCGCTTTCTCCCCTGGGCGCGGCGCGGCCTCGCCGACAAGATCAAGGGGGCCGACACCGGCGCCGCGCTCCCGGTGCGCGCCAAGGTCCCAGTTGGGCTCACCGTCACCGGCGCGTCGGAGGCGAAGTACGACTTGTCGCTGTACGGCCCCGGCGACGTGCTCGGTATCGATACGCGACTCATCGTCCGCACCGATCCACGCCCGAACACAACCGACGTGGAGGCGAACTACTTCCCGGCGATCGAGTTCGACGCGCCGGATTTTCCGTGGCTCTTCACTCCGGCGGTGAGCGGCACCAACAACCAGCTCAGACCATGGTGTGTGCTGATCGTCATCGACCTCTCGATCGTCGATGCGCCGCGCGCCGAGCCGGGGCATCCACTGCCGGTGATCGTGGTGCCGGGCGAGGCGCGGGCGACGGAACTTCCCGATCTCGCCGATTCATGGGCATGGGCGCACACGCAAGTCGTCGCGCCGTCCACGGGCACGACCGCGACGACGATCGCGACGTCGTTGTCGGCCGATCCGACGATGAATGTCGCGCGCATCGTCGCGCCGCGGCGGTTGGAGCCAGGCAAACGATACGCCGCCTGTCTCGTGCCCGCATTCGACGCTGGTGTCGCTCGAGGTTTGATCGACTCGGCGCCCAAGACGGGGAATCTCGGCCCTGCATGGAGCGACGCGGTGCCGGGCGACGTGCGTCTGCCGGTGTATTTCCATTGGGAGTTTTCGACAGGACCTGCCGGCGACTTCGAGACGCTTGCGCGCCGGCTCAAGCCGGCGGACCCACCGGCGAGCGCCGGTATTGAGAGTATGTATATCGGGGCCGCCGGGCCCGACCTACCCGCAATTCCGCCGACCGATCGCACGGGCTATCTCGACATGGACGGACCGCTTCGCGCACCGAATCGGTCGAACGCCGTCTTGGCCGATGTTCCCGCGGCGGTGCAGACGGCACTTCAAACAACACTCAACGCCGCGGCAGCGCAGGCCGAGTCCGGCCCGACGGCGACGACGCCGGTGCTCGGCCCGCCGCTCTACGGGCAGTGGCACGCGAACCAGCACACGGTACCGGCGGATACGCCGGCGTGGCTCCGCGAGCTCAATCTCGATCCTCGCGCGCGCGCCGCCGCGGGCCTGGGCGCCGAGATCGAGCGACGGAACCAGGAAGATTTCATGCAGTGGGCGTGGGAGCAGGTGGGCGACATCCTCAAGGCGAACGCACTGCTCAATCAATCGCGCTTGTCGATGGAGGCATTGTATCGTGTGCACAAGCGTCACGTCGCGACGCTACCGCCGGATCGCGCGCTGCAGTTCTCGGCGCCGTTGCACAGCCGCGCGGTTCAGGGCGGAATGACGATCAAGGCGGCGATCGAGCAATCGAGTTTACCGGATGGAGCGGCCGATCCCGCACTCCGCCGACTGGTGAGTCCGCGGAATCGCTTCGTGCGGTCGGCGAAGTTGCGGTCACCCGCACCGCCGGCACCACCCGCGCCGCCGGCGGGAACCCCGCCGCCAGCGCCTGCGCCCGCCTCAGCGTCTAGCCTCGTGTCGAAGCTCGCCGCCGGACAACTCACCGTCGATCCAACTCGGTTCATTCCAAACGGACTCGCCGGGCACGCCGAGGCAATTGGCTTTGTGAGCGGCCTCTTCGATTTCGAAGTCTCACTCGCGTTCACCGGATTGCCGGTCATTGTTACGGGAAGCGTGGTCGCAGGATTTGGGACCGAAGCGGCCGCGTTGGCCACCGCTCCGGTTCCACCGGCGTCGTCAGCGGGACCAGCGCCGGCCGCGCCGCAATTGGTGCCGTTCGCACTCGCGGCGGCTAAGAGTTCTCTCATTGCGCGCACGAATCCTCGCGCCACGGTCGTCGCTCGCGTGCAATCGATGGTCACGGCCGGTGGCGCACCCGTCGCCGCCGCGCCCTCGGTCCAAGCCGCCGCATCGAAGCTGAGCGCGGCATCCGCCTCTCCTGGTGTGGGCGTCGCTCCGACATTCGACCGAATTTTGGCAGCGCCCGAGCTCGACGTTCCGGTGTTCCGCTACCTCGCGCAACTCGATCCGTCGCGTTTCATGCCTGGCGTCGGCGAAATTCCGGCAGAGAGCATCATGCTGTTGGAGACGAATCCGCGATTCATCGAGGCCCTGCTCGTGGGCCTCAACTATGAGATGAATCGCGAGCTGTTGTGGCGCGAGTTTCCAACCGATCAACGCGGCACTCCATTCAAGAATTTCTGGGGCTGGAGTGACGGCGGCCACGACATCGCACCGATCAACACCTGGCCCGCGAAGAACGCACTCGGCGACAACTCGCGCAGCGGCAGCGGCGGCCAGATCGTGATGCTCATTCGAGGACGCTTGCTTCAGCGCTATCCGAATACGTCAATCTTTGCATGGCGAGCGAAGGGCAGCCGGCTGGTCAATCCGCCTGCACCGGCCGATCTGCGGAATCCTGTCTTTAGCGGTGTGCTCGGTTCCGACATCGCGTATGCCGGATTCGATCTCACGGATGCCGATCTCGCACAGGGTGACGGATGGTTTTTTGTCCTGCAAGAGCAGCCGACCGAGCCGCGTTTCGGGTTCGATGAAGGGACGGGCGCGCCGGCTCCGGCGCTGACCTCGTGGTCCGACGCCTCGTGGGACGACACCGGGACGGCTCCGGGTCACTATCTGCGCCTTGCCGGGAATCGGTTGAAAGGGGTGAAGATCGGCACGGCGAGTTTCGTCGACCACGCCGGGCACCTCGCGTACATCACCATTCAAAAACCAGTCTGTGTCGCGTTGCACGCGCATACCATGATCAACGCGATCACCCCTTGAGGGACACGAATTAATGGCTGACGATTTTTCGCCGCAGATTGCGGGGCTCACCGCCGGCGTTCCGATTGTGTTGTTCCCCGTGCGACTCGAGACACGGTGGGTCAACAGCGGAAACGAACTGCGCATTCGAATCTTTCCAGACCAAATTCATGCTGACGCGCACGAGCCGGAGCTGACCACGGCGGAGCGCGATGCCGGCATGATTTACTGGAAAGCGGTCTTCGCGTCCCCCGATCCGAAAAAGCGGAAGACGACGCCGTGGGCAGACCTCTGTTCAATCTTCGGCGCACCGCGTGCAGCATGGATCGTTCGTGCACTTACCCCGACGAATGTCTCGGCGCTCGGCAAGTCGAAAACGCCGACCTTTCCGGCGGTTGCATTGCGCACGAGTGAATGGGGCCGGGCGGCGCGAGCGACGCTACTGCCCAAGCGATGGCTCGTCGTCGGAGCGGCGGAGGGATCCCGACTTCTTCACGTCGCCACTCGTCATCAAGCAGTATGAGATGTTTCGAAAGTGGTCCAACGAGATTTCCCCGACGCTCGATCTCACCGTTGCTCCGGACTCGGCGCCTCCGAGCGACGGACGTCGATTCCTCTGCAGCCGAACGCGCGTTGGCTCGTCGACTTCGATGAGGCGGAGCGTGTCGGCATGGCCGTGCGGATCACGACCGCCGAGGCCAAGCCCTCGATGACGCTGAGCCGGGGGTTCAAGCGATTGCACGTGTTCGGCGTGGATTGGACGCAAACGCCGGATGCGTCCGCCGCGGCCCTCCGGGAGTTGATGCACTCGCACATCTACTCCGACGGCTTGTCCACGATCACCCCGGGGACGCCGACAAACGTCACAGCCGAGGATCGCGCCGGTGCGCCGCCCACCAAAGACGCGTGGACCGCGGCGCTCGATCCGGAGAACCGACCGAGCGCCGCCGCAGTGACGAAGAATGCGGCCGATCGATTGTGGCGCGACCTCGGCATCGTCCCGACAGCCGACGATTTGCTCACGGCGTATCCCGGCGCGGACGCCCCCGATCAGAAGGTGACGTCGGAGGTGATCAATGCCATCTGGGAAGGCACGTTGGGCGCGTTCGCCGTGGATGTCATGGGCGATTTAGCGAACGATGGGTCGTTGTTCTATATTAGAGATCACGCATACAGGTATCTGCAACCCGCCGGCCCATACTCGGCGCTCCGAATTGGTCGGCAGCCGTACGGTGTGTTGCCGATTGTCGGTGGCCGCGAGAGCCACACCGGCGATACGCCGGCTGAGACGCAGTTCCTGCGGTGGATCAGTCTCCTCGAGGCAATGTGGCGGTCGGCCGTCACCGATCGAGTTCCGCGGCTCGGCCGCTCGTCGAATGTCGAAGCGGACATGAACGCGCTACTTCAGCGAGTTCCAGTCTCGGGAATGCATCAGTACCGCACCATCCACGACCGCGTCGTGGTGACGACGACGCCGGCGATGCAACCGTTTGACAGCGCGCAGCAGTCGAACAACTCGCTCCTCTGGACGTACCTGGGGTCGACGGCATCGACGACGCCGATGACGCAATTCACGGTGCATCCGTCGGCGGCGCCGCTGGGATTGCCGTTCGTGGATCCCAACCCCGGCCCTCCCGGCTCTCGACTTTCGTCGAACTACCTGCAGACGATCGCCGATCTCGCGCACACCGCCGGCTCGTACGACGCGATCAAGGCCCATCAATCCGGCGGTTCGGTGCTCGAGGCGCTCGTGGCCAAGTCGATGATGCGCGAACTACATCGCGCGGACATGCGGACGATCAACAACTATCAACTGGTGAAGAAGTCGATTGCTGCGATGCCACGGCTGGGCGTGCTGCAGGTAAGTCCATGGCCCTTTGGTGGGCCGCCCCCTGTGCCAGGCCCCGGCCCCATCATACAAATCGTCAACGCCTCGCAGGCATCGCGAGTCGTCATTCCGGCCGTTACCGGAACGAAGACGGTCCGCCAATTCGTGACTGACGCCATCGCCCCCGGCGCGATCATTCCCGGCGACTACGGTGCCGTGGCCAGCGCGCTCGCGAGCATCGAGTGGTTGGGAGCGCAACCGGCCGACCAAATTGAGCGATGTCTCATCAACGTCCTCGACGGATTCTCGTACCGCCTGGACGCGTGGATCACCTCACTCGCATCCAAGCGCCTGGCGACGGCGCGCGCGACGACACCCACTGGAGTGTACGTCGGCGCATACGGCTGGGTCGACAATGTGCACCCGACGACCATCGGGAGCAGCCTCGGATACATCCATGCTCCGTCGATCGCGCAGGCGACAACGGCGGCCGTGCTGCGCAGCGGACACCTCGCGCACAATGATGCCGAGCACCAGGCGTTCGACATCAATCTCACGTCCGATCGCGTTCGGACGGCGATCCAACTCCTCGACGGCGTCACACAAGGCCAGCCGCTCGCGGCAATTCTCGGCTACCAATTCGAGCGCTCGGTGCGTTCGGCGAGTCTGTTGCTGGCGCAGTACATCCTGCCGTTCCGTCGCCTTGTTCCCCTGCGCTCTTCAGGGGACCCGACGTCCGCGCCAGTTGCCCCGGCCACTGCGTCCGACAACATCGCCGCGCGCGATGTCGTCGATGGCGTCACTCTCATCCAACGTTGGCAGAACGAAGGTGTGAAACTGTTGTCCGCGCTGGTGCCGGCGCCTCCGGCCGCGGATATGACGGCGCTCGGGGCGGTTCTCGATGCGCTGGCCGGAACGTACGACGCCGTCGCGGACGTGATGATCGCCGAAGCGGTGCATCAGAATGTGCTCGGGAACGGCGTGCGGTCAGGTGCTGTGCTCGCGGCGCTCGATCGTCAAGAGACGCCGCCGCGCATGGACTTCGTCAAAACGCCGCGCTCGGGCAAGAGTTTTACGCACCGAGTATTGGTGCTGATCGGTGATGAGACGCTGCCTCCGTCATGGTCGGCGATTCCCGCCGACGTGCGCGCAAAGGCAGAGCCGCGTCTCAACGCGTGGATCGCACGACTGATCGGCGATCCGGCACGCGTGTCGTTTGCGGCAAGCGTGACGGGAACCGGCAGTCCGGTGAATCTCACGGTGAGCTTGTCCGAGATCGCACTCTCTCCGCTTTCGCTGGTGATGGCGTGCGAGGCGCCCGGGAAAGACTCGCCGTCGGAATTGGATGAGCGAGTCATGCGCGCGTTCGCGGCGAAGGTCACGGCACCGACGCCGACGACGGAGATCGCGCTGCTCGATGCGCCGCCAGCGAGCGCCGCTGCGAATGCAATCGGGCTTGGCGCGTTCCGCTCGTCACTGCGTTGGATCTATCGCTTCGTGACGACGCATCGCGCGGCGACGGCGAATGATTTGTCACTCCCCCAGGATGGCAACGACGAAGGCTTCACCGCCGCCGTGTTGACGGCGTTTGCCGCGCGCGCCGATGCGGTCGTCGCCGCGCACGCTGTCGTCATTGCGTCGCTCGATCCACTCGTCGCCACTCCACCCGCGAGCGCCGAGCCGCTACGCACTGCGCTGTGGGCGGCGGCGGCACTTGGGGTGAGCAGTTCGATTCCCGGTGTATCGCCGCTCGCGAGCTCGAGCACCGATCGCGACGACTTGCTCGCGCGGGCGAAGCGAGTGGTCGCCGACATGCACGCGGCGGCGACTCGCCAGGCGGCACTCGTCACGACCTTCAGCGCGCGCAAAGGCGTGCTGCCACGCGACACCGCCGCGTTTCACGTGGATCGCATTCGCGCTTTGCTCGGCGAGCACTTCCCGGTGCTCCCGCCGTTCACGGCCCGGAATGCGCCCGACGTCACGGCGTCGATCGGTGATCGCAGCACGCTCTGCGGCGGCGACGATCTTGCGCCGATGTCGTGGCTCCAGCGAATGGCGCTCGTGCGAGCGGGCGTTGGTGGTCTGTCACGCATTCTGCTCGGCGCCGAGATGCTGCAGAGTGGTGTGGCGCCGGCGAGCATGCTCGTGGCGCAACTTCCGCGCTCGGCCGGAGAGAAGTGGCTCGCTCTGCCGTACGGTGCGACTGCGCCGGAAGCGGAACTGTCCATCGCCGTCGCGTCGAGCGGAGCGATGGATTTCTCTCAGCCGCTCGCGGGCCTGTTTTGCGATGCGTGGCCCGAGGTCGTCCCGAACCGCACGGAGACGACGGGTTTAACGTTCCATTACGACGCGCCTGGGGCGCGCCCGCCGCAAGCGATTCTCGTCGCCGCGCCGCCATTCCCGCCCGACACGTCGTGGACCGTCAACAGTATTCTCGAGACGGTGATGGAGGCGCGTCGCTTCGCGCCGCTGCGCGCCGTGTCGCCGGCCGACCTTCGCTGGTTGGGAACCGTGCTTCCACCGGTCTGGCTCCCGACATCCGCGACGCTCGATTCAGCACCGGTGAACCTCAACGGGCCGGCAACGCAGGCGCCGGCGCCGTCGGCACCCGCAGTCAACGTTCTCGGAAAGGTATAATTCATGTTTCCTAACATCGGGTTTGTTCCGATCATCGGCCCGTTTCCGACGATCACCTTCCCGGTCACGTCGATGTTCATCGTCGACGCAACGGTCGCCGAGCCGGACAAGGATCTGGGACTGCCGCACAACACCTGGTCGCGGATCGAGCCCATCCCGTTGTCAGCCGACATCAGGCCCGCGCTACAAGCGACCATCGCGGATCCAGCGTGGTTTCTCTGTCGCCAGTGGCAGTTTCTGGAGTTTGCCGCGGACGACGGCGGGACCCCGATCCAAGTGACGTTCCAAGGCGAGATCTCGCCGTTGACGCGGTTCGCGCCCGGGGCAATCGACGCAAACTCGCCGTCGCGCGCACGCCCATATTCGGCCGACACACTCCCGCTCGAAACCGCCGTCGAGCGCGAGATGATCTGGTCTCGTCATCCGCGTCTCGTCGCCGAAGCGGGCCAACATCTTGTCCGCATGCTCGTCGCGGCGGGAATCGGACCGGTGGGCGACGCGGTGCTCAAGGCGTTTCCACTGAACCTTCCTGCGGCAGTCGACAATGGCGCCGACACGGCGGGCGATGAATGGGCGCAACTCGCACGAGGGCGCGTCATCGATTCGAAGACGCTTGCGGCAGGGATCGTCACAGCGCGCGGTACTGCCGCGACGTTGACAACGCTGCCGGCCGGCCTCACCGTTGACGGCGCCTCCCAAGCGAAGACGCTCGACGTGCTCGGCCAATGGATTCTGTGGTTCCAGGACGCGATCGTCGAGCCCGACGGGGCAGAGGCGTGGAATCCGCGCCGCTTGGAGTACGCGTTCTCCGCGGCTGGCACGGCGTCCACGGGTGAGGTCGTGCTCGGCGCGCAGCAATATGCAGACGGTACGCTCGACTGGTATTCGGTCGCCGGCGCGGTCCAATCACTCGCGACGCCAGCCACGCCGTCGACGCCGCTGAGCGTGCCGCCCGGGTTGCCCACGCCCGTGGAGTACGCCGGCAAACCCGCGGACCGGTTTTGGGAATTCGAGGACTCTAATATCAATTTCGGCTTCGTCGACGCCGGTCCCACCGACCTTGCGCGGATGGCGTTGATCGAGTTCCTCCTCGTGTACGGCAACGATTGGTTCGGGGTGCCGCTCACGCTGCCGGTCGGATCAGTCTTTCACGTCACGAAATTCACCGTCCGCGATACGTTCGGCATCGACGTCGACATCAACCCGTCGCGGAACACAGGGGCCACGCCGTGGTCGGTGTTCAACATCAGCGGCGGTCGCGTGCCCGAGGGTGCGTTGTTTCTCGCGCCCACGCTCATCGACACCATCGAAAGCGCGCCGATCGAAGAGGTGGCGTTGTTCCGCGATGAGATGGCGAACATGGTGTGGGGCGTCGAGCGGAAAGTGCAGGGCATCTCCGGCGATCCCTACGATCGCACGTCCGACGAGTATCAGCGAGCGGCCCAGCAGCAGGTCGACGGGCCGCCGGTCGACGCCCAACTCATCTACAGATTGGCCACGTCGGTGCCGGACAACTGGATTCCGTTCGTTCCCGTTCCCGCCGAGGGAAGCAATCCGGGGACGAACCCGGTCATCCAACTGCAGCGGCGTACCTTGATTCGCACACAACCCGACGGCACACGCGTCAACGTACAGCCGTACGGAATGTTGCTTCGGTCGGATCCGACTCAGCCGGCGTCAACGGAACCGCAGTTGCGCATCGAGGAAGAGGAAGTGCCGCGCGAGGGCGCCGTGGTGACACGCACGTTCCAGTTCGGACGGTGGTTCGACGGGCGGTCGCTGCTCTGGGTGGGGAAGCGCAAGCGGATCGGACGCGGCGAAGGCCCGAGCGGACTGCGATTCGACGTCTCAGAAAAAGGCTGAGGCGCGCCCGTAAGAAATCTCACACGTGTCGTAAGAGCATCCAGATGCCGCTCACGAGCCCGATCACGGCCACGGCGATTCGAACATACGCTTGCGGCACGCGTTGCGCCGCGCGGGATCCGATGTAACCGCCGCACACCGCGCCGATCCCCATGGTCAGCGCCACCGGCCATGCGACGATGCCGCTCATGGCAAAAATGATCGCGGCAATGAGATTCATGCAAAACCCGCCCCAGTTCTTGAGGCCATTCATGCGATGCAGATTCGTGAACCCCATGAAGCCAAGCGCGGCAAGCATCAGGATCCCGACCCCGGCGCCGAAATAGCCGCCATACACGCCGATCACCGCCTGCCAGATCAACAACCCGGGCGTCGGTCCGGCGGCTGTGAGAGAACTGTCATCGGCCTGCGTCGTCGTATGGCCACGGGCCCAACGAAGCAACGGGCGTTGAATCACGAAGAGCGACGTGGCTCGTGCTCGGAGCCACGGAACGACGCGATCGAACGTCTTGCCGGGCGTGTGCAACAACAGCCACGCGCCGACGAAACCGCCGGCGAGACTCGGCAGCGTGATCAACATCGTCCAACGGCGCGCACCCGCGAGCTCGCCCCGATAGCCAAGCATGCTGCTCGGCGCCCCAGGCAGCAGCGCGACGGTACTCGTCGCGTTCGCGATCAATGGCGAGAGTCCGGCAGCGACCAGGACCGGAAAGGTCAGGAGCGTTCCGCCGCCGGCAATCGAATTCATGATACCAGCGAGCAGGGAAGCGGCGGCCGCGATGAGCAATCGGTCGGCCGGGAGCGATGGCGGGAGCGAGAGAAACAGAAGTCGACGAGATCATGGTTCGGAGCGCTGACCGGATTGCCGGCGCCCGCTCGAGGAGAATAGCGGCTCTGCCCTCGATTGGGCATCGCGTCGGATCACGCCGCGACAGCGCCTCCGCTCGACTATCGCAGCTTCAGCCCGGCGCGAGTCAGAATTGCCTGGCCGCTGTCGCCGATGACCATTGCGCCGGTGTCCACTCCATGCGATCGGCGGACCCACACCGGCGGTCTGGAGTGCGTCCCGACGTAAATGCGTGCGAAGGTGTCACCCGCCTCGAACGTCAAACTCCGCGGCGCGCTTCCGTCAACTTGTGGAATCCACGTGGGCCCCCAGAACTCCGCCACGTCATAGCTCCGTCGCGTAGCGAAGTCGGGCGGAATGCCCGGCCCGCTCTCGAGCGCTGCGTATATCACAGGAATGTCGCCAGGAAATTCAGTACCTGTGCGATCGAAGGCGGGGCGCGTGAGCAAGACCGCAGGTCGCGAAATGAACACGGGCTGCTCGAGTCCACCGCCGCGAACCAGCATGAACCATGGCAAGGCGCGGCTTGGAGTCGCGGTGCCACTGGCACCAAGAGTCGCCAACACCAAGAGGCCTGCCAGCGAAGACCGAAGTCGTTTCATGTCGCACGTCCAGGGTGGAAAAACCGCGTAACGATGGCGACCCACATGCCTGCGGACCTCTAGAAACCAACCCCGGTCACCCAGTAGGTTCAACGGCTATGACCATGCGAGACAAGCTCGAACTGCTGGAGCGCCGGATCGCCGAGTCGGAACAAGGCGGCGGCGCTGCACGCGTCAAAGCACAGCACGAGAAGGGAAAACTCTCCGCGCGCGAGCGGCTCGACCTTCTGCTCGACGAGGGCTCGTTTGTCGAGCTCGACCGCTTCGTCGTCCACCGTTCCACCGACTTCGGACTCGAGAACCAAAAGTTCTACGGCGACGGCGTGGTCACCGGGTACGGACGAATCGAGGGGCGGCTCGTATATGTCTTCTCTCAAGACTTTACCGTCTTCGGTGGTTCGTTGTCCGAATCCTTCGCCGAGAAGATCTGCAAGGTGATGGACTTGGCGATGCGAAACGGTGCGCCGGTCATCGGGCTCAACGACTCCGGCGGCGCGCGCATCCAGGAAGGCGTCGTCTCGCTCGGCGGCTACGCCGAGATTTTTCTGCGAAACACGCTGGCGTCGGGCGTCATTCCACAAATTTCGGCGATTCTCGGACCATGCGCCGGCGGAGCAGTCTACTCGCCGGCAATTACAGATTTCATCTACATGGCGCGCGGCACCTCGTACATGTTCGTCACGGGTCCGAACGTCGTGAAGACCGTGACGCATGAAGACGTCACCATGGAGCAGCTCGGCGGCGCCGACACGCACGCTGGGACGTCAGGCGTCGCGCATTTCGTTCGCGAGTCGGAGCCGGCGACGATTGCTTCGATTCGCGAGATCTTTCGCTATATCCCGCAGAACAACATCGAAGATCCGCCGCGCGGACGCGGCACCGATCCGCGCGACAGGCGCGACGAAGCACTGCTCGACATCGTCCCGGACAATCCGAACAAACCGTACGACATCCGCGACGTCATTCGCCGCGTCGTCGACGACGGCGAGTTCTATGAAGTGCACCAGGAGTACGCGCAGAACATTCTCTGCGGATTCGCGCACCTCGGTGCATTCAGTGTTGGCATCGTCGCGAATCAACCCGCCGTCCTCGCCGGCGTGCTCGACATCAGCGCGTCGCTCAAGGCCGCGCGCTTCATTCGCTTTTGCGATGCGTTCAACATTCCGATCGTGACGTTCGAAGACGTACCCGGCTTCTTGCCGGGCGTCGCGCAGGAGCACGGCGGCATCATCAAGCATGGCGCCAAGCTCTTGTTCGCCTATTGCGAAGCCACCGTCCCCAAGCTCACGGTGATCACGCGCAAGGCCTACGGCGGCGCGTACGACGTCATGTCCTCCAAACACATTCGCGGCGATTACAACGTCGCGTGGCCCACCGCTGAAATCGCCGTCATGGGGCCGAAGGGCGCCGTCGAAATTCTGTTCCGGAAAGAGATCAACGAGAACGACGATCCGCAAAAAGCAACCGACGAGAAGATCGACGAGTACCGTCAGAAATTCGCGCATCCGTACGTCGCCGCCGGCCGCGGGTATCTCGACGACATCATCGACCCGCGCGACACGCGCCCTCGCCTGATCGACGCGCTGGAAACATTGCGCACCAAACGCGACCGCAATCCAGCGAAGAAACATGGCAACATTCCGCTGTGACATGTGTGACCTGAATGTTTGACAAGATTCTCGTTGCCAATCGGGGCGAGATCGCGCTGCGCGTCATTCGTGCGTGCCGCGAGATGAGCATTGCTTCTGTAGCTGTCTACAGCGACGCCGACGCACGCGCCCCGCATGTGCGCGAGGCCGATGAAGCGATTCACATCGGCGCATCGCCGTCCTCTGAGAGTTATCTCAAGGGCGACCGCATCATCGAGGCGGCGAAACAGGTTGGCGCACAAGCGATTCATCCAGGCTACGGTTTTCTCTCGGAGCGCGAGTGGTTCGCGCGCGCCGTTCGCGACGCCGGCTTGGTGTTCATCGGACCGCCCGCCGAAGCGATCGCCGCGATGGGTAGCAAGACAGCGGCGCGACAGCTGGCAGTGAAAGCAAACGTGCCCGTCGTGCCCGGCACGACCGAAGCGCTCAAAGACGCCGCCGAAGGGAAGGCGATCGCCGACAAATTCGGCTATCCCGTGCTGCTCAAAGCCGCGGCCGGCGGCGGCGGCAAAGGCATGCGCGTCGTGCGCGAGCCGAGTGAAATGGAGAACGCTTTGGATACCGCGCGACGCGAGGCCAAGAACGCGTTCGGCGACGACGCGGTGTACGTCGAGAAATACATCGTCGGTCCACGCCACGTCGAAATCCAAGTACTCGGCGACCAACACGGCACGATGTTGTCGTTGAACGAACGCGAATGTTCCGTTCAGCGGCGGCATCAGAAAATGATCGAGGAGGCGCCGAGCGTCGCGGTGTCGCCGGAACTTCGGCGCGCAATGGGCGATACCGCCGTGCGTGCCGCGAGCGCCGCCGGATATTTCAACGCGGGAACGTGCGAGTTTCTCCTCGACGCGGACGGGAAGTTCTACTTCCTCGAAATGAACACGCGCTTGCAAGTTGAGCATCCGGTTACGGAGCTCGTGACGGGGATCGATCTCGTGCAGTGGCAGATTCGCGTCGCGGCCGGCGAGAAGTTGCCGTTCAAGCAGGAAGACATCGTGCCGCGCGGCTGGGCGATCGAGTGCCGTATCACGAGCGAGGATCCGGCGAACGGGTTTCTTCCGTCCACCGGCCGCATCTCCTACCTGCATTTGCCGAGCGGGCCGGGAGTGCGTTGGGACGGTGGCATCGAGGTCGGGAGCGAAGTGGGTCTGTACTACGACCCGATGCTCGCCAAGCTCATTGTGCACGCGCCGACACGCGAAGCGGCGGTCGAGCGGATGCACCGAGCGCTGCTCGAGTTGACCATCGAAGGCGTGGAGTCGTCCCGCGATTTTCATTTGCGAGTGATGGAAGACGCCGAGTTCCGCGCCGGCGCAATCGAGATTCAGTGGCTCGAACGCAGACTCGTTTCGCTGCTGTCCGTCAAGCCGCCGAGTGAGACGACGCAGACTGCAGCCGTCGTCGCCGCGCTGATCGCGGACCGCGACCGCCAAGCGCCCAAGCGTGCGTCGGCGCCATCGGGAAACGATTCGTCGTCACCGAATGCGTGGACGCGGGCCGGACGTCTCGAGGGACTGCGATGACCGTCGCCGAGGTCACGATCGATACGATCGCCGCGGGCGGCGACGGAATCGGGCGAGCCGACGGCGTCGCGGTGTTCGTTCCGCGAACGGCTCCGGGTGATCGTGCGCGCGTGCAAATCGATGCTCGCAAGCGTTTCGCGCGCGGTACACTCGAGGAAATTCTGACGCCGTCGCCGAGCCGAGTCGATCCAGTCTGTTATCACTATCGCGTCGATAAGTGCGGCGGATGCCAACTGCAACATATTTCGTACGAAGCACAGCTCGAAGCCAAGCGCGGCATCATTCGCGATGCGCTGACGAGAATAGGGAAGCGGCCGATCGATCTGCCAGACGTGCAGGCGAGCGACAAGCAGTGGTGGTATCGGCGAAAGCTGACGCTGGCCATGCGCCGTGAGCAGGGCGATTGGGTGATCGGTCTTCACACATTTGGCGAATCCATTCGTGTATTTCAGTTGTCGGATTGCCCGATCACCGATGAGCGAGTCATGCGAACCTGGCGAGAGGTGATGGAAGCCCGCCAGCATTTTCCCGACGCCGACGAATTGCGCGCGTCCGTTCGCCTGCTCGATGAAAGCGGAGACGCGTCGATTGTGATGGAAGGAGGCAACGCGTGGCCGAATCGTCTCGCGTTTTTCGAGGCGGTCCCGAGCGCGAGTGCCCTGTGGTGGAGGCCCGCGCACCGGGCTCGCGCGCTCGTCGCGGAGCGTGGACGGCCCGCCGCGAGTGCGTCGTTCGAGCAGATCAATTCCGGCGTGGGCCGCGCGCTGCATTCGTACGTCCTCGATCGCGTTGGCGGGCATCGTCCGGCCTTTCTGATCGACGCATATGCCGGGTCGGGCGCCACGGCGATTCCAATCGCCAAGGACGGCGTGCGTGTGCTCGCAATCGAGTCGGATCGCGACGCCGTCGAGCAATGCGCGAAGTTGCTTCCCGCAGGTTCACGCGCTGTCGCGGCCCGAGTGGAGGATGTGATCGCGGAATCCCTCCCTGCGGACGTCGTGCTCATCAATCCGCCGCGAACCGGCGTTCATGAACGCGTCGCCGCTGCCCTCGATGACGCTGCCGCCGCGACTCGCGCGGTGATCTATGTGAGTTGCGATCCGGCCACGTTGGCGCGTGACTTGACGCGGATGCCACGCTATCGCATCGCGTCCATTCGTGGCTTCGACATGTTTCCGCAGACGGCCCATGTCGAAACGGTGTGTGAGCTCGTGCCGGAGGCCGCGTGAAATACTTCGTGCGGATCAACGACGAGGAGCACGAGGTCCTGCTCGACGCCGACGGCGTGCACGTCGACGGTGAAGACATCGCGGCACATGTCATTCCGATCGACGGCACGCCTGTTCGCATGGTGACGATCGGCAATGCCGTTCACCGCGTCGTGGTACGCCCGGGATCGACTCGCGGCGCGTACACGTTGTGGCTTGACGGACACCGCTTCGAAGTCGAGGCGCTCGACGAGCGCACGCGCGCGATTCGAGAATTGTCGGGCGCAGTGGCCGGTCGCGTCGGGCCGGCTCCCGTCGTCGCACCAATGCCCGGACTGATTGTTCGCGTGAACGCGACTGTCGGCGATCAGGTGCAGGCAGGGCAGGGCTTGGTCGTGATGGAGGCGATGAAGATGGAGAATGAGCTTCGCGCACAAGCCGCCGGTCGCGTGAAGTCAGTGCTCGTGGCTCCCGGCAGCATCGTGGAAAAAGGCGCACTTCTCATCGAGTTGGAAGCATGATCTCGCGTAGTCATCCAGAGCGCAGCGAACGATCTGCTTTTTTCAGCAGGGCGACACTCGCGGCGCTCGCGCTTGTCGCCTTCAGCGCCGCAGGCAACGCGCAGGCCGGACCGCCGTCGACGGACATCTTTCTCGCGCCACTCTCGATACAGGCCGGCAAGCCCGCCATCGGCACGCCGATCAACATCACCAAACGCCCGGGCTACGACAATCAGCCGTCGTTCACTCCCGACTCCCGTTCGATTCTATTCACGTCGGTCCGTGAAGACGCCCAGTCTGACATCTACCGTTTTGATATCACGTCCACTTTGATCTCTCGCGTGACCACGACGCCGGAGAGCGAATACTCGGCGACGGTGATGCCCGGCGGCAAACGTTTCTCCGTGATTCGCGTCGAGCGCGATTCGGCGCAGCGATTGTGGAGCTTCGCCATGGACGGGAGCGATCCGAAGCTCGTGCTCGAGTCGCTCAAGCCGGTTGGCTATCACGCGTGGGTCGACGCGAACAACCTGGCGATGTTCGTCCTCGGCCGCCCGAACGCGCTCGTGCACGGCGACATCCGCACGGGTAAGTCGGATACGCTCGCGCGCAGCATAGGCCGCTCACTGCTGCCGCTGCCCGACAAGCACGGATTCTCATTCGTCCGCACGACGGACGCGCAGTCGACGCTGGTGGCAGCGCGTTGGCCCGGCTTCGCGACGACCGATCTCGTTGCGCTCCCGAAAGGCACGCAGGACATCGCGTGGATATCGGACGGGATCGCGCTCGCCGGGTCGGGGTCGACCCTCGTCTATTGGAGCCGAGGGGCCGCTGCGTGGGTCACGACAAATGATCTTGCGACGGCCGGGCTCACCGATATCACGCGGATCGCGGTGAGTCCCAACGGCAAATGGATCGCGATCGTCGCGGCGCCTAAACCTTGACTGCGTCTCCGGCCGCCGACAGCTCCTGCTCCTCGGCGTGATGCTTGATTTGCTTTCCCTCGGCGAGGAACACTGCGTCTTCGCCGATGTTGGTGGCGAGGTCGGCCACACGCTCGAGATTGCGGCTCACGAGTAGCAACTCGAGCGACGGCGTGATGGTTCGGCCGTCTTCCATCATATGCGTTACGAGAATGCGAAATACCGAGTTGTGAATCGCGTCGACTTCGTCGTCGGCCCGGCACACCTGGCGGCCGAGGGCGCCATCGGCGCGGACGAACGCCGTCAGGCTGTCGCGCAGCATCTGCCGGGCGCGACGCGCCATCTCGGCAATCTCGGGGTCGGGCGTGATGATCGTGCTCGACGACGCGAGCCGCTGGGCGCTTTGCGCAATGTTCACCGCGTGGTCGCCGACGCGTTCGAGGTCATTTGAGACTTTGATCGACGCGATGATGAACCGAAGGTCGCGCGCCATCGGTTGTTGCAACGCGAGCAGTGCGATCGCCTTGTCTTCGACCTCGAGCTCCAGCGCATCGAGGTCGCTGTCCGCGGCGACAACCGCTTCGGCCATACTGCTGTCGCGGCTCAGCAGCGCGTCGACGGACAGGTCGAGGAGCGAGGTCGCGAGATCTGACATATCGAGCAAGCGCTGCTTGAGATGCGCGAGCTGGTCGTGAAAATGACGGAAGCCGCTTGCGGCTGCATCGGATGGCGTCATCCGAATCTCCCGGTAATGTATGCCTCGGTGCGCTCGTTGACCGGGCTCGTGAACATGCGATCCGTCGGTCCGACTTCGATGAGCTGGCCGAGGTAGAAGAATGCCGTCACGTCGGATACCCGTGCCGCTTGTTGCAGGTTGTGCGTCACGATGAGAATTGTCAAATCGCGTTTGAGTTCATAGAGCAGCTCCTCGACTTTCTGTGTCGCGATCGGGTCAAGCGCGCTGGCTGGTTCGTCGAGCAGGAGCACTTCCGGTTCGTTGGCAAGCGCTCGCGCGATGCAGAGACGTTGTTGCTGTCCGCCGGACAAACCAAGTGCGCTCTCCCGCAAACGGTCCTTCGCCTCTTCCCACAGTGCGGCCCGCTGTAATGCCGACTCCACAATCGCGTCGAGGTCACTGCGATTCCGCACGCCGTTCACGCGCGGCCCGTAGGCGACATTGTCGTAGATCGATTTTGGGAAGGCGTTCCACCGCTGAAACACCATGCCCACACGCCGGCGCAACGATACCGGATCCATTTCCCGGCTGTAGACGTCGGTGTCGTCAAGCCGGATCGCTCCCTGGTGTCGCACACCGGGAAGCAACGCGTTCATGCGGTTGATCGATCGGAGGAACGTCGACTTGCCGCACCCCGACGGGCCGATGAGCGCCGTGACACTGCGCGGCGCCGCCGCCAGCGAGATCTCGAACAACGCCTGCTTTTCGCCGTACCAAAAGGAGAACCGATCGGCTGTCACGCTGCCGCGCGCGTCCTCCGTTGGTGCTTCGACTCGCTCTGGTGCGGACGCGGTCACCCGAACCGTCCCGTGATGTATGCTTCCGTTCGCGGATCCTTCGGCGCAGTGAACATGGAATTCGTGGGCAGATACTCGACCATCTCGCCATTCAGCATGAATGCTGTGCGATCCGAGATGCGCGCGGCCTGTTGCATGTTGTGCGTGACGATGATGATGGTGACGTCCGACCGAAGCTCGTACACCAGTTCTTCGACGCGTTGCGTGCTGATCGGATCGAGCGAGGCCGTGGGTTCGTCGAGCAGGAGCACCGCGGGCGAGGTCGCGAGCGCCCGAGCGATGCAGAGGCGTTGCTGCTGCCCGCCCGACAACGCGATCGCGCTCGTGTTGAGACGGTCCTTGACCTCTTCCCACAACGCGGCGCGACGCAGCGAACGCTCGACGATGTTGTCCGTCTCGCTTCGCGACGGACGCTCCGCGCGCGGCAGAATCTTCAGACCCGCGGCCACGTTGTCACGGATCGACATCGTTGGAAATGGCGTCGGCCGTTGAAACACCATCCCGATGTGGCGGCGTACGCCGATCGCGCTGACCGATGACGAATAGATATCGCGTCCGTCGAATCGGACCTCGCCTTCGACGCGCGCCGTCGGCACGGTCTCGTGCATGCGATTGAGACAACGGAGTAGCGTCGACTTGCCGCAACCCGACGGCCCGATGATCGCCGTGACCTGTCCGATCGGCACGCCGAACGACACGTCGCGCACGACACGAGACGCGCCGAAGTACGCATCGAGCGACTCGGCCGCGATACACACGGGCGGAGCCGCCGTCGTGGAGACCGATTGATTCGTCATCGCTTCGACCGCGGTGTCGGAATCGTCATCGAGTGTCCGGTCAATTGGACCGTCGAATGACGGAGTGCGATCACCATCAGTGGTCGCCGGCACCGGCACCTCACGCTCAATCGCCGCCGAGTCCGAAGCGAGATCGCGTGACGTACCGCGCCGCGAGGCTGATGACGAGGACGAGTCCGATGAGGACGAGCGCTCCCGCCCAGGCTTGCGCATGAAGGTCGTCGTAGGGAGTAGTGGCATAGATGTAGATCTGCATTGGCAGCGCGGCGATCGGCTGCGTGGGGGAAACCGACCAGAACTGGTTTCCAAGGGCTGTGAAAATGAGTGGCGCAGTTTCACCAGCGATTCGTGCGACCGCGACGAGTGCTCCAGTCACGATTCCCGGCAGCGCCGTCCGCAACACGACGCTGAGTGACGTCCTCCACTTGCTATAGCCCAAGGCCAGCGCCGCCTCGCGCATCGAGACGGGCACGAGCCGAATCATCTCTTCGGTGGCGCGCGTGACGAGCGGAATCATCATCGCCGCCAACGCGACCGCACCGGCCATCGCTGAGTAATGTCTGAACGGCCGAACCAGAACCTGCCAACCGAAGATGCCAAGCACGATCGACGGCAGCCCGTTGAGCACGTCGGACAAAAAGCGCACCACCGTCGCCAGTCGCGTTCCTCGTTGTTCGGCAAGGAATAGTCCGGCCCCAATCCCTACCGGCAAGCCCAGCAGCGATGCGAACAGCACGAGGATGCCGGTGCCCGCGATCGCGTTCGCCATTCCGCCGCCCGTTTCGCCGACGGACTTCGGAATCTTGGTGAAGAAATTCCAGCTGACCGACGACGCACCTTCTTTCACGAGATGCGACAGAATGAAAATCAGCGGCAGCGTCGCCACGAGCGCGGCACCGTAGGTCAGCGCAACCATGACATAACTCATAATGCGGCGCCGCGTGAGCGTGCGTGCCGTGCTTGCCGCCAGCATGTCGCGATATGAACGGCTCGACGCCGGCCGTCGCGGCGACGGAGACGAGATCGACGCGGTACTCATCCGCCTTGCTCCCGACCCATCCGCCACACCAGCCACCGAGCGATCATGTTCACGACAATCGTCAAGAGAAACAGCACGGCTCCTACCGCCATCAACGCCGAAATGTGCAAATCGTTCGTGGCTTCACTGAACTCATTGGCAATCACCGACGCCATCGTATAGCCGGGCGCAAACAGCGACGCGGAAATCTCCGGGCGATTGCCGATCACCATCGTGACGGCCATCGTTTCGCCGAGCGCGCGCCCCAACCCCAGGATGACTCCGCCGATGATACCAGAACGCGCATACGGCAGCACGGCGTCCCAAATCATTTCCCAGCGCGTGGCGCCGAGCGCCAACGCTGCCTCGCGTTGCGAACGCGGAACAGCGAGGAGCACTTCACGAGTGACCGCCGAGATGTACGGCAATATCATGATCGCGAGAATCAGCCCCGCCGCGAGCATGCCGTAGCCATATGCCGGCCCGGCGAACAACGGAAAGCTGCCGAGATGCAGCGTGTCTTTGATGAACGGAATGATCGTCACGCGCAGGAACGGCACGAGCACGAGAATTCCCCAAAGTCCGTACACCACGCTCGGGATCGCGGCCAGTAGGTCGACAAGAAATGCGACCGGCTGACGAATCCACGTTGGCGCGAACTCCGAGAGGAAAATGGCCACGCCCACGGCGAGCGGAACAGCGATGATCAACGCGATCAACGATGACACCAACGTGCCGAAGATCGCGGGCGCTGCACCGAACTTCCCGTTGACCGCGTCCCATTGGCTCGACGTCAGAAAACTGAAGCCGAACTTGCGCAACGCGGGCCACGCGCCGGAGAAGACTTCCCACGCGATGAGCACTAACAGAATGGGAATGACCAGCGCCATGCCCGTGGTGATCCAGCGATAGATGCGATCGCCGTTTCCTGACGCGCCGAGCCGAACGCCGGCCGCTTGCGCCGGCTGGGCGGTTGGTGCGATGGACGCGTCCGTCACTTAGGCGTTCCCGGCGCGAGAGAATCAATCCTCGGAGTGAGCCGAGCGACGAGCGAAGCGGGGAGGGGCGCGTAGTCGAGCGCTGCCGCATCCTTTTCCCCGTCAGTCAGCGCCCATCGAATGAAGTCGGCAATTTTTTTCGCCTTGGCGGCGTCAGTCTGCGTCTTGTAGACGAGGAGCCAAGTGAACGACGTGATCGGATACGCCGTCGCACCGGAGGCATTCACGATCGAGACGCGATAGTCGGTATTCGCCGCAAATTTTGCGACCGCGGCGTCGGCGGCCGACGTCGCCGCCTCGGCGGACGGCGCGACGAATTGGCCGGACGCGTTTTGGAGCAGAGCAGTGCTGATCTGATTCTGCTTGGCGTACGCCAGCTCAACGTAGCCGATCGCGCCGCGCGTTTGTTTGACTTGCGCCGCGACGCCGTCGCTGCCCTTGGCGCCGAGTCCGACGGGCCACTGAATTTCCTTGCCTTTGCCGGGGCCCGACTTCCACGCCGGACTCACACTCGACAAATAGTCGGTGAAAATGAATGTCGTACCGCTTCCTTCCGAGCGATGCGCCACGAGAATGTCGGTCGCCGGCAGCTTCACGCCGGCGTTGACCGCGGCAATCCGCGAGTCATTCCATTTGGTGATTTTGCCAAGGAAGATGTCGGCGACGAGCGGCCCGGTCAGTTTGAGCGGTGTGGTCGCTTCGGGGACGTTGTAGGCGATCGCCACGACGCCAACGACGGTCGGTATGTGAAGCACCGCGCCACCGCGCGCCTTCGCCATGTCGCTGTCGCTCATCGGAGCATCACTCGCGCCGAAGTCGACCGTTTGTTCTGAGAGTTGTTTAATGCCGGCACCGGAGCCGAGCGGCTGATAGTTGATCTTGACACCGGTCTTCGCGGCATACTCGGCGAACCATTTCGAGTAGAGCGGCTGCGGAAAGGTCGCGCCCGCTCCGGTGAGATCGACAGGGCCACCACTCCCGCTCGCTGCGGCGGGTTGTGCGCTGTCAGGTGCGGCCTTCTTGCCGGAGTCGGAACCACAGGCCCAGGCGGCGAGCACAGCGGCAATTGCAATCCAACGTTTCACGAGCACTCCGAGGCGCGGGAAATCGATCGGGGCGAATCAGTTGATCTGAACGCTCGCGGCGGTCTGCAACCGTCTCGGTAACGTCATGTAACAACGACGTAACGAGGCGCTGTCGAGTGAAGATCCGGACATGGCGCCCCGGGTGGTGACGCAAGCGTTACGATGGCTGTACGGCGCCCGTTACGCAGACCATCGACCTTCACGCCTCCACCACCTCCCACAGGAGCAACACGTGAGCGTTCGCGTTTCGAGATTCATCGGCTCGGCCGTCATTGGCGCGTTCGTCGCAGCCGCGCCGGCTGCCGCGCAGGACCTGAACGGTGCCGGAGCGACATTTCCGCAGCAGATCTACTCGAAGTGGTTTGCTGAGTACGCGGCAGCCAAGGGTGTGAAGATCAACTACCAGCCCATCGGCTCGGGCGGTGGCGTCAAGGCGTTCCAGGAAGGCACGGTGGATTTCGGAGCGTCCGACGCGCCGATGACCGATGAGGAAATGGGAAAGCTGAAGGCTCCGGCATACCATATCCCGACCGTGCTCGGCGCCGTCGTCCTCTCGTACAACCTTCCTGAAGTTACAAAGCCGCTGAACCTCACCGGCGAGGTCGTCGCGCAAATCTTCCTCGGCAAGATCACGAAGTGGAACGCGCCTGAAATCGCGGCGATCAACAAGGGCGTTGCGCTTCCGGCGAAAGACATCCTCGTTGTGCATCGTACGGACGGCAGCGGAACGACGTACATCTTTACTGATTATCTCACGAGCGTCAGTCCGGCGTGGGCGTCGGGACCGGGCAAGGCCAAGGATATCCAGTGGCCTGTCGGCCTTGGCGGGAAGGGCAACGACGGTGTCGCCGGCCAGGTCAAGCAGCTTCCTGGCGCGATCGGCTACGTCGAGCTCGCGTACGCACGACAGAACAAGCTCGCCTTCGCGTCGCTCAAGAATTCGTCAGGCGCTTTCATTGTGCCGTCCATCGAGTCGGTCACCGCAGCCGCTGCAGCGACCGCGGCGAAGCTTCCGGCCAATACGGACTTCCGTGTCTCGATCGTGAATGCCGCCGCGAAGGACGCCTATCCGATTGCGTCCTTCACCTATCTCCTCGTCGCAGAAACGCAAACCGACGCCGTGAAGGGCAAGAAGCTCGTCGACTTCATGAAATGGGCAATTCACGAGGGCCAAGCCGACGCGCCGGCGCTGGACTACGCGCCGTTGCCGAAGAATGTCGTTGCCATGCTCGACAAGCGTCTGAGCGCGGTGAAGAACATCGCCGCCAAGTAGCACGACGTACGTGACTTTCGGTCGCCAAACGCGACGGAAGGCGCGCAGACAACACCGGCGGGGGGCCCCGCCGGTGTTGTTGCATTCCGGACACTGAGATCCCAGCCGTTACGACGACGTGACCATTCCGAAGGGTTCCCGAGACCCGTGACCGCCAAAATCCCCGTCGTTACGCAGTTGGTGACGACCAACTCCGCCCGCCGTCGGCCACTCACCTAACCCCATTGATCGACTCTCTCATGACCTCATATCGCGTGCGATCACTCGCCGTCGTAGCGGCCATCTCGATTCTTCCCATCGTCGCCAGCGCGCAGGCTCCGGCCCCAGCGCCCGCCACGCCGGGCTTCAGCTTCTCGGGCACCATCTTCGGTGCCTACAGCTACAAGACGGACTCGGCCTCAAAGGCACAGCTTGGCGGATCGAACCCGAACGCGTTCAGTGTCGACCGCGCCTACCTCACCTTTCGCATGCCGGCCGGCGACAACGGCTCCATTCGCATCACGACCGACATTTTCCAGAACACTAATCCCGCGCAGAATCCCTACTACCAGGGGTGGGTCGTGCGACTCAAATACGCGTACCTCGACTACACCGGTTTGCGAAACGAATTTGGCGCCGGCTCGAGCCTCGCGGGCCGTATCGGCATCCTGCATACGGTCGTAGTGGACCATGAGGAATCGTTCTGGCCCCGGTATCTCAATCAGACCGGCCTCGAGAAAAACGGATTCTTCTCGTCGTCGGATGCCGGCGTCGCCGGGCTGTTGACCCTCGGGAACAAGTGGGGTGAGATCTATGGAACGATCACCAACGGATCTGGCTATTCGTCCTACGACAACCCCGGCACGACGGGACAAGGCGTCGCGAACAATCGGTTCAAGGATTTCGGCATCCGCGCGTCGCTGACCCCCTTCGCGAACCAGCCGACCATGCCCAACGTGATCAAGTATCTCACGATCACGCCGTGGTACTACAAGGGCTTCAATGCCAGCGCGTTTCAATCCGGCGGAGCGGGGCAGAATGGCCCCGGTACAAATGGAGCGATCACTGACGGTTTGACGCGCGATCGCTACGGTCTCTTCGCGGCAATCAAGGACACGTCGTCATGCGACTTCCGCAATGGCGGCCGCTGCCGGTATGTCCTCGGCGGCGACTTCGCGCAGCGCACCGACCAGAGTGACAACGGCGGAAACACGAGTGCGATCCCGCGCGTCCTGCACGATTCCACGGGTCGTTTGTTCGACGCGTTCCTGTTTGTCCGGCCAATCGAGATCTTCGACCCGTCACAGAAGTCGCCGTTCAGCATTGTCGCACGCTGGGACAACTGGACGCCCAACACCGACCCCGGCTCGAGCGTCCCGAATGCGGCGGGCTACGCCGGGACGACACCCGCCTACAACTTCTTCGTCCTCGGCGCCTCATGGGATGTGAATCAACGGATCACGTTCACGGCGGACTACCAGAATCAGTCGCCCACGAACTTCCCGGCGGTTACCGCCACCAGCGTCAAACCGACACCGCAAGCGACCACACTCGCGCTGCATTTTGTCGTGAACTTCTAGCGGATCACGTCCGCTCGATCGGGGGGGCCGGCAAGCGATGCTTGCCGGCCCCTTCGTTTTGGCCGGGGCCCGCGTTGACACCCCGTAAGTCCTTGTCTAGCTTGTATGTCTGTCAAAAAACGCCTTTGATGGCTGCCGAGACCCGGGTTGCGTCACGCACCGGTGAGGCGCGGGACCCACTTCGTTAGTCAGGTTTGTCAGGCAATGAAAACGTTCTCCGCCACGCCGAGCGACATCGAGCAGCGTTGGCACATCGTGGACGCCGAAGGCATGATTCTCGGCCGACTCGCTTCTGAAGTCGCAAAGGTCCTCCGCGGGAAGAACAAACCGATCTTTACGCCGCACATGGATACCGGTGACAACGTCATCGTCATCAACGCGTCGAAGGTGAAGGTCACCGGTCGCAAGGCCGAGCAGAAGAACTACTTCCGTCACACCGGCTACATGGGGCACGAGCTGTTCACGCCGTTCAGCACCATGATCGCCAAGCACCCCGAGCGTGTGATCGAGAAGGCTGTGTACGGCATGCTGCCCAAGACCGCTCTTGGCCGTCAGGTGCTGCGCCGCAAGCTTCGCGTTTATGCGAATGCTGATCATCCGCACGTCGCGCAACAGCCCACGCCAATGACCTTCGACAAGAGCGAGAAGTAATCCATGGCCGACCTGCAGAGCATTCATGCCATCGGGCGCCGCAAAGAAGCGGTGTGCCGTGTGTTCATCAAGCCGGGCTCCGGCAAGTGGGACGTCAACGGCCGTACGCTTGGCGACTACTTTCCGCGTCCCTCGCACGTGTCGTCCATCCAGCAGCCATTCGTGTCGACCGACACGCTCGGCCGCTATGACGTGAAGGCTAACGTCGATGGCGGCGGCAACACGGGGCAGGCGGGTGCGCTTCGTCTCGCCGTGGCTCGTGCCCTCGTCAAGATTGACGAAGGCCATCGCCGCAAGCTTCGCGATCTCGGTCTCCTCACGCGCGACGCACGCGCTGTCGAGCGTAAGAAGCCCGGCCGTCCGAAAGCTCGTAAGCGTTTCCAGTTCTCGAAAAGATAGCTCCAACACAGGTCTCTGGTCTCTGGATGGTAGGTCTGAGTACTTCTACCATCCTCAGACCTACCATCCTCAGACCTTCCAAAATCTCTCAGGGCGAACGAGTCGCTGTTAGGGTGCCGGGCAACCGGTCTAACAGCGATGCCGACTTCACCCGGCGTTCAAAAACCAAACCGAGGTTCGTTCCAACATGTCAGAGCAGCAGCAGTCGTCCACCAATCAGCCGACACTCGAGGAGCTCCTCGCCGCCGGCGTCCACTTCGGGCATCAGACCCGTCGCTGGAACCCCAAGATGCGCCGCTTCATTTTCGCCGAGCGGAATGGCATCCATATCATCGATCTGCAAAAGACCCTTCGGCAGATCGAAGTCGCGCAGAAGTTGGCGCGCGACGTCGTCCTTCGCGGCGAGAACGTGCTCTTCGTCTGCACGAAGCCGCAGGTGTCGGGCATCGTCCGCGCTGAAGCCGAGCGCGCGAACGCGCTGTTCATCACCGAGCGCTGGTTGGGCGGTTTGCTCACCAACTATCAGACGGTGAAGAAGCAGGTCAAGCGCATGAAGGAGCTCGAAGCCGGCACCGAAGAGGGCGGCGAGTTCGAGAACTACACCAAGAAAGAGCAGCTCATGCTCCGTCGCGAGCGTGAGAAGCTGTCCAAGTACTTGCATGGCATTCGCAACATGGGCCGCCTCCCGGGCCTCATGTTCGTCGTCGACTCCAAGAAGGAGCGCATCGGCGTCAGCGAAGGCAACAAGTTGAAGATTCCTATCATCGCCATCGTCGACACGAACGCTGATCCGGATCTCATCACCGTTCCGATCGCCGGCAACGACGACGCGATTCGCTCCGTCGAGTTGATCACGAAGGCGATTGCCGACGCGATCGTCGAAGCGCGTCGTGAAGCCCCGGTCCGCGAAGAAGTCGAAGAAGGCGAGAGCTACACCTATAGCTCCGACCGCGGTGCCGAGCCCGCCGGTGAGGAAGAGCGGAAGAAGCGCCGCCGTCCGCGCCGTCGCCGCGCCAAGCCTGAAGCGATCGCCGCACGTCTCAAAGCCCCAGGTGAAGGCGATGGAGCCGAGGGTGATGCCGGTGACGCGGGCGAGCCCGCGGGCGACGGACCAGCGGCCGAGTAAGGATGCCGCCTCCCTCGCGAGGGAGGGACCTGTTCGAGTAGACTTTGACACGCCGCCGGACACACTGCCCGGCGGCGTTTCCACGAAACCGTAAGCTGGAATTCGAGAGAATGGCTACTGCAAAGGATGTTGCCGAACTCCGCGCGCGCACTGGCGCCGGGATGATGGATTGCAAAAACGCGTTGGACGAAACCAACGGCGATATGGACAAGGCCGTCGAGCACCTTCGCGCCAAGGGGTCGGCCAAGGCCGACAAGCGCACCGGCCGCCAGGCCAAAGAGGGCATGATCGCCAACTACATCCACCACAATGGCAAGATCGCCGTGCTGGTGGAGTTGAACTGTGAGACGGACTTCGTCGCGCGCACCGAGGATTTCCAGCAGCTCGGCAAATGGATCGCCGAGCACGTGGCGGCCGCGGCTCCTGTCGCTGTCGACAAGGACCAGGTGCCGCAGGACAAGGTCGAGTCTGAACGGCGGATCTTCATGGAGCAGGTCAAGGCCGAAGGGAAGCCCGAGCACATGATCGAGAAGATCGTGGAAGGAAAAATCCAGGCGTTCTACAAGGACGTCGCGCTCATGCATCAGGCGTGGGTACGCGAGCCGAAGAAGACGATTGGAGATCTGGTGAAGGAAGTGTCGGCGAAGACCGGCGAGAATGTGCAGGTGCGCCGCTTTGTTCGGTATCAATTGGGTGAGGGTTGATTTCGATCGCATCGCTCACGCTGACGACAGCTCCATGACGGATCTGAAATACCCTCGCGTGCTCCTCAAGCTCTCCGGTGAAGCCCTCGCCGGCGACAAAGGATTCGGGTATGACTTCGACGTTGTCGACAAGTTGGCCAACGAGCTCGTCTCAGTCACCGAGACCGGCGCGTCGGTCGGGCTGGTGATCGGCGGCGGCAACATCGTTCGCGGATCACTGCTCTCCAAAACGGGCATGGACCGCGTCGCCGCCGACTACATGGGCATGCTCGGCACGGTGATCAACGCGCTCGCCGTGCAGGACGTCCTCGAGCGAAAGGGCATCGTCACGCGCGTGATGACCGCCATTCGCATGGAGGAGATCGCCGAACCGTACATCCGGCGGCGGGCGCTGCGCCATCTGGAAAAGGGACGCACCGTCATTTTCGCCGCGGGTACCGGCAATCCGTATTTCTCCACCGACACGGCCGCCGTATTGCGCGCCATTCAAATCAAAGCGAACGTCATCATCAAGGCGACGAGCGTCGAAGGCGTGTATTCGGCCGACCCCAAGCGCGATTCGACGGCGAAGCTGTACGACGAGATCAGCTTTCGTGATGTCATCATTGAAGACCTCAAGGTGATCGACCAGACGGCGATCACCTTGTGTCGTGAGAACTCGCTTCCGTTGATCGTCCTCAACATCAACCGTCCTGGTGCAATCGTCGCGGCGATCCGCGGCGAACGCATCGGCACCCTCGTTCGATGAGCAATATTCAACAACTTCTCAAAGACGCGCGCACGGCGATGGACAAAGACCTCGCGCACGTCCGCCATGAATTCTCGACCGTGCGGTCCGGCAAGGCGTCGGCAAGCATGCTCGACACCGTGAAAGTCGAGATGTACGGCCAGTGGATGCAGCTCAATCAGGTGGCCACCGTCAACGCGCCGGAGCCGCGCGTCATCATCGTGACGCCGTTCGACAAAAGCCAGATCAAAATCGTCGAGAAGGCGATTCGCGAATCCGGTCTCGGTCTCGAACCGTCCGCGCAGGGCCCGCTCATCCGCGTTCCGTTGCCGTCGATGAACGAGCAGCGCCGCAAAGAGCTCGTGAAGGTCGTCCACAAATACGCCGAAGACGGCCGGGTCGCCATTCGACATGCGCGCACGCACGGACGTGAAGGGCTCAAGAAGTTGAGCGGCGTGTCCGAGGACGACATCAAGCACGCCGAAAAGGATCTGCAGAAGGTCCACGACGACTTCATTCACAAGATCGACGACTTGGTCAAGGCGAAGGAAGCCGAGATCATGGAAGTGTGAGCTCCGAGCTCACGCGCCGCATCCTGTTTGGAGTGATCGCGGCTCCGATCGCGATCGCCATTCTCGTCTACGGAGGCGCGCCGCTCGCTGCGCTCCTCGCCGTCGCCTCGGCGCTCGGCGCGTGGGAATTCTTCCGCATCGCCCGCGCGGCCGGTCTCACGCCGCTCGAGGACATCGGCATCGCGATCGCGGGAGTCATTCCGCTCGTCGTGCATGCGCGCTTCCTGCGTCTGTACGACCCCGCTGGTCCGCTCGGGCCGCTCTCGCTCATTGCCGTGGTGCTGCTGGCGTTGCTCGCCATCTCGATCTGGACCCGCGGTGTCGACGGCAAGCCGCTCAGTGCCGTCGCCGTGACGGCGTTTGGTGCGGCCTACACTGGCGGAATGCTCAGCTTCGGTTACGCGATTTGGAACCACGAGTATGCGTTCGCGCCGGCGGCATTGGTCATGGGCGGGCGTACATTCTCGTTGCCCGCCGGCGGTCTGCTCCTCCTGCTGCCCGTCTTCACGACGTGGGCGTCAGACATCGGGGCCTACGCCGCGGGACGAACGCTTGGACGCCACAAGCTGATTCCCGCCGTGAGCCCCGGAAAGACGGTCGAAGGCGCGATCGGGGGCATTCTCTCCAGCATGTTCGTCGCCTGGGTGTATACTCGATTGGTGGTCCATCCCTCGCTGCATCTCGATTTCCGCTTTCCGCCCATGGGCGTGCTTGGCTTCGGCCTGCTGATCAGTGTCGCCGCGCAGCTCGGCGACCTCGCCGAGTCGTTGCTCAAGCGAGAGGCCGGAGTGAAAGACAGCTCGCACATCATCCCGGGGCATGGCGGCATTCTCGATCGCTTCGACAGTCTGTTCTTCGTGATGCCGATCTCATACGTCGTGCTGGGCGCGCTGCTCACGTGGGCTCCGTAGTGTCACGCGCGCGCGGGACGCCTCCGCTCGGAGTGGCCATCCTCGGATCGACCGGATCGATCGGCACCACCGCGCTCCGCGTCCTCGGACGACAGTCGGATCTGTTTCGCGTCGCCGCGCTCACGACGTACAAGAATGCCGCGCTGCTCGGCCAGCAGGTCCTTCAGTTTCAGCCGAGCTTCGCTGGGATTGTGATGAACGGGACGGAGCCGCATCCGCCGTGGAGCGTCGGACCCGAGTGTCTGGTGGAGGCGGCAAACCGTCCCGACGTCGACATCGTGCTCAATGCGGTGGTTGGCTCGGCCGGGCTGGATGCGACGTTGGCCGCGCTCGCGGCTGGAAAGCGTGTTGCGTTGGCCAACAAGGAAACGCTCGTGATGGCCGGCGAGTTAGTGACGGCAGCGTGTGCGCGAGGCGGCGGTGAAATCGTGCCGGTGGACAGTGAACACAGCGCGATCTTGCAGTGTATGACTGGTCGCCCAGGCGTAGAGGTGAGGCGGGTGATCATCACCGCTTCGGGTGGGCCGTTTAGACAATGGTCATCGGCTCAACTCGAGGGTGCGACGCTCGACGACGCGCTGCGCCATCCGACTTGGCGAATGGGACGGAAGATCACCGTGGACAGCGCGACGTTGGCAAACAAGGCGCTCGAGGTGATCGAAGCACATTTCCTGTTCGGACTCCCGTATGATCGAATCGAAGTCGTCGTTCACCCACAGAGCATCGTTCATTCGTTCGTCGAATTCGTCGACGGCAGTGTGCTTGCGCAGCTCGGTCTTCCGAGTATGGAGTTGCCGGTGTTGTACGCACTGACACATCCGCACCGAGTTCCGGACACCGGGATCGCGCCATTCGATCCCGTCGCCGCATCGCCGCTGACGTTCGAGCCGATTCGCACCGAAGAATTTCCGGCCTTTGCTCTCGGGATTGCCGCCGGACGACAGGGCGGGGCAGCACCCGCCGTCTTCAACGCGGCGAACGAAGCCGCGGTCGCACTTTTTCTCGACGGACGCATTCACTTTCGAGACATCGGCGCGGCGATTGCCGGCGCGTTGGATGGGCTCGGAGGATTGCCTGCCGATAGTCGAGAGACGATTCTCGCCGCGGATGCCGCGGCGCGCCGATTTGTTCAGGAGCGGTTTGCATGCTAGCGATTCTCTCACCGATTCTCGTCTTTGGCCTCGTGATCTTCGTTCACGAGCTCGGACACTTCCTCGCCGCGAAAGCCGTGGGTGTTTACGCCCCGCGATTCTCGATTGGTTTTGGTCCGGCGATCATCCGCTTCCGTCGCGGGGAGACCGAGTACGTGCTCGCATGCCTTCCACTCGGCGGATACGTGCGCATGGCCTCGCGCCACGACGCCGAGGCGGCGTTTCTCGAAGGTGGATCGGAGGAAGCGTCGGCGAAGAAGGAAGACGACCCCGACTACGACGCCAACGCCATGATCCCGTTCGGGCCCAAGCCCGTGCCCGAGGATCGATGGTTCGAAAGCAAGCCGTTGGTCGCGCGCATCACGATCATGCTTGCTGGAATCGTGATGAACGTGTTGCTCGCGCTTGTGGTCGCAACATTTCTCGCATTGCACTACGGGCAGGTCGTCGTTTCGTCGACTGTCGTTGGCAGCGTGCGTCCAGTCGTCGGCGCGCCGGAGCTAGCGCAGCTTCAGGTGGGCGACACCATTCGCGCGGTGAACGGCACGCTCGTCAACAGTTGGAATGATGTCCGCAAAGACATCGCGAGCAGCCAAGCAGTGGTGGCAATTACGACGCAGCGCGGCGTCGTCAACATCCCGCTGCGAGGTGGGATGAGCCCCGACTCGGTCGCGGACGGCCTGATCTATTATTTGCCGCCGGTGATCGACTCGATCTTTCCGGGCGACCGTGCTGATCTGGCCGGCTTCAAGCGGGGTGACTCCATCGTCACGGTCGCCGGCCAACCGGCGCGTTCGTGGACGGATATGGTCGATCACGTGGGTGCGTCTCCCGATCGTCCGGTCACGATGGTCGTCCGTCGTGGATCGGCGACGGACACGATCACCGTGACGCCGAAAGCGCTTCAGGACGTCGATCCGGCGACTGGGCTGCAGCGTTCGGTTGGCAAGATCGGCGCGGGCACGCGCGATCCGTCGCGCAAGGAGAGTATCGGCATCGGCCAGGCCGTCGTCGCCGGTGGACGTATCACGTGGAACAGCGCCGGGGCTGTGTTCAAGGTGCTGCATCAGATCGGTTCAGGCGAAGCGTCGATGAAACAGCTTGGCGGACCCATCGCGATCGCGCGCGCATCGGTCGCGGCGGCGAAAAGCGGCGTTGATGAGTTGTTTTATTTGATTGCTTTGTTGAGCGTCAACGTGGCAGTGCTCAACCTGCTTCCCATCCCCATCCTGGATGGCGGCCAGATCCTGATCAACGTTCTTGAATCGGCCAAGGGCAGTCCGTTCAGCATGCGGACCAAGGAGTACATCCTGCGCTTTGGGCTGATCGCCATTGCGCTTCTGTTCGCTATCGTGATGTACAACGATACGCGTGCTGGTTTCGTGAAGTTGTTTGGTTGGGTGGGAAGCTTGTTCGGGGCGTAGGCTACGCGCGCGTCGTCCTGCTCCGTTTCGCACTCCGCTTCCGGTGCTCCCAAGAGAGCGCGTTCGGGCGATTCCAGTCGCAACGGTTTGGTGATACCACACGAACGGATCGAACGAACATTGACGGATGGTCCTTTCTGGTGCGAGAGCCCTTCTCGAGGAACAGCTCACCCGGTCAATTATTGGGTCTTTCTTTGACGTCCATCGCGAACTCGGCTTTGGCTATCGAGAGTTCATTTACGCGCTGGCATTGGAGCGCGCTCTAGTCGCAAAAGGGCATCGCGTCGACCGCGAGGTCGGCGTCATGGTCTACTTTCGCGGAAGGCCGCTGACTCGGCAGAATATCGACATAATCGTCGGCCAAAAAGTGATTGTCGAGAACAAGGCCGGTCCGCGGCTCAGCCCGGACGCGTCGACCCAACTTTCCAGCTATCTCAACTCGACGGATTTGGAGGTTGGCCTCCTCCTCCATTTCGGGCACACCGCCAAATTCCATCGCTCGATCTGCGAAAACAGATTCAAGCAGCGCGGCGACAGGGTCCTGTGATCCGCGAGTGTATAATCCGTTCGCGTCCGCCCGTCTCCGCTCGTGTGCGTTTCGAGCAGTGTTCCAATCGTCCCGACCAAGGAGCGCCAACGGTCGCCAAGTAGCCCCTTCGAAGGAACAGCCACGGTCGCTAAGTAGCCCCTTTACAAGATGTTACTGTCTGGTTACGCTTAAAAGCTAACAACGAAAACTGCAATCGCACCCGCCAAACGCGGCGGGGAAAAACCAGGATCACTAGGACATGGCTTTCGAAAAAGGTTTGACCGTCCAGAAGTACCGGACGCACGAGACCGACAGTGGATCGACTCGCGTTCAGGTTGCGTTGCTCACCGAGCGCATCAACTATTTGACGGATCACTTCCGCGCCCACAAGAAGGATCACCACGGCCGCCGTGGCCTCTTGAAGATGGTCGGACAGCGACGCCGCCTTCTCAATTATCTGAAGCGCACGGATGTCGACGACTACCGGAAAATCGTCCAGGAACTGGGCCTCCGGTACTAATTCACGGGTCAGCTTGACCGCGCGGGCGCAGTGTGCAGCCCGCGCGTTTGTTATCCCTAACAGCCATTCCGAGTACACAAGCAAATGATGCAACGCGTTGAAAAGACGTTTGCAGGGCGCAAGCTCGTCATCGAGACGGGGCGCATGGCGAAGCAGGCGGCCGGGTCCGCCCTCGTCCAATTCGGCGACACGATGGTGCTCGCGGCCGTCACGGTCAGCGACAAGCAGAGTACGCTGGACTTCTTCCCCCTGCTCGTCGAATACCGCGAAAAGACGTACGCCGCCGGCAAGATCCCGGGCGGCTTCATCAAACGCGAAGGCCGCCCAAGCGATAACGAAATCCTCTCGGCCCGTATCATCGATCGCTCCATCCGGCCGATGTTCCCCGAGGGCTTCAAGAACGAAGTCCAGGTCTTCATCTACGTCATCTCCGCCGACCAGGAGAATGACGCCGACGTCTTCGCGCTGATCGCCGCGTCGTTCGCGCTGAACGCGTCGCGCATTCCGTTCACGACGCCGCTCGCCGCCGTTCGCGTAGGCCGCATTCAAGACAAGTGGGTCCTCGATCCCACCTTCCAGCAGCTCGCCTATAGCGACATGGAGCTGGTCGTCGCGGGCTCGCAGGATTCGATCGTCATGGTCGAAGGCGGCGCGCTCGAAGTGCAGGAAGCCGACGTCGTCGAAGCGATCACCGTCGGACAGAAGGGTATTCGCGAGTTGATCGCGATTCAGGAAGAGCTGCTCGCCAAGCTGGACGACCGGCCGAAGAAGATGGAGTGGAGCAAGGCCACGCCGCCCGACGGGCTCGAAGCCAAGGTCAAGAAGGCGACCGAAGCCAAAATCAAAGAAGCGATCAACCAGAAAGAAAAGCACACCCGCATCGAAGCCGTCGAGAAGGTGAAGGCCGAGGTCGCCGCGCTCCTCGGCGTAGACTTCCCAGAGAACTCCAAAGACATCGCCACGCTCATCGGCGACGTCGAGTACAACAGCCTTCGCTCGCAGGTGCTCGACAGCGGCTATCGCGTCGACGGCCGCAAGCCGAACGAAGTCCGCGGCATCTCGATCGACACCACGGTTTTACCACGCGCGCACGGCTCGGCGCTCTTCACGCGCGGACAGACGCAGGCGCTCGTCGCCGCCACGCTCGGCACCGGCAACGACGTCCAGCGCTTGGACTCGATCGACGAAGCGCAGGAAACGACCAAGTCGTTCATGTTGCACTACAACTTCCCGCCGTTCTCTACCGGCGAAGTTCGTCCGATGCGCGGCACGTCACGCCGCGAGATCGGCCACGGCAATCTCGCTGAGCGCGCGCTGCAAGGCGTACTGCCGGCGTTTGAAGAATTCCCATACACCATCCGCATCGTCTCCGACGTGCTCGAGTCCAACGGCTCGTCGTCCATGGCCTCCGTCTGCGGCGGCTCGCTCGCGCTGTTCGACGCCGGCGTTCCGATGCGCGGCGCCGTTGCCGGTGTGGCAATGGGCTTGATCAAGGAAGGCAAGAAGTACGCGATCCTCACCGACATTCTCGGCACCGAGGATCACCTCGGCGACATGGACTTCAAGGTCGCGGGTACGAAGAACGGCATCACGTCCATTCAGATGGACATCAAGATCCAGGGCCTGGATCTCAACATCATGACGGAGGCATTGGCGCAAGCCAAGGAAGGACGCCTCCACATTCTTGGCGAGATGGACAAGGCGCTCGACGCGCCGCGCGGCGATCTGTCGCCGTACGCGCCGCGCATCGTCACGCTGCAGATCAGCCCCGAGAAGATCGGTGACCTCATCGGTCCCAAGGGCAAGACCATCCGCGGCATTCAGGACGAGACCGGCGCCGAGCTCACCGTGGACGACAGCGGCATGGTCACCATCGCCGCAGTCGGCGGCGAGGCCATGGAGCGCGCGCGTCAGATGGTGCAGGCGCTCACGGCCGAGCCGATCGTCGGCGAGATCTATGAGGGTTCTGTGAAGACGACCACGCCGTTCGGCGCGTTCGTCGAAATCATGCCCGGCACGGAAGGCCTCGTGCACATCTCGGAAATGCGCCACGAGCGCACCGAGAAGACCGAAGACGTGGTCAAGAAGGGCGACCGCGTTCGCGTCAAGCTGATCGAGCGCGACGAGCGTGGCCGACTCCGCCTGTCGATGAAGGCGTTGTTGCCGCGTCCAGAAGGCATGCCCGAGCCGGAGCCGAGCACCGGCGGTGGCGAGGGCGGTAGTGGCGGCGAGCGTCCGCGTCGCGAGGGCAGCGATCGCGGCGGCGAACGTCCCCGTCGCCCGCGCAGTGGCGGAGAGCGCTCGCGTCGCGATTGAGCGAGTAGTGGGCGCTATCGCGGCGGACGCCGCACTTCGACGCACCGTTCTACCCAATGGACTGACCGTACTCTCGGAGCACATGCCGGGAGTGCGGTCGGTTGCCTTTGGTGCGTGGGTTCGCGCCGCGTCGCTTCACGAGCCGCGCGACCGCATGGGCGTATCGCACCTTCTCGAGCACATGGTTTTCAAGGGGACCGAGACGCGAAGCGCGCACCAAATCGCGCTCTCCCTCGAGGCACTCGGCGGCTCGCTCGACGCGTATACGTCGCGCGAGCACACTGTCTACCAGGCGCGTGTGCTCGATGAGCATTTGCGCGAGGCCGCCGACGTCATTGGCGACATCGTCTTCCGGCCCACGTTGCGGGAGACTGATCTCGCACTCGAGCGAAAGGTGATCCTCGAGGAGATCGGCATGGTGGAGGACACGCCCGACGATCTCGTGTTCGAGCTGCACAACGAGGCGCTGTGGGGCGCGCATCCGTACGGCTACTCGATTCTTGGAACGCGCGACAGCGTCACCACACTCGGCGTTGCGGATCTTCGAGCGCTGCACGCGCGGGCATACCATCCGGGCCAACTCGTCATTGCCTCGGCGGGAAATGTCGACCACGAACGATTGGTCGACGTGTTGTCGGAAACCGGATGGCTCGACATTCCGGGCGGCGACGCGACGCCACTCGTCTCGCCTCCACCGCACATCGAGGCGCCGAGCGTTCGGCATTTGCTGCGGGACGGCGCGCAAACGCATATCGTTGCGGGGACCAGTGCCGTTGCGCACGACGATCCGCGACGGTTTGCGCTGTCGTTGCTCAGCATGCTCCTCGGCGGCGGAATGAGCTCGCGGCTGTTCCAGCGCGTGCGCGAAGAGTTGGGTCTCGCGTATTCAGTGTATACATATCAGTCCTTTCACGCAGACAGCGGAATGCACGGTGTGTATGTGGCCACGGCGCCGGAGTCGGCTGGTGCGGCGCTCGACGCCATCCGCGACGAGTTGCGGTCCGTCGTGGAGCAGGGAATTCCCGCGGACGAAGTCGCGATGGGACGCCAACAGCTCAAGGGTCAAGTCACGCTGTCGCTCGAGAGCGTGTCGTCTCGCATGTATCGCGCGGCGTCGGTCGAGCTGTACGGAGAGCCGTACCGGACCCTCGATCAACTCCTGGCGCTCATCGATGGAATCAGCGTCGAAGATGTCGCCAGCATTGCGCAGGAGTTCTTCAATCCGGACAACTTTACCGTCGTGAGCCTGGGACCCAAAGCGGCAGAATGACGGGGCCGCACTATCTTCGTCCTACTGCGTCCGGCAAATCACATTGGCGTCAAGTTCACATTTTTTCGATATCAACATGATGAAGATCGGCGTCGCCAAAGAGATCAAGACGAACGAGAATCGCATCGCGCTGGTGCCGGCGGGCGCTGAGACGCTCGTCGCCGCAGGACATTCAGTGCTCGTCGAGACCGGGGCTGGCGTCGGCAGCGGATTTGCCGACGAGGCTTTCACGGCGGTAGGCGCCAAGATTGCTCCCGATGCGGCAACGGTATGGCGCGACGCCGACATGATCATGAAGGTGAAGGAGCCGATTGAGCGTGAATGGCCGCACATGCGCCGCGGCCAGCTGATTTTCACCTACTTCCATTTCGCCGCCGACGAAAAGCTCACCAAGGCGCACATCGCCAGCGGAGCAACGTGTGTGGCGTACGAGACGGTGGAGCTGCCGTCGCGGGAATTGCCGCTCTTGGTTCCGATGTCCGAGGTGGCGGGCCGCATGGCCGTCCAGGAAGGCGCCAAGTATTTGGAGAAGCTCTACGGTGGACGCGGCGTGCTCCTCGGCGGCGTGCCCGGCGTCGCACCCGCCAAAGTCGTGATCCTCGGCGGCGGAATCGTCGGAATCAATGCGGCGAAGATGGCGGCCGGCATGGGCGCCAAGGTCACGATTCTCGACCTCTCGCTCGAGCGCCTTCGGTATCTCTCCGACGTGATGCCGGCCAACTGCGTCATGATCTACTCGAACCGGCACAACATCCTGGAGCAAATCGCCACGGCCGATCTGGTCGTGGGCGGCGTGTTGATCCCGGGCGCCGTGGCGCCAAAGCTGATTCGCCGTGAGGATCTCAAGACCATGCAGGCCGGCGCGGTGATCGTCGACGTGGCGATCGACCAGGGCGGCTGCGTCGAGACGATCCACGCGACGACACACGAGAACCCGACCTACGTCGTGGATGGGATCATCCACTACGGTGTGGCCAACATGCCAGGCGGTGTCCCGCGCACGTCGACGCTGGCGCTCACCAATGCCACGCTCCCGTACGCTGTGCAATTGGCGAACAAGGGGTGGCAGCGCGCGCTCCGGGAGAACCCGGCGCTGCTCAAGGGATTGAACATCACCGACGGGCATGTCACCTATCCCGGTGTCGCCGAGGCGTTCGGCATGAAGTACGAGGATCCGAGCGCGTTCGTGGCGTAATCGGGGCCACAGTCGTCATCTCCGAGTACCGTATCTTGCGGTGAGCCAATATCTTGTAGGGGCTTCGCTGGCTCTTTAGGTTAACCGCTGCTCGATGCCGTACATGCGCGACGACGCGCCATAAATCGGCAATAGGACGACTACAGGACTGGATGCGCTGGCCTTTCAATAAGGCGGGATCTCTGTTTCCCGCGAACGCGATCGGTGTGGATCTTGGCACCGCGAACACCCTGATCTACGTGAAGGGCGAGGGCATCGTGCTGAACGAGCCCTCCGTCGTCGCAATCGACCGCGAAACGAAAAAAATCAAAGGCGTCGGCCTCGAGGCGAAGCGCATGCTCGGCCGAACGCCCGAAGGCATCATCGCCGTGCGGCCGATGAAGGACGGCGTCATCGCCGACTTCGACGTGACCGAAAAGATGCTGCGCTATTTTCTCACGCTCATCATCGAGAATCACGTCTTCAAGGTGAAGCCGCGCGTCATCGTCTGTGTGCCGTCCGGTATTACAGAAGTTGAAAAGCGCGCCGTGCGAGATTCGGCGTTGGGCGCCGGCGCCAAAGAAGTGTTCATGGTCGCCGAGCCCATGGCGGCGGCGATTGGTGTCGGCCTGCCCGTGGAAACGCCGACTGGTAACATGGTGATCGACATCGGCGGCGGCACGACCGAGATCGCCGTCATCGCGCTCTCGGGCATCGTCAGCGACACGTCGATCCGCACGGGCGGCGACGAGCTCGATACGTCGATCGTGCAGTTCATGCGCAAGAATTACAATTTGCTCATCGGCGAACCGACGGCCGAGCAGATCAAGATCAACATCGGGTCGGCGGCGCCGGTCGGTGATGAGCGCGAAATGGAAGTGAAGGGACGCGACCTCGTCTCCGGCATTCCCAAAACGGTGCGCGTCCACTCGAGCGAGATTCGCGAAGCCATTCAAGAGCCGATTCAGCAGATCGTCGACGCCGTGCGGCGCGCGCTGGAAATCACGCCGCCGGAGCTCGCGAGCGACATCGTCGATCGCGGCATCGTCATGACGGGAGGCGGCGCGCTCATTCGCGGCCTCGATCTCTTGCTCAGCCAGGAAACGAGTCTGCCCATTCACGTCGACGAAGATCCGCTCACCTGCGTCGTTCGCGGCACGGGTCGCATTCTCGACGACGAAGAAAAATATTGGTCGGTGCTCAGCACGTGAGGTAGCCGGTGGCAACCGCATCACGTCTTGGAAGTCGGATCGATGCCGGCCTGTTGGTCGGCTGCGTTGTCTTGTCCCTGATCGTCATCGCGCTTCCCGCGGATAATCGCGAGCCGATTGCGACGGCGCTCCGTCGCAGCGTCGTCGCGCCGCTCGTCGGGCTCCAGCAGGGTGCGGAGCGGTGGCGCACCGCCTGGGTGTCGAGCGAACGACGCCAGCTCGTGGTCGACTCGTTGTCGTTGCGCGCGGTGCGCGCGCAAGCGCTGCAATTGGAGAATGATCAATTGCGGAAGGTCATCGGGCTCGGCTCGCGTCTCGACTGGGGGTTTGTTCCGGCCGAAGCGCTGCATAGCACGGCGCCGAGCGAGGATGTCGTCACGACGCTCACGCTGACGGCCGGGAGTACGGCGGGGATTGCGCAGTACAGCCCCGTCGTCGCGGCCGAAGGATTGGTCGGCACGATCTACAAAGCGGATCCCACGATGAGCATCGCGCTCCTCTACACACATCCTGATTTTCGCGCGAGCGCGATGTCGGGCGATGGTTCGGCATTTGGCATCGTGTATCCGCATCCGGCGCGAGCCACGGGAGCCGACGCGTACATGCTCGAGCTCCGCGGTGTGACGACGCGCGTCATCCTCAAGCCGGGCACGCTGATCTTTACGTCGGGCTTGGGCGGCACGTTCCCGCGCGGAATCAGCGTGGGCACCGTCGTGGAGCAGATCAAGACGAATGAAGTGTGGACGCGAACGTATCTGCTCCGACCGGCGGTGACACCGTCGCGGGTGACGTCGGTGCTCGTGCTCACCGCGCAGCGCGTCACGCAAGGCACTGGAAATATTTGGGGTGCGGTCGTCAATGGCGACTCGGCATCGCGACGCATCGCGGCGGCCGGCGACTCGCTGGCCCGTCGTGCGGCGCTGCTCGAGGCGCAAGCGCGACAGGCAACGCTCGACTCCGTCCGCAAAGCGACGATCGATTCAGTGCGACGATCGCTTGGCGCGCCGCCAATGCCGGTGTCCGCCGCGGACAGCGCAGCCGCGCGACGTGGCCAGACGCCAGGCGCCCAACCGGCACCAGTCGTGCGTGATACCGGCGCACAGGCTCGGCGGCCTTCTACGGCTCCTGGGGGCGCCGCCACGGTCAAGCGCGATTCAGCGCGCCCCCGCCGTGACTCCATCCGCCCCGACTCTACGAAGAAAACACCTCACTCATGAATTGGACCGGCGCAGCGCGGACAATCGTCGTTTGCGCGATCCTGATTGTTCTGCAGTACACGCTCCGGCCGTTGCTGGCGTGGCGAGCGTCCATCGACTTCATGGTTGTTGCTCTCCTGCTCGGTTCGGTGAGGCTCCGTCCCGGCAGCGCAGCGGTCTACGGATTTCTGTTGGGCCTGGTCGCTGATTCGTTGGCGGTGAGCGGGTTCGGCACAGCCGCGCTCGGCATGTCCATCGTGGGCTTCTCAGCGTCGTGGTTGAAAGCAGTATTCTTCGCGGACAACCTCGCGTTGAACGGATTCTTTCTGTTCCTCGCCAAGTGGTTGTTCGATTTGATTTTTCTGCTCGTGAGCCATCGGTCGAGTGGCGCCGAGCTCGCGATGCAATTGTTCGTGTGGTCGCCGCTGTCTGCGGCGGTGACCGCGGTGGCCGGGGTGCTCGCCTTGTCGGTGCTCAAACCGTTGTTGGAGCTGCGAACGTCGTGAGCTTTCATCCGAATGACGTCGTTCAGCGTGGTCGCGCGGCGAACGCGATCGTCTGCGGCGTGCTACTCTTTTTGCTCAGCGCGTTCTTCCGCGCGCAGGTGCTTCGCAACCAGGAGTACACGCTCAAATCCGAAGAGAACCGGCTTCGCCAGATTCCCACGGCGGCGCCTCGCGGCGTGATCTACGACCGGAACAACAAGCCGATCGCTGAGAATATTGTCGGGTACTCGGTGAATCTGTTGCCGCAGAACGAGGACACGCTGCGCTCGACGCTCGATCGCTTGCGTCACACGATCAACATCACGCCGAAGCAGTTTGAAGATGCGATCAAGCGGTACCGTCGCGATCGCACCCGTCCCACGGTGATCGTGCAGGATGCATCGTTCGACGTCGTCTCGGTGCTCGAAGAGCATCGGATGGAGTTCCCGAGTCTGATCATTCAGTCGGCGCCGAAGCGCGTCTATCCGGACGGCCAGGCCGTCGGCGCGTTCGTCGGGTACATCACCGAAATCAACGAAGGCCAGCTCGCCAATCTCGCCAGTCAGGGATATAAGGCGGGGCAGCTGGTGGGCGTGCAGGGATTAGAGAAGCAGTATGAGAAGGAGCTGCGCGGCCGCGAAGGCGTGCAGTTCGTCGAGGTCGACGCGCGCAACCGCATCGTGCCCAACGGCCGAACGCGTGAAGACGTGACGCCGCAGGAAGGGCCCCCACTGTACACGAACATCGATCTCGACCTTCAGGAATACATTCACGGCCTGTTCGGCGACTCGACGTCCGGCGCGGTGGTCGCGATGATCCCGAAGACAGGCGAGGTGGTAGCGCTCTACAGCTCGCCGACAATCGATCCGAATCGCTTCGTTGGGGGCGTGTCGACGGCCTACTATGATTCGCTGCGGAGCGATCCCCGCTTGCCGCTGTACAACAAGGCGGTGCAGGGGCAATACGCACCCGGCTCCACGTTCAAGCTCGCGACGGCGATCATCGGGCTGGAGGATAGTGTCATCACGTTCGACACGCACATGCCCCAGGCGTGCGCGGGTTTCTACTACTTTGGCAATCGCCCGTGGAAGTGCTGGAAAAAAGAAGGGCACGGAAGCCTCGGCCTCGCCAGTGCGATTGCACAGTCGTGCGACGTTTACTTCTATCAGCTCGGGCAGAAAATCGGGTTGACGCGACTCGTCGCCGGCGGAATCTCGCTCGGTTTCGACAAGCGCACCGGCATCGATCTCCCCGAAGAGAAGCGCCCGATTTTTCCGACGAGCGTTCCTGAGTACTTCAATCAAAAATTCGGCGCGCGCGGATGGACCGCCGGTTCGCACGAGCTCAATCTGTCGATTGGCCAGGGCGACAACTCGCAGACCGTCGTCAACGTCGCAAAATTTTATAGCGCTCTGGCGACGGACGGCAGTGTGCCGACACCGCAGATCAAGCGAGGCACACCGCAGCGCGCGAAGAGTATGAACATCTCGCAAGATCAATTGCTGCAGCTCCGCAAAGCGATGATGGGCGTGCTCGCCGCGGGCGGTACCGCGGCCGCGTCGGCCATCGAAGGCGTGAGTATTGCCGGCAAGACGGGAACCGCGCAGACGATGCGTTACGCGAAGGACGGCAAGCCGCTCTACTACGCGTGGTTCGCCGGCATGGCGCCGGCCGACGACCCGCAGATCGTCGTCGTGGTGATGATCCCGAACGTCACGTTCGAAGGATCCGGATCGGCGCATTATGCGTCGCAGATCATCGCGCACTATCTGCACAAGCGAGTGGCGAACACCATCATCAACACGGGCTGATGCCGCCCAACCGCCGCATCAACATCGATCTGCCGCTCGTCATCGTCGCGGCCGTCTTATCGCTCTACGGTTTGGCCATCGTCTTTTCTGCCGGGAAGACCGACGTTCATACTGTCGCAGCGACGGCGTACAAATCGCAGGCCATCTGGCTGGTGATTGGCATCATCAGCGCGTTCTCGGTGAGCCGCGCATCGGTTCGGCTGATCGAATGGATGACGGTTCCGCTGTATGTCTTCACCATCTTGCTGCTCGTGGCGTTGCTCGCTGGACTCGGCTCGGGCGCCGGCACCGCGAGCAGCACATCGGGATGGCTGACTATTGCCGGCCACCGGCTCGGCCAACCATCAGAGTTTGCGAAACTCACCGTCGTGCTGATGCTGGCGCGTGTGTTGGCGCAGAACCGCGTTGCACCGCGATCGATGATCGAGCTGTGGAAGCCGTTGCTCGTGGCCGGCGCGCCGCTGCTGCTGATCATGGCCCAGGGCGACCTCGGGACGTCGATCGTGTTCGTCGGCATTTTCTTCGCCATGATCTTCTGGGCCGGCGTCGCGTGGCAACTGCTGTTGCTCCTCGCGAGTCCCGTGGTCAGCCTCATCCTCGGTTTTGATGCGCGCATCTGGGGCGCGTGGTTTCTGCTGCTGCTCGCCCTCGTACTGTGGTACAAGCCGTTCTTGGGCGAGGGGTTGTTCGTCGTCGCGGCGAATGTCATGACGGGAATCGTCGGGCCGCTGCTGTGGGAACATCTCCCGCCATACCGCCAGAATCGCCTCAAGGTGTTTCTCGATCCCACGGTCGATCCCCGCGGCAGCGGCTATCACGTCATCCAATCGCAGGTCGCGATCGGATCGGGTGGCTGGCTGGGCCGAGGATATTTGCACGGACCGCAAAAACGCCTCGCGTTCCTGCCGGAGCAATACACTGATTTTATTTTCGCCGTGGTTGGAGAGGAACTGGGCTTCATCGGCGTGACGGCGGCGCTGGCGCTGTTTCTGTTTCTCTTCTTGCGAGTGATTCGGATTTCCGAGCGGGCGAACGACTCGTACAGTAGTCTCGTCGCGTTCGGGCTGCTCGCCAGCTGGTTCAGCCACGTGCTGGAGAATGTTGGGATGACACTCAACGTCATGCCAATCACGGGCATTCCGCTGCCGTTCTTCAGTTATGGCGGATCGTTCATGCTCGCGTGCTGGTTGGCGGTCGGGGTGCTCGCTCGAATCTCCAGCGAGGGACGAGGAGGGAAAGTCGGCCCGCTCAGGGTCTGACGGTGTCTCTACCGCAACTAAGAACTGCAATGCGACCTGCTCACAGCCTTTCGGCTGAAAGCTGTCTGCTGCACGGCGACAGGACAGACCTCGAACAGTTCGAGCCGAGTTAATCCTGGCGCGATTGCCCTTCAGAGATTTGCGAAGGAGCGTGCTCCTGGGTGCCTGTGCTCGCAATTCTGTCACGTCGCTGTTCCGCTGGGCGCTACCAGCTGGCGTGCTCACAGCCGGCAGCATTGCAGTTCTTGGTTGCGGTTTACTCGTCAAGGGCTAGCCCCGGGCCACCGCCCCCGTCAGATTGGGTCAATGGTCTGGTTCCGTAAGGAGAAGAAGCCCCGCCAGCCGCGGCGCGAGCGGTTGGAAATCCCCGCGGACGTTTGGGAAAAGTGCGAGGCCTGCGGGCACACCGACATTCGCGAGAAGTTTGAGCGCAACATGAACGTCTGCCCGAACTGCGACTATCACCGTCGCATTCGGGCCGCCGATTATTGTGCGCTGCTGCTCGACGACGGGACCATGGAAGAAGTCGAGGTCGACCTCCGCTCCGTCGACCCACTCGGATTTCCGGAGTACCCCGCGCGGCTCAAGAAAGCCATGACGAATGCCGGCGACACCGACGCGCTGCTCGCGTGTACCGGCATGCTCGATTCGCTCCCGGTCAATCTCGGCGTCATGGACTTCGCCTTCATGGGCGGCTCCATGGGTTCCGTCGTCGGCGAAAAAATTGCTCGGCTCGGCCAGCGATCCCTCGAGCGCAAATATCCGCTCATCATCATCTCGGCGTCCGGAGGCGCGCGCATGCAGGAAGGCGTGCTCTCACTGATGCAGATGGCCAAAGTCGCCGCGGTGCTGGCGCAGCTCGCGGAACGCCGGTTGCCATACATCTCGATCCTCACAAATCCCACAACCGGCGGAGTGAGCGCGAGTTACGCGATGCTCGGCGATGCGATTCTCGCCGAGCCGGGCGCGGTCATCGGATTCGCGGGGCCGCGAGTGATCAAGCAGACCCTCGGCCAGGATTTGCCCGAGGGATTTCAGACGTCCGAGTTCCTGCTCGATCACGGCATGCTCGATGGTGTCGCGCACCGGCGGAATCTCAAACGAACGGTCAGCCAACTGCTGCGCCATATGTCCGGCCGGCCGGCGGCGACGGGGTGGACGTCGCCCTGACCGATTCGACGTCGCGCACGACGGACGGTGGCGCAGAACTTCCCCTCGCCACGTACAACGATGCGCTCGATTTTCTTTTCGCGCGAACCAGCGGCGGGTTCAAGTTTGGTCTCGAGCGCACCGCGGCATTGCTCGAGCATCTCGGCAATCCGCATCGCGCGTACCCCACGCTGCACGTCGCGGGCACGAACGGGAAGGGCAGCAGCGTCGCGACGATGGCAGCTTTGCTCACCGCCAAAGGGCGTCGCGTGGCGACGTACACATCGCCGCATCTGGTGGATTTTCGCGAGCGGATGATCGTCGGCGGCCAAGCGATTCCACCGGCGGACGTCATCGAGTTCATCACGCGCCAGCTGCCCGTCATCGAGCGCATCGAGGCGAGCTTCTTCGAGGCAACGACTGCGATGGCGTTCGACTTCTTCGCGCGCGCGCGAGCCGAGATCGGCGTCATCGAAGCGGGGCTCGGCGGGCGACTCGACTCGACGAACGTCCTCGATCCTGTCGTCGCCGGCGTCACATCGATCGGCCTCGACCACACCGAATACCTCGGCAACACGCTCGACGAGATCGCCGGCGAAAAGGCGGGGATTTTCAAGCCGGGTCGCGCGGCCGTCGTGGGTGAGCGCGACCCGCGCATTCGCGATTTGCTCGCCGAGCGCGCCCACGCCGCTGGCGCGTCGAGCATCCGCATTGTTGCCGACGAAGTGCGGCTCGAGAGCGTGAGCGTGGACGACGGCGGAACCACCTGCGAGTTCGAGTGGAAAGGCCGCCGCGCCACGCTTCGGACGCCGCTGGCCGGCCGTCATCAGGCAGCGAATCTTGCATTTTCGCTCGTGATGCTCGACGCGGCGGGAATGTCGCCGGAAGACAGCCTTGACGACGCAGCGCGCTATCTCGATCGCGTCCACATTCCTGGTCGATTTCAGCACGTCGGCCAGTTCATCTTCGACGTCGCGCACAATCCCGCGGGCGTCGAAGTCCTCGTGCAGACGTTGAGCGCCGTCGCGCCACCGATGCCGATCGCGGTCGTTTTGTGCGTGTTGCGCGACAAGGACTGGCGCGAGATGATCCGCGCGCTGAGCCGGGTCTCGTCGAATTTCGTGTTGACGATGGCGCCCACGGCGCCGGCGAGCCGCGCGTGGGACTTGGCCGAGGCGACAGAATTTGCGCGGGGCTTGGGATTGACGGCGAGCGCGATCGCCGATTTTGGCTCAGCGATCGAGTATGCGCGGGGAAGTGCGCAGACCGTGCTCGTCACCGGGTCGTTCCACACGGTGGGCGATGCGATGTTGCTGTTGCAGGTGTCGCCGCTGGCCGGGTAATTTTACTGGATGGCCCAAGCCGCGCTTCCCGGTTTTCGCGATTTCTATCCTGAACAGTTTGCTGAGCGCGCCCATATCATGGGCGTGTGGCGGGACGTTGCGCGCCGATTCGCGTTTATCGAGTACGACGGGCCGCCGCTCGAGCCGTTGGAACTGTACACAAAAAAGAGCGGCGACGAGATCGTCGGACAACTGTACAACTTTGTCGACAAGGGCGGTCGCGAGGTCGCGCTACGTCCGGAGATGACGCCAACGCTGGCGCGCATGGCCGCCGCCAAGGCGAACGCGCTGCGAAAGCCCATTCGCTGGTTCTCGATGCCGCAGCTGTTTCGCTACGAGCGGCAGCAGCGCGGGCGGCTGCGTGAGCATTTTCAGCTGAACGTCGACATCATCGGCGAGACCGACGTCACCGCGGACGCCGAGTTGCTCGCTGTTGCCATCGAGGTGATGCGCGGCTGCGGGCTGACGTCGAACGACGTTCGGGCGCGCGTGTCGGATCGCCGGTTGCTTCGCGCGCTGCTCGCGACGATCGGTGTGGGCGACGATCGAGCGGACGCGGTGTTCGGTGTCGTCGACAAGTTCGAACGCCAGCCGCAGGATGTTTCGCGCGAGAAGCTCGCGGCGCTTGGATTGTCGGTGGGCGACGTCGACACGCTCTTCTCGCTGCTGGGCGACGTCACACTGGATGAGATCGAGCGTCGGTTCGGCCAATCGGACGACGTGCGCAGCGTCATCGCCGAACTGCGTCGCTACTTCGCGTACTTGAATGGTCTGGGTGTGCTCGACTGGGTGACGATCGATCTCAAGATCGTCCGCGGCCTCGCGTATTACACGGGGATCGTTTTCGAGCTCTTCGATGTGAAAGCAGAGCTCCGCGCCATCTGCGGCGGCGGCCGCTACGACAATCTTCTCCATTCACTCGGTGGCGTCGATCTCCCGGCACTCGGCTTCGGGATGGGCGACGTCGTGCTCAGCGATCTGGTACGCGAACGCGGGCTCTTTCCCACGACGGGGATTGGACCACAGGTCTGGCTCGCGGCCAATCCTGACGATCCGACATCCGAGTACGACGTTCGAGAGCTCGCGACCAAGTTGCGACGGGCAGGCGTCAGCGTCGAGTATGCTCTAAAGCAGCAATCGCTCAATTCCCAGGAAGCCACGGCGAAGAAGCTTCGTGCCGGATTCTTCGTCGCGCTCCCACAGAAGACCTTGGGCGGCGCGGGAGATTGGGACACGCTCGAGGCCCAGGTGAAAGCCTACAGCCACGAAGGATCGGCGAGCACTGCCGCTTCATCTCCAATGGCCGCCGTTCCAGTAGCAAACTTGGTGACGTTCATTGTTAGTGAGCTTGGCCAGCCCGGCTGAAGCTCGTTCCATTCGTGTGTGTGTTTTTTAAGAAGCTCAAAAACAGCGCCTTCGAGACCTTAGGTTCCTTTTACATAGAATTAGAATGGCTGACGACAAGAAGCTCACGACGCGCGAGGCAGACTTCAGCGCCTGGTACAATGAAGTGGTCTTACGCGCCGAACTCGCGGACTACTCGCCCGTACGCGGCTGCATGGTCATCCGTCCCAACGGTTACGGCATTTGGGAACGAATGCAGCGCGCCCTCGACGACATGTTCAAGGCCACGGGGCACCGCAACGCATACTTTCCGTTGCTGATCCCGGAAAGCTTCCTGCACAAGGAAGCGGCTCACGTTGAAGGGTTCGCGCCGGAAGTCGCCGTCGTCACGCATGGCGGCGGTAAAAAGCTCGACGAACCGCTCGTCATTCGCCCCACGTCTGAGACAATCATCTACTCGATGTTCGCCAAGTGGGTGCAGAGCTACCGCGATCTGCCGCTGCTCATCAATCAATGGGCCAACGTCGTGCGCTGGGAAATGCGTACGCGATTGTTCTTACGGACGCTCGAATTCCTCTGGCAGGAAGGCCACACCGCGCACGCCACGCACGACGAGGCCGAAGAAGAGGCGCGCCGCATGCTCGGCGTGTACAGCGATTTTATGGAAGGCCACATGGCCATGCCCGTGATCACCGGCCAAAAGACGGACGCCGAGCGGTTCGCCGGCGCCGTGCGCACGTACTCGTGCGAGGCGATGATGCAGGACAACAAGGCGTTGCAGGCGGGAACGTCGCACAACCTCGGTCAGAATTTCGCGAAGGCGTTCGACCTCAAGTTCCAAGCGGAGCACGGCGGCCAGGAATTCGCATGGAATACCAGCTGGGGCGTGTCGACGCGACTCGTCGGCGGACTGGTCATGACGCACGGCGATGACGTCGGACTTCGCATTCCGCCGCTGCTCGCGCCGATCGAGATGGTCATCGTCCCCATCTACAAGACCGACGAAGAACGCAGCCGTGTGCTCGAAGCGGCTGACCGCATCGTCGATTCGCTGGATGAATGGGAGCGTCGCGATCCCGGCCGTCTTCGCGTGCACATCGACGACCGCGACGGAATGAAGCCCGGCGCCAAATACTACGAGTGGGAGCTGCAGGGCGTGCCGGTGCGCATGGAGCTCGGTCCACGCGACCTGGAGAAGAACCAGGGCGTGCTCGTGCGTCGCGATACCCGCGAAAAGCGCCCAATGTCGCTCGACACCGTCGGCGAAGACGTGAGCGACCTGTTGATGCGCATTCAAGACGACATGCTCATCGCCGCACGCGAGCGTCGCGAGCAGAACAGCGTGCGTCACCACATCAGCTATGATGATTTCCGCGCGTTGATGGAAGGCAAGGGCGGATTCGTCTACGCCGGATGGTGTGGCAATCCTGAATGCGAGACGCAGATCAAGGAGGAAACCAAGGCGACGATTCGTGTGTTGCCCGACGAGGAATTTCGGTCGGCGGAAGCGCCGGCGAATTGCCTCAAGTGCGGACGCGCGTCGACCGCCGAGGCCGTATGGGCCAAAGCGTACTGACTACAGGTTTTTCCCGCGTCGGCGGGCAGCTGTTGTGCGAGGACGTTCCGCTCGAGCGGATCGCCCGAGAGGTCGGTACGCCGGTCTACGTCTACAGTACGGCGACCATTCGCGATCGATATGCTCGGCTGAAGGAAACACTTAGCCCGATCGCAAATCGAATTCACTATACGCTCAAGGCCAACTCCAGCCGCGGCATTCTCAACGTGCTGCGCGAGCTTGGCTCCGGCGTCGACGTCGTGTCGGGCGGGGAACTGCACCGCGCGCTTCGCGCCGGCTTCGCGCCGGCCGACATCATTTTCGGCGGCGTGGGCAAGACCAATCGCGAGTTGGCCGAGGCACTCGACGCGGGCATTTTGCTCATCAACGCGGAGAGCGAGGCCGAGGTTCGTCAACTCGACGCGTTGGCGCGCGAACGCGGAATCACGGCGCGCGTCTCGCTCCGAGTGAATCCGGAGATCACGCTCGACGCGGCGCACGACTATATCAAGACGGGCGGCAAAGGGCACAAGTTCGGCATTCCGTACGACGAAGTCGTGCACGTCGCGACGGTCACGGCCGGGCTCGCGCATGTCGATCTCGTGGGACTGGACATGCACCTCGGATCGCAGCTGTCGCGAATCGATCCCTATCGCGAAGGCACCGAGCGGCTCGCCTCCATATTCTCCGAGCTCACCAAACTCGGGATCAACTCGCTCGAGTACCTCGACATCGGCGGCGGCCTGGGCGTTCGCTACGACACCGAAGAACCGCCGGACCTCGATCGCTTCGCCGAAATGGTGCTTCCCACCGTCGCCGCCACGGGTCTCAAGCTGATTATGGAACCGGGTCGATTTCTGGTCGGAAATGCCGCGGCGCTTGTCTCACAGGTATTGTACCGAAAGAAGAGCGGTGGGAAAGACTACGTTGTCGCCGACGCCGGAATGACCGAGTTGCTCCGGCCGTCGCACTACGGCGCGTATCATCGCGTGGTGGCGCTCAGCGAACGAGGCGAACGTCGAACAGTCGATGTGGTTGGTCCCGTGTGCGAGAGCGGCGATTTTCTGGCGCTCGATCGCAAGCTCGAAGACGTGCAGCCCGGCGAATATCTCGCGGTCTGCGACGTCGGCGCATACGGGTTCGCGATGGCCTTCAACTACAACAGCCGGCTTCGCCCCGCCGAAGTGTTGGTCGACGGCGACCGGTATGCCGTGATCACTGCCCGCGAGGAATACGACGATCTCTCCCGTCTCGAGATCGCCGAGCCCGAATGGATGTCCGGGAGGGAGAGCTAATGCGCGTTGGTCTGATCGCGGACACGCACGATCGCTTGCCGGCGATCGACGAACTCGTACGACAGATGCAAGCCAACGGCGTGGGGATGATTCTCCACGCCGGCGACTACTGCTCGCCGTTCTCGCTCAAGCCGATCGAGGAGGCGCAGGTCACGCTTGCCGGCGTCTTCGGCAAGAACGACGGCGATCCCCAAGGTATCGTGTCGCGCGCCCAGGCGGGATTCGGCGCCGAGATCTTCGAGTCGCCGCACAGTGTCGAGATTGGCGGGCGCCGGCTGCTGCTCGTGCACGACATCGGTGACGTCAACAAACGCTCGGTGCAGTCGCACGAAATTGTCATTCACGGCCACACCCACCAGCAAGAAATGAAAACGCGCGGGGAGACGTTGATCATCAATCCGGGCGAAGCGTGCGGCTGGATCTACGGAACTCCGTCAGCCGCCATTCTCGACCTCGACTCGCGACACGTCGAGTTCATCACACTCTCGGCGCCAGAGTGGAAGTACTAGGTCTCCGGTCTCCGGATGATAGTATGCTCATGCCGTTGAACCTGAGACCCCGACCTGCGACCTGTGACCTGAGACCTCTATTTTGACTTCACCCTCGCGGATCTTAATTCTCGACTTCGGTTCTCAGTTCACGCAGCTCATCGCGCGGCGGGTGCGCGAAGCGCGCGTCTATTCCGAGATTCATCCGCCAACGCGGAGCCTGCAGTGGATCCGCGACTTCACACCGACGGGCATCATTCTCAGCGGTGGCCCCAATTCCGTCTATGAGGACGGCGCGCCGACCATCGATCCCGCGGTGCTCGACGTTGCACCGATCCTCGCGATCTGTTACGGCATGCACCTGGTCGCGAGGATCGCGAACGGCAACGTGATCAATGCCGGCCGTCACGAATACGGCCGCGCCCAACTTCGCGCGGAAGAAAGCGCCGGATTGTTCGACGGCTTTCGGCCAGGCGAAGAGATGACGGCCTGGATGAGTCACGGCGATCATGTCGACGCCGCTCCGCCGGGATATATCGCGACAGCGTCGAGCGGCAGCGTTCCCATCGCCGCGATGCGCCACCGCGACAAGCCCATTCACTGCGTGCAGTTTCACCCCGAAGTCGCGCACACGCCGCGCGGCGGCGAGCTCATTTCCAATTTCCTGTTCGGCGTCTGTCACGCCGAGCCGAGTTGGACGCCGAGCGCGTTCGTCGAGAATGAAGTGAAGAAGGTGCGCGACATGGTGGGAACGTCGCGCGTCATCTGCGGGCTGTCGGGCGGCGTCGATTCGTCGGTCGCCGCGGCGCTCGTGCATCGCGCCATCGGCGACCAGCTCACCTGCGTGTTCGTCGACACAGGCTTGCTTCGACTGCATGAGCGCGAGCAGGTCGAGCGGACGTTCAAGGCCCACATGGGCATCAAGCTTGTGACTGTCGATGCGTCAAAGCGTTTTCTCGATGCGCTCGCGGGCATCGACGACCCGGAAAAGAAGCGCACGGCAATCGGACACACGTTCATCGATGTGTTCGAAGAGGCGACGAGCGGCGCGGGGAAGGACGCGGAGTTTCTCGTGCAGGGCACGCTGTATCCCGACGTCATCGAGTCGTTCTCGCCGCGCGGCGGACCGTCCGTCACAATCAAAACGCATCACAACGTCGGCGGCCTCAAGCCCGGCATGAAGTTCAAGTTGATCGAGCCGCTCCGCGAGCTGTTCAAAGACGAAGTGCGCAACGTCGGCCGCGAGCTCGGTCTCCCCGAGGAAATGGTCGGGCGTCATCCGTTCCCGGGACCCGGACTCGGCATTCGTGTCATCGGCGAAGTTACCGAGCCGTCGCTCGACGTCTTGCGCCGCGCCGACGCGATCTACCTCGAGGAAATTCGCGAAGCGGGTCTCTACAATGAGATCTGGCAAGCATTCGCGGTGCTCCTTCCCGTTCGAAGCGTTGGTGTGATGGGCGACTATCGCACGTACGAGAATGTCCTCGCGCTGCGGGCCGTGACGAGCACCGACGGAATGACCGCCGACTGGTACCCCTTCCCACACGACGTGCTCGGACGTATCTCCAACCGGATCATCAATGAGGTTCGCGGCGTCAACCGCGTCGTGTACGACGTGAGCTCCAAGCCGCCGGCGACGATCGAATGGGAATGATGAGGCGCTCATGCGGACGAATGCGGTCGAGGAACGAGCGGAGTTAAGTCCGGTTGCGTCTTCCACCGCAACGCCGCGGCAGGCGTCGCCGCAATGGAGCGACGCCTGCCTCGCCTGCGACCGTCCGCTCAACGGCCCGTTCTGCTCCAACTGCGGACAACGCGCCGTCCCGCCCAATCCCACGCTACGTGAGCTGGGCGGGGAAGCCTTCGCCGAGTTCTCCGGATGGGACGGAAAATTCGCCGACACAATTCGCACGCTGATTTGGCGTCCAGGTCAGCTCACGTTGAAGTTTCTTCGCGGCAAGCGAAGCCAGTACATCACTCCACTGCGGCTGTACCTGAGCTGCAGTCTCGTGTACTTCGTGCTCGCCGCGGCCAATCGTTCGTCGGTCGAGCGCGCGGGACGCGGCGGGCCGGGGATCGTCGTCACGACGACGCAACCCAATGGTTCGGCGAAGGCGCTCGATCTCTCTCGCGGCGTCGGCGGCATCTCAGCTGAGGATCGAGAAACCATTCGCGCCGCCATCGAATCCGCGCCGGCTCTGCTTCGTCCCGTGGCACGACGTATTCTGGAAGACAAGAAAGGATTTCAGCAAGACGTCTTCAACGCGTTGCCCAAGGGTCTGTTCGTCTTACTGCCGGCGTTTGCTGGAATACTCACGCTCCTCTATCGCCGCCGGCACTACGCCGAGCATTTGTATTTCGCGATGCACCTGCACGCGTTCACGTTTCTCGCGCTCGCGGTGACGGCACTCGTCAAATGGGTTCCGTCGGCGCTCGTGATCGGCGTGACCGGCGTGGCCGCGATGCTCTGGATCTCGGTGTACACGCACGTTGCGCTGCGTCGCGTGTACGGCGGCTCGTTCGCCGGGACGCTGGTGAAGGAGGCAGCCATGGGCGTGCTCTACTTCGCGGCGTTCATTCCGGTGCTGATCGGGCTTGCAGTGTGGGTCGCGCGAGCGTGAACTGCAACTGACGTATGTGGTATGTCAGCTCGGGGTACTGAGACCCGCCATCAGCTCTTTCCAATTCGTGGACACCGGTCGCGCCGGGGTGGCGGCACAGCCCGCGCGCCGCAACTGTACAAAGCCAGAGTTCAGTGAATACTCATGGTTGGAGGTACCAGCTCTCCAAACGAGGCCCGAATTCTTGTGGCCAGTATGCCAGTCTCGAAGCTGTCAGCTGGCGTACCGCACGTACTTCAGCGGTAGTTCTTCCTAGACTCCTTTCTCTTCCAACAGCGCCAGAAACTGCTTCGGCTCAGTGAGTTCGAGCAACCGAGACGGCACGTCCGACTCCTTGCTGAACTGCGCGATCTTGCCGAGTACCGGCAGATACTGATTGGAGACTTCGAGCGGCGGCGCGACGATCAGAAAGAAAAAGTGAACCGGCTTCTCGTCGATCGCCTTGAAGTCGACGCCGACCTTCTTGCGGCCGAACGCGACGCGAAGCTTGTTCACTACGAGCGACCGGCAATGCGGGATCGCGATCCCGCGACCGATGCCCGTCGAGCCAAGATTCTCGCGCCGCTTGAGCATCTTGAACAGCATGCCCTCGGACTTTTCGTCGAGCCTGAGAAGCCCGATGAGCTCGCGGAGAATGTCGTCCTTCGAAGTACCGTCCAGATCGAGCTTGATTGCGTCTTCGCTGAAAAACTCGCGCAGTTCCATCCGTATTTCCGTCCGGGAGAGGACCGTCGTGACCGTGTATGAACCTGCGAAGTTACCCAGGCGCTGAACGTGTGTCAAATGCTGATGTTGCTTGGACTTCGGCTCTCTCTTAACTTGAAGGAATGAAACGCTTTCCGTTTCCGCTCTCCGCGGACGTCCCCTTGTATCTCGCGCCCATGGCCGGCGTGTCGGAGTCGCCCTTCCGGCGCCTCTGCCGCCGATTCGGCGCAGACGTCGTGGTCACCGAATTCCTCTCGGCCGAGGGCATTCGACGCGAAAACGAAGCGACCGTCGCCAAACTCCGGTTCGGCCCCGACGAACGCCCAATTGGCGTGCAGATCTTCGGCGGCGATCCCGTCGCGATGGGCGAGGCCGCGGCGTTCGTCACCGACGTCTTCGCACCCGAGTTCATCGACATCAACTTCGGCTGCCCCGTCAAGAAAGTCGTCAAGCGAAACGGCGGCTCGGGTTGTCTCAAAGATCTCAATCTCGTTCAAGAAGTCATTCGCTCCGTCGCGCGCAGCACGTCGCTCCCCGTGACGTGCAAAATTCGCAGCGGTTGGAACGAGGAGATGCGCGATCCGGTAACGATCGCGCTACGCTGCCAGGATGCCGGAGTTCGCGCCATCGCACTGCACCCGCGGACGCGCACGCAGATGTACACAGGAGCCGCACGCTGGGAAGAAATCGCCGCCGTCGTTCAAGCGCTCGACATCCCCGTGCTCGGCAACGGCGACATCAAGACGCCGCACGACGCTATTCGCATGTGGCGCGCAACAGGCTGCGCCGGAATCATGATCGCGCGCGGTTCCTTCGGACAACCGTGGGTCTTCAACCAGACGCGCGACTTGCTCGAAGGTCGTCCCATGCGCCCCGATCCGTCGGTGGAAGAGCGCTTCGCCATCGCGCTCCAGCACGCGCGCATGGCCAACGAGTACGAACCCGATCGCCGCGGCGCCGCCATCGAATTCCGCAAACACCTCGGCTGGTATTGCAAGGGGCTTCCGGGGTCCGCGGAATTGCGCAAGAAGTTGCACGCGGTCACGTCGCTCACCGAAGTCGAAGGCATTTTCGAGGACTATCTCAACTTCCGCGACCGCTACGCGGCCGGTGACGCGGGCGACGCCAATCGCGACGAAACCGAACCACTCGAGACGGCCGAGGTATGAAGCGAGCGCACGTTCACGATCTGTTGCAACGGGTCGCGAGCGGATCGCTCGACGTCACGCAGGCGATGAATGAACTCGCGTACGAGCCCGCCGACGCGCTGACGTTCGCCACGATCGACCACGATCGTTCTCTGCGCCAGGGCTTTCCAGAAGTCATATACGGCGCTGGGAAAACGCCCGACCAAATCTGCGAGATCGCCGCGCACATCATTGCGCAAGGTGAGGCGCTGCTCGTCACGCGTCTCGCCACCGACGCCGCGGAGAGTATGCGCGCGAAGGTACCCAGCGTCCAACTCAACGCTGTCGCCCGCACGGCGTATTTGCCTGGGACGTACGCGCCGTCGCCGGGAACAGGCACCGTGGCCATCGTCACCGCCGGAACGAGTGATCTACCCGTCGCCGAGGAGGCCGCGGTCACGCTCGAAGCGCTCGGCAATTGCGTTTCGCGCATCACCGACGTCGGCGTCGCCGGTATTCATCGCGTGCTCGCTCAGCGCGACGCGCTCGCATCCGCGGCAGTGGTGATCGTCATCGCCGGCATGGACGGCGCCCTTCCGTCGGTCGTCGGCGGCCTCGTTCGCGCGCCGGTCATCGCCGTCCCGACCAGCGTCGGATACGGCGCATCGTTTCAAGGAATCGCGCCGCTGCTCACGATGCTGAACAGTTGCGCGGCGGGAGTCACTGTCGTAAACATCGACAATGGATTCGGGGCGGCCGTTGCCGCCTCACGCATTACGCACACCGCCCGCCCATGATTCTTCGCCGCGCGCCGCTGGACGCGACGGCGTGATGGCCGCTTTGGAATCATCCATGATGCACTCGCTGCTCATCGCTGTCGTTCCCGCGACTATCGGTGCGCTCGCCTCTTGGTTGGTGATGCGCGCCAGCGCCGCACGTCGGCAACGCGCCGAGGCGCTGCGGCCCGCCGTCACGCGGCTCGAAGCGCATATGGCCGGCTCGCAAGGCGCACCGAACATGCCGTCGGCAAAGTCGGCGGCGCTCAGGCGCGACGTCCAGCACGTATTCGAGACCAAGGAAGCGTCGCAGGATCTCGAAGTGCTCGACCGTTTGCTTCGCGACATTCGCGACCTGACGAACGCCGAAGAAGCAATCTTCTGGCGGTGGATGGAGGAGCGCCAAACGCTCGTGCCCAGCGCGTGGTCGACCGACGGACAATCGCGGCCGGCGTTCTTCGATGTGAATGCCTGGGCGTCGCTCGTTCGGTGGAGCGCGGAAGAAGGCGAGATGCAATTCGCCGGCGACGTCGGCGGACGGCCTGTGCTCGCGTCGTCACCCGTCAACGGACCCGCAGGCGTCTACGGCGTTCTCACCGTGAGCGCCGCGACCGGCATCCGTCTCGACCGCAAGGAAGCGAAATCGTGGATGCCGCGCTACTCGGCGCAAGTCGCCAGCCTGATTCAACTCTTCGACCTGCGCCGAGAATACGCGTTGCACATGCGCCGAAGCGATGCGCTGCTCGACGCCGTGCAACGACTCCACGGCCATCGCAGAGCCGAGGCGCTCGCCGAGGCGTTGTGCGAAACCGCGCAGGAAGTCACGTCCGCGACGACCGCTGGCCTCGTGCATTGGAGCGCGCTCGATCGACACGGAATGGTCCAGGCGATCACGCCAAGCTCCGACATCGAGCCTGGTTTTCACGTGACGGCCGATACACTCGTCGGACGCGTGTGCACTGAGCTGCTGCCAATCATCCTCGAGGACGCGGCTTCCGCGACGGCGCTGCATTGTCCATACGGCGGACTTCCGCGGCCAATCGGCTCGCTCGCGATCATTCCAATTCTGTCGGGCGACCACGCGATCGGCGCGCTCGTCGTGGAGGGGAAAGAGGCGGGAAGCATCGCGCAGCACGAGGGTCGCAACATTGGCTTGTTGGCTGCCGTCGCCCGCGGCCCGCTCGAGATTATCTGGGAGATCGAGGAAGTGTCGCGTCGTGCCCGCACCGACTCGCTCACCGGCCTCGCCAACCGTCGTCATTTCGACGAAGCGTTGCGGCGTGTCATCGCCGAGACGGATCGCTTTGGCGGAACCTGTTCGTTGATCATGGTCGACTTGGATCACTTCAAGCAAGTGAACGATCGCCATGGCCATGACGCCGGCGACACCGTGCTCCGTCACGTCGCGCTCGTGCTCGGCGAAGCCATTCGCACGGTGGACTTGTGTGCCCGGTATGGCGGGGAAGAGATCGCGCTGTTGTTGCCGCAGACGTCGCCGCAGGGAGCGTTGGAGTTGGCGGAGCGGTTGCGGGCCACGCTCGAGACTCGGCCAGCGATGCGGCGTGGCGAGCCGATCAGCGTGACGGCGTCGTTCGGTGTGGCAACGTATCCCACGCCGGTTCCGAGCGGAGATTGGCTGCTGCTGGCGGCCGACAAGGCGCTCTACGAGGCCAAGGCGAGTGGGAGAAACTGCGTGAAGGTGATTCAGACAAATCAAGTCAATCCAGCGCTTTACAAGTCTCTCTGAGCAAGGCACAGGAGCGGATGGACGATTGTTTTTTGGCGCGGACCGACTAGATTGTGTGGACGGGGGCGACTGGCTTCGACGGGATAAGTGAAGCCGTGGCTGCGTGCTCAGGTCGTCGGGCACCTGATAAAACACTCGACAAAATTCCAACTGCGAACAACAACTTCGCCCTTGCCGCGTAACTTTTAGTTACGCCCGCAAGTGCCCATGAGGAAGCCCGCCCGGGGCGGCTTTGTGGGTATCGCAAATCTGGGCTAGCTGGTGCGTTCGCCTTCGGCGTACCGGCGAAGTGAAGAGGGCTCATCCGCGAGTGGGTCGTCTGCCTACCAGCGCGCGGAAACATCCAAGGGCGGACTACGCACGTAGTAGCTGTGGTGAATCCATTCTCGGACCCGGGTTCAATTCCCGGCGCCTCCACTGAGAAGAACGATCAGGCGAAACGACGGCGTCCAGCAATGGGCGCCGTTGTTCGTTCCTTCGCCTTCTGAGGCAGCAATTAATCCGACACCGGATTCTTGACCGGACTCGCTATCCTCAGTCCATGTTTCTCAACACGCCGCTGATCGTGATCGTACAGCACCTCGCCGTCGCCGCCGTGTGCGGCCTTGCCGTTGGCGCCGAGCGTGAACGGTCCGGCCATGCGAGTGGACCTGACGCACGGTTCGCCGGCGTTCGCACGTTCCTCCTTCTCGGACTCTTGGGCGGAATCGCCGGGTGGTTGGCGTCGGAAGGCTTCGAGATCGTCGGCGCCGCGCTCCTGCTCACGGGCGGCGCACTCACCGTGACCGCCTACTCGATCGCCGCGCGACGAACTCCGGCGTCCATCGACGGAACGACCGAGGTCGCCGCGCTCGCCGTGCTCGGAATCGGATTTGTTGGCGGACTCGGATACATGTCGGTGGCGAGCGCCGTGGCGACGACCGTCGTGCTCGTGCTTCTTGAGAAAACTCGAATTCATGCGCTGCTCGAGAGGACAGGCGAGGTCGAGCTGCGCGCGGGATTGCAGTTTGCCGCGATGGCGCTCGTCGTCCTGCCGCTCCTTCCCGAAGGCCCATTCGGCCCATGGGGCGGCATCAAACCGCGCGGATTATGGACGATCGTCGTAATCTTCTCAGGGTTGAACTTCCTGGGCTACCTCGCGCGGAGAAGCGTCGGCGCCGAGCGCGGGTACGGCATAACGGGGATGATTGGCGGCGTCATCTCATCCACAGCGGTGACGCTCGATTTCTCTCGCGAGAGTCGTCGCGACGCGAGCGTTGGCGACGCGCTCGCCGCCGGTGTGATCGGAGCATGCACCGTGTTGTTGCCCCGTGTTGCCATCGTCAGCACGATCCTCGAGCCGCCGGTCGCGCGCGCGCTCGTGCCGTACCTGCTTCCGGGGTTGATCGTCGGCGCGATCATCGTGGCGATCGCGCTTCGCCGGCCGGTGACGTTCGCCAACCCTCCTGAGGAGACCGACAGTCCGCTCCGCCTCGTCTCGGCGATTCAGATGGCAGTCATGTTTCAAATCGCGCTGACCGTGAGCTCACTCGCCGCGCAGTTCTGGGGAAGTCGCGGCGTCATCAGCTCGGCGGTTGTTCTCGGCCTGACCGACATGGACGCACTCACCGTGTCCATGAATCGACTCGCTTCGTCCGGTGATGCGGTATCGCTCGCCGCGCGGGCAATTGCCGTCGGTGTGCTCACGAACACGCTGTTCAAAGCGTTGTTGGCCGGGGTCGTTGGCGTCGGGCGTTTCCGCTGGCTTGCGCTCGCCGGACTCGGCGCGCTCGCGGGGGCATCGGTCGTCGGGCTGTGGATCGGCGCACGGGCGATGGGCTAGGATTGTAACTCGGACTGAGCCTACATCTCCCGCAACCAAATATTCCGAAAGCTGATCGGCGCGCTCGGATCTCCGTGCGCCTGCAACAGAATCGGCGCCGCTCCGTGCGCGTGATACTCCGGCTGCCCGATATACCGCGTGTCCCCCTTGAGCGCGACATGATTCTGCACGAGCACGCCGTTGTGAAACGCCGTCACGTACGCCGGCGTGCCGAGCGATCCGTCCGCCTTGAACGTCGGCGCGGTCCAGATCACCTCGTACGTCTGCCACTCTCCGGGCTTCCGATTCGCATTCACGAGTGGTGGATATTGCTTGTACATGCTCCCCGCTTGGCCGTTCACATATGTCGTATTCTCGTACGAGTCCAAGACCTGGAGCTCGTAGCCGCCGTCGCCCACGGCCGCGAGGTAGACGCCGCTGTTGCCGCGCGCCTGCCCGCTCCCGCTGATTCCCATGGGAATCCGCCACTCGATGTGTAATTGATAGTTTCCGAATGAGCGCTTGGTCTGAATGTCGCCCGCGCGCTTGTTCACCGTCATCACCCCATTCTCCAGGGTCCACGCCGCCGGCGATTTGTCCTTCGCCGACACCCACTGATCGAGATTGTGGCCGTTGAACAACACGATCGCGTCGGCCGGCGGATCGGCGTCGGCGTGACCCGGCGCGACGATCTTCGGAACGGGAGTCCACACCTCGGTCTCTTCCGGCTTCCCGACCGGAGGCTTCGCCGGGGTCTGCGCGTGCGCCGCGACGGCAATAACGCTCAGCATCGCTGCGGCAAGCCCGCGTCCCGCGAGACGACGGATCGATCGGTTCATGTGCGTCTCCTCATTCAAGGAAAGAGTGGCGGCGCGACGCGCTTCTTCGTGGCCTGCTCGAACGCGTACGCCAACTCGATCAACTTCGGCTCGCTGCACGCCGTGCCCGTGAAGCTCACGTTGAACGGCGCCGGCTTCGGGTCGAACCCCGCTGGAAATGCGGCAACTCCCGTTCCCTGCGGAACGGGCAGAAACGCATAGGGCACCGTCACGGTCGGATAGCCGGGTCGGGCACCGATGCCTGCGCTGCTCACCGCGGGAAAGAGCAGAGCATCGAGGCGATTCGCTTTGAGCGCCGCATCGATGCCGTTGGTCGCCGACAGCAAGATGTCCTTCCGACGGTCGGCCTCGTAGCGGCCGCGATCGGCGAGCACATCCATCTCGTCGGAGACGTCGAGATTCGCTTGTCCGTATTTGATGGCGCCGGCGCGTTGGTGCGCGATGTTCCACGCGCGCAAGTCAGCAAGCGTTTTCACCGGCGCCTTGGCGCCGAGCGATTGGAGCCACGTGTTGAAATCGCGCTTCATGCCGTACTTGAAGGCGACGGAACAATCGGCGTCGCGACCCTTCGCTTGTTCGAGACCGCTGCACGGATTCCAGTTGATGAAATTGTTGGCCGCGCTCGTGTCGATGATGCTCGGGATATCGGCTGGGTCGACGATCACGGCGCCCTGCTGCTTCAGCACCGCGACGACGTCGCTCATGATCTTCTTCTGCGCGTCGTTCAACCCGCCGCGCGGCGACGTGCTGCCGGCCGACGTCGGCTCATAGAAGAACGCTCGTGGAATCCCGATGCGCGCGCCCTTGAGGCCCGTCGGATTGAGAAATTTCGTATAGTCGCGGCCGGCGGGCGGCGGACACTTCTTCGTTGCTGGGTCGTTCGGATCGGCCTGCGCGCCTTCCATTGCTCCGAGCATGATGGCGGCGTCGGAGACGGAGCGTGTCATTGGCCCTGGTGTGTCCTGATCGGCGGTGATCGGAATGACGCCATACCGACTCACTCGGCCGACCGTCGGCTTGATGCCGACGAGCATATTCTGATTGGACGGACTGAGAATCGATCCCGACGTTTCCGTGCCGACGTTCCCCATCCAAAAACTCACATTCGTTCCCGCGCCGGAGCTCGAGCCGCCCGTGGTCAAAACAGGACGTCCGTCGAAGAACGCGTCGCGCGGATCACGGCGTGGATCCCACGGGTTCATGCCCTGGCCATTGAGCCCGTTGTAGTTGCCCGGCATGCCGCTCGCAACCCAGTTGGCGAGCTCAGTGAGCTGCGTCTTCGCAAGAATGATCGCGCCCGCGGCCTCGAGATTTTTCGCCAACGTTGCCTCGTACGGCGGCACCAGGTCGGCGAACGCGAGCGCGCCGCCGGTCGTCGGCATGTCCGTCGTGTGGATGTTGTCTTTCAGCGCGACGGGAATGCCGTGCAGGGGACCATGAATTCTCCCTTGTGCGCGCTCACGATCGAGCGAGTCGGCGATGGCGAGCGCGCGCGGATTCACCGTGATGACCGCATGCAGCCGATCCTCGTAGGTCGCGATGCGCGCGAGAAACTGGATCACGATCTCACGCGACGTCGTGCGATGCTGCTCGAGCGCCGTCCGCATGTCGGCGATGTTCGCTTCCACGACGGAGAACGGCTTCGCCGGCGCTGCGCCCCGGGTGGTCTGCGCCGAGAGCGACGCAGCGGCGCCGAGGAGCACCGTCGCGCAAAAAACGGTAGTGCGTTTCATGGTGGCAGGCGAGGGAAGTGGTGGCGTGCAGCCGAGACAGAGCATACCGCTTCACGCGGCGACGGGACAGGAACCAGCGTTCGATTTGATAACTATTGACACCAGTGTGGTACCATTCTAGACTGTCGATCAACGAGACCCGAGGTGGAAGAATGCGGCGTGGTGATTTTGGTGTCGAAGTGGTCGCGGTCGAAGGCGGCGACGTCCGCGAGCTGGAGAGCGGACACGTGCTCGCGCGGCCGGGAACCGTGTATGGAATCCGCCTGCGCAACTTTGGGCCGCTGCGCTGCGTGACAAACGTTCGGCTCGACGGCAAGGGGGTCACCGCCGCCGGACTCGTGCTCGATGCGTATGGCGTCGTCACGCTCGAGCGTCCCGTCGACGAAAACGAAACTGGGCGCTTCACCGTCGTGGCCGAAGGCGACGAACGTGTCTTCGGGCCCGACGGCGGACGCGACAATCCCAATCTCGGCAGCATCGACGCGTCGTTCCGTCGCGAGTTGCCGCGCGACTCGACGGATCGCTCTGGCGATCCTGTACGGCCACTGCCGGATATTCGCACACTGCCGCTGCCGTCGTCGCCGAACATGCCCGGTTCGCCGATACCGCCCGCGCCGGGTCGACCGATGGCTCCGCCGGAATGGGCGCCGCCTGCCTGGAACGCCTCCAGTGTGAACGAGTCCGACATGCCAGACATCTCGGCGATCGTCTCGCGTTCGCGATCCGTTCCGCCGCCGGCGCAGCGTCCGTCGTCCGACGCGATCGAACGCGCCGCAGGAACAGGGCTCACCGGACATTCGAAGCAGCGTTTCGAAACCATCATGATGGGACCGTTGGAGCAGGAGGCGACGACGATCACCCTGCGACTCGTCATTGGAACAGACGAAGCGCTCGCTGCGGCGAGACCGCTCCCGCGCGAACAAGATCACGACGTGCCCGCGCGTCCTGCGGCACGTCCGTAGGGATCGCGCCATGGCACGAACGCGAAGCAGCGAGGCGCGGAAGCGTGAGACGGCCGCGCTCAACGCAGTGACGACACCCCATGTCGACGTCCGGTTGAAACAGGCGGAGTCGGAGCTCGAGCATTGGCGCGCGCGTGCGATTCCTGATGTGGAGGCGCCGCTCGACGCGGACGATGTCGCACGTCTCGTGCGTGGATGTTTCGATTCGCTGGGCGTCGACGCTGCAGCCGGCGAAAGTTTTTCGGTCAACACCGTTCACTACTATCGGCGCAAAGACATTCTCGACGAGCCTGAGGGTCGCACGTCGGCAGCTCGCTATACGGTGCGGCACGTGTGGCAAGCGGCAGGCGCGCGACTCGCTGGATTTCTCGGGCTCGTGACGCTCGCGGAAGCGCGCGAATCGGTTCGTGGAGCAACTGAGCCCGCGTTGCGACGGTTCGTCGCCGCGCGCATTGCCGATGCACGCGGGCAACAAGCGACGCGCGATGCATCGACGACCGTCGCGGTGCAAGCTCGGCCCCTCCACGCTGCTGCACCGATTCCCGCAACGACAGCCCACACGGCGACAGTCATTCCACTCGGCGGCGCCGCGTTGTGTCTCGTTCCTGCCGGTCACGCCGCGCTTCGGTCCCCGGCCGCGGCGCGCGCGCTCGTCGAGTCACTCGCCATCGCTCTTGGTCTCGATCCCTGAGGTCATCACTCAAATGCCGACATTGTCCATTCCATACATCGTCGAGCGTTCGCCGCGCGGCGAACGCTCGTATGACATTTTCTCGCGGCTCCTGATGGACCGCATTCTATTTCTTGGAACTGAAGTCACGGACGACGTCGCGAACGTCATCATCGCGCAGTTGCTCTTTCTCGAAGCTGACGGACCGGGGAAGGAAGTTCAGATGTACATCAACTCACCCGGCGGGAGCGTGTCGGCGGGATTCGCGATCTATGACACGATGCAGCACATCACGTCACCGGTTGCAACAACGTGCGTGGGGATGGCGGCGAGCATGGGCGCCTTTCTCCTTGCTTCCGGCGCGGCGGGACGCAGGTCGGCGTTACCTCACGCGCGGATCATGATGCATCAGCCGTGGAGCTCGGGAGGCGGAAGGGGCACGGCCTCGGACATCGAGATCGCGGCGCGGGAAATCATCTTTCATCGCACCAAGATGTACGAGTTGATCGCGCGGCACACGGGCCAGCCGCTCGAGCGTATCGAGCGCGAATTCGATCGCGACTACTACATGTCGGCGGAAGAGGCGCAGCGGTACGGCGTGGTCGACAACGTGGTCGAGAGGCGCGAGGACGTTGCGCGGGCGATCCATGAAATGCCGGTGGGCGTGGCGGTGTAGGCGTCCACACTCTCGTCCGGTTTTCGCGCGAATAGGCGCTGTTGCCTAGTAGCGCGATCGCGGCCGCCGCGTTCTAATTGTGCGTTCGACCCCGCACCTTTTGCCGCGCCCAACGAGAGATTCCAGTGGAAACCGGAACGACCGCACCTCGCGCCTTAGGCTCCAAGCTCACCGCGTTCACTCGGCCAGCGCCCGAGCCGTCCACGCCAGACGAACAAGCGCCCGCAGAATGGCCGCTTTGGCAGCGCGTGCTGTTCCGGTTCTTCTTCGTCTACCTCCTGCTTCAGATCGAGCCGTGGGATTGGTTTGCCACAATTCCAGGCGTTCCCTCCGTGCTGAAGCTGTACGGGGGCGTGACTGACTGGGCCGTCCACGTGAGCAACGCCCGCCTCTTCCATGTGCGCGATACACTCGTGGCGGTGAACGGCAGCGGCGACACGTCCTACGCTTGGGCGCAGCTCGCGCTCTACCTAACTCTCGCGGGGATCGCCTGCGTTGTCTGGTCGATCGCGGATCGACGCCGGTCAAACTACGTGCGACTCCTGTACTGGCTTCGGCTGATTGTTCGATACTACATCGCGGCCGCCGCATTGAGCTACGGCATCATCAAGCTGTTCCTCCTGCAGATGCCCTTTCCGGCGATGAGCCAGCTGGCCACGCCACTCGGCGACCTGCTTCCGATGCGCTTCTCGTGGTTCTTCATCGGCTATTCAGGGCCGTACCAGTTCTTCTCTGGGGCGATGGAAACGACGGCGGGATTGCTTCTGCTCAACCGCCGGACCGTTACCGCCGGTCTGTTCGCCGCGACAGGCGCGTTCTTGAACGTCGTGATGATCAACCTGAGCTACGACGTTCCGGTCAAGCTGTTTGCGTCTCACTTGTTGTTCGCTTGCATTTTTCTGCTCGCGCTCGACTCCAAGCGACTCGTGCGTTTCCTCGTCCTGAATCAGACGACGCCGCCAACGACGGCGTACGATCAGCGGTTCGCACGGCCATGGCAGAAATGGGGAAGCATCGCGGTGAAGGTGTTCATCGTCTTTCAAATTCTCGTCTTGCAAGTGAACAACGGATGGTCGCGCTATCAGGCCAATCACGCGGCCGCCGCGCCAACGCCGTTCGCGCCGGGGGTGTATGACGTGCGCCAGTACATCGTCAACCACGACACCGTCGCGCGCTCGAGCACCGATACGCTTCGCTGGAAAGACGTGATCTTCGACAACAGCGGCGCGGGCAGCGTGAACACCGGCGATCAGGTGTTCACGCAGCGCTATCGTCGCGGCTATTTCCGCTTCAAGCCCGACATGGCGAAGCACACGGCCGCGGTTTGGAAGACGTCCACCATTCCTCGCGACAGCACGTTCCTCTTCACAATGCGCTACGACGTTCCGGACAGCACAACGATACGTCTGCACACAGTCATTCGGGGCGACTCGGTGCACGTGGAGCTCGTTCGTGTGCCGCGGCATTTCCAATTGGCGGAACGACAGTTCCACTGGATCTCCGAGTACAACCGATAGCGCGGCTAGCCTGATCAGCCTCTACGACCGTCTGTTGCCGCAGATTGATTCGGCTTGGTGGTAGTCCACCTCCGCCGATTGAAATCAAAGCGCTAACGGGCCGGCGAGCGACACGCGAAAGAAAGATCGACAACCTCCGCCACCTGGATGTGGACTTCGATGACAATCGGCATCACGGCTCCCAACGGCATCACCCTCGGTCTTGCCTCACGGTGGACGCGTCTCGTCGGCCAAATGGTCGACGGCTTCGTTGCAGCCATACCGCTGCTCGCCATCACAATCCTGGCGACCTTCACCGGCGGCATCGGCGGACCTTATTTGATCGCCGCGACATTCGCCTGGATGTTCTTCTATCTCATATTTGGCGACGGGCTGCACCAGGGACAGAGTTTCGCGAAACAGTGGCTTGGCATACGGGTGGTCAGCGCGGACACCGGCGCACCGTGCACGTTCGGACAATCGTTCCTCCGAAACATGCTGCTCGCAATTCTCGGCCCGATCGACTGGATCTTCATTTTCGGCGACAGGCATCAGCGGCTCGGCGACAAGGCCGCGGGGACAATCGTCGTTGTCGCTGACTGACAGTCCACGTGGGAGGTAAGTAAGAATGCGGCTGCACCTCGGCTCTGTGATTGTGTTGATGGCTGTTCCGGCGCTGTCGGCGGCACAGGGCCAGGGACATCCGCTCGTCGACTATCACCAACATCTCGTGAGTCCCGTCGCCGCGGCGCGGTCGCCGACGCTTGGCATCATCACTGCCGATACACTGATCGCGGCTCTCGACGCGGCGGGCATTCGTCGCGCATTGATCCTGTCCGTCGCCTATCAATTCGGGAATCCAAATCAGCCCGCAGTCGCGGACGAGTATGCCCAAGTGAGGGCCGAGAACGATTGGACGAGCCAGCAGGTCGCGCGTTTTCCGGATCGATTGAAAGCGTTCTGCGGATTCAACCCGCTCAAGGACTATGCGCTGGACGAATTGGCGCGATGCAGCAAAGATCCGAATCTCCGCTCGGGCATCAAGCTTCACTTTGGAAATTCCGACGTCGATCTCCGCAACCCGCAACACGTCGCGAAGCTCAAGACAGTGTTTCAGGCGGCGAACCAACATCGGATGGCGATCGCCGTTCACATGCATCCGTCGACCAGCATGCGGCGCCCATATAGCGCCGCCCAAGCGACTGCCTTTCTCACCGAGGTGCTCCCCGCAGCCCCCAACGTCCCCGTACAGATCGCGCATCTCACCGGAGCCGGAACGTATGATGATCCGGCCACCGACGAGGCCCTTGGCGTGTTTGTCGCAGCGATCGCAAACCACGATCGGCGAATGACGAATGTCTATTTCGATATTTCGGGGATCGCCGGCGTCGGGAAGTGGACCGAGCGAGCGAATGTCATCGTCGCGCGGATTCGCGAGATCGGCATTGAGCACATTCTATACGGCTCCGACGCCATGGCTGGCGGCTCAACGCCCAAGACGATGTCGACCGCGTTTCGACAACTTCCGCTGACCGACGCCGAGTTTCATACGATCGAGGGCAACATGACCTCGTACATGAAATAGAGACGACGCTGCAGCTTTAGGGCGATGCCGAGATGTCGGTCGCGGGCTCGACACGCGACCGCAAATCCAAGCCGGTGTCCTCGTCGCGCACGACGGCCTTCCGCTTGAAAATGAACTCCGGTGCGAGCACGACACCGATCAGGGTCACCGGAATGATCTGTTGCGTCTGAATGAGAAACGCCACGGCGATCGCCTGATCGCGATCCATCCCAAATCCTTCGGCGATCAGCGCGTACGCAGCCTGAAACAGGCCGACGTTGCCCGGTGTCGCACGAACCGCGAATCCGAGATTTACCGCGAGAATCGCCGCCACTGTTCCCACGTTCGAGATGTTGAAATGCGCCGCGCGCGCCGTGAGACTGTACGTCCACACTTGCATCGCCCAGATGCCGACGGACATGAGCAACGCTACCGTGAACCGCGGCCCGGTGGAAATGCCGCCGATCGTTTGCGCGAAATTTCTCATGTACGTCGACAGGCGCGCTTTCCAGCCGGGCAGCGTCTCGGCCGCGACGATCTCAGCGCGCTCGGGGCGGCGCACAAGAAATACCATGAGCGCGACAACGCCAACCAATGCAACCCACGCCACCGGGCGCATGCGAGCGAGCGACGTAGGGAGCTCGAGAAACGACGCCGACAATGACAGCAGCACGACGTAGCCGATCAACTCGAACATTCGTTCGAGGGCCATTGTCGCAAGCACTTTCGCGCTTGGCACATGTGCGGCGCGAGCCACGAACACCACGCGCGCTGCTTCGCCGCCATTCGCGACGAGAATGTTATTCAGCCCGGCGCCGGCAAACGTCGCTTTGAGCGCCAACCACAGCGAGGTCGCGCCGACGGGGCGGAGAAAAATCCACCAGCGCACTCCCTTGAGTGCGAGCGACAGCAGGTTCACGATCGCCGCGAAGAACAGGATCATGCGATCGGCCTCGCGGATGCGCAGCCAAGTCGCGTGCCAGTTCACCGTGCGCGCGAACAGCACCAGGCCGACGATGATGACGGCGCTGAGTACCAATCGTAGAATTCGAGAAGTGGCTTTGTTCACGCGGTCTCGAGGAGGTCGAACCGATAGCCTTGCGAGACCATCCGATCGACGATGAGGGGCACGGCCCGTGCCGTTTGGCTGCGATCGCCACTGGGATCGTAGCCGTCCCCATCGTGCAACAGCAAGATCGAACTTGGGCGCGCTCCGTCGACGATGCGCTGAACAATCACTTCAACGCCCGGGAGTGCGGTGTCCCAAACGCCAAAGGACCAGCCAACGGTTCTCTGACCGAGTGACCGCGCGATCGACGTGACCCATGGACTGCGGAAGCCGTGCGGAGCGCGAAAGAGCGTGGGGCGAACGCCCGATGCCCGTTCGATGGCGCCGGTTCCCAACGACAGGTCGCGCCGCACATAGCTCGGCGACTTGAAATGCAGCTTTCGGTGGTAATAGCCGTGATTGCCGATTGCGTGCCCCTCGTCGGCGATGCGCTGGACGAGCTGCGGCCATCGCTCGGCGTGTCGGCCAAGGACGAAGAACGTGGCTTTGACGCCGCGCGCCAGGAGGGCGTCGAGAATCGGTGGCGTCGCGTCGGGATTGGGACCGTCGTCGAACGTCAGCGCGACCGCCCGATCACGGGTGTTGAGCTTGGTGATTGGGCGTCCGAAGATCGGGCTGTTGTGGTAGAACGCGCCGGCGCCTAACTCGAGCATCATACCCCGACGGCGACGTTACCGAGAACGTTCTGATACACGTCCAACACGCGAGATGTGACACGGGCCCACGAGTATTCCAGAGAGTTCTGGCGCCCCGTCGTCCCGAGTTGAATGGCCAAACCTTCGTCATCGAGCACACGCACGAGCGAATCGGCGAGCGCATCACGATCGCCGCAGGGCACCATGAGTGCCTCGCGGCCGTCGACGACGACGTCTCTGAACCCGAGGATGTCCGAGCAAACGACGGGCGTCTCGCAGGCCATCGACTCCAACAACGTGATGCCGAACGACGCCTTTGTCGTGGGGCACGCATACACCGAGCTATGGGCGTAATAGCTGGGACGCCCTTCGAGCACCGCGCCGACGAAGGTGATGTCCTTGTCGCCGTTGGCCTGTTTGTAATAATGCTCACGGAGCGGACCGTCGCCCACGACGACCAGTCGCGCCTGCCGGCCGCGGTTTCCGCGGCCTTTCACTTTTTTGAAGGACTCGATGAGCGTGGTTAGTCCGTTGCGCGGATCAAATCGGCCAAGAAAGAGAATCGTGGGGAGATCGCGATCGATTCCCGGCGGCGGCGGCGCGTTCGGATGAAAGACATCCGTGTCGATGCCATTTGGGATGATCTGCCAATCGGCTTCGAAATACCGATTCAGCGCGACGGTAGTGCTATTGGAAACCGCGATGGCCGAGCTCAACATGTCGAGCCGCTTCTGGAAGAAGCGCCGGCCCAGCGTGTAGCCGATCGACCGATCGAAATACGTGTGGAACGTGCCAATGACCGGGCAATCCGCTTCTTCGATCGCCAGAATAGGGAGGATCGGGGTCAGCGGCGAATGAACATGAACGATGTCGTAACGTCCTTCGCGGAGCACGCGCCGCACTTCGCGGCGGAGATTCCAGCCGAGCGTGATGCGGGCTTGCGAGCCGTTGCAATAGACCGGCTGACTGCGACCAACGCGAATGACGTGCGGCTGGTCTTCGGCGCCGGGAATATGCGACGTAATGACGTCAACATGATGCCCGCGACGACGGGCCTCGCGGGCGAAGAAGTGCACGTGCTCACAAACGCCGCCCAGATGCGGATAGTAATACTCCGTGACTAGCGCGATGCGCAGAGACCGCTCGTCGCGCGTCAGCTCCAACGGCGGGAGCTTTGGGAGCGTGGGAAGGGCTGGGTTACGTCGTGCGCGCTTGGTCTGAAGAGGAGGATTCAAGAGCGGCATGGGCTGCGGCGAGGCGTGCGATTGGAACGCGGTAGGGAGAGCAGGAGACGTAGTCGAGGCCGATCGTGTGACAGAACTTCACGGACCGAGGTTCGCCGCCATGTTCTCCGCAAATTCCGACCTTTAGCTCGGGGCGAACACTCCGACCGGCAGACACAGCAAATCCAATCAGCTTGCCAACTCCATTCCGGTCAAGGACCTGGAAGGGATCGTCGGGAAGTATACCACGTTCTACGTAATTCGGTAGGAATCGTCCGGCGTCGTCCCGGCTGAGCCCAAACGTCGTCTGCGTTAAATCATTGGTTCCAAAGGAAAAGAACTCGGCAGTCGTCGCTATTTCGTCCGCCGTCAAAGCAGCCCTCGGAAGCTCGATCATCGTTCCGATGGAGTAGGCAACTTCCTCGCCCATTCCGCCCAACACCTGCCGAGCGACGTCCAGCAAAATCGCTCGTTGGTTGTCGAACTCCGCCACTGTCGAAACCAGCGGGACCATGATCTCAGGACGTACGTCGATGCCTCTTCGTTTCGCTTTTACCGCAGCTTCGAAAATTGCCCGACCCTGCATTTCGGTGATCTCTGGGTAAGTAATACCCAATCGGCAGCCCCGGTGTCCGAGCATGGGGTTGGTCTCGCGTAAAGATTCCACAATTCTGGACAGGTCGTGACGCGGGATATTGAGGGTCCGCGCGAGCAGTTTGGCCTCCTCGCCACCGTGCGGCAGGAATTCGTGCAGCGGCGGGTCGAGCAGACGGATCGTGACGGGAAGCCCGTCCATCTCCTCGAAAATCCCCTCGAAGTCTGATCGCTGCATGGGGAGCAGCTTGGCGAGCGCACGCCGTCGTCCGCCCTCTTCGCGAGCCACGATCATCTCGCGCATGGCGGTGATGCGCTCTCCCTCAAAGAACATGTGCTCGGTGCGGCAGAGCCCGATGCCCTCGGCCCCGAATCCGCGAGCGATTCGCGCGTCGTGCGGCGTGTCTGCATTCGCGCGAACTTTCAGCCGACGAACCTCGTCGGCCCAGCCGAGGAGCCGCGCGAACGCGCGGTACGACGGCGCCGTCCGCGCGTCTCGCATTCCGCGCATCACTTGAACGATCTCGCTCGGCCGCGTAGGAAGATCGCCCGCGTACACGCGACCCGTCGCGCCGTCGACGGTGATCCACTCACCCTCGGCGACAACGGTGCTGCCGACCGTGAAATGTCGGTGGTTGAGATCGACCTCGAGCTCTTTGCAACCCACAACGGCGCACTTGCCCATTCCTCGGGCGACGACCGCGGCGTGACTCGTCATTCCGCCGCGCGCAGTCAGTACGGCGCGCGCGGCGACGATGCCATGAAAGTCTTCCGGCGTCGTTTCGTCGCGAACCAGAATCACTTGCTCGCCGGTCGCCGCTCGCTGCTCGGCGACATCGGGATCGAAGACGACGACGCCCGACGCGGCGCCGGGGCTCGCGGGTAACCCCGTGCACAACGGAGTGGCGCGGATGTCGGCGTCGATGACAGGATGCAGGAGCTGATCGAGTTGCTCCGGAGCGACGCGCAGTACGGCCGTTCGCGCATCGATGACGCCTTCGTCCACCATGTCCGTCGCGATGCGGACGGCCGCCGCCGCGGTGCGCTTGCCGGTTCGAGTCTGCAGCAAATAGAGCTTGCCGCGTTCGACGGTGAACTCGATGTCCTGCATCTCGCCGAAATGCCGCTCGAGCCGCGCTTCCGTCTCGCGCAGCTCGACGTACGCGGCCGGCAAACTCTCGCCCATGTCGTCGATGCTGAGCGGCGTGCGAATTCCCGCGACGACGTCCTCGCCCTGCGCGTTGATGAGGAATTCGCCATAAAACTTCTTTTCACCCGTCGACGGATCCCGCGTGAACGCGACGCCGGTGCCGGAGTCGTCGCCGAGGTTGCCGAACACCATGGAAACGATGTTCACACCGGTGCCGAGCGTTTCGGAGATGTGATTCACGCGGCGGTAGTCGACGGCCTTCTTGAGCGTCCATGAGCGCCACACGGCTTCGATCGCGCCCCACAACTGCGCCGGGGGATCCATCGGGAAATCCGCGCCCGTCGTTGCGCGAACGAGGGCCTTGTACTCCTCGACAAGATTTCGGAGCGTGCCTTCATCGAGTTCAGCGTCCGTCTTCACGCCGGCGGTGAGACGCTTGGCCGAGAGCAAATGCTCAAATTGCGTGAACGGCACCCCGAGCACGACGTCGCCGTACATCTGAATGAATCGGCGGTAGGAGTCGTACGCGAAGCGCGCGTTGCCGCTGGCGCGCGCGAGCCCGAGCACAGCGCGATCGTTGAGCCCGAGGTTGAGAATCGTCTCCATCATTCCCGGCATCGACACCGGAGCGCCCGAGCGCACGGAAACGAGCAGGGGATTCGTCGCGTCGCCGAACTGTTTCTTGGTGACGCGCTCCAATCGTTCGAGCGACGCCTGCACTTCGTCGCGAAGCGCATCGGGCACACGGCGGTCGCGGAGATAGTCGATGCACCGCGAGCACGCGATCGTGAAGCCCGGCGGAACCGGCACGCCGAGATTGGTCATCTCGGCGAGATTCGCTCCTTTGCCGCCGAGGATCGCTTTCATTTCCTTGGTGGCTTCGGCGCTGCCGTCGCCGAAGAAGTAAACGGACTTCGTGGCGGCCGTCGTGGTCGTGTCCGCGCCTGCGTTCGGTACGACCTGCGTCGATGAGGACATTCGTATCGTGAGGGGCGGGGTTGGCGATCTACACTAGTATGAGTTTACTCTAGCAACCGCAACCGAAGCGAAGCTTGTCGGGGTCGGCCGGCGGTGGCGTCGGATAGTCACCAGAGAAACAGGCATGACAGAAGCCCTCGGGGCCAGTAGGCACGGCTCCGAGCATTCCGTCGAGCGATAGATATCCGAGGCTATCCACGCCGAGATTGGCGGCGATCTCGGGCGTGGTGTAATTGGCGGCGATCAATTCCTCGCGCGACGGCGTGTCGATTCCGTAATAGCATGGTCCGGTCACGGGCGGCGAGCTCACGCGCAAATGCACCTCGCGAGCGCCGGCGGCGCGGACCATCGCCACCAAGCCTCGGGTTGTGGTTCCGCGAACAATCGAGTCGTCGACCATGACAACGCTCTTGCCGGCGAGCACTTCGCGCACGGGGTTGTACTTGACTCTGACCTTGGCGTCACGGCCAGCTTGCGTCGGCTGGATGAACGTGCGCCCAACGTAGTGATTGCGAATGAGCGCGAGCTCGTAGGGAAGGCCGCTCACTTCCGCGAAGCCGAGCGCCGCGGAGTTCGACGAATCGGGAACGCTGAACACGAGATCAGCACTCGGCGCCGGCCACTCGGTGGCCAAACGCCGACCAAGTGCGCGTCGCGCGCGATCGACGGAGCCGCCGTAGACGCGACTATCCGGACGCGCGAAATACACGAATTCGAATACGCACCGGCGCGACTCACGCGCGGGCAGTGGATGCGTCGACGTGACTTCGGTTCCGGTCACCGAAACGATCTCGCCGGGCTCGACGTCGCGTTCGTATGTCGCGCCGATGATGTCGAGCGCGCAAGTTTCCGACGCGAACACGACGGCGTCGCCCAACCGACCCATGGCGAGCGGACGCCAGCCGCGCGGATCACGCACGGCGAGCATGGTCTCACCCATGGTCACGATCAAGCTGTACGCGCCTTCCACACCTTGCAGTGCGTCGGCGAGTCGCTCGGCGGGTGTATCCGCGTTGGAACGCGCCAGGCGATGCACGACGACTTCGGAATCGTTCGTCGACGAGAAGATCGACCCCTGATCCTCGAGCTCGACGCGAAGCTCCGCCGCGTTGATAATGTTGCCGTTGTGAGCGAGCGTGATGTATCCGCCTTTGGACCGGGCGACGACCGGCTGCGCATTCTCGATCGTGGACGATCCGGACGTGCTGTAGCGCGTATGCCCGACCGCGGAGATGCCCGGCAGCTTGGCGAGCTCGATGCCGATGGAGTCGGATAGCGTGCCCATGTTGCGGACCGCGCGCGCGTTGCCCGCCGGGTCGATCGACACGACGCCGACGGATTCCTGCCCACGGTGTTGCAACGAGTACAAGCCAAGCTGCGCCAGATGAGGCGCGTCGGCGTGACCATGAACTCCAAATATCCCGCACATATCTCAGATTCCGCTGGAGACCATCAGACAACAATAAAAACTCACTCCCAACGTTCCCGAACTCACCAACTCATGACGGCCGGCCTAAGGAACTGCTTGCACACTCAAGACGCGAAACGACGAAACGACGAAACGACAGGACTGCAACGGCGTTTGAAAAAGCAGATCCTTCGCTTCGCTCTGGATGACTGGGATCGGTCGCTTCGCTCTGGATGACGGTCGCTCGCCCTGGACGACTGCTCCTCATGATGACTGGGCTGCCGCCTTTGACATGATTTTCGGGATTGCTTCGTGATACGCGTCATCCAGCCTCGCGAGGGGTGCGACGAGACTCCCGTTCGCAGTTGAAATCTGCAACGGAGCACCAAGCGCCCCAACCCGGCCGATGGCCGCCGCGGGAACGCCATGCTTCGCCGCGATCGCGATCACCGTGTCCGGCATCGATGTCGAGACCACGACACGCCCTTGCGCCTCACCAAACAGCAACGCGCGGTCCGGCAATTCGCTCCACGTGCTGAGGTCGACCGTCGCACCGTATTGACCGCGCCGGTCCATCATGCAACACTCGGCCAGCGCGACGGCCAGCCCGCCGTCGGAACAGTCGTGCGCCGATCGCACGACGCCGGCTCCAATCGCGTCGAGCACAGCGTTGATCAACACACGTTCGCCGTCGAGGTCGCAGTCAGGTGGTGAACCGGCCACGACGCCATGAATGCGCGCGAGATATTCGCCGCCGCCAAGGTGCGCCGTCGGTACACCGAGCAGAACGATTGTGTCGCGTTCTTCTTGAAAGTGCGACGCCGTAATATGTGCCAGCGACTCGATCAAACCGACCATGCCGATCACCGGCGTGGGATACACAGCGCCGGTGGGGTTTTCGTTATACAGCGATACGTTACCGCCGGTGACCGGCGTGCCGAGGGCTGTGCAGGCTTCACCCATGCCGCGCACGGCTTCACGGAGTTGGAAAAACACTTCCGGACGCCGGGGATTGCCAAAATTCAAATTATTCGTAATTGCCATGGGGCGTCCGCCGGCGCACGCCACGTTGCGCGCCGCCTCGCACACGGCGATCTGCGTTCCCACGCGGGGATCGAGATACACATAGCGGCCGTTGCAGTCCGTTTTGAGCGCGAGCGCCCGGTTGGTGCCGCGAACCCGAAC